>Ga0196971_1000009_pt1 | contig 397697 bp, 392 predicted proteins | sample S1v_1013CmetaG_FD_148660 | JGI IMG/M metagenome (GOLD analysis project Ga0196971, IMG submission 148660) | Soil microbial communities from Anza Borrego desert, Southern California, United States - S1+v_10-13C | ecosystem: Environmental > Terrestrial > Soil > Desert | place: USA: California...
CGCGATGGCGGGGGTATGTCCGTCCCGCCCCGGTTCGTCGCAAGGCGTCCGGGGCGATCCGTCAAAGGCCCGAATGCAGGGCCGCCAGTCGGAGGGCGTGTGGAAAACGGCCGCGCGGGGCAGTCACCTCGTCGAAACGGTAAAACCAGAAACACATCCGGGCGAGGCCCGGCTGTCCCGCACCCTCCCCACCCTGCGCCGGTCCGCCGGCGGAGGACGAACCCCCGCGCCCGCCGCCCGCCGCCTGCCGCATCGCAAAAACCCGCTCGACTTCCCCGGGGGCATCACGGAATGTTACAGGCTCGCCCCTCGAGGAGACGCCCATGCCGATGACGCCGCGCGCCGGACTGCAGGTCGCCGACGACCTCGCCGCCTTCATCGAGGCCGAGGTCCTCCCCGGCCTCGGTCTCGACGCCCAGGCGTTCTGGACCGGGGCCGCCGCGATCTTCGGCCGCTTCACGCCGGAGAACCGGCGCCTCCTCGCCCTCCGCGACGACCTCCAGGCCCGCATCGACTCCTGGCATACGGAACGCCGCGGCCGGCCGTACGACGTCGCGGCCTCCACCGCCTTCCTGCGCGAGATCGGCTACCTCGCCGACGAACCCGCCCCCTTCGCCATCGGCACGCGGGGAGTCGACGCCGAGGTCGCGACCCTCGCCGGCCCCCAGCTGGTCGTGCCCAGCCTCAACGCCCGCTTCGTGCTCAACGCCGCCAACGCCCGCTGGGGCAGTCTCTACGACGCCCTCTACGGCACGGACGCGCTCGGCGACCTCCCGGTGGGCGGCGGCTACGACCCGGACCGCGGCGCGCGCGTCGTCGCCCGGGCGAAGGCCTTCCTCGACGAGGCCGTCCCGCTCGCCGACGGCTCCTGGGCCGACCTGTCCGGTCCTTCCGGCATCGCCCTGCGCGATCCGGCCCAATACGTCGGCCGCTCCGACCGCTCGCGCCTGTTCCGCCACCACGGCCTGCATATCGAAGTGGTCTTCGACCCCGACCATCCGATCGGCCGCACCGACCCCGCGGGCGTCTCCGACGTCATCCTCGAAGCCGCCCTCTCGACCATCGTCGACCTCGAGGACTCCGTCGCCGCCGTCGACGCCGCCGACAAGACCGCCGCCTATCGCAACTGGCTGGGCCTGATGAAGGGCGACCTGGCCGAGACCTTCGACAAGGGCGGCGAACGCCTGACCCGCACCCTGGCCCCCGACCGCGTCTTCACCGCCCCGGACGGTTCGACCGTGGTCCTGCCGGGCCGGTCCCTGCTGTTCGTGCGCAACGTCGGCCACCTGATGACCACCCCGGCCATCCGCCTTCCGGACGGCTCCGAAGCGCCCGAGGGCATCCTCGACGCCCTGGTCACCAGCCTCATCGCCCTGCACGACCTGAAGGGGCAGGGCCGCTTCCGCAACAGCCGCACCGGTTCCGTCTACATCGTTAAACCCAAGATGCACGGCCCCGACGACTGCGCCTTCACCGACGCCCTGTTCGACGCCGTCGAGGACGCGCTCGGCCTGCCGCGCCACACCCTCAAGGTCGGGGTCATGGACGAGGAACGCCGCACCTCGGCCAACCTGGCCGCCTGCATCCATGCGGTCCGCGACCGGATCGTCTTCATCAACACCGGCTTCCTCGACCGGACTGGCGACGAGATCCACACGGCCATGCAGGCCGGCCCGGTGGTGCGCAAGGGAGACATCAAGTCCTCCGAATGGATCGCCGCCTACGAGGCCCGCAACGTCTCCATCGGCCTGGCCTGCGGTCTCGACGGCAAGGCCCAGATCGGCAAGGGCATGTGGGCCGCCCCCGACCGGATGGCGGAAATGCTCGATCAGAAGGCGGCCCATCCGAAGACCGGCGCCAACACCGCCTGGGTGCCGTCCCCGACCGCGGCGACCCTGCATGCCCTGCACTATCACCAGACCGACGTTTTCGCCCTCCGTCCCGACATCGCCGCCCGGCCCACGCCTGGCCTCGAGCCCCTCCTGACCCCACCCCTCGCCGCCGGCCGGAACTGGTCCGAAGCCGAAATCGGCGAGGAACTCGACAACAACGCCCAGGGCCTGCTCGGCTACGTCGTACGCTGGATCGACCAGGGCGTCGGCTGTTCCAAGGTGCCCGACATCCACGACGTCGGCCTGATGGAGGACCGCGCCACCCTGCGCATCTCCTCCCAACACATGGCCAACTGGCTGCTGCACGGCGTCTGCACGCCCGAACAGGTCGACGCCGCCTTGCTGCGCATGGCCGCCAGGGTCGACGCCCAGAACGCCGCCGATCCCCTTTACCGCCCGATGGCTCCCGACCCCGAAAGCAGCCTCGCCTTCCAGGCCGCCCGCGCCCTGGTCTTCGAAGGCGCCGCCCAGCCGAACGGCTACACCGAGCCGCTGCTGCACCGCTTCAGGCGGGAAGCGAAGGAGGGAAGGAGGCAGCAGCCAACAGGCAGCAGGCAACAGGAAGAAGCTGATCGGACGGACGGATAGGCAGGCTCGCCGGCCGCACATCAGGAGCCGGTCGCCCCTGTTGCCTGCTGCCTGTTGCCTGCTGCCTCGACCGCTACTGCTCGCTCCCCGACCGCCAGAGATTGTTGGTCAGCGGCTCGAGCAGATAGCTCAGCGCCGTCCGTTTGCGCAGCAGGATGATGACCTCGACCGGCGCGCCCGGCCGCAGCGTATTCGCCGACCGGCCCAGCTTGGCCAGCTCCTCCGCCGGCACCACGATCTCGGCGCGGAAATAGCTGGCCCCCGTCTCCTCGACGGTGAAGCTGTCGGCCGAGATGCGGGTGACGCGGCCATGGATGGTCGGCGGATTGCGTTCGCGCAGGCCGGGGAAGCGGACTTCGGTGGTCTGGCCGGTGCGCAGGTTGTCGACGTCGTTGGGGCTGATCTGGGCGACGATGATCTGCGAGGCGTCGTTGGGCACGATCTCCATCAGCGTCTGCCCCGGCTGGATGACGCCGCCCTGGGTGAAGATGGTCAGGCCGACGACCTGGCCCGACGCCGGGGCCCTGACCTCGCTCCGCGCGATCTGCGAGCGCAGCTCGTTCATCCGCGGGCGCAGCTCGTTCAGCTGCACGTCGATCTGACGCAGCTGGTCGGCCACGTCCTCGTTCATCTCGGAGCTGACGCCCGACATCTGCAGCCGGGTCTCGCCGACGGCCTCCCGCGACCGGGCGATCTGGGCCCGCAGCGAGCCAAGCTCCCCGTCCAGCTGCGCCGCCGTCCGTTCCAGCGCCCGCACCCGGGTGAGCGGCGCATAGCCCTTCTCGGCCAGGCTGCGCATGCCGGCCAGCTCCTCCTGGATCAGCCGCTGCTGCTCGATATTGGCCGCGATCTGCCGCTCGTAGCCCTGGATCTGCTCGTTCAGCTGGGCGATCCTCTGGCTCAGCACCCCCGTCTCGGTCGAGCGCCCGACCCGCCGCGCCCCGAACTGGAGCTGCTGGATGCGCAGCGACTCCTGCGCCAGCGCCGCATCCTCGGGCGGCAGATTGGCGAACTCCGGCGGCGCGGGGATGCCGCGCAGCCCGTCGCGCTCGGCGATCAGCCGCGCCCGCTGGGCCAGCAGGGCGAAGACCTGGCCGGCCACGCCGCGCTCGGTCGCCCGCAGCTCGCCGCTGGACAGCGTCAGCAGGATCTGGCCGCGCGTGACCGTGTCGCCCTCCTTGACGTGCAGGGCGCTGACTACCCCGCCCTCGCGGTGCTGCACCGCCTGGCGGTTACCCGACACGGCGATCTGGCCCTGGGCGTAGGCCCCGGCGTCCAGCGGCGCGAACGCCGCCCAGCCCAGGAAGAGTCCGAAGAACAGCAGGATGATCACCCCGCCGACGATCAGCTCCCGGCGCGGCGTGTCGGACACCAGGGTCGGGCCGGCGGGCGGCGGCGGAGCCGGCGGCGTATCGGCCGCTCCCGGGGCGGCGGCGTCGGTCATTGCGCCCGCCGTTGCGGCTGGGACGGATCGGCCAGGCGGGTCACGCTGGCCGTCGGTTGCCCCGGCGTCCCCGCCTGGGCGGCGCCCTTGGGCGCGGCGGCGCGCATTCGTTCGAGCACCTCCTCGCGCGGCCCCTCCATCTGGACCACGCCCTCGCGCATCATCAGCAGGCGGTCGACGCGGGCCAGCACCCCGGCCCGGTGGGCGATGATGACCACGGATGCGCCCCGCGCGGCGGCGCCGAGGATGGCCTGCATCAGCGCGGCCTCACCCTCCTGGTCGAGATTGGAGTTCGGCTCGTCCAGCACCAGCAGCACCGGGTCTCCGTACAGCGCCCGCGCCAGCGCCACGCGCTGCGCCTGTCCCGCCGACAGCCCCTGCCCGAACGGACCCAGCTGCGTGTCGTACCCGTTCGGCAGACGCAGGATCAGCTCATGAGCCCCCGCCGCCATGGCCGCCCTGACCGCGCCCCGGTCCGCCGTCTCCTGGTCCAGGCCGGCCGAGGTGGCGAAGCGCGAGATATTGTCCTTGATCGAGCCGGCGAACAGGCTCGGGACCTGCGGCAGATAGCCGATCCAGCGGGCCAGCTCGTCGCCCTCCCGGGCCTCGTACTCGGCGCCGTCCAGCCGCACCGTGCCGGCCTGCGGCTTGAGCGCGCCGGCGATGACCCGGGCCAGGGTGGTCTTGCCCGACCCGCTCGCCCCGATGATGCCCAGCGTCTGTCCCGGCTGCAGCGTCAGGCTGACCGCGCGCAGCTGCGGATTCTCGGTGTCGGGAAACTTCACCGACACGCCTTCGACCTGCAGCTTGCCCCTTGGATCGGGCAGGGTGGTCCGCTCCCGTTCAACCGCCGCCGTGCTGGCGAACAGGTCGGTCAGGGTCTTCCAGCTGGCGCCGGCCTGGACCAGCGTCGGCCACACCCCGACCAGCAGTTCGATCGGAGCCACGGCGCGGCTCAGCAGCACCGAGGAGGCGATGATAGCGCCCGGCGAAATGTCGCCCTTGACCGCCAGCAGGGCGGCGAGGCCGAGCGCCGCCGACTGCATCACCAGCCGCAGAAACTTGATCGCCCCGGAATATTTGCCGCCGGTCAGCTGCGCGTCCGCCTGCGCCGCGGTGGCGGCGCGGCGCTGCTCGATCTGCCGCGCGATCGACGACTGGCGCATGCCCAGCGCCCGCACGACCTCGGACTGGCCGGCCACGGCTTCCTGGGCCGCATAGGCGCTGTTCTGCGACTGGATCGCCTTGCTGAGGCGCGGACGGGTGTCGCGCTCGTTCAGCCAGGCGAGGCTGAACAGGATCAGTCCGCCGACCAGCGTCAACACGCCGATCGCCGGGTGCAGCAGGAAGCAGCAGGCCAGATAGATCGGCGTCCAGGGCGCGTCGAAGAGCGCCAGCATGCCCTGGCCGCCGATGGCGCCGCGGACATTGTCGAACTCGCGCAGGGCCTGGGTGTTGGGCGACTTGGCCTGCAGGTCCATGACCCGCGCCAGCACCTTGCCGGACAACATCCGGTCGAGCCTGAGCCCGGCCCGCAGCATCAGCCGTCCGCGCAGCCAGTCCAGCCCGGCCAGCGCGCCGAGCGCGAACACCGCGACCACGGTGATCAGCACCAGCGTCGTCAGGCCGCCGGTCGGCACGACGCGGTCGTAGACCTGCATCATGTAGAGGGTCGGCGTCAGATACAGCAGATTGACCAGCGCCGAGAACACCGCCGCCCACAGGAAGTGCGTCCGGCACGCCTTCAGCGCCTCGGCCAGGGGCTCCGTGCCCGGTTTGCTGGGAAGCAGGTTCTTCAACACGGAGTGGGAGTTTCCCTGACGCTGTCGGCCGCCACTCTAACGGCTTGGCGCGGCTACAGATAGACGATGGATTCCAGACCACAATCGGGCGGCGGGGCGAGAAGGGAACGCCTGCCTGCAAGGCTCGAGCCAGCGCGGCCGGCCCCGACGCTTGACGGGCGCACACAGTATGCGCCATACACTGTGTGTCACACACTATGTGACGGCAGGTGAGCTGATGATCGTCGATCCTGAACTGTTCGAATCCATGCGGCTGGAGCTGCGGCGCGGCTCGCTGGTGCTGGCCGTGCTCGCCCGGCTTCGGGAGGAGCGCTACGGCTACACCCTGCGTCAGGCGCTGGCCTCCGACGGGCTCGAGATGGAGGAGAGCACCCTCTATCCGCTGCTCCGCCGCCTTGAGAGCCAGGGCCTGCTGACCAGCGAGTGGCGCGAGGAAGAGAAGCGCAGGAAGCGTTTCTACCGGCTGTCGCCGATGGGCGAGGCGATGCTGTCGGCGCTGGCCGACGAATGGCGGGGCATCTCGGCCTCGCTCGACAAGATTCTCTGAAGCCGGGGCTGGAGAAGACCGATGGACCTGATCGACCGCTATCTGAACGCCGTCGCCGCCCAGTTGCCGCAGGACGAGCGGGCGGACATCATCGCCGAACTGCGCGACCTGATCCTGAGCCGCTTCGAGGCCAGGGAGGAGGAACTGGGACGGGCCCTGACCGGGGACGAACAGGAGGCGATCCTGCACGAGATCGGCCATCCGCTGGTCGTCGCCGCCCGCTATCGCAAGGGACCGGACTCGCTGATCGGACCTGAACTGTTCCCCTACTGGCTGTTCGCCGTGAAGGCCGGACTGCTGCTGATGCTGGCCGTGCAGGCGATCGTTCTGTTCATCAATCTGGTGGGTGGGCCCGCCGACGCGGGGCAATCGATCAGCCAGGCCATCCACGGCTTCATCGGTTCGGGCATTACCCTGATCGGCGTCGTCACCGTGATCGGCGCGGCGATGGAGCATGTCGGCTACCGACCCCGGTGGATGGACAGGTGGCGGGTCAGCGAACTGTCGGCCTTCGGCCTGTCGGACCCCGCCGCCTGGGGCGCCGCCATGGGCGGGACCAGGACGGCGAAGGCGACCTGGGCGCCGCGGAGCCTGGGCCGCGCCCGGGGCTGGCCCGGCGGCGAATACCTGTTCTCCTTTCTCGCCACTGGTGTGTTCGTCCTCTGGTGGATCGGCGCGATCCACTTCCCCGGCCTGATCCGCCTGGGCCCTCCCGGAGCCGAGGCCTTGGTGACCGGAGCGCCGATCTGGACCACACTCTTCGGCGCCATACTGCTCTACGCCGTCGCCCAGATGGCGGTCGACCTGGCCAGCCTCGCCCGACCCTCGGCGGTCAGGATGCGGGCCGCGGCCCAGGCGGTGATCGCGGCCGCCGGCCTGTGGCTGACGTGGACGATCTTCGGGGCCGGGCACTGGTTCACCCTGACGCGCGACGGCGAGACCGCCCGCATCGCCGGCGACTGGTCCCTGCTCGACATCGACCGGCTGCGCGCGCTGGGCGATGGCACGCGCGATCTGGCTGGCATGGCCGGAACCCTGTCGCTGGTCATGAGCTGGGTGCTCGCCCTTTCGGCGATCGGGCTGGTGTTCAAGATCGTCGGCAGCCTGTGGCGGCTGGTCCAGCCGGATCCCCGCCGCACCGCCTGACTACGGCCGTGTCCGAAAACCGCGAGACTCGGACCCCGGGAACGCTCATCCTGCAGCCATGGAAAACGTCCGCGATCTCGATCAGGAGGCCTGCTACCGCGCCGTGCTGACGCGGGATGCGCGCTTCGACGGCCGCTTCTTCGGCTGCGTGAAGACGACGGGCATCTACTGTCGGCCGGTCTGCCCGGCCCGGACGCCGAAGCGGGAGAACATGTTCTTCGTCGTGTCGGCGGCGGCGGCGGAGGAGGCGGGCTTCCGCGCCTGTCTGCGCTGCCGGCCTGAAACCGCGCCGGACATGGGCGCATGGCGCGGCACCTCCAACACCGTCAGCCGCGCCCTCGCCCTGATCGAGGCGGGCGCGCTCGACGAGGGCGATGTCGACGCCCTGGCCGGCCGCCTCGGAGTCGGGGAGCGGCACCTGCGCCGCCTGTTCCGTCAGCATCTCGGCGCGGCCCCGGTCAGTGTGGCCCAAACCCGCCGTGTGCTGCTGGCCAAGGCCCTGATCCACCAGACCGACCTGTCGATGGCGCAGGTGGCGCTGGCCTCGGGCTTCGGCAGTGTGCGCCGCTTCAACGAGACCTTCCAGGCGCTGTACGACCGTCCGCCCTCCGCGTTGCGGCGTCGCGGCGAGAAGGTCCACGAGGGCGGGGTTCGCCTCAGCCTGCCCTACCGCCCGCCCTATGACTGGGACGCGATGCTGGCGGCGCTGGCGGCTCGCGGCGACACCGTCGAGGGCCGCAAGTGGTCGCGCATCCTGACGCGCGATGTCGACGGCGCGGACGGCGCGGTTTCCGTCGAGCCGGCCGAATCCGGGCGGATTTCGGTCTGCGTCGAGGCGCACGACCTCAAGGCCTTGCCCGGCGTACTGGCGCGGGTGCGGCGGGTGTTCGACCTGTCGGCCGATCCCGACGCCATCGGCCGCGACCTGTCGGCCGATCCGGCGCTGAAGCCGCTGATCGCGGCGCGTCCGGGCCTCCGCCTGCCCGGCGCCTGGGTCGACGACGGCGCCGAGCCGCCGAACGACCGGCTCCCCGAAGAGACTGACGACACCCTCGCCGCGCGCGCCGAGCCCTGGCGCCCGTGGCGGGCCTATGGCGCCCTGCACTTGGCCACGGCCGGCGTCCCGGGCGCGGACCTGATGGAGACGGACGATGCCAAACGCGCAGCCTGACACCCTGACCCTCGACCGGATCGCCACGCCCGTGGGCGAGGTGCTGCTGGTCACCGACGCCGAAGGCGCTGTGCGGGCGCTCGACTTCGCCGACTACGAGGCGCGGATGATGCGGCTGCTCGGCCGCCACTGCCCCAGGTTCGTCCTGCGTCCGGCGCGTGCGCCCGAGGCTGTGCGCCGGACCGTCGAGGCCTATTTCGCCGGCGACGTCCGGGCCCTCGACGGCGTCGCGGTGAAGACCGGCGGTACCGCGTTCCAGCGCACCGTCTGGGCGGCGCTGCGGGCGATCCCGCCGGGAGAGACGCGCAGCTATGGCCAGCTGGCCGCGGCGATCGGCTCGCCCCGGGCGGTGCGGGCCGCCGGCTTGGCCAATGGGCAGAACCCGATCGCGGTGATCGTGCCGTGCCACCGGGTGATCGGGGCGAACGGCGCCCTGACCGGCTATGCTGGCGGGCTGGAACGCAAGCGTTGGCTGCTCGCGCACGAGAGGGCGCCAGCGATGTGAGGCCTTGACTGAACCCGCGTGTCCGGCGTCAGTGGAGCCGGGGATGCTGGGGAGCAGGGCCATGAGAATTATCATTGCGGCGACGCTGTGCGTGCTGGTGGGGACGGGGCAGGCCGCGGCCACCGCGCCTCAGGACGACGACTGGGAATTCGCGGAAGATCCCGCCCGCCAGCTGACCGTGGCTGCGGCCCGCTATGACAACGGGCCCAGCATCGTTGCGCAGTGCCGCGAAGGGGCGCTCAGCCTCCTGTTGATCGGCATGCCTGCCGGCACCGAGAAGATCGAGCTGAACGCCACGCGCGCGGACGGTCGGGGCGACCTCCAGGACTGGCGGCCAGCCGGAGCTGACGGCGTCTTCCGTAGCAGCGTCCCCGCGCGCGACATCCGGTTCATGCGCGGCGGCGGCGCCTATGCGGTCCGCACGGGCGAGGGGGTCGCGCCACCCTTCGCGGCCACCTTCGATCTGCCGATGCAATCCGCCAACCTTGATCGGGTCCTCGGCGCGTGCGGCTGGGCCATGGACGACGAGCGCGACCAACTCGCCCGCGCCGCAGGAGCTTCGCTCTCGGATCCGGATGCCCGGGCGCCGCGCCGCTCGACGTCGAGATCAATCACGGAACGCCGCAACCAGCGTCAGCCGCCCCCGCCGGCGGCGCCCGCAAGCTTCATGCCCGCTGAACAGCAGATCAGCTGTGTCGTGCGGAGCGCGCGGCTGGCGGACTGTCGTCCCGATCACGCCCGCGTCGATGGCGCGCCCGACCCCGCGGCCACCCTGCGCCTCCTCAACGGGGAGCGAATCTATGCCGAAGACGTGGCCGCCGCAGAGGGCAAGATCATGTATTTCCACGCTGGCGGGTTCACGACGGTGATCGACTACATCGCGACCACTGCCGCCAGGTAGCGCGTATCCCGTGAGCTTGCATTTCCCGCTGATCATCCTAGATTGTGTCTGCTTATGCTGAAACTGAGCATAAGCCGGCGGACGGCCCCCCGGGTCACCGCCGTTCTTCGGGCCCATGATTTGCTCAAGTCGAGCAAAAGGGGAGTGAGATGGCCGACGGCGCGTTCGGACTGAGCAGGGAACTGGAGCGGGCGACAGCTCCGGTCTGGGCCAAGGTCCGTGATCATGTGACCCCGCTGGAGTGGCCCGCCCAGGCCGCTCTGATCCACGAGATCAACCAGCTGAAGCGCGAGCGCGACGCCGTCATCCTGGCCCACAACTACATGACGCCGGAGATCTTCCACGGCGTCGGCGACTATGTCGGCGACAGCCTCGGCCTGGCGAAGGAAGCGGCGAAGTCGAAGGCGAAGGTGATCGTCCAGGCGGGCGTGCATTTCATGGCCGAGACCTCGAAGATTCTCAGCCCCGAGAAGACGGTGCTGATCCCCGACCTGCGCGCCGGCTGCTCGCTGGCGGCGTCGATCACCGGCGCCGACGTACGGCTGATCAAGCAGCGCTATCCGGGCCTGCCGGTGGTCACCTATGTCAACACCACGGCCGACGTGAAGGCTGAGACCGACATCTGCTGCACCAGCGCCAACGCGGTGCAGGTGGTCGAATGGGCGGCGCGGGAATGGGGCGTCGACCGGGTCATCCTGGTTCCGGACGAATTTCTGGCGCGCAATGTGGCGGCCCAGACGACCGTCGGCATCATCGCGTGGAAGGGCCGCTGCGAGGTCCACGAACGCTTCACCGCCGCCGATATCGCCGCGATGCGCGAGGCCTACCCGCAAGCGGAAATCCTGGCCCATCCGGAATGCCCTGAAGACGTGCTGGCGGCGTCCGACTTCGCCGGATCGACGGCGGCGATGATCGACTTCGTGGAGGCACGCAAGCCGAAACAGGTGGTGCTGATCACCGAATGTTCGATGGCCTCGAACGTCGCTGGAGACGTGCCGGGGGTGCAGTTCATCGGCCCCTGCAATCTGTGCCCGCATATGAAGCGGATCACGCTCGGGAACATCCGCGATTGCCTGGTCAACATGCAGTTCGAGGTGACGGTGCCTGAGGATATGGCGGAACGCGCCCGTCTGGCGGTGCAGCGCATGATCGACCTGCCGCCCCCTGCCGTTCCGGCTCGTTATGACATGGTCAAGGCGCGGCATCATGTGGCTGTGGAGCTGATTTGAGTGGCATGGGTGGGGCGCACGCCCGTCGGTTTCGTGATCCTGATCTGGAAGGCGAGACGACGGTGGATCGGGTTTCGGTGGGGCGGCGACATTCGCCGCGTCTACGAAGTGATGCTGAGGCGCGGGGTGCCGCGCAGCGAAATCTCCGCCGCCCTGGTCAGGGCCGCGCCGGCGCAGGCCCGCGCGCACAATCTGGATTGAGGACGATGCACTACGTTCCGCCCGTCCGCGCTGTCGCCACAGTCGATCCCAGGACCCTGCGGCTTCTCGCCGTCCTGGCCTTGTGGCTCAGGTCTGAAAAGGCCACGTCACGACCATGAGCCAAACCAACACCCCCCGCCCGCCGGGCCCCTGGGATCCTCGCCCCGACGATCTCACCCCCGCTCCAGCCGTTCCCGAGCGGGTGCGCGGGGCTGAACCGCCGCTGGACAAGGGTCAGCATCCAGTCTGGGCGGTGGTCTCCACCCTGTTGCTGGGCGGTTTCATCTGGTGGGTGACCGGCAGCTGGGTCATCGCCGTAGCCGCCATCTGGGGCCTGCTGGTGCATGAATACGGCCACGTGCTGGCGATGAACCACCTCGGCATGGGTCCCGCCCGGATCTACATCATCCCCTTCCTCGGCGGCGTGGCGAAGAGTCAGCGGCTGCCGCAGAGCGAGTGGCACGGGGTCCTTGTATCGCTGGCCGGGCCCGCCTTCGGCCTGCTGGCCGCGATCCCCTTCTTCGCCGGCTTCGTGGCGACCGGCAACGGCCTGTGGCTGCAGGGGGTGTTCGCCATCGCGCTGATCAATCTGGTCAACCTGGCCCCGGCCCCGCCGCTGGATGGCTCCAAGGCGCTCGGCCCGGTGCTGGCCCGCATTCACCCGATGGTGGAGAAGGCGGCGATGGTGCTGGTCGGCGTGGTGGTCGTCCTGTGGGGCGTGACAAACGGCAGCTACATCTTCGCCGCCTTCCTCGCGCTTGCCCTGATCGGCCATCTGCGGCGCGGCGCATGGCGTCCCGACGGCCGGCCGCTGACCTGGAACGAATCGGCACGTAGCGTCGCTCTGTTCGCGCTGACCGCCGCCGCATGTGCGGGCGTGGCGCTGGCGGCGCTGATGCCGGTGACCGGTTCGCTGGCCGAGGCGCTGGCGCTGGGCGCGCGCTATTTCGAGTTTGGCCGTTGAACCGGATCGAGCACGACGGGCCGCTGATCGTCGGTGGCGGTCTGGCCGGCCTCTCGGCCGCGCTCGAAGCCGCGCCCCGAAAGGTTCTCGTGGTCACGCCGGCGCCGCTGCTGCAGGCCTGCTCCTCCGCCTGGGCGCAGGGCGGCGTGGCGGCGGCCCTTTCCGAAACGGACGCCCCGGCCCTCCACGCGGCCGATACGGAAGCGGCGGGGGCGGGTCTGGTCGAGGCTGACGCGGCGCGGCTGCTGACCCTGGACGGCCGTGCGACGGTGGAATGGCTGGCGGGGCTGGGAGCGCCGTTCGACCGCGACGTGGCCGGCGGCTTCGCCGTCAGCCTCGAGGCCGCCCACTCCAGGGCGCGGGTGGCGCGCGTCGGTGGCGACGGTGCGGGCCGGGCCATATTGTCGGCCCTGGTCGCGGCCACGCGGGCGGCCCCGCACATCGAGGTCTGGGAGGACGGCCGCCTGCGGGGCCTGGTCCAGGACGACGCGGGCAGGGTCCGCGGAGCCTTGATCGAGCGCGGCGGAAGGCTGGTCGAGGTGCTGGCGCCCGCGGTGGTGCTGGCGACCGGCGGCGCCGGGGGCCTGTACGCGCAGACGACCACGCCGGCCTCGCTGCTCGGCGAGGGCATGGCCTTGGCCTGGCGGGCAGGGGCGGAGATCCTCGATCCAGAGTTCATGCAGTTTCATCCGACGGCCATGGACGTCGGCCTCGACCCGATGCCGCTCGTCACCGAAGCGCTGCGCGGCGAGGGCGCACGGCTGATCGACGGGGAAGGTCGCTTCCTGCTCGGCGACGCCGCCGGCGCCGATCTGCAGCCCCGCGACATCGTGGCCCGGGCGGTGCATGCGGCGCGGGCCGAGGGCCGGGGCGCCTATCTTGACGCCCGCACCGCCGTCGGGGCGATGTTCCCGCACGAGTTCCCCGCCGTGTTCGCTGCCTGCATGCGGGCTGGCCTGGATCCCCGTGAGGCCCCGATTCCGATCGCCGCGGCGGCCCACTATCACATGGGCGGGATCGCCGCCGGGCCGGACGGCCGCACCACAATGGAGGGCCTGTTCGCGGTCGGGGAGTGCGCCGCCACCGGCGTGCACGGCGCCAACCGGTTGGCCTCGAACTCCCTGCTCGAGGCCGCCGCCTTTGGCCGCCGTACGGGCCGGGCCGCCGCCGAGGCGCGGACCGGCGCCGGTGCGACCCACGCCGGGGCCCCGTCAACAGACCTCTCGCCGACAGACCTCGCAACCCTGCGCCGGACCATGAGCGACGACGTCGGGGTGGTCCGCGAGGCCGCCGGCCTGACCCGCGCCCTCGGGGTGATGGATCGGCTGGACGTCCGAAGCCCGGGCGCGCCGCCGCTGATCGCGGCACGGCTGATCGCCGAGGCCGCCCTGGCGCGCCGCGAGAGCCGGGGCGGCCACTACCGCTCCGACTTCCCCGCGCCCGCCGCCAACGCCCGCCACACCCGCCTGCGGGCCGGGAAGCCAGCCCGGACTCCGGTCATGGCCGAATGAGCGGAGAGCGCATGAGCCGTCGACTTCCCGACCTGCTGATCGAGCCGGTCGTGCGCATGGCCCTGGCCGAGGATCTCGGCCGCGCCGGCGACATCACGGCCCAGGCCTGCATTCCGGCGGGCTCGCGCATGCACGCCGTGTTCGCCGCCCGCAGGCCGGGCGTGCTGGCCGGCGTCGACTGCGTGCGCCTCGCCCTGCTGGCGATGGACCCCGGCGCCACCGTCGTCGCGCGGCTGGCCGACGGCGACGCCTTCGCGGCCGGCGCGGTGCTGGTAGAGGCGGAGGCCGACGCCCGCGCCTTCCTCGCCGCTGAACGGACGGCGCTGAATCTGCTCGGCCGGCTGTGCGGGATCGCCACCCTGACCCGCACCTATGTGGAGGCGGTCGCCGGCACCGACGCGCGCATCGCCGATACGCGCAAGACCACCCCGGGTCTGCGCGCGCTGGAGAAGCATGCGGTCGCCTGCGGCGGCGGGGTCAATCACCGCTTCGGCCTGGATGACGCCATCCTGATCAAGGACAACCATGTGGCCCTCTGCGGAGGGGTGGGCGAGGCGATCCGGCGGGCGCGGGCGACCGCCGGCCACCTGGTCAAGATCGAGGTCGAGGTCGATGGCCTGGCCCAGCTGGACGAGGCGCTGGCCGAACGGCCGGACGTCATCATGCTGGACAACTTCAGTCTGGAGATGCTGCGCGAGGCGGTGGCGCGAGCGAGCGGTTCGCCGTTCGGCCGCCCTGTGCTGGAAGCGTCCGGCGGCGTCAGCCTCGAGACCGTGCGGGCCATATCGGAAACTGGCGTGGACGTGATCTCGGTCGGAGCGCTGACCCATTCGGCGGCCGCGCTCGACATCGGCCTCGACGTCGCCTGAGGTCCAGGCGAACGCCGCTACGGAACAGGCCGCCCCCGCGAAGGGTTTGATCGGGCAGGAAGGAGATTTCCATGACCCATCGACCCAAGGTTCCCAGGGAGCAGCGCAGCTTCGCCGACAAGGGCGCGCAACCGGTGCAGGACGCCATGAGCGCCGACCGTCGCGACCTGTCCACCGGCGCGCAGTCCGGCCAACCCGGCGACGCCGACGTCAATCTCGAAACCCAGGGCCGGTTCGGAAATCTGAAACAGAACCTGACCACCCAGTGGAAGGTGCAGGACCGCTGATCATGGCCAACAACCAGCACACGCCCGAACCGGCCGACAGCAAGCGCTGGGGCGGCCCCGGCTCCAGCCATCAGAACGCCGACCGCGAGCCGCCGACGTTCGAGGATCCCCGCGAGGGCGGTCCGACCAATCCGCGCAACAGCAAGGTGTCAGGCGGCGGCGGCGAACGTGATCTGAAGCACAGTCACGACGATGCGCACCGCTCCTCGAAGGGCGATCGCGACGCCTGAGCTGACGCCAGCCCTCAGGCCGTCGGCGTGGCGGCGACGGGGGCCGGAGACTCGGCCGCGGGCGCCGCGACCTGCACCGTCGGAGCGGGCGTCGGCGCCTGAGCGGAAGCGCGTTCGGCGGGGGCGGGCGCTTCACGACCCTCCTGGGCCAGAAGCAGGTTGTAGGCGATAGCTCCCGCGTCGCGGACCGTGCTGGTCGGGTCGAGGCTGGCCTGGATCAGACGAGGAGCGTCGGCGTCGGTCGAGGGGCGGGCCGCGTAGGAAAAGGCGGCGCCGGAGCCGGACCGGCCGCCAAAACGATAGAACAGGTGATCGCCGACCTGGCTGACGCGGACCAGAGAGTTGCGCCACTGCGGCGAGACGCCGGTGGTGTGGAAATGGGTGGCGTTGCCGACGCGGGCGTAGACGCCGCCGGACAGGGCGCTGGAGGCGATGTCCCTCGCGCGATTCCATGCGGCGCGGTTGACCCGTCCCCGCATCGATCCGTCGCAGGTGAAGCTGAACTGGCAGCCGGTCCGGCGCCCGGCCCCCTGGAACACCACGCTGCACACGCTCTTGGGGAAGGCCGGGTGGCGAACGCGGTTCAGGACCACCTGGGCGACGGCCTTCATGCCGTCCCGGCCCTCGCCGCGGGCCTCATAATAGACCGCCTGGGTCAGGCATTCGAGATCGCGAGAGGCGTCCAGCGCGCCGCCGAGGCGGAACGGCTGGGCCGCCTGGTTTCCGGTCAGGCTGACCTGGCGCAGACCGTTCCCGGACGGCTGACCCCTCAACTGCTCCAGCCGGGCCGTCAGCAGCTCCGCCTGCCGGTCGCGCTGGGCGGAGCCGGCGACGGTGTAGGGGTCGTGGCGCCGGGCGATGGCCAGTGCGCTTTCATCCAGTCCGCCCGCGGCGGCGGCGAGTGCCTCTTCCGTGAAGCCCGCAGCAGTCGCACTCTCGATCCGCACCGCCTGGGCCCGCACGGTGGTCGCCTTCGCCACGGCCCCGCCCAGATAGGCGCAGCCGATCGCCAGCCCAACCATCGCGCCGAACGTCGCCGCCGCCGCGCCGGGCCGGATTATGGCCTTGCGGTCGACAGGGGAGGTCGCACGCGAATGCGAGGGATGCGGCAAAGGCTCAATCCTGTTCAGCAGGGCGCAGCGCCGCCCCCGGGTAGTCTCGCGGCGGGGGCGACGCTGCGGTCGCGGCCCGGCTGCGGTAGATCGACGGTCGGCGAACCGGCCGATCATCGGGACGCGCCTTAAGCCAGCCGTTTATGGCGGCATTGTGGTTGATTCGCAAGATTTGGCGATGTGGCAGCATAGGCCAGCGTCATGCCGGTATCGGTCAGTTAACAGACTGGAAATCTCCCGCAATGACGCAAGTTACATGGCCATGTACTGTATAGGATGACGTTCCCTCCACCGTGGCCAGCTCTCCACCGGGTCGTCGACGATTAAGCCGCGCTCAATGTATTGTCTTCGAGCCCCTGCCTGCGGCAACGAGTTCTTGCGCCCCGCGTTCCGGAACACCTTGGCCGTGGCCGCGTTCTGGCTGGACAGCACAGGAGCCCCCCATGAAAAGAACCGCCCTGGTCCTCGCGTCGGCCGTCGCCGTCATCGGCATCGCCGGCTGCGGCCATACCATCGAACAGAAGGCCGCCACCGGAGCGATCGCAGGCGCCGTGGTCGCTGGCCCCGTCGGCGCGGCGGTGGGCGGCGCAGCCGGCGCGGCGGTCGGTCAGGCCGAGAAACCGAACTGACACAGGCGCCGGCCTGATTGGGGGGGCGGAGCGCCATCTCCGCCTCGCAACCTTGATTTCCGGCCCCATATAGGGTTAGCCCACCCGGCGTTGGCTGAGCGCCGCTCGCCCGCGCCGTTTGCGCATCCGACAAATAATCAAGGACATCGACGACCGCTCGCATGAGAGATCTGAAACAAACCGGCTTCACCGACCGTCTCACCGCCCAGCAGGAAGCCAAGAAGGCCCTGCTCGCCCGCTTCAAGCCCAAGCCCGCCGCTCCGGACCCTGAGTTCGAGAAGCTGCAGGAGAAGCGCGCGGCCGAGAAAGAGGCCCTGCGCCAGCAGCGCGAACTGGAAAAGGCCGAGATCCGTCGCCAGAAGGCGGAGGCTGAAGCCGCCAGGCTCGCCGCCAGCCAGGAAGCCCAGCAGGCGATCGAGGCCGAGAAGCGCGCCGCCCGCAAGGAGCGCAAGCAGCTCTCCAAGGAAGAGCAGAAGGCGGCCCGCGATGCGCGTTACGCCGCGCGCAAGGCGCGTCAGCGCTGACCTTCCGCTGATCGGTTCCCGGGATCAGCCGGGAGTCACCGCGGGAAGATCCCCCAACACCGCCGCCAGCTGCTGCCCTGAATAGGGTTTGCGGACGAAGGGCCACGGCGCGTCCGACAGGGCCGCGTCGACGTCGTCGCCCGCATAGCCGGATGTCAGCACGATCCGCATCGTCGGCCAGGTTCGGGCGCATTCGCGGGCCAGTTCGATGCCGGTCATGCCGCCGGGCATGACCACATCGGTCAGCATGATGTCGAACCGGTCTTCCTTGAGCAGTTCGAGGGCCTGCGGCCCGCTTTCTGCTGCGCGGACTTCCAGGCCCAGCCCCTCCAGCAGTTCCTGGGCGACCGCGGCCACCCCCGGATCGTCCTCGACCAGAAGGAGCCGGCGCCCGGCCGTCATCGGGGCGATCTCGACTCCCGGCCCAGCCGACTCGACCGTCTCCGCCGAGGTCAGGGGCGGCAGATACAGGCGCACCTCGGTGCCGCGGCCCACGGTCGAGATCACCCTTACGCCGCCGCCGCTCTGCCGCGCGAAGCCGTACACCTGACTCAGCCCCAGCCCTGTGCCCTTGCCGACCGGCTTGGTGGTGAAGAACGGCTCGAAGACCCGTTCCATGACCTCGGGCGACATTCCGGATCCATTGTCCGACACCGCGACGCAGACGTATTCGCCAGCGGGCAATTCGGCGATCTCGCCGGGGCTGACCGGGCAGTTCATGGTCTGGACCGTCACCCTGCCGCGATCTCCCAGGGCGTCGCGGGCATTGACCACCAGGTTCAGCAGGGCGGCCTCGAACTGGGCAGGGTCGACGCTCACCCGGGCGCCGCCGCGCCGCAGCTTCAGCCTGAACTCGATCGCTTCGCCCAAGGCCCGCCTCAGCAGCGGCTCGCTCTCCCGGATCAGCCCGTTCAGGTCGGTCGGCTCGGGCCGCAGCGCCTGGCGTCGCGAGAACGCCAGCAACTGGTGGGTGAGCCGCTCGCCGCGCCGTGCCGCCGACAGCGCCGCCTCGCCCAGCTTCTTCTGACGGGCGGCGTTGTCCGGCGACCTCAGCATCATGTCGAGGGCGCCGATCACGACGGTGAGCAGGTTGTTGAAGTCGTGGGCCACCCCGCCGGTCAGTCGTCCGACCGCCTCCATGCGCTGCGCGTGCATCAGGTCGGCCTCCGCCTTGGCCTTCTCGGCCAGCGCCTCACCAACGCGTTCCTCCAGCAGTTCGTTGATGCGCTTCAGATCGTCCTCGGCGCGCTTCGCCTCGGTCACGTCGATGTTGGCCCCGACATAGCCCTGGAACTGTCCGGCGCCGTCGAAGCGCGGCACGCCCTCGCAGCGCAGCCATCGTGTGCCCAGCATCGGATGATTCACCCGCGCCAGCGCCTCGAACCGGTCCCGGCCGGCCAGCGCCCGCCGGAAGTTGGCCACGAAGTCTTCCAGGTCCGCCGGCTCGGCCAGACGCCGCCAGCCCTCGTCGATCGCGTTCTCTGACTCGACCCCGAAGAAGGTCTTGTAGCGCCGGTTGGCGAAGACCATCCGGCCCGCGTCGTCGCTCATCCAGATCAGGGCCGGCGCGCTGTCCGCGACGGTCCGGAAGCGGGTCTCGGACTCCTGCAGGCGCGCCTGCGCCTCCCGGATGTCCGTGACGTCGAACGCCACGCCGACGAAGCCGATGATCTCGCCGCTGGCGCCGAAGCGGGGCCGGGAAAACGATTTCAGCCAACGGTACTCGCCATCGTGCCGCCGGTAGCGCGCTTCCATCGAGAACGGCTGGCCAGTGGATTCGCCGGCGAGCGACTCCTCGAGAACCCGCGCCTGGTCATCCGGATGGATGATGGCGCGCCAGTCCAGCAGGCGCGCCTCCTCGTAGGAGCCGCCATGGTAGGCGACATAGGCCTGGTTGACGAAGGCGCGTGTACGGTCCTGCTGCGTCACCCAGATCAGCACCGGCGCGGTGTCGGCAATGGCCCGGAACCGCTCCTCGCTTTCGCGGACCTCGGCCTCGGCCCGGGTGCGTTCGATCTCGGTCCAGGTGCGCGCGGCGACTTCCTGGAGCAGCTCCAATTCGTCGTCCGTCCACTCCCTGACCCTGGAGTCATGCACATAGAGGAAGGCTCGCAGCCGCCCGACCCGGAGCAGCGGCACGCGCATGAGGGAGCGGGTCTGCAGGCGGTCGAACAGTTTTCGGGCCTCCCGCGTCCGGGGATCCTTGCGCACGTCGGGGATGCGAACGGCGTGTCCGGCGGCCAGGTCCGAAATCAGGTCGGCGCCGAAGTCGTCGAGTGAGAATTCGCCATGCGCGCTGACCACATCGGCGGTCCAGTCGCGGCTCATCGAGACGGTTTGCCGCTCCTGGTCGACTTCGCCATACCCGACGCGCTGGACCCGCAACTCCGCCCCGAGCGCGCGTTCCACCTCGCTCATGATCTCATCCGGCGAGGTCAGGTCGCGCAGGGAGTCGGAGAGGGAGAGGAGGAAGGACTGGCGCCGCTCCTGGCGCGCGATCAGATCGATGGCCTCGCGCGTATCGGTGACGTCGAATGACATGCCGACGTACCCCATGAAGGATCCGTCCGGGTCGAAGCGCGGGTTGACGGCGATGCGCATCCATCGCCAGGCCCCATCGACCCGGCGGAACCGCGCCTCGAACCCGTAGGGCCTCAGCTTTGGACGATGGCGGGCCTGAACAGCATTCACCGCCGCCACATCGTCGGGATGGATCGCCTCGCGCCAGACGTGACCGAGGATGTCGTCAGCGGATCCTCCGTAGAACTTCACCAAGGCGGCGTTGACGAATTCGACCTCTCCGTCGGCGTTGGTCATCCACACCGGAGAGGGGGCTGTGTCGGCCATCAGCCGGAAACGCGCCTCGCTCTCGCGCAGCGCTGACTCGGCCGCTTTCGCCCCCGAGATGTCGACCACGACCGCGATGAAGCCTCCAACCCTGCCGTCGGGCCCGGTCAGGGCCCGGAGGCTGATGACGACCCAGACCGTCGAGCCGTCTGGCCGAAGGTAGCGCTTCTCCAACTGCGCGCCGCCCTCCCGGAGCGCCTGTTCGAGGGCGCGGCGCGTGGGCTCCACATCGTCCGGGTGGCTCACCGCCTCGGTGCTCAGACCGACGACATCGTCCGGGTGGATGCCGAGAATCTCGGCGTAGCGTGCATTGGCGCTGAGGATGGTTCCGTCGAGTGCGACGCGCGCGATGCCGGCCGATGCCTGATCGACCATAGCCTGCAACTGCGACTCTCGTTCGCGCAGGGAGGTCTCGGCGGCCCGCGCGTCGGTGACGTCGATGTTGACGCCGATCATGCCGCGGAATCGCCCCTCCTGATCGATGCGGGGGCGAGCCTCCGTGCGCAGAATACGCCATGCGCCGTCGGCGCGCCTGAAGCGGGCCTCGACCTCGAAGGGCGCCACCCGCTCCACGGCGTCGAGGGTGACGGCCGTGACTCTTGCCCGGTCGTCCTCGTGGAGGAAGTCAGCGAAGTCGACGACGCCCGCCGGCTCTGGCAGTCCCCAGAACTGCCGGAGCGCCTCGTTGAGATGCACGCAGCGCCCCGCCTCGTCGCTCATCCAGAGCATGATTGGCGCCCGCTCGCTGATCAGCTGCAGTCGGTGCTCGCTTTCGCTGATCCGGTCGGCCGACAGGCGCAGGGCGTCGATCGAGGCGTCCAGCCGCCCGAGAACCTTTCTCAGGGAAGCGGCGACGACGGTCGTGAACAGTCCGACGATGATGAAATTGGTGGTGGCGATCACGCCCAGCCGGTTGTGGACGCCGACGCCGACGGCATTCGGACCCTCCATGATGGCGACCAGACCCCAGCCGCCGAACAGGCAGGCTCCCACCGCCGTGGCCCCCGCTATCCGGCCCCCGGCGAGGGAGGCCACGATCACGGCTGGCAGAAGGATCATGAAGCCGGTGATATCGCCATAGAAGCTGGACAGGCTTGCCCGGATCAGCAGGGCGGCCGTCGCCGCGGCGGCGCCGATCAGCACCGACATCCACCATGGACGCGGCCGCACCCGCGCCAGCCGCGTGACGCCGGCGTCGATATCCATAATCCGCCGAAGCACCCCGACCGCGCTCAAATCAGCCCCCGCTCGCGCGCACGCGACTTGCCGCAACGTATTGGCGCGCTTTGCGTTCCTGCAAGCGTCGCGTTTGAGAACACCTCCGGCCCGAACTTGTGCAACCGGCCGGCGTGCCTAACTCCAGAACCACCGACAACACCAGGAGCCTGCATGACCGCGACCATCGACACCGGCCTGACGAAGACGGAGCGCACCGACGTCGCGCAGGAGCTGACCAAGGTTCTCGCCGACAGTTTTGCGGTCTATCTGAAGACCCACGGCTATCACTGGAATGTGCGTGGGCCGGAATTCTTCAGCTTCCACAATCTTCTGGAACAGCAGTACCGCGACATCTGGGGAGCGCTGGACGAGATCGCCGAGCGGATACGCGCCCTCGGGGTGCTGGCCCCGCAGAGTTTCTCGGGCTTCGGCAACCTGACCTCGATCAAGGATGGCGATCCCGAGAAGGCGGCGACGGACATGCTCAAGGAACTGATGCAGGATCACGAGACCCTGATCGCCACCGCGCGCAAGGCCTTCGCCGCCGCCGACGAGGCGGGCGACGAGGCCTCGGCCGACCTGATGACGCAGCGCCTGGCGGCCCACGAGAAATTCGCCTGGATGCTGCGCTCGACTCTCGGAGGACGTTGAGGCTTGACCGAGCGTCGGTTTTCGGCCTGAAAACCGCCTCGCTTGGAGACTATCGGACGGCGTCCGGCCTCGCCGCCGGAACAGGAGCTGGATTTGGCCAGGATTGACTGGACATCGATGCTGAAGAGGACGCGCCGGCTCGCCGCCGCCGCGCCCGCCGCCCTGGCCGCCATCGGCGTGGCCATGGCCGCCAGCTCGACGGTCCGCCCCGAGATTGACCGCCGCGCCGAGTCCGTGCGCCGGCTGACCCACGGCGATCTGACCGACAAGGGTCTGGCCGCGATCACGGCGCGCATGACGCCCTCGCAGCTCGCCATCGCCATCCGCAACGACCCGAACGGACGCCAGCCCGCCCTCTACGGCCTCACCCCGGGCTGGGAGAATATTTCGCTCGGCGGCAAGCCGTCCCTGGACTTGGGGGCCTCTGGTCTGGAGGCCCAGAAGCTGAACGCCGCCATGCCCGTTTCGGGAATGCTCCGCCCGGCCCAGCCGTTCGCCTTCAAGCCCGCCACCGCCGAAGACCGGCGCCGTGCCGTCCGCTGCCTGACCCAGGCGATCTACTACGAGGCGGCGCTGGAGCCGACCGAGGGGCAGGAGGCCGTGGCCCAGGTCGTCCTCAACCGCGTTCGCGATCCGAACTACGCCAACTCCGTCTGCGGCGTGGTGTTCGAGGGGGCCGAGCGGGTCACCGGCTGCCAGTTCAGCTTCACCTGCGATGGCTCTCTCGGCCAGGCCCCGGTCGCCTGGGCCTGGGCCCGCGCCGCCCGCGTCGCCGAGCGGGCGCTGGGGGGGCATGTCGCCGTCAAGGTGGGCACGGCCACCCACTACCACGCCAATTACGTCCACCCGTGGTGGGCCCCGACCCTGAACAAGCTCACCCAGATCGGGGCGCACATCTTCTACCGCTGGAAGGGCGTCTATGGCGAACCGGCCGCCTTCCGTCAGGCCTATTCCGGCCGCGAGCCGCGCATCGACGAAGCGCGCTTCGCCCGGCCGCGCCTCCAGATCGCCTCCGCGGCCGAGGCGGAGGCCGCCTTGACCGACGCCGCCGCCAATGGCGAAGTCGCCACCCGCACCGTCGTCGTCGACGGCCAGACGCGCACAGTCGGGGTCCTGTCCCTCGGCGGGCGGCGTCAGGCGACTGCAGAAGACATCGCAGCGATCAACCAGCGCCTCGCCGCGTTCGAGGCTCCCGCCAGGCCCGCTCCCGCGGCCCCGCCTGCCGGCGTCACGGTCATGGAAGTCGAGGAAGTGGGCCGCCCTGCGTCCTGACGCTGGCCCGTTGCAACGCTTCCGGACCTTCGCGCATTGATGCTGTCCCCGAGTGCGACGCCGCGCCGTGACTGAGGCTCCGTGACCCAAATCGATCCGAACGGCGACTCGACCGTCGAGCGTCAACTGGCCCTGACCGTTCAGGCCCTGGCCGAGAGCGAGGCCAAGTTCCGCGCCATCGCGGACTCCATGCCCCAGATGGTGTGGTCGACCCGCCCCGACGGCTTCCACGACTATTATAACGCCCGCTGGTACGAGTTCACCGGGGTGCCCGAGGGCTCGACCGACGGCGAGGGCTGGAACGGCATGTTCCACCCTGAGGACCAGGATCGGGCGTTCGCCCTCTGGCGCCGGTGCCTCGACACGGGCGAGCCCTACGAGATCGAGTATCGCCTGCGCCGTCACGACGGGGTCTATCGCTGGACCCTCGGCCGGGCCCGCCCGATCCGCAACGAGGCGGGGGAGATCACCCGCTGGTTCGGAACCTGCACGGACATCGACGACCTGAAGCGTTCGGATCAGGCCAAGGAACTGCTCAGTCAGGAGCTCAGTCACCGGATCAAGAACATCTTCGCCGTGGTTTCGGCCCTGATCGCCTTGTCGGCCCGCCAGCATCCGGAGGCCAAGGCCTTCGCCACCGCGGTGCGCACCCGTATCAACGCCTTGGCCCGCGCTCACGAGTTCGTCCGGCCGCACACCGAAAGCTCCCGCCCCACGGTCGGGACGATGACGCTGCACGCCTTTCTGACGGACCTCTTCAAGGCCTACAGTGAGTTGAGCGGGACGCCCCGGGTGATGGTCACAGGAGACGACGCGACCTTCGACGACCAGGCCGCGACCTCTGTCGCCCTGCTGTTCCATGAACTCGCCACCAACGCCGCCAAGTACGGAGCGCTTTCGGTCGAGGGAGGCAGGGTCACTCTCGAGACGCGCCGCATGGATGATCGCTTCGTCCTGACCTGGACGGAGACCGGCGGACCAAGGGTGGAAGGCGTTCCCGTCCAGACCGGCTTCGGGACCTCGCTGGCCACCCTGTCAGTCGAAGGCCAGTTGGGCGGCCGACTGGAACGGAGATGGGTGCCGCAGGGCTTGCAAGTCGTCGCCGACCTGCCCGCCACGGCCCTGTCCCGCCGTCGCGCAGCTCAAAACGTCGCATGACGGAACCTCCCGGACCCCCGCACGCTCCCCCAACGAGCCCGTATGTCGGGCGACCTACACAAGGCCACCACTGACAGTCTGCCATGACCGCGCGTATCCTGATCATTGAAGACGAGGCCCTCGTGGCCATGGAACTGCGCTTCGTCCTCGAAGACCTGGGGCATGACGTGGTGGCGACGGTGGCCGACGCGCGCTCGGCGCGCGAGGTCGCGCGGGAGACGGATGTCGACCTGGCTCTCGTGGACATTCACCTGTCCGACGGGCCGACCGGCGTGGCCCTGGGCCGGGAGTTGGGTCAGGACCTCGGCGTTTCGGTGCTGTTCATGACCGCCAACCCCGGCATGGTGCGCAACGGCGTCGCGGGTACGATCGGCGTGCTGTCCAAGCCGACTGACGAATATGCGGTGCAGAAGGCGGTCGACTACGCCCTGCGCCGCCGGTCTGGCGCGCCGGTGCTGTACGCTCCGCCGGAACTGCAGCTGTTCGGCTGAGGCCTACCAGACGCCGATCTTCTCGGCTTCCTTGTGCGAAATCGGATGGTGGGCGCGGGCATGGTCCTCCTCGGCGAGGAAGCGCACCGCCTCCAGCGCGGCCATACAGCCCATGCCCGCCGCCGTGACCGCCTGTCGGTAGATGTCGTCGGTCACGTCGCCCGCGGCCCACACGCCCTCGATGGCCGTCGCGGCCGTGCCCGGCTTGACCACCAGATAGCCGCCCTGCTTGGTCTCCAGCTGGCCGGCGAACAGTTCGGACGAAGGCGCGTGGCCGATGGCGATAAACACCCCGTCGGCCCTGATCTCGCGCGTCTCCCCGGTCTTGACGTTCTTCACCCGCGCGCCGGTGACGTTGACGCCGCCGAAGTCATTGGTCTCACCAAGAATCTCATCGATGGCGTTATCCCAGACGACCTCGACCTTGGGGTTGGCGAACAGCCGGTCTTGCAGGATGCGCTCGGCGCGGAACTCGTCGCGGCGGTGCACGACCGTCACCTTCGAGGCGAAATTGGTCAGGAACAACGCCTCCTCGACGGCGGTGTTGCCGCCGCCGACCACGATCACGTCCTTGCCGCGATAGAAGAAGCCGTCGCAGGTGGCGCACGCCGAGACGCCGAAGCCCTGGTATTTCGCCTCGCTCTCCAGCCCCAGCCACTTGGCCTGGGCCCCGGTCGAGATGATCACCGTCTCGGCCAGCAGCTCCGTCCCGCTGTCGAGCGTCAGCCGGAACGGCCGCTGCGACAGGTCGGCCTTGACCACGATGTCCTCGATCACCTCGGTCCCGACGTGCTCGGCCTGGGCGCGCATCTGCTCCATCAGCCAGGGTCCCTGGATGACGTCCTTGAAGCCGGGATAGTTCTCGACGTCGGTGGTGATGGTCAGCTGGCCGCCGGGCTGCAGACCGGCGATGACGACGGGGCTCAGCAGGGCCCGGGCGGCGTAGATGGCGGCGGTCCAGCCGGCGGGGCCGGATCCGATGATGGCGACGCGGATCTGCCGGGGGGCGGGGCTCGAGGTGCTCATGGCCTCTATTTAGGCGCTGATTCCGTCTCGCGCGATGCTAGGTTCAATCCATTCACAGCCGCGGCAGGAGGAATCCCGTGGAAGGACGCAGCCATCTCGGCATCGGCATCGCTCTGGGCGTGGCCATCGGGGCCGCCATCGGCATCGCCATGGATCAACTGGCCATCGGGATCGGCGCCGGCATCGGCATCGGCCTGGCGCTTGGCATCGCCATGGACGCGGGCGGCAAACGCCGCGACCGACGTTCAGACGGCGAAGGCTCCGGTGCGAACGACGGCCATGGCCGGGCCGCCGATGATGGCGCCTCAGACGGCGGCGGCGGAGACGGAGGCGGGGGCGACTAGCGCGCCGCCATTCGTTCCAGCACCACGCGCGCCGCCCGTTCGGTCTCGTTCAGCGGTTCGTAGCTCCAGGATCGCAGCGTTCCGTCGAACGGCCGGGCCGCGCCGCGATCGCGCAGATCCTCGTGCAGGCGGGCGAACTTGCCGCCGGTCTTGAGCGGGATCATCGGCAGCACATGCACCGGCTTGCCGGTCGAGGCCGCCTCGGCGGCCATGTTCGCGCTGTCCTCGGTGACAAGCACATGGTCGGCGAAATGCAGGAAGGCGAAGTAGGGATTCGGCCCGCTTCCGTCCCAGATCATGCCCGGCAGGTTCGTGAGCCGCGCCCTCATCACCAGTTTCGCCGCTTCGGGCGTGCGGCGGGAGAAGGTCAGCATCAGCGAACCTCCGGCCACGGCGATGGCGTCCGCGATCCGGTCGGCTAATTCCGCGGCGTGTCCTTCGGTCAGGTCGAACGCCGCCGACCGGCCGCCCACGAGCACGGCCACGCGGGGGCGGGGCAGGGGGGACAGGGCCGCCCCGAAGTCTGCTGCGCCCTCGGCCAGCCGCGCCGCCGTCACCCGATGGGGCGAGCCGGTGATCGACAGCACGTTCGCCCCGGCCGTGCCGTCGTGCGCCGGGGCCACCACGAGGTCGTAGGCGTCCATCTTCCAGCGCGGATCCTGGGTCTGGACCACGAAGGTCCGGCCGCCCGAGCGGCGTCGCACGGCGGCGGACAACGGCAGGGTGGCCCGCCCGGTGGCGATCCACAGGTCGGGCCAGACTTCGCCGGGTCCCGGGAATACGGTGTCGGACGCAGGGTCCAGCATCCACGGCGCCTTCAGCGCCGAGGGCAGCTTGTCGAAGGCCTTGCGCCAGCGGATGCGCCTGACCGCGATATCGGCTGTGGCAAGCCGCTGCACCGCCTCGGCCAGGCCCAGCGCCTGGTTCTCGATGCCGGCGCGCCCGTCCGAGACAACCAGGATGGACAGCGGAGCGGTCACGCCGGGTCGGTGCGCGCGATCCAGCACAGGGCCTCGACCTTGTTGCCGTCCGGGTCGCGCAGGAAGGCGGCGTAATAGCCGGGCGCATACTCGGGCCGCTGGCCGGGCGCGCCGTCATCGGACCCGCCGGCGGCCAATCCGGCCGCATGGAACGCCTGGACCGTCGCGGCGTCGGGCGCATTGAAGCACACGTGGGTTCCGTTACCCGTGACGGCCGGCCGTCCGTCATGTGGCAGGGTGGCCCAGAACTCGGGGAAGCGACGGCCATAGCCGATGCCGGCGCTGTGCTCCATGATCCGGCGGGCCCCCAGGGGCGCGAGAACGGCGTCATAGAAGACGCCCGCCCGGGACACGTCCGTGACGCCCACCGAAACGTGCGACACCAGAGGCGGGCGCGTTCCGGTGGCGTCGGTCATCGGACTATTTCCACTCGACCTTGAGAATTTCGTAGGCCTTGACGCCGCCGGGCGTGTTGACCTCGACCACGTCGCCGACCTCCTTGGAGATCATCGAACGCGCGATCGGCGAGGTGACGGAGATCTTGCCGGCCTTCACGTCGGCCTCGTGCTCGCCGACGATCTGGTAGCGGCCCTCTTCTTCGGTGTCCTCGTCGACCACCGTGACCGTGGCCCCGAATTTCACCTGGTTGCCGCTCAGTTTCGACACATCGATGACCTGGGCGCGGCTGATCTTGTCCTCGATCTCGGCGATCTGGCCTTCGATCCAGCCCTGGCGCTCCTTGGCGGCGTGATACTCGGCATTTTCGGACAGGTCGCCGTGTTCGCGCGCCTCCGAAATGGCCGCGATGACGCTCGGCCTCTCGACCGACTTCAATTGCTTCAACTGATCGTCGAGGGCACGGTAGCCCTCGGCCGTCATCGGCACTTTTTCCATATGTCGTGAGTTTCTTGGCTAGCCCGACTGACGAACTTACTCGGCACAGAGGTCGCTGGGCGCACGCGACCGGCCCAAGAGGGTAGGGCGCCCAGCGTCCGGGTTCAAGGCCCCCTCAGACGGAGCCCGATGCGGTCCGGTCCCGGGAACGGTCGCGGACCTGCCGTACGAGGCTCCAGGCCAGCCAGCCTATGGCGCCGAGGCCGGCGGCCATGAACAGGCTGGACAGGAGCAGGATTCCCGCCGCCATGAAGGCGAGTACGAACGCCACGGCGGCGGCCAGGGCGGCGATGACTTGAATGGTTCTCAGGCGCATGGCCCGTTAACGTTTCGCCCCTGCCGGAGTTGCTGTCCGGTTCCGGACACTGGACCCGTTTCGTACGAGTGTGTCCCCGGCGCCGACCGGGTCAGGCGTAGCTGTACGGCCCGCCCCGCTCCAGCGCCCTCTGATAGGCCGGGCGGGCATGGATCCGTTCCAGGAAGGCCTTCAGCCGCGGCTTGTCGGAGCCGTAGCCGAAGCGGCTCCCGGCCGCCTCCACCGGGAAGCTCATCATGATGTCGGCGGCCGAGAAGACGTCGCCCGCGAACCACTCCGATCGCGCCAGTTCGGCCTCCCAGTACGCGGTATGGGCCGCGATCTGCGGGTCGATCATCCGCGCGTTCATGCCGCGGCTGATGCCGTTGGCCACGGGCCGGATCAGCAGCGGAACCCGCTTCGGAACCTGGCTGAAGATCAGCTTGAGCAGCAGCGGCGTCATCGCCGAGCCCTCGGCATAGTGCAGCCAGTAGGTGAACCGTCGGCCCTCCGCAGTGGCCCGCGCCGGCCGCAGGGCCGAGCCGCCGTGCGTGTCCAGCAGGTATTCGACGATCGCTCCGGTCTCGGCCACACGCACCTCGCCGTCATCGAGGACCGGCGATTTGCCCAGGGGATGGATCGCCTTCAGTTCCGGTGGCGCGAGCATCGTCTGCGGGTCACGCTGGTACCGCTTCACCTCATAGGCGGCCCCCAGCTCTTCCAGCAGCCATAGCACCCGCTGGGAACGGGAGTCGTTCAGATGATGGACGGTGATCATGGCCGTGGCTCCGCTTGCCCGGCGCAGTTAGCGATGTTGACACCGCGTCGGTCCAGAGGAATTCAGTCGCGTGCCGGAACCCGCACAACGCGGCTCAGTGGCGACACGCCGTTGGCCGCGAAGGCCTCCACCGCGAACCAGTAGTCGACGCCGGTGTTCAGGGCCCGCACCTCCAGCCGGTCTCCCATCTCGCGCAGGTCGTCGCCATAGACCTGGTAGGTCAGGAACAGCCTGTCAGGGGCCGTGCCCCAGCGGAGGTTGTAGCCCAGCGCCCCGGACACCGGCGCGATGTGGACGGTGGCGTTCCTCTGGTCGCGGCCGCGCTCCACCCGGACTTCCGTCGGCCGTTCGGGCGGCACGCCGTCGGCGGTCCCGAACACGCGAAGGTCCGAGATGGCCAGATGCGCCGCGGCGACCTCGCCGTGCTCATAGCGGATATAGCGCGCGTCCACGGGCCGCTCGCCCTCGACATAGGCGTTGGGCCGATCCCGTTCCGAATCGGACAGGTCGGCGAACACCCGCCAATCGCTGCCGTCTCTCGACCACAGGATGCGGAACCGGGTGCGGATGTCCGGCCGCTCGGCATAGATGCCTGACCGGTAGTCGGCGTAGTTGACCTGGACGGCATGGACCCGCTTCAGCCCACCGAGGTCGAGCGTCAGCGTCTCGCCCGCCCGGTTGGCCCCGGCCACCCAGAAGGTGCGCGGGTTTTCGTCCGTGGCCCGGTCGGCGGTGAACTCCCCCTCGGTCGACGAGGCCACGGCCTCCGCCTTGTAGGACAGCGGGAACCAGCCGGTGAACAGGCTGTCCGGGTCGTCCACCTTCCCCGTCGGCATGCGCTGCGGATAGTCGCCGAACCGGCTGGAGAAATGCATCTGACCGTCGGGCGTGAAGCCGCCCGGAAACATCGCGATACGCCGTTCGAAGGTCCAGTTGTGCCCGATCCACGGCGTGCCGGTGTTCCACCAGTTGCCGTACCGGTCCTGGAAGGTCGAGCCGTGGCCGGCCCCCTCGACGAAGCCGCCGGGCTTGTAGCTCACGGGGTTGTAGGGCGCGTATTCGAACGGCCCGAGCGGGCTGGACGCCACCCAGGTCCCGTTGGCGTAGGCGTTGTATTCCGTGCCGGGCGCGCCGTACTGCAGATAGTACCGCCCGCCGTGCTTCGTCATCCACGCCCCTTCCATATAGGGCTTGATGGCCGTGCCGTCGGGCAGCGTCCCCGAATGATCCTGCCCGAACCGCTCCCAGCCGTGCTCGTCCGGATGCAGCACGTGCAGCGCCACCGGCTCGCCGACGAAGCGCACCGGCGGCGTCGGATCGATCTCCGCCCCGTAGATCGGATAGACGTTCGACGATCCCCAGTAGAGATACCATTTCCCGTCGTCGTCGATGAACAGGTCCGGGTCCCATGGCCCCGGAGGCAGCTTGCCCTCAGGCAGTCCGGCGTCGCCGTGGGCGCCTTCCTCGTTGCGGCTGACCGCGCCCGGCACGGGCGGCAGCACCCGCGTGTGCCACTCCCAACGCCCCGTTTCGGGATGCTCGCTGACCAGCAGGGGCCGCGGCTCGAACGCCGACTGCATCAGATACAGCCTCTCGCCGTCCGAGACCGCCGCCGGCGCCACGTTCGACTCGAACGGCCATTTGTCCGGCTGCACATAGGTCCAGTCGAGCAGGTTTTCGCTCGTCCAGTAGCCGTCGGCCAAGGTTTGGAACAGGAAGTAGCGGTCGCGGTGCAAGACGATGACCGGGTCGGCCCCGGTGCGGTAGCTGATCCCCCGGTGCGTCTGCTCGAAATTGTACTTGTAATCGACGTCGATTGGGTTGGCCCAGGTGCGGGGCCGGGCCTCCTGGGCGGCGGCGGGGACGGTCAGAAGGGCGACGGCGAGAGTGATCGGCAGGGTCGGGCGCATGGCGCCACGCTAGCATGCGCCTCGGCCTGTTGAGTTCACGAGCAGTTTCGCCCAGACCTGAGCCATGACCGCCCCCGAGCCCGCCGCAACCGAACCCCGCCTGACGTCACTCGCCCACGGCGGCGGCTGCGGCTGCAAGATCGCGCCTGCGGTGCTGCAGGACATCCTCAGGGGCATGCCCCAGGCGGAGCCTTTCGCCAATTTGCTGGTCGGGACGGAGACCTCGGACGACGCCGCCGTCTGGCGTCTCAACGACCAGCAGGCGCTGGTGGCCACCACCGACTTCTTCATGCCGGTGGTCGACGACCCCTTCGACTTCGGCCAGATCGCCGCTACCAACGCCCTCAGCGACGTCTACGCCATGGGCGGGACGCCGATCTTCGCCCTCGCCATCGTCGGCATGCCGGTCAACGTCCTGTCGACCAACACCATCGGCCGCATCCTGCAGGGCGGGGCCGCCGCCTGCGCCGCCGCGGGCGTCCCCGTCGCGGGCGGCCATTCGATCGACAGCGTCGAGCCGATCTACGGCCTCGTCGCCCTCGGCCTCGTCCATCCCGACCAGGTCCTGACCAACCGGGGCGCGCGGCCGGGCGACGTCCTGCTGCTGACCAAGCCGCTCGGCGTCGGCGTGCTCAGCGCCGCCCTCAAGCAGGATCGCCTCGGCAAGGACGGATACCGGACCCTCCTCGACACGACGACCCGGCTGAACACCCTTGGCGCCAGGCTGGCCGGCCGCGCCGGGGTCCACGCGGTCACCGACGTCACCGGCTTCGGCCTGCTGGGGCACGCGCTGGAGATGGCCCGCGGGGCCGGGGCCATGGTCGAGATCACCGCCCGCCCGCCGACCCTCCCGGATGTGGTCGAACTGCTGGAGGCCGGCGTCCGCACCGGCGCCTCGACCCGCAACTGGGCCAGCTACGGCGCTGAGGTCGACCTGCCGGCCGGCCTTGAAGACTGGCGCCGCGACCTGCTCACCGACCCGCAGACCTCCGGCGGCCTGCTGATCGCCGTGGCCGGGGCCGAGGCCGACGCGCTTGTGGCCCTCGCCCGGGTAGAGGGCGTCTCCGCCGTCCCCGTCGGCCGCGTCGTCGACGGCCCGCCCAGGGTTCGCGTCGTCTCATGATCCGCCGCGCCGCCGACCTGTCGCCCGCCGCCCGGGACGGTTTCGACGCCATCATCGACGTGCGCAGCCCGGCCGAATTCGCCCTCGACCATATCCCCGGCGCGATCAACCTTCCCGTGCTGGACGACGCCCAGCGCGCCGCGGTCGGAACCGAATACGTCCAGCGGTCGAAATTCCTCGCCCGCCGCCACGGCGCGGCCCTCGTGGCGCGAAACATCGCCGACCACCTCCAAGGCGCCCTGGGCGACCGCGACGGCTCCTTCCGGCCGCTGGTCTACTGCTGGCGCGGCGGCCAGCGCTCGGGGGCCATGGTCACCGTCATGGACCAGGTCGGCTGGCCTGTTACCGTGCTGGAGGGCGGCTACCAGACCTGGCGGCGTCAGGTGAAGGCGGGCCTCTACGACGCGCCCCTCGAGCACCGGCTGATCCTGCTGGACGGCCCGACCGGCGCCGGCAAGACGGCCCTGCTCGGCGCCCTGTCGCCACGCGGTGTCCAGACCCTGGACCTTGAGGCCCTCGCCGCCCATCGCGGCTCCCTGTTCGGGGCCATGCCGGGCGGCCAGCCGTCGCAGAAGGCCTTCGAGACCCGGCTGCATGACGCCCTGTCCCGCCTCGACCCCGCCCGCCCGGTGCTGGTCGAGGCCGAGAGCTCGAAGATCGGCGCCCGGGTCATTCCGCCCTCGCTCTGGGCCGCCATGTCCGCCGCGCCCGTCGTCCGGCTGGAATCACCGGTCGAGGTCCGCGCCGCGCGCACCGTCCGCGACTATGCGGAGATCGCCGCCGACCCCGCCGCTCTCGACACCGCCCTGACCCGCCTGCCGCGCCATCTGAGCAAGGAAATGGTCGCGGGGTGGCGGGCCCTTGCCGCAGCCGGGGAGATCGAGGTCCTGGCTTCCGAACTGATCGTCCACCACTACGACCCGGCCTACCGGCGGCAGGGCCAGACGTGTGCGCGACCGGAGTTGGCCGTCGTCGCCTTGGGCTCGCTCGCCGACGCCGCCCTCGCAGGGGCCGCCGAGCAGGTGGCCGCCGTCGTGGACGCCCTCACAACCCGCTGAAGACGACGGCCGTGATCGCCGCCGAGGCGACTACCCACGACAGCGCCAGCGTCTTCCACCCCAGCCCCAGCCGGCGACTGCCGACCACCAGCAGCACAGACAGTCCGAGCGTCACAGCCACGGGCAGGGCCCATGTGCCGAGCCCGAAATGCTGGCTGATCCGTGCCTCGTCGTTCGGGTTCCAAAAGCTGATCACCGTGGCCATGAAGCGCATGAATGCGGCCCAGAACAGAAACACCCAAGCCGCCGCGCTGCGCCGCGCCTGCACCAGCGCCAGGGCGACCAGCCCCTGCGCTATGGTCAGCGTCGGGCCTGCCGCGGTGATGATCAGCATGTCGGTGGCGCCAACGGCATCCCGGGCGCCGGCCTGGTTGAGGCTGAAATACCCCTCGTGCCCCAGCGTCACGGCCGCCAGCCAGTGGCCGCCCTCGTGCAGGGCGAAGGTGAGGAAGCCGGCGACGAAGACCAGGGCGTAGAAGCCCACGCCCGTGCGCATCCGTTGCATCCGCCCCTCCCGCCATGTCCAGCGGCACAGCTTGCGACACCGCCGCGGGCCGGTCGAGTTAAGGATCGTTCACGGCGAGGCACGCGACGGATGGTAAAACGCCCCGGCGGCGCCTAGCTTCGCCCGATGGCCGCCTCCCGACTCCGTTCCGCCCTGATGTCCCTCAGCCTGTGGGTGCTCGTCGCCCTGCTGGCCGGCCTTTTCGCGGGGGCCGCGGCCCAGGCCTGGGGCCTGCCAGGGGGGGCGGGGACCGCCGACCTCATCGGCGCGGTCGGAACCCTTTGGCTCAACGCCCTGAAGATGACCATCATCCCGTTGGTCTTCAGCCTGCTGGTGACCGGCATCGCCTCGATCGCCGACGCGGCGGCGACCGGGCGGCTGGCGCTGAAGGCGCTGATGGTCTTCGCCATCCTGCTGCTGGGCTCGACCGTCTACGCCATCTTCGCCTCCGAGACCCTGCATCTGCTGTGGCCGATCGATCCGGCGGGCGCCGCCGTCCTGCTGGCCGGCGCGCCCGACGCCTCGGTGGTGCTTGAGAGCGCGGCCGGGGGCGGCATGGCGACCTTCCTCGCCAACCTCGCGCCCGCCAATCCGGTCAAGGCCGCCGCCGACGACGCCATCCTGGGCATCGTGGTCTTCGCCATTGCGTTCGGTTTCGCCGTCACCCGGCTGGGGCCCAGCCGCCGCGCCCCGCTGGTGGAGTTCTTCGAGGCGGTGTCCGAAACCATGATCACCATTGTCCACTGGGTGCTGCTGGTCGCCCCGGTCGGGGTCTTCGCCCTGTCGATGGGCGTGGGACTGAACGCCGGCCTCGGCGCCCTCGGGACCCTGGGCCACTACGTCGCCATGGTGGTGCTGGCCCAGGTCGGCCTCATCGTCCTGATCTACGCCGTCGCCGTGCCCTGGGGGCGTATCGGCCTCGCCCGGTTCGCCCAGGGGATCATCCCGGCCCAGGTGGTCGCCTTCTCGACCCAGTCGTCCCTCGCCAGCCTGCCCGCCATGGTCGAGCAGGCCCGCACCGCCCTCGGCGTCTCCACCGCGACGGCGGGTCTGGTCCTGCCGCTGGCGGTGGCGGTGTTCCGCATCACCAGCCCGGTCGCCAACCTCGCCGTGGTCTTCTACGTCGCCCATCTGCACGGGGTCGATCTCGGACCTGCCGCCTGGATCGCCGGCGGACTGACCGCCATCGCCATCTCCATCGGCTCGGTCGGCCTGCCCGGGCAGGTCAGCTTCTTCGTCTCCATCGCACCCATCTGCCTGGCCATGGGCGTGCCGATCCAGGTCCTGCCCCTGCTGCTGGCGGTCGAGGTGATCCCCGATATCTTCCGCACCATCGGCAACGTCACCGCCGATCTCGCGGCGGCGCGGATCGTGGAGGGGCGGGACGCGGTGGCCGAGCAGGATCCGACTGCGGGGATCCAGGACACCGGCGCATCAGCCTGACTGTTCCGCATCCCCGCCCGCCGGACGGATCGAAATAGCCACCAGCCGGTCAGCCGTGCGCATAGTCCTGGATCGGCCGCACATCCAGGTCGCCGGCCTTTATGGCGCCGATGGCCTGCGACGCCGCCAGCGCCCCCGCAGTGGTGGTGTAGTAGGGGATCTTCATCATCAGGGCCGTCCGTCGGAGGCTGAAGCTGTCCTGCAGGGACTGCTTGCCCTCGGTCGTATTGATGACCAGCTGGACCTCACCGTTCTTCATCGCATCGACGATGTGCGGACGGCCTTCCAGCACCTTCCTGACCAGCCCGACCTCAAGGCCCTGACCCGTCAGATAGGCATGGGTCCCGGCGGTGGCGATGACCGAGAAGCCCTCGGCGATCAACGTCTTCACCGCGTCGACGATGAAGGGCTTGTCGCCCTCCTTGACCGAGACGAAGGCGCAGCCGGCCACCGGCAGGATCGTTCCACCGCCGATCTGGCTCTTGGCGAAGGCGCGGGCGAAGGCGGGGGCCATGCCGGTCTCGCCGTCGCGCTTCCAGTCCAGGCCCATGACTTCGCCGGTCGAGCGCATCTCGGGGCCCAGCACCGTATCGACGCCCGCGAAGCGGGCGAACGGGAAGACGGCTTCCTTGACCGCGATATGGTCATAGGGCTTGTCGGTCAGGCCGAAGGATTTCAGCGGCACGCCGGCCATCACCTTGGCCGCGATCGAAGCGATCGGCTGGCCGATGGTCTTGGCCACGAAGGGGGCGGTGCGGCTGGCGCGCGGATTGACCTCGAGCACGAAGATGCGCGGCTCGGCGGAGTGCGGCTCCTCGATGGCGAACTGCACGTTCATCAGGCCGCGCACCTTCAGCGCCCGGGCCATGGCCTCGGTCTGGCGTTTCAGCTCGGCGACCGTTTCGGCCGACAGCGAGTAGGGCGGCATCGAACAGGCGCTGTCGCCCGAGTGCACTCCGGCCTCCTCGATGTGCTCCAGAACGCCGGCGACGAACACGGTCTCGTCGTCGCACAGCGCGTCGACGTCGACCTCTGTGGCCCGGTTCAGATAGTGGTCGATCAGCACCGGATCGTCGCCCGACACGCGCATGGCCTCGTGGACGTAGCGGTCCAGCTGCTCGCGGTCGTGGACGATCATCATGCCACGGCCGCCCAGCACGTAGGAGGGACGCAGCACAACGGGATAGCCGACCTCTTCAGCTTTCTGCGCGGCCTCCGCGGCGCTGCGGGCCAGACCGTTCGGCGGCTGCATCAGGCCGATGTCCTGCAGCATGTGCTGGAACCGCTCGCGGTCCTCGGCCAGGTCGATGGAATCGACGCTAGTGCCCAGGATCGGCACCCCGTCCTCCTGCAGCGCATGGGCCAGCTTCAGCGGCGTCTGGCCGCCGAACTGGACCACCACCCCGATCAGATGGCCCTTCGAGCGTTCGACCTCGATCAGCTCCAGCACGTCCTCGGCGGTCAGCGGCTCGAAATACAGCCGGTCCGAGGTGTCGTAGTCGGTCGAGACCGTCTCGGGGTTGCAGTTGACCATGATCGACTCGACGCCGATGTCATCGAAGGCGAAGGCCGCGTGGCAGCAGCAGTAATCGAACTCGATGCCTTGCCCGATCCGGTTCGGCCCGCCGCCGAGGATGATCGCCTTCCTGCGGTCGCCCGGATCGGATTCGCACGCCGGAACCTGGCCCAGGGCCCCCATCTCATAGGTCGAATACATATAGGCGGTGGCCGAGGCGAACTCGGCGGCGCAGGTGTCGATCCGCTTGAACACGGGGCGGACGTCGAGGGCGCGGCGCGCCTTGCGGACGGCGGCTTCGCTCTGGCCGGTCAGCTGACCAAGACGCGCGTCCGAGAAGCCCTTGGCCTTCAGCTTGCGGAAGTCGGCGGCGGTGGTCGGCAGGCCCTGCACGACGACGTGGCCTTCAGTGCGCACGATGTCGGCGATCTGGCGAAGGAACCACGGCTCGTACGAGCAGGCGGCGTTCACCTCCTCGACTGACAGACCATGCCGGAAGGCTTGGGCGATCACCCGGATGCGATCCGGCGTAGGCTCGCCCAGCGCCCGGACGACGGCCGCGCGCACGGACGCCTCGTCGTCGACCTCCAGCACGCCGTCGATCTCGATCTCGTTGAAGCCGGTCAGACCGGTCTCCAGCCCGCGCAGGGCCTTCTGCATCGACTCCTGGAAGGTCCGGCCGATAGCCATGACCTCGCCCACCGACTTCATCGAGGTCGACAGGGTCGCCTCGGCGCCGGGGTATTTCTCGAACGCGAAGCGCGGGATCTTGGTGACGACGTAGTCGATGCTCGGCTCGAACGAGGCCGGCGTCACCTGGGTGATGTCGTTCTGCAGCTCGTCCAGGGTGTAGCCGACCGCCAGCCGGGCCGCGACCTTGGCGATCGGGAAGCCGGTGGCCTTCGACGCCAGCGCAGAGGACCGCGACACGCGCGGGTTCATCTCGATCACGACCATGCGGCCGTCGGCGGGATTGATCGCCCACTGCACGTTCGATCCGCCGGTCTCGACGCCGATCTCGCGCAGCACGTTGATCGAGCCGGTCCGCATGCGCTGATATTCCTTGTCGGTCAGCGTCAGGGCGGGGGCGACGGTGATGGAGTCGCCGGTGTGCACCCCCATCGGGTCGATATTCTCGATGGAGCAAATGATGATGCAGTTGTCCGCCTTGTCGCGGACGACCTCCATCTCGTACTCCTTCCAGCCCAGCACCGACTCCTCGATCAGCACCTCGGTGGTCGGCGACAGGTCGAGACCGCGCTCGACGATCTCCTTGAATTCCTCGACATTGTAGGCGATCCCGCCGCCGGTGCCGGCGAGGGTGAAGCTCGGCCGGATGATCGCCGGCAGGCCGACGAACTCCAGCGCGTCGTCGGCCTCGTCGATGTGGTGGATGGCCTTGGACCGCGGGCTCTCGAGGCCCAGCTTGTCCATGGCGTCGCGGAATTTCTGCCGGTCCTCGGCCTTGTCGATGACGTCGGCGCGGGCCCCGATCATCTCGACGCCCCACTTCTTCAGCGCGCCGCTCGCATCCAGCGCCAGGGCCGTGTTCAGCGCGGTCTGCCCGCCCATGGTCGGCAAGAGGGCGTCCGGCCGCTCCTTCGCGATGATGCGCTCGACGAACTCCGGTGTGATCGGCTCGATATAGGTCGCGTCGGCCACCTCCGGGTCGGTCATGATCGTCGCCGGGTTCGAGTTCACCAGGATGACCCGGTAGCCCTCGGCCTTCAGCGCCTTGCACGCCTGGACGCCGGAATAGTCGAACTCGCACGCCTGTCCGATCACAATGGGCCCCGCCCCAATGATCAGGATCGACTCGATATCCGTGCGCTTCGGCATTTCTTTTACGATACTTTCAGTTCGTCAGCACCGCGCACTCCCAGCCGTCGTAGTCCAGCTGGAAGGCCGCGGCCCAGGATTGCATCATCGAGGAGACGGGGGCGAACGACGCCTCGTCCACCGCCATCGTGGTTTCGAGGATCGTGCAGTCGTCCTGCCCGCGGGTCAGGAACCCCGCCCGGCGGGCCACCTCGTTCAGATCGTCGTGGTCGCCCTCGCCGTAGAAATAGAACAGCGTGTGCCGCGGCGTGACGCCGCTGTCGCCATGCGCCGCCAGCGACGCCCGGACCATGGCGTCGCGCTCTTCGTGAGGGACGGCGTCATCGGTCAAGGCGGCTGGTCTCCTCGCGCACGGGGACCCGACGCGGGCGATGCCGGCGCGGGGCGGTTCGGGTTGTCGGCTAAGCGGCCCGTCTAAAGACGGGGGGACGGCGGAGCAAGCGCTTATCCGTCCGAGCGCGCATCGATCCAGCCCGGCAGGTCCGCGATGCTGTCGAGTGCTCCGTACCGCGGCTGGGCGTCGGGCGCGTCCGCCAGCTCGTGCGCCCAGGTGATCGCATAGGGAATGTGGACGGCGAAGGCCCCGGCCTCCAGCGCCGGCAACACGTCCGACTTCATCGAGTTTCCCACCATCACAGCCTCGTCTGGCCCGGTGCCGTGACGGGTGAAGACGCGTTCGTAGGTGGTCCGGTCCTTCTCCGAGACAATCTCGACGGCCGCGAACAGGTCGCCAAGCCCGGAGGCCGCCAGCTTGCGCTCCTGGTCCAGGAGGTCGCCCTTGGTGATCAGCACCAGCCGGTAGCGTTCGGACAGCCGCGCCAGCGCCTCGTCCACGCCGGGCAGGGTCTCGACGGGATGGGCCAGCATCTCCCGGCCGGCGGCGAGGATCTCCCTGATCGCCCCCGCCGGCGGCTCGCCCTCGCACATCTCCATGGCGGTTTCGATCATCGACAGGGTGAATCCCTTCACGCCGTAACCATAGAGCCGCAGATTGCGCCGCTCGACCTCCGCCAGCCGCGCCTGGATGGCGTCGTTATCGTGTTCCGTCAGCAGGTCCAGAAACCGCGCCTGGGTGAGCCGGAAGATCGTCTCGTTGTGCCAGAGCGTGTCGTCGGCATCGAGGCCAACCGTGGTGATGGTCATCGCGGGGGTCCGGGCGGGTGGGCCCGCTCTCCTGACCCGGGCGGGCCTTTCGGTCAACGCCGGGCGATCCCATCCCGAAACGGGACGGGGCATGGTCAACGGCGTTTGACCATGTTCGTGAGCGATGTGTTTTCACCTTGAGCCGTTTCATGCACGCGGGGGGTTCTTTTTCGACCGGCTGGAGAGAACGGTCATGAGGAACGACCCGGGGTATCCCGCCACTTTCGCCGGCTCGCTCGACCGCGACCGGCCCGACGAGCAGTTCAGTGACGCGATCGCCCGGATCGGCGAGCGGCGCTCCTACGCAGCCCCGTACGAGAGCCTGACCTTCACCCTGCTGACCCGCGCCCGGCGGGAGCTCGTGGTGACCCTGGCGGCCCAGCCTGTGTTCGACCTCGTCCGTTCGACCCCGGTCGCGCGCCGCATCCGGCGCAGCGTGCGCCATCGCGGCGGCGAGAGCGCACTGGTCGGGCTCGGCCGCCGCACGCTGGAACTTGCCGACCTTGTTCGCATCGACACCCAGACCGTGCGCCACGGTCTCGATCTGCTGCGGCTGGGCGCAGATGACAGCGGCGTGCTGCCGGCCTTCTGGCGTACCGTGGCCTCGAGCGGCGGCCGTTTCGACCTGCTGTGCGCCGAGATGCAGCACGAGTCGGCGCCGGGAACCCTTCTGGTCGAGGTGGTCGGCGGGCTGGAGCAGGCGCCGCCGGACGCGATCCAGGAAGCGATCCAGCATTTCGAGACGGGATCCCTTGGCCTGATCCTGCACATCGCACCCGACGCGTCCGCGGCCCTTCGAATGTCGCAGGTGCGGGCCCGGTGCCTGGCCATCGACTTCGCGGGGGTCGAGCACGAGAGCGCGCGCGACTGGCAGGGGGCGTCGCAACTGATCGGCGCGGCGCGCCAGGCCTGTCCGCAGGTGATGTTGCTCAACCTGCGCCCGGATCGGGGTCTCGCCGCCCAGCGGGCGGGCGCGACCCATGCGGTGTTCGCCGGCATGGAAGCCGTCATCGTCTGAGGGCAGTTGACGTCCGGCGCGGCGGCGGGCCTTGATCGGCCATGCAGGTCACGCTTCCCGCCCGGCTCTATGGTTGTCCCGACGCTTGGGCGCGCGAGCGGGCCGCGGTGTTCGGCCGGGCCTGGCTGTTCCTCGGACATGAAGCCGAGGCGGCCGCGCCGGGCGACTGGATCGCAACCGACCTGGCCGGGCACAGGCTGCTGGCGGTCCGCGGCGGGGACGGGATCTTGCGCGCCTTCCACAATGTCTGCCGCCACCGTGCGGGGCCGCTGGTGCGGGGTTCGGGCGGCCACTGCGAGGGAGAACTGGTCTGCGCCTACCATGGATGGCGCTACACCCTCGATGGGCGGCTGCGGGCGGCGACGGGGTTTGGAGCGGCGGAGGGCTTCGACCCGCGCACGCTCGGCTTGCTGGAGGTGAGGCTGGAGACCTGGCGAGGGCTGGCGTTCATCTGTCCGGACGCCGGCGCAAGGCCGCTCGCGGATCATGTCGCGCCGCTGGAGGCCCTGCTGGCGGAGCGTGGCCTGGAGATGGCCGCGCCGGCCCTGCGACGGAGCCATGACCTCGGCTGCGACTGGAAGGTCTATGCCGAGAACTACCTTGAGGGCTACCACATCGGCTCGGTGCATCCGGTGCTGGCGGGTGAGCTGGGCCAGGCCGACTATCGGGTGCGGGTCGACGGCGATCTGGTCGTGCAGGAGGCGGTGGGCGTCAACGACGGGCCGCAGGCTGGCGTGTGGGGCTGGCTGTGGCCGAACCTCGGGATCAATGTCTATCGCGACGGGGCCATGATCGAGCGGATGACTCCGCTGGGGCCAGGACGAACGCGGCTGGACTATCTGTTCCTGAACGACAGCGGGCCGGGGGCGCTGGGCGAGGCCCTGGAGGCCTCCGACCGGCTGACCGCCGAGGATGCGCGGATCTGCGAGGCGGTCCAGGCTAACCTTTCGGCCGGCGCCTATGATACCGGCGTGCTCAGCGCCCGACACGAAGCCGCCGTGGCCTGGTTCCAGTCCCGTCTCGCCGAGATTCACACATGAGCGACGCACCCCGTCATATTCCGCTTGCCGAAGAGCCGCTGTCCGACCGGCACAAGCTGGGCTGGGGGCTTGCCGCCCTCGTGGTCGCCGGCAACATGATCGGCTCGGGGGTCTATTTGCTGCCCGTCAGCCTGGCGTCGGTGGGGAGCTCCAGCCTGATCGGCTGGCTGGTGGCGGGAGCGGGGGCGGTGACGCTGGCCCTGGTGTTCGGGGCGCTGGGGCGGCTGCAGCCGGACGCCGACGGTCTGCCGGGCTTCGCCGAACGGGGGCTGGGACGCTTCTTCGGCTTCCAGACATCGCTGGCCTTCTGGACCGCATGCCTGGTCGGCAACGTCGCCATCGCCGTGGCCGCTACCGGATATCTCGGCTACTTCTGGCCGGTGCTGCGGGACCCGATTGCGGCGACCTTCTGCAACCTGGCCATCATCTGGCTGGCCACCATCGCCTACATCATCGGCGCGAGGACCGCGTCGGGACTCGCGGCGGTGGCGCTGGCGATCGGCATCGCGCCGATCGTGGTCGCGGTGGCTGCGGGCGTCATGGCCTTCGATCCGCAGACCTTCGCCGCCTCGTGGAGCCCGTCGGGCACGGCCCTGGTCGAGAGCGTGCCGGCGTCGCTGGCCATCATCTTCTGGGCCTTCCTGGGCGTCGAGAGCGCCGCGGCCCTGTCGGTCCGGGTCAAGCATCCGGGGAGGGACGTCGGCCGGGCCTCGGTGGCCGGGGTGCTGCTGGCCACCGTCGTCTATGTCGCGGCGACCGTGGCGGTGTTCGGGGTCATCCCGGCCGACGTGCTGGCGAACTCGACCAGTCCCTACGCCGACCTGGCGGCGCGGGTGTTCGGCGCCTCGATCGCAGGGGTGGTGGCGGTCTGCGCGGTCGTCAAGACCGTCGGCACGGTCGGCGGCTGGGTCATGCTGGGCGGGGAGACGGCGCGGTCGGCGGCGCGTCAGGGCTATCTGCCGGCCGGCTTCGGGGCGGGGGAGCACACGCCGGTCGCCAATCCGCTGCTGGGCGCCGCGATCATGAGCGTGGTGACCGTGGTGGTGTCGGGCCAGCCGACGCTGGGCGACCAGTTCGGCGTGCTGGCCGGAGCGACCTCGGTGCTGTCGCTGGTGGTCTACGCCATCTGTTCGGCTTCGCTGTTCCGGCTGGCGCGGCGGAGCCAGGCCCGGACCATCGCGGTGGCCGGCTTCCTGTTCGCCTGCGCCGCGGTGGGTTTCGCGGGGCTGGAGTACGTCTGGCCGGCGGCGGCCTTTTTCGTGCTGACCACCGTCGCCTGGCTGGCTTTTCTCAGAAAGTCCGGGCCGCGCGTTGACCCGATGGCGGGCGACGCCTAACCACCGCGCCGTTTGCTCGCCGGGATTCGGTGCTACGGAGCCTGCCATGACCACCAAGCTTCTTCCCGGCGTCACCGGCGTGCTCGCGCTCGCCGACGGAACCATCCTGCAAGGCATCGGCTGCGGCGCGACCGGCTCGGCCCTGGGCGAGGTGGTCTTCAACACCGCCATGACGGGGTATCAGGAGATCCTGACTGACCCGTCCTACATGAGCCAGATTCTGGCCTTCACCTTCCCGCACGTCGGCAACACCGGGGTGAACGTCGAAGATGTGGAGCAGATCGGCGGGGGCTCGGACACCTCGGCGCGCGGCGCGATCTTCCGCGACGTGCCGACCGATCCGGCCAACTGGCGCAGCGAGAGCGATTTCGACGGCTGGATGAAGCGGCGCGGCGTGGTCGGCCTGGCCGGCGTCGACACCCGCCAGCTGACGGCGCGCATCCGCGACGCGGGCGCGCCGCACGCGGTGATCGCCCACGACCCGGAGGGAAGGTTCGACCTCGACGCGCTTGTGGCCGAAGCCCGGGCGTGGACCGGACTGGTCGGACTCGATCTGGCGAAGGACGCCTCGACGCTGCAGTCGTTCGACTGGAACGAGGGCCTGTGGGACTGGCCGGAGGGCCATCCGCGGGTCGACGCCACGAACCGGTCGGTGGTGGTCGTCGACTATGGCGTCAAGCGCAACATCCTGCGCGCCCTGGCCTCGACGGGCGCGAAGATCACGGTCGTGCCGGCGACCACGACGGCCGAGGAGATTCTGGCGCGCAATCCGGACGGGGTGGTTCTGTCGAACGGGCCAGGCGATCCGGCGGCGACCGGGACCTATGCGGTCCCGGAAATCCGCAAGCTGGTCGACAGCGGCAAGCCGCTGTTCGGCATCTGCCTGGGCCATCAAATGCTGGCGCTGGCCTTGGGCGCGAAGACCGTCAAGATGGACCAGGGTCACCACGGCGCCAACCATCCGGTCAAGGATCTGACGACCGGCAAGGTCGAGATCGTATCGATGAACCACGGCTTCACCGTCGACCGCGACAGCCTGCCCGACGCAGTGGTCGAGACCCACGTCAGCCTGTTCGACGGCACCAACTGCGGCATCGCCCTGAAGGACCGGCCGGTGTTCAGCGTTCAGCATCACCCGGAGGCGTCGCCGGGGCCGACCGACAGCCTGTACCTGTTCCAGCGCTTCGCGGACTCGATGAAGGGCTGACGTTCCGCGCCCGGCCGTGGGGTACGGGATGGCAGGGTGTGCATATGAAAAATGCGGCGGGCGAATTCGTTTGAACAGACGAGCGCGTTCGCAGGGATGAGAACCGGGGCCTGGAGGCGGCGCCGGCGGGGATCGCTGCTGTCAAAGACCAGGCCCTGTGGGGGTTTGAGCATTGAAGCACGGCGGTGCGTCAGGAGCGGACGTAGGGGCGGGGATGGCGCTTCACGGCCTCTGACCGAGGGGTGCGGGATGGCTGGAAAGTGGCCGGAAGTGTCGGGATGACAGGGTACGGGTTGGCAGGGTTTTGAGCGGGTTCCTTCTCCATCGGGGGGAGAAGGACGCGCCGCCACTGCTTCTATTCCTCGAACCCGAACCGCACCGCCACGCTGACCAGGGCGTTTTCGCCGTCATGGGAGCGCATCAGGACGCTGACGTAGCGCACCGGGCCCAGGCGGCGGCCCGAGGCTTCGGCGATGGCTTCGGCCTGGGCCCGGGCCTTGCGCACGCCGTCGGCCGTGGCCTGATGCCAGACCGGCTCGCCCGGATCGCGGGTCGCGTCGAGGCCGAGCAGGGACACGAACGGAGCCATGGCGCCGAGGTTCAGGCCGTTCAGGCTGTCGTCGAGATTGGTGACGCCGGCCTCGACCAGGGCGTCGACGAACTCGGGCAGGCGCGACTCGTTGGGCCGGTCGAGCTTGACCTGGACCGAGGCGGTGACGGTGCGGGTGTCGGAGGCGCCATCAGCGGCTGCAGGCGCCGCGGCGGCGTCCTCGACGGCATCTGCGGCCGCATCGGCGGCGAGGACGGGATCGCTCCAGTCGATGGCCGAAATGGCGCTGTCCATGGTCCATGCCTCGGCTTCGGCGATGGCGTAGCTGGTCGCACCGACTTCCACAGCCACGTCGAAGCGGTTGGCGACCGAGCGGACCCGCTCCAGCTGGGCGTTGCGGTCGGCGACGGCCTCGACCGCAGTCTTGCCCGAGCCCCTGATGGTGACCGTCATCGGGCTGGAGGCGGCGGCGGGCAGCGGCGCCTCGCCCCGGGCGGTGACGAACAGCCCCGGACCGCCCGTCATCGACTCAGCCATGCCCTGGCCGAACTGGTCGACGGCGGCGGCGACCGGGCCGGCGATGTCCTGCGCCGCGACGGGCGCGGCGACGGGCGTGACGATGGCGAGCGTGGCGGCGGCCACGGCTGCGGCGAGACGGTTCATGGTGCTTTCCCCCCAGAGATGCGGGGCGAAGAAACCACAGCGGCCCCGCCGTGACTAGGCCGCCGGAGCCTTCGGGTCGGCCTGGAACATCTTGTTGACGATGACCCAGCGCCCGTCGATCCGCGACAGGGACATGTAGTCGGTGAAACGGACCGTCGGGTAGTCGAGCACGATCTTGGCGACGGCGGTGTCGCCGGTGACGTCGATGCTCTCGATCCAGCGGCGGCGCTGCGCCTCGTCGGCCGCGGGGGCGCCGGAGGCCCGGCTGATGTATTCGTCCGAGGTCATGCGGATGAGGGTCCCGTTGCGCATGCCCCACAGCTGGGCGTCCGGGTGGAAGGCGGGGCGGAACTCGTCCGCCAGGCCAGTGGCGTGGCCGCGCAGATAGGCCTCGAGCGGGGCGCGGACCGAGGCGTCGACAGCCTGGATCGCGGGCGAATGGGCGGTCCAGGCGTCTTGGGCGAGCGCGAGCGCGGGCGCCGCGGTCAGGGCGGTGGCGAAGGCGGCGGCGATGATCGAAGGCTTCATGGCGGTCTCCTGCCCCGGTCCCCGTCGCAGCCAAGCACGTTCGCAGCAGGCGGTGAAGTGCCGGGCCGGAGAGCCGTCAGGGCAGGGGCGCGAAGCTCTTTTCCTCGCGCAGGGCGCTGGCCTTGCGGACAGCGACGGGCGCGGCGTTGAGCCAGTAGTCGGCGTCTTCCAGCCGGTTGCTGCGCAGGCGTTCGAGCCCCCGCCGCCGGCGCAGCGCCGCGTTCTCGAGGAGGCGGGCGTGCAGGGCGCGGGGCGGCAGTTCGGCGATGGCGGGGGAACCGGGGACGGCGACGGCGTCGGGACCTTCAGGCTCCACCGCCGGACGGGCGATGGCGATGAACATGGGCGGCTTCACTCTCGGCCGGTTCCGCGATCTTCGCCGCGAGGCCGGCAGGGTCCGTCGTCTTCTCCGACGGTGCGCATGGTTAATCCACAGGCCTGTGGATCGTTCCTGTTTCCGAAAAAATTACGCGCATATTCAGGCGGTTATGGACGCATTCCAGCCTTTGTGGTTAATCAAAGGTAAATGCCCCCGCTACGGCGAGTCCCGCGCTATAAGACGGCTGTGCGCTTCGACGACCGCTTCCTTGAAGAACTGAAGGCCCGCCTTCGCCCGTCCGACGTGATCGGCCGGACGGTGAAGCTCAAGCGGCAGGGGCGGGAGTATGTCGGCCTGTCGCCCTTCACCAAGGAGAAATCGCCGTCCTTCTTCGTCAACGACGACAAGGGCTTCTTCCACGACTTCTCGTCCGGCAAGCACGGCGACGTCATCAGTTTCCTGCAGGAGACCGAGCGGCTGTCGTTCGTCGAGGCGGTGCAGCGGCTCGCCGGGGAGGCGGGCATGGCCCTGCCGGCGGAGGATCCCCAGGCGGCCGAGCGGGAAGCAAAGAAGCAGGGTCTGACCGACTGGATGGACCTGGCCCAGAAATGGTTCGCGGCCAATCTGCGCCGTTCGCCCGGCAAGGCGGCGCGGGAGTACCTGGAGAAGCGGGGCCTGCCCGAGGATCAGTGGGAGCGGTTCGGCCTCGGCTATGCGCCGAACGACCGCGAGGGGTTGAAGAACGCCCTCGTGCAGCGCGGCGCCAAGCCGGGCGATCTGGTCGAGGCGGGAATGCTGATCGCGCCGGAGGGCGGCGGGACGCCCTACGACCGGTTCCGCGACCGGCTGATGTTCCCGATCCTCGACGCCCGCGGGCGGATCGTCAGCTTCGGCGGGAGGGCGATGAACCCGGACGACCGGGCCAAATACCTGAACGGGCCGGAGAGCCCGCTCTTCCACAAGGGCGCGACCCTGTACGGCCTGCCCGAGGCGCGCCGCATCCTCGGGGCGGAAAGCCGGGACAGCCAGGCCATCGTGGTGGTCGAGGGCTATATGGATGTGATCGCCTGCCAGCGGGCCGGCATTCCGGCCGTAGCCCCCATGGGGACCGCCCTGACCGAGGAGCAGATGGAGCGGCTGTGGCGGGTGTCGTCCGAGCCCGTGCTGTGCTTCGACGGCGACGCCGCCGGGCGGAGGGCGGCCTATCGCGCCATCGAGCGGGCCCTGCCGCAGCTGAAGTCGGGACGGTCGTTCCGGTTCGCCCTGCTGGAGGCGGGTCAGGATCCGGACGACATCCTGCGCGAGCGGGGCGCGCCGGCCCTGCGCCAGGCGCTGTCGGCGACGCGGACCTTCGCCGAGGTGTTGTTCCAGAAGGAGGCCGAGGCCGAGCCGCTGGATACCCCCGAACGCCGGGCGGGGCTGAAGGGGCGGCTGCGTCAGGCGGCCTCCGCGGTGCAGGACAAGGACCTGGCGGAGCAGTACCGGCGGGAGCTGTTCGAGCGGTTCGACGCCATGTTCGCGCGGCGGCCGACGACGGGCTCGCCGGCCGCGGGACCGGGCGGCCGCTGGCGACCGGGCCCGCCGCCCAAGCTGGGCCAGACAGCGGAGGGGGCGCAGGCGATGCAGTCGCTGGCGCGCTCGATCGAGCCGGTCGCCGCGGCCCTGGCCCACGGGGCCGTCGACGACCCCGAGCGGATGGACGATCACCTGGAGGCCATCGCGAAGCACGGCTTCGGCGATCCCGCCCTCGACGGGCTGGCGCAGGAGATGGTGCGGCTGCGCTTCTCGGGCCAAGACCTTGACTCAGCGGCCCTGCGACGCCATCTGGCGCAATCGGGTCATGGCGTTTTGATGCACGAGGTCGAGAAGGCGGCGGCAAAGTCCGGCGCGCCCTTCCTGGCCACAGACAAGCCCCTCGGCGAGGCGCGGATCCGATGGTCGCAGGCGTTCGACGCGCTCACCCGCGTGGCGGCGCTGGAGGATGCCCTGACTTCGGCGCGTGGCGTGCCGGGGCAGGACGAGGCGTTTCGCCGGCTGAAGGCCGAGCGTGACGTCCTGCGTCGCGCGATCAAAACCGGCGAAATATGGCTCGACGATTCCTGAAGGGAGTCGTCAAACTTTTTTAGCGGAGCGAAATCTGAGCTCAGCCGGCCTTCGGCCCACTGAACCGATTTCGCTCTGAACAGCGCGGGCTCGTAACAAACGACTTCGCCACACGTTGTATTGGCGGACGGCCTGATCAGCCCTCCGCCCGGAGAGAGAACTGAATGAGTGCGCAGACCGAGACGCAGGAAGCCGAAGTCCAGAGCGACGGCCCGCTGCTCGACCTCACCGACGCCGGCGTCAAGAAATTCATCAAACAGGCGAAGGCGCGCGGCTATGTGACGATGGAGGACCTGAACAAGGTCCTGCCGTCCGAAGAGGTGACGCCCGACGCCATCGAGGACACGCTGGCGATGCTGTCCGAAATGGGCGTCAACGTCGTCGAGGCGGAAGAGGACGCCGAGCCGAAGGAAGGCGAGGGCGGCGAGGTCGCGGCCGCCGCCGAGACCGCCGTCGCCGAGACACCCGCTAAAGCTGCATATGACCGGACGGATGACCCGGTCAGGATGTACTTGAGGGAGATGGGGAGCGTCGAGCTGCTGAGCCGCGAGGGCGAGATCGCCATCGCCAAGCGGATCGAGGCCGGCCGCGACGCCATGATCTCGGGCCTGTGCGAGAGCGCCCTGACGTTCGAGGCCATCATGGTCTGGCGCGACGAACTGGCCAACAACCGCATCCTGCTGCGCGAGGTCATCGACCTGGACGCCACCTATGGCGTGCTCAATCCGTCGTCCCTGCCGCACAACCAGCCGCCGCAGCCCGTGCCCGGTTCGCCCGAGGCCAAGGAGGCCGCGGCCTCCGGCGAAGGGGCGGGGGAGAAGTCGGAGGAGGACGAGGAGGACGAGGACTTCGACGACGGCGGCGGGATGTCGATCTCGGCGCTGGAGGCGGAGCTGCGCGACGGGGTCATGGAGGTCCTGGACGCGATCGCGGCGGATTTCGGCAGCTTCAGGAAGCTGCAGGACCGGCTGGTCGAGGCGCGGCTGAAGGGCGAGACCCTGAACGCCAAGGACCAGAAGGCCTATGACACGCTGACGGCGACCATCTCGGGCCGCCTGAAGACGATGAAGCTGAACAACAACCGCATCGAGGCGCTGGTCGAGCAGCTCTATGCGATCAACAAGCGGCTGATGGGGCTGGAAGGCCGGCTGCTGCGTCTGGCCGACAGCTACGGCATCTCGCGCCCCGAATTCCTCAAGGCCTATTTCGGCGCCGAACTGGACCCGACCTGGTCGGACCGGATCAAGGAGATGGGCGTGCGCTGGACCAAGTTCAGCGAGAACGAACAGGCCCAGATCGCCCAGATCCGCGGCGATGTGGCGGCCGTAGCCACCGAGGCCGGCCTGCCGATCGACGACTATCGTCGCATCGTCCAGACGGTGCAGAAGGGCGAGCGCGAGGCCCGTCAGGCCAAGAAGGAAATGGTCGAGGCCAACCTGCGCCTGGTCATCTCCATCGCCAAGAAATACACAAACCGCGGCCTGCAGTTCCTTGATTTGATTCAGGAAGGCAACATCGGTCTCATGAAGGCGGTCGACAAGTTCGAGTACCGCCGCGGCTACAAATTCTCGACCTATGCGACCTGGTGGATCCGTCAGGCCATCACCCGCTCGATCGCCGACCAGGCGCGCACCATCCGCATCCCGGTGCACATGATCGAGACGATCAACAAGATCGTCCGCACCAGCCGCCAGATGCTGCACGAGATCGGCCGCGAGCCGACCCCGGAGGAGCTGGCCGAAAAGCTGGCCATGCCGCTGGAGAAGGTCCGCAAGGTTCTGAAGATCGCCAAGGAGCCGATCAGCCTCGAGACCCCGATCGGGGACGAGGAAGACAGCCACCTGGGCGACTTCATCGAGGACAAGAACGCCGTCCTGCCGATCGACGCGGCCATCCAGTCGAACCTGCGCGAGACCACCACCCGGGTGCTGGCCTCGCTGACGCCGCGCGAGGAGCGGGTGCTGCGCATGCGCTTCGGCATCGGCATGAACACCGATCACACCCTGGAAGAGGTCGGCCAGCAGTTCTCGGTGACCCGCGAACGCATCCGCCAGATCGAGGCCAAGGCGCTGAGGAAGCTGAAGCATCCGTCGCGGTCGCGGAAGCTGCGGAGCTTCCTGGACAGCTGAGGTCAGGCGACAGGCAGCAAGCAACAAGGGGGCCCGGTGGAAACGCCGGGCCCTTTTCGCGTTCGGGTTGGCCCGGTTTGTCCCTGCCGGTTTTGTCCCTGTCGCGGGGACAGGGGCGGGACAGACGGGGACGGAAGAGGGACAGGACTCCGACTTCAAGATGCATGCTCGATCCCCACGTCCGGTTTTGACGTAGCGGCGCGGCAAGCTTCCCTGCATGAGCAAGCCGCCGCGCATCCGCCGATTTCCCGGCCAGCCGACCTGGACCCTGGCGCAGGAGGCCTATCTGGCCGGCGAGAGCGCCCGCTCAATCGCCGCCCGGCTCGACCTGACCGAGAACGGCATCCGCAAGCGCGCCGCCCGCAAGGGCTGGACGCGGACGCAGCACGCCGAGGCGGTGAAGCGCAGCGAACACCCGGCCGAGGCGCTGACTGCCTTGCTGGCCCGCATAGGCCGGATGATCCACGACGGGCGCGTCGCAGAGGCGGCGGCCCTGACCCGGAGCGCCGAAGCCCTCGCTCGCGCCGTCCGGGCCGCCCCGCCCATGCCCCGGCCCGCCCCCTCGCCCGAGGCGATGAAGGCGTGGCGCGAGGCCGAGACCCGGCGGTTGGAGGACTACCTGGGGCCGCGCGCCCGGGAGATGGCGGAGGCCCTGCTGAGCGACACCGGCTACGACGTCGGCGACCGCTGGGCCGCCTCGGCCCTGCGCTGGCGCGCCCGGGTGCTGGGCCCCGAACAGGCGGCGCAGGACTTCGCCCGCGGAGTCAGCGGCGGCTGGGCGGATCGCTACTGGGACGAGGCTGGCGAGCTGTGGCCGCCGCGCCCGTCGGAGAGCCCGGACGGGGGGATGCAAAGGCAGCACCAGAGGGGGTGTGAATGGCGGCGGACCCGGGGGGAGGACTGGGAAGAGGAGGTGTAGGGGTCATTGCGCTGCGGCAAGGCGGTTGTGCTCGGGCGCCGGTATCGAGGGGGGCCGGCGTCGCGGCCGGCGGCTCCGGAGACGCGGCCCATGGCCTTCCTGTCAACCAAGACCTACGGGGCCGAGCGAGGGCTGTCCTGCGCCCTGCGCCAGTGGGCGGCGTCGTCGCACTGCGCCCTGCTGCATGGCTACTCGCTGGGCTTCCGCTTCACCTTCGCGGCCGAACAGCTGGACGCGCGCGGCTGGGTGATCGACTTCGGCAAGGACGGCTTCGGCCCGATCCGCGACTGGCTGCACCGGACCTTCGATCACACCCTGCTGGTCGCGGCCGACGATCCGGAGGGGCCCGAGTTCCTGCGCCTGCGCGACCGCGGCCTCGCCGACGTGCGCATCCTGCCGGGGGTGAGCTGCGAGCGCATCGCCGCCTGGGTGGGCGAGCAGATGGAGCCGGGCGTGCGCGAGCGCACCGGCGGCCGCTGCTGGATCGCCTCGGTCGAGGTGTTCGAACACGGCGCCAACAGCGCGATCTGGCGCAACCCGGAGGACGTGCTGAGGGGGGTATCGGCGGAGGTGCTGGGGAGGCTGGCGGGGGAAGGGTGAGGGGGAAGGGGAGTATTTGCGCCAGATTGTCAGTCACGGGGGCGCGCATCGTCTTCCAGCAAGATCGCTACGACCGGAGTTGCAGGGCCCACAAGCGAGGGTGAGATTCTCCGGGTCATCAACGCCGCCCGCCCGCTTCAGCCGGACCTTCAAACGCATGTTCGGCCTGCAGCCTGCAGCCCTTCGCCTGATGTAGCCCCTACGTTCAAGTCGCCACTGCCGGGCGGGCCTAGACAGCGGACATCACCAACCGAAACCAGGAGTTTCACATGTCCGACCAGCCCCCCGCCCTGACCGAAGCCGCCGCGGAGGCCTCCACCTCTCAATCCTGCAAGGGCGGCGAGACCTGCGCCTGCGGTTCGAACTGCAATTGCGGCGACGCCTGCGCCTGCGCCGACGGCGCCGCTTGCTGAACCGATCGACCGGGAGGCGGCGGTTGCTGTCGCCCGGTCGACTCACCCTGCGATTTCAGACGTCCAGACCTCATGTCGAACCGACCCGAAACCCGTCGCCGACAGGGCGTAAAGCCGATCGTCACCGATATTCCCGGCTTCACGGGCTCCGCCGTGTCTCGCGCCTTCGCCGAAACCGATCGCCAGGCCTGTCAGGAGATCGCCGCGGAGGCGGCTGTCACACCGACATATCGGCTGGTCGTGTTCGACTTCGACGGCGTGCTCGCCGACAGCGCCGACTGGATGCTCCGAATGCTCCCCTCGATCATCGATGAGTTCGGCCTGACCCCGAAGAAGACCGGCGAGCTCCAGACCCTACGGGGCTCGCCAACGCGGGAGGTCGTTCGGTCGCTTGGCGTACCGGCCTGGAAGATCCCCGCCATAGCGCGCCGTCTGCGCCAGATGAGTGAGGGCTCCGCGGGGGAAATCACTGTCTTTCCCGGCGTCAGAGAGCTCCTCCGGAGCGTCAGGACGGCCGGCGTCGCCACGGCCATCGTCAGCTCAAACGGCGAGGCCACGGTCAGGACCGTACTGGGAGACGAAGTGCTTGGTTGGATTGATCATCTCGACTGCGGAGTTGCCCTCTTCGGCAAGGCCGCGCGGCTCCGTAAGCTGGCGCGGCGTTCAGGCGTCCCACCCCGAGAGTCAGTCTATGTCGGCGACGAGACGCGCGACATCGAGGCTGCGCGGTGGTCGGGATTTGCTTCGGCGGCCGTCACCTGGGGCTATGGGACCCGCGAGGTGCTGGCCGAACACTCGCCGACCGCGCTCGTGGAGACGGTGTCCGACCTGAAACTCTGCCTGGGAATCTGATTGATCCCTGGAGGTCAGCCAGGCGCCGCGAGCGGTCATCGAGAACAGGACCGGATCGACTCAGTCGGCGTGTGCGCCGCCCTCGCAGGGCAGCACGGCGCCCGTCGTCCAGCGCGCCTCGTCCGACAGCAGATAGAGCGCGGCGCGGGCCATGTCGTCGGGATGCGCGATGTAGTTCATCGGAAAGGCGTCGGCCATGGCCGCGCGTCCCTCGTCCGTAGGGATCCAGCGGTCGAACATTTCCGAGCGGGTGGCGCCCGGCGCGATGCAATTCACGCGGATGTTCTGGCGCGCGTACTCCAGTGCGACGCATCGGGTGAGACCGGTCAGGGCCCATTTCGACGCAGCATAGATTCCGTTGGAGGCGGCGCCGACCATTCCGCCGATCGACGAGGTGTTGACGATCGAACCGCCACCCGAGGCCAGCATCGCGGGGATCTGGTGCTTCATGCAGAGGAACGGGCCCCTCAGGTTGGTGGCCATCACTGCGTCCAGGCTGTCGGCCGGGAGCTCGGTGAACGGCGCCCGGACACCTCCCACGCCGGCATTGTTGAACGCCCCGTCCAGCCGACCGAACCTGGCCATGGTGAAGGCGATGGCGGCCTGAACCGAGGCCTCGTCCCGTACGTCGCAGGTGACAGCGGCGACGGGCAGCCCCTCGCCGCGCAGTTCGGCGGCCAAGGCCTCGATCCGGTCCGCGCGCCGCGAGGCGGCCACGACCGAGGCGCCTTCGGCGGCGAAGCGGCGAACCGCGGCGGCGCCGATGCCACTCGCGGCGCCGGTGACGAAGACGACGCGATCCTTCAACCGCGCACCGGCCCAAGCCAGCGGCGGCGGATTCTGGTAAGACATGTCCAAGGCTCCGGTTGACATTGTCAACCTAAGATGGGTGGTTGACGCTGTCAACCAAGTGGAGGCATTGGCTTGAGCACGCGGGATGCAATCGTGGCGGCAGCGGGCGACCTGCTGGACGAGGCTGGTCCCGAAGCGGTGACGTTGCGGGGCGTGGCTCAGCGGGTCGGCCTCTCGCATAACGCTCCCTACAAGCATTTCGCCGACAAGGAGGCGCTCCTCGCCGCGGTCGCGACGGCCGAGCTGCGGCGCCGGGCAGACGCGCCGCGGCCCGAGAGAGGCGAGCCGCTCGCCATTTTGAAGCGCATGCTGAGGGACAATGTGCGCTGGGCCGTACGGCACCCGGCGCGGTTCAAACTCACCTTCGGCAGCTGGACCCGGCACGACAAAGACCTGGGCGAGGCGGCCCACGCCGCCCGGAAGCGGTTCGTGGAGGCGGTCGCCGCTGCGCAGGCTGGGGGCGCCCTGCCTCCCGGAGACCCGGAGCGCGTGTCGGCGATGCTGTTGGCGCTGGGCCATGGCGCGGCCGACCTGGCGCTGGGCGGCCACCTGTCGCGGGAAGGCAAGGGGCGCGCAGATCCCGAGGACCTCGTGGACGACCTCTTCGACCTGCTTGAACGCGCCGCCCCACGAGGAACGCCATGAACGCCGGCCGGGCGCCGGGAGCGGACATCCGGGTGTCGGCCGGAACCCGACGCTCGACGCCTGCGGCGACAGGCGCTTCCTGACCGCGGAGCTCATGATCCCACGGCCGCCTTGGTGAAGGCGCCGCCCAGGCTGTCGTGGCGGTCATCGTCGCCCCGCCCGGAGGCGGGACTGGAATTTGTCAGCCGTTTCTGGACTATGGGCCATGGAGTCGCGCGACACTGATGAACTCATCGTCTGGGCGCAGGCGCTCGAGGCCTATGCCCGCGACTGGGACGAGACCTTCGAGAAGCGGCCCGGCTATTTCACCCAGGAGTTCTGGTACCTGCTGGTGGGCTGCATGATCGCCAACTGGAACGGCCGGCCGATGACCATGAGCCAGGCCTGCCAGCAGATGAAGAGCGGCTCAAACCGCACCCGCGAGGAGCGCATCAAGCGCGCCGTGGACGACGGCTTCCTGGTCAAGGAGCGGACCGGCGACGACGGCCGCACGGCCCTGGTCCGGCCGACGCCCAAGCTGGAGGCCCTGATGGTCGGCCACCTGCGGCGCACGCGCGAGATCATCCGGACGGCGCTCGACTGAAGCGCGATTGGGCGCAGCTTTTGCGGACAGTTTCGCGCGCAACTCTTCGCTAGTCGGCCAGGCGGCGCCGTGATGCCATGCCCCAATCGAGATCGCCCGTCAGCGGCGACCGGGGGAGGACATCATGAAGATCCACACCGCTGGCGGCGCGCGCCGCGCCCTCATGCTCGCAGGCGTCTCCGCCGCCGTGCTGACCGCCGTGCCGGCCGTGGCGCAGGAGCAGCCCCAGGCCGCTGAACAGGTTTCGACCGTGGAAGAGGTGGTGGTCACCGCCCGCCGGCGCGAGGAGCGGCTGCAGGACGTGCCGGTGGCGGTCACCGCCCTCTCGTCGGAGGCGCTGGAGAACCTGCAGGCGACGGACATCGGCGACCTGCAGGGCGCGGTCCCCAACCTGACCCTGCACGAAGGCGACGCCGCCAACGCCGTGGTCTATCTGAGGGGCGTCGGGCAGGTGGACAGCCTGGCCTTCGCCGATCCGGGCGTCGGGGTCTATGTGGATGACGTCTATCTGGGCCGCGCCCAGGGCGCCTTCCTGTCAGTCTATGACGTCGACCGGATCGAGGTGCTGCGCGGCCCGCAGGGCACGCTCTACGGCCGCAACACCATCGGCGGGGCGGTGAAATTCGTCTCGACCCCGCTCAGCGCCGAGTGGGGTGGCCGGGCCGAGGCGTCGGTCGGCGACTACGGGCTGGTCGAGTCGCGGATCAGCGTCGGCGGCGCCCTGAACGGCGACGCCACGCTGCTGGGCAAGGCGGCCGTGTCGCTGTCGCGGCGCGACGGCTATTCGGACAACGCCTTCGACGGCATGGACGACGGCGACAAGGATCAGGTCGCCGGCCGGGTCTCGCTCGAATATCGCCCCACCGACGCGCTGTCGGTCCGGTTGAACGTCGACGCCTCGCGGGATCGTCCCGACACCTCGCGGACCCCGGCGCGGGCGACGCCGGTGCTGGGCCTCTATCCCGACACTATGGCCGATCCCTTCGAGGTCGACGCCGATTTCAACGACCTGAACACGCTCGATACGTTCGGCGCCGCCCTGACCGCCGACTGGGCCCTGTCGGACCTGTGGTCGTTCAAGTCGGTCACGGCCTGGCGGTCCATGGACTACGCCAGCCATCTGGACCTCGACGCGACGCCCCTGGCCGTGTTCGGCGTCTATGTGGACGAGGACCAGCACCAGTTCAGTCAGGAGTTCCAGCTGACTTACGCCGGCGAGCGCCTGAACGCCGTCGCCGGCGTCTTTTATTTCGACGAGAGCGACCTGACCTATTCGGGCCTGCTGGGCCCGGTCATCAGCCTCGTCACCGGCTCGATCAACGACCAGCACAACCGGTCCTGGGCGGCCTATGGTCAGGCGACCTATGACCTCAGCGAGCGGCTCAGCCTGACGGCGGGCCTGCGCTACACCTATGAGGACAAGGACTTCCGCCGGACCCAGACCTTCTACGGGCCCCTGACCGAGCCGCCGGCGCGCGACGATCCCGGCCTGCTGGTGACCGACATCGACACCTCGGAAAGCTGGGATTCCTGGTCGCCGAAGCTGGGGCTGGACTATGCGGTCTCGGACGACGTCATGGCCTATGTCAGCGTCAGCCGGGGCTTCAAGTCGGGCGGTTTCGACGGCCGCGCCAACGACGCCTCCGGCGCCGCGCCCTACGACCCCGAGACCCTGTGGGCCTATGAGGCAGGGGTGAAGTCGACGCTGATGGACCGGCGCCTGACCGCCAATATGGCCGTCTTCTGGAACGACTACACCGACCTGCAGCTGTCCAGCTTCTCGGCCGATGGCGGCGGGGGGTTCATCGCCCTGTTCACCAACGCCGGCGCGGCCACCATCCGGGGGGCCGAACTGGAGTTGACAGCGCGGCCGGTCGCGGAACTGACGCTGAACGCCACCGTGGGCTATCTGGACGCCCGCTACGACGAATACATCGGGCCGGGCGGCGTCGACATCAGCGACCAGCGCCATCTGGTCAATGCGCCGGAGTGGTCGGCGCGGCTGGGCGGCGTCTATGTCGCGGACCTGGGCGTCAACGGCTCGCTGACCCTGGGCGCCGACGCCTCGTACCGGTCCAAGGTCTATCCGACGGTCTCGTCGAGCGAGGTCCTGGCCCAGGACGGCTACACCCTGGTCGACGCCTTCGTGCGCTGGAGCGACCGAGACGACCATCTGTTCGTCCAGCTGGGCGGCCAGAACCTGACGGACGAGCGGCATATCGAACAGGGCTTCGACCTGTCGGACTCGCTCGGCTACCAGCTGGCCTATTTCGGCGCGCCGCGGACGGTGCGCCTGACCGCCGGATTCAATTTCTGAGATGAGCCGGGCGCGAGGGCCGTGGGTCGAGCCGGATACGGCGGCGCTGCTGGCGGCCATGGCCAGGGACTTCGCCGGCGCCCCGGCCGAGCCGACGGTCGACGAGCGGCGCCAGGGCCTGAACATCGCCGCTGACCTGTACGGCCCGGCCCCGGCCCCGGTTGGGCGGATCGAGGATCGCTTCGCGCCGGGCCCCCACGGACCCGTGCCGGTGCGGATCTACTGGCCGCCGGAAGGCGAGGGGGAACGGCTGCGGCCGCTTGTGGTGCACATCCACGGCGGGGGATGGGTGCTGGGCGATCCCGACGGTTATGCGCGCGTCTGCCGGGCCTATTGCGCGGCCGGCGACTGCGTGGTGGTGGACGTCGACTACCGCCGGGCGCCAGAGCACAAACATCCCGTAGCCCTGGACGACTGTCTGGCGGCCCTCGCCTGGGCCGCGGCCAACGCCCGGGCGCTGGGGGGCGACCCGGCGCGCATCGTGGTGACCGGCGACAGCGCCGGCGGCCATCTGGCGGCGGCGACCTGTCAGCAGACCTCGATCCCGGTGGCGCTGCAGATTCTCGTCTATCCGGTGATGAGCGCCAGCGCCCGCGCCGACTTCCCTTCGCGCAGGGCGCTGGGCGACGGCGCGTATTTCCTGCGCGAGTTCGACATCCTGCGCGCCGAGAGCGAGTATTTCTCGCCCGGCGACGACCGCGAGAGCGCGCCGGCCTCGCCGCTTCTGGCGTCGGCCGCGGTGCTGTCGCGCCAGCCGCGCACCGTGGTGATAACCGCCAGCCTCGACCCGCTGTGCGACGAGGGCGCCGCCTATGCGAAGGCGCTGAAGCGCGCCGGCGTGGACGCCCGGGAGTGGCGGATCAGGGGGACGATCCACGGATTCGTCCTGTTCGCCGGGCGCATAGGCAAGGGGCGCGACATCATCCGGCGCATCGGGCGGGCCGTGTCCGGCGCGCGCTCGGGACCGGGGCGCTTCGGCCTGTTCCGACGCCAGCCGTCAGCCCCCCGGGGCTGAAGCGTTCGGCCCGGGTGCGGATTGGCGCGGACGATGGGCCGGGAGCGTCAGGCGGCCGGAACAGGGTCGGCGGGGCAGGTCCGCGCGACATAGTCGGCGTGATCCGGCATGACGGCGACGCATTTGCGGATCACTCCCTCGACGTTGTCGAGGAAGGCCACCACCTCGGCGTCGCTCTTGATGTCGACGAGGGGATCGTAGCCGCGCGGGATGACGCCCTGGCCGAGGAAGACCTGGATCCAGCTCTCCTCGGCGAACAGCTCCTCGTCCTCGCGAAAGACGCGGCCGTTGGCGGCGAAGAGGTCCATCTTGCGCTGGAGGGTGTCGGGCACCTCCATGTCGCGGCAGTAGCGCCAGAACGGCGAGTCGTCCCGCGCGGTGGCCTTGTAGTGCAGGATGATGAAGTCGCGGATCCGCTCGTACTCGAAATCGGTCTGACGGTTGAACTCGGCGATCCCGGCGGGGTCGAAGCCGGCGTCCGGCAGCAGGCGCACCATGCGGATGATGGCCGACTGGATGAGGTGGATGCTGGTCGACTCGATCGGCTCGAGGAAGCCGCCGGCAAGGCCGATGGCGACGCAGTTCCTGTTCCACGCCTGTTTGCGCTTGCCGGGGAGGAAGCGGAGCCGGTTCGGCTCGGCCAGTTGTTCGCCGTCCAGATTGGCGAGCAGGACCCGTTCCGCCTCGTCGTCGTCGATGTGGGCGCTGGAGTAGACGTGGCCGTTGCCGGTGCGGTGCTGCAGCGGGATGCGCCACTGCCAGCCCGACGAGCGGGCGGTGGCGCGGGTGTAGGGGGTGAACGGCTCGGTTCGCGTGCAGGGCACGGCCATGGCCCGGTCGCAGATCAGCCAGCGGCTCCAGTCCTCGTAGCCGGTCTTCATCGCCTGTTCGATGATCAGGCCGCGGAAGCCCGAGCAGTCCACGAACAGGTCGGCCTCGATGACCTCGCCGTCGTCCATGGTCACGGACTGGACGAAACCGTCGTCGCCCCGCAGCGTCACGTCGGCGACCTTGCCCTCGCGCCGCTTCACGCCCGTGGCCTCGGCCAGACCGCGCAGGTAGCGGCCGTAGAGGCCGGCGTCGAACTGGAAGGCGTGGGCGATCTGGCCGATGGGCGAGTCGACCATCTTCGGATCGGCGCGCATGAATTTGTTCTCGAGCGCCGCGGCCGTGTTGATCGAGAAATTGGCGAAGTCGGAGGCGCGGCCCAGGCTGTTCATCTTCAGCCAGTACTGGTGGCAGCGCAGCCATTCCATGTCGCGGCCGATCAGGCCGAAGCCGTGGATGTAGCTGTGCCCCTGCTTCCACCAGTCGACGAACTGGACCCCCAGCTTGTAGCTGCCCTGGGTCCGTTTCATGAACTCGTTCTCGTCGAGACCGAGCAGCTCGTTGTATTTCTTGATCGCCGGGATGGTGGCTTCGCCGACCCCGACGATGCCGATGGCCTCCGACTCGATCAGGGTGATGTCGTACAGGCCCTTGAAGAGCCTGGAGAGCAGGGCCGCCGTCATCCAGCCGGCCGTGCCGCCGCCGACGATCAGGATCTTCTTGAGCTGCCTCATTCCGTCCCGTGAGCTCCTGTGAATCTAGTTCTCGCAGGTCGCCGGCGTCGACGGCAAGGGCAGGCGGCCGACCGGGGCGGCGCGGCCGTAGCTGAGCCCGTAACCGCGGGCGAACTGAACCACCTGGCCCGCGCCCTCGCCGGTGCTGCACGCCGAGCCGGGCCAGGCGAAGGAGAGCCGGCCGGTGAAGTCGTTTGCGCCGCCGACCAGGACGTCCGCCAGTCCGCCGCCCTCGGTGCCGGGCAGGAAGGCGGCCACAAAGGCGTCCGACAGATTGATCAGGTCGTTCGCATAGGCCGGGCGGCCCGAATAGAGCACGGTGATCACCGGCACACCCTTGCCCGACACGGCCTGGAGGGCGGCCAGATCGGCGGGGTGCTGCAGGCTGTGCTGGACCGGCGCGGGATAGCGGACATCGCCGTTGTATTCGGCGTAGGGGGTCTCGCCCAGCACGGCCACCACGGCGTCGAACTGCGATACGTCCACGCCGGCGCCATCGACGGAATATGTCACGTTGTCGGCCCCGAGAGTCTCGCGCAGGGCGGCCAGCAGGGTCTGGCCGGTGGCGAAGTCGGCGTTGACGTTCTCGGTCCCCTGCCAGGTCAGCGACCAGCCGCCGGTCTGGTTCGACAGGCTGTCGGCGCTGGCCCCGACGACGAGGATTTTCCGGCCCGCCCGCAGCGGCAGGGCGGCGTTGTCGTTCTTGAGCAGGACCACTGACTTGCGCACGGCCTCGCGGGCGAGCGCGGCGGCGTTCAGCGCCTCGGCGCGGCCGGTGAGGGGACTGGCGTCGGCCGGGCGCTCGAACAGGCCGGAGCGCATCTTGACGCGCAGGATGCGGGTCACGGCGTCGTCGATGCGGGCTTCGGGGATGCGGCCCTCGCGGACGTCGGCGATGGTGTTGGCGATGAAGGCGCGCCAGTCCTCGGGCACCATGAAGACGTCGATGCCGGCGTTGACCGCTTGCGGGCAGTGGTCCTTGGCGCAGCCGGCGACCTGTTCGATGCCGTTCCAGTCGGACACCACCAGGCCGTCGAAACCGAGGTCGCCCTTCAAGTGGCCCGCGATCAGGTCGCGGTTGCCGTGCATCTTGCCGTGATCCTGACCCGCCCCGGTGTCGTACCAGCTGCTGTAGGAGATCATCACCGTCTGCACGTCGGCGTCCAGCGCGCCGATATAGCCGGCGCCGTGGCGGGTCAGCAGGTCCTCGCGGGTGGCGCGGGTCTGGCCCTGGTCGACGCCGTTGAAGGTTCCGCCATCGCCCAGATAGTGTTTGGCCGTGGCCAGCACGTCGCCGTCGCCGGTCAAGCCGCCCTGCAGGCCGCGCACCATGGCCTCGCCATAGCGGCGGACGAGGGCCGGATCGCTGGACCAGCTTTCGTAGGTCCGGCCCCAACGGCGGTTCTCGCCGACCGCCAGGGTCGGGGCGAAGGCCCAGGTGATGCCGGTGGCGCGGACCTGCCGCGCCGTGGCCCGGCCGATCCGCTCGATCAGGGCCGGATCGTTGGCGGCGCCGAGGCCGATGTTGTGCGGGAAGATGGTGGCGCCGGAGACGTTGTTGTGGCCGTGCACGGCGTCCGTGCCCCACAGCAGCGGAATCTTCACCGGCATGTCGGTGGACATTGCGGCGTCGGCGTAGGCGTCGGCCCAGGCGGCCCAATCGGCCACGGTCGAACGCTTGTCGTTGTCCGGCCAGGCGCCGCCGCCGTTCAGCACCGTGCCGATGTAGTACTGACGCACCTCGTCCGGAGTGATGTTGCGGACGTCCGGCTGGGTGATCTGGCCGACCTTCTGCTCCAGCGTCATGCCCGCGACGATCCGGGCGATGCGGGCTTCCATGGCGGGGTCGAGGGCGGCGGCGGGACGCGCGGCCGCAGCTTCAGCCTGCACCGGCGGCAGGATCGCCGTCGGCGCGCAGCCCGCCAGCAGAAGGAGCGAAAGCGAGAGCTTCAGGACGGGGCGCTTCATTCGTGTACTCGACGACTCACAGGGAAGGTAGGCCGCCGGGACCGGACGGGGAGGCCTCCGGTCCCGGCGTTTCCGAATCCGGCGCGTTGGGCCGCGCCGGTGGTCAGAACCGGTAGTTGATGCCGAACAGGAACTGCCGGCCGTACTCTTCGTAGGTCTCGGGCAAGCTGCCGCCGTCCGCCGTGGTGGTGCCGCCGCTGTCGAGGCCGAGACGCGTGCGGTAGGGCGAGTTGGTCAGGTTGTTGACCTGGAACAGCAGGCCAAGACCCTCCAGCTGACCTTCCTGGAAGGTGTAGCCGATCTGGGCGTCGATCTGCTCGTCGTCGAGGATCTCGGTCTGACCGCGGGTCGCGAACAGCTGAACCACCTCGCCCTTGAAGGCCTCGCGGAAGCGCTTGCTGATGCGCGCCTGGAAGCCGTCGCGCTCGTAGTAGGCGGTCATGTTGTAGACCATGCCCGAGAGCCCCGGGATGCGGACGGGCGGCCCGCCGGCGGTAGGGTTGAGGTCGGACTCCGTGAAGGAGACGCTGCCCAGCACGCCAAAGCCGTCCAGCGGCTCCCATACTGTGCCGAAGTTGAGGGCGCCGCTGATCTCGATGCCCTCGACCACGCCGCCCTTGCCGTTGGCGGGGAGGGTGATCTGGCCGATCGGGCTGATCGTCACGCCGGGCGGGATGGAGGAGGCGGTGCTGGGCAGCGGGATGCCCGAGAAGTCGAACTCGGTAGTCTGCTGATAGATGTAGGTGTCGAGGTTCTTGTAGAAGCCTGCAATCGACAGATAGGTCGTGGGGTCCACGTACCATTCATAAGCCAGGTCGAAGGCGGTGGCCCGCCACGGCTCGAGATGCGGGTTGCCGCCCGAGGCCGACCATGGATTGACCGTCGTGCCCGGCAGGCAGGGCTGACCGCTGCAGACCAGGGCGTTGAAGCCCGGCGTCACATTGGCGCGCATCTCGTCCATACGGGGACGGGCCATGGTCTTGGAGGCCGCGAAACGGATGCGGTGCCCGCCGCCCAGGTCGTAGATCATGTTCAGGCTGGGCAGGACGTCGGTGTAATCCGCGCCCTCCGTGATCGTCATCGGCGTGATCGGCTGGCCCGGCTCCAGGCCGTTGATGACTACGCCGGTCGATTCCTGCGACTGTTGGACGATCTGGACGCCCACGTTGCCGCGGACCTGGCCCTTCTCGAAAGCCGCCCGCGCGAACCAGGTGATGACCTCTTCCTCGATGTCCCAGTTCTTGTCGAAATAGTTGGCGTCGAGGATCGGCGCGCGGTCGTAGTAGACGTCCAGCGCCCGGCTCAGATCGATGCTCAGCACATCGCCGAAGCCGCCGAAGTCCAGCGACGTAGGCTCCACCAGGTACTGGGAATCGACCAGCACCTGCTGGCGTCCATTCTTGAGGAACAGGTCGAAGTCGTCGACGCGCTTGGTCTTGTTGCGGTTGGCCAGGTTCACCCCGGCGCTGACGGTGTGGATGATGCCGTCCAGGTCGCGCTCGAACCTCAGGTCGGCGGCGTAGATACGCTCCTCGACGTCGGGGAAGCGGATGGCGCCGTCGTGGCCCCAGCCGCCCCAGGGCGCGCGGTCGCCCAGCGACACCTGCGAGGCGTCGGCGTAGTTCAGGCCGGCTCCATAGGTCGGATAGCCGTCGTCGTTGACCTCGAAGGTGATGGTGTCGAGCGTGCGGCCGACGTCCGGGGTGCCCGGCGTCACGCCGCCGACGCCGCGGCCGTAGCCGGCGTAGGTCTCGAGAATCTGCTCGCGCCGCTCGTTGGTAGAATACGACAGGTCGGCCACGACGCGCGTGCGCTCGTCGATCTCGTATTCGGTGTTCAGCCCGGCCGAAAACAGCTCGTCCTCGCGGGTGTTGTAGTCGTTGCGGATGATGGGAACGCCGCCGTTCAGGGTGCCGCTCGTGGCGAACAGCGAGCCCCCGCGATCCTCGGTCTGGACGTTGGTGAAGGTGGCGTTGTCGGCCCAGCCGTTTGAGAACCACTGCGCCCCGCGCGTCGTCTCTTCCTGGTCGAACTTCGAATAGTAGAGGTCCAGCGTCGAGTGCAGCCGGTCGTTCGGACGCCATTCGACGATACCGATGACCGCGTCCCGCTGGTTCAGGCGCGAGGTGGCGAACAGCTCCTGCCCGTTCAGGATCAGGGCGTTATCGGCGCTGTCGGGAGTGACGGCGAAGCCGAACGCCTCGTAGCCATAGGCCTTGTAGTGCCGGTTCTGCGACGGCGAGTCGAGGTGGGCGTAACCCAGGGCGACGCCGATGGTGTCGTCCGCGAACTGGTCGATGTAGCTGACCGAGAAGCGGCCGCCATAGTTGCGGACGTCGTCGTTCAGGCTGTCGCCCTCGATCATTTCGCCGCGCAGGTTCAGCGCGATGGCGCGGCTGCCGAACTCGAGCGGGCGGACGGTCCGCAGGTCGGCGGTGCCCGACAGGCCCATGCCGGAAATCTCGGCGTCCGGCGTCTTGTAGATGACCACGCCGGACAGCAGTTCCGAGGGGTACTGGTCGAACTCGACCGCACGGTTGTCGCCGGAGCTGGCCTGCTGGCGGCCGTTCAGCAGGGTGGTGGTGAAGTCGGGCGCGAGGCCGCGGATGGAGATCACCTGGGCGCGGCCGTTGACGCGCTGGGCGGCGAGGCCCGGCAGGCGGGCGATCGACTCGGCGATCGAGACGTCCGGCAGCTTGCCGATGTCCTCGGCCGAGACGGCCTCGACGATCGAGGTCTCGTTGCGCTTGATGCTGATCGAGTCCGCCAGGCCGCGACGCAGGCCGGTGACGACCACCTCCTCGACCTCGGTGACCGGCTCATCCTGGTCGCTGGCGGTATCCTGAGCGACCGCGACGCCCGGCGCCGCCAGCGCCAGGGCGAGGGCGGATACGGTCAGGCAAAGCTGTGACGGCGAGACGGCGCCGAATCCCCTGACGCCCGCGAACTGGCTCCGCATGAGTACCCCCTGTTGTTTCCCCGGCGTGGACCCTTGAGCCGCACGTCCCTTTTTCTTTCGCCGCCCCATCCCTGGAGGATGGTGTTGGAAGCGCTTCCAACCGGTAATCGAATTGACGGCGGGGCGCAATCCGAATCCCGGCGCCGCAGATCACGCCTTGCAACGACCGGCGGCGCCGGCCGGGCGCGGACCGGTCAGTCGAGGGCTTTCCAGACGTAGGTGGCGGCGGTCTGCGGCGGCAGTTCCGCGGCGGCGCCCCGATCGCCCTCGCGAATTTCGAACGTGACCGGGGCGGCGCCTTCGTTGAGGACGATCAGCACCCGCTCGCCGTCCGGATTGACGAAGGCGAGCGCCTGCAGTCCGTCGGTCACGGTCGAGGCCACGCGCCGCGCGCCGGGACGGACGAAGCGGCTGGCGTGGCCGAAGGCGTAGTATTCCTGGTTCCGAGTGACCTCGCCGGTGCGGCTGTCGATGGTGACCACGCCCCGGCAGTCGCCGCAGCCGCCCGCATGGGGGCCGTGGTTCTCGTCGAGGGCCAGATTCCACATCAGCACGCCGCGCGCCCAGTGTCCGGTCGAGCCGATGATCAGGTTCTTCATCGTCCAGGTGAAGCTGTCCGCGAAGGCGGGAGTCCATTCGCCCCCCGAGCACTCGGTGAAGAAGACGTCCTTGTCGGGCCAGACGTCGCGGACCTGGCTCTGGGCCGCGACATCGCCGCCGTAGCAGTGCCAGGCCACACCGGCGATGAAGCCGCGGGCCTGCTCGTCCGCCAGTACGGTCAGGGGCTGCTGCGGCAGATCCCAGTTGTGATCCCAGTCCAGGATCCGGGTTTCGATGCCGGCGTCGCGGAGCAGCGGCCCCAGGCGCCCGCCCACGAACTCGGCCCGGCCCTCCGGCCCCCAGCGCATGCCGGGGTAGCTGTCCGGCTCGAAATCGGGCTCGTTCTGGATACTGAGATAGTCCGTCGGCACGCCGTGCGCCGCCGCCGAGTCGATATAGCGGCGGAGATATTCGGCATAGGTCGGATAGAATTCCTTCTTCAGCTGGCCCTGGATCATCGAGCCGGTCGTCTTCATCCATCCCGGGGCGCTCCACGGCGAGGCCATGACCTTGAGGTCGGGATTGATGGCGACCGCCGCGCGCACGGTCGGGAAGACGTACTCTTCCATTCGCGCCGTCGAGAAGGTCGCGAGGGTCGGGTCGGGGGTGTCGGCGAGGCTGTAGTGGTCGAGCGAGAAGTCCGAGGCGCCGATGGTCACGCGGGTGAAGCTGAAGCCGAGACCGCCGTCCTGCCGGCCGAACAGCTCGCGCAGCAGCGCGTCGCGGCGGGCGTCGTCAAGGCGGGTCTGGATCAGCCAGGCCGAGGCGTCGGTGATGGCGGCGCCGAAGCCGACCATTTCCTGGAGCGGACGGCCCGGGTCGACGGCGACGGCCGCGCCCTCAGCGCCGGGCGACGGCTGGAAGCGGAGCGGGGCCTGCTCCGAGAGCAAGCGGCTGCGGTCGCCCGAGGTCATCCAGACGCGCGCAGACGGCTCGGCCGCGGCGCCGGCGCACGCGGCCGTTCCGAGAGTTGCGAGAGCCGCACCTGCCACCAGGGCCCGGCGCGCGAGCGATGCGATTCGGCTCGTCATGGGCATTCCTCCTCCCGTTGGTCGGACGCTCAAGCCTCGGGCGGCGTCCGTTGATCCGGCGCTTCCTGTTGGGAGCGCTTCCAATAGGAAGGGGCCTGAGCCTCGCGTCAAGCGCTGGCGGTCGCGAGCCTCGGCGCCGCGCGCCCGGCGGAGGCCCGGGCGATCACCGCGTGGGGCATGACCGTGAATTGCCAGTCGGAGCCCCGCCGCGTCCCCGCGAGCCGTGCGGCGATGATCCTGACCGCCTCGCCCGCCATATCCTTCAGGGGCTGGTGGACGGTGGTGAGCGGGGGCCAGACGATCTCCGACACGGGGGTGTCGTCGAAGCCGGTGATCGACAGATGCCCCGGAACGTCCAGGCCCCGGCCGTGCGCGGCAGACAGGGCCCCCGCGGCCATGTCGTCGTTGGCGCAGACGAGGGCGGTGGGCGGATCCGGCTGATCGAACAGGCGGGCAGCGAGGACGCTGCCGGACCGGAAGGTGAAGTCACCCTGCACGACGGTCACCGCCCCGGGTCCAAGGCCGCGCTCGCCCAGGGCGCGCTTCAGCCCGTCGAGGCGCTGCCCGGCGGACAGGTGACCCTCGATGCCGCTGATGAAACCGAATCGCCTGTGTCCGAGATCCAGCAGGCGCCGCGCGATGTCATAGCCGCCCGCCTCGTCGTCGATGCCCACGCCGTCGGCGACCGACCGGCCCGGTCCGCCCGGCGAGATGGTCGCGACCTCGCAGCCCTGCCGGCGGATTTCCTCGATCAGGGTGGCGTCGTCGGCGAACGGCGGAGTCAGGATCAGACCCTGGCAGCGCTGGGTGGTCATCAGCTCCAGCACCTGTTCACGGCGGTCCGGGCTCTGCTGGGCCACGTGACGGGTCATCAGCTGGAAGCCGAGGGACAGGCACTCGCGCAGGGCGCCGAGCTCCAGCGCCGAGGCGTAGAAGGAGTTGGGCTCCGCCTCGAGGTCCGAAGCCAGGATCAAGGCCAGCATGCGGCTGCCGCCGCCGGCGAGCGAGCGCGCCTGCGGATTGACCCGGTAGTTCAGCGCCGCCACCGCCGCCAGCACCCGGTCACGCACCTCGGCGCGAACGTTGGGCCCGCCGTTGAGCACGCGGGACACGGTGGTGCGGCCGACGCCGGACTGCCGGGCCACATCGTCGATGGTGGGTTTTCTGGACGTCAAGCTCGCTCCCCGCGGACAAGGCGCGCGTCCTCCGCGTCGCCCAGGCTCTACAATAGGTCGACGCGGCGCGCAGGGCGACCTCATATGTCGTCATGACCGCCCCCGCCGCCGAGTCGACGCCGACCCATCGCTCCCGCTGGTTCATTCTCGGCTATGGGGCGGCCCAGGCCGGGGCCTTCATCTGCTTCATTCCCCTGCTCACCCTTCTGTTGCCCGGAAAGGCCCAGCTGCTGGGCGGCGCGGACAAGGCCCTGCTGCTCAGCCAGATGGCCATGCTGGGCGGACTGACCGCCGCCGTCGCCAATCTGCTGTTCGGGAGTCTGAGCGACCGCACCCGAAGCCCGCTCGGGCGGCGACGGCCATGGATCCTGGCCGGGCTGACGCTTGTCGCCCTGGCCTTGGCCCTGATCGGCGGCGCGACCACTCCGCTGCAGCTGGCCCTGGGCGTGATGGCGTTTCAGATGGCCGTGAACGCCCTCTACGCGCCGCTCACCGCCCTTGTCCCGGACATGGTGGCCGACTCCCAGAAGGGCCTGGTCTCTGCCTGGGCCGGCGCCGCCCTGCCGGTCGCCAACCTGTTCACGGCGCTGGTCGTGACTCGCCTGGCGAGCTCGCCTCCGCTGCAGTTCGGGATCGTCATCGCCGTGGCCGCGATGATGATCCTGCCCTTCGCCCTCACCCTGAGCGAGCCCCGCCTGTCGCGCCAGCCGGCGCCGCCCCCGCGGCTATCGTTCGAGGCCCTCAGGGACCTCCGCTTCTTTCTGACCTTCGTGTCGCGTTTGCTGGTCGAGAGCGCGGTGGCCATCAACACACTCTTCCTGCTGTTCCTGCTGCAGGACCAGCCCGGCGCGCGGCCGCAGGGGTGGTCCGCCCTCGAACTGTTCGGCGCACTCCTGATCGCCTCCACCGTGGCGGCGGCGCTCGGCGGCTTCATCGGCGGCGTGGGCTCGGACCGGCTGGGCAAACGCCGGATTTTCGTCGTCGCCGGCGGCCTCGGCATGGCCGCGGCGCTGGCCGTGATGGTGTTCTGGCCGGCCTGGCCGGGGCCGCTGGCGGGCCAGTTGCTGTTCGGCGCCGCCCACGGCCTGCACGCCACCCCGGTGGCGGCCATGACGGCGGAGATCCTGCCGGACCGGGCCGCGGCAGGGCGCGATCTGGGCGTGATGAACATGGCGGTCGCCCTGCCGCAGAGCCTGGCCCCGGCCTCCGCCGCCGTCCTGCTGGGTCTGGGCCTGCCGCTGACCGCCGTCTTCCTGGCGGCGTCTGTCGCCGCCCTGATCGCCGCCTGCGTCCTCGCGCCGTTCCGGCGTCTGACCTGACGGAGGCGCCGGGGACTTCTCATCGTCGGTCCGGGTCAGGAGCGGACGCCGCCGCCCTCCCTTGCGGTGAGGAAGAGACGGGAGGCGTCGCGGCCATTATTCCCCGATGGGAAAGGTCTGCCGACTACCGCCCCTCGAACACCGGGGCGAAGCCGCCCCACATCATGCGCTTGCCGTCGAAGGGCATGTCCATGTTGGCGAAGTCGGGGTCGGACGACATCTCGGCGAAACACTTGTCGGCCGTGGCGCGGTCGGGCCAGCGGAGCCAGGAGAAGACCACGGCCTCGCCGGGCTCGAGCTTAACGGCCAGGTCGAAGCCGGTGACCTTGCCGGGCGGAACGTCCTCGCCCCAGGTCTCGACCTGTTCGAGAGCGCCGTATTTCTGGAACAGCGGCCAGGATTTGCGGGCGGACTCGATGTAGGCCTCCTTCTTGGCGGCCGGTACGGGAAGCAGGAAGCCGGTGATGTAGGACATTCTGGTTGCTCCTTGGGAGAGGCTACCGCTCGGGACGCGGTCCCTCGCTGCTTGAGCCCGGTGGGTTCTGACTGCCGCGGACGTGCTGTGCGACTTGAGACTCATGCCGTGATAAGTTAGGTATGACAAGTATGAAGTTAGAAAAAATAACCAGCCTGCATGGGAGGCGGTACGAAGACGCCTGCGGGACCGCGCTGGGGCTGGAGATACTGGGCGAGCGCTGGGCGCTGCTGGTGGTGCGCGAACTGATGCTGGGCCCCAAACGGTTCGGCGACCTCCGCGCCAGCCTGCGCGGGCTGAGCGCCAATGTGCTGACCCAGCGGCTGGAAGGGCTGGAGGCGGCGGGCGTGCTGGTCAAACGGAGGCTGCCTCCTCCGGCGTCAGTGCAGGTCTATGAATTAACGCCGTGGGGGCTGGAGGCCGAGCCGATCATCCAGGCCATGGGTCGGTGGGCTGCGCGGTCGCCGGACCACGACGCGACCCTGCCGCTGAGCCCGGTGGGGCTGATGCTGTCGTTCCGGACCATGTTCGATGCGGGCAAGGCCGGGGCGACGCGGACGGTGCTGGGATTCCGCTTCGGGGCGGAGAGTTTCGTGGTGCGCGTGGCGGATGGGGCGCTGACCGCGGCGCGGGCCGAGCCCGCCGGAGCCGAGGCGGTGGTGACAGGCTCTCCGGAAGGCGTGGCCGCCCTGGTCTATGGCGACGAGGCCGGGCTGGCGGCGCGGATGGCGCAGCTGACGGTGGAGGGCGACGCGGGCGCCCTTGTCCGCTTCACCCGGTGGTTCGAACTGCCCCCCAAGGCGGAGCGGCGCGCAGCCTGACGGGATCAGGCCAGGATGTCGAGCAGGGTTCCGGCCATGTCGTCGGCCGTCCTGAGCACAGAGACGTTGGCCTCGAGTGCGATCCGGGCGCCGAGGCGCTCGACGGTTTCGCCGGCCAGGTCGGCGAGCGGATCGGCGGCGGTTCGGCGCGCGCTGGCCTCGAAACGGGCCGAGGCGGCGGCGATGCCGGCGGCGGCGATGGCGTGGGCCTGCATGAGCGTCTCTCCGGAGGTCGGGGGCAGACTGGCGCGGGAGGCTGAAGGCGGCGCCAATAAAACTGGTGAACAGGCCGCGCGATCGGTGTTCGCTGAATCGACAGGCCGGTGCGGACATGATTGGCTGCGGCCGGGGATGCAGCAACGGACGGTCGTCATGGTCAGCCTCGCCCATCTGAAGCGCCGCCTGGGACAGTACGCGGCCGTCTGGGTGGCCGCCTTCCTGCTGTCGGGGACCGCGATCCTCGTCGGGCTTTGGTTCGCCGACCTGATGACGGCGGCCGATCTGGTGCTGCCGGTCGGGCTGGCGCTGACGGCGCTGGTGCTGGGGGCGGGGGTGGTCGCCAGCCTGGTCTCGCGCGAGACGGTGGGGACCAAGCTGCTGGTGGTGCTGCTGGCGCTGCTGCTGGTCCTGCCGCTGCTGTGGGCGCCGGTGTCGGCGGCGGTGGCCATCGCCTTCTTCGCCGACCGCTCGATCGAGTATTCGGAGGCCTACGCAGCCTTCCAGATCGGCGTGTCGCAGGTGCTGTTCCCGATCAGCCAGGCGCTGGGGGAGGGCGAGCTGTTCGGCTGGGTCTGGAGCGCCTTCCAGTGGGTGTCGACGATCGTCGGCTTCCTGTCGGCTCTGGCGAAGGTGTGGCCGATGGTGAAGCGGCTGCTGGGGCCGGAGCCGGCGGCGGAGGTCTGAGGACGCGGCCGGCCTTGCGAATATTCGGCCGACGCAGATGACCAAACCGTAATGTTCAGTCGGCTCTAATCTGGCCCCCAGCATGACCAAGAAGTAACTTTCGGAGAGTCGGTGCGCTCTATAGTTGAGCGAGGCAGTTGCGGGAGCCGTTTCCCGCAACCCCGGGGGAGTGCGTCGTGAATACAGTCAAGGTTCTGCTGCTGGCCGGCACGGCGTTTGTGACGTCGGCCGGGGCGGCGCTGGCGCAGACGCCCGCTCCCCCGCAAACGCCGCCTGGCGCGCAGGACCTTGAGCCCGAGCCCGAGGCGTCGGAGGAGGAGGAGGCGACGGCGGTCGAGGAGGTGGTGGTCGAAGGGCGCAACACCGACATCCGCACCTCTATCGACTCCGTCAGCTACAGCCTCGCCGACGACCTGCAGGCCCGGACCGGCAGCCTGGCGGACGCCTTGCGCAACGTTCCGTCGGTGGACGTGGACCCGCAGGGCAATGTCTCGCTGCGGGGGGATTCGAACGTTACCATCCTGATCGACGGCCGGCCCTCGGGCATGCTGAGCGGCCAGGGTCGGGGGCAGGCGCTGCTACAACTGCCGGCCGACACCTATGCGCGCATCGAGGTGATGACCAATCCGTCGGCGGCCTACAGCCCGGAGGGCTCGGGCGGGGTCATCAACCTGATCACCAAGCCGACGACGGTGCGCCCGGGTGCGACCACCACCGGCTCGATACGGGTCAACGTGGGCGCAGAGGGCCGCTACAATCTCGGCTTCAGCGGCGCCTACAGCCGCGACCGGCTGACGCTTTCGGGCGACCTGGGTCTGCGCCACGACAGCATTCTCCAGGAGGTCGACCGTTTCCGCGAACGCGACGCGGGCGGCGGGGTGTTCGTCGAGAGCCGCCAGACCCAGGACATCGATTCCACCATGGACGGTCGGTTCGGACGGCTCACCGCCGAGTACCGCCTGACCGACAAGACGCAGCTGACCGGCGAGATCCGCGCCCAGCGCTTCGGCAACGACGGCGAGGGCGTGGAGCTGTTCGAGGGCGAGAACGCGGCGGGAGCGGTGATCGACTCCTATCGCCGCGACAGCGAAGGCGGCTTCCAGGGCCGGGGCCTGGGGGCGACGGCGCGGGTGCTGCACCGCTTCGACGACCAGGGCCATGAATGGTCGACCGAGCTGCGGGTCGACCGCGGACGCAATGCCTTCGAGCAGTTCACGCTTACAGAGGCCATCCTGCCGCCGGCGGCCGACGTCTATGAACTGGTCGACAACCGCACCGAGTTCACCATCCTGGGCTTCACCAGCGCCTACGTCCGGCCGATGTCGGACGGGGGCAAGCTGCGGGCCGGCTACGAGCTGGAGATGCGCGAACCGGAGATCAGCAATGCGGTCAGCCGGGGCTCGACCCCGAACGCCCTGACCCCCGATCCCCTGGTCACCAACCAGTTCAAAGCCGAACAGGCGGTGCACGCGCTCTACGGCACCTGGGAGCGGCCGTTCGGCAAGTTGTCGGCGCAGGCGGGGCTGCGGCTGGAGTACACCGAAGTCGACCTGGACCAGGTCACGACCGGCATCCAGGAGTCCAACAGCTATTTCCGCGCCTATCCGACCCTGCACCTCGGCTACGAGTTGACCGGGGAGCAGACGCTGCGCGCGAGCTACAGCCGCCGGATCCAGCGACCTCAGCCGTTCGACCTGAACCCGTTCCTGGTCTTCCAGGACCCGTTCAACTACCGCTCGGGAAATCCGCAGCTGGAGCCGCAGGAGACCGACTCCTTCGAACTCATGTGGCAGCGGCGAGTGCAGCAGACCTTCTACCAGGCGACGCTCTACTACCGCGACACGACGAAAGCCTTCACCCAGGTGAGCACCGACATAGGCGGGGGGATCTTCGTGACCCGTCCCGAGAACCTCGGGGCGCGCCGCGACATGGGGCTGGAGCTGACCGCCAATGGCAAGCTCCACGAGACCTTGCGCTACAACGCCAGCGTCAACGTCTTCCACCAGGAGATCGACGCCACGGGAATCGCCGGCGCACAGAACAGCTCGGGGACCGTGTTTTCCGGTCGCGCCAACCTGAACTGGCAGCCGACGGCGGCCGACTTCCTGCAGATCGCCGGCTTCTGGCAGGGCGAGTCCCTGCAGGCGCAGGGCGTCCGCGAGGCGGGTGGAATGGTCAACCTGGGCTACCGTCGCAAGCTGACCGAGAAGTGGGCCTTCCAGGCGACCGTGCGGGACGTCTTCGACCAGTTCGGCGACGTCACCGTGTTCGACACGCCCCAATTCCGCGAGCGGACCGAGCGGCGCTTCGGCGGCCGCGCCTGGTACGTGGGCCTGACCTACGCCTTTGGACAGGGTCCGCGCCGGCAGGAGCCGCAGTTCGACTTCGCCGCACCCCAGACCGGGGGCTGATCAGGGACGGGCGGACCGGGCGCGGGACGTCGAGACGTTCAGCGCCACGGCCGCGCGGATCAGGGCCTTGAGGGCAGGCTCGTCGATCGTGTCGCCCTCGCGGAAGTCGATGGCGCGCCGGGTGTTTCCCTCCAGGCTGGAGTTGAACAGGCCGGACGGGTCGTCCAGCGCGGCGCCCCTGGCGAAGGTCATCTTGACGGCCGACTTGTAGGTTTCGCCGGTGGTGAGGATGCCGCTGTGCTCCCAGACCGGAACGCGACCCCATTTGACCGTCTCGACCACCTCGGGGTCGGCCTCGTGAATGAGCCTGCGGATGCGGGCGAGGGTTTCGCCGCGCCAGTCGGCGAGAGCCGCGATCTTCGCGTCGATGCGCTGCGAGGCGGGGAGGGCGGCTTCGGCCGGGTCGATGTCGGTCTTTCCCATGAGGGCGTCTCCGTTCACATGCGTTCGCCGGGCAGGCGGCTGGCCTGTCTGATCCAGTCGGTGAGCCGGGGTTCGTCCATCGTGTCGTCCTCGTGGATGTGGAGGTAGCGCACGTCCTTCTGCTTCGACCCGACCGGCGGGAGAGGGTCGAGCGCCGCGCCGCGGAAGAAGGCCACCTTCAGATAGCGGTCGAAGGCGTGGAAGCTCATGAACCAGGCCCCGTCCTCGACCGCGTAGAGCGGCGTGTTCCATTTGACGGCCTTCTTCACGCCCGGGACGGTGCGCTCGATCAGGGCGTCGAGGCGGCGGGCGGCGTCGCCTTTCCAGCCCGGCGCGGCGGCGATCCAGGCCCGCACCGGGGCGTCGCCGAACCCCTTTGGGATCTGCGGATTGCCGCCGGAGAGGAGGGCGGGTTTCGCCGTCTTGCCGCCGGTCATCGCGCCGGCCCCCGTCCGTCGCGCCGCCGGGCGGCGTAGGGCAGGAAGAACATGTAGAGGCCGCTGAGCGTCAGCAGGGCGAGCGGGAACAGCGGCAGGAAATACACCCATTCGGCAGGCGTGCGGCCCAGGCCCAGGGCCAGGAAGATGCCGGCGACAACGACGGTGAAGGCCATGGCGATCCAGCGGTGGGCCTGCCGTATGGCTGTGCTCCAGTTCATGGGAACCTCCTCGATGGTTGTGGGGGTCAGTCCGCGCCGGCCACGGCTTCTTCCAGCTTGTCGAGGAAGAGCGGCCAGCCGGCCATGGCGCCGCCGAAGGCCTGGCGCTGGTCGGGCCGGAAGCCGGCCTGTTCGACGCGCAGGTGCGTGCCGGCGGGCGTCGGGGTGAGGGTGAAGGTCACGACGCTCTCCAGGTTGAAGGCCGGATCGTCGTGGGCATGGTTCCAGGTGTAGGACAGGGTGCGGTTCGGCTCGACGGCGAGGACCTCGCAGTCCAGTATGCCGCCCCAGTCGCCGCGCAGCTGGAACTGATGGCCGACGGCGGGGCTGAAGTCGTTCTTCATCAGCCATTCCTCCATCAGATGGGGCTGGGTCAGGGCGCGCCAGATCTTCTCCGGCGGCCAGGCGATCTCGCGTTCGACGACGACGGAGCGCGTTCGGGTCGCGGGTTCGGTCATTGGTCCATCCTTTTGAGCAGGTCCTCGAGGTGGTCGATCCGGGTCTCCCAGAATCCGGCCATCCGGTTCGTCCAGTCGGTCAACGGCGCGAGGGCCTCGAGCCGGGCGCTGTAGTGGGTCTGGCGGCCCGCCGGGCGGTCGCGCACCAGGCCGGCCTGTTTGAGGACCCCGAGATGTTTCGAGACCGCCGGCTGCGAAATTCCCGCCCGCGTGGTCAGGGCCCCGACCGTCTGCTCGCCCTCGCGGCACAGCTGCTCGAAGATCCCCCGGCGGGTGGGATCGGCGAGGGTTCGGAAAAGCAGGTCGGGGGTGGGTTGCATCCGGAGACCGATAACCGATGGGCTATAGGTCGACGTATAACCAGATGGCTATGAGTGAGTCAAGGGACGGTCGGTGGGGCCTCATCCGGACGCCAGACCCGGACCCAGTCGATCTCCAGCCGTTGCGGCAGGGCGGCGTCGTCCACGCCCTCGGCCCCGCCCCAGTCGCCGCCGACGGCGACGTTGAGAATGAGCCGGAAGGGGCGGTCGAACGGCCAGGCGTCGCGGTCGGTGCGCTCGTTCGGGAAACTGTAGTACGGCTGCCCGTCGAGCATGAAGTCGACCGCGTCGGGGGTCCAGCGGACCTGGTAGACGTGGAAGGCCTCGCAGGCGTCGGGGACGGCGATCTCGGCGCCGCGCTGGGTCCTGGCGACGTGGTTGTAGCGTCCGGTGTGGACGGTGCCGTGGACGACGCCGGGGCGGTGTCCGACATGCTCCATGATGTCGATCTCGCCGTCGCCTGGCCAGACCTCGAGATCGACCGGCAGCATCCAGATCGCCGGCCAGGTCCCGCGCCCGCAGGGCAGCTTCGCACGCGCTTCGAACACGCCGTACGTCCAGCCTTCCCGGCTGAGCATGCGGGCGGAGGTGTAGTCCTGGCGGCCCCAGTCGGCGGCGGTATCGAGCCGCTCGCGGCGCGCCTCGATAATCAGGCGGCCGTCCTCGACCCGGGCGTTTTCCAGCCGGTCGGCGGCGTAATACTGGCGCTCGTTGTTGTACCAGCCCGTGCGGTTGGCCTGGGTGTCGTACGTCCACAGGGCCGGATCGGGCAGGCCGTCGCGGTCAAACTCGTCGGCCCACACGAGTTGGTGGCCGGGCGGGCCTTCGGCGACGGCGGCGGGGGCGGGGGTCTGGGCCGCGGCCGGAGCGGCGAGCAGGAGCGGGGCGAGCAGGAGGGCGAGGCGCATCCGGCGACGTTAGCCTCGCACCGCTGACGTCGGGGATCACGGATGGTGACAGGCCCGACTCAGTCGGGCCGGACCACGCCGTCGGGGTCGTGCGGGGCGTGACGGTCGGGGTCGTCGCGGTCGAGACCGCCGCGGCCGGCGTTCGCCTCGGCCTCCGTCGGCGGGCGCGGCTGGCCTTCGTCCTGCCCATAAGAGCCGGTGCGGGCGGTCGAGGGGGCGTCGAGGGTCGGATGCGGGTTCTCGAACCGGCCGACCAGTTCGCCCCGGGCGATGGTCGCACTCCGCAGCACATTGACGAATTCGACCAGCGGGATGTCCTCGGCCAGGTCGAGATGGCGGTCGAGACCAAAGAGCTGAAAATAATACCGGTGCGGGCCATGCCCCTGCGGCGGGGCCATGCCGAGCCAGCCGGGACGGCCCTGGCTGTTGAGGCCCTGGACCAGGTCGTGGCCGCCGTCGGGATGCGCGGTCTTGTCGAGGTTGGCGGGCAGGCCCGTCCAGGCGCCGGGGATGTTCCAGACCAGCCAGTGCAGGGTCGGCTCGTCGCGCGGGGCGTCGGGGTCCTCGACCACCAGCGCCCAGGTGACGACCTCCAGCGGTCCGCTCCACGACAGGGGCGGCGAGGTATCGTCGCCGGCCTGGGCATGGTCGACGGAGAGCCAGCCGTCGGCGTCGATGGCCGGCGAGGTGAGGACGATTTCACCGGACTGGTACGGCTGGACCTTGAGGGCGGTGATGGCGCCGCCGGAATGCTCGGGCTGCTGATGCTGGGCCATGGCGGGACTCCTTTGCCGGAGAACCGCCCAGGGGCGCGAAGGTTCGGAGCCGGACACGCTCTTGCGGCGGGGCGTGGGCGGAGTCATCGTCGACGCATGAGCACCCAGGAGCCGGCGGGCGGACGCTTCGAGAGCTTTTCCGCCTTCTACCCGCACTACATCCACGAACACTCCAACCGGACGTGCCGACGCATCCACGTGGTCGGGTCGGCGCTGGTGCTGGTGGTGCTGGCCGTGGCGATCGTGACGCTGAACCCGTGGTGGCTGCTGGCCATGCCGCTGGTCGGCTACGGCTTCGCCTGGGTCGGGCATTTCTTCTTCGAGAAGAACCGGCCGGCGACGTTCAGATATCCGCTGTGGAGCCTGATGGGCGACTGGCGGATGTTCTTCGAAACCGTGAGCGGGAAGCGGCGCTTCTAGACCTCAGCGGTTGGCCGGGTCCTGGAAGGCGAAGAGGCTGATGGCGAGGACGGCCGCCGCGTCGCGGTCCGGCGAGCCCCGGGGCGGGAGATAGAAGGTCGGCCGGAAGCCGTTCAGGTCCAGGCCGCCGATCTCGACGCCATCGCGGCTGAAGACATAGCCCATGACCCGGCCGCCGCCGAAGGGCAGGCCGCCGATCCGCTTCGTCTCGGCGCGCAGGACGATGTCGCCCCAGACCAGTTCGCCGGCGCGTTGCGGCTGCTGCAGGCGGCTGAGCAGACTGCCGCGGGACAGCGCCAGGGACAGGCGGGCGCCCTCAGGTGCGGCTCCGGCGTACTGGCACTCGTAGGCGAGGGGTTCGCGGTCGAATGTGATCCAGAGAATCTGACGATGGCTCTGGCCGCCACCGCAATCGCCCTGGACGGTTCCGGCGGATGTCGAAAGGTCGAACTCGGCCCTGGCCATGTCGCGCGATTGCCACGGCAGACGACTGCTGGAGCCGCGGGACGTCGCCGAGCCGGTGTATTCGGCTACGGCGAATCCGGGGCGGAACAGACTGGGGCCGCGGCGGCCTTCGAGGCCGATCCGGTCGGTACGCTCGGTCATCGGAGCGGAGGGCGCAGCGGTCTGGGATGCGGCGCCGGTGGCCACGGCGAGCACGGCGACGGCGAACAGGCTGGCGATTTTCATGGGCCCCTCCCTCGATCGGGAGGAGACTACGCCGGTTTCAGAGAACAGCAATCCGCCAGGGCGGCGCCGACCCGTTTACTGCGAGCCGACGTTCGTGGCCGCCGAAGCCATCAGGGTCTGGCTCGGCTGGCTGTCCCACGACGGCGGACAGCCCTCGAAACGGCCGGCGTCGACGAGGGTCAGGCGGCGCTGGTTGAAGCGCATGGCGGGCCGCATCGAACCCCGGCCGTGGCCGGTGTAGAGGTCGATCTTCTGGCCCTTGATGGCGCCGCCGGTGTCGGAAGCGTACCAGTAGCCGTCGTGCAGCGTGCCGTCGGGCATGCGCATGCCGACCGTCTCGGGGATGAACAGACGGGTGCGGCGGGGGATGTAGCGCGGATCAGTGGCGATGGTGCGCATCGGGATCGGCCGGCAGCCGAGGCTGTCGTTGCCAGTCGCTCCGCCGCCACCCGCATGGTAGAGGTTGACGCGGGCGGTCCAGCGCGGATCAGCCTCCATCAGCGCCTGCTGCTCGGGGTTCAAGCCCGCCATGCCGCTGTCGGAACCTTCGTCCGCGGGCTCCGTTGATTCCACGACCGGGTCGGCTGCGACCGCGGCTTCGTAGGATACGGGTTCACCCGGAACCGCCGCATGGGCGGAGAAGGCCATCGCCCAGAAGAGGGCGAACGCAGCGGCACTGCCGAGCATGATTCGACTCGCGTAGGCGCCGGCCCCTGTCCGTCCGGCGGGGCGCTTGTCGTCAACAAATGCGGCGAAAACCAGACATTCCCGCCAGCGTGCGACCTCCTGTCCGGTCGAGCGGTGGATAAGTGGCCCTTGTGATGGTCAAGCCGAATCTCGTTTTGCCAACAGCCTGAAATCTGTAAGCTGTATTCGCAGATCAGAAACACTTTGCTGGGTCGAGATGCTTACTGTTTATGGAGATATTCGGTCCGGTAACTGTTTGAAGGTCAAGTGGTTGCTGGACCGCCTCGGTCGTGATTATCGCTGGGTCGAAACCGACGTCATGTCCCGCGGCACGCGATCCACAGAATTCCTCGAGATGAATCCGGCTGGACAGGTTCCGGCGGTGGTGTTCGGGGACGGTCGGGCGCTGGCGCAGTCGAACGCCATCATCGGCTATTTCGGCGAGGGCACGGCGTATGTGCCGGCCGATGCGTGGGACCGGGCGAAGATGTACGAGTGGCTGTTCTGGGAGCAGTACAGCCACGAACCCTGTATCGCCGTGGTCCGGTTCCAGCGGGCCTTCCTCGGCAAGCCGGCGTCCGAAATCGAGCCGCGGCTGGTGCAGCGAGGTTACGCCGCGCTCGACCGGATGGAGGCGGCGCTGACGGAGGCGGACTGGCTGGTCGGGGACGGGCCGACGCTCGCCGACCTGGCGCTGGTCGCCTACACCCGGTGGGCGCACGAGGGGGGCTTCGACCTGGCGCCCTATTCGGCGATCCGGCGATGGATCGGGCGGGTGGAGGCGGCGTTCGGGATTCAATGACCCCTCTCCCGCCGGGAGAGGGTTTCGTTTAGATGACCCGACGTTTCCAGCCCCGGAGTTCGCCATGAAGCGCCTCGTTATCGCCGTCTCCGCCCTGACACTCGGGGTGGCGGCCCTGTCGGCTCCGGCCATGGTTTCCGCCTGGGGCAACACCGGGCATCGGCTGATCGGGGTCGCCGCCGTGCGCGGCCTGCCCGGGGAAATGCCGGCCTTCCTGCGCACGCCGGGGGCCGCGGCCGAAGTCGGCGAGCTGGCGCGCGAGCCGGACCGCACCAAGGGCGGCGGCCAGCCGCACGACCGCGAGCGCGACACGGCCCACTTCATTGACATGGACGATGCGGCCCATGTGATCAGCGCCGCCGGGCCGTCGATCGACGCCCTGCCGCGGCTGAAGTCGGAATACGATGCGGCCCTGGTCGCCGCCGGGCTCGATGTCGACGACGCCGGCTACCTGCCGTACGCGATCATGGACGGCTATCAGCAGCTGGTGCGCGACTTCGCCACCTGGCGGGTGCTGAACGCCGCCGAGGCGCGCGAGAGCGATCCGGGCAAGCGCGCCTGGTACGGCGAGGACCGGCTGCGGCGCGAGGCGCTGATCCTGCGCGACATGGGCTATCTGGGGCACTACGTCGGCGACGGCAGCCAGCCGCACCATACGACGATCCACTACAATGGCTGGTCGCGGGACGTGCCGAACCCGGAAGGCTTCACCACCTCGCGGCAGACGCACGGCGCGTTCGAGGGCGCCTTCACGGCGCGGGTGGCGCGGCTGGACGCGGTCGAGGCGGCGATGGCGGCGCCCCGGCTGGACGGGTTCGATCTGCGGGCGCGCGTGCCGGCCTATCTGAAGACGACGCTGGCCGAGGTGCTGCCGTTCTACCAGCTGGAGAAGGCGGGCGGGTTCGGCGAGGGCGACGTGCGGGGCGCGGCCTTCGCGACGGGACGGCTGGCGGCGGGAGCGTCGGAGCTGCGCGACCTGTTCATCCTGGCGTGGCGGGACTCGGCCGATGACGAGATCGGCTGGCCCAAGGTGAAGGTGGCCGAGGTCGAGGCCGGAACCGCCGATCCGTGGCTGGCCATGTACGGCGAGGACTGATCCGCGTTGAGTGATCTGCCCCCCCCCGTCGTCATCCTCGACAAGCCGCAGCTGGCCGACAACATCGGGGCGGTGGCGCGGGTGATGGCCAATTTCGGCCTGTCCGAGCTGAGGCTTGTCGCGCCCCGCGACGGCTGGCCCCAGGATCGGGCCTGGGCCACCGCCTCGGGCGCCGACTGGGTGCTGGACGGGGTGAAGGTGTTCGACACGGTGGCGGAGGCCATCGCCGATCTGAACACCGTGTTCTCGACCACCGCCCGGCCGCGCGAGACGCGGATGCCGGTGCGGACGCCGAGGGAGTCGATGCGGCTGCTCTATGACGATCGGGCCTCGGGGCTGACGGTTGGCCTGCTGTTCGGCGGCGAGCGGGCCGGGCTGGAGACCACCGACATCGCCCTGACGCAGGGCATCGTCACCATTCCGATCGATCCGAAGCACCATTCGCTGAATCTGGCGCAGGCGGTGGCGATCAACGCCTATGAGTGGCGCACCCTGATCCTCGATGCGCCGCCACCGCGGTTCCGCGAGGGGGATCCGCCGGCGTCGAACGATCTGCTGGTCGGAATGTACGAACATCTGGAGAAGGAGCTGGACGAGGGCGGCTTCTTCCATCCGCCGGAGAAGAAGCGGTCGATGAGCCAGAACCTGCGGGTCATGCTGGGTCGGGCGGGGTTCAGCGAGCAGGAGGTGGCGACGTTTCGAGGGGTGATCCACGCCCTGGCCAGGGGTCGGGGCCGGGTGCTGGCCAAGCTTGCGGCGAAGGGGGTGACGGGCGGAGATTAGAGGTCGGCACAGAACGCCGGCACGACCTCGGTCGCCCGGCCATGCTGGGCTTCGTCGAAGAAGCGGCTGCCAAGCGACGGCTCAAGGTTGAGTTCGACGGTTCGGGCGCCGGCCATGCTGGCGCGCTGGACGAAGCCGGCGGCCGGGTAGACGGCGCCGGAGGTGCCGATGGAGACGAACAGGTCGCACGCCGCCAGCGCCCGCTCGATGCGCTCCATGTGCAGCGGAAACTCGCCGAACCAGACGATGTGCGGGCGCAGCCGGCCCTGCGGATGGAAGGGCGAGGGCTCGACCGGGGCGAGGTTGCCGGACCAGTCGCAGACACGGCCGGTGGCGGTGCATTCGGCCTTGAGCAATTCGCCGTGCATGTGGATCAGCTCGAAGCCGGGGGCAGGCGGCCTTTCGGCGTGGGCGCGGTCGTGCAGGTCGTCGACGTTCTGGGTGACCAGCAGGACGTCGCCGTCCCAGCGGGCGGCGAGGTCGGCGAGGGCGCGGTGGGCGGCGTTGGGCTGGACGTCGGCCAACTGGCGGCGGCGGCGGTTGTAGAAGTCCTGCACCAGGGCCGGGTCGCGGGCGAAGGCCTGGGGCGTGGCGACGTCCTCGACGCGATGGCCCATCCACAGGCCGTCGTCGGCGCGGAAGGTGGGGACGCCGGACTCGGCGGAGATGCCGGAGCCGGTGAGGATGACGAGGTTGCGCGGCATGGGCCCACTAAAGCCCTTCTCCCCCTGCGGGAGAAGGTGGCCGAGCGGAGCGAGGTCGGATGAGGGGTCGCGCGGAAGGTTGGATCGCGGGCTTGAAAGAGGGCGCCGCTGGTGCGACCCCTCATCCGTCAGCCCTTCGGGCTGCCACCTTCTCCCGCAGGGGGAGAAGGGACGCGAACGGAGCTCCGCCCATGAAAACCCGCGCCGCCGTCGCCTTCGAGGCCAAGAAGCCGCTGGAAATCGTCGAGGTCGATCTGGAGGGGCCGCGGGCCGGTGAGGTGCTGGTCGAGATCAAGGCCACGGGCATCTGCCACACCGACGCCTATACGCTGGACGGGCTGGACAGCGAGGGGATCTTCCCGTCGATCCTCGGCCATGAGGGCGCGGGCGTTGTGGTCGAGGTGGGCGCCGGCGTGACCTCGGTGGCCGTCGGCGACCATGTGATCCCGCTGTACACGCCCGAGTGCCGGCAATGTAAGAGCTGCCTGAGCCGCAAGACCAACCTGTGCACCGCCATCCGCGGGACGCAGGGCAAGGGGCTGATGCCCGACGGCACGTCGCGGTTCAGCTACAAGGGGCAGGCCATCGCCCACTATATGGGCTGTTCGACCTTCTCGAATTTCACGGTGCTGCCGGAGATCGCGGTGGCGAAGATCCGCAAGGACGCGCCGTTCGACAAGGCCTGCTACGTCGGCTGCGGCGTGACCACGGGCGTCGGGGCGGTGGTCAATACGGCCAAGGTGGAGCCGGGCGCCAACTGCGTCGTGTTCGGTCTCGGCGGCATCGGACTGAACGTCATCCAGGGTCTGAAGATGGTCGGGGCCGACATGATCGTCGGCGTCGACATCAATCCGGCCAAGGCGGAATGGGGCCGGCGCTTCGGTATGACCCATTTCGTCAATCCGAAGACGGTCGACGACGTGGTGGCGCATCTGGTCGAGCTGACCGGCGGCGGGGCGGACTACACCTTCGACTGCACCGGCAACACCACGGTGATGCGCCAGGCGCTGGAGGCCTGCCACCGCGGATGGGGCGAGAGCGTCATCATCGGCGTGGCCGAGGCGGGCAAGGAGATCGCCACGCGGCCGTTCCAGCTGGTCACCGGACGGGTGTGGCGCGGCTCGGCCTTTGGCGGCGCGCGGGGGCGGACCGATACGCCGAAGGTGGTCGACTGGTACATGGACGGGAAGATCGAGATCGACCCGATGATCACCCACACCCTGCCGCTGGAGCGGATCAACGAGGCCTTCGACCTGATGCATGCGGGGGAGAGCATCAGAAGCGTGGTGGTGTTCTAGAGGCTTGCGCCGCCCAGACAGTTGTTTAAGAAAACTGTCTGGATTGCAGGAGGGAAGCCATGTTCACCCACATCACCGTCGGCGCGAACGACGTCGAGGCGTCGCGGAAATTCTATGACGCGGCGCTGGGGGCGCTAGGCATCGGGCCGGCGCAGGGGCCGGATCCCAAGGGACGCTACTGGTGGCGGACGGACCGGGGGGCGTTCGCGGTCGGCAAGCCGATCGACGGAGACCCCGCCTGCCACGCCAATGGCGGGACCATCGGTTTCGCGGCGAAGACGCCGGAGATGGTCCACGCCTTTCACGACGCCGGCGCGGCGGCCGGCGGGCGTTCGATCGAGGATCCGCCGGGCCTGCGTGAAGGGCCGTTCGGCAAGCTGTACCTGGCCTATCTGCGCGATCCGGACGGCAACAAGGTCTGCGCCCTGCACCGTCCCGGATAGCCGCTGCGCGGCTTCCGGGATGACAAGGAGGGCGTTAGAGGGTCGGGCATGGAAACCCTGAAGACCCACACCGTCCACGGCGGAACGCTCCGCTATCTGCGCCACGACAGCGCGACCACCGGCACGGCGATGACCCTGTCGGTATTCGTGCCGCCGGGGGAGGGGCCGTTTCCGGTGCTGATCTGGCTGTCGGGCCTGACCTGCACCGAGGACAATTTCACCACCAAGGCCGGGGCCTATGGGCCGGCGGCGGCGCATGGGGTGATCGTGGTCGCTCCGGACACCTCGCCCCGCGGCGAGGGCGTGGCGGATGACGACAGCTATGACCTGGGGCAGGGGGCGGGCTTCTATGTCGATGCGACGCAGGCGCCTTGGGCCGAGCATTTCCGCATGGAGAGCTATGTCGTCGACGAGCTGATCGGGCTGATCGACGAGGCGTTCCCGACCACGAAGGCGCGGGCGATCTCGGGGCATTCGATGGGCGGGCACGGCGCGCTGGCGCTGGCGCTGAGGCATCCGCATCTGTTCCGGTCGGTATCGGCTTTCGCGCCCATCGCGTCGCCGACGCGATGCCCATGGGGTGAGAAGGCGTTCACGGCCTATCTGGGCGAGGACCGGGAGGCGTGGGCGGAGCACGACGCGGCGCGGCTGATTGAGGCGGGGGTGGGCGCGGGCTGCTACGACGACATCCTGATCGACCAGGGCGACGCTGATCCATTCCTGGCCGGGCAGTTGAAGCCGGAGCTGCTGACCGCGGCGGCGGCGGCTGCGGGGCAGACGGTCACCTTGCGGATGCAGCCGGGGTACGACCACTCCTACTTCTTCATGGCCAGCTTCATCGCCGACCATATGGCCTTTCATGCGGCGCGGCTGGAGGGCTGAACCGGGGCGTGTCAGGGTGAGGCCCGGACCTGAGGAGGGATATCGATGAGACTTGCCGCACTCGCCGCCGGCGTGCTCGCGCTGGCGCTCGCCGCCCCCACGCTGGCCCAGCAGCAGATGGTCGATCCGGACTTTCGTCCGACGGTGGAACGCCCGGCGTATGCCGAGGCGCAGGGACCGGTCGTGACGATCGACGAGGCGCATCTGAATTACCACAGGATGAACGGGCAGTACGCGCCGTTCGCAGCCCTGCTGAGGGCCGACGGCTATCGTGTGCAGGCCGGAACGCTGGCGTTCGACGCCGGTGGCCTCGACGGCGTCGATGTTCTGGTCATCGCCAACGCCGGCGCCACAAGCGAGCAGCCGACGCCGCCGGCCTTCACGGAGGCCGAGGGCGCGGCGCTGGAGGCGTGGGTCCGGGCGGGCGGCAAGCTGCTGCTGATCGCCGATCACACGCCGTTCGGGGCGGCGGCAGAGGCGCTGGCGGCGCGGTTCGGCGTCAGGATGGGCACGGGCTACGCCTTCGCGATGACGGACGGGGGCGGCGACCTGACGACCAACCTGACCTACCCCGCCGAGGCGTTCGGGGCTCACCCCATCTTCGCCGGGCGTGACGCCTCGGAGCGGGTGGATAGCGTGACTGCTTTCACCGGCCAGTCGCTGGCGGGGCCCGAGGGAGCGACGGTGCTGCTGCACATGACGGATGGGGCGAGGGAGTCTCCGGACCTGCCGACGTTGCAGGCCCTGGCGGATCGGCTGGATGATGCCGCTGTTCCCGATGCGGCGATCGCGGAACTGTCGAGGCCGGCGTTGCCGGCCCAGGGACTGGCCTTCGAATACGGTCGGGGACGGGTGGTGGTGCTGGGCGAGGCCGGGATGCTGTCGGCGCAGCTGATTCGCTATCCGCCGGAGAGCGGCCAGGCCGATCGGCGCTTCGGCATGAATGCGGCCCTGGGCAATGCGCGCTTCGGCCTGAACATAATGCACTGGCTGACCGGCCTGCTGCCCTGAAGCCGTGCTAGGGGACGACATGACCGACGCTTCCAACACATCCAGCTCCGCCCATGACGAGATGTTCGCCGCCCTGTGCCGGGAGGTGGGGTTCTGCCTGCATCCGAAGGGCGAGAAGCGCGTCGTCGCAGCCCTGCCCAGCGGGCTGGACGCCGCGACGCGGGCCGTGTTCGAGGCCGAGGGGGTGGATTTCGCGTCCGCCTCCGGGGACCTGCGGCGGGCCGTGCGCGACTGTCTGAAGGCCAATCTGCCTGAAGGCTGAGAGGACAGAATTCGGCCTCCGGGCTTGGGTTCGCCGCGCGGGCGCCTAGATGAGGGCTCCCCGAAACCCGTCGAAGGAGCCTCCCCATGGCCTTTACGCTTCCGCCCCTCCCGTATGCCTATGACGCCCTGGAGCCGGCCATCGACAAGGCGACGATGGAGTTTCACCACGACAAGCACCATCAGGCCTATGTCGACAATCTGAACAAGGCGGTGGACGCCGACAGCGCCCTGCAGGGGAAATCGCTGGAGGAGCTGTTCGCCAACATCTCGAGCGCGCCGAAGGCCGTGCGCAACAACGGCGGCGGGCACTGGAACCACAGCCTGTTCTGGGAACTTCTGGCGCCGCAAGGCCAGACCGGCGAGCCGTCGACCGAACTGGCCGCCGCCATCGACCGCGATCTGGACGGGATGGAGAAATTCAAGGAGGCCTTCAACGCGGCCGGCGCCGGTCAGTTCGGTTCGGGCTGGGCCTGGTTGATCGTCCAGGACGGCAAGCTGAAGGTCACCTCGACGCCGAACCAGGACAATCCGCTGATGGACGTGGCCGACGAGAAGGGCGCCGTGGTGCTGGCCGCCGACGTCTGGGAGCACGCCTATTACCTGAAGTACCAGAACCGCCGGGCCGACTATCTGAAGGCCTTCTGGACGGTGGTGAACTGGAACAAGGCCAACGAACTGTTCGCGGCAGCCACACGCTGACCGTCGGAGAACCGTCGCCGTCTTTTTGACGGTGACGGGCTGGCGGCGCCGCGATTTTGCCCTATCTAGGTCATCGGGTGATGACTTGGGAGGGCCCGCCGATGACGCCATCGTTCAAAATCGCCGCCGCCGGCCTGATGCTGGCGACCTTGGCGGGCGTGGCGGGTTGTAGCCGCGAGGGTCCTGCGCAGGGGGATCAGACGGCTGCGAAGGCGGCAGTCCCCGCGCCCGTCAGCCCGGACGTCAGCGCCGTTCGCATTGGCACTCTGGAGGCGACTGCGCTGAGGGACGGCACGATCAACATCACGGCCGGCGACGCGAAGACGAGTCCCTGGACCAATGTCGCCGAGGTGTCGGCCCTGTTGACCTCGACGGGCGTGACAGACGGGACGATCCATCTTTCGATCCAGCCCCTTCTGGTGCGGGACGGCGAGCGGGTGGTGCTGATCGACGCCGGGGCCGGAGGCCAGATGGGTACCGAGGGCAAGCTGACAGCGTCCTTGCGGGCCGCAGGCGTAGAGCCGGGGCAGGTCACCGATGTTCTGATCTCGCACGCCCACGGTGATCATGTTGGCGGTCTGGTCGGTCCTGACGGACAGCTGACTTTCCCCAACGCCACAGTCCGCATGAGCGCGCCGGAGTGGGCCTACGCCCGTGCCAGCGCGGAGGAAGCCGGGGCAGGCGCCCTGCTGGCGGCCATCACGCCCAAGGTCGAACCGTTCGCGCCCGGCGCCCAGGTGACCCCGTCGATCAAGGCGGTTCCGCTGGCCGGTCACACGCCGGGGCACAGCGGCTATGAGATCGTCTCGGGCGAGGACCGGCTGCTGTACATCGGCGACGCCATGCACAGTTCGGTCATTTCGGTGCAGCGACCGCAGTGGCGCAACGCCTGGGACAGCGACAACGCCGCGGCGGTGGCGACGCGGCAGGATCTGCTGGAGCGCGGCGTGACCGGGACACGACGAATTTACGGCGTGCATTTCCCCTTCCCTGGGGTCGGCCGGTTCCAGCGCGTCGATGACGGCTTCGTCTGGATCCCGGACTCGTCCGCCCAGCCTTGACTCAAGGGGGGACGGCCGTCATAAGCCCCGCCTTCACGCCACCGGCTCGCCGCGTTGCGTGATCCACTACGGACGATGCGTGGACCGCCGTTGAGATCGTCTCTCCATCTGGGGAGGGACCGGGCCGCATCATTGAAAAGAGTGACTTATGTCCAAGCGCCATAGCGCCAAGTACAAACTCGACCGGGTCATGGGTGAAAACCTGTGGGGCCGCTCGAAATCCCCGGTCAACAAGCGTTCCTACGGCCCCGGCCAGCACGGCCAGCGCCGCAAGTCGAAGGTCTCGGACTTCGGCCTGCAGCTGAAGGCCAAGCAGAAGCTGAAGGGCTACTACGCCAACATCACCGAGAAGCAGTTCGCCGCGACCTATGAAGAGGCGTCGCGCCGCAAGGGCAACAGCTCGGAAAACCTGATCGGCCTGCTGGAATCGCGCCTGGACGCCATCGTCTACCGCGCCAAATTCGTCCCGACCCCCTGGGCCGCGCGCCAGTTCGTCAGCCACGGCCACGTGACCGTCGACGGCAAGAAGGTCGACATCGCCTCGTACCGGGTCAAGCCGGGGCAGGTCGTCGAGGTCAAGGAAAAGTCCCGCTCGATGGCGCTGGTGCTTGAGGCCCAGCAGTCGTCGGAACGCGACGTGCCCGACTATCTGGAGTTGGGCGACCGCGGCTTCTCGGTCCGCTACGTCCGCGTGCCGGAACTGGCCGACGTGCCGTTCCCGGTCAAGATGGAGCCGAACCTGGTCGTGGAATACTACTCGTCGTAATCTTTCTGGCGCGATGCTCGCGACGCGGTCACTCGCGACTTGAGCGTCGGGCCGGAAATGCGCTCAGGCAGTGAGCCGCCGCGCGGCGAGCGCTGGCGCCACCAACAAGGGCCCCGGAGCAATCCGGGGCCCTTTCCGTATGCATCGGGTTCCCCTCGCGGGCGAACAGGCGCACATTGGCCGGGTTCAGGATTTCGGCGCGGGAGGCCGGGAATGAAACGGATCGTCACGCTCGCGGGGGCCCTGGCGCTGGTCGCCGTCCTGCCGGGGTGCGCGCTGGTCGACAGGTTCATGCCTGAGGCGCTGGCGGTGGAGACTGCGGAAACGCCGGGGCAGATCGAGCCGGTCCACGCCGTGGCCATCGTTCAGGACCAGGCGGTGTTCTGGGTCAGTTCGAATGGCTGCACCCAGAAGTCAGACCTGACGCCGGTGGTCCGCCGCGCCGGCGACGCTTCGGTGATCACCCTGCGCCGGATCAAGGAAGACCGCTGCCTCGAGCCGCGCGCCGAGGGCGTCGAGATGCGCTGGAGCTTCCAGGAAATGGGGCTGGCGCCTGGCAGCCGGGTGTCGGTCGAGAATCCCTACCAGCTGCCGCAGGGCTGAGAGGGGTCAGCGCGCCTCGAAGGCCGGCAGCATGTCCGGCGGGATGCGGTGCGGCCGCATGGTGGCGGCGTCGACCAGGACCCATTCCGATACCCCTTGGGCGCAAAGCCGGCCCTCGGCGTCCTCGATGCGGACATACCGGTTGAAGCGCGGGCCGTGCGGGTCGCCGACCCAGGTGCGGGCCTTCACGTCGGTGGCGTCCGGGAGCAGGGGGCGAAAATAGTCGATCTCGTGCCGCACGGCGACCCACGACCATTTCGCGCGGGTTTCCGGGTCGAAGCGGGCGTTCCAGTGGGCCGTGCCGGCATCCTGCAGCCAGCCGACATAGACGACGTTGTTGACGTGGCCGTTGTCGTCGATGTGCCCGGGCCTGACTTCCAGCGGGACGACGAAGATCTCGCGGTCGGCCCGGGGTTCGAGCTGGGCCCTGGCCATCAGGCCTCGGCGTCGCCGAGCGGCACGCCCTTGTCAGCCAGCAGCGTCTGGAGTTCGCCCGCATTGAACATTTCGCGGACGATGTCGGAGCCGCCGACGAACTCACCCTTGACGTAGAGCTGGGGAATGGTCGGCCAGTCGCTGAAGACCTTGATGCCGTCGCGCAGGGCCTCGTCCTGCAGCACGTCGACGCCGACAAAGGGCGCGCCGACGTGGTCGAGGATCTGCACCGCCAGGGAGGAGAAGCCGCAACGCGGCGCGTCCGGCGTGCCCTTCATGAACAGCACGACGTCATGCTGTTTCACCGTATCGGCGATGAAGGTCTGGACGGGATTGGCGACGGCTTGATCGGTCACTGGTACTGGCCTTTCGGTGAAGGCCGTCAGCTAGGCGCCCAAAGGGGCGGGGTCAAGGCGTCGGAAGGTCTCAGGCGGCCTTGGCGGCCGCGACGCGCGCCATCTCGATCTGGGCGGCGAGGCCCGGCGGCATGTCGCGATCCGGCACCAGGCCGAGCATGTTCAGCCGCTCCGTGTCGCTGGCGCGGATCAGCACGCTGGAGACCGAGGGGTCGGTCAGGGCGTAGGCCAGGCAGATGGCCTCCGCGGGCCAGTTGTTGGTGCGGTGCAGGAAGGCGAAGGTGCCAGCATGGGCCAGCGGATTGGCCTTGGTCTTCGGCCCGCCAAAGCCGAACAGGCCCTTCTTCGGCTGATGCACGGTGGCCGCCTTCTTCGCCGTGTCGAGGCTCTCCGGGAAGTAGTCGTAGACGAAGATGGCCATGTCCGCTTCCTGGGCGGCGCGAAGGCGGGAGCGGACCTGCCACGGCGAGTTGACGTGGAAGGGCGAGATCAGGACGTCGAAGGCTCCGGTGGAGACATAGGTGTCCATAACGTCGCCGTCGCCCGAAATGCCCAGCAGGCGGACCCGCTCGGTGGCGCGCAGGGCCTTGAGAGCGTTGAGCGTCGACTGCGGGAGTTCGTGGTCGGCGGGTTCGTCGAGGATGGCGAGATCGAACCAGCCGAGGCCGGAGATGCCGAGTGCGCGGTCGATGGCCGAGGTGATGCCCTCGGCCGAGAAGTCGCGATCCGATCCCCGGCGGCCGTCCCCGGCGCCGAGGGTGAGCGAAACCTGGACCAGCTTGCGGTCCACATGCTTCAGGGCCTGACCGAGAATTTCCGCCAGCACGGGATCCGCGGTCTCCAGCCGGTAGCTGTTGATGCCGGATTCCAGCGCCGAATAGATCAGCTCGCGGCCGGCCACCGGCCCGTGGGAGATGTCGCGCGGGCCAAGGCTCAGCGTCAGCGCCGAAACCGCCTGACCCGCCTGTCCGAAGGGACGGTAGCGCATGGTTCAGTCTCCTGCCGGGGAGGGGTTGGCGGGGGAGGGGTTGGCCGGGGCAGAGGTCTCGAGCGCCAGCGCGTGAAGTTCACCGCCCATCTTGCCCTTCAGCGCCGCGTAGACGAGCTGGTGCTGGCGCACGCGGGGCAGGCCCGCGAACGCGGTCGAGACGACGCGGGCGCGATAGTGGTCGCCGTCGCCGGCCAGATCGTCGATGACGATCTCGGCATCGGGAAAGGCTCCGGCCAGGTGGCCGCGAAGCTCATCGACGGACATGGGCATGGGGCGGCGGTTCTCTCTCGAATTTCACCGGCCAGATTGCCGCGTAAACCTTAATGGCTGGCTACACGCGCGGCGGTTCAGGCGGCGGTGCGCTCGAACAGGGTCACCGCCTCGCCCTTGTAGGTCGTCTCGACGTAGGGCGCGTAGCCGGCCCGGCGGGCGAGGGCGATGGAGGGGCCGTTGTCGGGCGAGATCATGCAGACCGTGCGCGGCGCGTTGAGGCTGTCGTCGCACCAGGCCAGGGCTGCGGAGAGGGCCTCGAAGGCGAGGCCCTTGCCCTGGAAGCGCGGCTGGACGCCCCAGCCGAGTTCCGGGGCGTCGAAAGGCGGATCGAGCACCCGGTGGAAGTCCAGCACGCCGACGCTGCCGACATGCTCGCCGGTGTCCTTCAGCCGGATGGTCCAGTTGCCGTGGCCCAGCGCCTCCCAGTGGCCGATATCGCGCAGCAGGCGGAACCAGACGTCCTCGCCGGTCAAGGGCTCGGGAAAGATGTGGCGGATGAAGGCGGGATCGGCCCAGAGGGCGCACAGGTCGTCATAGTCCGCCACGTCCACCGGGGTCAGGGTCAGGCGTTCGGTGATAAGGGTGCTGGTCATGAGGGCTCGAACAGGGCTCCGGCGCGCTCGATACGGGTCTGGCCGCTCGCGTCGGTAACGGCGTAGGTGAAGCCGGGCTGGAGCGCAAAGCCCCCGGCGCGGCCCTGTTTGTCGAGCGCCAGCAGGGCGACCTGCGAACCGGCGACCCTGGCGCCCCGCAGCCGGGCCAGCCGTTCGACAACACGGCGACAGGCGGTCGTGGGGTCGAGGCCGGCGCGCATGGCCTCGACGACGGCATGCGAGCCGGCGACGCGAACGACGTCCTCGCCAACACCGGTGGCGGTGGCGCCGCCGACCTCGTCGTCGACATAGAGGCCGGCGCCGATCAGCGGGCTGTCGCCGACCCTGCCGCGCATTTTGAAGGCCATGCCGGAAGTGGTGCAGGCGCCGGCCATGCGGTTGGCGGCGTCGATGGCCAGCAGGCCGATAGTGTCGTGGTTGGCCGCGCCGCCGTTCCAGTCGATGTTCTCGCTGTTGATGCGCGGGGCGTAGTCGGCGGTCTCCAGCCATTCCCGCCAGGCCGCCTCGGCGCGGGGGGTGAGCAGGTCTTGCGTGGGGAAGCCCTGATCGACGGCGAAGGTGCGCGCGCCCTCCCCGACCAGCATGGTGTGGGGCGTGCGCTCCATGACCCGGCGGGCGACGGAGACGGCGTGGACTACGTCCTCGAGCGCGCACACCGCGCCGATGTCACCGGCCCAGGTCATGACGCAGGCGTCCAGCGTTACCCGGCCGTCGCGGTCGGGCAGGCCGCCGAGGCCGACCGACGAATTGCTCTCGTCCGCCTCGGCCACGCGGCCGCCGGCCTCGACCATGTCGAGCGCCGAGCCGCCAGTCGCGCGGACCGCCAGGCCGGCGGCATTGGCGGCGGCGCCGAAGTCCCAGGTGGAGACCATGACGGCGGAGGCGGTGGTTCGGGCGGCGGCGGTCGCCAGGGCGGCGACCGGAGAGGCGCCGAGCACGGTCCTGCGGGAAGGGCCGCTCACATCAGCCCCAGTTGCTTGAAGCTGGCCACGCCGTCGCGACCTACGATGAGATGGTCGTGGACTGACAGCTCCAGCGCCCGGGCGGCTTCGATGACCTGGCGGGTCATCTCGATGTCGGGGCGCGACGGGGTCGGGTCGCCCGACGGGTGGTTGTGGACGATGATCATCGACTTGGCCGAAAGCTCCAGGGCCCGGCGCACCACCTCGCGCGGATAGACCGGGGCGTGGTCGACGGTGCCGCGATTCTGGATTTCGTCGAGGATCAGCTGGTTGCGGTTGTCGAGATAGAGCACGCGGAACTGCTCGCGCGGCTCATGCTGGAGCGAGAGGCGGACGTAGGCGAGCAGGGCGGTCCACGAGGAGATGACGGTGCGCTTGCCGGCCTCCTCGAGCGTGACCCGCCGCGCGACCTCGTGCAGGGCGGCCAGGTCGAGGGCGGTCTCCGCGCCGATACCCCGGGTCCGCCCGCGCGCGTCCTCGGACTTCACCGTCATCAGATCCTCGACCGAGGCGGCCAGCACCGCCGCGAGCGAGCCGAAGCGGGCCAGCAGAGCCTTGGCGATCGGCTTGACGTCGCCCTGAGGCTGGCTGCGGAACAGGAAGAGTTCTAGCAGTTCGTAGTCGGGCAGGTGGTGCAGGCCCGCCGCGCGGGCGCGGTCCCGCAGCCGTTCCCGGTGGCCGGACAGGCCGGATCCCTTCAGGGCGATGACCGCGGCGGAGGGCGGGGCCTGACGCGGCGGCGGAGTCGGGAAGGGCAGCACTGATGACACGGCGGCCTCCGGATGAGTGCCCGTACGATGCCAGAACAGACAGGGAACGTCCAGTTCGGCGGTTCAGGCCGTTCGGCCCGCGCCTACCCGGTCAGAATTTCGGCCGGAACAGCCCCGCCGGGCTGGCGGTGAAGAGTTCGACCCCGTCCTCGGTGACGCCGATGCTGTGCTCGCACTGGGCCGACAGGGACTTGTCGCGGGTGACGGCGGTCCAGCCGTCGGACAGGACCTTCACGTGCGGCTTGCCCAGGTTCACCATCGGCTCGACGGTGAAGAACATCCCCTGTTTCAACGTCGCGCCCTCGCCGCGGCGGCCGTAATGGAGAACGTTGGGGCTGTCGTGGAAGATGCGGCCGATGCCGTGGCCGCAGAAGTCGCGGACGACGGACATGCGGTTGGCCTCGACTACCTGCTGGATGGCGTAGCCGATGTCGCCGAAGGTGGCGCCGGGCTTGATCACGGCGAGGCCGGCCTCGAGCGCGTCGTAGGTGACGTCGATCAGCTTGCGGGCGCGGGCGTTGATGTTTCCGACCGGGTACATGCGGCTGGAGTCGCCGTGCCAGCCGTCGACGATGACGGTGTGGTCGATGTTGACGATGTCGCCGTCCTTGAGAACCTTGTCGCCGGGGATGCCGTGGCAGACGACGTGGTTGATCGAGGTGCAGACGGTCTTCTCATAGCCCTTGTAGCCGAGGCAGGCGGGCAGGGCGCCGTGGTCGAGGGTGAACTCGCGGATGCGGTCGTCGATCTCGCCCGTGGTGACGCCCGGCCTGACGTATTCGGTGATCATGTCGAGCGCCTCGGCGACCAGGCGACCGGCCTTGCGCATGCCCTCGAAGCCCTCGGCGTCATGGACGCGGATCTCGTGGGTGCGGACGAAGGCGTCGCTGTCCAGTTCGGGGGTCTCGTACATCGTGGGCTTTCGGTCGGGGTCGGCTCGGATTTCAGATGGCCATCATAGCACACAAGCTCAAGGCGCTACGATGACCGCCGGCCTGCGACAGTCTAGCGTGGACCGATGACCGAATCCTCTCCGACCGCCGCCGTCCTGATCATCGGCGACGAGGTGCTGTCCGGACGGACGCAGGACACCAACCTGAACACCATCGCGCGGTTCCTGGCGGCGCTGGGGATCGATCTGATGGAGGCGCGGACGGTCGGGGACCGCAAGGCGCAGATCGTCGAGGCGCTGAACGCGCTGAGAGCCGGGCACGACTATGTCTTCACCACCGGGGGCATCGGGCCGACGCATGACGACATCACCGCCGATGCGGTCGCGACGGCGTTCGGGGTGGCCCTGCCGGAGCATCCGGAGGCGCTGGCGATCCTGCAGCGGCGCTATGGGGCGGAGTTCAATGCGCCGCGGCGGCGGATGGCGCGGATACCCGAGGGCGGGAGGCTGATCGCCAATCCGGTGACGGACGCTCCGGGCTTCCAGATCGGCAACGTCTTCGTCATGGCGGGCGTGCCGAAGATCATGACGGCCATGCTGGAGGATGTGGCCCCCCGGCTGAGGACCGGGGCGGTGGTGCATGCGCGGACGGTGCGGGTGACGGGCGTCGGGGAGGGGGACGTGGCTGAGATGCTGACGGCGGCGGCGCGGGCGGAGCGGGAGGTCAGTTTCGGCAGCTATCCGTTCGGGCACGGGTCAGTCGGGGAGATGGGGACGAATCTGGTGGTGCGGGGGCGGGATGAGGCGAAGGTGGAGGCGGCGGTGGCGAGGCTGTTGGCGGCGTTGGCGGCGGCGGGGGTGGTGGCCGTGCGAGGCTGATCCTTCTCCCGATGGGAGAAGGTGGCCGGGCGGAGCCCGGTCGGATGTGGGGCGGGTGGTTGGAGCGGCGAAGCCGCCCCCGGACAGCCGACCCACACCCTTTCGCGCAAGGACGACGGCTACGCCGCCGTGCGCTCAAGCCCTCTCCCATCGGGAGAGGGTCAGCGCGCGAACGCCTCGGCCACGGCTTGATAGGCTGGATTGGCGCGGCCCTCGGCGTCGAGCAGCAGGGCGCTTTCGTCGGGGCGGTTCTTGCCCTCTTCGCGGACCAGCCAGCTGTCGGAGTCACGCAGGCCCCAGGTGGTGAAGGCGTAGCGCTGGCGTTCGGGCAGGGCCATGAAGGCCTCGGCCAGTTCGCCGACGCGGGCGACCTGCTGTGCGCGGCGTTCGGCGGTGGAACGCAGGTCGGGCAGGCGGCCTCCGTCGCGCTGCATCGGAAAGTCCAGCTCCGAGACATGGATCGGCAGGCCAAGGGAGGCGGCGTCTCGCATGAAGGCCGTGATCTGTCCGGCGGGTATCTCGATGTTCAGGTGCGACTGGGTTCCGATGCCGCCGATGGGCGCCCCGAGGTTGAGCAGGCGTTCGACGAGGCGGAGGAAGGTCGCGCCCTTCGCCGGAATGTTCTCGAGATTGTACTCGTTGAGGAACAGGACGGCCTCGGGATCGGCGGCCCTGGCCTGTTCGAAGGCGCGAACCATGTAGCCGTCCATGCCGAGGGCGCGGCTCCAGTGGCAGTCTCGCAGGCCGTCGCCATCCTCGGCCACTGGCTCGTTGATCACGTCCCATCCCGCCATCTGCCCACGGTTGCGGCCGACGAAGGTCGAGATGTAGCGGTCGTATTCGGCGGCGAAGCGAGCGCGGGGAACGTCGTCGTTGAAGACGCTCGCCCCCTGCGAATACCAGATCAGGGTGTGGCCGTGGACGCGCAGGCCGTTGTCGCGGGCGAAGGCGACGACCCGGTCGGACGGCTCGAAATCATAGGTGAAGCCGGGGCCGAGGGTGCGCTCCATCTTCTGCTCCCACTCGGGCGTTAGCTGGGAGCAGTGGCGCAGGATCTGTTCGACCCAGTCCGCCTGGTCGAGCTGCCCGGTCATGCCGGTGGCGCCAAACGGGAACGGCGCAAGGGACTTGAGCGGCGGCGCGAGGGGGCCGGCGGCCGGGCTCGCTACGGCGAAGCGATCACAGGCAGCGAGAGCGATGGGGGCCACGAGCAGGGCACGGCGAGTCAGGCGGGGCGGTTCAGCCCGCACGGCGCCTCAGGCCCAGTTCATCGAAGGCGGCGGTCTCGCGCTTGCCGGCGGCGATCAGTCGGTTGAGGCGGGTGGTTTCGGCGACGTGCTCGAACTTCTTCAGCTCCTCGAAGGCGCCGGTCAGAGCGTCGCGGGCCCCTTCCTCTTCTGCGCTGATCTCGACGACATCGGCCTCGGCGGCGGATTTGCGCAGCTTCCAGCCGTTCAGATAGGCCTGTAGCAACAGGCCGGCCTCGGCGTCCTCGCGGGCGCGTTCCTGTTCGATCTCGGCCTCGGCCTCGAGCACGGCGATGCGCATTTCGGCGGAGGCCCGGCGGGCGGTAATCTCGGCGAGCCGCTTCTGCAGCGTCTCGACCTCGTAGCTGGAGATGCGGATCAGGGATTGGGCCCAAGCGGTCATCATGCGTCTCCGGTCACTGCATCATTCCCTGATTGAGAATGGTTTCCAGACGGTCAAAGGAATCGGCCAGCCGCGTCACGTCATGGTGATCCTGGCCGAGAAAGGCCTCAAGGGCCGGATTGAGGGCGATGGCGCGGTCGACGATGGGATCGGCGCCGGTGCGGTAGGCGCCGATCCTGATCAGCTCTTCCATGTTCGCATAGGCCGACAGGCACTGGCGGGCGCGGCGGTTCAGCTCGCGCTCGGGCGGGGTCTGGCAGCCTGGCAGGGTGCGGCTGACGGACTTCAGCACGTCGATGGCCGGGAAACGGCCGCGCTCGGCTATCTTGCGGTCCATGACGATGTGGCCGTCGAGGATGCCTCGCACGGCGTCGGCGATCGGCTCGTCATGGTCGCCGCCGTCGACCAGTACGGTGAACAGGGCGGTGATCGGACCCGCGGTGGTGCCGTCGGGACGGACGGGGCCAGGACCGGCGCGCTCCAGAAGCTTGGGCAGTTCGGTGAAGACCGTGGGGGTGTAGCCCTTGGTGGTCGGAGGCTCGCCGGCGGCCAGGCCGATTTCGCGCTGGGCCATGGCGAAGCGGGTGACGCTGTCCATCAGGCAGAGAACCTCAAGGTCCTGGTCGCGCAGGAATTCGGCGATGGCCATGGTCATGTAGGCGGCCTGGCGGCGCTTCAGCGCCGGCTCGTCACTCGTGGCGACGACAACGATGGCGCGCCTCAGGCCTTCCTCGCCAAGGGTCTCCTCGATGAACTCGCGGACCTCCCGGCCCCGCTCCCCGATCAGGCCGACGACGACGACATCGCAGGTGGCCTGGCGCGCCAGCATGGACAGCAGCACCGACTTGCCCACCCCGGAACCGGCGAAGATGCCGAGGCGCTGGCCCCGGCAGGTGGTGGTGAAGACGTCCATGGCCCGGACGCCCAGGTCGAGCCGTTCGCCGACCCGGCCGCGCGAATGGGCCGGAGGCGGCGGGGCGCGCAGGGGGTAGGCGGCGGGTCCGGCCGGAAGAGGACCCTTGCCGTCGATGGGCTGGCCGAAGGCGTCGATGATGCGGCCCAGCCAAGCGGTGGTGGGGCGGACGCTGGCGGCGGAGGAGACGATGCGAATATCGGCGCCGGGGGCCACGCCCTCCACCGGTCCGAACGGCATCAGCAGGGCCTTGGCGTCGCGGAAACCGACGACCTCGGCCGGCAGGGGCGAGAGACGTCCCCGGGCGATCTCGGCCCGGGCGCCGACGGCCAGACGGGACAGGCCGCCCCGGGACTCGATCAGCAGACCATTCACGCCCGCGACCTTTCCGGTCACGACCAGCGGGTCGATCGCTTCGACAGCGGCGGCGAGATTGCGCAAGCGGAGGGCCCCGGGAACAGGCGTTCAGGGATGCGCCGACATGGTTAACGGGAGGTGAAGGCGGGGGGCTTGTCTAGCCCGCCCAGTCGTGCCCGCAGGGACGAAGCCCGGCGGGGCCTTCTTCTGTCCAGCCGTAATGATCCAGAAGCGAGACCGTCAGGGCGTGATCGCCCGCGAGCTCCAGCGTCAGGCCCGGAAATTTTCTTGGCGGGAGATCGCAGACAAGCAGAACGTCCGGAAGGCCGGGCTGGATCTGTGGACCGTCGGCGCCAGGCTTGAACACGAACGCGTCGCCGCCCGAACCACGGACGGGCAGCACTTGCGGAACGGGCGTCTCGCTCTTTCCAGCCATCGGGGGCAGGACCAGTGGGCCGCTGTCACCCATCCCGAACTGCCGGGCCAGATCGATCTCGCCGCCCTGACTGAACCGGATCATTTCCACCCCGGTCAGACTGTCGCCGCCGTCCACGCCCTTCAGGATGAAGCGGTCACCCTCTGCGAGGAGGCGGTAGTCGTCCATGGCGCCTTCCACGAACAGAGTGTCGTAACCCTCGCCGCCGTTGATGACATCGTTGCCAAGGCCGCCGTTCAGCTCATCGTCGCCCGGGCCTCCATTCAGATGATCCGCGCCTGGGCCGCCGTACAGCGCGTCCTCCCCGACGCCGCCGTTCATGATGTCCGCCCCGGCCGTTCCCTGTGTCGGGTCGGCTCGCAGCACGAGCAACTGGTCCGAAAACTGAAGCCGCTCCACGCCGGTCAGGAGGTCGGTCGAGATGAGGGTAATGGTGTCATTGCCGGGATGCTGGCCGTCGGGCCCGCTCACTGTTGTGACGCCGTTGTCGGTAACGATCACATAGTCGGCACGGGCCCCTGTGAAGATCGCGACGTCGCTCCCGCCGCCGCCCTCTATCCGGTCAGAGCCACGGCCACCGGTAAGCCGGTCATCCCCCCCGCCACCAAGGAGGGCGTCATCCTGGAGACCGCCATCGAGTTGATCGGCGCCGTCGCCGCCATCGAGATGATCTTCTCGCCCACCCCCGGTCAGGACATCATCGCCTGCCAGCCCGAATAGGTGATCACGCCCATTGTCGGTCGATCCCTGCATCTCAAAAAGGTAGGGGACCGGACCGCCGTCGAGGACGTCATTCAATTCAGTTCCGACGATTTCGTCATCCCCGCCGAGACCCCGCTCGTGGATGCCGTATCCAGTCAGGGATATGAGCCGGTCCGAGAAGCGCAGCAGTTCCACGCTTATCAGCGTATCGACGCCATCGGGGCCGGTCATGGTGATCGTGTCGCCGTCGATTGTCCAGGAGTAGGCGGAGAGCGGGCCGGCGTAGCTGACGAAGTCGTCGCCCGCGCCGCCATCGAGCAGGTCGTCTCCCGCCCCGCCGATCAAGGTGTCCGAGTAATCCTCCCCGACCAGGTGGTCCGCATCCGCCCCGCCCATCAGCAGATCGCGACCCCAACCGCCGTGGACTGGTCCGGTCTGTCTCCCGGCGCTTCCGTCGTAGACATCGTCGCCTTCGTTAAGCCGGATCTCGCCGTCGATCAGCCCGGTGTTGGTCACCCGCTCGTCGCCGCTGCTAAGACTGACGGCGCCGCGAATCTCACCGGAATTGTCAAGGAAGCTACGGGTGACCTCCCACCCGTAGCCCCTCGCGTCGATCGCGACGTCGGCCTCGATCAGACCCGTATTGGTGATTTCGATGACATCGGATTCCAGCAGGATGCCGATGGAGTTACCGGTGCGGTTCTCGACCCGGATCGTTCCATGGTTGACAATGGTGGAATAGGTCAGGCTGCGAATTCCCAACACGTCCCCGGACCCGATGACGTCGATCAGGCCGTGGTTTTCGAGGGAGCCGTGGTAGTGGAGGTTGGCGCCCCAGGCGCGGCCCGCGCTCTCGACGTGAAGGATCCCGGTGTTGAACAGGGACATGGCCATCTGCAGGCCGTTCAGACCCACCGCCGAATAGGTGCTGCGCACATCGATCAGACCATGGTTGTTGACGGCGGAGTCAAAGCCTTCGCTGACCACGCCGAACGCCATGACCTCGGGTCCGGTGGTGACGACCCTGAGCACACCCGTCGCCAGATTGTCGAAGTTGCCGCCAAAGTTGAAGCCCGCCAGTCCCACGCCACCGGCGCTGTTCAATGCATTGACCGTGATCAGGCCGCCGTTCGTAATCCCGGCGCCGGGTTCGAGGATTCCGTAGACCGCCAGCGTTCCGATCGTGCCGTCGAACGTCACGGACTCGCCTTCGAGGATGTGGAACCGACCACGGATTTCGACGTGGGACTCTCCCAGCAAGGCCGGCGCTTCGCCCCCGATCTCATAGACAGGCCGGGCTGAGGTGGTGAAGCTCGTGCGGGCGGAGACCACGTGGACGGTAGTGTTTAGCAGCAGGATCGAGTCCGTCTCGGACAGGACAATACGGACGTCCGCGCCTGACTGCACAATCTCGCGCCAAGCCGAATAGCCATGGATGACGAGAGTGTCGGCGGAGGTCAGATCCGTGATCACATCGGCACCGTCGCCCAAGCCGAAGCGGAAGGCGTCAGTGCCCGCGCCGCCCGACAGCGTATCGGCGCCCCGACCCCCGGCGAGCTCATCGGCTCCGCCGCGGCCGTCGATGGTGTCGTCGCCGTCGGCGCCGAAAAGCAGGTTGCCAGCCGAGTCGCCCCGCAGCCGGTCGGCCCAACGACTGCCGTGGACGTTCTCCACGCCGCTGATCTGATCCTGCCCCGCGGCGGTGGCCACGCCTCCGGCGAGGTCCAGGTCCACGCCCATCGTCAGGCCAGCGTAGGTCACGGCGTCGATCCCCGCCCCCGCGTCTATGGCATTGTTCCCCCGCCCGCCCTGAAGAACGTCGTCGCCGCCGCCGCCGACCAGGTGATCGTCGCCGTCCTCGCCGAACAGGATATCGCCGGCGTCGCCGCCGGTCAGGTCATCGTCCCCGAAGCCCCCGTGGACGGCGCCCAGATGGCTTCCACCGCGACCGTCGTAGACGTCCGCGCCATAGCCGAGCCACACCTCGCCTGAGATCGAGCCGCTATTGATCAGCCGGTCGTCGCCCCGCGCCAGATCGACGAGGCCGACGATTCGGCCCGAGTTCGTAACCACTTGGGCGGCCGCCTGGGGCGGAGACCCGGCCGTCTCGTCGAGGATGGCGTACTGGGCCTCGATCAGGCCCGTGTTGACAATGTGGCTGACCGTCGGTTCGGAGTGGCCGACGCCGATACCGATGCTCCAGCCGTCGGCCGAGGTGGCCACGGCGCGTATGGTCCCGCTGTTGGTTATCTCGGCCTCGCGCCCGGTGCGGACGCCGACCGCCGTGACCCCGGTTACCTCAAGCAAGCCGGAGTTCGTCACCGTGGCGCCATTGCTGGCCAGAACACCCCAAGCATCGTGGCTCGACCGGACGGTGAAGCTGTTGGTGTTGGTGAAGACGAAGGTCATGTCGGAGGTCATGACCCCGAGCGCGTCTTGGACGGCGACGACCTCGAAGACGCCGTGATTGACCAGATCGCCGTTCCAGCCGCCGAATCCTTGGGCAGACGTGAAGCCGATGGTCATGTTCTGACCGCCCGTTGAGTTGATCCGGATGACGCCGGTCGCCTCATTGGTGAACACCGAGCCTACATCGAGGCTACCGTAGTCGTAGTTGATGCCTGCTACGATGAAGGGGCTGCTGGTGTTGATCAGGATGGTCCCAGCGTTGTTGAACGACACCACCGACTGACCGGCTGCGGGGTGAATGAAATTCACGCCGATGCCGTCGGTGATCGTCCAGGATTGTCCCGGCGCCAGCCTCTGGGTCATCGAAATGTTGTAGGTCACGCTCGCCCCCGCATCCGGAAGCAGCAGACCAGTCGCGCCTGCAAAACGCAAGGTTGCACCAAGGGATCAGCGCGAGGGTCGGAGAATGGAATTTCGCGCGCGCGGCCTTTGCTGATCGGCCATATGGCCTATTTGTTGCCTGCCTTCCTTGGAGTGCGCTCGTGACCGACACCCCCTATGACCCGTCCGCCCATCTGAAATCCGGACGCGGGAAGATCTATCCGTCCATTCTGGACACCATCGGCGACACGCCGGTGGTCGGGCTGCCGCGGCTGTCCGAGGAATACCGGCCGAGGGCGACCGTCCTGGCCAAGCTGGAGTTCTTCAACCCGATCGCCTCGGTGAAGGACCGGATCGGGGTGGCCATGATCGATGCGCTGGAACAGGCGGGAAAGCTCGGGCCTGGCGCGGTGCTGGTCGAGCCGACCAGCGGCAACACCGGCATCGCCCTCGCCTTTGTCGCCGCCGCCAAGGGCTACCGGCTGATCCTGGTCATGCCCGAGAGCATGTCGATGGAGCGTCGGAAGATGCTGGCGCTGCTGGGAGCCGAGCTGGTGCTGACGCCGGCCGAGAAGGGCATGAAGGGGGCCATCGCCATGGCCCAGGAACTGCTGGAGCAGAACCCGGGCGCGGTCAGTCCTTCGCAGTTCGACAATCCCGCCAATCCGGCCATTCACAGGGTCACCACCGCCGAGGAGATCTGGAACGATACGGCGGGCGGAGTCGACATCGTCGTCTCGGGGGTCGGCACGGGCGGGACCATCACCGGCGTCGGACAGGTGCTGAAAGCTCGAAAACCGTCGGTGCGGATGATCGCCGTGGAGCCGACGGCGTCGCCGGTCCTCTCCGGAGGCGAGCCAGGTCCTCACAAGATTCAGGGCATCGGGGCAGGGTTCATCCCGGCCAACGTCGATCGCTCGGTGATCGACGGGGTCGAGCAGGTTTCGAACGAGGACGCCTTCGACATGGCCCGCAAGGTGGCGCGCGTTGAGGGAATCCCCGTCGGCATCAGTTCGGGCGCCGCGCTGGTCGCCGCTTTCCGGCTGGCGGCCCTGCCAGAGAACGCCGGCAAGGTCATCGTGGCCATCATTCCCAGCTTCGCCGAGCGCTATCTGTCGACGGCGCTGTTCGAAGGTCTCTAGGCGCCAGGGACCTGTGAGCGGGTCGCGCACCGTCACAGCCGGTTAACCCGGCGGGCCTTAACCTTTCCGGCGACATGTCCGAGCCCGCTCTCACGCCAGAGGAAGCCGCGCCGCCAGGCGCCTTCCGCGCGCGCCACGCGCTGCTGAAGCGTCTGGCCGATGTCGTGTCCCTGCCGACCAGCCGGATCAACAGCTTCGAGCGCTCCGTCACGGGTGACCTTCTGGTCGAAATGCTGCGCCTCGCGTCGCACGATGATCGCAAGCGCGTGGCGGCGCGGCTGGCGCCGCTGGCCGAACTGCCCAATGCGCTGGCGCGGATGCTGCTGCGCGACGAGGCGGATATCGCGGCCCTGCTGATCGAACAGTGCGCGTCGCTGTCCGATGCCGACCTGGTCGCCTGCGCGCGTGATGCGGGACCGGATCACCGGTTCCTGATGGCCAATCGGCGGGGTCTGTCGGAGGTGGTCACCGAAGCCCTGATGAGCTTTGGCGAGACCCAGGTGATCGAGGCGGTGCTGCGCAATTCGACGGCCCGGTTGAGCCAGGTCGCCGTTGAAGGCGTGGTCAGCCTGAGCCGGACCGAGCGCGGGCTCTGCCACCATCTGCTGAAGCGGCCCGAGCTGAGGCCGTCCGGCGCCTATGTGATGTTCTGGTGGTGCGATCCGGATGACCGCCGCACCATCCTGCAGAGGTTCGCCGTCTCCCGCGAGGTCATGCAGGAGGTGGTCGAGGACGTCTTCGCCATGGCGGCGGAGGAGAACTGGCAGGATCCGGTGTCGCGCAAGGCGCTGCAGTTCATCGAGCGGCGACAGAGAAACCGGGCCGCGGTCGAGAAGAGCCCATACGCAGGACTTGAGCAGGCAGTCGAGGCGGCCGCCGCCAACGGCCTGACGCGCGAGGTGGCGACGGAGATCGCCTACCTTGCGGGGGTCAAACCAATCACCGGCGCGAAGATCCTGGGCGATCCGGGCGGCGAGCCGCTGGCCATCCTGTGCAAGGCGACCGGACTGACCAAGTCGAATCTGGCCGGCCTCTGGCGATCGATGCGGCGACCCGAAACGGAGGCCGACGGTTCGGTTCATCCGGCATGGGAACGGGTCCAGATCACCTATGACATGCTGGCCGTCGACCGGGCGCAAACGGTGTTGCGCTACTGGAACTGGTCGTTGTCCTCGGCCCTGACCCCGGCTCTACTGAGGGCCATCCGGGATGGCGAGGAAGACGAGGTGGACGACTATTCGACGCCCGAACGCGCGGCGATGCTGGCGCTGGCGGAAAACTTCGGCCGTTGATCTCCGCACCAAGTAGAGTGCTGCTAGTCTGATAAGCGCATGCGCTATGCCTAATGAATACGCTATTGCGTGAATCATGCCTGATCTATATTGAGCGCGCGACAGGCTGGCGATGAACGTTCGGCCGATCCAAATCCGATCACAAAGGTGAGGCCGCGCGCATGGAAGACAACTCGCAACTGCTCGAGATGACCGCCGACATCGTGTCGGCCTATGTCGGCAACAATAATGTGCAGGCCGCTGAAGTTCCGGGCCTGATTTCCAGCATCCACGCGGCCTTGTCGCAGGTTTCGAGCGGCGCCGTCGAGCCCGAGCCGGAACCCAAGGAGCCGGCTGTTCCGGTCCGCAAGTCGATCACACCGGACTACCTGATCTGCCTGGAAGATGGCCGCAAGTTCAAGTCGCTGAAGCGCCACCTGCGCACGAAGTACAACATGAGCCCCGAGGAATACCGGGCCAAGTGGGGCCTGCCGAAGGACTATCCGATGGTCGCGCCAAACTACGCCAAGGCGCGTTCGGACCTGGCCAAGCAGATGGGCCTGGGCCAGGGCGGCCGCAAACCGGCCCGCGCCGCAGGCCGCGCCAAGAAGTAGTCCGGCGCCAATAATCGGCTGAAGCGGCCGCTCCGGTGACGGGGCGGCCGTTTTGCATCGGGGATCAGGCGGCCTGCGCGCCGCGCCGCATGCGCCAGAAGCGCAGGGTCCTGAGCGCGGCCTCGCGGGTCAGTTCGGCATACATGCGGGCGTAGGAATGCGCCTTGGCCATGGCGTCGCCGTCGTCGTTGAGCAGAACGACCGCATAGGTCAGGAACAGGGCGCGATCGAGATCGGCGGCCTTGCAGACCACCGCCAGCGCATCCAGTTCTCGCCGTTCGACGATCTGGCGCGCGGTGTGGAAGTCGATGTCGGCCAGCTGGGCCAGGGCGATCAGGAAGGCGGTTCGGCCCCCCGTCCGGTCGCCCGAGCGCAGGAAACGGGCGAGCATCTGGGGGGTGAGCTGCCCCGCGGCCCTGAGTTCTTCGACATAGGCCGAACATTCGGGGTAGTCGGCCGGCAGGGCGCCGTCGTCGGTGGCGATGCGCGCGCGACCAGCGGCCAGGGCGCTTTCCAGCAGGGCCGGGTCCATGCTGGCGTTCTGTTCGAGGATCCGGTTCCGCAGCCGCGCCTCGACGACGAAATACATGTCGTTCAGCAGGTCGGGCGGCAGGGTGGCGCGCGAAACCGTGGCCTCGTGCAGGGCCGGATTGACCTTGGCCCGCTCGACGGCCGCCTCGGAAGCCTTGCGCGACAGCCTGGCGCCGTCATTGCGCAGCAGAGTCCCGAGGGTTTCGTCGTCGCCGCGCTCGACGATGACGTCGGAAACGGCTTCGGACACCGAAGGACGGGCGGAGACGGCGCGCAGGTGATCCTGTCCGTGGCGGCGCACCACCCCCAGCAGATCCTCGTCGGTGAGGACGGGCGAGGCGGCCAGGACCGCGCCGGCGACCGCGGCCTCATCATTGGCCAGACGTCGGATCAGGGTGTGCGGCGCATCGGGAGCGTTGGCGAAGCGGGCGGACAGTTCGGCCCGGACGGCGCTTTCCATGTCATCGGCCAGCTTGACCAGGACGGCGTCGTACAGGGTGTCCTCGGCGGCGGTGCGCGGCGATCCGCCGAAGAAGTGATCAGTCAGTTCCCGCAGAAGGGTTCGCCGCTTCTCGCTGGATTCCTCCTCGGCGAGGGCGATCAGGTCAGGCAGACGCGACAGTGTGGACGTCTCGCTCACTGGTGGTCCCCGTCGGACGAGGCCGGTACGGGGCGCATGGACCCGTTGCGATCGCGGATGAGGGTTGGTCCGGCCTCGGGCTCCGCGAGATCCTGCGTCGCCGGGGTCTCCGCCATGGTCAGCACCAGGGCGTCGACATAGGTCGGCTCAGGCATGACCATGGCGTCAGGCTCGCGCCCGTTCTGCCGATGCACCGAATAGTAGCGGGCGCCCTCCCGGGACGGCCGCTCTCCGGAGTTCGCCACTTCCATGACGCGTTCGGGCTCGGGAGGCGCGCTGGACCGCGCGGCTTCGGCGCGCGGCGCCCCCTGTAGGGACGAGGCGGAGGCGGAGGCGGGCTCGGGCCGGGGCGACGCCGGCGCGGTCTGCTGCATCCGGAAGACGGGGGCGTCACGGCGGGGAGCCATCGGGTCCGCGGACGCTGGAACTTCGGCGAGGGGCGCGGGCGCCGGATAGATCGCCTCGGCGGGCGCCGGTTGGCCCCGCCGGCCCTGGTCGGGCAGGTATTCGGGTTGGGCGGGCGGCCGCGGCGCGGGCGCGGACGGAGGCGGGGCCGCAACGGCCGTGGGGACGGCGGGCGAAGCCGGAGCCGGAGCAGGAGCGGGGTCGGGCGCCGCCGGCTTGGGCTGAAGCCATGCGTTGGCGGGCGTCAGGGTCCGTCGAGCGGCTCCAGGCGCGGGCGACAGGCCGCGGGGGGGCGCCGGCTCAGGCGCGGCGAACCCGCCGTGCGGGATGACGCGGTTCGACCGGCGGAGGTCGGCCCGGGCCGAAGAGGGCTGGGCATCGTCGCGGGCAACGGAAGCCGCCGCTTCGCCACGACCCTGCCAGGAGAGGTAACGGAGACCCTGCGCCTGTCCCGCCGACGGGGCCGACCGGTCGGGGGCCGGGCCCGATGACTGGGCCGAGGCGACGCTGGCGAGCGCGAGCGCGCCGGTGGCGGCGAGGGCGGTGGCAGCGAGGGTCGAGGCGCGGCGCAAGGGCAGGCTCCGGGCACGGGAACTGGAGCGCGACGGTAGCCGTGCGGGGCTTAACCCGCCGCTAACGCGGCGCCCGTTCAGGCCAGCCGCCGGCGTACGGCGCCTTCCAGCGCTCCGACCGCGGCGTGCAGGCCCAGGCCCATGAACATCAGGCAGGCGAGGGCGGCGAGCATGTCGGCTGTACGCAGGCGATTGCCGGCCTCGAGCAGTCGCCAGGCCAGACCCTGCGTCGCCCCGGAACCGGAGACGAACTCGGCCACCACGGCGCCGATGATCGACAGGCCGGCGGCGACCCTCAGGCCTTCGAGGATGAAGGGCAGCGCCGTGGGCAGACGCAGACGGATCAGCCGCTGGATTGGCGAGGCGCCGTAGAGGTCGAACAGCCGTTCGAGGTCCGGGTCGGCGGACTTCAGGCCGGTGAGGACACCCGAGAACAGCGGGAAGAAGGCCACGGCGGCTGCGAGGGCGACGACGGCCCGGTCGGCATGGTCGAGGCCCGCCCAGATCAGCACCAGCGGGGCGATCGCCACCACCGGGGTGACCTGCAGGGCCACAGCGAGCGGCCGGACGGCCCGTTCGGTAGTCTGGTCCAGAGACACCGCCAGGGCCAGGCCTCCGCCAAGCACAAAGGCGGCGAACAGCGCCTGGAAGGCCATCCAGAAGGTGGCGAGGGCGGACGACAGCAGCAGCGGGGCGCGCTGGACCAAGGCCAGGCCGACGGCGCTCGGCGGCGGGAGCAGGTAGACCGGGACGTTCAGGGCGCGGCAGGCGATTTCCCAGCCGACGAGCAGAACCGCGACAAGGAGCAGGGACGGAAGCAGGCGGCTCATGCCGAGGAGCCGCTCTCAGCGGGGAGGAGCGCCATGGAGCGAGCCAGTGCAGCCGCCAGCTTCTCGACCGCCGTACGATAACCGGGGTCGGCTCGCCATCCCTCGGGCCTGGGCAGCGCCCCGGGAGACGCGAGTTCCTCGACCACGTCTCCGGTCGCAGCGTCGAGGACCACGGCCCTGTGGGCCAGATAGACCGCCTCCTCCACGTCGTGGGTTACGAAGACGATGGCGGGACGCGGCGACCGCTGGGCCCAGAGGCGGTGCAGGTCTTCGATGAGGCGCCGCCGCGTAACGCTGTCCAGGGCGGCGAACGGTTCGTCGAGCAGAAGAAGGTCGGGTTCGGTGACGAGCGCCCGGGCGAGCGACACCCGCATCGCCATGCCTCCGGACAGCTGGCGCGGACGGGCCGACAGGCGGTCGCCGAGGCCGACGGCATCAAGCGCGGCAGCGGCGCGGGTCCGGGCTTCGGCGCGGGGAATGCCTGCCAGTTCCAGGGGCAGGGCGACATTGGCGAGGACGCTGGCCCAGCTCATCAGGGTCGGGGCCTGGAAGACGAAACTGGTCGTCGCGCCGGGGGTGCGGGCGACGGCGCCGGACGCGGGTGTCTGTTCCAGGCCGGCGAGGAGCCGGAGCATCGTCGACTTGCCGGCGCCCGATGCGCCGACAAGAGCCAGTATCTCGCCGGGATGAACGATCAGGTCGAGCGGCCCCAGCGGCCGCCGGCCGGGAAAGGCGATCACCACTCCGGACAGGTAGGCGGCGTACTCCGGTCCAGAGTCGTCGGCGCCGCGCAGCCTAGCCACGGCCGGGCAGGTACTGGGTCGTGAAGGCCTGACGCCAGTCGAGGCCGGCCGGATAGACGCCCGCCTGGGACGTCACCTCGAAGAAGGCCTGCCAGCGTTCGGACGTCATGGCGCCCAGACCGTAGAGGGCGGCGTCGCCGCCATCGACGATGCCGTGCGCCTTCAGCTTGGCCCGCGCCTGGTCGAGGATGTCCTGGGTCATGTCCGGGTTGTCGCGCCGGATGAGGGCGTCGGCGGCCTTGCCGTCGCCCTGGATGTAGTCGCGCCAGCCCTCCGCCGAGGCGGCGATGAAACTGCGCAGGGCGCGGGCGTTGTCGCGGGCGAAGGCGTTGGGGGCCAGCACCATGGTCGCATAGGAGGGATAGCCCTCGTCGGCCAGCAGGAAGACCCTGGGCGTGAAGCCGGCCTCCTTCTCGATCGTGTAGGGCTCGCTGGTCAGATAGCCCTGCTGCACAGCCCGTTCATCGGCCAGGAAGGGGGCGAGATTGAACGTATATTTGCGGACCTGATCATCGGTGAAGCCGTATCGGGCCTTCAGCCAGACCCAGAAGGCGTTGATCGAGGCGTCGGCCAGCAGGATGGGTCGGCCGCGCAGGTCGGCGATGGAGTTCAGCGCCGGATCCGGATGCGCGATCAGGACCTGCGGGTCCTTCTGGAAGAAGGCGGCGACCGCTTTCACCGGCGCGCCCTCGGCGACAAGGTTCATCGGGATGAAGCTGTTGGAGCCCATGCCGAGCTCGACGGCCCCCGAAGCCAGCAGTTGCGGCACGTTGACCGACGGGCCGCCCTGGATGATCTGCACGTTGAGGCCGCGCTTCTCGTAGGCGCCGGAGGCCAGCGCCTGGTAGAAGCCGCCGTGCTCGGCCTGGGCGCGCCAGTCGGTGGCGAAGCGGAGCCGGACCCGACCGTCGTCGTCGACGGGAGCTTCGGAGCGCCCGCAGGCGGCCAGCGCCGTCGTTACCGCCAACGCCCCTGCGCCCGCGATAAGGGTGCGGCGGTCAGGCGACGATGGACGATTCCCGCGACGGTTCATGGCCTTGGTTTACGGCTCAGGCCGAGGGAAGGAAAGGGAGGGTTTTGGGGCGCGTCAACGGCCAAGCGGGCGCCAGAATTGAGCGAGGGGACGAAGATCCCCGCAAGCGGTTCTCCTCGTCCCCTCGCCAAGTCCGGGTTGGACTTGGCCATTGAGGTTCAGAACCCTGGCCTCAGCATCAGCGAGGCGAACCCCGGTGATGGTCGGCTGTATTCTGTCGCGCTCCTGGTCTCCGGCGTTCCACGAGGTCGAGCCCCGCGCCGTCCATCGATCCCGATCCGGTTCCTTCAGGGTCTTCCGGGGCCGAAGCCTTCGAAGAGCCCTTTGGGCCTTGATCCTGCCCCCCGCTCGTTAAGGTCCGAAAACCCCCCGGTAGCATCAGGTCAGAGAGCCGGGCCGGTCCGCTTTGAGCCCCGGGTCTCCCCGGATTTCCGCGCCGCCGTGTCCCTCGGCCTGTTGACGTTCGCGCCAAATCGGTTAGACGGCAAGCGCCCGAATCCGGCCGGCTGTGCGGAACCGCCCCGGCCCCGGTGGATAACCCTGTGCATATCTGTGGGCGGACTGAATTCGCGTCAGCGGATCAGGTATTTGCGTTTTCCACAGAAAGCCGACTTAAGCGCCCAGAGACTCGCGTTTCGCCTCCAATTCCAGCCATTCCTCCTCAGCGGCGGCGAGCAGGGCGCGGGCCCGGTCTGCGTTGGCGGTGGCGCGGTCGAAGGCCTTGCGGTCCCGGGTGTAGAGATCGGGATCCGCCAAGGTCGCCTCGTGGCGGGTGATGTCAGCGGGGAGGGTGGCGAGCAGTCCCTCGAGCTCTTTCAGGCGGTGGGTGTCCTTGAAGGACATCTTCGCCGGCTTTTTCGGCGTGGGAGGTGGAACGGACGCCGGCGCCGGCATCGTCTCGGCGCGGCGAGCCGCCTCCTTGTCCTGCGGGCGGGGATTGGCGCCGGGCTGCAGGAAGCCCGGGTTCTGGCGGATGAAGTCGGTCCAACCACCCGGGGTTTCGACGATGTCGCCTCGGCCGTTCATGGCGATCGTCGAGGTGGCGAGCCGATCGACGAAATCGCGGTCGTGGCTGACCAGGATAAGGGTGCCGTCGTAGGACTCGAGCAACTCCTCAAGCTTGTCGAGGGTGTCCATATCGAGGTCGTTCGTCGGCTCGTCGAGGACCAGCATGTTGGCGGGCTTGGCAAGCGCTCGCGCCAGCAGGAGGCGGTTGCGCTCGCCGCCCGAGAGGGTGGAGATCGGCTGGCGCAGCTGACCTTCCTGGAACAGGAAGTCCTTGGCGTAGGCGGCGACGTGTTTCGACACGCCCCGGACAAGGACGGAGTCGCCGCCGCCGGGCGTGAGGGCGTCCCACAGCGTCGTGTCGCTGCGCAGGCCCTCGCGGGACTGGTCGAGATAGACCGGGTCAAGATTGGCGCCGAGACGGACCGTGCCGCTGTCGGGCTCGAGCTCGCCGAGCAGGATCTTCACCAGCGTGGTCTTGCCCGCGCCGTTCGGCCCGACGATCGCCAGGCGGTCGCCGCGGATGACGCGGGTCGTGAAGGGCTTGATGACCGTGCGCTCGCCGAAGGACTTGGTGACGCCCTTCAACTCCGCGACCAGCTTGCCGGACGTCACGCCGGAATCCACGCCGAGGTTGAGTTCTCGAGGAACGTCCTTGAGCCGTTCGGCGCGGTCGGCTCGCAGGGCATCCAGGGACCGGGCCCGGCCCTCGTTACGGGTGCGGCGGGCGGTGATGGAGCGGTAGAAGGTCTCGGTCTCGCGCTCGATCGTCTTCGTCAGCCGTTGCAGGGACTGGGCTTCTTCTTCCTGGACCTTTGCGGCCCATTCGTCGAAGGCCGCGAAGCCCTTGTTGAGGGTGCGGACGCGGCGGCCCTCCAGCCAGTGGCACGACTGTGTGACGCGGTTCAGGAAGGCCCGGTCGTGGCTGACGACCAGCACGGAGAAGCGGGCGCTGAGCAGCTCGTTCTCGAGCAGTTCGATGGCGAGGATATCGAGGTGGTTGGTCGGCTCGTCGAGCAGGAGGAGGTCGGGCTCTTCGGCGAAGGCCTTGGCGAGGGCCGCGCGGCGGATCTCGCCGCCAGAGAGGTTCACGGCAGGCTTGGCGGGATCGAGGCCGAAGGTCGTTAGCCACGCCTCGGCGGTCCAGGGCTGGGCGTCGCCGGAGACGGCATAGTCGAGGAGGGTGTCGCCAGTGATGACAGGTTCCTGCGGCACATAGGCGAATCGAACTCCGGCCTGGACCGAGCGCTCGCCCGCGTCCGGCTCGATCAGACCCATGACCAGCTTCATCAGGGTCGACTTGCCAGCGCCGTTCCGGCCGACGAGGGCGGCGCGGGTGCGCGGCTCGACGGCGATGTCGACGCCATCGAACAGCGGCCGCGGTCCATCCTGCAGACGGACGTCCTTGAGGGCGACGAGAGGGGGACGAGCAGCCATGGGTGCTTTCGGACGGAAGGCGGAGTATGGGGAGCGCGTGGATGTAGAGCGTACCGACCCGGCGACCAAGCCCTTCTGGCAGACCAAGCGTCTGGAGCAGATGACCCGCGAGGAATGGGAGAGCCTGTGCGACGGCTGCGGCCTGTGTTGCCTCGTGCGGTTCGAGGACGAGGACACGGGTGAGGTCGTGCCCACGCGGGTGCACTGCAAGCTGTTCGATCCGGTGCGCTGCACCTGTTCCGACTATACCAATCGGCGTGAGCATGTGCCCGACTGCATCAAACTGACGCCCTGGAATATCGAGGCGCTGGAGTGGATGCCCAAGTCCTGCGCCTATCGCAGGATCCACGAAGGACGACCGCTGGCGAAATGGCACCCGCTGGTGTCGGGAGATCCCGAGAGCGTGCATGAGGCCGGCGTGTCGGTGCGCGGGCAGACGGTGTCGGAGCTGGTGCTGAACGATCCGGAAGACGCCCTGGACTTCGAGGCCCCGGAATGGGTCGCCGAGCGCGGCGGCGAGGGCTGACTGCGATTTGGGGGCCGCTGTAGCAGCGGGCGGCGGCGCGGAATGGCGCGACCGTCCCTGAGGATGACGCTGTGCTTACTATTCTGGAATCTATAGTCGGGTTCGAGGAAAAATGGTTAGCCCTATCAGCCACATAGAGAATTCTCGAGACAATCTTCCATCCTGAGAACGCTGGCGGCGCATACTGTGGGAACGTCGGAGAAACAGGTGGCCCCCCGTTGAACGGGCGGCGGAACGCCTGATCCGGCCCTGACCGGGCGCCGCAAGGGGTCCGACTGATCCGGAGATCACCATGCTGAACTGGCGGCGACCCTTCGGGGGGCGACGGAGCGTTGTCGCGCCCGAGACCAAGGATAGTCGGGTCGGTCCGCTGATCGCCCTGACCAGCGCGGGACGGCCGCGATGGACGCCGAGGGACTATGCAAGCCTCGCGAACGAGGGGTTCGCTCGCAACGCGGTGGCCTATCGATGCGTGCGGATGGTGGCCGAGGCGGCGGCGTCGACCCCGCTGAGCGTATTCATCGACGGGGAGAGGCGCGACGATCATCCGCTCGCCAGGCTGCTCGCCCAGCCTAATCCGGAGCAGTCGGGCACGGAATTTCTCGAGGCGCTTTACGGCGGGCTGCAGACGGCGGGCAACGCCTATGCCGAGGCGGTGGGTGACGAAGTACCCCAGGAGCTTTGGGTGCTGCGGCCGGATCGGGTGAAGGTGGTGCCGGGTCGCGCCGGCTGGCCCGAGGCCTACGAATACTCCGTCGACGGCCGGTCGCTGCGGATCGGGCGTCAGGCCGACGGCTGGATGCCGGTGATGCAGCTGAAGCTGTTCCATCCGACAGACGATCACTACGGCTTTTCGCCGCTTGAGGCGGCCGCGTCGGCGATCGACGTGCACAACGCCTCGGGCGCCTGGAACAAGGCGCTGCTGGACAATGCGGCGCGTCCTAGCGGGGCGCTGGTCTATGGCGCGCAGGACGGCGAGCGGCTGACGGCGGAGCAGTTCGAGGCCCTGCGGGCGCAGATCAACGAAAGCCACTCGGGGACACTGAACGCCGGCCGGCCGATGATCCTGGAAGGCGGGTTGGACTGGAAGCCGATGAGCTGGACGCCCGCCGACATGGATTTCATCGCGGGCAAGCACGCGGCGGCGCGCGAGATCGCGCTCGCCTTCGGCGTGGCGCCGCAACTGCTGGGGATTCCGGGAGACGCGACCTACTCCAACTATCGCGAGGCGAATGGCGCCTTCTGGCGGGGCACGGTGGCGCCTCTGACGAGGAAGACAGCGGCAGCGCTGACCGGATGGCTGGGCTCGCGGTTCCCGGGCGCGAGGATCGAGGCGGACCTCGATGCCGTGCCGGCGCTGCAGCCGGAGCGCGACGCCCTGTGGGCGCGACTGGAAGCCGCCAGCTTCCTGACCGACGAGGAACGGCGGCGCATGGCTGGAGTAGGTGTGTGATGGATATGCGGAAGATCCCGGTCGCGGTGATCGCGGCGCTGGCGGTGCAGACAGCCGGGGCGCTGGTCTGGGCTGGCGGCGCGGCGGCGCGGATCGCCACCCTGGAGGACCGGGTCGGCGAGCATCGTCAGGTGGCCGAGCGGCTCGCGCGGCTGGAGGAGCAGAGCAAGGCCACCCGGGCCGCGGTGGAGCGGATGGAAATCCGGTTGGAGCGCGGCGAATGAGCATGACGAGTTCGGATCCGATGGTGGCTGCAAACGTCGGCGCGTCCGAACTGGCGATCGAGGGCTACGCCTCCCTTTGGGGCGTGGCCGACCTGAACGGGGATGTCGTCGCGAGAGGCGCCTTCGCGACCAGCCTGGCAGCGGCGGGAGCGCGCGGGGTTCGGATGCTGCACCAGCACGAAGGCCGGGCGCCGGTCGGCGTCTGGGACGAGATGCGCGAGGACGACCGCGGCCTGTGGGTGCGCGGGCGGATCATGGACTGGTCGGCCGAGGCCCGCTTCGCCCGGGCGCTGGCCCGCGCCGGTGCACTGGACGGCCTGTCGATCGGGTTCCGGAGCCAGCGGGCGCGTCGCGAGGGGCGGCTGCGGGTGCTGGTGGAAGTGGACCTGTGGGAGGTTTCGCTGGTGACCTTTCCGATGCTGCCGGGTGCGAGATTCCGGCCGGCAATCGGGTCCAGGCCGGTGGGGCCCCGAGGCGGCCGTCTCGGCAGGACGAAGCTTTCTTCGGGCGCGGACGACGCCCCCATCCCAACCGCACATCGCGGTTCCTGAAAACCGGAGACACCATGAAAGAGACCAAGACGGCCTCGGGCACCCCCGAGGCGCGCGCCGCCATGCACGAAATGATGGCGGCGTTCGAGGCGTTCAAAGGGGCCAACGACGCCCGGCTGGACGAGATCGAGCGCAAGGCGTCGGCCGATACGCTGCTGGAAGAGAAGGTGGCGCGGATCGACCAGGCCGTGAGCAGCGCCCAGGCGCGGCTCGACCGGGTGGTCAGCGAGGGGCGGCGCCCGGAGCTTGGCGTCACCGGCCCCTCCACCGCCTTGCGATCTCCCTCCCCTTTCCATGGGGAGGAGAAGAGCGCGTTCGACGGCTATCTGAAGACGGGCCAATCGTTTGGCCTGGAGCTGAAGGCGGGGCTGTCGACCGCGTCCAACTCGGCCGGCTATGTGGTGCCGGAGCAGACCGAGCGGGCGATCGAGCGGCGGCTGATGGCCGGTTCGCCCATGCGCGAGATCGCCAGCGTGCGCACGGTTGGCGCCGGGGTGTTCAGGAAGCCGGTGTCAACCGCCGGTCTGGCCGCGGGCTGGGTCGCCGAGACGGCGGCGCGACCGGAGACGGACCCGGCGACGCTGGCGCTGCTGGAGTTCCCGTCGGCCGACCTGTACGCCAGTCCGGCGGCCACCCAGAGCCTGCTGGATGACGCGCTCATCGACCTGGACGAATGGCTGGCGTCGGAGGTCGAGGACGCCTTCGCCGCGCAGGAGACGAGCGCCTTCGTGAGCGGCGACGGCGTTAACAAGCCGAAGGGGTTCCTGAGCTACGACATCGTCGCCGAGGCGAGCCATGAGTGGGGCAAGATCGGCTATGTGGCTTCGGGTGCGGCGGGGGCGTTCTCGTCTTCCAGTCCGACCGACCGGCTGATCGACCTGGTCTATGCGCCGAAGGCCCGATATCGGCCGAACGGCCGCTTCGTGATGAACCGCAGGACGGTCTCGGCGGTACGCAAGTTCAAGGACAGCGACGGCGCCTACGTGTGGCAGCCGGCGCAGCGGCCGGGGGAGACCGCCAGCCTGCTGGGCTATGCAGTGACCGAGATCGAAACCATGCCTGATGTGGCGGCCAACGCGGCCGCTATTGCGTTCGGGGACTTCCAGCGCGGTTATCTGATCGTCGATCGCGCCGGCGTCCGGGTGCTGCGGGATCCGTATTCCGCCAAGCCGTATGTGCTGTTCTACACCACCAAGCGGGTCGGCGGCGGGGTGCAGAATTTCGACGCCATCAAGGTGATGAAGTTCGCGGCGACCTAGTCGCGGAGGTCAGTAGGCGAGCGGCGACAGGGTCGTCGCTCGCCCGACTTCGGCCGAAACTGGCGATCGCTGATGAGACGCGCGGGTCCTGAATCCTCCGTCCCGCGATCTCCGCCCCATCGAGAAAAGCGAGATCCAGATGACCGCACCGGTGTCTCTCACCGAGGCGAAGCTGTTCCTGCGCGTCGAGCACGACGCCGAGGACGAGCTGATCCAGACCCTGATCAACGCCGCCCAGGCGAGGGTCGAGGGCGACGTTGGCCTGGCGCTGACCTCGACTTCGCCGGCGCCGTTGCGGCTGGCGACCCTGATGCTGACCCTGCGCGCCTATGAGCGGGGTGACAGCGAGATGTCGATCCAACCGGTCGAGGCCTGGATCGCGCCGTATCGCGTGGTGCGGTTGTGAGGGTGCTGGCCGGCCTGTTCGAAGGCGTGGAGAGCGAGACGCCCTATGGCGGACGGGCGGTGAGCTGGGAGCCGGTCGGCTCCGCTTGGCTGAAGCTGGGTCCGCGGCGACGGCGTGAGAAGAGCGAGCCCGGCGGTGCGCGGATCGTTGAGACCCTGACGGCTGAAGCCCGGGCCGACACGAGCCTGAGCCCGGAGCGGGTGCTGAGATTCAGCGGCGCCGACTGGCGAATCCGGTCGACCGAGACAGTGGGCGGACAGGCGATCCTGACTCTGGAGCGGACGACATGAGCCATGAACTGGCTTTGCAGAAGGCGCTTATCGCGCACCTGGCCGCAGACCCTGCCTTGTGCGCCCTGCTGGGGGAACCGGCGCGCATCTGGGATGCGGCCCCCGACAAACCTGCCTTTCCGCACCTGCTGATCGGACCGTCCGAAAGCCGGCCGGTCAGCGCCGACGGGGGCGGGGTGGAGCATGCGTTGACCCTGACCGTCGTGTCGCGGTTCCGCGGCACGGAGGAAGCCAAGGCGACGCTGGCGGCGCTGCGGGTGAAGCTGACGGACGCCTCGCTTGCGGCGGACGGCGTGCGCACCATCAGCCTGAGGCTGACATTCGCGGACGTCTATCCGGCAGCCGACGGGCTGAGAACATTCGCGGTGCTGCGTGTGCGCGCCGTCACCGAGGAGGACTGAAGATGGCGGCGCAACGCGGCAAGGACATCCTGTTGAAGATCGAGGGCGCTCCGGGCGTCTTCACGACGGTGGCGGGGCTTAGGGCCCGGACGCTGTCTCTGAACGCGCGAACGGTGGACACCACCGACGGGGACAGCGCCGGACGCTGGCGGGAACTGCTGGGCGGCGCGGGCGTGAAGTCGGCGGCCGTCGCGGGGCAGGGCATCTTTCGCGATGCAGCCTCGGATGCGCTGATCCGGGAGGCGTTCTTCGACCAGGCGGCGCGGACCTGGCGTTTGGTCGTGCCAGACTTCGGCTTGCTGGAGGGCCCCTTTCTGGTGTCGGCCCTCGAATACGCCGGCGAGCACGAGGGCGAGGCGACGTTCGCGATCAGCCTCGCCAGCGCGGGCGAGCTAATATTCGGAGCGGCGTGATGTCGGCCAATGGTGCGAGAGGCGAAGTCTTAGCGATGCTTGCCGGGGCCGAGCGGCGGCTGTGCCTGACGCTAGGCGCCTTGGCGCAGATGGAGACGGCGATGGGCTGCGACGGGCTGGTCTCGCTCGCGGAACGGATGCGGTCCCTCTCGGCCCGCGACCTGACTACGGTTCTCACGGCGCTGCTCAGGGGTGGGGGCGAGGACGCTTTGGCGAATGGACTGGCCCAGGCGGCGATTGATCCGCGCGAGGCAGCGGAGGCTGTGGCCAAGACGTTCGCGGCGGCCACTTGAAGACGCCCTGGGGGGCGATGCTGCGCGCCGCCGGTCATTTGGGCGTACGCCCCGGGGCCTTCTGGCGACTGTCGTTGAAGGAATGGCGGATGCTGACGGAAACCTCCCCGGCGGGAGAGCCGATGCGGCGCAGCGAATTCGAGCGAATGGCGGAGGCGTGGCCCGATGACTGACGAGCCTGGACGAGACGGCGTGGACTCCTTGCCCCGCCGGGCGGCCGAAGCGGCCGCGGCGCTGGAAGGCCTCAGGGAGCCCGCCGAGAGAGCGGCGGCGTCGATCGAAAACGCCTTCGACCGGGCGGGCGCCAGCCTGACGCGGTCGCTGGCGCGGGCCGCGGCCGACGGAGAGGTCTCCCTGGCCGAACTGGCCCGCAGCGTCCTCGCAGCGATCAATACGGCCGCCGGCGGAGGGGCGGGAGGCCTGTCGAGCGCGATCGCACAGGCCGCCGGATCGATGTTCTCGGGCGCACGCGCGGACGGCGGTGCGGTCTCGGCGGGAGGAGCGTACCTGGTCGGCGAACGCGGACCGGAACTGTTCCGACCGGCAGGTTCCGGCATGATCGACCCGACGGGCGGCGGGAACGTGACAGTGAACGTAAGCGTCGACGGCGGGGCGGAGTCCCTTCTGAGATCGGAGGCGCAGATCGCCCAGGCGCTGGCCCGGGCGGTCTCTTTGGGAGCGCGCCGGCTCTAGGCCCGCCCGGGTCAAAACACCCCAGGAGATGATGTCATGGCCTTTCACGAGGTGAGGCTGCCCGTGCGCCTGGCGTTCGGATCGACGGGCGGGGTCGAACGGCGGACGGAGATCGTGACGCTTGGTTCCGGCTTCGAGCGGCGTTCCACGCCGTGGGCGCAGGGACGCAGGCGCTATCTGATCGGGGCGAGCCTGAAGTCGCTGGACGACATGGCGACTTTGACCGCCTTCTTTGAAGCGCGGTTCGGGCGGCTGTACGGCTTCCGCTTCAGGGATTTCGCCGACTTCAAATCCTGCGCGCCGAGCGGAGCGATCACGCATCTCGACCAGAGTCTCGGCGTCGGCGACGGAGCGCGCACCTCCTTCGAATTGAGCAAGCGGTACGGCGAAGGCGAAGAGACAGTGACGCGCCGGATCCACAAGCCGGTCGCGGGCACCGTGAAGGTCGGGGTGGACGCCGTCGAACTGGATGCCGGCGCCTTCGAGGTCGGTCCGGCGACAGGGTTGGTCACCCTCGTCACGCCGCCTCCCGCCGCGGCCCTCGTCACAGCGGGATTCGAGTTCGATGTGCCGGTCCGCTTCGACGCCGACAGGGTCGATGTGACGCTGGAAAGTTTCGCGGCTGGGCGGATGGCGGCCGTGCCCCTGATCGAGGTGAGGGTCTGAAGCATGCGTCCGATACCGGCAGAACTGGCGACTCGCATCGAGAGCGGAGCGTCGACCCTGTGCTATGCCTGGCTGCTGAAACGCGCCGACGGCGTAGAGGCGGGATTCACGGATCACGACCGCGATCTGGAGGTTAACGGCATCCCTTGCCTGGCCGCCAGCGGATGGACCCTCGGCGCCGCTGAAAGCTCTGTCGGCCTCGTGCCGGGCTCGATAGCCGTGGCCGGCGTCCTCGACGACACCTCGATCAGCGAAGCCGACATCGCGGCGGGCCTGTACGATCGAGCGGAGGTGGCGTTGTGGCGGGTCGATTGGCGAAGACCGGACCTGAAGGTGCGGCTGTGGGTGGCGCGGCTGGCGCGCGTACGGCGCATCGGGGACGGATTCAGCGCCGACCTGGAAGGTCCGATGGCGGCGCTGGAGCGCGTGATTGGTAGAACCTATGGCCGCGACTGCGACGCTCAGTTGGGCGACGCGCGATGCAAGGTCGATCTCGGCAGTTTCCCCGGGGTCCACTGCGACAAACGCTGGGCAACCTGCACGAACGCATTCGCCAATGGCTTCAACTTTCAGGGATTTCCCGACATTCCGGGCGATGATTTCCTGACGGCCGCGCCGGTGCAGGGCGGACGCAACGATGGCAGGAGCCGGCGGTGAGGAGGCGAGCCGTCGCGGCAGCCCGCGCCTGGCTGGGGACGCCGTATCGGCATCAGGCCAGCTTGCTGGGGCAGGGCGCCGATTGCCTCGGCCTTGTGAGGGGTGTGTGGCGTGACCTGTTCGGGACCGAGCCAGAGTCCGCGCCGCCCTATCGGCCGGAGTGGGCCGAGCTCGGAGGCGAGGAGACGCTGCTGCAGGCCGCGCGCCGCTGGCTGAAAGAGATACCGGTTGAGCAGGCGAGCGCCGGCGACGTGTTGCTGTTCCGCATGGCTCCGGGCTGTCCGGTCAAGCACTGCGCGATCATGAGCGAGGGCGCGCTGCTCGGACAGGGCGAGCCACGCATGGTGCACGCGTACTGGGGCCGGGCGGTCGTGGAAAGCTGGATGGGAACATGGTGGCGGCGACGGCTGGTGGCGGCCTTCGCGTGGCCGTCCCGCGAGACTGATCGGGAGGTCGGCTGATGGCGCAGGTTGTTCTGGGCGGGGCCGGCGGAGCGGTCGGCGGGGGTATCGGACAGAGCATCGGGGCGGCTGTTGGCGGCATGCTCGACCAAGCGTTGGTCGCTGGACTGGAGCCCGCACGCCAGAAGGGGCCGAGGCTGAAGACACTGGCCCTGCAGACGACAGCCGAGGGCGCGCCCATGGCATGCCTTTTCGGGCGCGCCCGCGTCACCGGCCAGGTGATCTGGGCGGCGCGGTTCCTGGAAGGCCGCAACACCTCGTCGGCGGGCAAGGGAGGGCCTCGCACCGTCGAGTACGACTATTCACTAAGCTTCGCCGTGGCCCTGTGCGAAGGCTCCGTCGACGGGATCGGCCGGGTGTGGGCCGACGGGCACCCGATGGACCTGACCGGCGTGACGATGCGCCTGCATCGTGGCACGGACAACCAGATGCCGGATCCGCTGATCGAGGCAGTCGAGGCGGAGGCCCCGGCGTATCGCGGCACGGCCTATGTGGTGTTCGAGGACCTGCCCTTGGGGCCGTATGGCAACCGGCCGCCCCAACTGGCCTTCGAGGTGTTCCGGCGAGCGCGGGGAGCGGATCCCGGGCTGGAGGATCGGCTGGAAGGCGTCTGCCTCATTCCTGGCGCGGGAGAGTTCGTGCTGGCCACCGACGTGGTCCTGCGGCGTGAAGGGCTTACGCGGACGACGCCGGAGAACCTCCATGCCGGCGATGGACGGACAGATTTCACCGTGTCTCTGGACCAACTGCAGGCCCAGCTTCCCAATCTGAAGCGCGTCAGCCTGGTGATCGGCTGGTTCGGCGACGATCTCAGGGCCTGTAATTGCACGATCCGGCCGGGTGTTGAGCGTCTGGACAAGCCGACCGAGCCGCTGACGTGGTCCGTCGCAGGCCTCACACGCGCCGGCGCGCATCAGATTTCGCAGAGCGGCGGCGGCCCGGCCTACGGCGGCACCCCTTCGGATGAAAGCGTGCGGCAAGCGGTAGAGGAACTGAAGGGCCGCGGCCTGGAGGTGACCTTGTATCCTTTCGTCTTCATGGACGTGCCGCCGGGCAACGGCTTGCCAGACCCCTATGGCGGTCTGGAACAGGCGGCCTACCCGTGGCGGGGGCGCCTCAAGGGACAGGATGGAGCTGGGGCGGGCGCCGACGTTGGCGCAGTTTTCGGTGAGGCGGGTGGCTGGGGACTGCGGCGGCTGGCCCTGCACTACGCGGCGCTGGTCGCGGAGACCGGGGCCGATGGGCTGTTGATCGGATCCGAGATGCGCGGCCTGACCTGGACCCGCGATGGTGCGGGCGAGTTTCCGACGATCGAGGCGTTGCGGGCGTTGGCGACGGAATGCCGGGCGATAGTGGGGGCGGGCGTGAAGCTGTCGTACGCCGCGGACTGGTCGGAGTATTCCGGCTGGCGCGACGGCGCGGAGGTAGTGTTCCACCTCGATCCACTGTGGGCCCATACGGACATCGATTACGTCGCTGTCGACTGGTATCCGCCGCTTGGCGACTGGCGGGACGGAGGCGGAGGCCTGGACAGCGTGGCTTTCGCCGGGCCGGATGATCCGGCCGCGCTGGCGGCGCAGGTGGCGGGCGGGGAAGGCTTCGACTGGTTCTACGCCTCGGCGGAGGATCGTCTCGCACAGACCCGCACACGGATTGTCGACACGGCGCACGGTGAGGACTGGGTCTTTCGGTCCAAGGATCTGAAGGGCTGGTGGTCACACGCCCACCATGACCGTCCGGGCGGGGCGCGGGCGGCGGAGCCGACAGCCTGGACGCCGGGGATGAAGCCGATCCGGTTGACCGAGTTCGGCTGTCCGGCCGTCGATCGAGGCGTGAATGCGCCGAACCTGTTCTCTGACCGCAAGAGCGCCGATGGCGGCTTGCCGCCGTTCTCCACCGGCGCCCGAGACGATCGGATGCAGCGACTGGCGCTGGAAGCGGTGCTGACCCACTTTGCGGACCCTGCCAACAACCCGGTTTCGCCCGCTTACGGCGGACCTATGCTCGAGAGCGCGGACGCCTGGTGTTGGGATGCGCGGCCGTGGCCGACGTTTCCTGCCCGATCCGACGTCTGGGCCGATGCGCCGGCGTGGCGAACGGGGCACTGGCTGAACGGCCGACTGAGCGGCGACACCCGCGATCTGGTCGCCGAAATCCTGAGGCGAGGCGGCCTTTCCGAGGCCGAGTATGAGATCGGGACGCTCGGGGGCGCAGTACAAGGTTACGTCATCGACCGGCCGATGCGCACACGCGACGCTCTGGAGCCGCTGTTGAACGGTCTGGGAGTGGTCGTGGCCGAAACCGGGGGACGGGTCGCCGTCATCGGGGACGAGCCGGCCGCGCTGGCGTTGACGTCGGAACGACTGGCGCTGCCGGCGAACGGCGCGAGCGTGCGGGCTGACCGGTTGCTCGAGCCCCGACCGGGCACGGCGCGGGTGCGTTTCATCGACGGCGCCGCCGACTATCAGACCGGCTCAGCTGTCATCCGGACGACCGGCGAAGGCGGCGGTCTCGACCTTGACCTCCCGGCCGTCTGTTCGCGGGCCTTGGCCCTGGCCGCCGCGGCGCGAGCGCTGGAGACAGAACGTGACGATCGGCTGACGGTCGCGCTCGGAACGCTCGAGGCCTTGGCGCTGGAGCCGGGCGACACTGTTCAGGTGGACGGCGATACCCGCGACTGGCGGGTGCTACGGCTGGGCTTGGATGAGACGCCTTCGGCCGTCCTCGAACCGGTATCGACGGTGCGCCTCGGCGAGGATGACGGAGCGCCATCCACGGGACGGCCAGCGGCAGTGACCGGCGCGCCGTTCTTCCGGATGATCGATCCTCCGCCGCTGTTCGGCGCAGAGGGCGACCGGCGGCCGATCGCGGTCGTCGCCGGGGAGCCGTGGCGCCCGATGCGCGTGTTCGCCGGACCAGAGGCGATGAGCCTGACAGCGCGCGGCGACGTGGAGGAACCCGCCACCGTTGGCGTCCTTGTTTCGAATCTGGCCTCCGGCGTGCGCCATCGCTGGGACGCGGCTAACGTCCTCGACGTCCGGATCGAGGGGCGGGCGCCGGAAAGTCTGTCGACCGCCGCAGTGCTGGCCGGTGGAAACGCTCTCGCCCTGGAGACCGCTTCCGGCTGGGAGATCATTCAGTTCCGGGCCGTCGAACTGATCGGTGATGAGGTCTGGCGCCTGACGTGCCTGCTGCGGGGCCAGCAGGGGACGGAGGACGCGATGGCGGCGGGTGCGGAAGGCGGGGCGCTCGTCGTGTTTCTTGCCGACGGACTTCGGCGGATGGAGTCTCCGGGCGCCGAACGAGGTCTGCCGCTGATCTGGCGAGCAGGTCCCGCAGGGACACCGCCCGGAGGCGCGGGCGTGAGCCAGACAGCGTTCACGCCCTCAGGTCGCCACGACCGACCGTGGAGTCCGGCTCACCTGCGCGGCAGGATGCGCGACGACGGCGGGTTCGATCTGACCTGGCTGGCCAGGACGAGGATCGACGGGGATCGTTGGGATGGGGAACTGGCGGTTTCCGATCCGCCGCGATACCAGGTTCGTGTGCTCGCCGGCGGGGCCGTGATCCGGGCGTTCGAGGCCGGGGCCGGGTTCGCGACGTACGCAACAGCTGACGTCACCACCGATTTCGCCGGCGGCCTCGTGGATGCCGAGGTGGCGGTGGCCCAGTGGGGTGATGGCTACGGCTGGGGCGCGGAGGCTCGCATCAGACTGGCCTGATCGCCGCTGCCGAGGAGAATTGGAGCGCCCGGCTTTGCGCTCCGATGCGAATGCCCTAACTGACTGGTCGGACTTGGCGCGGCAGGAGCGGACTCGAACGTGGCGGGCGATCCCTACAAGGAACTGGGCGTTTCGAGGGGCGCGAGCGCGGACGAGATCAAGAAGGCGTTCCGCAAGCTCGCCAAGGAACTGCACCCCGACAAGAATCCCGGCAACCGCGACGCGGACGAGCGCTTCAAGCGCGTGACGGCCGCGTTCGACCTGCTGGGTGACGCCGAAAAGCGGGCGCGGTTCGATCGGGGCGAGATCGACGCGGACGGACGTGAGCAGTTCTCAGGCTTCGGCGGTGGCGCGAGGGGCGGGCCGGGTGGGCATCCGTTCGGCCAAGGTGGCGCCCAGCGCGGCGGTTTCGAGAACATCGACCTGGACGAACTTTTCGGCGGCATGTTCGGCGGCGGCGCCCGCGCCGGTGGAGCGCGGGGCGGGTTTTCCTCGCGCGGGGCGGACGTCAAGGCGACCCTTGAGATCAGCCTCGAGGACTCCATCTCGGGCGCGACCCGGCGCATCCAATTCTCGGACGGCCGCACCCTCGACGTTACCATTCCGAGGGGCGCCGCGGACGGCCAGACGATCCGGCTGCGGGGGCAGGGCGCGCCCGGCGCGTCCGGCCGGAGCGAGGCCGGCGATGCGCTTATCACGCTGAAGATCGCGCCGCACCCGGTCTTCCATCGGGACGGCGCGGATCTGACCATGGATCTGCCGGTGACGCTGCCCGACGCCGTGCTTGGCGGTAAGGTCCCGGTGCGGACTCCCGAGGGGACTGTCAACATGACGATCCCGCCCGGCTCCAACTCCGGCAAGGTGCTGCGGCTGAAAGGCCGAGGCGCCTTTGTCGCTGCAAGGCGCGGCGATCTATTGGCCAAGCTGATGATCCAGTTGCCGGACAGCCCGGACGACGGCTTGACGAAGCTGGCGCAGGAGATGCGGGACAAGGGCGCCTACCGCCCATGGCGGGATTGATGTCAGGAAAGCCGAACTCGAAACCGGAGCGGCCGTGGTTCTCGTCCGGGCCGACGGCGAAGCGGCCGGGCTGGTCCAGCCAGGCCATTCCGCATGAACTGCTCGGTCGCGGAATCCGTGCCCCTGAGGTCGTGGAGCGGTTCGCTGAGGCCCTCCGGCTAACACGGGACCTGCTGCAGGTTCCGACCGACTGGCGGCTGGTCTATGTGCCGGGATCCGACACGGGGGCCGTCGAGGCGGCCATGTGGTCGATGCTGGGCCAGCGACCGGTCCAGGTGATGGCGTTCGAGAATTTCGGCCAGGTCTGGGCGACCGACCTCCGCGACCATCTGCAACTCGATCCTGAAATCCTCACCGCCAGGTGGGGCCGCTTTCCCGACGTCGCCAGGGTCGATCCCGCCAAGGATCTGGTCCTCCCGTGGAACGGAACCACCTCGGGCGTGAAGGCGCCGGCCGGCGACTGGATTGCGGCGGATCGCGAAGGCCTGGTGATCTGCGATGCGACCTCGGCCGCCTTCGCCATGCCGCTGCCGTGGGAAAGACTGGACGTGGTGACCTTCAGCTTCCAGAAGGCGCTCGGCGGGGAAGCGGGCCTGGGCATCGCGGCCCTGTCGCCCAAGGCGGTCGAGCGGCTGGACCACTACACGCCGCCCCGGCCCATCCCCAAGGTGCTGCGACTCAGGAACGGCGAAGGTTTTGACGCGACGCTGGCCACCGGCTCTATGATCAACACCTTCTCGGTCTGGACAATCGAAGACTGGATCGATGGCGTAGAGTGGGGCCTGTCGATCGGAGGCCTCCCGGCCTTGGTCGCGCGGACCGAGGCCAATGCCGCCTCGCTCGACTCCTGGGTCAGGCGCACGGACTGGATCGACTATCTTGCAGAGGACCCGGCGACCCGGTCGACCACCTCCGTCTGCCTGAAATTCGTCGACCCGCGGGTGACGGCGATGGACGAACCTGCACGACAGGCGCTGGTGAAACGGATCAAGGCGCTCGTCGAAGCTGAGGGCGCTGCGTTTGACATCGAAAGTCACCGCAACGCGCCGGCGGGTCTGCGCATCTGGTGCGGCTGCACCGTCGATATGGCCGACATCGAAGCGTTGACGCCCTGGCTCGATTGGGCGTTTGAAACTGCTCTCGCCGATTAATCGGCCCGTTGGGACGACATCGGCCGATTCCCTCGCTATAGGCTGCGCCCGCATTCCGAAGTCCCGGTAGCGGAGAAATCGTCTTGGCGAACGTTGCGGTGGTCGGCGCCCAGTGGGGTGACGAGGGCAAGGGCAAGATCGTCGACTGGCTGTCGAACCGGGCGGACGTTGTCGTGCGCTTCCAGGGCGGCCACAACGCCGGCCATACGCTGGTCGTGGACGGCAAGGTTTACAAGCTGGCCCTGCTGCCCAGCGGCGTGGTGCAGGGCAAGCCGTCGATCATCGGCAACGGCGTGGTCGTCGATCCCTGGCACCTGGTCGGCGAGATCGAGAAGATCGTCGCCCAGGGCATCGCCATCAGCCCCGAGGTGCTGATCGTCGCCGACAATGCCTGTCTGATCCTGCCCATCCACCCGGCTCTTGACGTCGCCCGCGAAGCGGCGGCGAGCGCCCCGGGCGCCCGGATCGGCACGACCGGGCGGGGTATCGGTCCCGCATACGAAGACAAGGTCGGGCGGCGCGCGATCCGCGTCTGCGATCTCGCCAGCGCCGAGGACCTGAAGGTCAAGATCGAGCGCCTGCGCGCGCACCACGATCCGCTCAGGGCCGGCCTCGGCCTCGAACCGATCGATCCGGAGGCGCTACTGCGCCAGTTGCTGGAGATCGCGCCGAAAATCCTCCCGTACGTTCAGCCGGCCTGGCGCGTCCTCGACAGAGCGCGTCGCGACGGCAAGCGGGTGCTGTTCGAGGGCGCCCAGGGGGCTTTCCTCGACGTGGACCACGGCACCTATCCCTATGTGACCAGCTCCAACACGGTCGCCGGTCAGGCCGCTGCGGGCGCGGGGATCGGCCCCCGCGGTGTCGGCTATGTGCTCGGCATCGTGAAGGCCTACACGACCCGCGTCGGCGAGGGGCCGTTCGCCTGTGAACTGGACGACGAGGTCGGCCAGCATCTGGCGACGGTCGGCCGCGAGGTCGGCGTCAATACGGGTCGGGCGCGGCGTTGCGGCTGGTTCGACGCCGTGCTGGTGCGGCAGTCGGTAGCCATCAACGGCATCGACGGCATCGCCTTGACCAAGCTCGATGTCCTCGACGGCCTGAAGACGCTGAAGATCTGCACCGGCTACCGCATCGGCGGCGAGGTGCTGGACTATCTGCCCTCGAGCCTGAAGGATCAGGCGGCGGCTGAGCCGGTCTTCGAGGAGCTGGAGGGCTGGAGCGAAAGCACTGCCTCGGCACGCAGCTTCCGCGACCTCAACGCAAACGCCATCAAGTACGTCCGTCGCATCGAGGAACTGATCGGCGCCCCGGTGGCCCTGCTGTCGACCAGTCCCGAGCGGGACGACACCATCCTGATGCACGACCCATTCCAGGGCTGATCGTCGGCCCGGTTCAGCGTTCAACGGGTCTTAACCGGCCAGGGTTAAGGATCGCGGCCCTGTCTGGAGGCTGCGTCTTGTTTGCTGTCGATCCTCGCGTTCTGGCGAAGCTGGCGCCGGTGTTGAGGCGGGTTCTGGTCGTCGACCCGAACCCACACGCCGCGCGTTTGCTGACCGAGATCATCAAGGGCATGGGCGCGGGCGAGATCGTTGTGGAGGCGAGCGAGCCGCGCGCCATGAAGGCTGCGGCGGAGCTGGAGCCAGGCATCATCTTCACCGAACGCAACGGCGACAACCTCGACGGCGAGTCGCTCGCCCGATCCCTTCGCCGATCGAGCTTCGCCTGCCGCCGGGCGCCGATCATCATGGTCACCGCCGACGCGACGGCCAGCACGATCCTCGGGGCTCGCGACAGCGGCGTACACGAATTCCTTCGCAAGCCGTTCACCAGCGCCGACCTGCTGAAGCGGGTCGAGAACGTCGCCCTGAAGCCTCGCGACTGGGTCGAGGCCGTCGGCTATGTCGGACCCGACCGGCGCCGTTTCAACTCGGGCGAATTCACCGGAGACCGCAAGCGGCGGGCGGACAAGCCGGCCAGCGGCGCCGCGGCCATGGCGGCGGCGAAGGATCAGGCCATGCGCATTCTCGCGGCCGCCCTCGATCAGTTCGACAGGGATCCAATGCAGGCGGTGCGGGCCATTCGCGAGCAGGCCGCAACGCTGAAGTCTCTGGCCATGAAGGCGTCCGACTCACGGCTCGCCGTGGCCGTGGGCGCTCTGGAGGTCACGTTGGCCTCGGGCCCGCCCTGCAAGGCGACGCTCGCCGCGCCGATCGGCTCGCTGCTGGCCATGGCGCCGCCCGAGCCGATGAAGCGGGCAAGTTGAAACCGGTCGACTGATCAGGCGTCGACCAGGTTCCGCTCTTCGGCGGCGGCGCGCATGGCCTTCTGCAGCTTCTCGAAGGCGCGGACCTCGATCTGGCGCACCCGCTCCCGCGACACGCCGTACTGGCCCGCCAGCTCTTCCAGGGTAACCGGATCGTCCTTGAGGCGCCGCTCGGTCAGGATGTGCTTCTCGCGATCAGTCAGCTCCTGCATGGCTTCCTCGAGCAGGCCCATGCGGATCGACTTCTCCTCGTCCTCGGCCAACTGGGTCTCTTGTGAGACGGCGGTGTCGTCGGCCAGCCAGTCCTGCCATTCGCTCTCGCCGTCGGCGCGCAGGGGCGCGTTCAGCGAGGCGTCGCCGCCGAGGCGACGGTTCATGTTGGTGACCTCTTCCTCCGACACGCCCAGCTTGGTGGCGATGGCGGAGAGGTGTTCCGGACGCAGATCCCCTTCCTCGAAGGCCGAGATCTGGCTCTTGGCCTTGCGCAGGTTGAAGAACAGCTTCTTCTGCGCGGCGGTCGTGCCCATCTTCACGAGCGACCAGCTGCGCAGGATGTATTCCTGGATCGAGGCGCGAATCCACCACATGGCGTAGGTCGCCAGCCGGAAGCCCTTGTCCGGGTCAAATTTCTTGACCGCCTGCATCAGGCCGACGTTGCCTTCGGAGATCACCTCGCCGATCGGCAGACCGTAACCGCGGTAGCCCATGGCGATCTTGGCCACGAGGCGAAGGTGCGAGGTCACGAGGCGGTGGGCGGCCTCCGGATCTTGGTGCTCGGTCCAACGCTTGGCGAGCATGAACTCCTCGTCCTTCGCCAGCATCGGGAATTTGCGGATTTCAGTCAGGTAACGCGAGAGTCCCTGTTCAGGCGACATCACCGCGAGCGATCTAGCTACAGCCATCTGGTCCCTCCGACCGTGTATACAAGCGGGCCCTGCGGAGACGGCCACCCAAATGTGCGCCGACGCCTCACCCCTCAACCGGTGAGATAGGGTCGGGTTTCCGCATTTGTCAGAGGCGGATCGTCACACAGAAGCGTGACCGTTGCCCCGGCGCCACTGCACCGAATGAGCGAGTGTATAGCGCAGAGTGCGTCCTTAATCAAGACGGACTAGGCAAGCCCCAGGATCTGGCGGTACGTCGGGTGCACGACGTCGGCCTGCTCAGGATGCTTTTGCAGCCAGGCCGAGAAGAAGGGGCAGACCGGCAGGATCAGCAGGTTTCGGCTCCGGGCGTCATCGATGACGTGCTTCGCCAGCCGACTGGCGATCCCCCGACCCTCCAGCGCCTCGGGGACGAGGGTTTCGGTAATCATCAAGTTTCGGTCGGAAAGGTTGTAGACGACCACCGCCACCTCGTCGCCGACCGGCAGTTCGTAGCGATGGCTCTCGGCGTTGTCGCGGATGTCGGCGTCGGCCATCGCGGGTCTCCTGAATGGTGGGTCAGCGTCACAGCTCGGCGAGTCGGCGCTCGAGCTCCGCCATATCATTCGGCGGTGGGGTCTCGAAACGCAGCGCCTCGCCGGTCACCGGATGGACAAGGCCGAGGACGGCTGCGTGCAGGGCCTGTCGCTTCAGCCCCGCTTCGGCGATCGCGGCGCGCACGGTCGCGGCGGGGCTACCCGAGCCGTAAACCGGATCCCCGAGGATCGGGGCGCCCTTCGAGGCCAGATGCACACGGATCTGGTGGGTCCGGCCGGTGTGCAAGGTGCAGGCGACCCGCGCGGCCAGCGGGGCGCCGCCGGCCTTGGCCGGGAGCCCGAACGTCCGTTCAACGACGTAATCGGTGACCGCTTTGCGGCCGCCGCTCCTGAGCACCGCCATCTTCTTGCGGTCCGAGGAAGACCGTCCGATCAGGGTCTCGATCCGGCCCTTCGGGGGACTGGGCGCGCCCCGTGTCAGGGCTACATAGGTCCGCTCGATGTCGTGGGCCGAGAACAGGGCGGACAGACCGGCGTGGGCCCGGTCCGTCTTGGCGGCGACCATCACCCCTGACGTGTCCTTGTCGAGCCGGTGCACGATCCCCGGCCGGGCGACGCCGCCGATGCCCGACAGCGAGGTTCCGCAATGGGCCAGCAGGGCATTGACCAGGGTTCCGGTCTCGCAGCCCGGGGCCGGATGGGCGGCCATGCCGGCGGCCTTGTCGACGACGATCAGGTCCGCGTCCTCGTACAGCACGGTCAGCGGAATGGCCTCGGGCAGGGGTATGGCCGACACCACGGGCGGGACCGCGATGGCGTACAGTCCCGGCAGGGCCTTGGCCGAGCCGCCCGAAACCGGTTCCCCATCCCGGCTGACGACCCCTTCCGCCAGCAGCGCCTGTAGCCGCGCCCGGGAAAGGGTCGGAAAGATCTCCGCCAACGCCTTGTCCAGCCGCGTCCCGCCCGCCTCGAGCCGGCCCTCCAGCACCGTCGCCTCGTCGTCTTCGATCAGGGGGTCGTCGGACACTGCGCGCTCCGCCGCCGGGACAGGCGGTCACCGATCTAGCACGTCGCGACGGCGCGCGGGCAAGCCCGCCAGCTTGGCTGTTGGGCAGATTTGGGTCATGGTGAACACGGGTGTCTGGGGAGACGGGACAATGAGACTTCTGATCATCGCGGCGGCGGCCGGTGGGGCCGCGCTTGCGCTCGGCAGTTGCGCGACCATGAGCGCCGAGCAGTGCCTGGCAGGAGACTGGTCGGGCCAGGGCTATGTCGACGGCCAGTCGGGCCTGACCATGAGCCGCCTGGACGACTATGCCGAGGCCTGCGCCGAGCACGGCGTCACGCCGGACGCCGCCGCCTATGCGGCGGGCCGCAGGCAGGGCCTGGTCTACTACTGCACGCCCGCCAAGGGCTTCGAGGTCGGGCGCACCGGCTCGGGCTATGCCGGGGTCTGTCCCTCCGAACTGGAGGCGGACTTCATGTACGCCTATCGCGACGGCCAGGTCGTGCACGCCGCCGAACAGGCGCTGGCCAACGCCCGCAGCCGGGTCGACAGCCTCGGCTCACGGCTCGAGGAGCTGGACGACAAGATCACGGCCAAGCAGGCCGAAGCCCGGGCGGAGGGCCTGACCGACGAGCAGCGCGAGCAGATTCGCAACCGTATCCAGGAGATCCGCCGCGAGCGCGCCGACACCGAACGCGACTGGCGCCGCGCCCAGGACGAGATCGACGACGCCGAGCGCGACGTCCGCGACGTCCGCTGGCGCTTCCGGGATCAGTACGGCAACTGGTGAGCAGGCGGCCGGTGCGTCACGCGCCGGCCCCCAGGCGTCAGGCCGCCTTCTTCTCCAGCTTCTTCTCCCACTGGCCCAGCGAGGCGAGGCCGTTCATGCGTGCGCGGTGGTGGAAAGCCGCCTGGCAGGCGACGGCGTTCTCGGCCTTGCCGGCCCAGGCCCGCTGAGGTGCGGCCTGTAGCGCGCGGCCGTAGGAGAAGGTCATCTTCCACGGGAAGCCGCCGATGCGGTTCATGGCGTCGAGGTGCGCAGTGGCCTGCTCGTCCGTTTGACCGCCGGACAGATAGGCGATGCCCGGCACGGCCGATGGCACGGTGGCCTTCAGCGCGGCGATGGTGCGCTCGGCGACCTCATGGACCTTCGCCTGACGCACGCTGCCCTTGCCGGAGATGACCATGTTCGGCTTCAGGACGATGCCTTCCAGCGCCACGCGCTGTTCGTAGAGTTCCTGGAACACCGTCTGCAGCACCCAGCGGGTGACCTCGTCGCATTTGGCGATGTCATGTGCGCCGTCCATCAGGACCTCGGGCTCGACGATCGGCACGATCTGCTCCTGCTGGCAGATACGGGCGTAGCGGGCGAGGGCGTGTGCGTTGGACTTGACGCAGCCCCAGGTCGGGATGCCGTCGGCGATATCGATGACGCCGCGCCATTTGGCGAACCGCGCGCCGCGCTCGTAATGGGCGCGCAGCCGCTTGGACAGGCCGTCCAGGCCCTTGGTCACGGTCTCGCCGGGGAAGCCGGCCATCTTGGTCGCGCCCTTGTCGACCTTGATGCCCGGGATCGAGCCTGCCGCCTTGATTATGTCGACCAGCGGCGTGCCGTCCTTGGCGTCCTGGTACAGGGTCTCCTCGAACAGGATCACGCCCGAGATGTGCTCGCGCATGGTCTGCTCCGAGCGGAACAGGCATTCGCGATAGTCGCGGCGGTTCTCTTCGGTGTTCTCGACCCCGATGGCGTCGAAGCGCTTCTTGATGGTCCCCGTGGACTCGTCGGCCGCCAGAATGCCCTTGCCGGGCGTGACCATCGCCTCGGCCACCGCGTTGAGCGCCGCCAGATCCATCGAGTCCTCCTGAGCTTTGTGTTTGGGGGTGATCTAGCCCTCTCAAGGCCCAAAGTCACGCATTGTTACAGCGGCTTGGCCGGCGTCCGGCGCGAGTCTCAGGCCCTCAGCGCCTCCACTCCGGGCAGGGGCTTGCCCTCCATCCACTCCAGGAAGGCTCCGCCGGCGGTGGAGACGAAGGTCATGTCGTCGGCCACGCCCGCGTGATGCAGCGCCGCGACGGTGTCTCCGCCGCCGGCCACCGCCACCAGCGCTCCCGACTTGACCAGCTGGGCGGCGGCCTGCGCCGCCTTCACGGTGCCTGCGTCGAACGGCGGCACCTCGAACACGCCCAGCGGTCCGTTCCAGATCAGGGTGCGCGACAGGGCCATGGCCTTGACCAGCTTCTCGACCGTCAGAGGGCCGGCATCGAGGATCTTCTCGTCGTCGCCGATCTGCTCGCGCGCCAGCACGGTGCGGGTCTCCGCCCCCGGCTTGACCTCGGTCGCCACCACCACGTCGATCGGCAACAGGATCTCGCACCCCTTCGCCTCCGCCTCGGCGAGGATCTCGCGGGCTGTCTCGGCCATGTCGCGCTCGGCCAGCGAGCCGCCGATGTCCACGCCTTGGGCGAACAGGAAGGTGTTGGCCATGCCGCCGCCGATGGCCAAGCGATCCAGTTTGCCGACCAGGTTCTTCAGCAGGTCCAGCTTGGTCGACACCTTGGCGCCGCCGACGATGCCCAGCACCGGCTTGGCCGGATTGCCGAGCGCCTTGTCCAGCGCCTCCAGTTCGCGCCGCATCGACTCCCCGGCGTAGGCCGGCAGCCGCCGCGCCAGCCCCTCGGTCGAGGCGTGGGCCCGGTGCGCCGCCGAGAAGGCGTCATTGACGTACAGGTCGCCCAGTTCCGCCAGCTGCGCCGCGAAGGCCGGGTCGTTCTTCTCCTCCCCGGCGTGGAAACGGACGTTCTCCAGCAGCACCACCCCGCCCGCGTCGACATCGGCGATCATCGTCTTCGCCTCGTCGCCGACGCAGTCCTCGGCGAACCGCACCGGCGCGCCCAGCAGCCGCTCCAGATCGTCGACCACCGGCCGCAGGCTCATCGACGGAACGCGCTGCCCCTTCGGCCGGTCGAAATGCGCCAGCAGCGCCACCTTCGCCCCGGCGTCGCGCAGCTTCTCGATGGTCGGGATGGCCACCCGCAGCCGGGTGTCCTCCGTCACCTTCCCGCCCTCCATCGGCACATTGAAGTCCACGCGCACCAGCGCGGTCTTGCCGGCGAGGGAGGGGGCGTCGTCGAGAGTGCGGAAGCTCTTCGCCACCATCAGAGGAACTTCGCCATCACAAGCGCGGTATCCGCCATCCGCGTCGCGAAGCCCCACTCGTTGTCGTACCAGCTCAGCACGCGGGCCAGCTTGCCGTCGACCACCTGGGTCTGGGGCAGGGCGGCGGTCGACGAGGCGGCGATGTGGTTCATGTCCATCGACACAACCGGATCGGTGGTGGTGTGCAGCACCCCCTTCATCGGGCCGTCGGCGGCGGCCTGAAGCGCGGCGTTGATCTCGTCGACCGTGACCTCGCGGCCCGCCACGACCTTCAGGTCGACGACCGAAACGTTGGGCGTCGGCACCCGGATCGACGAGCCGTCCAGCTTGCCCTTCAGCTCCGGCAGCACCAGGCCGAGGGCCTTGGCCGCGCCGGTCGAGGTCGGGATCATCGACAGGCCGGCGGCGCGGGCGCGGTACAGGTCCTTGTGCATCGTATCCAGCGTCGGCTGGTCGCCGGTGTAGGCGTGGATCGTCGTCATGTAGCCGCGCTCGATGCCGAACAGGTCGTTCAGCACCTTGGCCACAGGCGCCAGGGCGTTGGTGGTGCACGAGCCGTTGGACACGACGATGTCGTCGGCGGTCAGGGTCTCGTGATTGACCTTGAACACGATGGTCTTGTCGGCCCCGTCGGCCGGCGCCGAGACCAGCACCCGCTTCGCGCCGGCCTTCAGATGGGCCGAGGCCTTATCCTTGGAGGTGAACAGGCCGGTGCATTCAAAGGCGATGTCGACGTTCAGATCCTTGTGCGGCAGCTCATCCGGATTGCGGATCGCCGTCACCTTGATCTTGCCGAGGCCGACGTCGATCCAGTCCTCGCCGCTCTCCACCGTGCCCGGGAACCGGCCATGCACCGAGTCATACTTCAGCAGGTGGGCGTTGGTGGCCACCGGGCCCAGATCGTTGATCGCCACCACCTCGATATCGCGACGGCCATGCTCGACGATCGAGCGCAGGACGAGGCGGCCGATACGGCCGAAACCATTGATGGCGACGCGAACGGTCATGAGGGCGGTCTCCTGGAGCGGGTGTTGTCGTTGGCGCTTCAATGGAACCGGCGGCCCGGGGTTTCAACCCCGCGCCTGTAACAAGCCGTGATCAACTGTAACGCTTTGTCGTGCCGCGCCTCAGGCGTTCGCGCGCGCCGCCGGGTCGAGCGGGAGCTCCAGCCGGGCGGTCAGTCCGCCGCCGGGCCGGTTGGTCAGCGTCACATCGCCCCCGTGCGCTCGCGCCGCCTGGCGGGCGACCGTCAGGCCCAGCCCTGCTCCCCCGGTCTCCCGGCTGCGCGACCGCTCGCCGCGGTGAAAGGGCTCGAACACCGCCTCCAGTTCGCTCTCCCCGAGCCCCGGCCCGTGATCCGAGACCTCGACCACGGCGCGGTCGTCCCGCGCGAAGGCCATCACCCGCGCGGCGCCGCCGTATTTGACCGCGTTGGAGATCAGGTTGGCCAGCGCCCGACGCAGGCCCGCCGCGTCGCCTTCGACCGGCAGCGGCCGCCCGCCCTCGAACGTCACCGCCGCGCCTGTCTCGGTGAAGCCGCCCGCACAGTCCGCGGCCAGCGCATCCAGATCGAGCACCTCGCGCCGGTCCGGGGTGGTCTCGCCGCGCACGAAGGCCATCGCCTGGGCGATCAGGGCGTCCATCTCCTCGATGTCTGACGCCATCCGGTCGCGCACGGCCCCGGGCGCCTGCTCGGCCCGGAAGCGGAGACGGGTCAGGGGCGTGCGCAGGTCGTGGGCTATGGCGGCGATCGTCTGCGTCCGCTGGCGCATATGGTCGCGCAGCGACGCCTGCATGTCGTTGAAGGCGTGGATGGCCGTGCGCACCTCGCTGGGGCCGGAAGGAGCCAGCGGCTCGGCGTCCGGATCCGCTCCCAGCCGTTCGGCGGCCTCCGCGAACACACGGATGGGGCGCGTCAGCCTTCGGGCCATCCACCAGACCAGCGGCGCCAGCAGCAGCATGGAGATGCCGAGCGCCAGCAGCAGACGCTGCTGCCACGGTGAAAGCAGCCCCCGCGGCGGCTCGACCGTCGCCCATCGCCCGTCCGGCTGCAGCACCGAGGCTGAAAAGGGCGCGAAGGTGAGCCGGTCGGCGACGACGGTGAATTCACGGGTCGTGGTGTTGAGAACGATCGCTCCGTCGTCACCGCGCGGAGCCATGTGCCGCATGTGCAGTTCGGCGACGGCCGTGAGGTCTTCGCGGGAAGGGCTTCCGGCGGTCTTCTCCGGGGCCGATGGACGAACCCGCGGAGGCGGGGTCGGCGCGCCCGGTCGGACATAGACGAAGTTCACTTCGCCTTTTTCGGTCGGCGCGGGCTCACGGCGCAGCCCGATTCGCCGCGGGCGGTCTCTCCGGTCGATCGTCACCCTCACCTTGTCCGGTGTGACGTCCATTCGCCGTGCGAGCCCGGCGGAGATGGCGAGGGCCATCGGATCGACCTCGTCGATGCGCGCCGGCGAAACGGGGGCGTCCGTGATCCGCCGTTTCAGGGGCCGACCGTCGGACGTCTCGGCCGGCCGGCCCTTCAGGGCGTCGGCCGCCGCCTCGATGCTGAATCCCGTCGGGCGCGGCTCCGGCGCCAGCACCACCACCGCGAACGCCACGGCCTGCGACATGACCACGGCCAGCGCCGCAAGCGCCGCCACCTGCACCAGGACCGGCAGGGACGAGGGGCGCTTCACGAGGCGCTCCGGCCGGCGCCGTTAACGCGCTCGACCCGGACGTCGAACATATAGCCTTCCCCGCGCAGGGTCTGGATCATCTCCAGTCCCGACCCGTCGTCGAGCTTCTTCCTCAGCCGGCTGATCTGCACGTCCATGGCCCGATCGAACACGTCGCTGTCCGCGCCCCGCGCCCGCTCCAGCAACTGGTCGCGGGTCATGATCCGGCCCGGCCGTTCCGCGAAGGCGCGCAACAGGGCGAACTCGCCGGCCGACAGGGCCACCGTCTGGCCGTCGGGCCGCATCAGTTCGCGCCGCATCAGATCCAGCCGCCACCCCGCGAACGTCAGGCAGGGTCCGTCGGCCTCGGCGGCCTCCCGGGGCCGGCGCAGCACCGCCCGCACCCGGGCCAGCAGCTCGCGCGGATTGCATGGCTTGGCCAGATAGTCGTCGGCGCCCAGTTCCAGGCCGATGATCCGGTCGGTGTCCTCTCCCATGGCCGACAGCATGACGATGGGCGGGCCCTTGCCGGCGATCCGCCGGCAGACCGACAGCCCGTCCTCGCCCGGCATCATCAGGTCCAGCACGATCAGATCCGGCGGGCGGGTGGCGATGGCGCGGTCCATCTCGGCCGCCGTCGCTGCTCCCTCGGCCGCATAGCCGTGCTGGGACAGGTATTCGGTCAGCACCTCGCGGATGCCGGGGTCGTCGTCGACAACGAGGATACGCGGAGCGGCTTCGGCTTGCATGGACCCATTGTGGCGAACCGTGGTCGCGCCGTCATTTCAGGGCTGAAACAATTCGGCGAGCCGGTGAAACACTGGCGAAAGCCCCCCGTGGTCGAACAGGGGTCTGTTCAACGGGAGCCGATCGCTCATGCTGACCCTCATCGCCCTTTCCGCCGCCCTCCTGCAGGAGCCTCCGGCTCCGCCCGCGCCGCCCGAAGTCCATACCCAGGTGATGGTCGTGGGGTCGCATGGCCCCGGCTCGCTCGACAAGGACGGGGACGGCCAGGTGTCGCGCGAAGAGTTCGCTGCGCCGTTGAACGACCATTTCGCCCGCATGGATACCGACGGCGATGGCCGTCTGTCGACGGAGGAACTGTCGGGCGGTCATGGCCCGGATGGAGACGGGAACATGATGATCTTCCGGGGCGGACCTGACGGAGCGCCCGGCGCCCACCGCTTCGAGATGCGCGGTCCTGGTTCCGGCGAGCCGGGTGCGCGGGAGGAGCACGAGATCATCATCCGCAGAGCCGGCGGACACGGCATGCCGATGATGATCCACGGTCCTGGCCACCACGGGACGGGCGGCGAGGCCCGGGTCGAAATCCGTCACATGGGCGGCCCGGGCGATCACGGGGATATGGACAAGGACGGCGACGGGAAAATCAGCGAGGCCGAATTCACCGGACCCCTGCGCGAGGCCTTCGCCCGCATGGACGCCGACCGCTCCGGCTTCATCGAGGAAGGCGAGCGCGGCGGCGACGGCGACGTTCGCGTCTTCACCCATCGCATCGAGACGCGTGACGGCGACGAGGATTGATCGGGTTCAGCGCTTTCGTGATTTGAAGAACGAAGGTTCGCCGCTCTAACGTGGCGCCGATGAACCTCCGCCGCCTCCTTCTCCGACTGACCGGGTCAGCCGCGATGAGTCTTGCGCTCGTCGCGGCGCCGGCGTGGGCGCGCGATCCCGCCCTGGCGCCCGCACCGACAGCGTCCCCCGCCGCCGCGGATGTCGCCGCCACCGATGCTCCTTCGGCGCGGCCGTCGCGTGAGCGGGCGCGGATGAACCAGCGCGTCTTCGACAGGGTCTGGACCGAGGTTCGGAGCCAGTATTACGACCCGGGGCTGCATGGCGTTGACTGGAACGCGGCCCGGCGCGCCTATCGGCCCCGGGCGCTCGCCGCGCCCGACGACCGGGCGCTGTACCGCGTGCTCGGCGAGATGCTCGCCCTGCTCGACGACGAACACGCCGGCGCCTCCGCGCCCGCCGTCGCGCGGCGCATCGACACGGTTCGCCAGGCCCGCCCCGCCATTGGCGTGAGCCTGCGTCCCGATCCCGACCACCCCGGCGTCTATGTCGTCGAAATGGTGCGCGAGGGTTCTCCGGCGGAGGCGGCCGGCATCGCCGCCGGCTGGCGGCTGGACGCGACCGCTCCCGGGGCGTGGTATCCCGAGCTCGATGTCGTCGACGGCCAGACGGTGACCCTCGCCTTCGCCGTGGCCGATGGCGGTCGCCGCACCCTGACGGTGACCCCGCGGATCATGCAGCCGCGCCCGGCGTTTGCCGTGGACCGCTCCCGCCCCGGCGTCGCGGTCCTGCGCGTCGATGCCTTCGATCCGGGCCTCGGCGACTGGATGGGCCGACAACTGGCGGCTCTGCCGCCCGAAACCGATGTCATCCTCGACCTGCGCGGCAATCCCGGAGGACGGCTGCTCGAGGCCGACGCCGTGCTGAGCTGTTTCCTGCCCCGCGACCTTGCCTGGGCCACCCGCACCACCCGCTCGGGGAGGGCCATCGTGCTGCGGACCGCGGGCGGTTGCGGCGACCTTGACGCGCCCGCACCGAACGAGGTCGCCGTCCTCGTCGACGCCAACAGCCGCAGCGCCGCGGAACTGACCCCGGCCGCCCTGCAGGAAGCCCGGCGCGCTGTCGTGGTCGGCGAGCAGACCGCCGGCGCGGTGTTGATCTCGCAGGACACCCGCCTGCCCGACGGCGGCCGTCTCAGCCTCAGCCGTTCCGACTTCGTCACCGCTGGCGGCGTCCGGCTGGAGAAGCGCGGCGTCACCCCCGACCTGACCGCGCCTCTCGGGCAAGACGGCCCGGGGGGTCAGGATCTCGCGCTGGACCTGGCCATCGCCGCGCTTGCCGGCGCCGGCGCCCAGCAGGTCCAGGCCGCGGACGCCGCCCCGCTCTAGCCCGCCACCGGCCTGACCTTCGACGCCGCCTCGCGCGCCCGCTCCCGCGCCTGCTCGACTGTGTCGCCACGCGCCGTCGCCACGCCCATCCGGCGGCGCTCATAGCTCTCCGGCTTGCCGAACAGCCTCAGGTCGGCGGTCGGAACCGCGAGCGCCTCGGCCACGCCCTCGAAGGCGATACCCGTCGCCTCCATGCCGCCGTAGATCACCGCGCTGGCCCCGATGTCGCGCTGGCTGACGTCCACCGGCAGGCCAAGGATGGCGCGCGCGTGCAGGGCGAACTCGCTCATGGTCTGGGTCGCCAGCGTCACCAGACCGGTGTCGTGCGGCCGCGGCGACACCTCCGAGAACCACACCTGGTCGCCTTTGACGAACAGCTCGACCCCGAACACGCCCAGCCCGCCCAGGGCATTGGTGACCCTTCGCGCGATGTCCTGCGCCGCCGCCAGCGCCGCGGGCGTCATCGCCTGCGGCTGCCAGCTCTCGACATAGTCGCCGCGTTCCTGCCGATGCCCGATCGGGGCGCAGAAGTCCGTCCGCACCGCGCCGTCTCTCACCGACCGCACGGTCAGCAGGGTGATCTCGAAATCGAAGTCGATCCGCCCCTCGACGATCACTCGCGCCGTCTCGACCCGCCCGCCCGACTGGGCATAGGCCCAGGCGGCGCCCGCGTCCTCCAGCGCCTCGATCATCGACTGACCCTTGCCCGACGACGACATCACCGGTTTGACGAACACCGGCAGGCCGATCCGGTGCGCGGCCTCGGCCAGCTCCGCCGCGCTGCCGACGAAGGCGTAAGGGCTGGTCGGCAGGCCCAGTTCCTCGGCCGCCAGCCGCCGGATGCCCTCCCGGTTCATGGTCAGATGCACCGCCCGCGCGGTCGGTATGACCACCGCATGCCCCGCCGCCTCGATCTCGACCAGCACCTCCGTGGCGATGGCCTCGATCTCCGGCACGATGATGTGCGGGTGCTCGGCGGCGATGATTCCGACCAGCACATGAGGATCGGTCATTGGGATGACGTGACTGCGGTGCGCCACCTGCATGGCCGGGGCGTTGGGATAGCGGTCGACCGCGATCACCTCGGCGCCCAGCCGCTGCAGCTCGATCGCCACCTCCTTGCCCAGCTCCCCGGCGCCCAGCAGCATGACGCGCGTGGCGTTGGGGGTCAGCGGGGTGCCGATGCGCATGGGTCTAGTCTCCGGTCCGGGCGGGTTCGATCAGGTCCCAGGCGTTGCCGTACAGGTCCTCGAACACCACCACCTTGCCATAGGTCTCGTGCCGCGGCGCCTCCCGGAACCGCACTCCGGCCGCCGCCCACGCCGCGTGGTCCCGCGACAGGTCGTCGGTCTCCAGGAACAGCCACACCCGCCCGCCGGCCTGATCGCCGACGCGGGACCGCTGCTCGTCCTTTGTGGCCTTCGCCAGCAGCAGAGAGGTCTCGCCGCCCTTCGGCGTCACCCGAACCCAGCGCTTGCCGCCGCCCATGTCGGCATCCTCACTGAGTTCGAAGCCGAGCGTGCCGACGAAGAAGTCTATGGCCTCGTCGTAGTCCCGGACCAGCAGGCTGACGGCCCCGAGACGCGCCATCGTCAGAGGCGCGCCTTCACCGCCGCCACGACCGCTTCGGCCGTGATCCCGAACTTCTCGTACAGCACCTCGGCCGGGGCGCTGGCCCCAAAGCCCGTCATGCCGACGAAGCCGCCATCCTCGCCGATAAACCGCTCCCAGCCCTGCTGGATGGCGGCTTCCACGGCCACCCGGACCGTGCCGCGGCCCAGCACCGACGCCCGGTAGGCGGCGTTCTGCTTCTCGAACAGTTCGAAACAGGGGACCGAGACTACCCGCGTCGGCGTGCCTTCCGCCTCCAGCGTCTCCGCCGCCGCCAGCGCCAGCGGAACCTCGGTGCCGGTGGCGAACAGGGTCGCCTTCGCCTCGCCGTTCGCCGCCTTCAGTTCATAGGCGCCGCGGGCCGACAGGTTCTCGCCCGCCGCCACGGTGCGCACCGCCGCGGTCTTCTGCCGCGACAGGGCCAGTGCGGATGGGGCCGTCTTGTGCTCCAGGGCCAGCTTCCAGCACTCCATCGCCTCGACCGTGTCGGCCGGGCGGAACACCAGCAGGTTCGGAATCGCCCTCAGCGCCGCCAGATGCTCGACCGGCTGGTGCGTCGGCCCGTCCTCGCCGAGGCCGATGCTGTCGTGGGTCAGCACATGGATGACCCGAACGCCCATCAGGGCCGCCAGACGGATCGACGGGCGGCTGTAGTCCGAGAACACCATGAAGGTGCCGCCGTAGGGGATGACCCCGCCATGCAGCGCCATGCCGTTCATCGCCGCGGCCATGCCATGCTCGCGGATGCCCCAGTTGACGTAGCGGCCCTCGTAGGTCGGCGCGTCGAGGATCGGCGTGCCCTTGACGAAGGTGTTGTTCGAACCGGTCAGGTCGGCCGAGCCGCCGATCAGTTCCGGCACGGCGGCGAACAGCTCGTCCAGGGCCGCGCCCGACGACTGCCGCGTCGCCTGCGCCGGCTTCGTCTCGACGAGTTCGGCGATCTTCGCGTCCAGCTTGGCGAAGGCGCCCTCCGGCAGGTCGCCCTTCATCGCCCGGGTGAAGTCCGCCGCCTGCGATGAAGCCGCCAGCCGCGCCTCCCACGCCTTGCGTTCCTTCGCCCCGCGTCGGCCCACCTTCAGCCATGCCTTGTGGACGGCTTCGGGCAGTTCGAACGGATCGTGGGTCCACGACAGGCCCAGCCGCGTCGCCGCCACCTCGGCCGCGCCAAGCGCCGCGCCGTGGGTCTTGTGGCTGCCTTCCATGGTCGCCGCGCCGCGGCCGATCTTCGTGCGGCAGGCGATCAGCGTCGGCTTGTCCTGTCGCGTCGCCCACTTCAGCGCCGCCTTGATCTGCCCCATGTCATGGCCGTCGATCGCCTTGACCGCCCAACCCGCCGACTTGAAGCGCGCCTTCTGGTCGGTGGCGTCCGACAGGCCGACCTTGCCGTCGATGGTGATCTCGTTGTCGTCCCACAGAACGGTCAGCTTGTTCAGCCTGTAACGGCCCGCCAGGGTGATCGCCTCCTGCGACACGCCCTCCATCAGGCAGCCATCGCCGGCGATGACCCAGGTCCGGTGGTCGACCAGGTCCTCGCCGAACCGCGCCGCCAGATGCCGCTCGGCCATGGCGAAGCCGACGCTGTTGGCCAGACCCTGTCCCAGCGGTCCGGTGGTCGTCTCGACCCCCGGCATGTGGCCGAACTCGGGGTGGCCCGCGGTCTTCGAGCCCCACTGCCGGAAGTTCGACAGCTCCGCCTTCGTCGCCGCCTTGTAGCCGGTCAGGTGCAGCAGGGCGTAGATCAGCATCGAGCCGTGGCCGGCGGACAGGATGAAGCGGTCGCGGTCGGCCCAGTCCGGCCGGCTGGCGTCGAACTTGAGGAATTTGGAGAACAGCACCGTCGCCACGTCCGCCATCCCCATGGGCATGCCGGGGTGGCCGCTCTTCGCCTTCTCGACCCCGTCCATGGCCAGGACGCGGATCGCGTCCGCCATCTGCTTCGGCGTGGCTTTTTCGGATACGGTTGTGGCGTCGGTCACGGGGGGACCTTTCGTCGGGAGGCGGAAAAAGGGAGGCGCGCCGCTTTACCCCGACGCGCCAGCGGGTTCTATACGGATTCTGGAGGAAGTGACCTGCATGGACGCTGCATCGGCCGCCAAGGACCGGGTTGATCGCGCTCTGGCGCTGCTCGAACGCCGCCTGCTCGACCTGAAGAGCCGCGCCGCCGCGACCGGCCGCGCCCCCGACGACGACCTGTTCGCGCCTCAGCCGTCCAGCGAGACCGACCGCATCCGCATCCACGAACTCGAATCCGCCGGCCGCGACGCCGCCGAGGTTCTCGCCCGCGCCGCCGACGCCATCCGCGAAAGCCTGGCCGAGCAGGGGGGCCGCTGATGGCGACGGTGACCGTCGAGATCAACGGCCGACCCTACGCCGTTGGCTGCGCGGACGGGCAGGAGGAGCGCGTCCGCATCCTCGCGAAACAGTTCGACGGCCATGTCCGGCAGGTGGCGGGCGAGGTCGGCCACGTCGGCGACATCCGCCTGTTCCTGATGGCGGGCCTGCTGCTGGCCGACGAGCTGCACGAAGCGCGCCTGGCCAATCCTGCCGCCGAGCCGCAAGCGCCGGCCGCCACGACCGACGGCGTCGCCGAGGCGCTCAACGCGGTCGCCGCCCGCCTCGAGAAGATCGCCCAGGGACTTTAACGCCTCCCGTCGGCCCAAAGCCTGTCGGATTTGTCATTTGCGCCGATATGTAAGCGCTTATACATCTGCCTCATGCCCCATTCGTTGCGAACCCATGGCGTCCTGCTTCGCCGGCTGATCGACCACCTCGACGGCGCCGTGGAGCAGAGCTACGACCTGGCCAACCTCGACTACCGGCCGCGGTTCACCCCCATCATGCGCGCCTTGCTGAACAGCGGGCCGGCGAGTCTGCGCACCCTGTCCGAGCGCACCGGCGTGACCCATTCGGCCATCAGTCAGACGGTCGCCCAGATGGGCAAGAGAGGCTGGGTCTCCGTGGCGGTCGGCCGGGACGGGCGCGAGCGGATCGTCGCCCTCACTCCCTTCGCCATGGAGCGAGTGCCGGCCCTCGAACGCTGCTGGGCAGCCACGGAGGCCGCCTCCGCCACCCTGGACGACGACGTCGGCCAGCCCCTCGCCGATGTGCTGATCCGGGCCCTCGAGGCGCTGGATCGTCGTCCTTTCGCCGACCGCCTTGCGGCGGCCTCAACTGATCAGCCCGGAGATATCCGATGAACCGCGCCCGCCTTCTCCTGTCCGTCTGCGCCCTGGCCTGCCTCGCCGGGACGCCCGCCGTGGCCCAGAGGGCCGCACCGACAGCGGTCGCCCGCGTGGAGGCTGTGGCGCCGCTGACCGCCACGCAGCGCGCGGCGGCCGTCGCGGACATCATCCGGACGGTCGAGACCCGGTACGTCTTTCCCGATCGCGTCGCCGCCATCCGGGCCCGGCTGAACGAAGGGCTCTCCAGTGGACGCTACGACACCGCTGATCCCGGAGCCTTCGCCGAGAGGATTACGGCCGACCTGCGCGAGTCGAGCAGCGACGGGCACATGTATCTCAATCATGCGCCGGCCGAATATTCGGCCGTCGCCGGCTCGGACGAGCCGACCGCGGATAATCCGGCTTTTCAGGCCATCTGGGCGGCCGCCGCCCTGCGCAGCAATCATGGCCTGTCCGAGATGCGCATCCTGCCCGGCAACGTCCGCTATCTCCGTATCGGCCAGTTCCACTGGGTCGCGGATCGCACCGGCCAGGCCTACGACGACGCCATGCGGTTTCTGCGCGACGGCGATGCGCTGATCATCGATCTGCGCGGCAACGGGGGCGGGGATCATGCCGCCGTGCGCTACCTGCTCAGCCATTTCATGGAGCCGGACCAGCTGGACATTACCTTCCTGGAGGCGGGCGAGGAGCCGGTCCAGTCGCGGACCCTCGACAATCTTCCGGCGGGCCGGGTGCGCGGCAAGCCCCTCTATGTCCTGATCAATCGACAGGTCGGTTCGGCGGCTGAGGCTTTCGCCTACGATGTCCAGCAGTTCCGGTTGGGAACGCTCGTCGGCGCGACCACGGCCGGGGCGGCCAATAACAACACCTTCTTTCCCATAGCGCCCGGCTTCATGTTGAGCGTCTCCTACGGCCGGCCGGTGCATCCCGTGAGTGGCGGAAACTGGGAGGGCGTCGGCGTCAGCCCGGACGTCGCCGTGGAACCGGCGGTCGCGCTGGACACGGCGATGTCCCAGGCCTTGGCGACGCTGCTGGCCCGCGCCGACGCCGATCCCGCCGACCGCGCCGGCTGGGAGTGGGCGGAGGCCGGAGTTCGCGCCCGGCTGAATCCGCCGGCGGTTGCGCCCGCGCACCTGCGGGCGCTGGCGGGATCCTACGGAGGCCGGGTCATCCTGTTCGAGGATGGCGGGCTCGTCTGGCGGAGATCCAACGGTCAGACGTCGAAGCTCACGCCCATGAATGCCGACGGCCTGTTCGCGGTGGAGGGCGCGGACGACCGCATGCGCATCTGGCTGTCGGGCGATGCGCTCGAGATGCGGAGGATCGACGACCCGGCGCCGCCCCGTTTTCCGCGCGACTGACGCCCGCCATTGTTCCGCCCCGGGAGAGCGACTATCTTGTTCGGTGGCGGGTCCTGCTGCGGCCCTCGTCGAAGGCAACATTTCCTCGCGACCTTAATTCACTCGAAGGGATCTGTCCCTGTTTGGGCTCGAGGGCCCGGGCACACGGAGCCCACCTGGCTACCCAGGTCGAGAGGATTTAAACGCCCTTCACGGTTCTTGCGGCGCCGCCACCCTCTTCTCTCCGGTGCGCTATCGCTCGCCGCGCGGCGGCTCGCTGCTTGAGCGCGGACGCGGATGTCTCCTCCCGACGCAGTGGGGAGGGGGCGACGACGACCCCGCCGATGCGCTACGCTCCTGCATGACCGACAAGCACGAACTCCGGGCGGCCATGCGGGCGAACCGAAAGCGGCTGGCCGGCCTCGATCCGGAAGCGTCGTTGCGGGCGGCGGAGCACGCGGACCAACTGCCCTCCGGCGAAGTCGTGGCAGTCTACCGCGCGATCGGCTCGGAGATCGACGCCGAGGCCCTGTCGGCGGCCCTGAGCCGCCAAGGCTGTCAGCTCTGCCTGCCGGTGGTGATCGAGCGCGACGCCCCGATGATTTTCCGCCGCTGGGCGCCGGGTGAGCCGCTGGAGCTCGACGTGGCCGGAGTGCCCGCGCCCCTGCCGCTCGCCGAGGTGGTCGTCCCCGACCTGATCGTCACCCCGCTGCTCGCTTTCGACGCCGCCGGCGGGCGGCTGGGGCAGGGAGGCGGCTACTACGATCGGACCTTCGCGGCCCTTCCCGCCGTCATCCGGATCGGTCTGGCCTACGCCGGGCAGGAGATCGAACATCTGCCCGTCGAACTGCACGACATCCGGCTGCATGGCGTTCTGACCGAGAGGGGCTATAGAGCCGTTCCATGAGGCAGAGCGTATGAGACTGGCGTTTTTCGGCGACGTCGTGGGCAAGTCCGGTCGCGACGGGCTCAGCGACCACCTGCCCGGCCTTAAGCGCGACCTGAAGCTCGACTTCGTGGTCGTCAACGCAGAGAACGCCGCCGGCGGCTTCGGCATCACCGAGAACACCGCCCGCGAGCTGTTCATGGCCGGAGCCGACTGCCTGACCCTGGGCAATCACAGCTGGGACCAGCGCGAGGCCCTGACCTATATCGTGCGCGAGCCGCGGCTGATCCGCCCGCTCAACTATCCTCGCCTGATGGACGCCCCGGGGGCGGGGGCCAATCTCTTCGAGACACATTCCGGCAAGACCGTCCTGGTCATGAACGTCCTTGGCCGAATCCATATGGACCCGATGGACGACCCGTTCAGCGCGGTCGAGAAGGAGCTGGCGGCCTGTCCGCTTGGCATGGCCGCCGACGCCATCATCGTCGACATGCATTGCGAGGCCACCTCCGAGAAGATGGCCATGGGCCATTTCTGCGACGGCCGGGCCAGCCTCGTGGTCGGCACCCACACCCACGTGCCCACGGCCGACTGCCAGATTTTGACCGGCGGGACCGCCTATCAGACAGACGCCGGCGGCTGCTGCGACTACGACTCGGTGATCGGCAACGAGAAGGAAGAGCCGCTCCGGCGCTTCACCACCCGACTGTCCGGCGGCCGCTACGTCCCCGCGCACGGCCCGGCCACGATCTGCGGCGTTTATGTCGAGACGGACGACAGAACCGGCCTTGCGACCCGCGTCGAGCCCATCCGCGTCGGGGGACGGCTGAGCCAGGCGGTGCCGGTGGTCTGATCCTGTCGAAGAGTTAATGGCGCGGCCTGCATCCAGGGCCGCCCGCCGCCGCCTCTCTCCGCGAACATCCTTGCGGAGCCTTCGATGCTGAAGATCCTCGCCGCCGTCGCGGCTCTCGTCCTGCCGACCGTGGCCCTGGCCCAGACGCCGGAACCCGTAGAGGTCATGATCGTCGGCGCCTACCACATGGGCAATCCGGGCCAGGACCTCCACAATGCCCGCATCGACTCCGTCACGACGCCGGAGAAGCAGGCCGAGCTCGAGGCGGTGGCGGAGGGGCTGGCCCGCTTCCGTCCCACCGCCGTCGCGGTCGAGCGCATCGCCGGCGACCAGTCCACCCTGCTGGACCAACGCTACCCGGGCTTCACCCCCGCCGACCTGCTGACCAACCCGGACGAGCGGGTCCAGCTCGGCTATCGCCTGGCCCACCGTCTCGGCCTCGAACGCGTCTACGCCATTGACGAGCAGGACCGCGAGGGCCAGCCGTCCTACTTCCCGTTCGAGGACGTGCAGAACTGGGCCGCAGCCAACGGCGGCGGCGAGCGGCTCGGCGCCATGCACGGTGAGGTCGCCGCCATGCTCGCCGAACTCGAACGGCGGCAGGCCACGGACAGCGTCGCTCAGCTGCTGACCCGCATCAACGCGCCCGAGAGGGTCCGCCGCGACCAGGGCTTCTACGCCCGCCTGATGAGCTTCGGAGCCGGCGACGATCAGCCGGGCGCTGTCCTCAACGCCCGCTGGTACGCCCGCAACGCCCAGATATTCGCCCGGCTGCTGCAGGTCGCCCGGCCCGGAGACCGCATCGTGGTGATCTACGGCTCGGGCCACAACTACTGGCTCCGCCAGATGGTCGAGACGACGCCGGGCTTCCGACTCGTCGAGCCGGCCGGCTATCTGCCCACGGACTGAGTCAGGCTAGAACCACACGCCCATCCCCGCTCGCCACCGCGAAGGTCGCCCGGGTGGTCAGCGTCCCGCCCTTCTCCGAAACCTTGTCCAGCACCTTGAACTCGGTCTGCCAGCGCTCCGGCGTTACGTCGCAGACGACATAGCCGCGCTGGGCGTTGTTGAACTTGAGGAACGGGTTGTCGGCCAGATAGCGGCGGCCGTCCGGGCGCTGGTCCACCCCGTCCCCGGACGAGCTGATCGAGGTGGTGACGAATTCCGCCGCCACCGGCGCCCCTTCGGGGTTGCGGCTGTCGACGTACAGCTCGCCGGCGTAGTTCTGATGCTCGTCGCCGGTCAGCACGATGGTGTTGGCGATCCGACGGTCGCGCAGCCGATCCAGCAGCCGCTGCCGCGGAATGTGGTAACCCGCCCAGGAATCGAGGTTGTAGCCCGGCTCCGGTCCCTCCTTGCGGTCCAGATCCATCACCATGATCTGCTGCGCCAGCACCTTCCAGCGGGCGTCTGAACGCTCGAGGTTCCGGTAGAGCCAGGCCTCCTGCGCCTCGCCCAGTACCTGCGCCCGCGGGTTCGAAACGCCCTCGCAGGTCGTAGCCCAGTTGTCGCCGCAGGGCTGGTCGGTGCGGTGCTGCCGCGTATCGAGCAGATTCAGGTCCAGCAGGTTTCCCCACGACGCATGGCGATACAGCTGGATGTCGGAGCCTTTCGGGAAGGCCGACCGCCGCAGCGGCATGTGCTCGTAGAAGGCCTGCGCCGCCGCCTGCCGCCGCAGCAGGAAGACCTCGGGCGGGACGCCGTCGTCGCGGTCCGAAACCCAGTTGTTGGCCACCTCGTGGTCGTCCCAGGTCACGAACCAGGCCGCCGCCGCGTGGCTGGCCTGCAGGTCTGTATCCATCTTGTACTGGGCGTAGCGGCTCCGGTAGTCGTCCAGCGAATAGGTCTCGCCGCCGAAATGCTGGCGCGGGTTCTCCATGGTCCCGCCCGAGCCCGTATACGTCCGGCTGCCCCGTCCTTCGTAGATGTAGTCGCCGTAGCAGTAGACGAAATCCAGGTCCTCGGCCGCCGCCTTGCGGTGCGCCGTGTAGAAGCCCTGCTCATAGGCCTGGCAGCCCAGCACGCCGAACCGCGCCCGCGCCACCGACGCGCCCGGCGCCGGGGCGGTCTTCGCCCGGCCGGTTGCGGTGCGTTCGGCGCCGGCGATGAAGCGGTAGAAATACTCGCGGCCGGGTTCGAGGCCTTCGACCTCGACATGAACGGCGTGCCCCATCTCGGGCCGCGCGATCGCCTCGCCCTTCTGCGCCACGTTGGAGAAGCCGCGGTCTGTCGCGACCTCCCACTTCACCGGGACGGGCGCCGAGGGCATGCCGTGGCCGATCTCCAGCGGGCGCGGGGCCAGCCGCGTCCAGATCACGAACCCGTCGGCGGTCGGATCGCCGGCCGCGATGCCCAGCTGGAACGGGTATTCCGCGAAGACCGGGTCGGCGAGGGCCTGCCGCCCCGCGCCCAGCGCCGCGCCGCCGGCGGCCAGCGCCAGCATGAGGCCCCGGCGGGATACGGATTCGGGCAGGCTCATGTCAGGCGCTCCAGGGTTCGAACGCCGCAGAACTAGCCCGGAAATATGACGGTCGTCACTCGCCCGCTGTTTCGCCCGGCCGCCAGGCTTCGAGGGCGGCGATCTCGGCCTTGCGCGCGTCTATGGTGCTCCGGGCCAATTGGCGCAACGCGGGGTCGGACGTCTCGCGCAGCGACGCCTCGGCGCGGGCTATGGCTGACCGGTGTTCCTGGATGGCCGCCCTGACGTAGGCCTGATCGCCGGTCGCGGGCCGCCCTGCCTCGATCTCGGCGGTGGTCGGCGTCGCCGCGGCCTGCCGCGCCGCGGCCGCCTCGCGCAGCGCCTGTTCCACGGGGTCGCCGCCACCCTCGCAGGCCGCCAGACCGAGCGCGAAGCCCGTCGTCAGCGTGATGGCGGCGAGGCCGCGCCTCATGCCCGGCCTTCGATCCAGTTCGGGAGCCAGCTCTCGTGCATCTCGCGCAGGTGATCGAGCGGCAGGCGGAACAGGTCACCCTCCGGCCCTCCCGAAGCGAAGTCGCGCCCCTTGGCCCGGCCCACGACGCTGGCGTGAAGCCCGGCCGCCTGGGCCGCCGCGATCACGTCCGTCGCCTCGGGCACGGCCACCAGGTACCGAGCCTGATCCTCGCCGAAGAGCAGGATGTGGGCGTGCGCCGCCGAGGTGGCGTCCAGCTCGACTCCCACGTCCGAGGCCAGCGCCAGATCCGCCGCGGCGCCGATCAGGCCGCCGTCCGACAGGTCGTGGACCACGGTCAGTTCGCCCGCCTCGATCAGGCCCCGCACGAAATCGCCGGTCTTCTTCTCCAGAGCCAGGTCGACCGGCGGCGGGGCCCCGTCCTCGCGGCCCAGAACCTCGCGCAGATAGAGCGACGAGCCCAGCTCGCCGACCGTGTCGCCGATCAGCACCAGCACATCGCCCTCGTTCATGCCGCCGAAGCCGGTGACCACGTCGTAGTTGGGCAGCAGGCCGACGGCGCCCACCGTCGGCGTCGGCGGAATGGCCGCGCCGTTGGTCTCGTTGTAGAGGCTGACGTTGCCGCTCACGACCGGGAAGTCCAGCACCCGGCAGGCCTCGGCCATGCCGTCGATGGCGCGGACGATCTGGCCCATGATCTCCGGCCGCTGCGGATTGCCGAAATTGAGGTTGTCGGTGATGGCGATCGGCCGCGAACCGACGGCGGTCAGGTTGCGCCACGCCTCGGCCACCGCCTGTTTGCCGCCCTCATAGGGGTCGGCCTGGACATAGCGCGGCGTGCAGTCCGAGGTCATGGCCAGACCCTTGTCGGTGCCGTGCACCCGCACCACGCCTGCATCCGCTCCGGTCGCCGAGTCCTGCAGGGTGTCGGCCATCACGTGGCGGTCGTACTGCTCCCAGATCCAGCGCTTGGAGGCCATGTCGGGGCAGCACACCACCTTGATCACCGCATCGACCCAGCTGTCCGGGGCGGGGATGGTCTTGGCGTCCAGGCGCGGCTGCAGCTCGGGCTGGACCCACGGCCGGTCGTACAGGGGGGCGTCGTCGAACAGCGGGGCCAGCGGCACGTCGCACACCGTCTCGCCGTGATGCTTGAGCACCAGCCGGCCGGTGTCGGTGGTCTGGCCGATGACGGCGGCGTCGAGGCCCCACTTCTTGAAGATGCGGTAGCCGTCCTCCTCGCGGCCCGGCTTCAGCACCGCCAGCATCCGCTCCTGGCTTTCGGACAGCATCATCTCGTAGGCCGTCATGCCTTCTTCGCGCTGGGGCACCATGTCCATGTTCAGCTCGATGCCGACCTCGCCCTTGCCGGCCATTTCGACCGAGGACGAGGTCAGGCCCGCCGCCCCCATGTCCTGGATCGCGGCCACCGCGCCCGAGGCCATCAGCTCCAGCGTCGCCTCGATCAGCAGCTTCTCGGCGAAGGGATCGCCGACCTGCACCGTCGGGCGCTTCTCGTCGGAGTCCTCGTCGAACTCGGCCGAGGCCATGGTCGCTCCGTGGATGCCGTCGCGGCCGGTCTTCGATCCGAAATAGACCACCGACAGCCCCGGCGCCGGGGCGGCGGAATAGAACAGGGCATCTGCCTTGGCCACGCCCACGCACATGGCGTTGACCAGGATGTTGCCGTTGTAGCCCCGATGGAAATTGGTCTCGCCGCCCACCGTCGGCACGCCGACGCAGTTGCCGTAACCGCCGATGCCGGAGACCACGCCCTTGACCAGCCGCTTGCTCTTCTCGTGCGACGGGTCGCCGAAGCGCAGGGCGTTGAGCAGGGCCACGGGCCGGGCTCCCATGGTGAAGACGTCGCGCATGATGCCGCCCACGCCCGTCGCCGCCCCCTGGTAGGGCTCGATGTAGGACGGATGGTTGTGGCTCTCCATCTTGAAGATGCAGGCGTCGCCGTCGTCGATGTCGATGACCCCGGCGTTCTCGCCCGGTCCGCAGATCACGCGAGGCCCCTTGGTCGGGAATTTGCCGAGGTGGATCTTTGACGACTTGTACGAGCAGTGCTCGGACCACATCACCGAGAAGACGCCGAGTTCGACCTGGTTGGGTTCGCGGCCCAGCCGGTCGAGAACGACCTGATACTCGTTCGGGGCCAGGCCGTATTCGGCGGCCAGTTCGGCCATGGTCTTTTCGGGAGCGCTCATGGCCGCGCCTTCTAGCCGCAGACGGCGCCCCTGTCAGCCGTTCCCGGCGGAACATCGTCGCCGGCCCGCCATTCTGTCAGACGAAGCCAACGGAGGCCGCCATGACGGACCAGCCGATCGATCCCGCCGCCACTCCCGCAGACCCCGACGCGCCCGAGATCGCCGCCGACGACGCGGGGGCCAGCGCCGCCGCCGAACGGGCCGCGAAACAGGCCGCCAATGACGACACCGCGGGGGAGAGCGACTGATGGCCCGCACCGGAAGCGAGACCACGCCGACTCCGGCCGACCACCAGCAGATGGATCGCTCCAACGACCCGGAGGTCACCCGGGCGATGGACGAGGCGGCGCCGGAGCAGGCGATGGCCAGCCGCCGGCAGCGCCTGACCGGGTCGGCGGTCGGCGTCGGCAGCGTCGGCTTTGACGAGGACGGGGCGTTCGACGTCGGCGACCCGGAGCACGATCCGCACGAAAATCCCGCGGCGGACTAGCGTTCGATTCTTTCCACCCCCGGCCGCAGCCGGAAGGTCAGGATCACGGCGCCGACCAGCACCGCCACCGCCGCCGCCAGCGCCACATAGGCCAGGGGGGCGTTCCGCGCCTGCTCGGCGACGAAGGCGCCCAGCAGACCCCAGGCGATGGGCAGGGCATAGGCCATCATGCGGAGCCGGAACGTCACGCCGAGGGCGACGAGCGCCACGACGGCGATCGCCAGCATGGCCCAGGCGGTGGGGCTCAGGACGGTCGGCAGGGTCCCGTCGCCGGTCAGGACGGTGAGCAGGTTCAGCGGCGCGGCGACCGTCAGCCAGCCGGCCAGCAGGGCCAGCGGCCAGACCACGAACCAGCGGTCCCGCTCCGTCCGGCCCAGCGCCCGGATGGCGTCGGCGTTGTGCAGCAGCGGCAGAAGCAGGGCGATGAGCGAGGCGAAGATCAGCACCACAGTCGCCGCTTCCCAGTCGAAGGCCGCCGCGACGACCCACCAGCCGATGCCCAGGAAGGCCGCGACCGACGGCCAGCCGAAGCGGTGGATCAGCAGGCTCTCGCCGGTCTGACGCAGGACCTGACGGACCGCATAGGCGAGAAGTCCGAGATAGATCACGCCCCAGATCGAGAAGGCGTAGCCGGCGACCCGGAGCGTCGCATCGCTGTCGGCCGAGAACTCCGCCGGCGTCTGGCCCCAGCCCATCAGCTGCTGGGACTGGCCGACGGCCACGGCGAACACGGCGCTGGCCAGAACGATCAGGCGCCGGGTGATCTGGGCGGGCGTCGGGCGGACGATCGAGGACATGGGAGATCCTGCGGACGAGGCGTCTGCGAACACTACGCGCCGGAAGCCGCTCTGGTTCACCCCGCCGGAACCGGGCCGTCCGCGCCGGGGTTCTGTCTGCAAAGGAGACCGCCATGGCCGACGAATCCACACGCCCCGGAGAGACGCCGCATTTCGAGACCGACACGGTCCAGGCCGACCGGGCCCGCGAGCAGGGCCTCGGCCTCGGCGAGCGGGAGCTGAACGCCCAGCGCGATCCCGGCGGGGTCCGCACCGCCGACGAGGATCCGATGCTCGAGGACGGGGCCTCGCGCACCGTCGACGAGGATGCGCTGGACCAGTCGATCGGGGTTCAGGGCTCGGCCGATGGCGAGCGCCGCCGCGCGGACGATGTCTGACCCTGCCGAGGTGGCGCGGTTTTCGAGTCCGGCGTGCCAACAGTGCCATCGTGCCCCATCGATAATGGCCCTCAAAGCAGTGGCTTAGGTCTTCGGTGGCGATGGCCGGCGGCGGCAACCGTGCCAGATTATGCGAAATTCCGGCCCAAGGAGCGATACCGTAGCGCCACTCATTCCTGACTTGTCAAAGACCCGGCGGCCGGAGAGCCGCACCGTCTGACATGGGACCGGTGGGCCGGCAGTCAAGATTGTCCAAGGAATAAATTCCTTAACGGATCGTCAGGGGCGGACGCGCGCCGGATTGCCGAGGGCCGTCGCGCCCGCCGGGACGTCGCGCGTCACCACGGCTCCGGCGCCGATGATCGCGTCGTCGCCGATCGTCACCCCCGGCAGGATCAGCGCCCCGCCGCCGATCCACACATTGAAGCCGATAGCGATCGGCTTGCCGAACTCGATCCCGGCCGCCCGCTCGGCGGCGTTGCGCGGATGGTCGGCGGTCAGGATCTGCACGCCGGGCCCGATCTGGGTTCCGTCGCCTATGTCGACCTCGCAGACGTCGAGGATGATGCAGTTGAAGTTCAGGAAGACGTTGCGGCCCAGCCGGATATTGTAGCCGTAGTCGCAGTGGAACGGCGGGCGGATCACCGCCCCCTCGCCGACTTCGCCCAGCCTCTGACGCAGCAGGTCGCGCCGCTCGGCGGGGCTGGCCGCGAGCGAGGCGTTGTAGCGCGCCATCCAGTGTTTGGCCGTGGTCTGGTCGGCCTGGAGTTCCGGATCGCCGGGGTTGTAGGGCAGGCCAGAGATCATCTTCTGGCGTTCGCTCATGAACATGGCCGGCTCCCCTCACGCATCCCTGGGGGCGCGTCCTGCGGCGAGTTCGGCCGTATCGGCCGTCCGGGTCAAGTCCGGTCCGAGGTCAGGCGGCCGCGAAGATGCTGCGGAACAGGGTCGCGCCATCGGCCGAGCCCAGCTCTTCCTCGAACGCCCGGTCGGGGTGGGGCATCATGCCCAGCACATTGCCGCGCGCGTTCTGAAGGCCGGCGATGTCCCCGACCGAGCCGTTCGGATTGTCGACGTAGCGGAACACCACCTGGCCCTCGCCCTCGATCCTGGCCAGGGTCTCGGCGTCGGCGAAATAGTTTCCGTCGCCGTTGCCCTGGGTCATCACCACCTCGCGCTGGCCCTGATAGCCGGCCGTGAAGCGGGTCTGGCCATTGGCGACGGTCAGGCTGATCGGCTTGCAGACGTATTTCAGCCCGGCGTTGCGCAGCAGGGCGCCCGGCAGCATTCCCGCCTCGCACAGGATCTGGAAGCCGTTGCAGATGCCGACCACGGCGACGCCCTTGTCAGCAGCTTGCTTCACCGCCTGCATCACCGGCGACTGCGCCGCCATGGCCCCGCAACGCAGATAGTCGCCATAGGAAAAGCCGCCCGGCAGGACGATCAGATCCAGCCCGGACGGCAGTTCCGTCTCCTGATGCCAGACCATCTGGACGGTCTCGCCCGTCGAGCGTTCGATCGCGACCTTGCAGTCGCGGTCGCAGTTGGACCCCGGGAAAACGATGACGGCTGCGCTCATGGCGGCGCCCTTTAGCAGCGTTTGCCGCTCCTGTCAGGGTCTGGCGCCGTCCGGCGTTTCGCTTCGCACCGTGGCGAGGAATTCGGTCATCGCCGCCACGCGCGGCTCGGCCATCCGGCGAGCCGCGGCGGTCTTCAGGCGCGGTGGGATGTCGACGGCGAATCGCTCGATCCGCCCCAACGCCTGATCGTAGTCCGGCCGGTCGCCCGTCGCCGCCAGCAACCGGGCGGCCCCGAGGGCGCCAAGGAAGTCCAGCGCATCGGCGTCGTGAATGGCGAGCGCCTCGGGGCCTTCCGGCTCCTTGTCGTACATATGGCCCAGGATGGCGGCGCGGACGGCCGGAAATTTCTCCATCGGAAATCCCGCCTCCGTCAGGAACGGCTCGGCCAGTTGCACCGAGCGCACGGCGTGGTCCACGCCGGCGACGGCGAACGGTTCGATCCCGCCCCAGTCGTGCAGAAAGGCGGCGGCGAACATCACATCGGGGTCGACCGTCAGCCCCTCGGCCTGCGCCACCGCCATCCCGAACAGATAGTCGCGTTCCGAATGCCGCCAGCCCCAGCTTGGGTGCCGGAAATGCTCATGCGCCTGGGCGTAGACGGCGCGCCGCCATGCGCTGTCCATGGGAATGCCCGCGGGCGTCGCCGTCGCGGCCGCCGGGGCGTCCTGCGTCCCCGCCGCACTCGCTGTAGCCAGAAGCAGCGCGCCCGCCGCGATCGCCTTGACGATGGTTCTCATGCCGCCCCCCCAGAATGGAATTCGCTCAGCCCTTGTTCTCGTAAACGCCCGTGATCGAGGCCTTCGCCAGCGTATGGAAATGCAGGTTGAAGCCGAACACCGCGCCGGAATTGTCGGGCGTTACGTCCAGCTTTTCCGTGTCCACGGCGAAGACGGTGAAGATGTAGCGGTGCGGCCCGTGCCCCGGCGGCGGCGCGGCCCCGCCGAAGCCTGTCTCGCCGAAGTCGGTCCGCCCCTGCACCGCGCCCGCCGGCATGCCGCGGCCCGAGGCGCCGGCGGCCAGCTCGGTCACATCCGCCGGAATATTGGCCACGATCCAATGCCAGAAGCCGGAGCCCGTGGGCGCGTCCGGATCGAAACAGGTGACCGCGTAGCTCTTCGTCCCCTCCGGCGCGCCCGACCATTTCAGATGCGGGGAGGTGTTGCCGCCGGCGTAGACCTGCGCCTCCGGCAGCACGCCGCCGTCGGTGATGTCGTTGGAGGTGAGGGTGAAGGTCATGGCGGGTTCTCCTGCTGGCCTCGACCCTAACGCACGAGCGTGGAGGCCGTCATCATTCGGCTCAGCCCGGATCGACTTCTCGCAAATGACCACCAGAGACGCCGTAGGTGGCGTTCAGGTCCAACACGCGATGTCCAATGATCTCGCGGGCGGCGAGAGACACGACGATCACGAGCAGGGCATTGAAGCGACCGGTTCCGATCAGAATCTGGTCGTATCGGTTGAGGGCGTCGCGATAGACGTAATGCACGTCGTTGAGATGAGGCAGGCCGAGTTCATCGAGATCCAGCGAATCCACGTATGGCCAGATATCGACGATGGCCTCCGCGGATTCCGTGATGTCCCGCATTGGAGGGGCGAAGAACGCGTGAAACTCCGCCTCGGTCAGGTGCTTTCCGGCGGGACCCGTCATCCCCCGTGCGCCGCCTGCTTCGCCGCCGGCGTGAAGGCGCTGTCGTCCATCAGCCCGCCCGCCAGCGCCGCCGCGAACACCACGCAGGCGCCGGCGATGAACAGGGCGATCAGCAGTTTGACGACGCGGCTCACGCCACCTCGATGCGGTAGCTTTCGATCACGGTGTTGGCCAACAGGGTCTCGCACATCCGCTTCGCCTCGGCGGCCGGATCGGCGGCGCCATCGAGGTCGAACTCGATCAGCTTGCCGACGCGGGCGTTGGCCACGCCGGCCCAGCCCAGACCATGCAGGGCGCCCTCGACGGCCTTGCCCTGCACGTCCAGCACGCCCGGCTTCAGGAAGACGTGAACCTTGACCCTCGCCATCAGTGCAGTCCCCCCTGAATCACGGTCGGCATGTCCTTCATTATGCCGAGGCGGCGGGCCACCTCGGTGTAGCTTTCGATGACGTTGCCCAGATCGCGGCGGAAGCGGTCCTTGTCCAGCTTCTCGCCCGTGGTGCTGTCCCACAGGCGGCACGAATCGGGGCTGATCTCGTCGGCCAGAATCACGCGCGAGAAGTCGTTCTCCCAGATCCGGCCGAACTCGATCTTGAAGTCGACCAGGGTGATGCCGACGGCGCCGAACATGCCCGACAGATAGTCGTTGACCCGCACCGTCATGGCCAGGATGTCGTCCAGCTCCTGGGTCGAGGCCCAGTTGAAGGCGGTGATGTGCTCCTCGGTGACCATCGGGTCGTTGAGCTCGTCCTTCTTGTAGTAGAACTCGATGATCGAGCGGGGCAGGGGCGTGCCCTCGTCGATGCCCAGCCGCTGGCTCATCGAGCCGGCGACGATGTTGCGGCACACGACCTCCAGCGGGATGATCTCGACCTCGCGGATCAGCTGCTCGCGCAGGTTCAGCCGCTTGATGAAATGGTTGGTCACGCCGATGCCGTTCAGGCGCGACATGACGAATTCGCTGATCCGGTTGTTGATGACGCCCTTGCCTTCGAGGACCGCCTTCTTCTGGGCGTTGAAGGCGGTGGCGTCGTCCTTGAAATACTGGATCAGGGTGCCCGGCTCCGGTCCCTCGTACAGAATCTTGGCCTTGCCCTCGTAGAGCTTCTTGCGCTTGACGTTCATCATCACGGGTCCGGGCGGGGCTTCGCCAGAAACGAAAATCGCGCGGCCAGCACGGTGGTCTGGGCGGCGCGATCCGGAATCGGGCGGGCGGGAGAATTGGTCGGCCCTCCCTTACCGGAAGCCGGGCTGCGACACAAACGCAGGGCCGTAATGAACCGTCAGGGTTTCCGTTGCGTTCGGCTCCCGGGGAGCTATAGACCTGCTCGACCGCGGCCGCGTTTGGGCCGCCTGACGGAGCCTGCAGACGCCCATGACGACCTTCGACGATCGGGAAAAGGGCTACGAGTCCAAATTCGCCCTCGATCAGGAACAGGAATTCAAGGCGATCGCCCGGCGCAACAAGCTGCTGGGCCTGTGGGCGGCCGAGAAGATGGGCCTGTCCGCCCACAGCGCCGAGGAATACGGCCGCGCCATCGTCAAGGCCGATTTCGAACAGCCCGGCGAGGAAGACGTCTACCGCAAGATCGCCCAGGATCTGGAAGGCGCCGGCCTGACCGTCTCGGAAGGTGAAATCCGCCGCAAGATGGACGAACTGGCCTCCGTGGCCCGCGAACAGATTCGCAACGGCGAATAGGCCCTCCCATCACCTGACCGAGAAAGGCCGCAACCTTTCGGCTGCGGCCCTTCAGGACGGATCGATCGGGGGCGATCCGCCGCCGGCGCGGTGTGGGGGAGGGCGGCGCCGGGGTTCCTTGCCGCCGGTCAGCCAGGCGGCTCCGCGACCGTGTCGACGGCGTGGATCACCCCGTTCGAAGCGATCACCTCGGGCTTGCTTACCCGTGACACCCCGCCCGCGGCGTCCGTCAGTTCGATCGAACCGGCCGCGTTGACCCGCGCCGTCAGCACCCCGCCCTGCATCGTGGTCAGGGCCAGCGATCCGCCGCCCGTCTGGACCCGTTGCACAAGGCTGGCCGCGTCGAGCCGGCCGGGCACGACGTGATAGGTCAGCAGCCGACGCAGATCGGACCGGCCCTCCGGCGTGGTCAGGAAGTCCCGCCGCGCCGCCGGCACCTTCTCGAAAGCCGCGTTGGTCGGGGCGAACAGGGTGTAGGGGCCGTCCCCGTCCAGCGTGGCGGCGATGCCGGCGGTCTGCAGGGCGCTGACCAGAGTGGTCAGGTCGGCGTCCCGCTGCGCCGTCGTCAGCACCGTGCCGGCCGCCGTCGTCCGGGCCGCGGGGGCGGGGGCGGGGGCCTCTTCGGCCCGCTCCGAAACCTGTCGGTCGCAGGCCGCCAGCGTCAGCGCCACGGCGCTCAGCGCGGTCAGCACAGGACGGGTCGACAGCATGGCGCAGCCCCTCTGGCGCCGCCCTCCCGGCAGCTCCACGGGAATAGGACCCGGGACGCGATTTGGATGCGTCAGCGCGGAATTTTTCCGTAATCGGGGGTTGGCGGGAGAGCTATCGGACCCACCGGCCCAGGACCGCCCACGCCGCCGCCTTCTCGCCGAACGCTCGGGCGTGCGCGGGGCTGGAGGAGGGGAGGTCGATCAGGACCGTATCCGTGGCTTCGGCCAGCACCGCCCGGCCCAGCTTCGCCGCTGATCCACCGTTGAAGGCCACGGCGCGCAGCCTCGGGAGCGTCCGCACCAGGCCGCGAAGGTCCGCCGCCTCGGGCCGCCGGATGGCCGCGTCCAGGCTGCCGGGCCGCTCGGCGCTGGCGATGACGTCCCACAGGCCGACGCCGGCCTCGCGCAACGCCGACAGCCGCGCCTCATACGGCAGGGCGGCCAGATCGCGCCCGATCACGCCACCGATCAGCCGCCAGAAGGCGTTCTGCGGATGGCCGTAGTACTGGCCCGCCCTCAGCGAGGCGTCGCCGGGCAGGCTGCCGAGGATCAGCAGCCGCGTGTCGGCGTCAGCGACCGGATCGAAGGCCCGCTTGCGCTCCACGGCCTCAGGCGGCGTCGGCCCCGAACACCCGCGCGAACACCGTGTCCACGTGTTTGGTGTGATAGCCGATGTCGAACAGCGCCTCGAGCTGCGCCTCCGGCAGGGTGACGCGCGCGTCGGCCTTGAGGAAGTCGAGGAAGGCCCCTTCGCCGCGCCAGACCTTCATGGCGTTCTCCTGCACGGCGGCATAGGCGTCCTCGCGGCTTACGCCCGCCTGGGTCAGGGCCAGCATGACCCGCTGGGAGTGAACCAGACCGCCCAGCAGGTTGAGGTTCTTCTCCATATTGGCCGGATAGACGTTCAGCCGCTCGACCACCCCGGCCAGACGGTGCAGGGCGAAGTCCAGATGGATGGTCGCGTCCGGCCCGATGCCGCGCTCCACCGAGGAATGGCTGATGTCGCGCTCGTGCCAGAGGGCGACGTTCTCCATCGCCGGCGTCACCGCCGAGCGCACCAGACGGGCGAGGCCGGTCAGGTTCTCGGTCAGGATCGGATTGCGCTTGTGCGGCATGGCCGACGAGCCCTTCTGGCCCTTGTCGAAGAACTCTTCGGCCTCCAGCACCTCGGTGCGCTGCAGATGGCGGATCTCGATGGCCAGGCGCTCGACGGAGGAGGCGACCACGCCCAGGGCCGCGAAGAAGGCGGCGTGGCGGTCTCGCGGGATCACCTGGGTCGAGACCGGCTCGACCTGCAGGCCCATCTTCCCGGCCACATAGGCCTCGACCGCCGGATCGACGTTGGCGAAGGTCCCGACCGCGCCGGAGATGGCGCAGGTGGCGATCTCTTCCTTCGCCGTCAGCAGGCGGCGCTTCGCCCGCTGGAACTCGGCGTGATAGCCGGCCAGCTTGAGGCCGAAGGTGATGGGCTCGGCGTGAATGCCGTGGCTGCGACCGACGCACGGCGTGAATTTGTGCTCCTTGGCCCGCGTCTCCAGCGCCGCCAGCACGCGGTCGACGCCCTCGACAAGCAGGTCGGAGACCCGCGCCAGCTGCACGGCGAAACAGGTGTCCAGCACGTCGGACGAGGTCATGCCCTGGTGCAGGAAGCGGGCGTCGTCGCCGACGATCTCGGCCACATGGGTCAGGAAGGCTATGACGTCGTGCTTGGTCGTCCGTTCGATCTCGTCGATGCGGTCGGCGTCGAACGTCGCATCCTTGCCCCTGGTCCAGATCGCCTCGGCGGCCTCGGTCGGGATCACGCCCAGCTCGGCCATCTTCGTGGCGGCGTGCGCCTCGATCTCGAACCAGATCCGGTATTTGGTCTCCTGCGACCAGATATCGACGGCGGCGGGGCGGGAATAGCGCGTGATCATGGGCGGCGTTAGGCCGCGTGGGGCGCGCAACGTCAAGCGGGCGATGAGATGTCGATCAAAGTAACGCTGTTATCTGTCAAGCTTCCCGTCTAGGCTTGGCCTTCGGGGACGCGACATCAGAAATCATGAAGGGGCGGATCATGCGGCGAACCATTCAGGCGGCGCTCGCCCTTGTCCTGGCGCTCGGATCAGGCGGGCAGGCGCTGGCCCAGCGGGCGCCGTCCGCAAGGCCCCAACAGGTGACGCCCGCGCCGGCGGCGCCGGTCCGGCCCAGCCCCCGCACGCGTACGCCGGTCGAGCCGCAGACCCAGACGATCGCCCCGGGCGCACTCAATATGATGGCCATGACGGGGTGGACGCCGATCACATCGGACCCGATCCAGGGCGGCGTTTCCGTCGTTCCGGTCGACGGGCAATGGCGGCTGGTCGCCCGGGGGGCGGACGACCGCCTGCGGATCGCCACGGTCAATTCCGCCAACCTGCCGGCGTCCATAGCCTCGGGCGGCTGGTTCGTGACGGACGTCGTGACGCGGTCGGAGCCGAACTGTCGCTCGGCGAGCAACGTTTCGTCCGACGCGCTGGCATGCAGCCATCTGGGCGACGGCGGCGCCGCGGGCCTGGTTTTCCTGAAGGTCGGCTATAACAACCTGTACCAGGTGATGCAGGCGTTCAACCTCGGAGGCCAGGGGGCCGGCTTCCGGCCCACCCTGCTTGCCGGTCCGCTCCATGTGGAGGGCGCGGAATCCGCCGCCGGAGCCGCGGTGGGGTCCCGGACGATCCGCTTCGAGTTGCTCGTCTGGGACGGAAACCTGCGGTCGTTCCGGCTGTTGCGGCATACGCGCGAGATCGGGCCGATTCCGCTGGGGCAGTATGTTCCCAACTACGGGGCGCCCGTGAGGCTCAGCCCGAACGTTCCTGATCAGTGGACGGCAATGGCCCTGGCCTATCCGACCCCGTTCGGCTGCTCCGCCAATGCACGCTGCGCGATCGGCGGCCTGAACGGCGCCGTCCGCATCGTCAACATCACGGCAGGCGAGGGCGCCGAAGGCTTCGCCCAGGCCCCGGCCCAGCAGTCTGTCCTGCCGCCCGTGCCGGGCGGGCTCAGCCGAAATGTCGCCCCCGAACTGGTGGGCTCGCAGGTCGTGGTTCGCAATGCGGCCGGTCGCATCTATCGCGCGGCGTTCGGCGCGGGCGCCTGGCAGGACGAGGGAGGCTCGGCGCGGGACGGTTCAGGCATTTCCTGCGTCGAACGCCAGGGCGGGCCCGTGTGCTTCATCCAGGGCTCTGACGGGCGCATCTACTGGCGCGTGATGAGCTGACCGGGGGCCGCCGTCTCGACGAAGACGGATTCTGGCGGCTATTAGGCAACTTATGGAACTGATCATCGGACCGCGCCTGTATTCCACCTGGTCGCTGCGGCCATGGCTGGTGCTGAAGCGCTGCAAGGCCGACTTCACGGTGCGCGAGATCGACATCTATTCGCCCGGGGGACAGGCCGAGCTGGAGCGTATCTCGCCTTCCCGCCTCGTGCCCCTGCTCAGGGTCGAGGGCGAGACGATCTGGGACTCCATGGCCATTTCGGTGTGGTGCGCCGAGCGGTATCCGGAAGCGAAGCTGTGGCCCGCCGACGCCCATGCCCGTTGGCTGGCGCGGTCGGCGGCGTGCGAGATGCACGGCGGCTTCATGGGGCTGCGCACCGACTGCGGCATGGGCCCGGACCACACCATGGTCGGCCCCGACCGCTCGCCCCCGCCGAAGGGCGAGGCCGTGGAGCGCGACATCCGCCGCATCGTCAGTCTGTGGAAGGAGATGCGCCGCCGCTTCGGCGAGGGCGGGCCCTACCTGTTCGGAGAATGGTCCGTGCCGGACGCCTTCTTCACGCCCGTGGCCACGCGCTTCCGCCATTTCCAGATCGACCTTGCGGCCTATGGCGACGACGGCTCGGCCGCCGCCTATCGCGACGCCCTTCTGGCCCAGCCGGATTTCCTCGAATGGTCGGCGGAAGCGCTGCGTTAACCGCGCACCGGAACGCCGCCTTAAGACAACGCCGGTATCCTTGGACCCTGAAAAGCGCACATGCGTTCAGGCTCAGCCATGTCGATGCCCGTTGAACAGCCCCAACCCCGCCGGCCCAGCCTGATGGTCTATGGGCTGTTGATCGTGATCGCCTGCTGCCTGCCGGCCCTGCTGCTCGCCGGCCTCTAGGTCAGGGCGCGCCGCTGGTCGCCGGGGCCGCGGCCACTTCCAGCGTTTGAACGGGGGCGGGCGGGACGTAATCCAGCGCCAGCGGCACCAGGGTCGCGCCCGACGCCACCGCATCGAGGGTGTTCAGCGGCCGGCCGTTGAGACGCTGATAGATCCAGTAGGCCGCGACGACCTTCTCGACATAGTCGCGGGCCTGCGGCACATCGATCGTCTCGATCAGCAGCAGCGGATCGGCGTCGTGGCCCAGCTTGCGCACCGCCGCGACCATCGGCCCGGGCCCGGCGTTGTAGGAGGCCGCGACCCTCAGCAGGTCGCCATTGATGGCCGGCATGGCCAACACCTTGTTGACATAGGCCTGCCCGAGCCGGGCGTTCACTGCGGGGTCGAACAGCCGGTCGGGCTCGGCCACGAAGACGCGGTCGTTGGCCAGTTCCGCCGCCGTGGTCGGCATCACCTGCATCAGGCCGTAGGCGCCGACGGCCGACCGCGCGCGGGCGTTGAAGTCGGTCTCCTTGCGGGCGATGGCGTAGACCAGCGACCGCTCGATGGTGAAGCCGCCGTCCGGAGCGATCTCGGGTTGGGGATAGCGGTCCGCGTCGATGCGGCGGCCGTCGTCGCTGACGCCCATGACCCGGGGACCCAGGGCGCGGCCCAGCGCCGCCCACAGCTGGCGTCCGCGGTCCGTCAGGGCCGAGCGCAGTCCCGTGCGCAGTTCGTCGCGGGCGTCCGTGCCTCGTCCGACCTCGTAATAGGCCACCGTGCGGCGGGCGCGGTCGTCGGAGCGGATGAAGGCGTTCAGTTCTTCGGCGTCGACGTCGGTCGGCTCGTCCGGCTGCCAGGAGGCGCGCTGCAGGACGGCTCCGTAGGGCGTCGGTCCCAGGTTCTCGATGGTGGGCTCCTCGCCCAGCTGGCGCAGGGCGATCTGGCCGTAGAAGGTCGCCGGCCAGGAGCCCGCCCGGCGCAGCAGCGGCTGAACACGATCCTGCTGACCGGACCGGCCCGCCGAACGCGCGGCCCAGAAGGCGGCCCCCGACCGGACCCAGCCGTCCTCGGTCGGATCATCCAGCACCCGCTCGAAGGCGCGGGTCGCCTTGCCGTATTCGCCCAGCCGGTAGCTGGCCAGGCCAACCACCCACCAGTCGCCGATCTGCTCGCCGAGCGTGACCGCGCCGGTCAGGTCGTCATGGTTCAGGGCGATCCGCGCCGCCTTGGTCGGATCGTCCGCCGAGGCGCCGCCGCCGGCGGCCACCACGCTCGACCAGGTCCGGCCGCTGACGCTGGACGGCCGTTTCGGCTCGGGCGCCCCGTCCGGACGCCGGCGCAGGGCCAGATTGTAGGCCCGCGGCGCGCAGGGCAGGTCGGAATACTCCTCCAGCCAGGCGGCCAGCTCCTCGTAGGTGGCGGAATAGTCGGCGTGGAACAGCCGCTCGAACTCGACCTGGCCCAGCAGCACCCGGTCGTTGGCCTGGCGGGCCGAGGCGCGGGCGGCCTCGAGGTCGCCGCGGCGCAGGGCGTCGAAGGCGGTGGTGTAGCTGAGACGGTCGGCCGGACTCAACGCGGACACGACGCCGCGTCGTCCGTCATCCTCGGCGTGCGAAGGCGCGGCGGCCCCCAGCGCGAGGGCGAACGCCAGAGCGGTCGTCGGCGCGAAAAACGCGCGGCGGAAAGAAATCGGCACTGAAGGCGGCCCCCCTTAGAGCGTCATGCGGATCGTCTCGACTCGATCCACCCGGCGCTGTTCGTTCGGTCGTCAGGCCAGAAAGGCGCCACGGCCCCGGCCCATGTCAAGACGTGACGCCTTTTTGGGGCGGTTTTGAGTCGATCAGATTAACGAGCTTGGCCGTCGGCGAGGCGCGCCGCCAGCGAAAGCATGTCGGCCCAGGCCTGCCGCTTGGCCATCGGCTGGCGCAGCAGGAAGGCCGGATGCAGCGTCGGCAGGGCCGGCGCCGAAACACCGCCCTCGGCCAGCCGCCACTCGCGCCACTGGCCCCTCAGCTTCAGAATGCCCTCGTCGACCCCCAGCACCGCCTTGGCCGAGGCCCCGCCGACCAGCAGCACGGCCTTCGGCTTCAGGAGGGCGAAGGCCCGCTCGACGAAGGGGGCGCAGACAGCCTGCTCCGCCGGCGTCGGGGTGCGGTTGCCCGGCGGCCGCCAGAACACGGTGTTGGTGATGAACACCCGGCCCTCAAGTCCTGCTTCGGCCAGCATCCGGTCCAGCAGCTTTCCGGCCTTGCCGACGAACGGCTGGCCGCGCTCGTCCTCCTCCGCGCCCGGCCCCTCGCCAATGACCAGCACCTCGGCCTGCGGATTGCCCCGCGCGAACACCGATTGCCGCGCCCCCAGTCCCCGCAACGGGCAGCCCTCGAACGCCGCGATCGCCTGACCCAGGGCCTCCAGCGTCTCCGCCCCCGCCGCCAGCCGCCGCGCCTCGGAGACCGCATCCCCCGTATCGACCACGGGAGTCACGGCCGCCGTCGCCTTCGCCACCGCCTTTACCGCAGGCGGCGGTTCGACGTGCGTCCGGTCGACCGGCGCGTCCCCGAAACAGGCGTCGACCCCCGCATCCCGCCAGAAGGCGAGCAGGCTTTCGGTCGCGGCGATGTCCGGGCTGTGCGGGCTCATGGGCGGGTCGGCACAGGGATAGTCCTTGACCACCCTTGCGTCACCTTCCGATAAGCGGAAAACCACAAGACCCCGACGACAACGAGGATTTCAGCCATGGCCGAGGACGCTATCGAAGGCGGCGCGACGAACGCCTGGCAGGAAGCCGTGATCGACAAGCTGCCGCTCGCCGAGGCCCTGACGGGCGTCGAGCGCGAGGTCATGGAGTATGACGTGGTCATCGTCGGCGGCGGCCCGGCGGGGCTCGCCTCGGCCATCCGCCTCAAGCAGCGCGCGGAAAAGGACGGCAAGGAGATCTCCGTCGCCGTGCTGGAGAAGTCGGCAGAGATCGGCGGCCATATCCTTTCGGGCGCGGTGATCGATCCCCGCGCCCTGAGCGAACTTTTCCCGGACTGGAAGGAACGCGGCGCCCCCCTCGAAACCGCGGTGACGAAGGACCGGTTCCTGGTCCTCGGCCCGCAGGGCGAGGCCTCCCTGCCGATGTTCCTGCTGCCGCCGCTGATGCACAACGACGGCTGCTACATCGCCTCCCTCGGCAACCTGTGCCGCTGGCTGGGCGAACAGGCCGAGGCGCTGGGTGTCGAGGTCTACCCCGGCATGGCCGCCAGCCACGTGGTCTGGGACGAGCCGAACGGCCGGGTGAAGGGCGTTGTCGCCGGCGTCTTCGGCATCGACCGCCACGGCAAGCCGACGGGCGAGTTCCAGCCCGGCATCGAGCTGCACGGCAAATACGTCTTCATCGCCGAGGGCGTGCGCGGCTCCCTGGCCAAGACCATCATGGCCCGCCACAACCTGTGCGCTGCGGCCGAACCTCAGAAATTCGGCATCGGCATCAAGGAGCTGTGGCAGGTCCCGGCGGAGAAGCACCAGCCCGGCCTGGCCCAGCACACCACCGGCTGGCCGCTCGACGAGTTCACCGGCGGCGGCAGCTTCATGTACCATTTCGGCGACCGCTACGTGGCCATCGGCTACGTCGTGCACCTGAACTACAAGAATCCGTTCCTGTCGCCGTTCGACGAGTTCCAGCGCTTCAAACACCACCCGTCCGTGGCGGAGCATCTGGAGGGCGGCACGCGCATCTCCTACGGGGCCCGCGCCATTACCGAGGGCGGCTTCCAGTCGGTGCCGAAGCTGTCGTTCCCGGGCGGCGCCCTGATCGGTTGCTCGGCGGGCTTCGTGAACGTGCCGCGCATCAAGGGCAGCCACAACGCCATGAAGACCGGCATGCTCGCCGCCGACTGCGCCTATGACGCCGTCATGGCGGGCCGGGCAGGGGACCAGCTGGTCGAATACCAGGCCGCCTACGAGAACAGCTGGGTCTACCAGGAGCTCAAACGCGTCCGCAACGCCAAGCCGCTGCTGACCCGTTTCGGCACCTCCCTGGGCGGGGCGCTCGGCCTGTTCGACATGTGGTTCCAGACCCTGTTCGGCGGCCTGTCCCTGTTCGGAACCCTGAAGCACAGGAAGACCGACGCGGCCTCGACGGAGCCGGCGTCGAAGCACAAGCCGATCGCCTATCCAAAGCCCGACGGGATGCTGTCGTTCGACAAACTGTCCTCGGTCTTCGTCTCCAACACCAATCACGCCGAGGACCAGCCGGCCCATCTGAAGCTGCTCGATCCGTCGGTCCCGATCCGGGTCAACCTGCCGAAATACGGCGAGCCCGCGCGTCTCTACTGCCCGGCCGGGGTCTATGAGGTGGTCTATGGCGACGAGACGGCGAAGACCGATCCGCGCTTCGTCATCAACGCCCAGAACTGCGTCCACTGCAAAACCTGCGACATCAAGGATCCGTCGCAGAACATCGTCTGGACGACGCCCGAGGGCGGCGGCGGTCCCAACTACCCCAACATGTGACGCGATATGTGACGGGGCCGTAAGAGAGAGGCCTTGCCGACGCCGCATAATCCGGGAAGGGTCCGGGTCATGCGCTTCACATCCCTTCGCCTGCTCCTGACCGGTTGCGCCCTGCTGGCCCTGGCGGCGCCCGCCGCGGCCCAGGACGCGCCGCCCTCCGCCCAGCCTGCGCCGGAGGGCGCGCCGGCCGTAATCGTCGAGCCGGAGCCGGACGTCGCCGCCCTTCCGGTCGAGCCGGCCGCGCCGCCGATCCCGGCGATCTGGGCCCCCGCCCCCTTCACCGCCGACGGCCAGTCAGCCTACGGCCTGTATCTGTCGGGCCGCGTCGCCAGCCTGAGGGGCGAGCGGGAAGCCGGCGCCGAACTGCTGGCTCGCAGCCAGGCCCTGACCCCGGAACAGCCGCAGCTGGGCGGCGAGGCCTTCCTCGCCAGCCTGTTCTCGGGCGACATCGACGCCGTCGTCCAGCTGGCCCCCGCCGTCGCCGACACGCCACTGTTCGCCGGCGCCGGCCGCCTGGCCGCAGTGGTCCAGGCCCTGCGCGACGGGGACGGCGAGGCGGCGCTGGGCCTGATGCGGGCCGAGCCCTTCCCCGACCCCTATGGCCCGGTGAGCAGCTACCTGCTGCCCTCGGTCGCGGCCGCGGGCGGAGACTGGGCGACGGCCCTGCAGCCGGTCACGGCGCCCACGACCCAGACGGCCGGGCTCGTGCTGCGCGACCAGAGGGCCCAGCTTCTGGAGAGCCGCCGCCGCTTCGCCGAGGCCGAGGCCGAGTACCAGACCCTGCTCGCCGCTCCGGACGGGGCGCGGCTGTTCCGCGTGCACTACGGGGCCTTCCTGGAACGCCGCGGCCGGCGCGACGAGGCGCTCGCGGTCTATGCGGCGGCGCTGGCGGGCGACACGCCCGATCCCCGGGCGCTGGCCGCCGGCCGCCGCCTGCGCGAGGGGGGGCGGGCGCCCGCCGCCCGGACGCCGCGCGAGATCGCCTCGGACGCGCTGGCTTTCGCGGCCATGGAGACCAGCCAGGTCGAGGTGCACGAACTCTCGGCCATCTACCTGCGCCTCGCCGAGGCCCTGAACCCCGAGGACACCATCACCCTGCGGCTCGGCGAGAGCCTGATCGCAGCGAAACAGCCGGCCGCCGGCCGCGCCGCCTTCGCCAGGGTCGGCGCCGCCAATCCCATCGTCTACGCCAGCGCCCAGCTTGGCCTCGGCGTCAGCCTCGCCGAGGAGGATCGCGGCGAGGAGGCCCTCGAGGCCTTCCTCCGCGCCGACGCCGCGGCGCCCGAACAGGTCGTCGTCTCGCGCCTGCTGGCCAACCAGTATTTCGACCTCGGACGCTACGAGGAGGCGCTCGCCGTCCTCAACCGCCCGACCGTCAACACGGCCGAGCAGTCGGTCGAACTGCGCTACGATCGCGGCCGGACGCTGGAGCAGCTGGGCCGCATCGATGAGGCCGAGGCGGAACTGTGGACCGCCCTGCAGATGGCTCCCCAGAACCCCGTGCTGCTGAACCACCTCGGCTATCTGTGGGTCGACAGCGGCCGCCGCGTCGATCAGGGGGCCGAGATGATCGCGCGCGCCTTCGCCGCCGATCCACGCAACGCCAACGTCCAGGACTCGCTCGGCTGGGCCCAGTACCGCCGGGGTCAGTACGAGACCGCGGTCGAGACGCTGGAACAGGCCGTGGCCAATCAGCCCGCCAACGCCGAGATCAACGACCATCTCGGCGACGCCTACTGGCAGGTCGGCCGGCGCCGCGAGGCCGGCTGGCAGTGGAACCGGGTGCTGACGCTGGAGCCGGAGCCCGAGCGCCGCGCCGAGGTCGAGCAGAAGCTGGCGACCGGCCTGCCCGGTCCGCCGACGACCGGCAGCCAGCCCTGACGCATGGCGACGCGCCCGGCCCTCGCTCCGGCCAAGGTCAACCTGTTCCTGCACGTCGGCCCGGTTGACGCCGCCGGCTACCATCCGCTCGTCAGCCTCGTCGCCTTCGCGGACGTCGGCGACCGGGTGACCGTCCAGCCGGCTGATCGTCTGTCCCTGACCGTCGGGGGCGAGTTCGCGGCCGGACTGGAGGGGCAGGGCGACAACCTGATCCTGCGGGCCTTGCGGGCGCTCGGCGAGGCGGCCGGCATCGGCGAGCCGCCACTGGCCGTGACCCTGGACAAGGAGTTGCCGATCGCGGCGGGGCTCGGCGGCGGCTCGTCCGACGCCGGGGCGGCGCTCAGGCTGGCGCGCGATGTTCTACGTCTCGACCTCGACGAGGACGCCCTGGCGGATATCGCGGCGGGGATCGGGGCCGACGGACCCATGTGCGTTTATGCCCGCTCCGCCTGGGCCGAGGGCCGGGGCGAACGCCTGACGCCGGAGCCGCGCCTGCCGCCGCTGCCCGCCGTGCTGCTCAATCCCGGCGTCGCCTCGCCGACGGGCGAGGTCTACCGCGCCTACGACGCCGGTCCCGCGGCCGCCGCCGACCGTCCGGCGCCGCCGCCGGCCTGGGACGTCGCCACGGTGATCGGCTGGCTGGCGGGGCGGCGCAACGATCTGCAGGCGCCCGCCGTCCTCCGCTCGCCCGCCATCGCCGCGGCCCTCGAGGCCGCCGGCGACCTGCCGGATGTCCGCCTGGTCCGCATGTCCGGCTCGGGCGCCACGGTCTTCGCCCTGTTCGAAACCCCGGCCGCGGCTGTCGCGGCCGGCGCGCGCCTGTCGGAAAGTCACCCCGACTGGTGGATAAGGCCGACGAATCTGGGTTAGGTGCACCGGCGCCAAGCTTTATGGCCGCATATCGTCGGTATTGTGCAGTCCATCCCTGAATCGCCTTGAGATTACCTCACGATCCCGGATGTTTCGCCGCAACTGACGTCAATATGAAAGTTAGAAAGCCGCTTCGTTTTCATCGGAGCGGATTTCATCATCACGGCCGCGCTTCCACTCTCCCTGCGGCCTCTTGACGAAGAAGAGGGATACTGATGCTTCGCACGACTCTGCTCTCAGCCGCCACCGCGGCCGCCCTGCTGGCCGCTCCGGCCGCCATCGCCCAGACCGCGCCCGCCACCGCGCCCGCGGCTCCGGCCGCCGAAGGGCCTGCTGCCCAGACGCGCGCTGCCCAAACTCCCGCCGCCGCCGGCACCGTGATCGACGTGCTGAAGGCTCGAGGGAATTTCACCACCCTGCTGCGCGCCTTCGATCAGGCCCAGCTGACCGAAACGCTGGCGACCCGTCCGGCCATCACCATCTTCGCGCCGACGGATGAAGCGTTCGCGGCCCTGCCCGAGGCCGAGCGCACCCGTCTGCTGGACCCGGCCAACGCCCAGGAACTGCGCAATCTGATGCTCTACCACATCCTCGTGACCGAGCTGACGACCGACCAGATCAAGGGCGCGCGGGGCCCGATCGCCACCGCGGGCGGCGTCGAGATCGACATCGACGGCACCGGCGAGACCATCGCCATCGACACCGCCAGGGTGACCCAGGCCGAGATCGACGCCACCAACGGCGGCGTCTTCGTCATCGACAAGGTGCTGAAGCCGGACGCCGCGCCGGCCGAGGCGGCTCCGGCCGCCGCCGGCGCCTGATACCTCTGCGGCAGCGATGAAGACGGGAGGCGGCGGGCCCCGGCCCGCCGCCTTCTTCATGCCCCCGGCCCTTTAACGGTCGGCCAACCGCTGTTGTGTATCGTCGCGCCATGGAAACCCTGACGCCCGCTCACATCGTCGCCTTCGAGGCCGTGCTGGCGAAGCTCTCGCCCGACGACCGGGCTCGTCTCCACGCGCTCAAGGACGCCGCCGCAGAGGCGGCCGCCGCCTCTGCACCGCACTGGGATTTCGACCAGCCCGGCCATCGCGCGGAGGAGGCCCTGCGCGCCGCCTTCGGGGACGCCCTGACCGACGACCACCGCCGCGCCCTCGTCGCCATCTGGGCGCTGGAGATGCCGGCGCGCGTCCCCGCCGCCGACCTCCCGCCGGCGGTGCTCGAGCTCTATCCGGAATGGATCGGCCGTCTCGCCGACTTCCTGACCGCCGCCGCCGATCCCTACGACCGCGACTTCTGGGCCAAGGACGTGCGTATCGCCCTGGTCCTCAGCGTCCCCGGCGCCCGCACCCAGATGATCGACCTGTCCTCGCCCATGGGGCCCGGACAGGTGCTGCGCCACGCCCGCGAGGGCTGGGGCTGGTCGGTGATCCCCGCCTACGCCGCCGCCCAGGCCTGGAAGCCCTGGCTGGAGGTGCATACCGAGAGCCGGGAACTGTCCGATTTCAACGAGGCCGGCTGGGACCGCGCCTGGGCCACCGCCGCCGAGATCCTGAAGCGCCGCCCCGAGATGGCGGGCATGCTGGGCTCGTCATGGTTCTATGATCCGCCGCTGGAGCAGATCAGCCCGCGCCTCGCCTATCTGCGCCTCAACCCGCTGAAGCACGGCGCCTTCATGGTCCACCAGGGCCCCGGCGACATCCACACCCGGCGCGCCGCGACCAGCTCGCCCACCCGCGCCGCCCTGATCGAAAAGGGCGAATACACAGCCCGCTCCTGGATCGTCGCCTGGCCGCGGGCGGCCCTGATCCGCTGGGCCGACGCGCGCAAGACGGTGGAGATGGCGCAGGCGGCGTAAGGCCCACCTTGTTTTCGTCATCCTCCGACAAGCCGCGAAGCGGCGCAGATCGGGGGACCCGGCGGCGCGCGCGAGCGCGAAACTGCCGAAGGCTCCAAAGCCCGATACAGAGGTGTTTCGCCGCCTCCGCGGCGCCGCTGGATCCCCCGGTCTCGCTACGCTCGCCGGAGGGTGACGAAAGAAAATGTCATCGGGTCACCACGCCCCACGCCGCCCCCACCGGCAGCACCTCCAGCCCGGCCGCCTTCGCCAGCCGCAGCACCCGGTCCAGGTCGTCCGGCGTGCAGCCATAGTCCGTCGGCCGGTCGCTGACGTCGTGGCCATAGGCCGTCAGCCAGCCACGCGTCTCCGCCGCCTCGGCCATCAGCGCCTCGAGATCGTATCCGGGCAACCGCCGGCTCTCCAGCCCGATGCTCTTGATCAGCGCCCGGTCCTCGCGCCCGGCGTTGACGCCGTCCCGCACCCCGCGCGCCAGAACGAACCGCCGCCGCACAATCCTCTTGGCCCCGACCGTGGCGTCCCCGAACGGCCAGGCGAAGGTGGTCATCCGATGCCCTTCCAGCCGCTCCGCCACCCAACCCGCATTGGCGTCGAGGCTCAGCCGCAGCGCCTCCGCATCCATCCGCAGCGCACTCGTATGCCCGAAGGTGTGGCACCCGACCTCGTGCCCGGCGGCGTGCAGCGCCTGCAGGTGCTCCACCCGGAACTGGTCGCGGTCCATGTTCACGCCGCCGCACAGGCCGGCGCAGACATAATAGGTCGCCCGGACCCCGTGCGCCGCGAGGATCGGCCCCGCCTCGGTCCAGGCTGTGGCCGGAAAGTCGTCGAAGCTCAGCGAGAACACGCCCTTCGCCGGCGCGATCTCGACCGCCTCGACGTCGAGATACCGCGCGGCCCGCCGACGCATCTGGTCGATCTGCTTCATGGCGGCTGAATACCGCGTCCGCGCTTAAGGAACCGTATGGCCTCGCCTTGCCGCAAATGGGCCGCCCGTCTAGGGTCCGCCGCCTTCTTCCCCGGACGAAACAAGCGCCTGTGACCCCCGAATCGCCGAAGACGCCGCTCGCCTTCCAGGACCTGATCCTGACCCTCCACAAATACTGGGGCGATCAGGGCTGCGCCATTCTCCAGCCCTATGACATCGAGGTCGGCGCCGGCACCCTGCACCCGGCCACCGTGCTGCGCGCGCTCGGGCCGCGCCCGTGGAAGGCCGCCTACGTCCAGCCCAGCCGCCGCCCCGGCGACGGCCGCTACGGGGAAAATCCCAATAGATTACAGCACTATTACCAATATCAGGTGATTTTGAAGCCGAACCCGGAGGATCTGCAGGCGCTGTATCTGGGGTCGCTGGCGGCGATCGGGATCGATCCGAAACTGCACGACATCCGCTTCGTCGAGGACGACTGGGAGAACCCCACCGTCGGCGCCTGGGGGCTCGGCTGGGAGGTCTGGTGCGACGGCATGGAGGTGACCCAGTTCACCTATTTCCAGGGCGTCGGCGGCATCGAGGTCGACGTCGTCTCGGGCGAGCTGACCTACGGCCTCGAGCGCCTGGCCATGTACGTCCAGGGCGTCGACAATGTTTACGACCTCAAGTTCACCAAGGAGGGCCTGACCTACGGCGAGGTCTTCCTCGAGAACGAGCGCCAGCAGTCCGAAGCGAATTTCCACGGCTACGACGTCCACGGCCTCAAGCGCCGCTTCGAGGACATGGTCGCCGAGGTCGAAAGCTTCCTCGCCATGAAGGGCCCGCAGGACCAGGCCCTGGTCCTGCCCGCCTACGACCAGGTCCTCAAGGCCTCCCACCTGTTCAACCTGATGGACGCCCGCGGCGCCATCGCCGTCGCCGAACGCCAGAGCTACATCGGCCGCATCCGCGACCTCTGTAAGGCCTGCGCCACCGAATGGGTCGAGCAGGAAAGGGCGCGCGCGTGAACCTATCGACTCCCTTCCCCTCGAGGGGGAAGGGTTGGGGATGGGGTGGCGGCAGTGGGCGTCCGGATGTGGCGCGTACGGCCTGGTCGGGAGGGACCGTCACGATGGTGGATTTCGACCGTTTCGCCGGCCCCGGCCGGATCAAGTCCGGCGGCGCTGAGCGCGGTCGTCGGCTTCGCGCCGCTCCAACCCATGCCGAGGCGAAGCTGTGGGAGCGCCTGCGGAAGCTTGAAACCCGCATTCGCCGTCAGGCGCCGATCGGGGCATATGTCGTGGACTTCGCCTGCCTGCGCGCCAAACTGGTCATCGAGGTTGACGGGGGCGTTCATGAGCGAACAGACGTGGCCCTGCGTGACCTCGAGCGCGACGGCTGGCTGAACAGTCAGGGATTCCGTGTCCTGCGCGTTCCGAATGCGCGTGTCGAACAAGACCTCCACGCGGTGGTCAGCGAGATCGAAGCCGCGATCCGCGCCTCCCTGCCCAATCTCACACAGCCTGCCTCCACCCCATCCCAACCCTTCCCCCTCGAGGGGAAGGGCTTTAGCGACTTCTGATGCCCCAACTCCTCCTCGAACTGTTCTCCGAAGAAATTCCCGCGCGGATGCAGCCCGGCGCCGCGCGCGATCTCGAACGCATGGCCGCCGACCGGCTCAAGGCGGCCGGCCTGACGTACGACGCCCTGACCACCTTCGCCGGCCCGCGCCGCCTGACCCTCGTGGTCGAGGGCCTGCCCGCCGCCACGCCGGACCGCGAGGAGGAGCTCAAGGGCCCGCGCGCCAACGCCCCGGAACAGGCGCTGGACGGCTTTCTGCGCAAGACCGGCCTGACCCGAGACCAGCTGGTCGAGCGCGACGGCGTCCTGTTCGCCGTGATCAGCAGCAAGGGCCAGCCCACCGCCGGCCTGATCCCCGACATGGTCGACCAGATCGTCCGCGGCTTCCCCTGGCCCAAGTCGATGCGCTGGGGATCCGGTAACCTGCGCTGGGTGCGCCCGCTGAAGCGCATCGTCGCCCTGTTCGACGGGGCCGTGGTGCCCTTCGACATCGACGGGGTGCAGACCGGCGACGTCACCGAAGGCCATCGCTTCCTCGGCTCAGGCCAGTCTCTGCGGGTCAAGGATTTCGCGGACTACCGAGCCCAGCTGGAGAAGAACTACGTCCTGCTCGACGTCGCCGACCGCAAGCTGCGCATCCTCGAGGCGGTGCAGACGGTCTGCCGCGACCGCGGCCTCGCCCTCGTCGACGACGACGGCCTGCTGGACGAGGTCGCCGGCCTCGCCGAATGGCCCACTCCCATCCTCGGCGACATGGACCCGCAGTTCCTCGACCTCCCGCCCGAGGTGGTCCGCCTGTCGATGAAGGTGCACCAGAAGTATTTCGCCGTCCGGAATCCGGCGAAGCACGGCCTCGCGCCCCATTTCGTCGTCGTCGCCAATGTCGAGGCCTCCGACGGCGGCAAGGCCCTCGCCGCCGGCAACAGCCGCGTGCTCTCCGCCCGCCTGAACGACGCCCGCTTCTTCTGGGACGAGGACCTCAAGACCGGCTTCGACGTCTGGAACGACAAGCTCAAGGGCGTCACCTTCCACGCCAAGCTCGGCACCCTGGCCGAGCGCGTCGAGCGCATTGCGGCGTTGGCCCGCGAGATCGCCCCGCTGGTCGGCGCGGATCCGGACGCCGCCGAACAGGCCGCCCGCCTCGCCAAGGCCGACCTCGCCTCGGGCATGGTCGGGGAGTTCCCGGAGCTGCAGGGCGTCATGGGCGGCTACTACGCCCGCGCCGCCCACGGGGACGCCATCGCCGACGCCGTCCGCGACCATTACAAGCCGCAGGGGCCCGCTGACACGGTCCCCACCGCGCCGCTGACGGTCGCCGTCGCTCTCGCCGACAAGCTCGACACCCTCGTCGGCTTCTTCGCCATCGACGAGAAGCCGACCGGCTCCAAGGACCCGTTCGCCCTGCGTCGCGCCGCGCTGGGGGTGATCCGGCTGGTGCTGGAGAACGGTGCGAGAGCACCTCTGCGTCAGATGATGACGCCCGCCGGCGTGATGATTGTTAGAGGCGCGAGGCTAAGCAGTGAGACCCAGTTCTCCAACGACCTCCTCGCCTTCTTCGCCGACCGCCTGAAGGTCCTCCTCCGCGACCAGGGCAAGCGCCACGACCTCGTCGACGCCGTCTTTGCGCTGGGCGACGACGACCTCGTCCGCATCGTGCGGCGGGTCGAGGCGCTCGACGGGTTCCTCGCCACCGACGACGGCGCCAATCTGCTGGCCGGCTACAAGCGCGCGTCCAACATCCTACGCGCCGAGGAGAAAAAGGGCCCGCTGCCCGCCGGAGAGCCCGTCGCCCTGACCGGCGCCCCGGCCGGGGAGGCCGCCCTGATCGCCGCCGCCGCCTCCGCCTCCACCGCCGTCGAGGCCGCCCTGCAGACCGAGGATTTCGCCGCCGCCATGCGCGCGCTGGCCGCCTTGCGCGCCCCGGTCGACGCCTTCTTCGACGAGGTGCTGGTCAATTCCGACGTGGCCGCGGAACGAGACAACCGCCTGAAACTGTTGGGTCAGGTCCGCGCGGTCATGGGCCGCGTCGCGGATTTCGGGATGATCGCGGGCTGAATCCTGATCCTTCTCCCCTTGCGGGAGAAGGTGGCAGCCGAAGGCTGACGGATGAGGGGTTGGCGGGATGGCGGCGCGGTTTGGCGGGGCCTGGATCTGGCGATCGCCTGTGCGACCCCTCATCCGACCTCGCTCCGCTCGGCCACCTTCTCCCGCAAGGGGAGAAGGGCTTTACCCCCGCAGCACCTTCCGCAGCTGCGGATGCAGCTCCGTGTTCGCCGCGAGGATCTGGCCGCCGGTCATGGGGTCGCCGTCCTCGTCGATGGTGGTGACGATACCGCCCGCCTCGGTGACGAACAGGATGCCCGCCGCCACGTCCCACGGCTTCAGATTGCGCTCGTAATAGGCGTCATACCGCCCCGCCGCGACCCAGGCGAAGTCCAGCGCCGCCGAGCCCAGACGGCGGATGCCGGCGACTCGCTGGCCGACCGCGTGGATGTCCTTGATGGCCTGGGCGTGGCCGGTCTTGCCGATGAACGGCAGCCCCGTGGCGATCAGGCTCTCCGACAGGTCACGCCGCCCGGCCACCCGGATGCGCTGGTCGTTCAGATAGCAGCCCTTGCCCTTTTCGGCCCAGAACAGCTCGTTCATGACCGGGTTGTAGGTCACCCCCGCGACGATCTCGGAATGGCCGTCCGGGGCGGTGCGCTGCAGCCCCACCGTGATGGCGAAATGCGGCATGGCGTGCATGAAGTTGGTGGTGCCGTCGATCGGGTCGACGATCCACATGTGCGACTTGTCGGTGCCCTCGATCAGCCCGCGCTCCTCGCCGAGGAAGCCATAGCCCGGCCGCGCCTTCATCAGCAGTTCGTACAGGGTGTCCTCGGCCTTGATGTCGGCCGCCGTGACGAAGTCGCCCGGCCCCTTGCGCGACACCTGCAGCTGGGCGACCTCGCCGAAGTCGCGCAGCATCGGCCGGGCGGTCTTGCGGACCGCGTCCATCATCACTTGCAGCAGGGCGGAGGCGAGGGCCATGGGTCAGTCCAGGAAGAAGGCAACAGGCAGCAGGCAACAGGCAGCAGGAAGAGGGCTACGCAGTGTCCGAGTGCTCGATCTCACTGTTGCCTGCTGCCTGTTGCCTGATGCCTCCCTAAATCAGTCAGCCCGACGAACGTATTCGCCGGTGGTGGTGTCGACGACGATCTTCTCGCCGACGCCCATGTACGGCGGGATCATGATGCGGACGCCGTTGTTGGCGATCGCCGGCTTGTAGGACGACGAGGCGGTCTGGCCCTTCACCGTCGGCTCGGTCTCGACCACTTCCAGCGTCACCTGGTCGGGTAGCGACAGGCCGATCGGACGGTCCTCGTGGCTCTCGATGACCACCTTCATACCCTCCTGCAGGTAGGGGATGCGGTCCTCGCCGACCCACTCCTTCTGCAGTTCGATCTGCTCGTAGTTCTCGTCGTTCATGAACACCAGGGTGTCGCCGCCGTCGTACAGGTAGCTGTAGTCCTTCTGCTCGAGGGTGACGCGTTCGACCTTGTCTTCCGACCGGAAGCGCTCGTTCAGCTTGTTGCCGGTCTCGAGGTTCTTGGCCTCGACGTTGGCGAAGGCGCCGCCCTTGCCCGGCTTGACGTGGCTGGCCTTGGTGACGACCCACAGGCCGCCGTTCACTTGCAGGACCATGCCGGGCTTGATGGTGTTGCCGTTGATCTTCATCGGTGTCTCGGAAGGATGGGAGCGCAGCCCTGACGGCGCGCGCGACGGGGCTCCCTAGAGGAAGCCGCGTCTCCCGGCAATCCTCCCCCGGGCGAAGCGTGGGGGCGGGGACCGCGCGCAGCCTGGTGGAGGGGGCGCTTTCCGCCGCGCCGGTCAGTGCACCGTCGCCTGTTCCTCGACCCGGTTCGCCATATGCACCTTGCGCCCCATCGGCGAGGCCAGCTTGCCGGCCCGGGCGTCGATCTTGCGCGCCTCGTGGGCGAAGGCCGCCGCCAGTCCCGCCGACGACATGGCCGCCGCGATCTGCATGGCGCGGCCGGCCGGGCGCAGGGCGATCCACACGGCGTTCAGCGCCTGCGCCGCCGCCCACAGCGTCATCGCCACCGTACGCTCGCGCGCCGGCGGAGCGTTCCAGACCCGGACGGCGGACAGGGTGGTGACCGAGAACACCGCCGGCAGGATCAGGCTCAGCGGCCCGCGGGGCCGCTCGGTGACCGGCGCATGGTCGTCGTGCGGCCGGTCCCGCACGGGCCCCAGGGCGCGGGTCGCGAACACGGTCGCCGCCAGCGCGAACCCGACGGTCAGGGCGACGCCGAGCGCCACATGGCGCGGATGCCGGCCCTCGGCGTTGAGGAAGTCCGTCGCCGCGTCGCGCGCGTCGTCCAGGGCGTTGTCGATGCTCATTGCCGGGCTCCCTCTCGGTCGGGAGCGGAATGGGCGGGGAGGGGGCTCAGTTCCCCGTCGCGCTCCGGTCCGGCGCGATCTCGGTCATGGCCGACTGCAGATAGTTCTGCTCGCCCAGCTGTTCGATCAGCTTGTGCTGGGCCTCGAGGAAGTCGATGTGCTCCTCGGTGTCGGCGAGGATCTCGGTCAGGATCTGGCGGCTGATGAAGTCCGAGGCCGCTTCGCACTGGGCGATGCCGGCCAGCAGGGTGTCGCGCCCGCCCAGCTCCAGCTGCAGGTCGGAGCCGAGGCATTCGATGGCGCTCTCGCCGATCTTCAGCTTGTGCAGGTCCTGCAGATTGGGCAGGCCGTCGAGGAACAGCACCCGCTTGATCAGCTTGTCGGCGTGTTTCATCTCGCCGATCGACTCTTCGTAGATGACGTTTCCGAGGTGCTTCAGCCCCCAGCTCTCGAACATCCGGGCGTGCAGAAAGTACTGGTTGACCGCCGTCAGCTCGTTGGTCAGCACCGCGTTGAGGGTGCGGATGATCGCGGGATCGCCCTTCATCGTCGTTCTTTCTTCCGCGGGGCGCCCGTCGGCCTGACGGTCTGAATCACCCGCGCCTGTGCGCCGCAATTAACACGGAAACGGCCGCTGTGCTCACCTGCGAACACTTCTCACGACATTGAAAATGCGAATGAATCTCCCGCCCGGAAAGGGCGGCCTATTCGGCGGCGAGGGCGAAGGACTGGCGGGTCTCGTCGATCATCTCGCGCATTTCGCAGACGCAGCGGGCGCACTGGGGGCGGCACTGGTGGCGGTCGAACACGTCCTTTGGACGCGTCGCGCCCGCCTCGATGGCCCGGGCGACGTCACGCTGGCGAAGGCCGTTGCAGTTGCAGACGTACAAGATGCGAACCCGCGAGAGATTGCGAACGGTTCGCTATTAGCAGGCGGATTGCGGCGAATGCAAGTCGTTCGCACTCCGGTCTTGTACGTAGCGCGCTTGACCGCGGCCGCCGTCCGCCGCACTTCCCCGGCATGGCCAGAGAACCCCTCGTCCCGCCGCGTCCGCCCTGCCGGCTGTACCTGATCACCCCGCAGGAGATCGCCGACCTCGCCGCATTCGCGGTCGCCCTGGATGGCGCGCTCGCCGCCGGCGACGTGGCCGCCCTGCAGATCCGGCTCAAGCCCGCCGACGACGCCGCGATACTCGCCGCCGTCGAGGCGCTCGCCCCCGTCGCCCGCGCCCACGGCGTGGCGGTGATCCTCAACGACCGCCCGGACCTCGCCGCCCGCTCAGGCTGCGACGGCGTCCACGTCGGACAGTCGGACGCGAGCCTGGCCGAGGCTCGGCGGCTGATGGGCCCCGACGCGATGATCGGCGTGACCTGCCACGACAGCCGCGAACTGGCCATGGACGCGGCCGAGGCCGGGGCCGACTACGTCGCCTTCGGCGCCTTCTTCCCGACCACGACGAAGGAGACGGCCCACCGTCCCGATCCCGAAATCCTGTCCATCTGGCAGGAGACCGTCGAGATCCCCTGCGTCGCCATCGGCGGGATCACGCCCGCCAACGCCGGCGATCTGGCGCGGGCGGGGGCGGATTTCGTCGCCGTCAGCGCGGCCGTCTGGAACCATCCCGAAGGACCCGCGGCGGCGGTCCGGGCCTTCAATCAGGTGCTGAACGCAAGCGGCTGACCTTCAGGGGATATTAGGAAGCGCCGGGCTAAGGAAACCGGAAGACAAGCCGCTCCCCCGGAACCCCAATGCTCATGAGCCGTGCGCTCGATCCGTCCGAACCGGTTGCGGCCCCCGGGGCCAGCGCGAAGCCGCGCGCCGATGCGCCCATGGCGGTCAACAGCGCGGTCGCCTTCTTCCGTGAGCCGCTGGCCCCGATCTTCACCGCCATGGCGGTGATGGTGCTGGTCGTTCTGTGCATCCATTTCGCCCGCACCGCCGGCCTCGTCGCCGCCCTCTGGGGCGCCGGAGGCCTCGCCGTCGCCGTCTGGCTCCGGAACGCCCGCGGACCGTCGTACGACGTCTGCTTCGCAGGCCTGCTGGCCACCGGCATCGTCGCCGGCGAACTGCTGGCCGGCAACTCCTACCTCCTCAGCGCCCTGTTCACGGTCCTCAACATGATCGAGATCGTGGGGGCGGTCCTGCTGGCCCGGCGGTTCGCGCCGACGCTCAACCTGGCGACCGTCGACGGCGCCTGCCGCTTCCTGCTCAGCGCCGCCGTCATCGCCCCGGTACCCGCCGCCGCCGCCGCCGCGGCCGCGCTGTACATGATCCAGGGCGACGACCCCTTCTACACCTTCCAGACCTGGTGGTTCGGCCACGCCCTTGGCATCGCCGTCCTCGGCTCCTTCGGCCTGTCGCTGACCCGGCGCCATCTCGTCATGCTGCGCAATCCTGTCCGCGCGGCCGAGGCGGCCGTCCTTCTGGCCCTGCTCGTCGCGGTCTGCGTCGGTGTCTTCTTCCAGTCCCAGGTGCAGGTCGGCTTCGTTGTCGTTCCCGTGCTGATCCTGTTCGCCGCCCGCTTCCGCGTGCTGGGAGTCTCCACGGCCCTGGTGCTGGTGGCGATCACCGCCGTCGGCGGCTCCATGATGGGCCGCGGCCCGTTCATCTCGGCGGGCCCCGATCTGGCCGACCAGGCCCTGCTGGCCCAGCTGATGGTGCTGCTCGGCTGCATGCCGATCCTGCTGGTGGCCTCCCTGCTCGAGGAGCGCGACCGCCTGTCCGACCGCGCCAAGGCCGGCCAGATGCGCGCCGAGCGCGCTTCCGAAGCCAAGTCCCGCCTGCTCGCCAACGTCGCGCACGAGATCAAGAGCCCCGTCGGCGGCGTCATCGGCATCGGCGAGCTGTGGAAGACCGGCCAGCTCGGCGCGATCACCCCGACCCAGGGCGAAATGGCCGACATGCTGGTCAAGACCGCCCGCCAGGTCGAGGCCCTCGCCCACGACCTGCTCGACGTCGCCCGGGCGGAGTCCGGGGCGGTCAAGGTCGAGCTGCGCCCCACCGACGTGCCCGGCGTTCTCGAGGACGTGCGCCGCGCCACGGCCCTGCGCCCCGAGGCGAAGGACATCCGCCTGCACGTCGTCAGCGAGGGCGACGGCCTGATCGCCCTGGCCGACTCCCAGCGCCTGACCCAGGTGATCGCCAACCTCGCCTCCAACGCCGTCAAATACGGCGGCGCCGGCGGCGTAGTCGTCTTCCGCGCCAGCAAGATCTACGACGGCGTCCGCATCGAGGTCATCGACCGCGGCCCCGGCCTGTCGACCGAGAAACAGGCCCAGCTGTTCGAGCCCTTCAACCGCCTCGGCCTCGAACGCTCGACGGTCGAGGGGCACGGCATCGGCCTGGCCCTGGCCAAGCGGCTGGTCGAGCTCCAGGGCGGGGCCATCGGCGTGGTCTCCACCCCCGGCGAAGGCGCGGCCTTCTGGGTCGAGCTCCCGGCCGCCTGAGCTTGGCCGTTGCGGCTTTCCGCCGCGCGAATCCGGCCCCTGTGGACCTCACCGACCCATCGGCGCATTCTTGGGAGGACACTCACCGAGGATGTCCGCCGTGGAATATGATCCGCTGCTGCTGTCGCGCCTGCAGTTCGCCTTCACCATCGCCTTCCACATCCTCTTCCCGGCCTTCACCATAGGCCTGGCGGCCTTCCTCGCCGTGCTGGAGGGATTGTGGCTGGCCACGAAGCGCGAGGCCTTCAAGACCCTCTACCTGTTCTGGGTGAAGATCTTCGCCATAAGCTTCGGCATGGGCGTCGTCTCCGGCATCGTGCTCAGCTACCAGTTCGGCACCAACTGGTCGGAGTTCATCCGCCTGACCGGCGGCGTCATCGGGCCGCTGCTGGCCTATGAAGTCCTGACCGCCTTCTTCCTCGAGGCCTCCTTCCTCGGCGTCATGCTGTTCGGCTGGAAGAAGGTCGGCCCGCGGCTGCATTTCCTCGCTACCGTCCTGGTCGCCGTCGGCACCACCATCTCCGCCTTCTGGATCCTGTCCGCCAACAGCTGGATGCAGACCCCGGCCGGCTACGAGGTGCTCGCCGACGGCCGCATCGTCGCCACCAGCTTCATGGAGGCGATCTTCAACCCCAGCTTCCCGTCGCGCATGGCCCACATGCTGATCGCCGCCTTCCTGACCACCGCCCTGGTGGTCGGCGGCGCCTCGGCCTACCAGCTGCTGCGCAACCGCGACCAGGCGGAGAGCCGCCTGGCCCTGACCATGGCCGTCGGGCTGATCGCCGTCCTCGCCCCGATCCAGGTGCTGGTCGGCCACGAGTCCGGCCTCGTGGCCAAGGACCACCAGCCCCAGAAGCTGGCCGCCATCGAGGCCTACTGGGAGACCCGGGCCAACCACCCGCTGATCCTGTTCGCCATCCCCGACCGCGCCTCCCAGTCGAACCATTTCGAGCTCGCCCTGCCCGGCGGCGGCGTGCTGGTCGCGCCCGCCGACGAGGTGGTCACCGGGCTCGACGCCTTCGCCCCCGAGGACCAGCCGCCGGTCTTCCTGGTGTTCTGGAGTTTCCGGATCATGGTCGGGCTGGGCGTCCTGATGCTGGCGCTCGGCCTCTGGGGAGCCTGGCTCGTCTGGCGCAGGCGCCTCGTCGGCAGCCGCGCCTTCATGCGCTTCGCCGTGGCCATGGGGCCGGCCGGCTTCGTGGCGGTGATCGCCGGCTGGGTCGTCACCGAGGTCGGCCGCCAGCCTTGGGTGGTCCAGGGGCTGGTGCGGACGGCCGACGCGGTCTCGCCCGTGACCGCGGGCTCGGTCGCCACCTCCCTGCTGATCTACGTCACCGTCTACGCCATCGTCTTCGTGGCGGGGGCCATCTACATCCTGCGCCTGCTGGCCGAGGGCCCGGTCGCCGGCGCGGCCGAACCCCGGCCGGACGGCCAGCGCGCGCCGGGAACCCCGCTCGCCGCCGCGCCCGAGGAAACTCCGGGAGATCCGCAATGAGCCTCGACCTTCCGCTCATCTGGGCCGGGCTGATCGCCACCGGCGTGCTGCTCTACGTCCTGCTGGACGGCTTCGACCTCGGCGTCGGCATACTGTTCCCGTTCTCGCGCAGCCGCGAGGACCGGGACGTGATGATGAACACCGTCGCGCCCGTATGGGACGGCAACGAGACCTGGCTGGTGCTGGGCGGCGGCGGCCTGCTGGCGGCCTTTCCCCTGGCCTATTCGATCGTCATGCCGGCCTTCTACCTGCCGGTGATCCTGATGCTGGCGGGGTTGATCCTGCGCGGGGTGGCGTTCGAGTTCCGCTTCCGGGGGCGGGCGAGGGGGCGGCCGTTCTGGACCGCCATGTTCGCCTTCGGCTCCATCCTCGCCGCCTTCGCCCAGGGTTTGATCCTTGGCGGCTTCATCCAGGGGGTCGAGGTCGTCGACGGCCGCTTCGCGGGCGGGACCTTCGACTGGTTCACCCCCTATACCCTGCTGGTGGCGGCGGGTCTGGTCTGCGGCTACGCCCTGCTCGGCGCGACCTGGCTGATGTGGAAGACGACGGACGACCTGCATGGCGACGCCCGGCGCTGGGCGCTGATCTCGGGTGTGCTGACGGCCCTGTTCCTGGTCGGGGTCAGCCTGTCGACCCTGGTGGTCCACCCCATCGTGGCCGGGCGCTGGGGCTGGACCGGCGGCGGCCTCGACATGGGCCGTTTCCTCACCCTGTCGTGGATCCCGTTGCTGGGCCTTGTCGGCCTTGTGCTGGTGGGCGCAGGCGTGCGCCGGGCCTCGCATGGCCTGCCCTTCGTCGGCGCCGCCCTCGTCTTCCTGTCGGGCTACTCCGGCCTCGCCGCGGGCTTCTTCCCCTATGTCGTGCCCTATGCCGTCGACTTCCGTCAGGGGGCGGCGCCCGACAATGCGCTGGGCCTGATGCTGGTCGGCGCCGTGGTCATCCTGCCGCTGATCCTCGCCTACACCGGCTGGGTCTACTGGGTGTTCCGGGGCAAGGTGACGCCGGAGGCGGGCTATCATTAGGATCGAGCCGCCGCCGGAACCGGGCGAAGCGTCCGGCCCGCTGTGGAAGCGGCTCGGCTGGTTCGCCGGCCTCGCCGTCGCGGCCTCGGCCGTCACCGCCGCGGTCGCCTATGCGCTCAGGGCCTTGCCGTTCATGGGCTGAGGCGCGACAGTCCGCCCCATGATCACCGCCGCATCCGCCGCCGTCGCCCTCCTGCTCGCCGCGCCGCAGCAGGCCGCGCCCCCGAGCGCAGCCCCCCAGAGCGCGCCCCAGAGTCCGCCGCCCGGCGCCGACATCACCAGCAGCCTCAACAGCGGCCCGCCCCGCCCCGCCACCTATCTGGCGCCCGAGCCCGTGACGCCGGCTCCGGTCGCGACATCCACGCCGGCGCCCGCCGTCGCGCCTCCGGCCGCCACCCGGCCGGCGACCGCTTCCGCCCCCGCGCCCGTACGCCCGGCGGTGACGCCCGCGCCCGCGAGCGGCGTGGCTGTCACCGCTCCCACGGCCGCGGCTCCAGCCCGCCCTGCCGAAAGGCCGCCCGCGGCGACGTCGGCTCCGGCTCCGGCCCCGGCCCCGGCGTCGGCCCGGTCCGTCCCGGCGCGTCCGGTCGCCACCCCGCCCGCAAGTACGGCGGCGGCCCCGGCTCCGGTCCGGCCCGCGCCCGCCCCAGCCCGCCCGGCTCCGGCGACTGTTCCCGCGACGGCGCCTGCCCCGGCTGAGCCGCCGCCGCCGCCAGCCGTTCCGGCCGTCACCGTCCTCGACGCCGCCGCCCGCGCCGCCCTGCCGTTCACGGTCGACCTGCCGGCCGGGTTCGAACTCGTCACCGGCCGGCCCGGCCCGGACTTCAGGATCTACACCATCCGCCGGGGCGACCGCTCCTTCGCCATGATCTACACGGGCCCCGCCTCGCAGTTTCCCATCTACAGCGGCGAGGTGCTCGAGGCCGCAGGACGGGCCTCGGTGGTCTCGACCGAGGACGGCGTCCGCTACGCCCGCGAACACCTGTTCCAGCGCGAGGGCGCCGACCCCCGCGAAATCCACGTCTGGACCATGAGCCTCGAGGGCGCCGATCGCGCTCTCGCCGAACGCATCGCCCAGTCGGTGGACGTCCGCTAGCGGCCGCAGGCCCGGCCGATCGTCTCCACAAGCTCCCGCGCGGCCCTTGCGGCTCCGTCGCCGCGGATCAGGCCCGCGACGGCGGCCGAGCGGACGCGCGTCTCGGCCCGCAAGACTGTCTCCAGTCCGGCGGACAGGGACTCGACTGTCGGGACCGGTCCCGCGTGCGCCACGCCGACGCCGAGGTCGGCCACCCGCCCGGCCCAGTAGGGCTGGTCCGCGATCTGCGGGACGATCACCTGGGGCGCCCCCGCCCGCGCGGCGGTCGTGGTTGTGCCTGCGCCGCCGTGGTGCACGACGGCGGCGACGCGCGGGAACAGCGCCTGCTGGTTGACGTCACCCACGGCGAAGGCGTCGGTCCCCTCGTCGATCAGGGCGAGGTCGGCCCAGCCCCTCGCCAGGACGATGCGCCGTCCCTGTGCGCGAACCGCCTCGATGGCGACGGAGGCGGCGTCCTTCGCCCCCGCCATGGCCATGCTGCCGAAGCCGACATAGACCGGTGGCTCGCCGGCCGCGAGAAAGGCCTCCAGCCCGGCCGGAAGCGGCCGGTCGTCCGGCAGGATCCATGCGCCCGTCTGCACGGCGTCGGTCATCCCCGTCGGCCGCCACGGACCCAGCACCGGGTCGCAGGCCAGCCACGGCCGGTCCGTGAAGACGTAGTCCCGCACGTGGTCCGCCACCGCCAGGCCGACGGCGGCCCGATGGTTGTTCACCGCCTCGCCGAACAGGGCGTCCATCGCCCGGTCGTTCGCGTCCCACAGCGCCACATGGTCGGTCACGCCCGGCGGGTGGGGGTGGCCGGGATACTCCAGCGGCGGATGGTGCGGCGACGGCAGGATGATCGGACAGTAGCTGGTGTGGACGTAGGGGATGCCCCGCGTCTCGGCCACCGCCTGCGCCGCCGCCGTCGACGGGAACAGGCCGGTGGCCACGACGGCGTCGCAGCCCTCGGCCGCGGCGGCGAGGGCCTCGTGCTGGGCGGCGACCATCTCGGCCGCGGCCCGGGGCAGCTTCCATCCCGACCGCCTGGCCAGGTCGATCCAGGCGCGCACCGGCATGAAGGCGGGGGCCAGGCGGACGCCGGCCCGGTCCAGCAGCCTGCAGAATTCCGGATCCGCCGGCGCGGAGACGACCGCTTCGGCCCCTATCGCCTGCAGGGCCGCCGCCAGCCCCGCCATGGGCTCGACATCGCCGCGCGATCCATAGGTCGACAACAGCACGCGCATGGAACCCTCCCGTCCGGTTTTCGAGGGCTCGACAAACTGCGCATATTTCGCCGCCTGCCAATTCTTGAACTGAACTATTTCGTCCCCAGATCCCCATCAGGCGGGGCGGGGGCCATGCGTCAGATCGCGCGAACCGGCCCGGCCTGATCAGGCCATCGCAAACCCGTAGCCGGCGGGCTCGCCGTCATCCGACGGGGGGCTGTTCGTGCGGGTGGTCCTGCTCCTTGGGGGGCGGCGGTCGCGGCCGGCGACCTTCGCGACGATCCGGGACGAAACCTGCTGAACCTGGCCGACGAGCGCCACGGCGACGATCCGGACGCGCGCCCTCGCCGCGACAGCGACGGTCAGCAGAAACACGTCGAGGAAGACCGAGACGTCGAACATCGTGAACCAGACGATGAGATCGGGCGCCATCAGGCTGAACAGCCGGAGGCCTTCGCTCTCGAACAGCCAGAACAGGATCGCGCCGGCTGTCCCCAGGGCGCAGTAGAAGGCCGCCTTTCCCGGCGTGACCCCGCCGAGGCGTTCGGCCGGCAGATCGACGAGCAGTCTGCGAAGGGCGCGGCCCAGCGGGTTGGTCGGGAAGGCGACAAGCCACAGCACCACAAGCATCACGCAAGCCAGCATCACGACCCCCGAACGGCGTTTCCTCGATATGGGCGGCGGCCGCCGGCGCGCAACCGGGGCCGGATCAGGCCGGGTTCGCCCCGGCCCGCCGCACTGCCTCATCCGCCGTGCCCAGGCGCACGCCGCGCCGGCCCGCGAACACCAGCACCTCCATGCCCGGCGCGGCGGCCCAGCGCCGCAGCGTCGACTGGTAGGGCTCGCGCCGCCAGTCGTGCGGCCGCGCTGGATCGGACTCCACGATCAGCCGCGCCCCGCCCCGTTCGCTGTGCAGCACGAACCCCGCCGTCGAAGGCTTCCACGCCTCGTCCAGCGCCTCCGTCAGCAGCCACAGGCAGTTGAATGCGCGGCAGTCGCCGGGCCGCGTCTCATAGACCGCGCAGCCGCCCGCCTTGCTGAAGTGACGGCACCATTTGCCCGCGGGCTTGTCGAGCGCCGTAACCCCCATCAGCTTGCAGCACAGGCCGCAGTCGCCGCAGCTCTTCGCGGGCGGGTTCAGGTCTCCGACCACACCGCCAGCTCGTTGCCCGCCGGGTCGCGGAAATGGAACCGCCGTCCGCCGGGGAAGGCGAAGATCGGCTTGACGATGGTCCCGCCCGCGGCCTCCACCCTGGCCAGCATGGCCTCCAGATCGTGCGCGAACAGGACGGGCAGGGGCGCGCGCGTGGCGTCCTCCTGGGCGTCGAAACCGCCGTCCAGCCCCTCGTCGAACGCGGCGTACTCCGGTCCGTAGTCTGTGAATTTCCAGCCGAAGGCCGCGCCGTAGAAGGCCTTGGAAGCGGCCAGGTCGCCGCCCGGCAGTTCGAGATAGTCCAGCTTTCCGTCTTCACGCATGGGGATGCTCCGTCAGTCGCCACCGACCCTTCGGGCTTGCCACGCCGTCCGGCGTCACGCAATCTGCGAATGAGTCGCAAATAGATGAGGCGGGGATGATCGTGCAGCTGACCGGAAGCGCCGCCCTGGCGCGCCTCATGCGCGGGGACCGTCCGGCCTCACAGCACCTCGCGCCGGCTCAGATGGACCAGGGCGGCGACCATCGCCGCCACGCCGAGGCCAAGCCCCAGCCCCAGGGCCGTCTGGACGCGCCACGCCTCGCCGGCCAGCATGTTGACGGGCATCTGCCACGGGAAGAAGACCCCCTGTTTCGCTGAGGTCGCCACGACCGAGAAGAAGGTCCCGCCGATGCCCACCGCCAGCGCCGGCACGAAGCTGGCGTAGCGCAGGGCGACCCACAGCTGGATGGCGATCATCAGCAGGGCGGCGCCGAACATCCTGCCCATCATCGAGGCGCAGGCGGCCAGATCGAACGGCCCCGTCGGCTGCAGGTGCGGCATGATCGCCGCCGCCAGCATCACCGCGCCCCAGGTCAGCGCCAGCACCGCCGCGCTCATCAGCGCCACGACGGCCAGCACGCAGACCGCCTTGGCCGCATACAGCCGCCAGCGGGGCAGGGGCAGGGCGCGCAGATGGTCCCACGACCTCGGCCCGTGCTCCATGTGCGCGACCAGCGCCGTCAGGGCCGTCACGCTCATCGGCAGCATGAAGAAGGCCCAGATGCCCGAGGCGCTGACCATCCACATGTCCCACGGCTGCGGCGCCTTGCCCCGCATCATGTTGAAGAAGACGAAGATGGCGATCAGCGACGGCGCCGCCACGGCCAGCACCGCGGCCAGCGACCGGTTCAGCTTGCGGATCTCGACGAACAGGGGCGCGAACAGGGGCGAGGCGGTCATCAGGCGAACTCCGGCCGGGCTTTGACAGAGGTGGCGGCGGGTGAGGGCGGCGAGACCTCGCGGTAGATGCCCTCCAGCGAGCGCGACCGGGCGCCGATGGCGAAGACGGCGATGTCGGCCTCGACCAGGGCCCGGTTCAGCGAGGCGGAGGCGGTGCGCGCGTCCTCCCCCGGCTTCAGCCGTGCGACCAGCCCGTCCTCCGTCGGCGCGACGTCGAACCCCCGCGCCCGGGCCAGCGCCGTGGCGCGCCCGGCGTCGTCGGTCTGCAGCGCTATCTCCGGCGCCAGATCGGCCTTCAGCCTCGCCAGCTCCCCCTCCAGCACCAGCCGCCCGTGGCTGAGGATGCCCACATGGGTCGCCGTCTGCTCGATCTCGCCCAGCAGGTGGCTGGACAGCAGCACCGTGGCCCCGGTCCGCTCCGGCAGGGCCCTCAGGAACCGGCGCATGTCGGCGATGCCGTCCGGGTCCAGCCCGTTGGTCGGCTCGTCCAGCACCAGCACCGGCGGCGCGCCCAGCATGGCCCGGGCCAGCCCCAGCCTCTGCCGCATGCCCAGCGAATAGTCGCAGACCCGGCGCCGCGCGTGCTCCGTCATCTCGACCACCTCCAGCACCCGGTCGATCTCGCGCTTCGGCAGGCCCAGCAGGCCGCGCGTCAGGTCCAGGTTCTCGCGCCCGGACAGATTGCCGTAGAAGCCGTGCGCCTCCAGCAGCGCCCCGACCTTGCGCGCCGCCCCGATCCGGTCGCGGGCCACGTCGACCCCGCCGACCAGCGCCGTCCCGCCGCTCGGCCGGATCAGCCCCAGCAGCATCTTCAGCGTCGTCGTCTTGCCCGCGCCGTTGCGTCCCAGAAAGCCGTAGACGGCCCTGTCCGGCACGCTCATCGACACGGCGTCGGCGGCCAGCTGGCGTCCGAAGCGGCGGGTCAGGTCGCGGGTCTCGATGGCGGCGGTCATCGTCGGCGCTCTCGTTCGTTTAAGTCAGACATAAAGTTGCAAACGCGCGGTCTTTAAGTCAAGATTAAAGATAAGACAGCTTTCCGATCGGAGATCCCCCCGTGAGCCAGACGGACCTCGCCCGCTTCCGCCGCCGCTGCGCCCAGTTCCGCTGGCTGGCGGTGTTCATGGTGATCAGCGTCGGCGCCTTGCTGGCGCTGATCCATCTGGTCGCCCCGATCACGATCTGGTCGCGCGGGTCTCCGGACTTCGGCTCCCGGCTGGTCGTGTCCGTGATCTGGGCGATCCCCGCCGCCTGCTATCTGTTCGGCGTCTGGTCGATCGGGCGGGCCATGGGCGACCTTGGCAAGGGCCGCCTGTTCCAGCCGACGGTCTCGGACGCCCTGCGCCGGGTCGGCCTGGCCCTCGGCGTCGGTGGCGTGTTCAGCGTCTTCGTGATGAGCAATCTGTTGCGGGTGCTCGGCGAGGCGCGCGGCGGCTATCTGCATTTCGACGTGCCCGGCATGACCCTCGGCATGATCGGCGGGGCCCTGTTCCTGCTCGGCGGCGTGGTCGAGCAGGCCGGCAAGGTCCAGGCCGAGCTGGACGAGATGATCTGATGCCGATCCGCGTCACCCTCGACCAGCTGATCGTGAAGAAGGGCCTCAAGGCCCGCGACCTCGCCCAGGAGGTCGGCCTGTCGGAGACCCAGCTGTCCCTGTTCCGCTCCGGCAAGGTCAAGGGCATCCGCTTCCGCACCCTCGCCAAACTGTGCGCCGCCCTCGACTGCAGGCCCGGGGACCTGCTCGACTACGACTTCGATCCCGCCGACCTCGAGGCGGCGGAAGAGGACTAGAAGGTCACCGTCTGCGCTTCCGCGCCGGGCCGGAACACCACCGTCCGCGTCACCCCGCCGACCCGCACATTGACCTGCTGCTCCTGGTCGTCGTGCACGCCGGGGAAGAAGTCGAGGTCGACGGTCACCGCATGCACGTCGCGGTCGGCGGTCTCGCCGCCGAACACCACCCGGATGTTGTCGCCCGCCAGCGAGGTGCCGACGTGGCTGACCGGAACCGCCGCCCCGTCGACCGCCAGCCGGAACCGCGCCCCCAGATGCGCCTCCAGATCAGCCACGGCGCGCGGATCGTCGAGACTCGGCTGGGCCTCCGGCGCGATGCTGGGCAGGGCCGGCTCGACGTCGTGCGCTGCGAACCGGTGCGTCACGCTGACCGCGCCGGAGCCCTCGTCGATCTCGATCACCGTCAGCCCCGCATGGCCGCGATGGGCCAGGGCCGGCGAGGCCAGGCCCGCGATCAGCGCGGCGGTCAGGAGGGTGCGTTTCAGCATCGTGCTAGTCCCTGCGGCGCACGCGCGCGGCGGTGGAGTCGGGGCTGACCTCGACGTCGGAGTCGCGCATCCGGTTCTCCCCCGGAGGCGGCGCGGGCGACAGCCGCAGCGACCGCGCGTCGATGCGCTGCGGATAGAAGTTGTTGCCCCGGTCGGCGTCCGCCGTCTCCCACAGCGGGTCGATCTCGGCGCTGGTCAGGGTCTTGGACGACACGTGCTGCCACACCACCTGCCGGCTGTTGCGCCGCCACACCTCGGCCGGGATGCGGATCGTCTCGTCCGATCCGTCCGAATAGGTCAGCTTCAGGATCACCGGCATGACCAGCCCGCCGACGTTGCGGAAGGTGAAGCGGTAGATGTTGTCGTCGAAGCCCTGGGCCGCGCGACGGTCCTCGTCGGCCTTGCGGGCCGCGCTTTCGGCGTCGCGGCGCTGCTGGGCGGTGACCGTGAACCGGTCGGTCTGGTTGTAGAAGTCCCGCGTGGCGGGATCCCGCTCGACCACCGTCTCGATGCCCTCGTTCCGGTCCGCGGTCAGCGACCCCGGCTCGGCCTCGAAGCGCTCGCGGGCGGCGCGGGCGCGCACCTCCGGATCGGTGCTTTCCAGCCGCGCCGCGGTCACGCCTTCCAGCGCGATGTCGACATGGTCGGTCGAATAGAACCAGCCCCGCCAGAACCAGTCGAGGTCGACGCCCGAGCTCTCCTCCATGGTGCGGAAGAAGTCGTACGGCGTCGGTCGCTTGAAGGCCCAGCGCTGCGCGTATTCCCGGAACGCCCGGTCGAACAGTTCGCGGCCCAGCACCGTCTCGCGCAGGATGACCAGCGCCGTGGCCGGCTTGGCGTAGGCGTTGTTGCCGAACTGCAGCAGGCTGTCCGACTGGGTCATCACCGGCACCTGGTCCTGGCTGACCATGTATTCGACGATGTCGCGCGGCTCGCCCCGGGCCGGGAAGTCGGCGTCCCACAGCTTTTCGGCCTGGAACTGCAGGAAGCTGTTCAGTCCCTCGTCCATCCACGTCCACTGGCGTTCGTCCGAGTTGACGATCATCGGGAAATAGGTGTGGCCGACCTCGTGGATGACGACCCCGATCAGCCCGTTCTTGGCCCGCTCGGTATAGGTCAGGCTGCCGTCGTCCGCCCGCACGGGCCGCGGCCCGTTGAAGGTGATCATCGGATATTCCATCCCGCCGACCGGCCCGTTGACCGACTGCGCCGTGGGATAGGGATAGGTGAAGGCGAACTGGTTGTAGACGTCCAGGGTGTGGGCGATCGACTTCGTCGAATAGGCGTCCCACAGCGGCCGGGCCTCCTTCGGATAGAAGGACATGGCCATGACCACGGGATGCTCGGCGCTCTCCTGCTCGACGCCCATGGCGTCCCAGATGAATTTGCGGCTCGAGGCCCAGCCGAAGTCGCGCACGTTGTCGGCGCTGAAATTCCACGTCCGGGTGCCGGATCGCGCCGGCCGCGCCTCGGCCGCCGCGGCCTCCTGGGGCGTGACGATATAGACCGGCTCGTCCGCGGTCCGGGCCCGGTCCAGCCGCGCCCGCTGCTCGGCGCTCAGGATCTCGGGGTTCTGCAGTTCTCCCGTCGCCGCCACCACGTGATCGGCCGGGGCGGTGATCGAGACGTCGTAGTCCCCGAACTCCAGGGTGAACTCGCCCGAGCCGAGGAACTGGGCATTGTGCCAGCCCTCGTAGTCGGAATAGACCGCCAGCCGCGGGAACCACTGCGCCGCCAGAAACAGGCAGTTGCCGTCCTCGTGGGCCTTGGTGAAGCACTCGTAGCCGCTGCGTCCACCGACCACGTTGGTCTCGGGCAGGGGCAGGGTGAAGTCGATGGTGAAGGCGAAGCTCTGTCCCGTCGCCAGCGGCCGCGGCAGTTCGATCCGCAGCATCGAGTCGACGATGGTGAAGGGCAGGGCCTGGCCGTCCGGACCGGCGATGCGCAGGTCGTTGAAGCCGCCTTCCCAATCCTGGAAGCGCCGGATGCGGCTGATCTCGTTGACGCTGACGGTCTCGGAATTGCTGTAGGTCCGGGTGCGCTCGGCGAGGGAGTCGCGGCGATAATTCTGCTGGTCCAGCAGCAGCCACAGATACCCCAGGGCGTCCGGCGAATTGTTGGTGTAGGTCACCGCCTCGCGGCCGGTCAGGGTCCGCCGTCCCTCGTCCAGCGACACGTCTATGTCGTAGTCCACCTGCTGCTGCCAGTAGCGGTGGCCCGGCGCGCCCGAGGCGTTGCGATAGTCGGTCGGCGTTGGCCAGTCCTCGCCCTCGAACTGGCGGAACTTGTCCTCGAAACTGCCTTTGGACTGGTCGACCGGCCCAATGCTCTGGGGGGCGCTCTGCTGCGCCAGCGCCGCCTGCGCCATCAGGGAAACGCCGGCGACCGACGCAAGCAACAGTCCGATACGCATTCGAAACCATCCGTTCCTGAAGAGCCGCGGCGACCTTAACGGTCGACGACGTGCCCGCAAGGCGGAGAAGATTACACCTGTGTAATCCAGCCCCGCCGCATGCCCCACGCCAGCGCCAGACCGGGCCAGGCCGCGGCTGGCCGGCCCTCGATCAGCCGGATGCCGAAGCCGTGCCCGCCCTCCTCGAACAGGTGGGTCTCGGCCGGGACGCCCGCCGCCCTCAGCGCCGTCAGCAGCTGCAGGCTGTTCTCCACGGGCACGGCCGGGTCGTCCATGGCGTGCAGCAGGAAAGCCGGCGGGGCGCCACGCCAGTCCATCCGCTCCAGCGAATACCGCTCGATCGCCTCCGCAGTCGGCGCCTCGCCCAGCAATTCGCGCCGCGATCCGGCGTGGACGAACGGATCGGCCATGGTCGCCACCGGATACAGCAGGATCGACAGATCCGGCCGGAACGACCCCGCGTCCGCCGCGTCCACGGGAGCATAGGTCGCGTCCGTCCGCGCCGTCAGCATCCCGGCCAGATGCCCGCCTGCCGACGCGCCGAGCACCGGCACGCGCGCCGGGTCCAGCCCGTCCGCCGCGGCCCGCGCCCTTGCCAGCCGCAGCGCCCGCTGCGCGTCCTGCAGCGGCGCGTCCGGCCCGGCCGCCCAGCCATCCCCCGGCAGGCGGTAGCGCAGCACGAAACAGGTCACGCCCGCCGCCGCGAACACCCGCGCGCAGTCCATCCCCTCCTTGTCCACCACCGCCCATTTGTAGCCGCCGCCCGGGATCAGCAGCAGCGAGGCCCCATTCGGCCGCGCCGGCCGCAGCACCGTCAGCAGGGGCTCGGTGGTGTATTGCGCGAACCGGTCGTGGAAGGCCGGATCGGTCGAACGCTCCACCACCCGCGGGGTCACGGCCACCCGCTCCCCACCCGGCGCCCGGCCTGGCCACAGCCGGATCGTCTCCGCCGGATCCGGCGGGGCGTCAGTCTGCGACACCGGTGTCACTCCCGACCCGGGAAGCGGTGTCGCGGCCAGGGCGGCGAGGCCCAGCGCGTCTCTGCGGTTCAGCATCATGGGGTCGGCTCCTCCGCAGAGGCTAGGACGGCGCGCGCACCGTCGGCAAGGGCGGCGGCGCAGGGCCGGCCCGCCCTCTCAGCCCTGCCGCGCGGCGGAGGAGCGACCGGGTGCTCAGCCTTCCTTCGCCGGGGCGGCCGAAGCCTCGGCGCCGCCCGACTGGTGTTCGGCGATCCAGCGCTCCAGTTCGCCGATCTCGCGGCGCTGCATCGCCATGGTCTTTTCGGCCATCTCGCGCAGTTTGGCGTCGGGGTTCTGCCGCATCAGCACTTCGGACATGGCGATGCCGCCGCGATGGTGTTCGATCATCTTGCGGGCGAAGGTCTCCGAAGCGTCTGCGCCGGTGGCCTGCATCATCGCCTGCTGCATCTGCTGCTCGGCCTGCGAATAGGGCGTCTGCGGACCCGCCATGGCCGGGCTGTCCATGCCGTCGGCCCGTCGTGCGGCGTCGGCCGCTTCGGCGGCGCCGGCGGCTTCCGGGGCGGGCTCTTCCGCTGGCGTGCAGGCCGCCAGCAGGGTGGCGGCGGCGGCGCCGGCGATGACGGTCATGAGTCTGATGGACATGGTCTTCCTCCGTTGAGAGACCTGTCCAACCGGGCGCCGGCCCCCGCTGTTCCCCCTCCACCCCCGCGATCGTTTCCGCGTCCGAAGCGATGGCGCTGTGCTGACAATCCGCGGAACTATAGTCGGGTTCAGAGGAAAACATCCCGCCGCATCAACCACATCCGATTTTCTCGACGCTGTCTTCCCGCCTCAGTAGCGGGCGGGCGCATACTCCTTGCCGCGGTCCTCCCGGGGAACCGCCGCCGGTCTTTGACAATCGAATCGCCGCACGCGCCGCCAAGGCGCGTCAACGCCACAGCTGCCCCGGCGCCGACTCTGCCGACTCTGCCCCCCGAATTTCAGGGGCCCGGCCGGACCGGGTGCGACCTTGCCGTCTTCGCACCCTCCGTTTTCGGAGTTTTACCCGGGTAGAACCAGCCTCAGGCCAGTTCCACCGCCATGGCCACGGCCTCGCCGCCGCCGATGCACAGGCTGGCCACGCCCTTCTTGCCGCCGCGCGCCTGCAACGCCGCCAGCAGCGTGGCCAGCACCCGGGCGCCCGAGGCTCCGATCGGGTGGCCAAGCGCCGTGGCCCCGCCGTTCACGTTCAGCTTCGCGTGCTCGATGCCCAGCTCCTGCATGGCGATCATCGGCACCACGGCGAAGGCTTCGTTGATCTCCCACAGGTCGACGTCCTCGACCGACCAGCCGGCCCTCTTCAGCGCCTTCTGCATCGCCGGCACCGGGGCGGTGGTGAACAGGCCCGGCTCATGGGCGTGGGCCGAGTGGCTGACGATCCGCGCCACGATCGGCAGGCCCAGGGCCTTCGCCACGCTCTCGCGGGTCATGACCACGGCCGCCGCCCCGTCCGAGATCGAGGCCGAGGAGGCCGCCGTGATGGTGCCGTCCTTGGCGAACGCCGGCTTCAGATTGGGGATCTTCTCCGGCATGGCCTTGCCGGGCTGCTCGTCCTCACTGACCGTCTCCACGCCCTTGCGGGTGGTCACCTCGACCGGCGCGATCTCGGCCTTGAAGGCGCCCGAGGCAATGGCGTTGCGGGCCCGGGTCAGGCTTTCGATCGCATAGGCGTCCTGGGCCTCGCGCGAAAACTGGTAGGTCCCCGCCGTGTCCTCGGCGAACGAGCCCATCGGCTTGCCGGGCGCATAGGCGTCCTCCAGACCGTCCATCATCATCGAGTCGACGATGACGTCGTGGCCGATGCGGGCCCCGCCGCGGTGCTTGTTCATCAGATACGGCGCGCCGGTCATGCTCTCCATGCCGCCGGCCACGATGACGTCGGCGCTGCCGGCGGTCAGGGCGTCCGAGGCCATCATCACCGCCTGCAGGCCCGAACCGCACATCTTGTTGACCGTGGTCGCCTCGACATGGCGGCCCAGACCGGCGCCCAGCGCGGCCTGCCGCGCCGGGGCCTGGCCCAGACCCGCCGGCAGGACGCAGCCCATGTAGATCTGCTCGATCTTCTCCGGATCGACCCCGGCCCGCTCGACCGCCGCCTTCACCGCCGTGGAGCCCAGCTCGGTGGCCTTCACACCCGCCAGCGCGCCCTGGAAGCCGCCCATCGGCGTGCGGGCGAAGGAACAGATGACGATCGGGTCGGACATGGCGAAACCTTGGGAGGGTAGTGAAAAATCGGGGGCTAGATCGGCTCTTTGGACCCGCCGTGCAAGCGTGGGCGGCTCAGGCCGCTTCTTCGTCGGTGCGGGGCATCATCTCGCCGACCGTGGGCCGGTTCTCGGCGAGGTTCAGCTGGATGTCGCGCGGCTTGACCAGTTCGCCGCAACAGCCGCAGGCGATGCGCGGCGTCAGTTCCTGGCCGCAGGTCTTGTGGGTCATCGAGATGCCGGCGTCGGCCCCGCCGTAGACGTGCTTGGCGCCCCAGCCGTGCAGGGTGACCAGCACGCCGTACAGGTCCTTGCCCTTGGCCGTCAGCCGGTACTCGTTGCGCGGCGGCCGTTCGGAATACAGGTGCGGCTCCAGCACGCCGTGCTGCACCAGCGATTTCAGCCGCGCCGCCAGGACGTTGCGCGCCACGCCCAGCCGCTCCTGCCACTGCTCGAACCGGCTGACCCCGTTGAAGGCGTCGCGAATGACCAGCAGGGTCCAGGGATCGCCGATCACCTCCAGCGTGGCGGCGATCGAACAGCTCTGGCGAGAATAGTCTGCGGTGCGTCCCATGTGGCAAAGGTGACCCCGCGTCAGGCTTTTGGCAAGAGGGTTGCCAATCTAAACGGACTGGGTAAGTCTTGTTTGGCTACGGACTCGCGGCAAACCCGCTCGCGGCGTTTCCGGATCCCTCGACCTGGGGCGGAAGGTTTCGGCCTTCCGCCCGCCTTTCGCCCGCGTTAGTCCGAGCCCATGACCCAACAGACCCTCGCCGAGGCCCTGACCCTGACCGCCGCCGGCGAAGGCGGTCTGACCGCCCGCCTGTCCGGCGACTTTTCCAACGCTCCCCGTTCGGCGCCGCAGGAGAGGGGCGCGCCCTTCGGCGGACTGATGGCGGCGCTGGCGGCGGGAGCCATGCGGCAGGGCCTGGGCATCGAACCTCCGCTCCAGAGCCTGACCATCCAGTACCTCGCCGCGGCCCGGTTCGAGGAGATCGGCTTCCGACCCGTCCTTGACCGCGGCGGCCGCAACGTCGTCTACGCCTCCGTCTCGGGCGGCCAGCCCGACCGGCCCGCGATCCAGGCGCTCGGCACCTACGGCCGCGACGTCCATGGACCGGTGCTGACGCCGCTCGCCGCCGCGCCGACGCCAGTCCGTGACCTCGACCGGACGCCCATGGACCCCGCCTTCGGTCCCTGGTTCACCCAGCTCATCGACCACCGCTTTGTCGCCGGCCCGAAACTGTTCGGCGAGAACGCCGGCCGCGCCCCCGAACTCGGCTGCTGGATGCGCACCATCGACGCCGCGCCGCTGGACGAGGCCCGCCTGCTCTTCCTGCTCGACGGCCTGTACCCGACCTATTTCACGGCCTTCCCCGCCCCGCCCATCATCTCCGCCAGCGTCGATCTCCGCGCCGATCTGCTGACCGCGATCACCCCCGACACCTCGCCCGACGGCTGGGCCTATTTCCACTTCACCAGCCGCGACGTCGGCGGCGGCTGGGCCGTAGAGGACGGCGTCGCCCACGCCCCCGACGGCCGCCCGATCGCCCTCGTCCGCCAGCGCCGCAAGCTGATGCCGTCGCGGGGCCTCTAGCCCAGCGGGTCGCCGCGCAGGGCGATCAGGGGGATGACGATATCCTCCTCGTCGTCGAGGTGGCGGGTCAGTTGCGGTCCGGCCAGATCGAGGACGTCGGCCAGCCGCTCGACCCGGTCGCCCGCGTCCGCCGCCCCGACCGCCACCGCCTCGTGCAGGGCGCGACCGGTCCGCACCATCGCCTCGATATGGGCGTGGATGGCCTCGTGGTCCCGGTCCAGGAGGTCGATCCCCCCCGCGATCCGGGGCTCCAATTGCTGCAGGGCCGGGAAATAATGACCGCTCTCGATCCGGTGGTGCCCGTCGAGGTGCTGCAGGTACTGCTGCAGCGCCGGGATCAGCGAGCGGTGCAGGCTTCTGATGTCGACCTGGTCGCGGCGCCAGGCGTCGACCATCGCGCCCATCTCCGCCTGGTGCGCCCTGAAGCCGCCGTGCATGTGCAGCCACCGCCGCGCGGTGGGATGCAGGCCGCCCGTACTCCAGCGCTCCCTGGGCAGGGCGTCGCGAAGGTACAGGAATTCGGGCGGCAGTCCGGTGCGGGACGCCAACGCCAGCGGATCGTCGTGCGTGTCAGACAACGGCCGTGGTCGTCGTGATGAAGCCGCCGCCGAGCAGCCGGTCCGGATCCGCGGGGTCATAGAGGGCGCAGGCCTGGCCCGGGGCCACGCCTTCTTCGCCGGTCTCGAAGGCGACGGATACCGCGCCATCGGTCATCGACAGCCGGGCAGACGAGGGTGGCCGGGTCGAGCGGACGCGGGCGAGCACCGGCGCACCCGCGTGCGCGGCCGCCTCCATCGAGGGCTCGTCGCCCAGCCAGTTGGTCTCGTCCAGCGTCAGGGCCGCGGTCAGCAGCGCCTCGCGCGGACCGACGATCACATGCCGCTTCGCCGGATCGAGCTTCGTCACGAACAGCGGTTCGCCCACGGCGACGTTGAGGCCGCGCCGCTGACCGATGGTGTAGTCGGTGATCCCCGAATGGGAGCCGAGCACGCGGCCATCCATATGCACGATCTCGCCCGCCTCGCGGCCCTGCGGCCGCAGCTTGTCGATCAGCGTCCGGTAATCGCCGTTGGGGACGAAGCAGATGTCCTGGCTGTCGGGCTTGGCCGCGATGCGCAGACCCAGTTCGGCGGCGACGCCCCGCACCTGCGGCTTCTCGAGGTCAGCGAGCGGAAAGCGCAGATAGCCCAGTTGCTCCGCCGTCGTGGCGAACAGGAAGTAGGACTGGTCGCGCGAGTGATCGACCGCCTTGCGCATCTGGGGGCGGCCCCCAACGACCGCACGGCGCACATAGTGGCCCGTCGCCATGGCCTCCGCGCCGAGATCGCGGGCGACGTCGAGCAGGTCGCGGAATTTGACCGTCTGGTTGCAGCGAATGCAGGGGACCGGCGTCTGGCCGGCCAGGTAGCTGTCCGCGAACTGGTCGATCACCGCGTCGCGGAAGCGGCTTTCATAGTCCAGCACATAGTGCGGGATGCCGAGCATCTCGGCCGCCAGCCGTGCGTCGTGAATGTCCTGGCCGGCGCAGCAGGCGCCCTTCTTCTTGAGCGCCGCGCCGTGGTCGTACAGCTGCAGCGTCACGCCGACCACGTCGTAGCCCGCCTTGTGGAGCAGGGCGGCGACCACGGTGGAGTCGACGCCGCCGGACATCGCCGCCACGACGCGCGATCCGGCCGGCAGTCCGACCGCCGCGCGCGCGGCCTCGATCGCCGCGTCCATGTCGGCCTTGCCGGACATTGGGGCGATGGTCGGAACCGGGCAGATGTCGTCCGCGAGCGTCATGGCGCGCTATCTAGTGCGAAAGCCGCGCGATTTCGAGGCCGCCGGCGAATCCGCGCCGGAAACGACAACGGCCGCTCCCTCGCCGGAAGCGGCCGCCGTATCTTCGGGGAGAGTATTCTAGCTGCCGCGGCCGTAGTGCTGGATGCGGGTGGTGCGCAGGCCCTGCATGCCCCATTTGTCGATCGCCTTCTGCCAGGCGAGGAACTCCTCGGCGGTCAGGCGGTAGCGCGCCAGCGCATCGTCCAGGCTGATCAGGCCGCCGCGCACCGCAGCCACGACCTCGGCCTTGCGGCGGATCACCCAGCGGTCCGTATTGGCCGGCGGGAGATCGTGCAGGGTCAGGGGCGTGCCCGTCGGGCCGACCACGTACTGTTCGCCTTGATTGTTAAGGCGTCGCTCTTGCAACATGGGCTTATGCCTCATTGACCACCATCACTAAGGTTCGAACCGTAGCGTTCGGCGGCTAAGGGCCGTTTAAGCGTCGTGGTGAAGGAAAACCTAAAATGGCCCGCCTCCATCCGGTCAGTGTTCAACAAAGACTTCATTGAAGTTTACGACCCCTTACCCAGAGATCAGCGTTTGATGCTGATAAGTTCAGCCAGCATCTCGTCTGCCGTGGTGATGATCTTGGATGAGGCCGAGTAGGCGCGCTGGGTGGTGATCAGGCCCGTGAACTCGGCTGACAGGTCGACTGTAGAGGCCTCGAGCTGCGAAGACCCGATCGTGCCCGCGCCCCCGGTTCCGGCGGCTTTCAGATTGTAGGTGCCGGAGCCCTGACTGACCCGGAAGGCGTTGCCGGTCGACTCCAGCAGGGCGTCGGGGCTGGGGAAGGTCGCCAGCGCGATCTGGGCGATCCGACGGGTGACGCCGTTGTCGAAGATGGCGGTGACGAAGCCGGTGTCGTCGATCTTGACCTCGGACAGATTGCCGAAGGCGGTGCCGTTGGTCAGCACGGCCTGCACGACCGAGGCGCTGTCGTACTGGGTCAGGCCGCCGGCCGCGGCGCTGAGGTCGAAGGCGAGGACCTGGTCATCGATACCGAGGCCGGCCGCCCAGTTGAACTCGCCGGCTCCGGGGGCGGCGCTGTCCGACGAACCGAAGTTCAGGGTGGCGGCGGTGGGATCCGGGAACAGGGCCGCGGCGCCCAGCGCTCCCATGGCGGAGACGTCCAGGCGACCGTCCTGGGTGAAGGCGACCAGTCCTGTCTTCAGCTGTCCGTTGGTCAGACCTGCCCCGGTGACCACGTCAGACTCGGGAATGGCCCGGATCTCGGCGTACCACTGGTTCGGCACCGTGCTCTTGAGGAAGGACAGGGCGATGGTGCGCTGACCGCCCTTGGAGTCCGACACGGGGATGGTCAGCTCGAAGTCGGGTTTGACGCCATCGCCGGTTTCCGGGTCCCACATGGCCATGGAATTGGTCACCGGATCGTAGGCGTTGGCCCCCGGGGGCACGGCCGCGGCATCGGTCGCCTCGGCCGAGACGGCCTGGCTGGACTTGATGTTGGCGTTCAGCTGCACCCGGGTGGTGGGCTGGGCCGTGCCGCCCACCGAGCCGACGTTGATGGTGCGCAGGCGGTTCAGGTCCGACGGATCGGCATTGATGTTGCCGTCTGCGTCGACGGGCCAGCCCTGCAGGTAGAGGCCTGCGGTGTTCTTCAGATAGCCCAGATTGTCGACGCGGAAGGCGCCGGCGCGCGTGAACAGGCGGCCATCCGTGACCTGGAGGTTCTCGGCCTTCTCGGTGACGACGAAGAAGCCCTGACCGGCGATGCCCAGGTCGGTGTTCGAGGTCGTCCGCTGCAATTGCCCCGCCTGGCTGGTGTAGTGGCGGGCGCTCGCGAGGACGCCGCCCGCGGAATAGCCCGCGCCGGTGACCTGACTGTTGATCACGGTCTGGAATTCGGCAGCCGACCGCTTGTAGCCGACCGTGTTCACGTTCGCGATGTTCTGGGAGATGGCCGCGAGGGCCGCGGAGTTGGCGGTCAGGCCGGACACGCCGGCCAGTAGTGCGCTGTTGATGCTCATGGCGCGGGGCTCCTTACGAGAACAGTTTCAGGGGGTTGAGCGACGAGGCGATCGAGGCCAGCAGGCTCTCGTCCTCTTCGTCGGCGGGAGGGGGCGTGGCGGCGGTTCGCGCTTCCTCCAGCGCGATGACGCTGGACAGCGGCAGGATCGAGTTGCCGACGGTCAGGTAGGCCTCGCCGTCGTACATCTCGACGCCGGTGATCCTGCCCTTGGTCAGGACCTGGGCGTCGATGGCGCCGCCGGCGGCGTCCTTGGCCGTGATCCTGAGTGAATAGACCTGGCCTTCCTGGCCATCGTTGCCGGTGGTGGCCTCGCCGTCCCAGGAGAATTCGTGGACGCCGAGGGTCTTGTCCGGCGCGTCTCCCGACCAGACCACATTGCCGGAGCCGTCCAGCACCTCCAGCTTCACCGAAGCCGCGTTCGAGGCGATCTCGTAACTCCACTCGGCCTCGCCGTCGGTGAACTTCGTCGCCGACCAGGCCGCGGTGGCCTCCTTGCCGATGTAGTTGGCCGCGCCGGCCAGTCCGCCGCCGCCCTGGGCCGAGACCAGGCTCTTCAGCAGCTCGTTGGTCAGGAGTTGCTGCTCCACCCCCGCCATCTGGGTCAGCTGGGCGGTGAACTGGTTGGAGTCGACCGGAGACAGGGGATCCTGGTTCTTCAGCTGCGAGGTCAACAGCGTCAGGAAGGTCTCGAAATTCGAGGCCAGCATGCCCGCGCCGGCGTTGATCCGGCTGGTCGCGTTATTGGTGGTGGTGACGGCGTCGACCATCGTCAGACCTTCATGTCCACGCCCGAGGGCGAGAGGGAGAGCGCCAGCCATTGCGGCGGCTGGGCCACGTCGATTTCAGACTTGAGGCGCGCGGCGGCGGCGAAGGCGCGGTTCTGGCCATGCCGGGCGTCCTGCCCGCGGTCGAAGGCGCTGGAGCCGCTGTCGCGCTCGGCGAACTCGAAGGCGTCGTCGGCGAGCTGGAAGCCGGCTGCCTCGAGCTGGCGGCGCAGTTCGTCGGCGCGGCCGCGAAGGTCCGTGGCGGCGGCCGGGTTGTCGAAGGCGAGGCGGGCGGCCAGCCGACCCTCGGCGTCGATGTCCAGCTTCACGTCCACCCGGCCGAGTTCCGCCGGCTTCAGCGCGATCTCGAACCGGGTCGAGCGGCCTTCAAGCTTGCGCAGGATCTGGGCCGCGATCTGCGCGGTGGCGTCGATGGTCGCGCGGGAGAGGGTCGACAGGGTGTGATCCCGAACGGGGGCGGCCGCTTCGGCCTGGGCCGGCGGCGGCTCTCCGGCCGGTCCGGATTCCGCAGGCGCCGACAGGGCGTCGGTCGCCGGAGCCGGAAGCGGGGCGGGGCTTGCGGCGGCCGTCTTCGCCGGCGGCTCAGGCTGCGTCATGGCCGGCGTCGTGGACGGGGCGCCCGCCTTGCCCTCCGCGGGCGGCGTGGCCTCGAGGGCCTTCGCGGCGTCGTCGAGGGGTTTCGAGGTGCGTTCGGCCAAGGGGCGCAGAGGCGGCAGGGGCTGGGGGACCGGAGCTGCGCCGGGCCTTGCCTGCAGGGACGGCGACGTCAGGTCGGCGGACGGCGCCTCCTGCATCGTGTCTCCATTGCCCGCCGGCAGGGCGGCATCGAGGGGCTCCTCGCCCGGCAGGACCTGCGGCTGGGGGCCCTTGCCGACGCCGGAGCCCGGCAGGATCTGAGGCCCGGATCCCTTGGCGGTCGCGGCGCCCGGCAGGACGAGGGGATCGGAGCCCTTCGCGGTGGCCGTCCCGGGCAGAACCTGCGGCTCCCCGCCTTTCGCGACCGGCGTGCCCGGCTGCAAAAGCGGCTCGTCGGCCTTCGCCGCGGCTTCACCCGGCAGGACAAGGGGCTCGGCCCCCTTGGGAGCGAACTCCCCGGGCAGGACCTGGGGGCCGGATTCCGTGTCGCCCTTTGGAACGAGGACCGTGGGGGCGGCAGGCGGCGCCGTGATCAGGACTTCAGGCGTCACGGCTTCGTCCTCGCGGACCAGCGCCTGGTCGCCTTGCGTCGCCTCTTCGGCGCGAGAGGTCGCCCGGCCCGCCGTGGTGCGAGGGGCCCCATCGTCCTCTGCGAGCGCGGTGGCGAGCAGATCCCCGAAACCGGACGCGTCAGCGTCCGACGACCCTCGCGGGGTCGCCGGACGGACGGGCGTCATTATGGAGAGTACGGCTTGCGCGGACATGGTCCCGAGGGGCGTCGCCGGAGCGATGGTGACAGGGGCGCTTGCTGCGCCGGACATTCGGACGCCGCGGCGCAAGTCGCGGGCCAGTTCAAGCCGTCCGTCTAACCAGCGGAAAAAACACGCGATATTCTTCGAATGCCGCGCTGAGCCGCCGTCGCAGCCCAGTCCAATCTTGCCGTGTGGCGACGATTCTTGCCCGGCGCCGCCAGCGTCACGGCGGCGCCGGAGTTCTGGCCCGCGATTTGCGCCCCTGACCGGTCATGTCACAGGCGCGAAACGCGATCTCGCGGAATTTCAGTAACTTGGGCGCAGCGTCTGCGAAGGACGCCGGGCAAAAAGCGCGCGTCGGCTGGCAGGGCTTGCCGGGCGCCACAGCGTGGGAGGCCTTCGCATGTCGCTGAACGCCATAATGAACACGGCGACTACGGGCCTGGCCACGGCCCAGACCCAGCTTCGGGTCGTTTCCGACAACGTCTCCAACGTCAACACACCCGGCTATGTCCGCAAGATCGCCGACCAGGTCACCCTGACCAGCGAGGGCATGGGCGCCGGAGTCGAGGTGGCGCGGATCCGCCTGGCGACCGACCGCTTCCTGCAGGCCGCCAGCCTGAACGCGGGCGCAGAGGCGGCGCGGCAGGGCGTGCGCCATGAACTGTACGACCGCATTCAGTCGCTGTTCGGCGATCCGGGCGGCGACAGCGGCTTCTTCTCGCAGGTCGACGGGGTGTTCGCCGCCTTCGCCGCGAGCGCCGAGGATCCGACCTCGTCGCCGCGCCGTCAGGATGCGCTGTTCCGTACCCAGGCCCTGTTCGATGAGGCGGGGCGCATTGGCGAACAGATCCAGGCCGTGCGGGAGGACGCGGACGGCCGCATCCAGAGCGCGATCGAGAAGGCCAACAACCTGCTGCAGCAGATCGAGGGACTGAACCTCGAGATCGCCCGCGCGACGGTGGTCAACGGCGACGCCTCGGGCGCGGAAACCGCCCAGTCGGCCCTTATCGGTCAACTGGCCGAGCTCATGGACATCCGGGTTTCGGTTCGGCCGGTTGGCGGAGTTTCGATCCGCACGGGCGCCGGGACCCTGCTGGCGGGGGAGGGGGCGGCGACGCTCAGCTACACCCGAGCCGGCACCGTCACGGGCGAGACGGCCTTCAACGAGATCTGGGTCACCGAGCCCGGCGGCCAGAAGCGCTCCTTGCTGGACAACGTCGTGTCCGGCGAGATCAAGGGTCTGGTCGAGTTGCGCGACGTCGAGGCGCCCGCGACCGCCGAGCGGCTCGCCGAACTGGTGGCCCACGTCGCCGACGAACTGAACCGGGCCCATAACGCCAACAGCGCCGTCCCGGCCCCGAACAGTCTGACTGGCCGCAATGTCGGCCAGACGTTCGAAAGCGCGATCGCCGGCTTCAGCGGTCAGACTACGGTCGCTGTCACCAACGCCGCCGGAGTCGTGCAGAGCCGCGCCGACATCGTCTTCAGCGGCGCCACCATGACGGTGAACGGCGTCGCCGCGACGCCGGCGAGCTTCCTGACGGTTCTCAATGCCCAGTTGGGCGGGGCGGCGACCGCCAGCTTCGTCGACGGCAAGCTGACCATTGCGGCGAGCGGCGCCAACGGCGTGGCCGTGGCTGACGACCCGACCAGTCCTTCGAGCAAGGCCGGTCGGGGCTTCTCGCACTATTTCGGGCTCAATGATCTGATCTCGACCGACCGCCCGGCCTTTTACGAGACGGGCATGACCGCGGCCTCTCTCCACGGTTTCACGGCGGGCGAGGCCCTGACCTTCCGCTTCACGGGCGAGAGCGGATCCAAGCTGCGCGATATCCAGGTAGCCGTGCCGCCCGGCGGCACGGTCGGCGACCTGATCACCGCCCTGAACGATCCGGCGACTGGGGTGGGCCGTTTCGGCTCGTTCGCCCTGGCCGCCGACGGCTCGCTCAGCTTCACCGGCTATGGCGCTCCCGCGCCGGCGATGAGCGTGCTCGAGGACACGACCATCCAGGTTCCGTCGGGCGTTTCGGTCACGGAACTGTTCGGCATCGGCGGCGGCGTCCGGGCTTCCCGCGCGGACGGCTTCTCGCTGCGCACCGACATTCGCCAAAGTCCCGGGAAGCTGGCGCTGGCCCAGTTCAACCTGTCCGCCGCGGTCGGCGCTTCGGCCTTAAGCCCGGGTGACGGCCGGGGTGCGCTGCTGCTGGCCGACGCAGGCGAGCGGGCGGCGAACTTCGCCGCGGCCGGGGACTCGTCAGGCGGCCTCATCTCGGTTTCGCGATACGCCTCCGAACTGTCGGGCGAGATCGGCGGCAAGGCGGCGGCGGCCAAGAACCGAAGTGAGACGGCGGCGGCCTTGGCGACCGAGGCCTCGGCCCGCCAGACTGCCTATGAGGGGGTCAATCTGGACGAGGAACTGGTCCTGATGACCACCTACCAGCAGGCCTTCAACGCCTCGGCGCGACTGATCCAGGCGGCCAAGGACATGTACGACACGCTTCTGGGGATGATCTGATGACCCGCGTCGCCACCTTCGGAAACTACCAGTCGGCCCTTCTCGACCTGATGAAGGCCCAGACTCGCGCGGCCGATGCGCAGGAGCGGGTGTCGACCCAGAAGAACGCAACCGACCTGACAGGATTTGGCCGGCAGGCCGAGACGCTGACGGCGCTCAAGGGAGCGCAGAGCCGGATCCAGGGCTTCATCGACACCTCGAAAGCGGTCACCGCGCGGCTGACGACGCAAGACCTCGCCATGACCCAGATCAGCGACGGCATCGCCGGCCTGCGGGACGCGGTCGGCAGCGTTCTGGCCACGGATTCCGCGGGCTCGCTGATGCTGGAACTGGAGGGGCAATTCCAGGCCATCCGCGGCGGGCTCACCATGCGGCACCACGGCGGATATCTGTTCTCGGGGGCCTCGACGGCGACATCGCCGGTCACCGTCGCCAGCCTCGACGAACTGGCGGCCGCGCCAACCGTCGCCTCGGTATTCGTCAACGACACGCTCAAGACGGCAAGCCGGGTGGCGGAGGGCACAACCCTCGAGACCGGCTTTCTCGCCGACGAACTGGGCAGCGAGGTGCTCGAGATACTTCGCGACATCCAGGCCTATCACACGGGCGTCAACGGGCCGCTGACCGGCAAGGTGACGGAAGCCCAGAAGACCTTCCTCACCACCCAGTTCGGCCGGCTGGAACAGGCGGCGACGGCGGTGATCGACAAGATCGCCAAGACCGGATCCATGGCTAACCAGGTCGAGAGCGTGACCAAGGGTCACGAGGCCCAGCTGGGCTCACTCGACGAACTGGTGTCGAACCGGACCGACGCCGACATGGCCGTCGCGATCACCGATCTGCAGCTGTCGCAGGTGGCGATCCAGGCGTCTGCGCAGGTGATATCCCAGCTGAGACAGGTGTCGCTGCTCAACTATTTGACCTGACGCGGCAAATCGCCCCTCCGGCCAAGCTGGACGCAATGTTCCCGGTGGAACATAGTGTGAACAAATGGCCCAGATCGATCTCCGGCGAAAGCTCTCCATCCTCGCGGACGCCGCCAAGTACGACGCAAGTTGCGCTTCGTCCGGCACATCGAGCCGGGACTCCGTCGGCGGCAAGGGGGTCGGCTCGACCGAGGGAATGGGCATCTGCCACGCCTATACGCCGGACGGCCGCTGCGTCTCGCTGCTGAAGATCCTGCTGACCAATTTCTGCGTCTACGACTGCGCCTACTGCATCAACCGGGCGAGCTCCAACGTTCCCCGGGCCCGGTTCACCGCGGATGAGGTGGTCGATCTGACGCTGAGTTTCTACAAGCGGAACTATATCGAGGGACTGTTCCTGTCGTCAGGCATCATCCGCTCGGGCGACTACACGATGGAGCAACTGGTGCTGGTGGCGAAGAAGCTGCGCACCGAGCACGACTTCCGCGGCTACATCCATCTGAAGCTGATCCCGGAGGCAGACCCGCGGTTGGTCGAGGAGGCTGGACTCTACGCCGACCGCCTGTCCGCCAATATCGAGTTGCCCCGCGACGAGGCGCTGAAGCGGCTCGCGCCCCAGAAGGACATCGGGGTCATCAAGAAGGCGATGGGCCAGGTCAGGATGGCGGCCGAAGCCGCGAGGCCGGGCAAGCGGGACCGGATCAAGCCGCCCAGGTTCGCACCCGCCGGCCAATCCACGCAACTGATTGTCGGTGCGGACGGGGCCGCTGACACCGAGATCATGGCCCGCAGCGCCTCGCTCTATGGAGGCTATGGCCTGCGCCGCGTCTACTATTCGGCCTTCAGCCCGATCCCGGATTCCTCGAGCGCCCTGCCGCTGGCGAAGCCGCCGCTGATGCGAGAGCACAGACTGTATCAGGCGGACTGGCTGATGCGGTTCTACGGCTTCTCCGCGCCGGAAATCGGCGAGGCGGCGACGGACGGCATGCTGGACCTCGCCATCGATCCCAAATTGGCCTGGGCCCTGAACCGGCGCGAGCAGTTTCCGGTCGATGTGAACACCGCCCCGCGAGAGATGCTGCTTCGGGTGCCCGGGCTGGGCGTCAAGTCCGTCGACCGCATCGTGTCGGTGCGGCGCTGGCGTACGCTTCGGCTCGAGGATGTCGGCCGGCTCTGTCGCGGCGTCAACAAGGTCCGCCCGTTCATCACGGCGCTGGACTGGACGCCTGGTGGGCTGACCGACGCCGCCGACCTGCGCGCGCGCATCGCGCCGGATCCGGCCCCGGTGCAGATGAGCCTGTTCTGATGCACGTCGCGGGTCTGGACGGCGAGACCGATTTCGACGGTTGGCGCAAGGCGGCGCGAGCCTTCCGGTTGGCTGGCGTAAGGCCGGAGCGGGCGGGATTCCGGATCGGGCCCGGTGCGGACGGTCTGTTCGACGAAAGCCTGCCTCCGCCCGCCTCCGGCGCTGCGGCGTTCAGCGTGCCCCAGAGCTTCGTCGGGCTGGCGCAGGAGGTGATCCTGCATCGCTCCGGCGACCGGTTCGACCTGCTGTACCGCCTGCTGTGGCGGCTGGGCGACGAACCCGACCTGATGAAGATCGTCACCGATCCCGACGTGGCCGATGCGCTCGGGCGCGCGAAGAACGTCAGCCGGGCCAGCCACAAGATGAAGGCCTTCGTTCGCTTCCGACAGGTGGAGGACGAGGCGGGCGAACACTGGATCGCATGGTTCGAGCCGGCTCACCGGGTTCTTGAAAAGACGGCGCCGTTCTTCGCCCGCCGGTTCACGGCGATGCGCTGGTCGATTCTGACTCCGGACGGAGCGGCGTACTGGGACGGACAGGTCCTCGCCCTCGGTCCTCCGGCCACCCGCGATATGGCCCCCGCCGAAGACGAGATGGAGGAGTTCTGGAAGACCTACTACGCCTCGACGTTCAACCCCGCGCGGCTGAAGACCAGGGCGATGCAGGGCGAAATGCCCCGGCGCTACTGGAAGAACCTGCCCGAGGCGGCGCTGATCCCGGAACTGGTGGCGCGGTCGGAGGTTCGGACGGAAGCCATGGTCTCCGCCCCCGCCCCCGAACCGAACGCCCGTCTTGCGAAGACCCTGTCGCGAATGAACCCGGATCGGTCCTTCGAGGAAGGCTTCGTGCCATCGACCCTCGCCGAACTTGATCAGGCGGTGCAGGCCTGCCGCCGGTGCCCGCTGTGGCGGGATGCGACCCAGGGAGTCTGCGGCGAGGGGCCGAAGAAGGCGAAGCTGATGATCGTCGGCGAGCAGCCGGGCGATCAGGAAGACCTCGCCGGCCATCCCTTCGTCGGACCTGCCGGACGGGTGCTGGATCTCGCCCTCGACGAGGCCGGCATTGACCGGGATGACGTCTTCGTCACCAACGCCGTCAAACATTTCAAGCATGAACCCCGCGGCAAGCGGCGACTGCACAAGACGCCCTCCACGGGCGAGGTCAGCGCCTGTCGATGGTGGCTGGACGCCGAGCGACGGCTGGTCAAGCCGAGGGTTATCGTGACGCTGGGGGCGACGGCGGCCCTCGGTGTGCTGTCGCGCAAGGTCGCCGTGACCAGGGAACGAGGCCGGGGCATAGACCTCCCCGACGGGGCCAAGGCCCTGCTGACGGTGCATCCGTCCTATCTGCTGCGCATTCCGGACGCCGCCGCCCGGGCCGGGGAGCGGAGCCGGTTCGTGGCCGACCTGAAGCAGGCCAGATCACTGCTCTAGCAGTGAATCAACGTGTCTGAACGATTACGCCCCGGCGGCGTTCTTCCGCTCTGCCCAGCTTTGCCGTGGTCCAACCGTAGGCAAAGCGAACGGCGCAATCTAGGTAGGGGCATGGCTGCAGCGGACTTTCAGATTGATGACGGCGAGGGGCGTCTGACCCTGCGCCTGATCGGCGACTGGACCGCAACCAACCTTGGCCGGATCTCGCGCCGGCTGGACGAAACGCTCGCGGAGCGCTGCGTCGATGCTGTCGACCTCAGTGAACTTGGGCGATTCGACACGGCGGGCGCCTTGGCCATTGTCCAGGCCAGCAACTGCGTCCTGCCGGAGACGGCCTGGCGGCAGCGGCCGGAGGCGGGGCGCACCTATGCGCTGGTCGAGCGGCTGGAGCGGGAGAGTGCGGGCCCGCCGCGACGGTCCCCCGGCTGGGTGCGCGCCTTCGCCAAGGTCGGACGCGGCATACAGGACATCGTCGCGGAGGCGACCCTGTCGCTGGCCTTCCTCGGTCGGCTGATCGTGGCGGTGGGGGCGGCGTTGCGCCACCCGGGCCGCATCCGCTGGGCGGCATGGTTCAGTCAGGGCGAAAGGGCGGGGCTCGACGCGATACCGATCATCCTCGTAACCAACTTCTTCATCGGCGCGGTGATCGCCTATCTGGGCGCGAACATGCTGACCCAGTTCGGGGCGGCGGTGTTCACCGTCCAACTGGTGGCCGTGTCGGTCCTGAGGGAGTTCGCCGTGGTGATCACCTCCGTGCTGCTGGCCGGCCGCTCGTCCTCCTCGTTCGCCGCAGAAATCGGCTCCATGCGGATGAACCAGGAAGTCGACGCCATGCAGGTGATGGGGGTGAATCCCTTCCAGGCGCTGGTCATCCCCCGGCTGGCGGCCATGCTGGCCATGCTGCCCCTGCTGACTTTCGTGGGGATGATCGCCGGTCTGTTCGGCGGCTTGCTGGTGACGTGGAGCGAGCTGTCGTACGGGCCATCCTTCTTCATCCAGAGGATGATCGAAGATCCGAAGATGGCCACTCACCTGGGCGTGGGTCTGATCAAGGCGCCGGTGTTCGCCGTCGTGGTCGCGGCCATCGGCTGCCGGCAGGGCATGGCCGTGGCGGGCGATGTCGAGAGCCTTGGCCGACGGGTCACCGCGGCCGTGGTCCAGGCCATCTTCGCCATCATCTTTCTCGACGCCGTCTTCGCCATGATCTTCCTGGAGCTGAACTGGTGACCGGCGCGACGGAGAAAACGGCCGCGAAGCCGGAAGCCCTGATCGAGGTGCGGGGGCTGCTCAGCCAGTTCGGCGAGCGCGTCATCCACGAGAACCTGGACCTCGACGTGGAGCGTGGTGAGATCCTCGGCGTGGTTGGCGGGTCCGGCTCGGGCAAGACGGTGCTGCTCAATTCCATCATCGGCCTGAAGGAGCCGGACGGCGGTTCGGTACGGGTGTTCGGGCACGACATGTCCGATCTCAGCAAGGAACAGGCGGCCGATATCGAGCGCCGGACAGGAGTCCTCTTCCAGCAGGGCGCCCTGTTCTCGTCGCTGAGCGTCCTCGACAACGTGGCGTCGCCGCTGGTCGAGCACACCAGACTGCCCAAGGACGTCATCCGCGAACTGGCGGAGATGAAGATCGCCATGGTCGGGCTGAAGCCGGAGGCGCATCACCAGAAGCCGGCGGAACTGTCGGGCGGCATGCGCAAGCGCGTCGGTCTGGCGCGGGCGCTGGCGCTGGACCCCGAGTTGCTGTTTCTGGATGAACCGACGGCCGGGCTGGATCCGATCGGAGCCGCCGCCTTCGATCATCTGATCCGTCAGCTGTCGGACGATCTGGGGCTGACGGTCTTCATGATCACCCACGACCTCGACAGCCTCTACGCCATCACCGACAAGGTGGCGGTGGTGGCGGACAAGCGGATCGTGGCCAAGGCGACCGTTCAGGAACTGGAACAGTCGGACCACCCCTGGATCAGGGAATACTTCCTCGGCCCGCGCGGTCGCGCCGGCAAGAAGGCCGCCTGAGGAGAGCGGAGAGATGGAAAGAGACGCCCACTATGCCGCCGTCGGCATCGCCACCATCGCCCTTCTGGCGGCGCTGGCGGTGTTCGCCATCTGGCTGGCCCGGCTGCAGTTCAACAGCGACTACGACGTCTACGACATCGTCTTCTACGGTCCCGTGCGGGGCCTGTCGGAGGGAGGCGAGGTGCATTTCAACGGCATCCGGGTCGGCGAGGTCACGGACCTGAACCTGGATCCGAAGAAGGGCGACCAGGTCATCGCGCGCATCCGCATCGACGGCACCACGCCGGTCAGGGTGACCTCGCGCGCCCAGCTGGAGCCGCAGGGCATCACCGGCCTGAACTACATCCAGATCACCGCGGGCAATCCGAACAGCGCGATCCTGAAGTCGCAATATCCCGACAATGTCGTGCCGGTGATCCAGAGCCAGCCGTCGCCGATCGCGGAGCTGCTGTCGGGATCGGGCACGGTGCTGGCGCAGACCGTGGATGCGCTGAACCGGATCAATCGGGTGCTGTCTGACGACAATGTCCGCTCGTTCTCGACCAGCCTGAAGAACATCGAGTCGTTGAGCACGGAGCTGGAAGCCCGCAAGGGGATGCTGCAGCAGCTCGAGCAGGCGCTGACCAGAGCCAACTCGGCGGTCGCCGAATACGAGGCGCTGGCGGTCAGCACCCGCGGCATCGTCGAGGGCGACGGCCGGGAGGCTGTAGCCAACATCAACGCCGCCGCCCAGGAGGCCCGCACGGCCGTGGCGTCGATCAACCGGATCGCGACGGGCGCCGAGGGCCCGGTCAACGAGTTCGTCACCACCGGCCTGCCGCAAATGCAGCAGGCGATCCAGGGGCTGGAGGACGCGACCCGCTCGCTGGAGGGGCTGATCGACGAGGTGCGGTCCAGCCCGCGCGAGTTCATCGGCCGCGCGCCGAGCAAGGAAATGGAGGTCCAGCCGTGATCCGCTCTTCGATCAAGCTCGCGACCGCGGCGGCCGGCGTCATGGCCGTGGCCGGCTGCGCGCTGCTGTCCACGCCCGATCCGGTGCAGACCTATCGCTTCGGCGGTCCGGCGGCGGCGAGCGCCGCGGTCGAGGGGCAGGCGGGTCTGCGCCAGGTCAACCTGCGGCGGGTCCAGTTCCCGGAGGCGGTCGAGGGCGACAAGATCCTGGGCGTCACCGGCACCGAGACCGCCTACATCGCCGGAGCCCGGTGGGTGTCGCCGGCCAGCGACCTGTACATGGAGAGCCTCGAGAACGCGTTCGCCGGACAGGCCACGCGGGTGCGGCTGATCGGGCCGCGCGAGCTGATCCGCGGCGAGCGGTCGCTGGACGTCGACGTGCGCGCGTTCGAGGCCCGCTATGACGCGCCGGGCGCGGTTCCGACGGTGGTGGTGACGGCGCGGGCGCGGCTGCTGGCCCTGCCGGACCGGACGGTGGCGGCGGAGCGGACGTTCACGGTCCAGCAGCCGGCCTCGGCGAACCGGGTCTCGGCCATCGTCGACGCCTTCGATATCGCCACGCGCGACCTGAATACGCAGATCGTGGCCTGGACCGACGCCAACGCGGGCTGATCAGAGCGGCGCGCGCAGATCCGACAGGCGCGTCCCGACGGCGGCGCGGCGGGCGCTGGAGGCGGTCAGTTCGGCGAGCGCCCGGTCGATGCGGGCCACCATCCCGTCGCGCAGGCGGAGCAGGCGCTCGCGATCCGGGCGGACCTTTCTGGGCCGCTTGCCGGCGAGACCGAGGGCCTCGCTCCAGTCCCGGCTCCAGGCGGCCATGCCGTCGCTGCAGGCCTTGAGCGCCTCGGCGGCGCGGGCGTCGGCGTTCTGGGCGCCGCGGATCAGGGGCAGGGCGCCGAGGGCGGCGGCGCGGCAGGCGTCGAGCGCGGCCTTGCGGGCTTCCAGCGGATGGGGCGGGGCGTCTTCGGCGGGCCGATGGCCGGCGAGGCGGCGGGCGGCGGCGAACAGGTGGGCGTCGAGCTCGACCATGGCGTCGCGGATCCCGGTCCAGACGCCGTCCAGCGCGGCGGAGCGCCGGGCGGCGGCCTCGACATGTCCGGCCAGGTCGGAGGCGGCCGCGGTGAGGGACGCGGCGGCGCGGCGGAAGGCTTCGCGGAAGGCCTTGAGGCGCTTGCGGCGGCTGTCGAACAGGCCGGCGAGGCCGCGGCGGGGCTCGAGGGCGGCGGGGTCGAGGCCGGCCAGCACCGAGCGCGCCCGGGTCAGCTGGTCCGCGGCCGTGGTCAGGTCGCCGGCGCGGGCGGCGGCGAGGGCGGCGTCGATGCGTTCGACGGCGGCGGCGCGGGCGGGCTCGGCGAAGGTGGCGGCGCCGGCTTCATCGTAGCCGGCGTGGATCGCCTCGACGCGGGCGGCGTCGGGCGCCGGCGCGTGTCCCTGCCAGCGGTAGCCTCCGTCAGCCATTGGCCCGTCCCCCCCAGCGGCCTCGCGGCCCCGAAGGGTTAACTTTGACTACGCCTTGAGGCCTTCGGCAACGGTGTAGCTGGCCTCGGTCTTCGCGGCGACCTCGTCGAGGGTGACGCCGTCGGCCAGTTCGATCAGCTCGAGGCCGGCGCCGTCCGGCTTGACGTCGAAGACGCACAGGTCGGTGATGATGCGGCTGACGACGCCCGTGCCGGTCAGGGGGAGGGTGCAGGATTTCAGCACCTTCGACTGGCCGTGCTTGTTGGCGTGGTCCATGACCACGACCACGCGCTTGACGCCGGCGACGAGGTCCATGGCGCCGCCCATGCCCTTCACCAGCTTGCCCGGGATCATCCAGTTGGCGATGTCGCCGTTCTCGGCCACTTCCATGGCCCCGAGGATGGACAGGTTGATGTGGCCGCCGCGGATCATGGCGAAGCTGTCCGAGGAGCTGAAATAGCTGGTCTCGGGGATCTCGGTGATCGTCTGCTTGCCGGCGTTGATCAGGTCGGGATCGACCTCGTTCTCGTACGGGAAGGGGCCCATGCCGAGCATGCCGTTCTCGGACTGCAGGGTCACCTCCATCCCCTCGGGGATGTAGTTGGCGACCAGGGTCGGGATGCCGATGCCGAGATTGACGTAGAAGCCGTCCTGCAGCTCCTTTGCGGCGCGTTCGGCGAGCTGTTCGCGGGTCCGGGCCATTACGAAGCCTCCCTCTGGCGGACGGTGCGTTGTTCGATGCGCTTCTCGGGCACGGTCTGGACGATGCGGTCGACGTAGATGCCCGGGGTGTGGATGTGGTCGGGGTCGAGCGAGCCGGTGGGGACGATCTGCTCGACCTCGACGACGGTGACCTTGCCGGCCGTAGCCATCATTGGATTGAAGTTGCGGGCGGTCTTGCGGAAGACGAGGTTGCCGCGCTCGTCCGCCTTCCAGGCCTTGACGATGGACAGGTCGGCGACGAGGCCGGTCTCCATGACGTACTGACGGCCGTCGAACTCGCGGACTTCCTTGCCCTCGGCGACGAGGGTGCCGACGCCGGTGGCGGTGAAGAAGGCGGGGATGCCGGCGCCGCCGGCGCGGATGCGCTCGGCCAGCGTGCCCTGGGGGTTGAACTCGAGCTGGAGCTCGCCGGCCAGATACTGGCGCTCGAACTCCTTGTTCTCGCCGACGTAGGAGGAGATCATCTTCGCGATCTGCTTCGTCTCGAGCAGCTGGCCGAGGCCGAAGCCGTCGACGCCGGCGTTGTTCGAGATGACGGTCAGGCCCTTGACGCCGCTGTCGCGCAGGGCGGCGATCAGGTGCTCGGGGATGCCGCACAGGCCGAAGCCGCCGGACATGACGGTCATGCCGTCGAAGGTCAGGCCTTCCAGCGCGGATCTGGCGTCGGGGAAGATCTTCCGCATCGCTTCCTCATATTTTCACCGCCTGATGAATATCGACGGCCTGTTCCGGTCTCTACGGCGGCGGGGCGGGCGGGGCAAGTCTCGGGAGCGCGCCGGGCGGCGGTGAAGGGCTCTGCCGGGTGAAACCGAAAAAAAAGGGATGGCAGAGTCGGCAGAGTCGGCAGGGTGGGCGGCGAAATTCGGTGTGGCAGAGTCGGCAGAGTCTACATTGGGTTTGAGGGGACGCGCCTGCGGCGGCGGGGCGGGGATTCGATTGTCAAAGACCGCGGTCGAAGGGCGGCATTATGCGCCCGCCGGCTTATCCGGATGGAAGATAGCTTCTAGAAACGGCGAAGTAGCTGAAAAGGGCGGATGTTTTCCGCTGAACCAGACCATGTTTTCGCGGATTGCCAGCACAGCGTCATGGACTGTTGCGTCTCCTCCCTGTCGCGCAGCGATGGGGAGGTGGCGCGGCGCTAATGCGCGCCGTGACGGAGGGGCTCTTTCCGACGCACGACCGTTGCGCCGTTTCGCCCCTCCACCGCTTCGCGGTCCCCCTCCCCATCGCTACGCGACGGGGAGGAGACGGTGGTGGCGTTAACCTTTTTCTTCGCGTGAGGCGGGCGTGAGATGGTCAGGCAGCGACGATAGGGTAAAAGACCAAGCTTGGCGGATACACGTTCGGGGGACGAGGTGCGGGCTGGCGTCAACACACTGACGGTGACCTTTCTGGTCGGGGTCGCGGCCGGGCTGCTGCTGACGCCCGACGGCCGTCAGTGGCTGCGCAATCCCACGGTGATGCTGGGCGACCGCGCCAACGCCTCGGCGCCGGCGGAGAGCCCGCCCGCCGCCCCGCCGGCGGCCGTGGTCGCCGCCCCGCCCGCGGTTCCCGCCGTGACGCCCCTCTCCGCGCGGCTCGCGCAGGGACCGTTGCGGATCGGGGTGTTCGGCGACTCGATGGCCGACGGCCTCTACGCCGGCCTCTACCGGGACCTGAGGGACCAGCCGAAGGTGACGGTGACCAAGTTCTCGGAGGTGTCCACCGGCCTGTCCCGCTACGACTACGTGGACATCCAGGCCAAGACCGAGCGCCAGATCAACGAGACGCCGATCGACGTGGCGGTGATCCTGTTCGGCACCAATGACGCCCAGGGCATCAGCCTGGACGGCGTGATCCACGACTTCGGCACCGAGGGCTGGAAAGCCGCCTATGCGACGCGGATCGACAACCTGGTGGCCATGCTGCGCAGCCGTGATGTGGCGGTCTACTGGGTCGGGTTGCCGCGAATGAAGAGCAGCCGCTTCGACGGGCGGATGGCGCTGATCAACGATGTGGTCGAGGCGCGGATGCGGGCGCTGGGCGTGCCCTACGTGGAGACGACCGCCCTGACCTCGAACGAGGAGGGCCGCTACGAGGCCTATCTGCCGAACGCCAGCGGCCGCAAGGTGCTGATGCGGGCCAACGACGGGATCCACATGTCGATGGCCGGGTACCTGCGCATGAGCGGGCCGGTCGCCGAGCGGCTGAAGCGGGACGCGGGGCTGGACCGGCCGGCGGCGTCCGATTCCACACCCGCCGGCTGAGCATGCGGGGGATCGGGGCGGTCCTGGCATGGGGGCTGTTGGCGGCGCCGGCCTTCGCCGCGGCCGGGCAGGCGACTCCCTATGTTCCCATGCCCACGCCGGCGGCCGGATTTTCGGTCTGCTCCGGCGGTCTGTGCCAGCCGGAAGCGCTGACCGGCCTGTTCGAGGCCTTGGCCGCGACCGAGGACGGGACGCGGGGCGAGCCGGTCCGCATCCTTCAGCTCGGCGACAGCCATACGGCTGGCGACCGCATCACCGGCAAGCTGAGGACGGTCCTGCAGCAGCGCTTCGGATCCGGAGGGCGGGGCGTCCTGCCGGCGGGTGCGCCGCATGACGGCTATGCCCCCTATCAGGTGCAGATGGAGGCGCGCGGCTGGACGGTGGAACGGGCCCCCTTGCGCCCCGTCGCGGGCGAGGAGACGACGGCGTTCGGGCCGGGGGCGGTGCGGGCGCGGGCGGTTCCGGGGGCGGAGTTGACGCTGAGGCTGGAGCCGGGGGCGGAGGCCGGCCGGGTCGGGGTCTGCGGCTGGCCGCGAGGGCCGGGCGAGGGGCTGTCCATCGACGTCGGCGACGAGGCGCCGTGGCCGGTCGACCTGAACGGATCGGACGACAACGGGCCGTCGTGCCAGCGGATGGACCTGTTCCGGCCCGCGCCGGTGGTGACGTTTCGCGGGACCGGGCGGGGCGTGATCCTCGACACCGTCTGGACCGAGCGCCCCGGCCCCGGGGTGGTGGTGTCCAGCCTCGGGCTGACCGGGGCGACGCTGGCGGACCTGGCGTCGCGGGACGAGACGACGATGGGCATGGTCATCGGCTTTCTCGCGCCATCCCTGGTCGTGCTCGCCTACGGCACCAACGAGGGGTTCGATCCCGCCCTCGATCCGGCGGCCTACGAGCGGCTGCTGCGGGCGGAGGTCGAGAAGATGCGGCGGTTCGCGCCGTGGCAGGCCTCGATCCTGATCCTCGGGGCTCCGGACGCGCTGAGAAACGGCGTCGTGGACGGCTGCAGCGCCGACGGCCTGCGCGCGCCTCCGCCGACGCTGGCCATGGTCCGGGACGTGCAGAGGCGGGTCGCCGCCGACATGGGTGTGGCGTTCTGGGACTGGCATGGACGGATGGGCGGCGACTGTTCCGCGGACCGGCTGGCGTTGATGGCCGAGCCCTATATGCGCGGCGACCGGGTGCATTTCACCGGCGCCGGGGCCGACTGGATCGGCGGCGTTCTGGCCGACGACCTGCTGGCCGCGTACGACGCGTGGAAGGATTCGCGGTCCGTGACGGGGAGCGCGGACTAGATGCTGTTCCCCACGCTGGCGTTCGGCGTCTTCTTTCTGGTCGTCTATTTCACCGCCTGGTCGCTGGATCGCGAGAACGGGCGGCGCAAGCTGTTCCTGCTGCTGGCCAGCTGGTTCTTCTATGCCCAGTGGGACTGGCGTTTCGTCGGGCTGCTGATCGCCTCGGCGATCCTGAACTGGGGCGTGGCGGCGCTGATCGCGCGCGACCGGGAGCGGCGCGGCGACGGAAAAGGCAATGGCTGGCTGGTCGGGCTGGGCGTCGCGGTCAACCTGCTGATCCTCGGCTTCTTCAAATACTACGGCTTCTTCGTCGAACAGGCGGGCGAGCTGCTGATGCGGTTCGGCTGGGAGCGGGACCTGCCGCTGCTGCAGATCGTGCTGCCGGTGGGGATTTCCTTCTTCACCTTCCAGGGCATCAGCTACGTCGTCGACGTGCATCGCGGGAAGACGCCGCCGGCCAAGAGCCTGCTGGACGTCATGCTGCTGATGAGCTTCTTCCCGCATCTGGTGGCGGGGCCCATCGTGCGGGCCTCGGACCTGCTGCCGCAGTTCGAGCGGACGCCGCGGCTGACGCGGGTGATGGCCACGCACGGGCTGCTGCTGATCGTCTGGGGGCTGTTCAAGAAGACGGTGATCGCCTCGGAGCTGTCGACCAACCTGGTCGATCCGGTGTTCTTCGATCCGACCGCCTACGGGGCGGTGGACATCGCGGCGGCGGTCTATGGCTATGCGGTCCAGATCTACTGCGACTTCTCGGCCTATTCGGACATGGCCATCGGGCTGGCGGCGCTGCTGGGCTATTCCTTCCCGAGGAATTTCGACCAGCCGTACCGGGCGGCGTCGCTGCAGAGCTTCTGGCGGCGCTGGCACATCAGCCTGTCGAGCTGGCTGAGGGACTATCTGTATGTGCCGCTGGGGGGCGGACGGAAGGGGCTGTTCGCCAGCTGCATCAACGTCTTCATCACCATGGTGCTGGGCGGGCTGTGGCACGGGGCGGCGCTGACCTTCCTGGCGTGGGGCGCGCTGCACGGGGGGGTGCAGGTGATCGAGCGGCTGGGGCGGGCGATGTTCAAACGGCCCGAGGGGGCGGAAGAGCGCAAGTCCGTGCTGCCGACGGTCGTGGGGGTGCTGGTCACCTTCCACATCGTCTGCCTGGGCTGGATCCTGTTCCGGGCCGAGAGCTTCGATCTGGCGGTGCAGGTTCTGCAGGGCCTGGGGCGGATCGGGCCGGTGGTCGTGCTGACGCCGCTGCTGCTGACCCTGATCGTCGGCGGCCTGGCCATGCACTGGCTGCCGCCGCGCGCCGTCGAGGGCATGGCCGAGCGGCTGAAGACGGCGCCGTCGATCACCCTGGGCCTGCTGATCGGGACGGCCATACTGCTGGTCGAGGCGGTGCGGCCCGAGGGCGTGGCGCCCTTCATCTATTTCCAGTTCTAGAGCGTTGGAGGCGGCATGACGAACGAACGCGACGACCCGCCGATCCCGCTGGAGCCGTTCCCGGTCCACCGGCCGGAGTCGCCGTTTCCGCCGCTGGCCGAGAGCGTGGCGGCGCCGGCCGAGCCGGATCCGCCGAGCGACTGGATCGAGGCGGCGGACGCCCACGACCTGCCGACGCGGGAGAACGCCCTGGTGGCGCTGGGCCGGTTCGCCTTTCCGCCGGCGGCGCCGCTGGACGACGAGGGCGTGGCGGCGCGCGACCGGCGCTGGACCAGCCGGACGGTGATGGTCGCCGCGGCCTTCCTGCTGGTCTTCAACGCCGTCTCGCCGCTGAACTGGTCGCGCCAGCAGCCGCCGGGCTGGGTTCCCGAGACGGTGCGTCAGCTGTCGGAGGTGTGGGTGGCCCAGCTGGCGGTGTTCGGCGTGGACCAGCCGCGGCAGGGGGTGCGCGAGGCCTGGGACGCGGCGCGCGGCGCGCGGTTCATCGGCCAGGCGCGGGAGCCGGACGGCTCGACACCGGCGGCGGAGTCGTGAAAGCTCAGCGGCGGGGCTGACGCCGCGCGTCGGTCGCGGGGAAGCGGGGGGCGTTGCGATGAAGATGAACCGGCGCGCGGCGCTGGCCGGAGGCGTCGCCGCCGCGACGGTGGGCGCCGGCGCGGCGCGGGCGCAGACGCCGCTCCGCCTCCGCAAGGGCGCGGGCGGGCTGACGGCGGCCAGCGAAGACGTCGCCGCCTTCGGCGAGGCGGTGCGGATCATGAAGCGGCGCAGCGACGGCCTGTCGTGGACGCGCCAGACGCAGATCCATCACCGCAGCTCGCAGCACAACAACGGCCTGTTCCTGCCGTGGCACCGGCAGCAGCTGGTGCATATGGAGCGGATCGTGGCCCGGCTGACCGGGCACGGGACCTTCGCCATGCCCTACTGGGACTGGCAGGAGCACCGGTTCCTGCCGGAGTGGGTCTGCGACCCCGACTCGCCGCTGTACGAGCGGAACCGGGCGCGGGGCGTGGAGACGCTGGACTTCGCCGCGGCGCGCTGGGCGGAGTCGTCCTATACGGCCCGGCTGGCGTCGGACGATTTCGCCACCTTCTGCGGCAAGCTGCCGGAGGGGGCGGGGATGGTCGAGGGATACGGGCACAACCACATCCATCAGCTGATCGGCGGGGCGATGAAGCATCCGCGGACCTCGGCCCAGGACCCGATGTTCTGGCTGCACCACAGCAATGTCGACCGGGTCTGGGCGACCTGGCATGGCGCCCGGGGGCGGGGGCTGTATCCGGCGGACTGGACGGCCCTGACGGTGACCGGCTTCGTCGACGCGGAGGGGAGGCCGGTGGGTGAACTGCCGGTGGGTGGGGCGCTGGAGACGCGGCCGCTGGGGTACGACTACGACCGGCTGTATCCCTTCCCGGTGTTCAATGTGGCCGAGGCGGGTCCGCCGGGGGCGACGCGGCGGGTCCCGCTCGGCGGGCGGAGCTGGACGGTGCGGGCGGAGGCGGCGGACGGGTCCGGCCGGATGAGGCTGGCGCTGCCCGACGAGGCGGTGGCGCGGATGCGCGAAGCCGATGATGCGCTGATGATCGCGGGCGAGGGGATGGCGGCCTATGCGCGGGAGGCGGGGCTGGAGGACCGGTCGATCGAAATCCGGCTGACGGCGGGCGGGCGGGAGCGCTCGCTGGGCTCGTCGCCGACCTTCGTGCACCTGCCGGAGCCGGGGGAGGGCCATGCGGGCCATCGCGGGCCCTATGTCCTGCCGTTCCGGTTCGGGGAGGAGGTGCTGAATCTGCTGGCGGCCGGGGACGGGCCGGCGGCGGTCACGGTGTTCGCGGAGGACCTGGCGCCGGAGCTGGCGCGGCCGGAGGCGCGGGCGGCGTGGATCGAGCTGAAGCTGACGCTGACGGAGACGCGCTGGGCATGAGGGGCGGGGACGTGAACTGGACGCGGTTGAGGGTCGTTCTGTTGCTGGCTCTGGCGGGGCTGATCGCCGCGCCGACGACGGGTTGTGCGCTGTTCCAGCAGGAGCCGCCGCCGGTGATGGCGCCCCCGCCCCCGCCACCGCCGCCTCCGCCTCCGCCCCCGCCGCCGCCGCCGCCGCCTCCGATGGCGCCGCCGCCGGTCGAGGCGGACATGTGGCCGGGCGGGATCGTGCCGCTGTGCTTCCAGGCCCCGGCGGCCGGGGACGGCTGGGCGCGGGACAAGGTGATGGAGGCGGCGGCCGCCTGGGAGGCGGTGGCGAAGGTGGATTTCGACATCCGCGCCGATTGCGCCGCCGGCCCGACCTCGGGGCCGGAGCGGCGGATCCCGATCCGCATCGTGCACGACCCCGAGTTGTTCGCCTCGGCCAGCCATCTGGGGGTCAATCTGGTGCGCGGCGGGACGATCACGTTGAACGCCGAATACCTCGTCACCAACCGCATCTGCGGGCGGCGCGGCAGCGTGGGGCGGGAGGGCTGCTTCTACGCCGACGCCCTGCACGAGCTGGGGCATGCGCTGGGGTTCAGCCACGACCACGTCAGCCCGCGCGCGCCGGACTGCGTGGCGCGGATGGGCACGCCGGAGCCGGAGGACGCCGACGAGACCTATTACGACGCGGCCTCGATCATGAACTACTGCAACGCCGACCGGTGGAAGGGCGAGCTGAGCCCGGCGGACATCTGCTCGATCCGGGCGGCGTACGGAGACCGCGAGGGCCGGCGGCCGAGCCGGGCCAGCTGCTACGCCATGACCGGAGCGGCGCCGCGGCGGCCTTGACCGGCGGCGACGACGAACCCTAGCGTGCCCGGCCCGCCGGACGGACCGGCGGCTGTGGGGTCTGAACATGCGTCATCGTCTTCTCGCCCGGGCCCTGCCCGCCCTCGTGCTCATCGCCGCCTTCAGCGGGCCCGTGCTGGCGCAGGACGCCCTGACCTATCAGCAGCCGCCGGCGCCGATCGCCGACATTCTGGACACCAAGCCGACGCCGACGCCGAGCCTGAGCCCCGACCGGACGACGCTGGCGCTGTACGACCGGGCCAACCTGCCGCCGATCGCCGAACTGGCCGAGCCGATGCTGCGGTTGGCCGGCTACCGGATCAATCCGCGCAACAACGGGCCGGCCAACAGCCGGGTCAGCTGGCTGACCGGGCTGAGCTTCCAGCCGGTGGCGGGCGGGCCGGCGCGCGCGGTGCCGCTGCCGGCCAATGCGCGCTTCACCTCGCCGGGGTGGTCGCCGGACGGCCGGTCGGTGGCCTTCCTGATGGATGCGCCCACCGGGCTGGAGCTGTGGGTCGCCGACGTGGCGAGCGGCGAGGCGCGCAAGCTGACCGACGCCCGGGTCAATGCGGCGGCGGGCGGGGCGTTCGACTGGACGCCGGACAGCGCCGGTCTGGTGGTGCGGATGGTCCCCGAGGGCCGCGGACCGGCGCCGGACGTGACCCGGCCGCCGTCTGGGCCGATCGTCGAGGAGAGCATGGGGCGCACGGCGCCGGCGCGGACCTATCAGGACCTGCTGTCGAACAGCGGCGACGAGGCGCTGTTCGAGCACTATTTCACCTCGCAGCTGACGCTGGTCCCGCTGCAGGGCGCGGCGCGGCCGCTGGGCGAGCCGGGCGTGCATCTGGGCGCCGGCGTGTCGCCGGACGGGCGCTACGTGCTGCGGACGCAGGTGAAGAAGCCCTATAGCTATGTCGTGCCGGCGGCCCTGTTCCCGGCCGAGATCTCGGTCATCGACCTGCAGGGGCGGGAGGTGCACCGCGTCGCGGACCTGCCGCTGCGCGACAATATCCCGACGCCGTTCGACGCCACGGCGCCGGGGCCGCGCTCGGTCAACTGGCGGGCCGACGCGCCGGCGACCCTGGTCTGGACCGAGGCCCAGGACGGCGGCGATCCCCGCACGCCCGCCGAGGTGCGCGACCGGGTGTTCATGCTGGCCGCGCCGTTCAGCGCCGAGCCGACGCCGCTGGTCGATCTGAAGGAGCGCTACGCCGGGGTGACGTGGGGCGACGCGGACACGGCGCTGGTCACCAGCCGCTGGTTCAACACCCGGCATGAGACCCGTTACGTGGTCGATCCGTCGAACCCGGGCGCCGGGCGGGTGCTGCTCGAGCGCAACTATCAGGACCGCTACAACGACCCCGGCTCGCCGCTGACCGAGCCGAACGCGGCCGGCTTCCCGGTGGCGCGGTTCACGTCGGACGGGCGGGTGCTGATGACCGGGGCCGGGGCGACCCGCGAGGGCGAGTATCCCTTCCTCGCGGCCATGGACCTGACCAGCGGCGCCAGCGAGCGGCTGTGGACCTCGGCCAGCGGCGATTACGAGAGCATCGTCGGAGTGCTGGACGACGAGGCGCGGCGGCTGGTGACGCGACGCGAGACCCGCAACGATCCGCCGAACCTGTATGTGCGGAACCTCGATGCTCAGGCGCCGGACGCCCTGACCCAGTTCCCCGATCCGGCCCCGCAGCTGGCCGGCGTGACGCGGCAGCTGATCACCTACACCCGCGCCGACGGGGTGCAGTTGTCGGGCACCCTGTATCTGCCGGCCGGCTACGACAAGGACCGCGACGGGCCGCTGCCGCTGGTGATGTGGGCCTATCCGGCCGAGTTCACCGACGCCGCCGTGGCGGGGCAGGTGGTCGACAACGCCAACCGCTTCGTGCGCCCGGGCGGCTCCAGCCACCTGTTCCTGCTGACCCAGGGCTATGCCGTGCTGGACGATCCCTCGATGCCGATCGTGGGCGCTGACGGGGCCGAGCCCAACGACACCTATATCGAGCAACTGCGCGCCTCGGCCGAGGCGGCGGTCAATGCGGTGGTCGAGATGGGCGTGGCCGACCGCGACCGGATCGCCGTCGGCGGGCACAGCTACGGCGCCTTCATGACCGCCAACCTGCTGGCCCACACCGACCTGTTCCGCACCGGCATCGCCCGGTCGGGGGCCTACAACCGGACCCTGACGCCGTTCGGCTTCCAGGCCGAGCAGCGCACCTACTGGGAGGCGACCGACACCTATACGGAGATGTCGCCCTTCACCTACGCCAACCGGGTCAATGAGCCGATCCTGCTGATCCATGGCGAGGCCGACGACAATTCGGGCACCTTCCCGGTGCAGTCCGAGCGCTTCTATGCGGCGCTGAAGGGGCATGGCGCGACGGTGCGTTATGTCGTCCTGCCGCTGGAGGCGCACGGCTATCGCGCGCGGGAGTCGGTCGGCCACACCCTGTGGGAGATGACCCGCTGGCTGGATCAGTATGTAAAGAACGCGCCGGCGCGGTAGTTGTCATCCCGGCCGAAGCGAAGCGGAGAGCCGGGACGGGGGCCGTGCAAAGAGCGTCCCTCCCGGAAATCGCCCGCGATTGTCCGGGAGACGGGTAACCGCCGCAGCGTGCCGGACCTGTCTCCCGGATAGCTGCTGGCGCAGCTTCCGGGAGGATGACGTTTGGAGTCGGCGCGTCCCGGATCGCCGCCTTGCGGCGTCCGGGATGACAAGGACTCCGGATCCACAATGAAAAGGGCCCGGCGTCGCCGCCGGGCCCTCGTCGGACAGGAATGGCTGTCCCTAGCGCTTCTTCGCGTCAGCGGCGTTGCCCGTGCCGCCGTCGGAGACATCGCCGACGATGGGATTTTCGGCCGGGGTGTGGTGTTCACCCGAGGCCTCGCTTCGCGGGCGGTTCTGGCGCCAGCTGGCGAAATCCGACGAGAATTTCTGGCGGCGTTCGTCGCGCCAGGACCTGTAGTCCTGGTCGAAGGCGGACAGCTGCTGCTGGCGCCAGTGCAGGTAGTCGGGCTCGAAATCGTGGTGTTCGTGGGTCTGGCCGCCCATTCCACGACCGGAGCCCTCCCAGATCTGCGAGCCCGGGGCGTAGCCGTGGCTGGCGTAGCCCTGACTCATCCCGCCCTGCTCGCCATAACCCTGGCCTCCATAGGACTGGCCCGCGTAGCCCTGGCCGCCATGACCCTGGGCTCCGTAGCCGGGGCCGCCGTAGCCCTGGCTCATCTGCGAGCCATAGCCGCCGGTCTGGCCGCCGGTCTGGCCACCGGACTGGCCGTAGCCGCGCTGGTCGAACGACCGGGCGCCCATGCCTCCGGACATGGAGCCCTGGCCCATGCCGCCGCCCTGGCTCATTGAGCCCTGGCCCATGGATCCCTGGCCGTAGCCCTGCGAGCCATAGTCCTGTCCGTACTGCTGTCCGCCGTACGATTGCGAACCAGACTGATACCCGCCGGGGCCGTATGGGCCGCTGGAGCCGCGTTCACCGGTGTAGGGCGTCGACATGCCCTGGCCGTACTGGCTCTGCTGGTTCTGGCCGTAACCCCAGCCCGAGGCGCCGGACTGCTCGGGGCCCTGGCCATAGCCCTGGTCGTGGCCCTGATGGCGGAAGGCCTCGGCGGTGCGGCCGCCGTCGCCGCCGCCCCAGGTGCGATATTCCTCGGGCCGCTGACCGCGCCCGTCGCCGCCCTGCGACAGGCGGTCGTCGTGATCGGGTCGCCCCCGCTGGTCTTCGTGACGGAAGGGATTCTGCATGGTCCTGCACTCCGTTGCTGAGGACCGGAAAACAGGACCTGACCGGGGATGTTCCGGCAAACCGACGCGCTCACGAAGGTGTCAGGCGCGGACGTGGCGGTGCAACAATCCTGTTGCGTGCGCGTAACTTATAGGGCCACGCTTGTGGTTCACCTGCAGCGGGAGCGGCATGGCCTTCGACGAGATGTCAGGAGACGCGGCCGCCTATGGGGCGGACGTCCGGGAGAGCTATCGGGGGCTGGCGCGCTGGCTCGCCGACGCGCCCGACGGCCTGCTGCAATCGCGCTCGCGCCAGGCCGAACTGTTCTTCCGCCGCATGGGCATCACCTTCGCCGTCTATGGCGACGCCGAGTCGAGCGAGCGGCTGATCCCCTTCGACGTGGTGCCGCGCATCATCGGGGCGGCGGAGTGGGCCGGGCTGGAGGCCGGGCTGATCCAGCGGGTCAATGCCATCAACCTGTTCCTCGCCGACGTCTACGGCCCCCAGGAGTGTCTGAAGGCCGGCGTGCTGCCAGCCGAGCTGGTGCTGACCAATCCCCATTATGCGCCGGAGATGCAGGGCCGGCGGCCGCCACGCGGGGTGTGGGTGCAGATCGCCGGCGTGGATCTGGTGCGGACCGGCGAGGACGGCTTCTATGTGCTGGAGGACAATTGCCGCACGCCGTCCGGGGTCTCCTACATGCTGGAGAACCGCGAGATGATGATGCGGCTGTTCCCCGATCTGTTTGCCGACTATCCGGTGCGGCCGGTCGAGACCTATGCCGACATGCTGCTGGCGTCGCTGAGAGCCTGCGCGCCCGAGGCGGCGGGGAGCGATCCGACGATCGTCGTGCTGACGCCGGGACCGTACAACTCGGCCTATTACGAACACAGCTTCCTGGCCGACAAGCTGGGGGTGGAGCTGGTCGAGGGGCGCGACCTGTTCGTCGACGACGGCAAGGTGTTCATGCGCACCACCCAGGGGCGGCAGCAGGTGGATGTGATCTACCGGCGCATAGACGACGACTTCCTCGATCCCCTGACCTTCCGGCCGGACTCGGCGCTGGGCGTGCCGGGGCTGATGACCGCCTATCAGGAGGGGGCGGTGACCCTGGCCAACGCCGTCGGCACCGGGGTGGCCGACGACAAGGCGGTCTATACCTACATGCCGGAGATCATCCGCTTCTTCACCGGCGAGGAGCCGATCCTGAAGAACGTGCCGACGTGGCGCTGCCGCGAGCCAGAGGCGCTGAAGCACGTGCTGGCCAATCTGGGGGATCTGGTGGTGAAGGAGGTCGGCGGCTCTGGCGGCTATGGCATGCTGGTCGGGCCGGCGGCGTCGAAGACGGAGATCGAGGCGTTCCGCAAGCGGCTGATCAACGACCCCGACGACTTCATCGCCCAGCCGACGCTGGAGCTGTCGACCGCCCCGACGCTGGACAGGAACGGGGAACTGGCGCCGCGCCACATCGACCTGCGGCCCTTCGTGCTGTCGAGCCCCGAGGGGGTGAGGGTGGCGCCCGGCGGGCTGACGCGGGTGGCGCTGAAGCCGGGCTCGCTGGTGGTCAACTCCAGCCAGGGCGGCGGCACCAAGGACACCTGGGTGCTGGATGTTTGAGATCTTTCAACGTTCGCTCATCCCGGCGAATGCCGGGACCCAGATCACAAGAGCAGTCGATGGGACGACGGGCTCTCTTCAACCCAAGGGCGGACGGCGTCTTTCCATCTGGGTCCCGGCATTCGCCGGGATGAGCGGGCTTTAATATGCTCTCCCGCACCGCAGACAGCCTGTACTGGACCGGCCGCTATATCGAGCGGGCGGATTTTCTCGCGCGCATCCTGGAGGCGACGATCCGGCTGGCGGCGATTCCGACGCGCGGCGACGGCGATGCGGAGACGGTGTGGGCCAGCGCCCTGGCGTGCGCCAGCGTGCCCAGGGCGCTGGGACGGTCGCCGACCGAGAAGTCGGTGCGCGAATACCTGGCCTTCTCGCCGGAGAATCCGTCGTCGATCACCGCCTGCATCACCCGGGCGCGGACCAACGCCCGCTCGGTGCGCACCGCCCTGACCATCGAGCTGTGGGAGGCCATCAACGGGGCGTGGAACGGGCTGGAGGAGCAGGGCCAGCCGACCCGGCGAGACGACTTCACGCGCTTCCTGGAGTGGGTGAAGACGGTCACCCTGTCCGTCGAGGGCGCGACCTCGCGGACCATGTTGAGGAACGACGGCTACTATTTCCTGAGGCTGGGCGCGGCGATCGAGCGGGCCGACAACACGGCGCGGCTGCTGGACGTGAAATACCATTTGCTGCTGCCCGAGGGAGAGCGGGTCGGCGGGCAGCTGGACTATTTCCAGTGGACGACGCTGCTGCGCGAGGTGTCGGCGCTGACGGCCTATCGCTGGGTCTATCGCGACTCGGTCAAGCCGTGGCTGGTGGCCGACCTGCTGGTGCTGAACCGGCAGATGCCGCGCTCGCTGGCGAGCTGCCAGGCCTCGATGGTGCGCTATCTGGAGCGGCTGGCCAACGACTACGGGCGGCGCGGTCCGGCGCAGCGGCTGGCGGCGGACCGAATGCGATCGTTCGACAATTCGCGCATCGAGGCCATCTTCCAGTCGGGCCTGCACGAATACATCCAGGCCTTCCTCGCCGAGAACGGGCGGCTGGCCCAGGCCATCCACGACCAGTACCTGGCCTGACCGCATGCGCATCCAGATCGATCACGCCACCACCTACGCCTACGACCGGGCCGCGCGCTTCATCATCCAGAGCCTGCGCCTGACGCCGCGCTCCAGCGAGGCGCAGCAGGTGCGCCACTGGGCGGTGGAGACCGACGTCGACGCCCGGCTGCACCGTTCGGAGGACGCGTTCGGCAACGTCGTGCACACCCTCTACACCGAGCAGCCGACGCAGAGCCTGACGGTGCGGGTGTCGGGCGAGGTCATCACCAGCGACACGGGCGGGGTCGTGCCGCCGGACCAGGAGACGCTGTCGCCGCTGGTGTTCCTGCGCGATACGGCCCTGACGCGGCGGGACAAGCTGATCTCGGTGTTCGCCTCGGAGTTCTCGGCCCATCCGCCGCTGGACCGGATGCACCGGCTGATGACGGCGATCCACGGCTCGGTGGCCTTCGAGGTGGGGGTGACGACGCCGACGCACACCGCCGCCGAAGTGCTCGCGCTGGGACGCGGCGTCTGCCAGGACCACGCCCACGTCTTCATCGCCTGCGCACGGCAGATGGGGGTGCCGGCGCGCTATGTCTCGGGCCATCTGCTGCGCCGGGACACCCAGGACCAGGAGGCGGCGCACGCCTGGGCCGAGGCCTGGCTCGACGACCTCGGCTGGGTCGGTTTCGACCCGGCCAACGGGATCTGCCCGACGGACCGCTACGTCAGGGTGGCGACGGGACTGGACTATCTGGGCGCGGCGCCGGTGCGCGGGGCCAGCTACGGCGGCGGCGGGGAGCGGCTGGCGGTGCGGCTGACCGTGCGTGATGCCGACATGCAACAGAGCCAGCAACAGGCGTAGTCGCGGGATCGACGGGCGGGGGAATCTGTTACCGTCGCCAGATGACGGATGCAGGCCTGAGTCGAGGCGTCGCATGACCTATTGCGTGGGCATGCTGGTCGAGGAGGGGTTGGCGATGATCGCCGACACCCGGACCAACGCGGGCGTCGACAATATCTCGTCCTACCGCAAGCTGCATGTCGTCGACCGGCCCGGCGACCGGGTGCTGGGCGTCTGCACCGCCGGCAACCTGTCGGTGACCCAGACGGCCATGGCGATGATCCGCGAGGGCGTGCACCTGAATGTCGGAGAGCCGTCCGAGACGCTGGAGACGGCGCCCAGCCTGTACCGCTGCGCCCAGCTGCTGGGCCACGCCCTGCGCAGCGTGCGCCAGTCGATCGCGCCGGCGCTGGAGGCGGACAGCCTGAACACCTCGGCCTCGATGCTGCTGGGCGGCCAGATCGCCGGCGGCGAGATGGGGCTGTACCTGATCTACAGCCAGGGCAATTTCATCGAGTGCGGGCGCGATACGCCCTATCTGCAGATCGGTGAGCTGAAATACGGCAAGCCGATCCTCGAGAGCGGGCTGGCCTGGGACACGCCGCTGGCCGAGGCGGTCAAGCTGGGGCTGATCTCGTTCTCGACCACCATGCGCTCGAACGTGGCGGTCGGGGCGCCCTTCGACATGCTGACGCTGCGGCGCGGCTTCCTGAGCGGCGACGTGCGCCGCATCGAGGAGGACGACGCCTATTTCAACGATCTGCACGACCAGTGGACGCGGGCGCAGTCGGCGGCGCGGCGGGCGATGCCGGAGCCGCCGTGGATGACGGGCGGACCGAGGCTGGCGGCCAGCCGCTAGCGGGACGGTTGCAGACCGGCGTCAGCGGGATACGGTGACGCATGACCCAGCCCCGCCTGCACCGCCGCTCCGCCCTCGCCCTGATGGGCGGTTCCGTTCTCGCCGGGATGTCCGGACTGCCCGCCGCCGCGCAGTCGCAAGCCAGTCAGAGCGAGGACTGGGCCGCGCTCGGCGCGGATGTGAAGGCCGAGTTCAAATGGGCGTGGGACCACTATGTCGACCGGGCCTGGGGCAGGGACGAGATCAATCCGGTCTCGGGCGCGGCGCAGTCCTTCTTCATCGAGGGGCATGATCTCGGCCTGTCGCTGGTCGAGGCGCTGGACACGCTGTGGATCATGGAGCTGGACGCCGAGTTCCAGCAGGGCGTGGACTGGGTGAAGTCGAACCTCGACTTCGACATCGACGGCTATTCGCAGGTGTTCGAGACCAATATCCGGCTGGTCGGCGGCCTGCTGTCGGCGCATCTGGCGTGCGGCGACCCGGTGCTGCTGAGCAAGGCGAAGGATCTGGCGGACCGGCTGATGAAGGCGTTCGAGGCGTCGCCGCACGGGCTGCCGTACCGCTATGTGAACCTGCGGACGGGGGCGGTGCGCGACCCGGAGACCAACCTCGCCGAGATCGGCACCTATGCGACCGAGTTCGGGGTGCTGGGGCAGCTGACGGGCGACGACCGCTATTATGCGGCGGCCAGGCGGGCGATGAAGCACGCGCTGGACATGCGATCCGACAAGGGGCTGATGGCGGCGAACATCCATGCGGAGACGGGCCGGTTCACCAGCCGCAACGCCTCGATCGACGTCTATGCCGACAGCTTCTACGAATACCTGTGGGACAGCTGGGAGCTGTTCGGCGACGTCGAGATGAAGGGCTGGGCCGAGGAGTGCCTGGCGGCGATGATCGCGCATCAGGGCCGCCGCTACGACGGGCGGCTGTGGTTCCCGATGGTGGACTACGAGACCGGCGAGGTCACGGGGACGTCGCAGACGGTGTTGGGCGGCTATCTGGCCGGGCTGCTGGGACAGGCGGGGTTCCGGGCCGAGGGGAACGACTTCCTGCGCAGCTACGAGGACATGCAGGCGCGCTACACCATCATCCCCGAGTCGATCGAGGTGACCACGGCGACGCCGCGCGGCAAGCGCACCGGGCTGCGGCCGGAGTTCGCCGACGCCTGTCTGAACCTGTGGCAGGGCGACCGCGACGAGCGCTACCGGGCCCTGACGGCGATCCACTACCGCAACATGAAGGCCACCTCGAAGGCGGCCTATGGCTACACCGCGCTGGTCGACATCACCACGCGGCCGATGACCCAGGGCGACAACTGCCCCGGCTACTGGTGGTCAGAGCAGATGAAATACTACTTCCTGATGTTCGCCGAGCCGAAGCGGGTCGATCTGGACCGGCTGGTGCTGAGCACGGAGGCGAATGTGCTGAGGGGGTTCGTGCGCGCGTGAGTTCACCTCTCCGTTCGCGGAGGCGAATGGAAGGTGAACCTCAGTTCCCGCCGTACCCGCTCATCGAATACGGCCGCGCCTCCGCCCCGGCGCCCCACGCCGTATTCGGTTCCGTCCCCATCACGAAGCGCAGTTCGCCGCCGGCCATGATCTCGTCGTGGCCGATCCAGGCGCGGTCCAGCGGATGGCCGTTGAGGGTGACCGACTGGATCCAGGGGTGGTCGTCGGACAGGCCCTCGGCGGCGATGGTGAAGCGGCGGCCGTTGGCGAGGTTGAGCACCGTGCGGTCGGTGAAGGGACGGCCGATGACGTACTGGCCGGAGCCCGGCGTGACCGGATAGAAGCCCATGGCGCTGAACATCAGCCAGGCCGACATCTGACCAACGTCGTCGTTGCCGGCGAGGCCGTCGGGGCGTGAGTGGTACTGGCTGTCGATGATCTGCTTCAGCCGCGCCTGGGTGCGCCACGGGGCGCCGGCGAAGACGTAGGCGTAGGCCGAGTGGTGGCTGGGCTCGTTGCCGTGGATGTACTGGCCGATCAGGCCGGCGATGTCCTCGGCGTGGGAATAGTCGAGCCCGGAGTTGTCGAAGTCGAACATGGCGTCCAGCTTCGCCACCGTCGCCGCGTCGCCGCCCATGGCCGTGACCAGCCCCGCCATGTCCTGGGGCACGAACCAGGAATATTGCCAGGCATTGCCCTCGGTGTAGTCCGAGCCGTAGTTGATGGCGGTCGGGTCGAAGGGCTCGCGGAAGGCGCCGTCGGCGAGGCGGGCGCGGACGAAGCCGGTGGCGGGGTCGAAGGTGTTGCGCCAGAAGCCGGCCCGGCGGTCGAATTCGGCGGCGACGTCGGGCTTGCCGAGCCGCTCGGCCATGCGGGCGATGGTCCAGTCGTCATAGGCGTATTCGACGGTCTTGGACGCGGCTTCGGGCTCGCGGTCGATGGGCACCCAGCCGAGGTCCATATAGTCGCCGAGGCCGCCGTAGGGCCGGTATGTGGCGCTGGCGATCATGGCGTTCAGGGCGGCCTCGCCGTCGACGCCGGGCACGCCCTTCAGATACGCGTCGGCGATGACGGGGACGGCGTGGTAGCCGATCATGGTCCAGGTCTCCTGACCCGCGAAGGCCCAGACCGGCAGGATGCCATACGGGCTGACCTGCTGGGCGGCGATCAGGGAGTTGACCATGTCGGCGTTGCGCTCGGGCGGGGCCACGAGGGTCAGCAGCGGATGCTCGGCGCGGAACGTGTCCCACAGGCTGAAGGTCGAATGGACGGTGAAGTCGGACCTGTGCACGCCGTTGTCCGGTCCCCGCCAGCGCCCATCGGCGTCGCTGTGCACCGAGGGCGCGATGAGGGCGTGATACAGGGCGGTATAGAGGCTGGTCCGCATCTCGGGCGCGGCCTCGATCTGGACGACGTTCAGGGCCTCTTCCCATCGGGCGCGGGTGCTGGCGCGGACGCCGTCGAAGTCGAAGGATCCGCCCTCGGACTCCAGATTGGCTATGGCCCCGGCCTCGTCGACCGAGGAGATGGCCACCTGGACCAGCAGCGGCCCGTCGATCGGGCCGAAGTCGAAGGCGGCCTCCAGCTGGCGACCCTCGACCTGCTGGCGGTCGGCGGGGGAGCGGCCCGGCTGGCGGAAGCCGCGGTAAGGGACGTTTTCCTCGCGGTCACGCAGTTCGTAGCCGGCCACCGGCTTCGAAAAGCGCATGGCGAACCAGAACTGGCGCCCCGGAGCCCAGCCGCGGGTCTCGCGGAAGCCGGTGACCGTGCCGTCGGGATGAACCCGGATGCGCGACCACAGAACCTTGCCCGGGTAGTCGTAGATCGAGGGGCGGAAGTCGATCAGCAACCGGGCCGGGGCGCCGGTGGGGAAGGCGTAGCGGTGCAGGCCGACGCGGACGCCGGTGGTCAGCTCTGCGCGTACGCCCGAGTCGGTCAGGTCGACGGCGTAATAGCCCGGCTCGGCGACCTCCGATGCCTTGTCGTAGCGCGAGCGATAGCCCGAGCCGGGCTCGCCGACGGCGCCGGCGTCCCACCGGAGCTCGCCGGACTGGGGGACGACCAGAAGGTCGCCGAGGTCGGAGTGGCCGGTGCCGGAGAAATGGGTGTGCGAGAAGCCGAGGATGGTCGGATCGTCGTAGCGATAGCCCGAGGCCCAGTCGTAGCCCTCGCGCAGCAGCTTGTAGTCGGTGTCCGGGCTGAGCTGGACCATGCCGAACGGCGCGACCGCGCCCGGGAAGGTGTGCCCCTTGCCGGCCGTTCCGATGAAGGGATCGACGGCGTCGAAGGGGGAGGGGGCCTCCTGCGCCGCCGCCGTGCCCGCCAGGCTCAAGGCCACAACCGTCGCCATAGTCGCCAGCCGCCGCATCCGCATCCTCCGCCGCTCATGACCGGACCCTAGCAGGCCGCCGGCAGGATGCCAGCGGCCGTCAGCCATGCACCGGGCGACTGTCCGGCGACTCCGTTCCCTGATACAGCAGCAGGCCGTCCCACGACCCGATCAGCAGGCCGGTGATCGTGCCGGTGGTCGGAAATCCGTTCGGCCCCCGGCGGGCAGGCCTGGCCGGCGGAGGTCATCCTTGATCCGCATCAAGGCCGGGCGGCGCGCGCGAGGCCAATGCGTGCGGCGGAGACAATAGGAGCAGGGATCATGAGCCGGATCAATTCGGCCGCGCATCGGCGCAAGGTGATGGACGCCGAGGCGGCGGCGGCGTTGATTGCGCCCGGCAGCACCATCGGGCTGAGCGGCTTCACGGGATCCGGCTATCCGAAGGCGGTTCCCCTGGCGCTGGGGGGCCGGATCGAGCGCGAGCACGAGCAGGGCCGCCCGTTCCGCGTAAAGGTCTGGACCGGCGCCTCCACCGGCCCGGAGCTCGACGGCGCCCTGGCCAAGGCCGACGGGATCGAGTTCCGGCTGCCGTACAACTCCGACCCGGTCGCCCGCGAGAAGATCAATCGCGGGGAGATGGAGTATTTCGACATGCACCTCAGCCAGGTGGCTCCGGCCGCCTGGCAGGGTATTCTCGGCCCGCTGGACACCGCCGTGGTCGAGATTTCCGGCATCCGTGAGGACGGCTCCCTGATCCCCTCGTCCTCGGTCGGGAACAACAAGACCTGGCTGGACCGCGCCTCGCAGGTCATCCTCGAGGTCAACCGCTGGCAGAACCCGGCCCTGGAGGGGATGCACGACATCTACTATGGCACGGCCTTGCCGCCGGACCGGCGGCCGATCCCGCTGGTGCGCGCCGGCGACCGCATCGGGGAGTCGGGATTTCGCTGCGACCCGGACCGGATCGTCGCCATCGTCGAGACCGATGCGCCGGACCGCAATGCACCGTTCGCGCCGGCCGATTCCACCGACCTCGCCATCGCCGGGCACCTACTGGAATTTCTCTCCCACGAAGTCGCCAGGGGCCGGTTGCCGCCGTCGCTGCTGCCGCTGCAGTCGGGCGTGGGCAACACGGCCAACGCGGTCCTGAGCGGGCTGGGGGAAGGGCCCTTCCACGGGATGACCGCCTTCACCGAGGTCATCCAGGACGGCATGCTGCATCTGCTCGAATCCGGCCGGCTGCTCTCCGCCTCGGCGACGGCGTTCTCGCTGAGCCCGGAGGCGGCGCACGACCTCAACGCCCGGATGGCCGAGTTCCACGACAGGATCGTGCTGAGGCCGCAGGAGATCAGCAATCACCCGGAACTGATCCGCCGGCTCGGCTGCATCGCCATGAACGGCATGATCGAGGCGGACATCTTCGGCAGCGTGAACTCCACCCATGTCATGGGGTCGCGGATCCAGAACGGCATAGGCGGCTCGGGCGACTTCGCCCGCAACGCCTACATTTCGGTCTTCATGTCGGCCTCGACGGCCAAGGGCGGACGCATCTCGACGATCGTCCCCCACGCCTCGCACGTCGACCATATTCCGCAGGACGTGCAGGTGATCGTCACCGAACAGGGTCTGGCCGACCTCAGGGGCCTGTCGCCCAAGCAGCGGGCGACGCTGGTGATCGAGAACTGCGCCCATCCGGATTACCGCCCGGCCCTGGCGGACTATTATGCGCGGGCCAGGCGGGAGTCCTTCGGTCAGCAGTCGCCGATGCTGCTGCAGGAGGCTCTCTCCTGGCACGACCGTTTCGTCCGCACCGGCACCATGAAGCCGGAGTGATCCTCCGGCCTGCCCAGGGCCCGCCTTGATCCGGATCAAGGCGGCGCCCGCCGGGTCGGGCGACTGTTTGGCTCCGAAAGGAGTCAGCCGTGCCGGAAATGGCCGTCCCAGTCATCGTCGCCGTCTGCGCGGCCGTCTCGCTCGCCATCCTTGTGGTCGAGGGCGTGTCGATCTGGGCCCGCCTCCCGCCTCGCAACCGGAACTGAGCCGGCCATGACCGCGACGGAACGGCAGGAAGAACTCGCGCTCGGCCTCCTCGGCGCCGGCTACGCCGAGCTCACGCCGGTCCAGCGCAGCGTCGTCGACCTGATGGCGGCCGAAGCTCCAACGGGCGTCGGGCCCTCGATGGCCGATGATCGCGACTTCTGGGACCGGACCGCCGACCGGGTCGCCCGGATCGGCGGCTCCTGGAGCTTCCTGGGCGGCTTTGCGCTGGCCATGCTGGTCTGGATCGCGGCCAATCTGGCGCTGGCGCGCTGGGCGTTCGATCCCTACCCCTTCATCTTCCTGAACCTTGTGCTGTCCACCCTCGCGGCCGTCCAGGCTCCGATCATCCTGATGAGCCAGAACCGGCAGGCGGCCCGGGACCGCCAGGCCGCCGAGCATGACTATCGCGTCAACCTGAGGGCCGAACTCGAGATCATGCGTCTGCACGACCGGCTGCAACTGAATGAGCAGCAACTGCAGCGGATCGAGGCGGCCCTGGCGGTTTCACCACCGTCGGCCCCGCCTTACGCGGCCGAACGCGCCCCGCGTTGAGCCGCGCGACCCGGCACGGCCCGCGGCCCGGGAGCGCCGACTCGAAAGCCGATCCGCCCTAGGCCGCGCGTGCGCCCATTTCGCGGATGCGCTTCAGCAGGCGATCGCGATCGCGGCGCGACTCGATCCCGCCCAGAACCGTCTCCCGGGTCGGGCCGAAGCCGACCAGGGCGAGGATGCCGGTCTTGAGGGCCTTGAGGGAGTGGCTGAAGAAGACCGTCCGATAGATCAGCGCCGGCATGCCCATGGTGACGATGATCCGCACCGAGCGTCCCTTCAGCCGGCCGCTCCCCGGCGCCACCGCCCTTCCGCCGAAGGCGAAGGCCGGCCGCAGGACCTGCTCGAACAGCGCCTTGAGCCGGGCCGGCATGGCTCCCAGCCAGAGGGGATAGATGATCACCACGTGCTCGGCCCACAGCAGCTCTTCCTGCAAGGCGAGCACCGCAGGGCAGGGCGTTCCGGCGTCCCAGTCCTGTCGGGTGGTCAGCATCGGAAAGTCCATCCCTGACAGGTTCACGCGGTGGACCAGGTGCCCCGCGCCGGCCCCGCCCTGGGCGTAGGCGGCGGCGAGGGCGTGACAGTAGCGGCCGGGATCGGGATCCGGATGGCCGTCCAGCACGAGGATCCGGCGGGCCATGGCTCAGAGCTCCGCCACGCGCTCGACGAGATAGGTATGGGTGGCGCCGTCGCCGGCGATGATCGAGACATATTCACCCGGCACGAAGCGCTCCTCGCCGAGGCGGAAGCCGGTCGCGTCCTCGCGGTCGCCGCCTGGAAAATCCAGCAGCCAGCGGTCGCCGGTCGTATGGCGGAGCTGGCCGGTCGCCGCGGTGGCGTCGTGTTCGAAGCGCCGCACCCGGCAACGGTCGGACTGGTCGCGGCAGGCGGCGGTATCCAGCCGGCCCTCGTCGTCGAGGAAGGCGACGATGTCGTAGCCAGTACTGGCGTCGCCATTCGGATGGGCGGGCTCGCGCGCGAGTTCCAGGCGGATGTGGCGGATGTGTGCGGTCATCAGGACCCTCCTAGTGGGCGAGGCAGACGCAGATCGTGCTGTCGTCGAGCAGGTCGCGCGTCACGCCGCCGAGCGCCCATTCGCGCATGCGGGCGTGGCCGTAGCCCCCGGCCACGATCAGGCCCGCGCTGCGGGCGAGTGCTTCGTCCAGAATCTGACGACCGGCCGCGGTGTCGCCTGGATGGGCGACCACCGGCTCGGCGGCGATCCCGTGGCGCGTCAGGTATCGGACGACGTCGGCGAGTTCGGCGTCGGCGACTTCGTGCTCGTCGCCCGGCCGGATCGCATAGAGGGTAACGCCCTTCGCCCGCTGCAGCAGCGGAATCGCCGCGGCCAGGGCCAGACGGGCTTCGCGGCAGTCCTTCCATGCGACGAGGGCATGTTCCCCCACGGGATTGCGCAGGCGCGTCGGCGGGGAGACCAGCACAGGCCGGCCGCATCCCATCAGCACGTCGGCGACGTCCGGCGCGTGATAGGGCGCGCGCGTGTTGCGGCCGCCGAGTATGACCAGATCCGCCGCCCGGGCGGCGCGCGTGCAGGCCTCGCCGGGGAAGCCGACCTTGCCCCGCCAGTCAGCCTCCACGTCCCGGTCGCGGATGATCTGGAAGAAGCGCGTGCGGGCGCTTTCCACCTCAGCCTCCGCCATGTCGCGGTAGAGGGTGAACAGCTCTCCGGCCATGGCTCCGCCGGCAAGCGGATCATACAGGGGCGGTGCGATGGAGCCGACGCAGAGACCGGTCAGGTGGGCGTTGAAGGCGTTTGCGAGGTCGCAGGCCAGTTCGAGGCGGCTGTCGCTTTCCGGGCCGTCGTCGACGGCGACGAGCAGGCTGGCGTAGGTCATGGTGGTCTCCAGGTCTGGCCCGAGAGAACCGCACGCCGGTGTCGCGCGCTTTGATCAGGATCAACGCCGTGTGTTCACCGTCGGGTGATCGTGCGCCACCCTGGAGATGCAGCATGTTCATGCACCGTTTCGGCCCCGGCGCCCTCGCCGCCCTCACCCTGGGCGCCGCCGCCTGCGCGGGCCAGCCGCCGTCCTCGCCCGCGTCGGCCTCGCCCGCGTCGGCAAGCCCGGATGCGGCGATGGACGCCGCGGCGCGCGGCCAGCGTATCGCGGCCAGGACCTGCGCCAACTGCCATTCGGTCGGACCCGTCGGCGCCAGCCCGATGGCGGAGGCCACTCCGTTCCGCGAGATCGCGCACCGCTACCCTCTCGATCAACTGGAGGAGGCCTTCGCCGAGGGGCTGGTGACCAGCCATCCGGCCATGCCGGCCTTTGTGTTCCGCGCCAGCGAGATCGACGATCTGATCGCCTATCTCGAGACCGTGAAGGCGGAGCAATGAGCGCTCCGGCTCCAATCCACGGCCGTGCGGTCGACGCCATCGTCGAGCTGCTGGAGCGCGAGCGGCTGATGACGATCGCCTGCAACCGCCCCGACGGCTGGCCGCAGGCGACCACCGTGGGCTATCTGAACGAAGGCCTGAACCTGTATTTCATCGTCGCCCGCACGAGCCAGAAATACGCCAACCTTTCGGCTGATCCGCGCGCCTCGGTGGCGATCCGGTCCGAGAGCGGCGGCCATGGCGGCGGCGTCGGCGTCTCCATGGCGGGACGGGTGGCGGAGGTGGTCGATCCGGAAGCCGTCGGACGGCTCAATCGCCGCATCGGCGAGCGCTACCCCGAGGTGCACATCTACTCCCCGTCGGGCGACTCCGTGGCCGTGCTTCACTTCAGGCCGACCATCATCTCCGCCGTCGGGGTGACGCGGGGGCGCAGCGAAGCGGAGACATTCACGGTCGGCGAGAGCGGGGACGAGAGCGTTTCCCGGCTGTTCTGAGGTGTTTGACTCCGATCAAGGCCAAGGCGGCCCGCCTGATCCAGGCTGATAGAAAAGGGAGACCCGGCATGAGCTTCAAACGCATTCTCGCCCTCGCGTCAGGCGGCGCCGGGGACGCCTCCGCCCTGGCCTTCGCCGCCTGGCTTGCGGGTCAGCACGACGCCGTCGTCGAGGTGATCCCGACCTATGCCGACTCCGCCATAGACATGATCGCCCTCGGCATGACCCTGGGCGCGACGCTGTCGCAGGAGGCCATCGAGGAGGTGACGGCGGCGGAGCGGGAGCTGCACGACCGCATCACCGAGGCGGCGCGCCAGGCGGCGAACGAGGCGGACGTGGTGTTCGGCGCCGGGGAGGGCGCGCCGCGGCTGTCCGTCCTCACGCGGGGACTTCGGCCGTCGCTGGCCGTGTCACGCCATGCAGCCCTGGCGGACCTGGTAGTGGTCGCCCAGGAGGCGCTCCAGACCGGGCCGGGAAGGGAATTGCTGGGCCAGACCCTGCTCGCGGACCGCGCGCCGGTGCTGATCGCGCGCGGTGAACCGGAGCGCCTGGCCGGTCCGGCCGCTATCGCTTGGGACGGAAGCCCGCAAGCGGGCCGGGCCGTCCGCGCCGCCCTGCCGCTGCTGGCGATGGCCAGCGCCATCCATGTGCTTCAGTGCGTGACGACTCTCGACCCGCAGACCGCCGATCCCGACGTGGAGCACCTCAACGCCTACCTCCGGCTTCACGGTGTCGGCGCCGGGGTAGCGACCCTGGTGGAGGGCCCCGAGGAGGGCGCGGCGCTGATCGCGGGGGCCGAGGCCCTGCAGGCGGGGCTGCTTGTGGCGGGCGCCTGGGGACACTCCCGGGTTCGCGAGACGGTCTTCGGCGGCGCGACGCGAAGCTTCCTCGGGCGCAAGGAAGGACCCAGCCTTCTGCTGGCGCACTGACGTCTCTCCAGCCGCTGTCCCTCCACTGTCCCCGGAAACCGCAACTTGACCGCTGACCTGACCTTTTACGGGGCCGCCGAGTGCGTCACCGGCTCCTGCATGCTGCTCGAGTCGGCTGGCCGGCGAATTCTCATCGACTGCGGCATGTTCCAGGGGCCGAAGACGCTCAAGGCGCTGAACTACGAGCCCTTTCCGTTTGCGGTCGAGTCGCTCGACGCGGTGTTGCTGACCCACGCCCACATCGACCATTCGGGCTTGCTCCCGAAGCTGGTCAGGGCTGGCTACCGGGGGCCGATCTTCTCGACGCGGGGAACGCGCGATCTGTGCGAGGTGATGTTGGCGGACGCCGCCGGCATCCAGGAAAGCGAGGTGCGGCACCTCAACCGGCGCAACGCCCAGCGAGGCCTGAAGTCGGTCGAGCCGATCTATACGACCCAGGACGTCGATCCGACGCTTCGGCTGTTCGAGCGGGTCAAATTCGGGGAACCGACGGCGGTCGTGGGAGGCGTTCAGGCGACCTTCTGGCCCGCCGGTCACCTGCTGGGCGCCGCCTCGATCCAAGTGCAGGTGGATGGGGCGGGTGAAGGCCTGAACCTGCTGTTCTCGGGCGACATCGGATCGGGGCGGCAGCCCTTCCTGCCGCGTCCGGACGGCCCCGCCGGGGTCGACCATGTCATTCTCGAGAGCACCTATGGCGATCGCGAACGCATCGATCTGGAGCTCTCGGCCCGGCGTCGCGCGCTGGCCGATGAACTCCGCCAGGCGCGCGCGGCGGGCGGACCGCTGCTGCTGCCGACCTTCGCCGTGGGCCGCGCCCAGGAGCTGATCCTCGACCTTCTGGCGGTGATGGACGCCGAGCCGGATCTGGCCGCCGACATCTTCCTCGACTCTCCGCTCGCCATCGAAGCCACCGATGTCTTTCTGCGGCGCGGCTGGAACCCGGATTCCGGGGAGAATCCGTTCGAACCGCTGCGCCACGCCACCCGCCTCCACCACCTGATGCGTCCCCAGGAGAGCGATCGGCTCGAGCGCCTGAGCGGATGGCACGTCATCCTGGCCGGCAGCGGCATGTGCGACGCCGGACGCATCCGCCGTCACCTAAAGCGCCTGCTGTGGCGCAAGGAGGTGACGGTGCTGATGACCGGGTTCCAGGCGGCCGGCACGCTCGGCCGCCTGCTGGTGGAGGGGCGTTCGGCCGTCCGCATCCAGGGCGAGGATATCCGGGTCGGGGCGCGCATCCGCAATCTGGACTGCTACTCGGGGCATGGCGACGCGACGGACCTGGTCGATTGGCTGTCGGCGCGCAGCCCCGTCGGCGGCAGCGTGCTGCTCGATCACGGTGAACCGACGGCGCTCGCAACCCTGTCGGGCCGGCTGGCCGCCGCCGGCTATCGACCGCTCACGGCGACGCTGGACCAGACCTACCGCCTCACCCGGACGGCGGCGGAGCCGCTCCCCAGGGCCGGCGCGCGGCTGGCGCCGGGGCAGGCGACCCGGCCCGACTGGCACAATGACCGCGCCGCCCTGCTGGTCGCCCTGAACGAGAGACTGCAGGCGCTGTCCAGCGATGCGGAACGGGTCCGGTTGATCGAAAGGCTCGGCGAGGCGCTGCGGATGGACCGATGAGCGATCAGGCCGGGCAGGGGATACAGGCAGCCCAAGGCTCAGGCGGGGGCGCTCCCGGCGCCGGGGAATGTGAGCTCGAAGCGTGAGCCCCCCTGATCGATCGATCGGGATATGCGGCCTCCGAGTTGCTGGGCGAGGCGGGATACGAGCGACGTGCCGAAACCCGGAAGCCAATCGCCGCCCGAGCTTCCCACGCCCGTGTCCGCGACCGTCAGTCGGGCGCCGCCGTCTGCCAGTTCCAGTTTCACCTCAATCACGCCCGCTCGCTTCGCCAGGCCATGCTCGAGCGCATTGCCGACCCACTCCGCGGTGATCATCGCCAGGGCGGAGGCGGCGCCGGGGGCGGCGTAGAGCGGCTCGATGTCGACCCGGATCTCGGCGTTGCGGTCGACGGCGTCCAGCTCGGCCACATCGCGGCAAATGTCGCCGAGCAGGTCGTCGAGCCTGACAAGGTCGCCGCCGCCCTCCTGCAGCCGCTGGTGAAGGTGCATGATCGCCCTGACCCTGCGGCCGGCCTCGCTGAGCACCGTCGCCGCGTCGGGCGGAGCGGTCCGGCTCTCCAGCCTCAGGAGACTCGCGACGGACTGCAGGCTGTTGCCGATCTGGTGATGCGCGGCGCGCACCACATCTGCGGCGTCGGCGCGTGGAGGGCTGAGGTCATTTTGCGTCATGGCCTTCTCCTGAAGTCCGGCAAGGCTAGGCCGGGAAAATTCCGGGAGCCTTGAGCCAGATCAAGGTATAGGGCGGTGTGACCCGGGACGATTGAACCATGCAGTCTTCAGCCCCCCGCATCGCCGTTCTCGTCGCCCACCCGCGGCGGCGCAGTTTCACCGTCGCCATGGCCACCGCCTTCGCCGGGGCGGCGCGGGCCGCCGGCGCCGACGTCGTGGAGCGCGACCTTTACCGGCTCCGGTTCGATCCGAGGCTGCGGGCCGGCGAGATGCCGGATCACCTGGGCGCGGCGGTCGGGCCGGACGTGGCCCGGGAACGCGAGGCGATCGCCGGCGCCGACATCTTCGCCTTCTTCTATCCGCTGTGGTTCAACGCCACGCCGGCGATGATGAAGGGCTACGTCGACCGGGTCTTCGGGATGGACTTCGGCTACACGGCCCGGCGGCAAGGCGGCAACCAGCCGATGCTGGGCGGCCGCAAGATGATCACCTTCACCTCGTCGGGCGCGCCCCAGGACTGGGTCGAGCGCTCCGGCGCCTGGGAGTCCATGCAGCAGCATTTCGACGCCCATTTCGCGGCGATGACGGGGCTGGAGATCATCGGCCACCACAACGTCGGCGGCGTCGTCGGCGGGATGCGCAAGGATGTGGTCGAGCGTCACCAGCGGGAGGTCGCCGAGCGCGCCCGCCGGATCGTCGCCGCCTACCGCCCCGAGCCTGATCAGCGGGCGGTGTAGCCGCCGTCGATGACGAGCTCGGAGCCGGTGACGAATTTCGCCTCGTCCGACGCCAGGTAGACGGCGCCCCAGGCGATATCGTCGGCCTCGCCCATGTGGCCCAGCGGGTGCAGCGCGGCCGTCGCCTTGCGGCCTTCCTCCAGATCGCCCTGCGCCGACAGATGGCCCTCCACCATGGGCGTCCAGATGAAGCCGGGGTGGATCGAATTCACGCGGATCCTGTCAGCCGCGTAGAGCAGGGAGTCGGTCTTGGTCATCAGGCGAACCGCGCCCTTTGAGGCATGATAGGGGGGCACATCGGGGCCGCCGACCAGTCCATAGATCGACGACAGGTTGATGATCGACCCGCCGCCGGCGCGCTTCAGGTGCGGGATGACGTGTTTGGTGCAGAAGAAGACGCCCTTGACGTTGATCCCCTGCACCCGGTCCCACTCGGCCTCGGTGATCTCGTGGGTGGGCTTGCTGACCCCGGCCACCCCGGCGTTGTTCACCAGGATGTCGATGCGCCCGAAATGCTCGATGACCTCGGCGATCACCGCCTGCACCTCCCGTTCGCTGGAAACGTCGCAGCGCCAGTAGGCGACGGGCAGGTTCCGTTCCCTGAGCATTTCGATGAGCTCGAGCCCCTCGGCGTCGCGCACGTCCAGCAGCGCGACGGATGCGCCTTCCTCGGCCATGCGGATGGCGGTGGCGCGACCGAGGCCGACGGCGGCGCCGGTGATCACGGCGACCTTGTTGGACAGACGGTTCATGGCTTCAGTCCTCCGGACGGATGATCCGATTCTCAAGCGACGCCTTGACCGCCCTGGCGTCGAAGGCGCGGGCGTCGTCGGCCGGCTTGGCGCCGCGGTGCATCACGACCTCGGCGACGGCCTCGTAGGCGGTGACGCGCGAGACGTCGAAGGCCGGTCCGCGGCCGTGGCGATCCCACGACTGCCACCCCGCCCGGACGCCATAGGCGTAGCGCCAGTGGGGCTCCCAGCCGGGACCCCAGGCGCCGATCGGCTCGCGCACCACCAGGGTGACGTGTTCCTCGGTGTCGCGCTCCACCGCCTGGAACCAGTCGTAGCCGTTCTGCAGGGTGAGTTCGGCGGCGCGGTACAGCAGGTAGGTCTCGACCGTCTCGCGGGAGGTCAGGCTGTTGCCCGCGAACACGACGCGCCAGCGCTCCGGCTCGACCTGCAGTTCGCGATAGCCGTCCGCGTGGGCGGGGTCCGTCAGGGACGCCGCATGATAGGGCGTGGGCGTGGCGCAGCCGCCGAGGATGGCGACCGCCATCAGGCTGGCGAGGAAGGGAGCGGTTCGGACGGTGGCGGACATGAAGGTGTTCTCCGGTTCGGCCCTCCGTATCGGCCGGCCCCGCCTGCGCCGCCTTGACCGATGTCAATCGGCCCCGTGCAGCAGGCAATGAATCTGGTTGAACAATGTTTCATCGAGCAGCGGCTTTTCCACGATCGGGGCGCCCGCCGCGGCGGCCCGACGTCTGAGCACGGCCGACGGCGCGGTCGTGATGAGGATGGCCGGAGCGTCGAGCCCGCGACTCCGCAGTTCGGCAAGCAGATCGACGCCGTTGAGATCAGGCAGCTTCTGGTCGATGACCAGACAGGCGAAGGTGCGCCCCGCGTCGGCGAGCACAATGGCCTCCCGCGCGGTCGTGCAACGTTCGACGAGAAAACCGCGGGCCTCGATCATGAAGGACAGGGCCTTCAGTACGTCAGGGTCGTCATCGACCACCAGCAGCGCCGGCGAGCCTGCAGGATTGGGGGGCAACACGAGGGGCTCCGCTCAAGAGATCGGCAGACAGCCGACGCCTAACCATGGCGCCCGAGGAGTTCGTCGCCTTGATCTGGGGCAAGTCAGAGGCCGGCGGCGAGGGCGATCCGCATCAGTTCGGCGACGTTGCGGGCCCTGGTCTTGCTCATCAGGTTCGCCCGATAGATTTCGACCGTCCTTGGACTGATCTCCAGTTCGAATGCGATCTGCTTGTTGAGCTTGCCCTCGACGACGCCGACGAGGACATCCCGTTCGCGCGGCGATAACTGCGAGAGGCGCTCCTCTGCGGCCCTGCGGGCCACGTCGGGCTCCTCGACGCTCCGAAGGTTCGTCAGGGCGGTGCGGATCGCACTGATCAGATGCGCATCGTCGAAAGGCTTTTCGATGAAGTCCACGACGCCCGCCTTCATGGCTTCCACCGCCAGCGGAACGTCGCCATGGCCGGTCATCACGATGACGGGGAATGTCGCGCCGCGGTGCTTGAGCTCGCGCACCAGCTCCAGCCCGGTCAGCCCCGGCATGCGAATGTCGGTCAGGATACAGCCGTCGGCGACCGGCAGTGCGTCGAGAAATTCGTTCGCGGACGGATAGAAGCAGGCCTCCACGCCGTTCACGTCGAGCAGAAAGGCGAGTGCGTCGCGCAGACCCTCGTCGTCGTCGATGACATGGACCCGGTCAGACACGTCCGTCCTCCTCGGCGCGGGGCAGGGTGAAGGTGAATACCGCGCCGCCGCCTATATTATCCTCGGCCCAGATGCGTCCACCATGGGCCTCTATGATGGTGCGACAGATTGACAGACCGACACCCATGCCCGCCGTCTTGGTCGTGAAGAACGGCTGGAAGAGACGCTCGCGAACCGCCGGGCCCACGCCGGGTCCGGTGTCGGCGACGCTGACCCGGATGGATCCGGCGTCATCGGCCCGAAGCCGAATTTCCAGCTGGCGGCGGGGCGCGTCGGACATGGCGTCAACGGCGTTGCGGATCAGGTTCAGGGCCACCTGCTGAATCTGGACCTTGTCCACGATCACCCGGCCGATATCCCTGTCCAGGCGCAGGTCCACCCTCATGTCCTGGTCCTTGACCCCCACCAGTGCGAGGGCGCAGGCCTCTTCCAGCAGCCTCGCCGGATCCTCGAGGGTATGTTCGGTCTCGCCCTGGGCGATGAACTCCCTGAGGCGCTTGATGATGTCGCCCGCCCTCATGGCCTGGTCGCCGGCCTGGCCGAGAGCGGACTTCAATCTGGACAGGTCGGGCCGCTCGGCCTCCAGCAGGGTCACCGATCCCTTCATGTAACTGGCGATCGCCGAAAGCGGCTGGTTCAGTTCATGGGCGAGCGAGGAGGCCATCTCTCCCATCGCGGTCAGACGTGAGACATGCACGAGTTCCGACTGAAGCTCTTGCATCCGCCGCTCCTGGGCGCGGCGCTCGGTCAGGTCGCGGACGAAGCCGGTGAAGTATCGGCTTGCGCCGGAGCCCGCCTCGCCGACGGCCAGTTCCATCGGAAATGTCGAGCCATCCTTGCGCTGACCAACCACGATGCGCCCGATGCCGATGATCCGCCGTTCACCGGTCTCGAGATAGCGTTCCATGTAGCCGTCGTGCGCCGATCTGTAGGGCTCGGGCATCAGTATGCTGACGTTGCGTCCGATCGCCTCTTGCGGCGTCCAGCCGAACAGCCGCTCGGCGGCGACGCTGAACGACTGCATGATGCCCGCGGCATCGATGACGATCATGGCCTCCGGAACCGTATCCAGAATCGACTGCAGATGGGCCTGGCGACTCGCGACTTCCTGGCTCCGGCGCCAGAGGCGCTCGCCGGTCACGGCGATGGCGGGTCCCAGGAGGGCGAACCCGAACGCATCGATGAGATTGGCGGGGTTTGTCCAGAGGGCGCTCTGGAGAATGGCCGCGGCGGCTCCAAGACAGAATACGGTGGCCGCCAGGGCCGGGCCCAGCCCGCCGAGCGCGGCGGCGACGAGAACGACCGGCACATAGAGGATGAGGAAGGTCCGGTCGCCGAAGCTGGAACTCAGACCGATCCGGATTCCGGCCGCGACAACCGCACCGCCGACGGCGGCAAGATAGCCGGCCCGGCGATCCGGAGAGGGCATGATTGCGGACCGAACCTGCACCGGCTCCTCGGAAGGCGACCGTGAATCGCGACGGCCATCGACCCAGCCTATCATGATCGAGCGCGTCCCGCGCGGGATCAGGCGGCGGCCATCTCCGAGAGGGCGCCGAAGCGCCGGATGCGGTACTTCCGCGCGCCGACGAATTCCACGAGACCCTCCGCCTGGAGTCTACCCAGCATGCGGGAGATCGTCTCGATGGTGAGCCCCAGATAGTCGGCCATGTCCTGGCGGCTCATCGGCAGGGCGACGAGTTCACTCCGGAAGCGGTCGGCGATGTCGAGGAGGAAGCGCGCTACCTTCTCGCAGGCGGTGGCCCGCCCGAGCAGCAGCATGTGGGACTGGGCGCGGGCGAGTTCGACCGCGGTGGCCTGCCAGATCATGCGGTCGAGGCGGCCGGCGTCGTAGGCGGCGGAGCCGGAGCGGCGGACGGCCAGAACTTCGCAGTCGGAAAGGGCTTCGGCCGAGAACCGGTGAGTGTCGCCGATCTCGACGCCGAGTACGTCGCCCTCATAGTAGAAATCGCCGATCTGGCGGCGCCCGTCCGAAAGCAGATGGCTGGTGCGGACGGCCCCGCGCACGAGGCGGTAGATCAGGTCAGCATCCTCGTCCTGGGCGTAGATCTCTTCGCCCTGGCGGAACGTCAGGCGCGCGGCGCCAGCCCACTCGTCCGCGCCGGCATGGGCGCTGGCCAAGGTCTCATTGAGCAGGGTGTGCGTCATGTCGGGAACTCCTCGTCTGGTGACGAGAAGGGATAGGCGACCGGATGGATGCTGGTTATTCGGGAGCGGTCCGTAAGCGTCTGCCCCTAAGGGTCGATACGTAGGTCGCGGGCGCCCCGGCCGAACCCTCGCACCAGGGCTCGAACCGCACCGCTCCACCCCCCTGCGAGGAGGCCGGTCGCCATGGCCAGCGCCAGCAGCGGCAGGTCCGGCGCGCCGAAGCGGAACACCGCGGCCGCCTGTGGAACGTAGAGGCTTGTGAGGAGAACCACGCCCAGCCCCGCGGCGATGGTCCAGAACAGGCGCCGCCGCGGATCGAACAGCCCGACCCCCGCGGAGGCGCCGATCGCCATTGCCAGGGCCAGGTTGCCGACAGCGAGGGCGACATAGCCGGAGGCGCGCGCGGCGGCCTCTCCCGCCACGGGCAGGAGAACGAGGTAGAGGGCGAGGACGGCTGCGAGGATGACCGTCCCCTGCGCCAGGCCGGCCAGCATTTCACGTGGGCCGAACAGCCCGGAGTGTCGCGGCCGGGGCGGCCGTCGCATGGCGTCCCGCTCGCTCGGCTCGGCCTCGAAGACGAGGGAGCAGACCGGGTCGATAACCAGCTCGAGCAGGACGACATGGATCGGGAAGAGAAAGGGCGGCGCGCCGAGAAGGATCGGCAGCAGGGCCAGGCCGGCGATCGGCACATGGATGGCGGTGACATACACCAGCGCCCGGCGCAGGTTGGTGAAGATGCGCCGGCCCAGCCTCACCGCGCCGAGGATGGAGCCGAACCGGTCGTCGAGCAGCACGAGGTCGGCCGCCTCGCGGGCGACGTCCGTACCGCGCCCGCCCATTGCCACGCCGATGTCGGCGGCCTCCAGCGCCGGCGCGTCGTTTACCCCGTCCCCCGTCATGGCGACGACCGCCCCATTGGCCTGGAACGCGCGCACCAGGGCGAGCTTCTGGCCCGGCTGAACGCGGGCGAAGACCCGCACCGTGCGCACCCGGGCGGCGAGGGCGCGGTCGTCCAGGGCCGCGATCTCCGCCCCGGTCATCATTCCGTCCGCCACGTCGATGCCCGCATCGGCCGCGATCTTCAGCGCCGTCGCCGGATAGTCGCCGGTGATCATGGCCACGGCGATGCCCGCGGTCCGGGCCGTCTGCAGCGCCGCGGGCACGTCGGCGGCGACAGGATCGAGAAATCCCACGAGTCCCGTGAAGCTGAAGGCGAGCGCCTCCGGGGAGGGCGACGGCGCGTCGTGGATCGCCTCGGCGACCGCCAGCACCCTCAGGCCGTCTGAAGCGAGGCGTTCCAGCGCCTGCCGGGCGGCGGCGATCCCGGCCGGGCTCATCCGGCACAGGGCGAACACCGCTTCGGGCGAGCCCTTGGCGGCCGTGAGCCTCGCGCCGTCCATCCGCCAGGTCTGGACCACGGCCAGCCGGTGCGGCGCCAGCGGCCACACCTGCTCGGGCCGATCCGTCGCGGGCGGCGCGAGCGCGACCAGGGCCGCGTCCATGGGGTCGGTCGGCTGGGGGCTGCTGGCGCGAACCGCCACCTCCAGCACTCTCCGCAGGGCCGGGGCCAGATCGTCCTCGTCGGGCCGACCCTCCGCCTCCGGCGACCAGAGGGCGACCACAGCCATCCGGTTTTCGGTCAGGGTGCCGGTCTTGTCGACGCAGAGCAGGGTGGCCCCGCCCAGCGCCTCGATGGCGGCGGCGCGCCGAACCAGCACCCGTCGCCTCGCCAGCCGCCAGGCGCCGAGGGCGAGGAACACCGAGAGGACCACCGGGAACTCTTCCGGAATCAGGGCGATGGCGATGGTGATGCCGGCGAGGGCGCCTTCGATCCACAGGCCCCGCAGCGCGCCGTAGGCCAGGGCGACGACGACAGCGAATACCAGCGCCAGGGCGCCGATCCAGACGACGATGCGGCCGGTCGACTTCTGCAGCGGCGTGCGGTCCCGGCCGATCGCCGACAGGGAGGCCCCGATCCGCCCCAGCGCGGTGGCGGCTCCCGTCGCGCTGACGCGAAAGACCCCCTGGCCCGCGACCGTGAGGGTTCCGGCGAAGATCTGGTCGGACAGGGCGTCGTCCGACCGGGCCCGCGCGCCGCTCCGGATCACGGGAACGGATTCTCCGGTCAGGGCCGACTCGTCGATCTGCAGGATCTCCGGCCCGATCAGGACGCCGTCGGCAGGGACCCGCTGACCCTCGGCGAGAAGGACCACGTCCCCGCGCACCAGGTCGCGGGCCGGGATCGCCTGGGCACGACCGTCGCGGACCACGCGAACCGTGGGATCCGAGAGACGCCGCAGAGCCCTGAGCGCGGTTTCGCTCCGCACTTCCTGCGCCGCCACGAGGGCGATGGTGACAAGCCCGGCGGCGGCCAGGAGCACGCCCTCCGCCCGGTCGCCCAGCGCCAGATAGAGCGCGGAGGCCGCGGCGAGCAGCAGGAACATGGGTTCGCGCAGGGCCGACAGGACGATGGCGGCCATCGGCCGGGTCCGGTCCGCCGACAGCAGATTGGGTCCGTCCTCCTCGAGCCGGCGCGCCGCCTCGGCCGCCTGGAGACCGTGGAAGGATGTGTCCGGACTCATGGCCGCTCCGCCTGCACCGCGCCTGGGGCGGCGATCGTCTTCAGTCCGCCGATCGCCCGGTCTCCGCCTTGATGCGGGTCAAGGCGACCCGGCGGCCGGCGGGACGGACCGGGAGGACAGTCGATCGAAGGCCTCCCGCAGGACGGGCCTCTGACCGAGGTGAATGCGCGTCAGGGCCTCCGCCTCGCCAAAGTAACCCAGGGCGTCGATTTCCGGCATGAGGATGCGCCGCCCTGAGCGGGGTGGCCACTCCATTTCGAAGGGAGAGCTGCGAAAGCCCCTCAGGTCGAGATCCGCCTCGCCCAGCCAGCAGTGGATGACCTTGCCGGAGCGGGTGCGGACGGGCCGAAGGGCCAGCTGCGGGCGCGGGGGCTCCAGTCCGGTCTCCTCGCGAAACTCTCGAAGCGCCGCAGCCTCGAGCGTTTCCCCGGCGTCGGGCAGACCCTTCGGGATCGACCAGGCCGCCGTGTCCCGGCCGCGCCACCACGGTCCGCCGGGGTGCGCCAGCAGGACCTCGGCGCCTGCCGCCCCATCTCGATAGACGAGAAGACCTGCGCTCGCGATCGGCATCGATGCCCCCTGTGTGAGCCGATAGAGGGCGACGGGATTTGATTCCGGGCAAGCCGGTCCGTGCCGGGTTCCGGGCCCGTCATCGGGAGCGGCCGGCGGCCTGCGACAGATCTTTCCCGCCGAGGAGCGCCAGCGCGAGGCCGCTGCTGATCATGGCGGCCCCCACCAGCGGACCCAGGGCCGCGGCGGACCCGGAGAGCATTCCGCCTGACATGAGCATCGCCGCGATCCCCGAAGCCAGGGCCGGGGCGAACAGCCAGCGCCAGACGCCCGCCGGCCGGAGCTTCAGGGCCAGCGCCAGCTGCAGACCGCCGTCCAGCACCAGCGTCGAAATCAGCAGAATGCCTACCGCCGCCGCTCCGGTCCGGGGATTGTAGAAGAGGAAGGCGCCCGAGGCCGCGGCGACCGATCCGGCCACCAGCAGGCCCTTGAGTGGCTGGCCGCCCAGCAACAGGAGCAGCCAGAAGGCCAGGACGGTCATGCCGGCGAACCACAGGATCCACCCCGACGTTCCACCGAGCACGACCCCGGCCGGATCCGGCGCCGCAAGCACGACCGCGCCTACCAGCACAAAGGCCAGCGCCGCCAGAACGAGGGGCCGGGGCCGGCCGCCAAGCTCCCGCAACATCCCGTCGGACCACCGCGGCAAAGCGTGCGTCGTCATCGTCGCCTCCTGACGCCCGACCATCGTCTCCTTCGGAACGCCCGCCTTGACGTCGATCAAGGCGGGGATCGCGCCGCCCTGCATTTCTGGCCCGGCGCCAATCGGGCGCGCACCATTCGCAGGAGCTTTCCATGAGCGCTCAATCCGCCCCAGCCGCCTCGTCGCCGGCCCGCGGGGTCGCTCCCTTCTTCGCCCCGCTACAGCGCGAGTTCGACCGCGTACTCGCCGACTTCAGCGGCTTCGACCTGTCCGACAGGTTCGGTCTCTCGCCTCGCATGGACATGAGAGAGACAGAGGCAGGCGTCGAATTGACAGTCGAACTGCCCGGCCTGACCGAAAGCGACGTGCACATCGACCTGGAGGACGATGTCCTGACCGTCAGCGGGGAAAAGAAATCTTCCGCCGAGAGCCAGGACAAGGGGTTCCGGATGGTCGAGCGCCGCTATGGGGCCTTCTCGCGGTCGGTGCGCCTCCCGGCAGGCGTGAAGAGCGACGCGATCAAGGCGTCGCTCAAGCAGGGCGTGCTGACCATTACGGCGCCGCTGGACGCCGGCGCCGCAGCCCGCAAGCGGGCCATTCCCGTCAAGAGCGCCTGAAGGAGATCGCCATGGACCTCACGGGATCGAGTCTGGTCGTGGTCGCCGATGGGCGGCGGGCCCGGTTGTTCGAGGAGCGGCGTCGCGGGGGAGCCTTGATCGACATCACGGCCCAGCTAGGCGACCTGTCGCTTCATCGACCGACCGCGTCCGGCTTCAGCGGGCGGGTTCACGACCGCCTCGGTCCCGCCTCCCACACCACCGGCGAGGCGCCGAAGGATCGTCGCGAGGCTGACTTCGTCGATCTCGTGGGCGTCCGCGCGGCCCAGGTGATGCGCCGGGGCGACTATCGGGATCTGGTTCTGATGGCGGCGCCGCGCGCCCTCGGCCAACTGAGGCGGGCAATGGCGCACGCGGGCGTGACGGTGACGCACGCCGAGGCGCATGACCGGGTGTCCCAGGATCCGGAGTCGCTTCGCACAAGCCTGCGCGAACTCCGCCTGCGCGCCTAGGAGTCCGGGCGCCTCTGGTCGTGGTCATGGCCCCAGGGAGCCGGCGGCTCATGCTCCGATGGTCGGCGGAGATAATCTTCGCGTCCGGGAGCGAGCGCCGAGGCAGGGGGCGGTCCCAAGGCATCGGGGCCGCCGTCGCTCTCCATGCGGAGGCCCGTCAGCCGCGGGGCGTGTCGGGCAGCAGCACGGCCGCGCCGGTGAAGCGCCCGGCCCGCAGATCGTCGAGCGCCTCATTGGCGCGGTCCTGCGGATAGAGGGTCACGCGGGGCCGCACCCCGGCCCGTTCGGCGAGCGGAAAATAGTCCAAGGCGTCCTGCCGGGTCAGGTTCGCCACCGACGCCAGGACCCGTTCGCCCCACAGCCATTCGTAGGGCATGGCGGGGATGTCGCTCATGTGGATGCCGCCACAGATCACGGCCCCGCCCTTGCGCACGGCCCGGAGCGCTTCGGGGACGAGTTCGCCCACCGGAGCGAACAGGATGGCGGCGTCGAGGGGGGCCGGCGGAGCCTGACCCGACGGTCCGGCCCAGGCGCAACCCAGCTCCAGGGCGAGCGCCGCGGCGTCGTCGCCCCCTTGCCGCACGAAGGCATAGACCTGCTGACCATGCCACACGGCCAGTTGGGCGAGCAGATGGGCGGCCGCGCCGAAACCGTACAGGCCAAGCGTTTCAACCGTGCGGCCCGCGCAGGCCATCCGCCAGGCTCGAAAGCCTATCAGGCCGGCGCAGAGCAAGGGCGCGCATTCCGCGTCGGGGAGGGTGGCCGGGAGGGAGAAGCAATAGCGATCGTCCGCCACAACCACGTCGGCGTAGCCGCCGTCGCGCGTCCAGCCGTGGAATTCGGCGCGATCGCACAGGTTCTCCCGGCCTTCCCGGCAATAGCGGCACTCGCCGCAGGTCCAGGCCAGCCAGGCGGCGCCGAGACGTTCGCCGATCCGGCGTCCGCTCACGCCGGGGCCGATCGCCTCGACCACGCCCACGATCTCGTGGCCCGGGACGATCGCCGGCCGATGACCGGCGAGGTCGCCGTCCACCACATGCAGATCGGTGCGGCAGACGCCGCAGGCCGAAACTCTCAGACGAACCTGGCCGGGGCCGGGTTCCGGATCCGGACGCGTTTCGGCCACGAGAAGTCCGCGCGAGTCCCGAAGCGCCATGCACCGCATTGTTCGACCTCCTCGACGTTATTCGAACCTGCCGTTCTGCAACGCCCTCGCCTTGATCCGGATCAAGGCGGGCCGCCGCGGCCGGGTTCTTCATGGCCTTGCGAAGGAGGACGCCATGCCGCGCCAGTCTCCAGAGACCACACCTGCCGCCGGCGAGACCGAACGGGCGCTCGATTCAGCACTGGCGGCATCCTTCCCAGCCAGCGACCCCGTCGCCGCCCTTGAGCCCGCGCCCGAAAGGCATCGCGACAGCGAACCGTTGCAGGCGCGCCTCCGATCCCCGGCACGGCCTGGAAGAAGGACGCCCACCCATGACCTATAGCAGCATCATGACCCTGGTTGACGGGAGCCCCGCCGCCATCCAGCGCGCCCGGATCGGGGCGGCGCTGGCGGAGCGGTTCGACGCCTGCCTCACCGGGGTGTTTCCTCGACCGCCGCTCCCCGTCTCGGCCTGGGACGAGCCCGTCTACTGGGGCATGCCTCCGGTCATTCCGCCGGCCATACCGCCAGAAGTAATCGCCGCCCATGAGCGCCGGACGGATGAGCAGGGTGAAGAGGCGCGACTGGCGTTCGAGGCGGCGGCAGCTTTGGCCGGTTGCCGATCGAATTGGCTGGTCCTCCCCTCCGACGACGGAGCGGGAGTCCTGGAACTCGCTCGCCGGTCGGATCTGGCCGTATTGCCGTCCGGCCGCCTGCCGACCGTGGGGCCCACCGGCTCCGCCGCGGCCGACCTCGCGCTGGCGACCGGCGGCCCGGCCCTCATTCTGCCGGAGAGCGCCCGTGACCCGGTCCCCGGACGCCGGATCGTCGTCGCCTGGAATGGAAGCCGGGAGGCGGCGCGCGCCGTGCGGGACGCATGGCCGTTCCTGCAGGGGGCGGAGGCCGTCTTCGTGGTCATCGTCTCGCCTGCCGGAACGGACGGGCCCGAAAGCCAGCTTCAGCGCTACTTCGAGGAGCATGGCTGCACCGCCCAGGTCGTGGTCGTTCGGGAGGCGGATGCGAGCGCCGCGGATGTCCTCCGCACCCAGGTGGAGACCTTGCGGGCGGATCTCGTGGTGATGGGACTGTTCGGCCACTCGCGCCTTCGAGAGACGGTGCTGGGCGGCGTCAGCCGCAGCCTGGTTGGCGATCCGCCCGTCCCGATGCTCGTGTCCCACTGAGCCAGGAGGTGATCATGCTGGCCGTTCTCACAAGATTTTCCGATCGCGCCGAAGCGGGGCGTCGCCTCGGCGAGGCCCTGGCGGAGCGCGTCCACGGCGACCTCGTCGTCTATGCCATCCCCCGGGGCGGGGCGCCCGTCGCCCTCGAGGTGGCGCGCGCCCTGGGCGCCCCGCTGGACCTGGCGCTGGTGCGCAGGATTGGCGCACCCCGAAACCCGGAGGTCGCGCTCGCGGCCGTGATCGACGGGCGTCATCCGCGGACGATCATCAACGAGGACGTCGCGAGGATGACGGGGGCGACGGCGAGCTATCTCGAGGGCGAACGCGTCTCGGCGCTTGCTGAAATCGAGCGGCGCCGGCGCCTGTATTTCAGGGATCACGAGCGCCTCGATCCGGAGGGGCGCGTCGCGGTGCTGGTGGACGACGGTCTGGCTACGGGCGCCACGGCGCGGGCCGCCATCGGGGGACTTCGCGCCCAGGGCGCACGCCGCATCGTGCTGGCGGTCCCTGTGGCGCCCCGGGCGCTCGCGGCGACTCTCCGTCACGAGGTGGACGACATGGTCTGCCTGCTGGAGCCGGAGCCCTTCCGGTCCGTCGGCGACGCCTATGGGGATTTCCATCAGGTGGACGACGCCGAGGTGATCGCCTGCCTCGACGCCTCCCGCGCCTGACCGGAGCCGGGGCGATTCCGGCGAGCCTTGACCGGGGTCAAGGCGGCGCCCTCCGCCCCGAACCATCGTCGATGGATGATCAACGGAGGCGACATGACCCCGCCGGGCCTTCCTGAAAACCCCGCCCGGACGCACGCCGGCGATGACTATGTGCTCGGGCTCGACGCGGTCGGTCTGGGCGACATCGCCGCTGTCGGCGGCAAGACTGCCTCCCTGGGCGAGCTGAGACGCTTGTTGCGGGGCGGGGCTGTAACCACCCCGGACGGCTTCGCGGTGACGGCGGCGGCGTACCGGGACGCCCTGACCTCGGCGGGGGCCTGGAGCAGACTGGCGCGCCTGTTCGCGGATCTCGACATCGACGACGTGAGCCAGGTCGCGGCCAAGGGCGCCGAGGCGCGGGCCATCGTCTATCAGGCGACAGACGATCCCCGGCTGGCGAGCGCGATCGGAAAGGCCTACCGCCGTCTGGGCGCTGGAACGGCCCGTCAGAGGGTCGCCGTGCGCAGCTCCGCCACGGCCGAGGACCTGCCTCAGGCCAGCTTCGCCGGACAGCACGACAGCTTCCTGCATGTCTCCGGAGAGGCCGCGGTGGTGGAGGCGTGCCGGCGGTGCTTCGCTTCGCTGTTCACTGACCGGGCCATCGTCTATCGCGCCCGGAACGGATTCGACCACCTGAAGGTGGCGCTGTCGGTGGCGGTCATGGAGATGGTCGACGCCGACCGGGGCGCCAGCGGGGTCGCCTTCACCATAGACACCGAGACCGCCTTTCCGGACGTGGTGTTCATCACCGGCGCCTACGGGCTGGGCGAAGGCATCGTCCAGGGACGCGTCGGGCCGGACGAATTCTATGTCCACAAGCCGACCTGGCGCGCCGGTTACAGGGCGGTGCTGAAAAGATCGCTCGGCAGCAAGGAAACACGCCTGATCCGGCCCGCGACCGCATCCGGCCCGGGCGATCTTCAGGAACGCTCTGTCCCGAGGCGGGACCGGGAGCGGTTCTGTATCAGCGACGCGGAGGTGCTGGAGCTGGCCGGGGCCGCCATCGCCATCGAGGATCACTATTCGACCCGGGCGGGCCAATGGACGCCGATGGACATCGAATGGGCGCGGGACGGCGCCGACGGCCGCCTGTATGTCCTGCAGGCGCGGCCCGAGACGGTTGCCTCGCGCCGCGAAGCGGGGGTCTACGAGGTCAGGACGCTCGATCCGGGCGACGCGCAGATCCTCGCCTCCGGCAAGGCCGTCGGCCAGGGTGTGGCGTCCGGAGCCGTGAGAACCGTCGCCACGGCGGCCGATCTGGCCGCCTTTCGACCGGGCGAGGTGCTCGTCGCCGCAACCACCAGTCCGGATTGGCTGCCCGCGATGAGAACGGCCGCCGCCATCGTCACGGACCAGGGGGGACGGACCTGTCATGCCGCCATCGTCGCCCGGGAGCTGGGCATTCCCGCCGTGGTCGGCGCCGGCGATGCGACCACCCGTCTGCCGGCCGGGCAGGCGGTCACCGTGAGTTGCGCCAAGGGAGAGGAGGGCGCGGTCTACGCCGGTCGGCTGCCCTACGCCGTGCAGCGGTTGCGGCTTGCCGATCTGCCGGCCACCCGGACGGCGATCATGCTCAATCTGGCGCAGCCGGATATGGCCTTCCAGGCCGCGGCCTTGCCGGCGGCGGGCGTCGGTCTCGCGCGCATGGAGTTCATCATCGGCGAGCTGATCGGGATCCATCCCATGGCCGCGGCCCATCCGGATCGGGTCGGATCCGCGCGGGCACGCCGCGCCATCGCCCGATGGGCCCAGGGCGAGGAGCCAAGGGGCCGCTTCGTCCGTCAACTGGCGGAAGGCGTCGGCTCCATCGCCGCCGCCTTCTATCCGCGACCGGTCATCGTGCGACTCTCCGATTTCAAGACCAATGAGTACGCCTCGCTCATCGGCGGTTCGGATTTCGAACCGGTCGAGGAGAATCCCATGCTGGGGTTCAGGGGCGCCGCCCGCTACGCCCATCCGCTCTACGCAGACGGCTTCGCGCTGGAGTGCGAGGCGTTGGCCCGGGTGCGCGACGTCATGGGTCTGACGAATGTCCGGCTGATGGCGCCGTTCTGCCGACGGGTGGAGGAGGGGCGTCGGGTCCTGGAGGCGCTGGCGGCGCACGGCCTGCGTCAGGGCCCGGTCGGCGTCGAGGTCTATATGATGTGTGAGATCCCCAACAATGTGATCCAGATCGACGCCTTCGCGCGGCTGTTCGATGGTTTCTCCATCGGCTCCAACGACCTCACCCAGCTCATCCTGGGCGTCGACCGGGATTCGGCGGAGGTGGCCTTCGACTTCGACGAACGCGATCCGGGGGTTCTCGAGATGCTTCGGCAGGCGGTGACGGGGGCCAGACGCAATGGCCGACCCGTCGGCATCTGCGGAGAGGCGCCGGCCACCTATCCGGAGGTCGCGGCCGCCCTCGTGCACGCGGGAATAGACTCGATCAGCGTCAATGCCGGGAGCTATCCCCGGACAGTCGAGGCGGTGGCCCGGGCGGAGGGTGCGGCAACACCCTCCTGATGAACGTGGGGCGGCTCACCTACCGGAAGGCGGTCCCGGGACGCACGCCCAGCCGGCGGAACAGCATGGCGGCGGGGCAGAAGCCGGTGATCGACGCCTGCAGCAGATTCAGGCCGACGAACACCGTCAGCCAGACCCAGGCCGGATGAACCCAATGGGTCAGCGCAAGGCTGACCAGGACCATGAATCCGGCGAACATCATGACGGCGCGGTCGAGGCTCACGGCGTGGTCTCCTGGACAGGGGCGGACTGGGCGGTGCGGCGCAGCTTGTGGGCGCCGATCAGATCGAGGGCCAGCTTTTCGTAGAGGGGCTCGGCCTGACCCTTGCGGACCTTGTGCAGGAAATAGCCCTCGAAGGCGACCTTGGCCGTGTGGACCCAGCGGCCGCTGGCCGACCAGTTGATGTTGCGCGGCGGGATCTGCGGCTGGGCCATGAAGGCCACGCCGCCGTCGCCGAAATCGGCCAGGCAGATGGCGTTCCAGCTGGCCTCGAAAGTCGGCTCCTTGCCGTCGAGGATCTGCTTCAGATTGGCCGCGATGGCCGAGACCATGCTCTCGATCATGAAGCCGGTCTTGGGCACGCCCACGGGCACGGGCGTGGGACCGGTCGGCGGGATGGCGATGCAGACGCCGAGCGCGAAGATGTCGGGCCAGGTCGGGTTGCGCTGGTGCTTGTCGACCAGGATAAAGCCGCGCGGATTGGTCAGTCCCTCGATCCCGCGCACGGCCTCGACCCCGCGGAAGGCCGGCAGCATCATGGAGTAGGCGAAGGGCAGGTCGTGGTTCGCCTTGACCGCGCCGTCCTCGCCGACCTCCTCGATGTGCATCATCCCGGCGTCGACGCTCTTCACCTTCGCATTGGTGATCCATTTGATGTGGCGCTGGCGCATCTCGCTCTCCAGCAGTCCCTTGGTGTCGCCGACGCCGTCGAGGCCGAGGTGGCCGATGTAGGGCTCGGAGGTGACGAAGGTCATCGGCACCTTGTCACGCAGCCTGCGGCGGCGGAGCTCGGTGTCGAGGATCATGGCGAATTCGTAGGCGGGACCGAAGCAGGACGCGCCCTGCACCGCGCCGACCACGATCGGACCCGGGTTCTTCACGAAGGCGTCGAAGGCGTCGGCCGCATGCACGGCGTGATCCACGTGGCAGACCGAGACCGTGTGGCCGTCCGGACCGAGGCCGGGAATCTCGTCGAAGGCCAGTTCCGGGCCGGTGGCGATGACCAGATAGTCGTAGTGCAGGGCCCGACCATCGGCGAGGTCGATCCCCTTTTCGGCGGGCCGGATGCGGCTGGCCCCGACATTGATGAACTCGACGCCCTTGCGCTTCATGACCTCGGGCAGGCTGACCTCGATGGCCTCGCGCTTGCGCCAGTGAACCGCCACCCAGGGGTTGGAGGGGGTGAAGTGGAAGGTGTCGCCCTTCGACACCACGACGATCCGGGCACGGTCGCCTACGGTATCGCGAATTTCGTAGGCGGCGATGGCGCCGCCGAGGCCTGCGCCGAGTATGACGATGGTGGGCCGGTCCATGCGCGCTCTCCTTCTCGAGCCGGTCTTTGACGCCTGATCGTGCACCGTCCGACTGGCCGCGCCTTGATCCGCGTCAAGGTTTGCGATCGCCGTCCGGCGGACAGTTCCAAGGCTTGCAAACATATTAGCATCGCCTAATATTAGCGCAAGCTCATATAAGGACTGTCCGATGACGAAATCCACGGCCCTGTTCGCCGTCTTCGCCGCCGCACTGCTGGCCGGCGGCCTGTCGGCCTGCGGCGGCGAGCCCGAGGTCGTCGCGACAGCGCCCGCGACGGGCGAGCGTATGGTCGTGACCGAGGTCGTCATCGACGCCGTCAAGCCGGCGTCGGCCGTCGTCGCCTCCCGCGACGTCGGCGAGGCGCGGGCCCGCATTCCGGGCACCCTGACGCAGTTGAACGTGCGCGAGGGGGACATGGTCCGGCAGGGTCAGGTCATCGGCGTCGTCACTGACAACCGGGTGGGTCTCGAGACCGCAGCCTACGGCGCCCAGGTCGCGGCCGCAGAAGCCGAGGCCGCGCGCGCCCGGGCCGACCTCTCACGAATCCGGACCCTGTTCGACAAGGGCATCTACGCCCAGGCCCGGCTCGACCAGGCCCTCGCCGCGTCCCGGGCCGCCGACGCCCAGGTCCGGGCCGCCCGCGCCCAGCGCTCGGCCAGCGCCGAGACGGGGGCCCAGGGCCGGATACTCGCCCCGACCTCCGGCCGGGTGCTCACCGCGGACGTGCCGGCGGGCTCGGTGGTCAGCGCCGGACAATCCGTCGCCACCATCACCGCCGGACCGCTGGTCCTGCGGCTCGAACTGCCCGAGGCCCAGGGTCGGAACCTGAGGGTCGGCCAGACCGTCGTCCTGTCCGGCGAGGACCTGCCCGGCGTGACCGGGGGTGCGATCGCCCAGGTCTATCCGGCCTCCACCGCCGGGCGGACCACCGCCGACGTCGCCGTCGACGGTCTGGCCAGCGACCGTGTCGGGCAGCGCGTGGTCGTTCAGGTTCCCGTCGGCCAACGTCGCGCCCTGGTCTTGCCGCGCCGCTTCGTCGTCACCCGGTTCGGCATAGACTTCGTGCGCACCGTCGACCGCGCCGGCAGGGTCAGCGAGGCGCCGGTCCAGCTGGGCGGGCCCGTGGCGGGCGACCGGGTGGAGGTGCTGTCGGGCCTGAAGGCGGGTGACGTCGTCCTCGCCCCTGCCAGCGCCCGCGCGCCGGAGGGCGCCCGATGAACCTTGGCCTTTCCGGGCGGCTGACCCGCGCCACCCTCAACTCGCCCCTGACCCCCCTGATGCTGCTGGCGGCGATCGCCGTCGGCCTGATGGCCGTGCTGTCGATCCCCCGTGAGGAGGAGCCGCAGATCAGCGTGCCCATGGTCGACATCATGGTCGCCGCGCCCGGCCTGAGCGCCGCCGACGCCACCGAACTCGCGGCCAAGCCGCTGGAGGCCATCGTGCGCAGCATCGACGGCGTCGAGCACGTCTACACCCAGGTGCAGGACGACCAGGTGATGGTCACCGCCCGGTTTGAAGTCGGCTCCGACCCTGACGACGCCGCCGTGCGGGTCCACGAGAAGGTCCGCGCCAACTACGCCTCCATTCCCACCGGGGTGTCAGAGCCGCAGATCGTCACCCGGGGCATCAATGACGTGCCCGCCGTGGTCCTGACCCTGACGCCTCGCGCCGGCGCGGCCGCGCGCTGGAACGACCAGGCCCTCTACGACGTCGCCGCCCGCCTCAGAACCGAGATCGGCAAGGTCGAGGATGTCGGCCTGACCTTCATCGTCGGCGGCCGCCCCTCCGAGATCCGGGTCGAACCCGATCCGGCCCGCATGGCCGGGCGGGGCGTGGCCCTGTCGTCCATCCTCGAGACCGTCGCGCAGGCCAACCGCAGCTTTCCGGCAGGGTCCGTTCGCGAGCAGGGCGGGGCCCTGACCCTGCGCTCCGGCGAACGGCTGGCGACGCCGGACGACGCCTCCCTGCTGACGGTCCGTTCGATCGCCGGCGAGCCGGTCTACCTTCGCGACGTGGCCAACGTCGTCCAGGGACCGCGCGAGGACCAGGCCCGGGTCGCCCACTACGCCCGCGCCGAGGACGGCTGGAGCCGCACGCCGGCCGTCAGCCTGGCCGTGGCCAAGCGCCAGGGCGCGAACGCCGTGGTCGTCTCTCATGCCGTGATGCAGCGGGTGGAGGCGCTGAAAGGCACGCTGATCCCTGAAGGGCTCGAGGTCGTGGTCACCCGTGACTATGGCGAGACGGCCAACGAAAAGGCCAACGAACTGCTCATGCACCTCGGCCTGGCCACCCTCTCCATCGTCATCCTGATCGGCTTCGCCATCGGCTGGCGCGAGGCGGGCGTGACGGCCGTGGTCATTCCGACGACGATCCTGCTGACCCTCTTCGCCTCCAACCTCATGGGCTACACGATCAACCGGGTGAGCCTTTTCGCCTTGATCTTCTCGATCGGCATCCTCGTCGACGACGCCATCGTGATGATCGAGAACATCGCGCGGCACTGGGCCATGGACGACGGCCGCAGCAGAGCCCAGGCCACCGTCGAGGCGGTGGCCGAGGTCGGCAATCCGACCGTTGTCGCCACCCTGACCGTGGTCGCCGCCCTGCTGCCCATGTTGTTCGTCTCGGGTCTGATGGGCCCCTATATGGCGCCGATCCCGGTCAACGCTTCGGCGGCCATGGTGTTCTCCTTCTTCGTCGCCGTGGTCATCGCGCCGTGGTTGATGATCCGCTTCGCCCGGAGAACGCTGGCCGCCGGACACGGTCACGAGCACGGCGAGGTCTGGCTGGGCCGCCTCTACCGCAGGTTCGCGACGCCGGTGATCCGCTCGCGGCGCAGCGCCTGGACCTTCCTGATCGCGGTCGGCCTCGCCACCCTGCTGGCCATGTCGATGTTCGGCTTCAGGGCCGTGCCGGTGAAGCTGCTGCCCTTCGACAACAAGTCCGAGCTGCAGGTGGTGCTGGACATGCCCGAGGGAACCAGCCTCGAAACCACCGAACGCACCCTGGCCGGCGCGGCCGCGGTGGCCGGATCCCTGGCCGAGGTGGAGTCGCTGGAGAGCTACGCCGGGACCGCGACCCCGTTCAACTTCAACGGCCTGGTGCGCCACTACTTCCTCCGTGCGGGCGCCGAGCAGGGCGACCTGGCGGTCAGACTGGCGCACAAGGCGCATCGGGACCGCAGCAGCCACGACATCGCGCTCGATCTGCGCCGCCGACTCGGCGACCTGCCGCTGCCGGCGGGCGCCTCGCTCAAGGTGGTCGAGGCGCCGCCCGGGCCGCCGGTGCTGGCCACCCTGCTGGCCGAGGTCTACGGCCCCGACGCCACCACCCGCCGCGCCGTCGCCGCGGAGCTGGAGACCCTGTTCCGGGCCGAGCCCTCGGTGGTGGACGTGGACAACAGCTATGGCGTCCGCCGCCCGGTGCTGCGGCTGATCCCCGATCGCGAGAAGATCGAGCGGTTCGGCCTGTCCGAGCGCGAGGTGCAGGACTCCATCGCCGCCGTCATGGGCGGGCAGGTCCTCGGCTACGCCGCCCGGGACGACGAGAGAACCCCGATAGAGATCGCCGTGCGCCTGCCTCAATCGGCCCGCACCTGGACCGAACAGATGGCGGTCATGCCGGTGGCGGTGACGACCATCGATGGCGGTCGCCGGCTGGTCGAGCTGGGCGAGGTCGTCGAGCCCCGCCGCGAGTTGGCGGGCTGGCCCGTCTATCGCCGCGACGGCCGCGCCGCCGAGATGGTCACCGCCGAACTGGCCGGCCAGTTCGAGGCGCCGATCTATGGCATCCTCGCGATCGACGCGGCTACCAAGGAACACGACTGGAAACGCCTGCCGCGCCCCGAGATTCGCCTCAACGGCCAACCGACGGACGAGACCGTTCCCACGGTGCTGTGGGACGGCGAGTGGGAGATCACCTGGGTGACGTTCCGCGACATGGGCGCCGCCTTCGGCGTGGCCTTGCTCGGCATCTATGTGCTGGTCGTCGCCCAGTTCAGGGACTTCCGCATCCCGCTGGTGATCCTGACGCCCATCCCCCTGACCCTGATCGGCATCGTCATCGGCCACATGCTGTTCCGCGCCCCGTTCACCGCCACCTCGATGATCGGCTTCATCGCCCTGGCGGGGATCATCGTCCGGAATTCGATCCTGCTGGTCGACTTCATCCGACATGCGCGAACCCCGGGACGGCCCCTGCGGGAGGTTCTGCTGGAGGCTGGCGCGATCCGCTTCAAGCCGATCCTGCTGACGGCGCTGGCGGCCATGATCGGGGCGGCGGTGATCCTGTTCGACCCGATCTTCCAGGGCCTGGCGATCTCGCTGCTGTTCGGGCTGATCTCCTCGACAATTCTGACGGTGCTGGTGATCCCGGCTATCTATATCGCGTTGAAGGACGACGGCCGTCCCCTGGCCGCGGCCGGGCCCGTGCAAGAGACGCCATGACCGAAGCCCTCCCCAGGCCGAACGCCGCCGCCCTGGCCGAACTCGAGGCCAGCGCCGCGCCCGCCGCCCGGCTGATGCAGCTGTTCGCCAACGAGCAACGGCTGATGCTGATGTGCCGGCTCAGCGAAGGCGACTGCGCGGTGGGGGAACTCGCCGGCTATGTCGGCCTGTCGCAATCGGCCTGCTCCCAGCATCTGGCGCGCCTGCGCGACGCCGGGGTCATCGCACCGCGCCGCGAGGCCCAGACCATCTATTACGGCATCGCCGATCCGGCCGCCGCCCGGGTCATCGCCCTGCTCTGCGACATCTACTGCGGCAAGCCCAGGGAGCCGAACCCATGACCTATTTCCACGCCCGCACCGTCCAGGGCGACTTCGAAGCCGTCGTCGACCGCACCCGCGCCGCCTTGCAGAAGCACGGCTTTGGCGTTCTCACCGAGATCGACGTCAAGGCCACGCTGAAGGCCAAGATCGATGTCGACTTCCGTCCTTACCGGATCCTTGGAGCCTGCAATCCGGTCATGGCTCACCAAGCCCTGCAGATGGAGCCGCACGTCGGCGTCATGCTGCCCTGCAATGTCGTGGTCCAGCAGACGGAGGACGGCGTTGAGGTCTTCGCGATAGACCCGGCCGCCTCGATGTCGGCCATCGACAATCCGGAATTGCTGCGCCACGCCCACGCTGTAGGCGAGCATCTGCGGGGGGCTGTCGACGAGGTCTGAGACCAGCGGCGTCTCATCCTTGATCCAGATCACGGGGCGGCGCTCCGTGATCTGCCACCGTGTGATCTGGCCCAGATGGATCACCGCCGACCCATGCCCTTGCGGGACGAAAAACGCCAAAGTCGCGCGGCGGGCCTGACGACCGCTGCAGGGCGCCCGTCGGCCGCGCCGACCAGCTTGTGCTTTCGCGCCCGGGCCGTGACCAAGGCCTACGGGTCCGGTCCTGCGGCTGTGCAGGCTCTGCGCGGCGTGGACCTCGACCTGCCCGAGGGCGAGATGGTGGTCGTGCTGGGCGCCTCCGGCAGCGGAAAGTCGACGTTTCTCAACATCCTTGGCGGGCTGGATACGCCGACAAGCGGCGAGGTCCTGTTCCGGGGAGAGGACATCAGCCGGGCGGATCAGAGGCAGTTGACCGAATACCGCCGCCGCCACGTCGGCTTCGTCTTCCAGTTCTACAATCTGATGCCCAGCCTGACCGCGCGCGAGAACGTGGCGCTCGTCACGGAGATCGCACAGGCGCCGCTCAGTCCGGAAGAGGCGCTCGCCATGGTTGGCCTGGAGAACCGCATGGATCACTTTCCGGCCCAGCTGTCCGGCGGCGAGCAGCAGCGGGTGGCGATCGCGCGGGCCGTGGCCAAGCAACCCTCGGTCCTGCTCTGCGACGAGCCGACCGGCGCCCTGGATTCAGCCACCGGAGTGCGCGTGCTCGAGGCGCTGAAGACCGTCAACGACACACTGGGCGCCACCACCTTGTTGATCACCCATAACGCGGCCATCGCCGCCATCGCCGACCGCGTCGTGCTGTTCGCCGACCGTCGGGTGCGCGAAGTGCGCGAGAACGTGGACAGGCGGCAACCTCGGGAAATCTCCTGGTGAGCCGGATGCCTTCCTGGATGGGCGCGCTGGACCGCAAGCTCGTGCGGGATCTCTGGCGCATGAAGGCCCAGGCCCTCGCCATCGCCTTCGTCGTCGCGGGGGGCGTCGCGGTTCACCTCCTTGCTGCAGGGATGCTGAGTTCGCTGCAGGAAACCCGCCGCGCCTATTACGAGCGCTACCTGTTCGCGGACCTCTGGGCGCCCACGGTGCGTGCGCCCTCCCGCCTCGTCGACGACATCCGGGCGATCGATGGAGTCCAGGCCGCGGCGACGCGCATCCGGGTTCCGGTGCTGTTCGCCATGGAGGGGATGAGCGCGCCCGCCACCGGCGAGATACTGTCGTTGCCGGACGTGGGAGAGCCCGCGGTCAACCGGCTCCACCTCGTCCGGGGCCGTCTGCCCGCTCCGGGACGGCGGGACGAGGCGGTGGTGCTGCAGGCCTTCGCCGACGCCCACAGGCTCCAGATCGGCGATTCGATCCCGGCCACCCTCCGCGGCGGGCGTCGCCGACTGGAGCTCGTCGGCGTCGCCCTGTCGCCGGAGCATGTCTACGCCATCGGTCCAGGGCAGTTTGTTCCGGACGACCGGCTGTTCGGCGTTCTCTGGATGCGGCGCAGCGCCCTGGCCCAGGCAGTCAACCAGGAAGACGCCTTCAACGAGGCCGTGGTGCGCCTCTCGCGCGACGCCTCGGAGCCGGCCGTGATCGCGGCGCTTGATCGCCTTCTGGAACCCTACGGGGCGCCGGGCGCCTACGGCCGCGCGGACCAGATTTCGGACGCCTTCGTGTCCAGCGAGATCGACCAGCTGGCGACCATGGGACGGGTGTTGCCGCCGGTCTTCCTGCTGGTGGCGGCCTTCCTGGTCAATGTCGTGGTTTCAAGGCTGATCGCCGTCCAGCGCGCCAGCATAGGGCTGTTGAAGGCCTTCGGCTACCGCGACCGCGACGTCATCGGACACTACCTCAAGCTCGTGGCGGCCATCGCGGCGACGGGCGTGCTGATCGGAGGAGCGGCCGGAGTCTGGCTCGGCCAGGCGATGGCCCAGCTCTACATGGAATACTATCGCTTCCCCTTCCTGCTGTTCCAGGCCAATCCATCCGACTACGCCATCGTCGTCGGGGCCGCGATGACGACCGTGATGGGCGGAGCCGCCCTGGCCGTGCGGCGGGCCGCCGTCCTGAGTCCGGCGGAGGCGATGACCCCTGCGCCCCCGCCCGACTATTCTCGCGCCGCGGGCGCGTGGATCACGCGGCTCAGGTTTGTCGACCAGCAGTCCCGCATGATCCTGCGCCAGATCATCCGCTGGCCCTGACGGGCGGGCCTGACGGTGGCCGGAATTGCGGCCTCAGGGGCCCTCCTGATCGGAACCCTTTCGATGATGGACGGGATCGAGGTGATGATTGACTCCAGCTTCAACGTGTCGAATCCGCACGATGTGTCGGTGAGCCTGGTCGAAGCCCGTCCGCGGGCTGCGCTGTTCAGCCTCGCCCGCGCGGACGGAGTGTTGGCGGCCGAGCCTTTCCGCGTCGTCCCGGTCCGGCTGCGCCACGGACCGCGCGAGGAGCGGGCGGTGATCACCGGGGCCCCGCTGGACGGAACCCTCTCGAGGATGGTCGACACGAACAACCGGCCGGTCTTCCCGCATCCGGGCGGCCTGGTCCTGTCCAGCGATCTGGCCGCCAAGCTCGGGGTCGAGGCCGGGGACACCGTGGAGGCCCTGGTTACGGAAGGGCGCCGTCCCACGCTGGCGCTGCCGGTTTCGGCCGTGGCCCCCAGCCACGTCGGGTCGGGCGCGCGGATGCGGATCGAGGATCTGAACCGGGCGTTGGGCGAGGGGGGGCAGGTGTCCGGCGCCTGGATGACAGTCGACTCCGACCGCACCGAAGGCCTCTATGCGCGTCTCAAGGAGACGCCGTCGGTCGCCGGAGTCGGCCTGCAGGCCGAGGCGGTCAAACGTCTGGCCGCCATGCTCGACGAAAACCTGGGCCGGTCGATCCTCACCTTCTTCCTCTTCGCCGGCCTGATCGCCTCCGGCGTCGTCTACAATACGGTGCGCATTTCGTTCGCCGAGCGGCAGCGCGAATTGGCATCGCTGCGGGTGCTCGGCTTTTCGCGCGCCGAGGTGTCGTACATCCTGCTCGGCGAAGTGGCCGTGCTGACCCTCCTCGCGCTCCCGCTGGGCGCGGCGGCCGGCGCCGGTCTCGCCTGGTATCTCGCGCGCGCCGTGAGTTCGGACCTGTTCCGGCTGCCCTTCGCCGTTTCGCCCTCGACCTTCGGCACGGCCGGCGCGCTGGTGCTCGCCATCACGGTGGCGGCCAGCCTGCTCGTTCGTGCGCAGATCGACCGGCTTGACCTGGCCGAAGCCTTGAAGACCGGTGAGTAGCGTCATGAAAACGAGATTGGGCCTCAACTTCCGGACGGTGTTCTGGACCTTCGCCGCCGTGGCCCTGGCGGCGCTGTTGATCTTTGCCTTCCGGCCGCGGCCGATCCTTGCGGACTATGGCGAGACCAGCCGCGGACCGCTCACGGTGGCGGTTCGCGACGAGGCGCGTACGCGGGCGCGAGACGTCTATGTGGTCTCCGCGCCGGTTTCCGGCCGGCTGCTGCGCGTCGGCAACCGGGCCGGTGAACGGGTCGAGGCCGGGGCGGTGATCGCCACCATCCAGCCGGGCCCGCCGGCCCTGGTGGACGAACGATCCCGCCAGGAGCTGCAGGCCGGGGTTCGCTCGGCCGAAGCCGCCCTGGCCCTGGCGCGCGCCGAACTCGATGGGGCGGAAGCCCGCCTCGCCCATGCGCGTACCACGGCCGGCAGAACCGAAACCCTGTTCGCCGCGTCGATCGCGTCGCGGAGCGCTCTGGACCAGGCCCGTCTCGATGTCCGCACCGCCGCCGCCGCCGTCAGCAACGCCCGCGCCGGAGTTGACGTCCGGCAGGCGGCTCTCGAGGCCGCCCGGGTGCGGCTGACCGATCCGTCGGGCACGAGCGCGACGGCCCGCGCGGTGGTGATCCGGGCTCCGGTGGCGGGTCGTATCCTGCGGGTCCTGCAGGAGAGCGAGAGCGTCGTCGCCCAAGGGGCGCCGGTGATGGAGATCGGCGACGCCAGTGATCTCGAGGTCGTGGCCGAACTGCTGTCGAGCGACGCCGCCCGGATTCAGGTGGGCGCGCCGGCGGTGATCGACGCCTGGGGCGGGGAGCCGGCGCTCCGCGGCCGGGTCAGGCAGGTCGAACCCTACGGCTTCCTGAAGATCTCGGCCCTGGGCGTGGAGGAGCAGCGGGTCAATGTGATCATCGATCCGGTGGACCCGCCCGCCGCATGGTGGGCGGTGGGGCATGGCTACCGGGTCGAGGTCGCCGTCACGGTGTGGCGCGCGGAGGACGTCGTTCGAGTACCGGTGGCGGCCCTCTTCCGGGATCAGGGCCACTGGGCGGTGTTCAAGGTCGTGGAAGGCCGGGCTCGTCTGCAGCCGGTGGAGATCGGACAGAACAACGGCGACCTGGCCGAGGTCCGTGCCGGCCTCGAACCGGGCGAGCAGGTGGTGCTCCACCCGAACCAGACGATCTCCGATGGCGCGCGCGTTCGACCTCGACCGGGTGACCGCTGAGCCCGCCGTACGGCGGTAGGTCTACCTCACCTGAACGAGGCGCCCGGAAGGGCGGCGGTCCCGACCGCCGCGCGGTCACCAGCGGCGGCGCGACGGGCCTCTTCAGGGAGGTGGGACAGCAGGAGCGGACGGGGCGCAGTGGCCAGCAGGGATCGCGTGACGCCGCCGAACCACCTTTCCACCGTGGGCGAGCGGCTGTAGCCGCCGAGAACGACGAGGCCGGCCCCGACCTCGTCCGCCGTCCGGAGGATCGCCTCGGCCACGCCGGCCCCGCCTGAATCCACCGCCTTCACCGTGGTGCGGAGGCCCCTGGCCCGGAGGGCCTGCGTCAATTGGGTGGTGGCCTCGTCCGACGCCGCCCGATCGACGACGACGACGGTCGCCAGCCCTTCGGCAGCCATCAACGGCAGAGCCTCCTCCGCCGCCCGGCGCGCCGCGGGGCTGCCGTTCCATCCGATCAGGACCGGGCCGGCCAGGTTCCCGGTCCAGGCGGCCGGGAGGAGCAGCACCGGTCGGGAACCCGTCAGCAGGAGCCGCTCCGCCGTCAGCCCTCCGGGCAGGCTCCGGAGGCGGGGATGGCCGATGACGACGAGATCGCCGACCGCCGCCAAGGCCGCCGCGTCGGGATCATCGTCCCATGCGGGATGGAACTCGGCCTTGAGGCCGAAGGGGCCGGCGATCGCGTCGAAGTCCCTGCGGGCGACCGAGAGCAGATCCTGCTCCTGCAGCGCCTGATGCTCCAGGACATCATGGATCGCTCCGGCGCCGCGGGCGAAGGTCTCGGGCGCGGACGGGGAAGGGCGATGCAGACCCCAAAGGCCGATAAGCCCCGCGTCGAGCCGGCGGGCGAGGGCGGCGGCCTGGCGGCCGAGCGCCCGGCCCTGGAGCGAGCCGTCGAGACAGACGACGATCTGGCGGATGGGACTGACCATGGCGACCTCCGGCTGCTGCCAGTCTGGGATATGCGGCGACCCCTGACATTGATCGAGCGCAAGGCGGAGCGGATGTGGGCCCTCCGGGGCGCCGCCGCCGGCATCGCGGCCTCCGGCACGAGAACGGCGGGCGGCGCGGCCGCGCGGAGGGAGACGCCGCGGGTCGCTTGACCTCGATCAATGCCCCGTCCCGCCGGGGACAGGATACTGGGCGTGCAAGGAGCCGCCCATGTCCGACGAGACTCTCGAAGCCGCCCTGACGGTTGTCGCCTTCCTTCTGACGTTCCTGATCCCCGTTCGAGGCGTCTCCATCCCCGGCCATGTCCGCCTGGCCGGTCAGACCGTACGCCCGCAAGCGCGGTGAGCTCACAGCGGGAGCCCGCCACGCCGACGCCTTCGGGCGGCGCAGGGCCCGGCCAGCGAAGCGCGCGGGACCGGACTGCCCGCCGCCGGTGGATTCCCGCCGAGAGCGGAGACCCCTGCGGGTTCGCGGGCGTGAGGCTGGACGCCCGGCCCGACCTGACGGGGCCCGCCGCGGCGGATCGCATCTGCCCGCTGCGGGCGCGAGACGCCCGCAATCCACTCGACATCCTCGCCATCTCCGGCGGGGCGGCGGGCGGGGCGTTCGGCGCAGGCCTCCTGGCGGGTCTGACCCGGACGGGTCGACGCCCGGGCTTTCAACTCGTCACCGGAGTCAGCACCGGGGCCCTGATCGCGCCGTTCGCCTTCCTCGGATCCGCGTGGGACGATCGCCTCGTCGAAGCCTACACCGGAGGGCGGGCCGCGGCCCTGTTCGACGTCCGCAAGGCCTTGCCGGGCGTGGAGGCCGGGCTGTTCCGGGCCCGCGCCATGGACGAACTGATCACCCCTTTCATCGACGCCGAGCTCCTCGAGGCGGTCGCCGCCGCGCACGTCCAGGGACGGCGGCTGTTTGTGGCGAGCACCGACCTTGACCGGCAGAGGGCGTGCATCTGGGACATGGGGCGGATCGCGCTCCTCGGCTCAAACGGGCGCCCGGATCGGGCGCTTGCGCTGTTCCGCGACGTGCTCGCGGCCTCCGCCAGCCTTCCCGGCATGGTCCCGCCGCGGCTGATCACCTGCGAGTCCGATGGGGAGACCTACAAGGAGATGCACGCCGATGGCGGCATGGCGGCGCCGCTGTTCGTGCTGCCGGAGGTGCTGTTGCGCTGGTCAGGGATCGGAGAGCGGCTGCGCGGCGCGCGCGTGCATCTGCTGGTGAACACGGTGCTGGACGCCGCCCCGCGGGCCACGCCGGGAAACATCCCCGCCATCCTGATCCGGAGCTTCGAGACCATGCTGCGGTATTCCTACCTGCAGGCGGTCAGCACGACAGCGGCCTTCTGCGCGGGGGCGGACCTGCCGCTGGGAATAGCCGCGATGCCCGGCGACGCCGACCCGGCCAACCTCGTCAGCTTCGAGACGGCCAATATGCGCGAGATGTTCGCCGCCGGCCTGGCGCGGGGCTGCGGCCCCAACCCGTGGGCGTTCCCCAGCCGCCCGGCGCCTTCGCTGATGCGTTTCCTGCGCGGGTGGCGAGACGGGTCCTGAACCCAGAGGAGACGATGGTGGGTGATGTAGGGTTCGAACCTACGACCCGCTGATTAAGAGTCAGCTGCTCTACCAACTGAGCTAATCACCCGGACCATGCGTCGGGCGGCGGTCCGAGAGGGCCGGCGCCGGTCCCGACGGGCGGTCTGGCGACCGGCCCCGGCGAGAGGGGGCGGACATAGAGACTGTTGCCCCGGCGCGCAAGGGATTTCAGGCGCATTCCGGTTTGCCGCGGAACGACGTAGGCTGAGCGCCGGAATCGGCCGCCGAAGCGCGGCGAGGGGGAGAGATTCATGGCCTTCTGGAATCGACGGCGCTCGATCGACGCGCTCGTGGCGCCGCACAGCGGGCCGGCCCTGAAGAAGACGCTGAGCTGGCCGCATCTGGTCGCCCTGGGTGTCGGCGCCATCGTCGGCACCGGCATCCTGACGCTGATCGGTGTTGGCGCCGGCCTGGCCGGGCCGGCCGTGATGATCAGCTTCGCCCTCGCCGGACTGGTCTGCGCCTGCGCGGCCCTGGCCTACGCCGAACTGGCGACGATGATGCCGACGGCGGGCAGCGCCTACACCTATTCCTACGCCGTGCTCGGCGAGCTGATCGCCTGGATCGTCGGCTGGAGTCTGATCCTCGAATATTCGCTGGTCGTGTCGGCCGTGGCGGTGGGGTGGGCCGGCTATGCGACGGGCTTCCTCGCCGGCATGGGCGTCGAACTGCCGGCCATGCTGGCCGCGGGGCCGCATGTCGAGGGCGGGCTGATCAACCTGCCGGCGGTGTTCATCATCGCCGTGGTGACCGGCCTGCTGCTGCTGGGCACGCGCGAGAGCGCCACGCTGAACGCCATACTGGTGGTCATCAAGGTGGCGGCGCTGATCGCCTTCGTGGCCATCGCCCTGCCGGCCTTCGACGCGGCGAACTTCACGCCGTTCATGCCCAACGGCTTCGGCGCGCCGAGCCTGCCGTTCATGGAGCAGATCACCGGCCAGCCCGTGGTCCAGACCGGGGTGATGGCGGCGGCGGCGATCATCTTCTTCGCCTTCTACGGCTTCGACGCCATCTCGACGGCGGCCGAGGAGACCAAGAAGCCCGAGCGCGACCTCGCCATCGGCATCGTCGGCTCGATGGTGGTGTGCACGGTCCTGTATCTGATCGTGGCCGCCGCCGCGATCGGAGCCCGGCCGGTGGCCAGCTTCGCCGAGAGCCCGGAGCCGCTGGCCCTTATCCTGCGCGAAATGGGGCAGGGAACGGCGGCGCAGTGGATCGCGGTGTCGGCCGTGGTCGCCCTGCCGACCGTGCTGCTGGCCTTCCTGTTCGGCCAGAGCCGGATCTTCCTCGGCATGGCCCGGGACGGCCTTCTGCCGCGCAGGCTGGCCAAGGTCTCGGTGCGGGGGGTGCCGGCGGTGGTGACCATCTTCACCGCCATCGTGGTGGCGGCCCTGGCCGGCGTCATGCGGCTGGACGAGCTGGCGTCGCTGGCCAATGCCGGGACGCTGGCGGCGTTCGGGGCCGTCGGGGTCTGCCTGATCGTGCTGCGCATCCGCGAGCCGAACCGCAAGCGGCTGTTCAAGGCGCCGCTGTGGCCGCTGGTGGGGGCGATCACCATCATCGGCTGCGTGGTCTTCTTCTTCAGCCTGAGGGGCTCGACCCAGCAGTGGTTCCTGATCTGGAACGGCGTCGGCCTGGTGGTCTATTTCGCCTGGTCGGCGTGGAATTCGCGGCTGGCCAAGGGCGAGGAGGCCGAGGGCTGATGGCCCGCCGGGACCTGTCGGGCGTGGTCGATTTCGCCGTGCTGGAACGGATGACCGGCGGGGACGACGGCGTCAGCGAGGAGGTGCTGGGGCTGTTCGCGCAGCAGGCGGCGCTGTGGTCGCCGCTGCTGGACGTGCGCGAGGACGGCTGGCGCGACGGGGTGCACACCATCCGGGGCGCGGCGGCGGGGATCGGCGCCGGGATCCTCGCCGAGGCCTGCGCGGCGGCCGAGGCGGCGGACAAGGCCGAGGCGCCGCCGCTGCTGGATCGGGTGCGGGATGCACTGGACGCGGCGCTGGCCGATGTGGCGGCCTACCGCCACGAGCTGATGCTGCGATCGCTTCGCTGAGCGGGTTTGGCGCTGTTTCCCCGATTCGGGGCGCCAACAGTGCCACGGGGATTGATTTCACGCGCAATTTCGACGGCCCGGTTCTCGAGCGCGCCAAACGGCTGTCGCGGGGCTCGCACCTGCTGCGCTGACGATGTCAAAGACCACCCCCCGAGGTGGCCGTAGACAAGGGGCGCCGCAAGGGCTGGCGAGGAATAAATTCCTGCCGATCGGGTTAGCCCCGCGTGCGGTCCCAGGCCTCGAACTCGTGGGCGATGCAGCGGTCGATCAGGGTGCGCCAGACCGGCTCGGCGATGGCGGGCGAGAGGCCGGCGGGAGCGGCGGCGGCGAGCACCTTGCGCACCACGTCCTCAATGCGGGCGTCGTCGTGGACCACGGAGCGATCCGGCTTGATGCGGGCGGCGGCGTCCATGTAGCGCTGGCGCTCGGCCAGCAGGGCGACGAGGGCGCGGTCGAGGGCGTCGACGCCGTGGCGGACCTCGGCCATCGACAGGCAGGCTTCGGGGGCGACGCGGGCGTCGACGGCGACCACGGTCGGGGCGTCCTTCACATCAACCGACAAAGGCGCGCTCCAGCACATAGTCGCCCGGTTCGGCGTTCGAGCCTTCCTTGAGGCCGTAGCTTTCGAGCAGTTCGGCCGTTTCCTTGATCATGGCCATGGAGCCGCACAGCATGACCCGGTCGGTCTCAGGCGAGAAGCCGGGGGGCAGGCCGAGGTCGGCGAACAGGGCGCCGGAGCGGATGCGGTCGGTGATGCGGCCGGGCGTTTCGAACGGCTCGCGGGTCACGGTCGGATAGTAGGTCAGCTGGGCCCGGGCCTCGTCGCCGATCAGCGGGTCGTCATGGATGCCGGAGGTGAAGAAGTCGCGGTAGCTGAGGTCGGCGACGTTGCGCACCGTGTGGCAGACGATGACGCGGCCGAAGCGGCTGTAGGTTTCCGGATCGCGCGCGACGCTGAGCCAGGGCGCCAGGCCGGTGCCGGTGCCGATCAGCCACAGGCGGTCGCCGCCGGTGAGGGCGTCGAGCACGAGGGTGCCGGTCGGCTTCTTGCCCATGAGGACGGTGTCGCCGGGCCGGATCTTCTGCAGGCGCGAGGTCAGGGGGCCATCGGGCACCTTGATCGACAGGAACTCCAGCGCCTCGTCCCAGCTGGGGCTGGCGATGGAATAGGCGCGCAGGATGGGCTTGCCGCCGTCCTCGCCGGGCAGGCCGAGCATGACGAACTCGCCGGAGCGGAAGCGGAAATCCTCGGGGCGGCGGATGCGGAAGCTGAACAGCTGGTCGGTCCAGTGATGCACCCACAGCACTTCCAGCTCGTGGAAGGGCGAGGCTTTGGCGGGCGGGGCGGAGACGGCGACGTCGGTCATCGGGGGCTTATTAGGGGGCGGAGGGCGGAGGGGGAAGGGATGCGGTGTCGCGCGGGCGGCGGACGCTGGAACCCTGCCATCCGGAAATGTGCGAAACCCTGTCATCCCGACACTCCCGACACCCCCGGGGCAGCGGATCCTGTGCGGAACGGCGGGCGGTTCAGCCTGTCAAAGACCATCGTGGAGATACTGTAGGGCATGGGGGCGTCGAAAGCGGTCGCAGGCCCCGATCCCACGGTATGGCGGGCCTGAAGCGGCCCGGAGCACAGGCCGGGGGCCAAGCCGCCCATGAAACGGCGGGTCGGCGCGGTCGTCGTCCACGCGCCGGGGGCCCTTTGCGGATCACGTCGCGCACAAGATGAAAAGGGGTTCGGGATGACAGGGTTCGACCGGGTTTGGCCGGGTTGGCAGGGTCCGGGAGGACCGGGTCGAGCAAAGAGGGATGACGAAGGCGGAATTCGCCTCTAGCGTCCCGACCATGCGCAACATTCTTCTCGCCTCCACCCTGTTCTTCGCCGCCCAGGCGCCGTTCACCGCAGCGATGGCGCAAGCCCCGGACCCGGCGGTGCTGACGCCCGAGCGGGTGTTCGCCAATCCATCCCTGTCCGGGCCCGTGGCCCGCGGCGTCAGCCTGTCTCCGGACGGCGAGCTGGTCGCCTTCCTGCGCTCGCGCGAGGACGACGTCGACGTGCTGGACCTGTGGGCCGCGCCGACGGGCGAGGGCGAGCCGTTCAAACTGATCGACGCGCGGGCGCTGGTCCCCGACGCCGGCGAGCTGTCGGAGGCGGAGAAGGCCCGGCGCGAGCGGATGCGCATCAGCCAGCGCGGCGTGGTCGAATATTCCTGGGACGAACAGGGCCGCTACATCCTCGCGCCGCTGGAGGGCGACGTGTTCCTGGCGGAACGCGAGGGCGGGTCGGTGCGCCGCCTGACCGAGACCGAGGCCGACGAGATCGACGCCAAGGTGTCGCCGGAGGGCAATTTCGTCTCGTGGGTGCGCGACCAGGACCTGGTCGTCCATGATCTGGCCAACGGGCGCGAGACGCCGGTGACCACGGACGGCGAGGGCCTGATCACCTGGGCGACGGCGGAGTTCATCGCCCAGGAGGAGATGGACCGCGACACCGGCTACTGGTGGAGCCCGAACGAGCGCTACATCGCGCTGCAGCGGACCGACGAGTCGACCGTCGACGTCATCCCGCGGCTGGACATCACGGGTGGCGGGGCGACCGTGATCGAGCAGCGCTATCCGCGCGCCGGGCGGCCCAATGCGGTGGTCGAGCTGTACGTCCACGACCGCCAGACCGGGCGGCGGACCAAGGTCGATCTGGGTGAGAACAAGGACATCTATCTGGCGCGGGTGAACTGGTCGGCGGACGGCGAGACGCTGTACGTCCAGCGCCAGTCGCGCGACCAGAAGACGCTGGACCTGCTGAGCGTCGACCCCGCCACGGGGGCGTCGCGGGTGATCGTCACCCAGCGCTCCGACGCCTGGGTGCCGCTGAACAGCGACTTCAAGGCGCTGGAGGACGGCCGCTTCATCTGGGCCTCGGAAGAGACCGGCTGGAAACACCTCTACCTCTACGACCGCGACGGCCGGATGATCCGGCCGATCACCTGGGGCCCGTGGGCGGTGAAGTCGCTGAACGGGGTCAACCAGCAGACCGGCGAGGTCTTCTTCACCGCCTCCTTCGCCTATGCCGAGCGTCCCGAAGGGGTCACCGGCGGACACAGCGCCTGCCCGATGCCGGGCGGCCAGGTCGCCATGTGCGACGTTCAGGGCGAGACCCCGACGACCCAGCGACTGTGGCGCGCCTCGCTGGACGGGCAGCGGGGCCAGTTCACGCCGGTGACCCCGGACGGCGGCTGGTGGTCGGCGTCGATGAACCGGACGGGCACGGCCTTCGTCGGCAACTATTCCGACCTGAACACGCCGCCGCAGTCGGGCCTGTACCGGGCCGACGGGACCTTCATCCGCTGGATCGAGGAGAACCGGCTCGACGAGGATCATCCCTACTGGCCGTACGCGTCGCGGCGCGGCGAGGTGACCTTCGGCACCCTGGAAAGCCACGGCGAGATGCTGGTCTGGCAGATGACCACGCCGCCGGGCTTCGACCCCTCGAAGACCTATCCGGTGATCATGCAGGTCTATGGCGGACCGTCGGGCGGCGGGGTCAAGAAGGGCTGGCAATCGCCCAGCAATCAACTGTTGACTGAAGCGGGCTACATCGTCTTCCGGCTGGACAACCGGGGCGAGGGCGACCGCTCGGCGGCGTTCAAGCAGGCCCTCTATCTGAAGATGGGCCAACCTGAGATCGAGGATCAGGTTCTGGCGGCCGACTATCTGAGATCATTGCCCTTTGTCGACGACGACCGCATCGCCATGATGGGCTGGTCCTATGGCGGCTTCATGAGCCTGATGGCCATCACCGAGCCGAAGATGGGCCTGGCCGCCGCGGCCGTGGGCGCCCCGCCGACGGAGTGGAGCCTGTACGACACCCACTACACCGAGCGGTTCATGTCGACGCCGGAGCTGAACCCGGAAGGCTACGCCGCCTCGGACGCCATTCCGCGCCTGCCGAACATGACGGGGCGGATGCTGCTGATGCACGGCATGGCCGACGACAACGTGATCTTCGAGAACTCGACGCGGGTCATCAACGCGCTGCAGGAGAACAGCCAGCCGTTCGAGATGATGCTCTATCCCGGCCAGCGCCACGGCGTGCGCGGCAATGAAAGGCAACTCCAGCAATGGCGGACGTATCTCGACTTCTTCGACCGGACCATCGGGTCGCGATCGCCCGCCGCGCAGGACTGATCGCGGGGGCGGCGCTCGCCGTTTTCGCGGCCGGCCCGACCTCGGCCCAGGACGCGGGCGACAGACCGGAGCAGTCCCTGGTCGAGGTCACCCGGGAGGAACTGGTCACCATTCCGCTGCGGCCGCCCATCACGGTCGAGAACGTGATGCGTCAGTATGCAGCCTTCGACGAGGCTACGCGGAGCGTGATCCGCTGGAACCGGCCCGAGGTTCTGGCGCCAATGATGCCCGGCGGCATGCTGGTCGCGACGCCAGAGGCGCCGCTGTCCGAGGTCAGCGGCGTGACGGTCCTGCTGAAGGACAATATCGAGACGGCGGACATGCCGACTACGGCCGGCTCACTGGCGCTGGCCGACAACGCGCCCGGGCGCGATGCGCCCCTGGTGGCCCGCTTGCGCGCCACGCAGGCGATCCTGCTTGGGAAAGCCAACCTCTCCGAATGGGCCAACATCCGTTCATCGGCCTCGATCAGCGGCTGGAGCGCGGTCGGGGGGCAGACCCGCAATCCGTACGATCCGGAGCGGACCCCGTGCGGTTCCTCGGCGGGCAGCGCGGTCGCGGTCGCGGTCGGCCTGGCCGAGGTGGCGATCGGCACCGAAACCGACGGCTCGATCACCTGCCCGGCGTCGGTCAATGGGGTGGTGGGGTTCAAGCCGACCGTCGGATTGGTGAGCCGGACCCATATCGTGCCGATCAGCCACTCGCAGGATACGGCCGGGCCGATCACGAGGGACGTGAGGACGGCGGCCGAGGTGTTGTCGGTGATCGCCGGGACCGATCCGCTGGACCCGGCCACCGCCGAGGCGGACGAGCATCTGACGAGCGACGACCTGGATCGCATCGACTTCGCCCAACAGCTGGACGCTGACAGCCTGAACGGCGCGCGGATCGGGGTGCTGCGCTTCCTCGTGGCCAACTATTCGGCCGAGACCCAGGCGGTGTTCGAAGCGAACCTGCGGGCGATGCGCGACGCCGGGGCGGAGCTGGTCGAGATCACCGAGGCGCCGGCGGACTTCCGCTCGATCGGCGCGTGGGAACTGACCGTGCTGCTGACCGAGCTGAAGCACGATCTGAACCTGTACCTGGCCTCGACCGATCCGGCGCAGGTGAAGACCCGGACGCTGGCCGACGTCATCGCCTTCAACGCCGCAGAGCCGCGCGAGATGGCGCTGTTCGGACAGGACCTGTTCGAACGGGCCGAGGCGACCGGCGGCCTGACCGACCCGGCCTATGTCGAGGCGCGGGAGCGCTCGTTCCGCGCGGCGGGGCCGGAGGGGATCGACCGGATGATGGCGGAGCACGGGGTGGTGGCGCTGACGGCGCCGACGACCTCGCGGGCCTGGACCAACGACCCGGACGACGACGACCGGTCGCAGGGCTCGGCCAGCCGGCTGGCGGCGGTGGCGGGCTATCCGCACCTGACCGTGCCGATGGGCTTCGACCGCGGCATGCCGGTCGGGATCAGCTTCATCGCCGGCAAGTGGGACGACGCGAAGGTGCTGTCTCTGGGCTATGCCTTCGAGCAGCGGACGCGGGCGCGACGGGCGCCGGATCTGTAATCAACGAACGGGGAGCAATGACATGGGCAAGATGATCATCGCCGCGACGGCGGCCGCGCTGCTGCTCGCCGGAGCAGCCTCCGCCCAGGAGGTCTATGGCGCACGCCACGTGACACCGCAGGAGGCGTCCACCAACAGCGTGCTGGTCTGGACCGATCCCCAGCAGGTGGTGCGCTGGGAAGAGGGCTCCGGCATCGCCGGCATGCCCATCCTGCTCAAGGACAATATCGAGACGGAGGACATGCCGACGACTGCCGGGTCGATGGCGCTGATCGACAACGCGCCGGGGCGGGACGCGCCGCTGGTCGCCAGGCTGCGGGAGGCGGGGGCGGTGATCCTCGGCAAGACCAATCTGTCGGAGTGGGCCAATATCCGCTCGTCGAATTCGACCAGCGGCTGGAGCGCGGTCGGCGGGCTGACGCGCAATCCGCACGCGCTGGACCGCAACGCCTGCGGTTCGTCCTCGGGCAGCGGGGCGGCGGTGGCGGCGGGCATCGCGCCTGCGGCGATCGGCACCGAGACCGACGGCTCGATCACCTGCCCGGCGGCGATCAACGGCATCGTCGGCTTCAAGCCGACCGTGGGGCTGGTCAGCCGGACCCACATCGTGCCGATCAGCCATTCGCAGGACACGGCCGGGCCGATGACCCGGACGGTCGAGGACGCGGCCATCGTGCTGTCGGTCATCGCCGGAAGCGACCCGCTGGACCCGGCCACGGCCGAGGCGGACGCGCGCAAGGTCGACTATCGCTCGGCGCTGGATGCCCGCTCGCTGAACGGCGCGCGCATCGGGGTGATGCGCTTCGCCGGCGGCTATACGGCGGAGACCCTGGCGGTGTTCGAACAGAACCTGCAGGTGCTGCGCGACGCCGGCGCGGTGCTGGTCGACCTCACCGAGGCGCCGGACGAGGACGTGATGGGCTCGGCCGAGCTGACCGTGCTGCTGTACGAGCTGAAGCACGACCTGAACGCCTATCTGGCCTCGACGCGGCCGGATCAGGTGCGGACCCGGACGCTGGCCGACGTGATCGCCTTCAACGCGGCCGAACCGCGCGAACTGGCCCTGTTCGGGCAGGAACTGTTCCTGCAGGCGCAGGCCAAGGGCGGGCTGGACGAGGCCGAGTATATCGAAGCGCGGGCCACCTCGCTGCGGCTGGCCGGGGCCGAGGGCATCGACAAGCTGATGGGGGAGCACGATCTCGACGCGCTCGTGGGGCCGACGACCGGCCCGGCCTGGACGACCGACGTGGTCAATGGCGACCACTACGGCGGCGCGGTGTCGACCATGCCCGCCATCGCCGGCTATCCCCACCTGACCGTGCCGATGGGCTTCGTCAAAGGCCTGCCGGTCGGGATGAGCTTCATCGCCGGCAAGTGGGACGACGCCAGGGTGCTGTCGCTGGGTTATGCCTTCGAGCAGCTGACCCATGCGATACGGCCGCCGGCGTTCGCGCCCACGGTCGACGGCGCCGAGACGGTGGCGCCTCTGCTGGCCCCGCTTCGCTAGCGGCAACCTTCAGCAGGAGTGGGGATTAGGTCGCTGATGGAAAAGCTCTTTCTGCGGTTCGCCAACCATACGGCCCGGCTGGCGGGCAAGCCCTGGACCTTCCTCCTCTGCCTGCTGGTGGTGATCGTCTGGGCCGTGACCGGACCGATCTTCCGGTTCAGCGGGGACTGGCAGCTGGTGATCAATACCGGCACCACCATCGTCACCTTCCTGATGGTGTTCCTGATCCAGAACACCCAGAACCGGGACGGCGCGGCGATCCAGGCCAAGCTGGACGAACTGCTGCACGCGGTGAGCAAGGCGGACGAGCGGTTCGTCGGCATCGAGCGGTTGAGCGAGAAGGAACTGGACCTGATCCTCGCCCAGGTCGAGGCGCGCGCCGAGCGCATCCGCAAGCGGGGTGGTCCGCTGGTGGCCACGCGCGAGGAGGATCTCGAGAGAGAGCGCCGCCGAGGCCCGAAGGCCGCGGCCCCGGTCACGCGGCGCGGAAAGGCCAAGGCTTGAGCGATCTGGCCGCCAATCTCGTGGGCTCGGCCGCGGCCCTGTGCTCGATCACCAGCTTCGCGCCGCAGATGATCAAGATCTGGACGACGCGCGACGCCTCGGCCGTGTCGCTGAAGACCTATTCGCTGACGGTGACCTGTTTCGTGCTGTGGACGGGCTATGGGGTGATGACGGACGCCTGGCCGATCATCGTGGCCAATGCCTGCGCCCTGGCGATGTCGGGCGGGGTGCTGGCGATGAAGTGGAAATTCCGCGACCGCTGAGGCTCAGCCGACGACGGCGGTGGTCTCGATCTCGAGGCGGGCGGCGTCCTCGATCAGGCCCCTGACCTCGACCACGGCCATGGCCGGATAGTGGGCGCCGATCCGCTCGCGCCAGACCGCGCCGATGTCGCGCAGGCAGCCGAGGTATTCGGCCTTGTCGACGACGTACCAGGTCATGCGGACGATGTGCTCCGGCCCCGCGCCGGCTTCGGCGAGGACGGCGAGAGTGTTGTCGATCGTCTGGCGGAACTGGGCGGCGAATCCGTCGGGGAAGCGGCCCTCGACATCCCAGCCGATCTGGCCGGCGACGAAGACCATCCGGCCGGTCGCCTCGACGCCGTTGGAATAGCCCTTTGGCCGGGGCCAGCCTTGGGGCAGCAGGACGCGGTTCATGGCTGCGTCTCCACGAAGGGGGCGATGCGGGCGCGCAGGGCGTCGGGCCATGGCTCGGGCTTCAGCGAGCGGCCGACGTAGACGATGGTCTGGGTCGCCTCGAAGCGGCGCTGGCCGGCGCAGTCGATGACATGGCGCAGGCGGCAGGAGGCGCCGCCGAGCCGGGTCACGGTCAGGGAGAAGGTCAGGTCGTCTTCGAGCCGGGACGGGGCGATGAATCTGGCCTCGACGGCGGCGGTCGGGACACTGACGCCGCGCTCGATGTGCAGTTCGCGGAAGGAGGCGGCGAGGGGGCCCGCGAACCAGTCCTCGACGACACCGTTCAGCATCTCGAAATAGCGCGGGAAGAAGACGATGCCGGCGGCGTCGCAGTCGGCGAAGCGGACCTTGCGGGCGGTGGTGAAGACCTGGCTCATGCGCCGGCCTTGAGGCGGAAGCGCTGCAGCTTGCCGGTCTGGGTCTTGGGCAGGGCGTCCACGAAATCGAGGGCGCGGGGGTATTTGTAGGGGGCTATGACGCCCTTCACATGGGACTGCAGTTCGCAGCGCAGGGCGTCGGACGCTGCGTGGCCGGCGTTCAGGACGACGAAGGCCTTGACGATCTGGCCGCGCTCCTCGTCCGGCGCGCCGATGACCGCGGCCTCGGCCACGGCGGGATGGCGCAGCAGGGCGTTCTCCACCTCGGGCGCGCCGATGTTGTAGCCGGACGAAATGATCATGTCGTCGGCCCGGGCGACGAACCAGAACCAGCCGTCCTCGTCGAGTCGGTAGACGTCGCCGGTCAGGTTCCAGCCGTCCTGGACGTAGGCGGCCTGGCGCGGGTCGTCGAGGTAGCGACAGCCGGTGGGACCACGCACGGCGAGGCGGCCGGTCTCGCCGGGCGGCAGGGGCTTGCCGTCGGCGTCGATGATGCGCGCCTCATAGCCCGGCACGACCTTGCCGGTGGAGCCGGGGCGGATGTCCGGACCGGAGGCGGAGATGAAGATGTGGATCATCTCGGTCGAGCCGATCCCGTCGACGATGCGCACGCCCGTCGCCTCGTGCCAGGCGTCGGAGGTGGCGGCGGGCAGGGCCTCGCCGGCCGAGACGCAGGTGCGCAGGGACGACAGGTCGTGCTGGTCCGCCAGCTTGAGCAGGGCGCGGTAGCCGGTCGGGGCGGTGAAGATGGCGGTCGCCTTGTGGCGCTCGATAGTCTCGGCGAGGGCGTCGAAGCCGGGCCTGGGCGCGAAGGCGGTGGCGGCGCCGGCGCTGGCGGGGAAGACCACCAGGCCGCCGAGGCCGAAGGTGAAGGCGACCGGCGGGGTGCCGACCACGATGTCCTGCGGCGTCAGGTCGAGCGTGTGCCGGGCGAAGGTATCGGCCATGGCGAGGATGTCGCGATGACCGTGGACGCAGCCCTTTGGCTTGCCCGTGGTGCCCGAGGTGAAGGCGATCAGGGCGGGATCCTCGGCGGCCGTGTCGACAGGCTCGAAGCCGGCCCCCGGCGGCAGCGAGCGGGCTTTGGCCTGAAGGGTCGCGGAATCCATGACGGTCTTCAGGAACGGGGTTGCCGTCCGGGCCTCGGCCACGGCCCCGGCGAGGGAGGCGTAGACGAGGGCGTGGCTGATCCGGGCCTTGTCGATCACCGTGGCGAGTTCGGCGGCGCGGAGCATCGGCATGGTGGCGACGACCACGCCGCCGGCCTTGAGGATGGCGAACCACGCCAGCACCGTCCACGAACTGTTGGGGCCGTGCAGCAGGACGCGGTTGCCGGGGACGAGACCCATCTGTTCGACCAGCACCTTGGCCATGCGGCTGGAGATGAGGTCGACGCGGCTCCAGCCGAGCTCGAGGTCGTGGTCGATCAGGGCGCGGCCGTCGGGGCCGGCGGCGGCGATGGCGCGGCGCAGCAGTTCGGCGGCGGCGTTGAGACGGTCGGGGTAGTTGAGTTCGGCCCGGTTGAAGAGGAATTCCGGCTGCTCCTCCGGCGGCGGCAGGTTGTCGAGGACGAAGCGATCAATGTGGGCCGTCTCTCCCATCAGCGGCCTCCCTGCATCGCGCCCAGCGCCTGGCGGGCGATGACGATCTTCTGCACCTCGGACGCGCCCTCGTAGATGCGCAGGGCGCGGATTTCGCGGTAGAGCCGCTCGACCGGATTGCCGGAGACGACGCCAAGGCCGCCGAAGATCTGCACGGCGGCGTCGATCACCGCCTGGGCCTCGTCGGTGGCGTAGAGTTTGGCCATGGCGGCCTCGCGGGTGACGCGCGGCGCTCCCCGATCCTTGAGCCAGGCGGCGCGGTAGATCAGCAGGGCCGAGGCGTCGATCTTCAGGGCCATCTCGGCCAGCGAGGCCTGCACCAGCTGCAGGTCGCTCATCGGGGCGCCGAACAGGTTGCGGCTGGTGGCGCGGGCGGCGGCCTCGTCGAAGGCGCGGCGGGAGAAGCCGAGGGCGGCGGCTGCGACGGTGGAGCGGAACACGTCCAGGGTCGCCATGGCGATGCGGAAGCCCTCGCCCGGCTGGCCGAGGAGGCGGTCGGCGTCGATGCGGCAACTCTCGAAACGGATCGTCGCCAGCGGGTGCGGGGCCATCAGGGGGATGCGCTCGACGATCTCGAAGCCCGGCGTATCGGCGTCGACGACGAAGGCGCCGAGGCCCTTCGCCCCGCCCTCGCCGGTGCGGGCGAAGACGACGTAACGGTCGGCGAGGCCGCCGTTGGAGATGAAGGTCTTGGTCCCGTCGAGCACCCAGCCGTCGCCGTCGCGGCGGGCGGAGGTCGACAGGGCGGCGACGTCGGACCCGGCCTCGGGTTCGGACAGGGCGAAGGCCGCGACGGTCTGGCCTGACGCGACGCCGGGGAGCCAGCGGGCCTTCTGGTCGTTCGTGCCGAACAGGCTGATCGGGCCGGAGCCGAGGCCCTGCATGGCGAAGACGAAGTCGGCGAGGCCGGAGCGGCGCGCGAGGGTCTCGCGCGTCAGGCACAGGGTGCGGACGTCGAGTTTGCCGTTGGCGTCGGGCACGGCGTTGCGCAGCCAGCCGCCGTCGGCCAGCGCTCTGAGGATGGTGCGGCAGTCGCCGTCGAGGTCGTGGTCGCCGTGCAGGCCGACCGCGTCCGTCCTGTCGGCCCAGGCGTCCAGATCGGCGGCGAAGGCGCGGTGGCGGTCGTCGAAGAAGGGCCAGTCGAGGAAGCTGCGGTCAGCCATGCTCAGTTCCCCTCGAACACCGGCTCGCGCTTCGCCGCGAAGGCCTCATAGGCCCGGCGGAAGTCTTTGGTCTGCATGCAGATGGCCTGGGCCTGGGCCTCGGACTCGATGGCGGCGTCGAGGCTCATGTCCCATTCGACGTTGAGCTGGTTCTTGGTGATCCCGTGGGCGAAGGTCGGGCCCCGGGCCAGTGACAGCGCCAGTTCGCGGGCGGCGTCCATCAGGGCGCCGGGTTCGACCAGCCGGTTGTGGAAGCCCCAGCGCTCGCCTTCGTCGGCGGTCATGACACGACCCGTGAACAGCAGTTCGGAGGCCCGGCCCTGTCCGATCTGGCGGGGCAGGATGGCGCAGGCGCCCATGTCGCAGCCGGCGAGGCCCACGCGGGTGAAGAGGAAGGCGGTCTTCGTTCGCGGGGTGGCGATCCGCAGATCCGAGGCCATGGCCATGATGGCCCCCGCCCCGACGCAGACCCCGTCGAGAGCGGCGATGACCGGCTGGGGACAGCCGCGCATGGCCTTGACCAGATCGCCGGTCATGCGGGTGAAGTCGAGCAGGGCCGGCATGGCCATTTCGGTCAGCGGGCCGATGATCTCGTGCACGTCGCCGCCCGAGGAGAAGTTGCCGCCGGCGCCGGTGACGATCACCACCTTGCAGTCGTCGGCCTGGACGAGGGCGCGGAACAGGTCGCGCATCTCGGCGTAGGACTGGAAGGTCAGCGGGTTCTTCCGCTCGGGCCGGTTCAGGGTCAGCACGGCCACGCCGTCGTCGTCGACCGACCAGAGGAAATGTTCGGCCTTGTAGTCGCGCGCCTTCATCGGTTCGGCTCCTCGTGGATGGCGGCCCGGAGCGACCGCTTGGTCTGCTCCAGAAGGCGGGTCAGGTCGTCGGCCTCGGCGGCGGACAGTCCTGCCAGCAATGTCTCGATCCAGTGCTCGTGCGCCCGGGCCATGGCGGCGAAGCGGGTTTGGCCCTGCGCGGTGAGGCGGACACGCTGGACCCGGCGGTCGGCGCCGGGCAGGTGTTCGATCAGGCCGTCCGCTTTCAGGCGCTGGGCCAGCCCCGTGACGTTGCCGTTGGAGACCATCAGCATGCGCGAGACCTCGCCCATGGTCAGACCGGCCTCGCCGGCGCGGTCCAGCGCCGACAGCATGTCGAACCGGGGCAGGGTCGAGCCGAACTCGTCGCGCAGCCGCTGGGAGATGGTCTGTTCGATGGTGGTCGTGCAGGTCAGCAGCCGCAGCCACAGGCGCAGGGCGCGCTTGCCGTCGGGGGCGCCGCCGAGCCGATCAGGGAGGGCGGCGGCGGGGCTCACAGCTCTCCCCCGGCCACGGGGACGGCGGCGCCGTTGATCCCCGAGGCGCCGTCGCCGCACAGCCAGACGATGGTCTGGGCCACCTCGTCGGGGGTGATCAGCCGGCCCTGCGGGTTGGAGGCGGCCAGCGCGGCGCGGGCCTCCTCCTCGCTGCGTCCGGTCTTGCCGACGATGGCGTCGATGGAGCGGGAGACCAGATCGGTCTCGGTGAAGCCGGGGCAGACGGCGTTGACGGTGACGCCCTTGCTGGCGACCTCGAGCGCCAGGGCCCGGGTCAGGCCAACGAGGCCGTGCTTGGCCGCGACATAGGCCGAGACATAGGCGTAGCCCTTCAGGCCCGCGGTGGAGGCGACGTTGACGATCCGGCCCCAACGGCGCGTCAGCATGCCGGGCAGGACCAGACGCGCGGCCTCGGCGGGCGCCTCCAGATTGACGGCCAGCATGGCGCGGAAGGCGTCGGCGTCGGTCTTCAGGAACGGCGCGGACGAGGCGGCGCCGGCGTTGTTGACGAGGATGTCGATGGGGCCGAAGCGGTCGCGGCCGGCCTCGATGGCGGCGGCCAGCATGTCGGGGTCGGTGACGTCGGCGGGGGCGGCGAAGGCGAGGTCGCCGATGCGATCGGCGCTCTCGTTCAGCCGACCGACGTGGCGGCCGATCAGGGTGACCTGACAGCCGGCCTCGGCCAGCCGCTCGGCGGTGGCCCGGCCGATGCCGGAGCCGGCGCCGGTGACCACCGCATGATGTCCGGTCAGGCTCATACCGGCCCCGCCTGTTGCTGTTTCTCCAGATTGCGGGCCAGCTGGGCGAAGCCGGCGCGGTACTGCACCGGCGGCCGGGCGCCGCGCCAGCCCAGTTCGGCGGCGGCGCGCAGGCTCCAGTTCGGATCGGCCAGATGCGGCCGGGCGAGGGCGCACAGGTCGGCGCGGCCGGCGGCGAGGATGCTGTTGACGTGGTCCGTCTCGTAGATGGCGCCGACGGCCATGGTCGCGACGCCCGCCTCGTTGCGGATGCGGTCGCTGAACGGGGTCTGGAACATGCGGCCGTAGACCGGCTTCGCCTGCTCCGAGGTCTGGCCGGCCGAGACGTCGATCAGGTCGCAGCCGGCGTCGGCGAAGGCGCGGGCGATGGCCACGGAGTTCTCCGGCGTCAGGCCGTCGTCGACCCAGTCGGTGGCCGACAGGCGCACAGACATCGGCTTCTGGTCGGGCCAGACGGCGCGCATGGCGGCGAAGACCTCCAGCGGGAAGCGCAGCCGGTTCTCGACGGAGCCGCCGTAGTCGTCCGTCCGATGGTTGGAGACCGGGGTCAGGAAGGACGACAGCAGATAGCCGTGGGCGCAGTGCAGCTCGACCATGTCGAAGCCCGCCTCGTCGGCCCAGCGGGCGGCGCGCACGAAGTCGTCGCGGACGCGGTCCATGTCGGCGCGGGTCATCTGGCGCGGGACCTGGTCCCCCTCGGACCATGCGATGGGCGAGGGGGCGATCAGCTGCCAGCCGCCTTCCAGCAGGGGTTCGTCGGCGCGCGGTCCCCACGGCCGTTCGACGGACCCCTTGCGGCCGGCGTGGGCCAGCTGGAGGGCGATGCGCGAACCCTGGCCGTGGACGAAGTCGACGATCCGCCTCCAGGCGTCGCGGTGTTCGGGCCGGTACATCCCGGCGCACCCGGGGGTGATGCGGGCGTCGGCCGAGACGTCGGTCATCTCGGTGAAGACCAACCCCGCGCCGCCCAACGCCCTCGCCCCGAGGTGGACGAGGTGGAAGTCGTTCACCGTCCCGTCCTCGGCCGAATACATGCACATGGGCGAGACGACGACGCGGTTGGGCAGGGTCAGGCCGCGCAGGCGCAGGGGTGCGAACATCGGCGGGGGCGGCGCCGGCGAGGGCGCCGCCCCGGCCAGGTCGGCGAACCAGCGCTCGACCCCGGCGACGAAGGCGGGGTCGCGCAGGCGCAGGTTCTCGTGGCTGACGCGCTGGCTGCGGGTCAGCAGGCTGTAGGCGAACTGCAGCGGCTCGAGCCCGACGTAGCGGTCGACGGTCTCGAACCATTCGGTCGAATTGCGCGCGGCGCTCTGCAGCTTCAGCACCTCGACGCGGCGTTCGGCCTCATAGGCGGCGAGGGCGGCGTCGAGATCGCCGCCTCCCGTCAGGGCGCGGGCGAGGCTGATGGCGTCCTCGAAGGCCAGTTTGGTGCCCGAGCCGATGGAGAAGTGGGCGGTGTGGGCGGCGTCGCCGAGCAGCACCACCTTGCCGTCGCGCCAGTTGGCGCAGGCCACGCGCGGGAAGTTGAGCCAGGCCGAACCGCGCAGGTGGCGGGCGTTGCTCATCAGGGCGTGGCCGCCCAGCCAGTGGGCGAACAGGGCCTCGGCCGCGCGGCAGGTCTGGTCCTGGTCGAGCCGATCGAAGCCGAGGCCGCGCCAGGTCGCCTCCGTGCATTCGACGATGAAGGTCGAGGCGCCCGGCTCGAACTGGTAGGCGTGGGCCCAGATCCAGCCGTGCGGGGTCTCGACGAAGGCGAAGGTGAAGGCGTCGAACGACTGTTTCGTGCCCAGCCAGATGTACCTGTTGCTGCGGACGTCGATGTCGACGCCGAAGATGTCCGGGTTCTCGTTGCGCACCCGGCTGTTGAGCCCGTCGGCGGCGACGACGATGTCGGTATCCAGAACCCGGATATCGGCGACCTCGCTCTGGAAGCGCAGGTCGACGCCCAGCGATCGGGCGCGCTCGTGCAGGAGGGTGAGCAGCCGCTGGCGGCCGATGCCCGCGAAGCCGTGGCCGCCGGAGCGGATGGTCTGGCCGTGAATATGGACGTCGATGTCGTCCCAGTGGACGAAGGCCGCCTCGATGGTCGCGGCGGTTTCCGGGTCGTTGGCCTTTAGATTGGCGAGCGTCTGGTCGGAGAAGACGACGCCCCAGCCGAAGGTGTCGTCCGGCCGGTTGCGCTCGTGCACCACGACCTGCAGCGACGGATCGCGCAGCTTCAGCGAAATGGCGAGGTAGAGGCCGCCGGGCCCGGCGCCGACGATGGCGATGCTTCTGACGGCCGGTCGCGACGACATATTTTAAGTATGAAATACTTTCGGAGTGAAGTCCAGACCGGCGATCAGGAGGCGTCCGGCGCGAGCATGGCCAGCAGGGCGAAGCTGGCCAGCCAGTGCTCGCCCATGTAGTCGCCGGTGACGTGGGGCAGGGCGGCGTCGAGATGTACGCGCGCGGCCTCGAGCGCGGGAAGCCGGCGCGGATCCGCCCCGTCCAGCGCCGAGGCGATCTCGCGCCAGCACCAGGCGCGGCTGAGGTTCAGGCCGTCGAGATGGGCGATCTTTCCGTCGGACCGGTCGCTGACGGCAGCGGGCTGGAACAGGGTCGCGGGTTCGCGCCGGTCGAGACGGGGCAGGAAGGCGTCGAGCCATTCGGCGAAGTCGTCGACGCCCAGCACCTGGCGCATCAGGGCGGCTTCCATGAGGGCCGGCGACAGAAACTCGTCCTGCGACGGCTCCCACGCCTGACAGTCGCGGTCGCCGGCATGCCAGCGCAGCGCCCGCTCGCGGCACAGGGCGGCGAGGCCATGGTCCCCGGCGCCCGCGGCGTAGTCGAGCGCCAGCCGCAGGGCGAAGGCGGTGTTGTAGTGGGTCCCGACCCGGACCGGGTAGTCCGCGAGCGGCAGATAGTCCCTGAACCGCCTGGCGAACGCCAGCGTCAGGGGGCGCAGCGTATCGGCCCGGCCGTCGCCGTGCCGCTCCAGCTCGGCGGCGAGCTTCAGCAGCCAGGCCCAGCCGTAGGGCCGCTCGAAGCCGCGGCTTTCGGGGCGCGCCAGATAGGCGGTCTCGGCCGCGACCTTGTCCGGGACGAACAGCTCGTCGGCGAGGCTGCGGATACGCGCCGCCTCGGGCAGGTCGGGGTACAGCCGCAAGAGGGTGAACAGCGTCCACCAGCCGTGGACGCAGGAATGCCAGTCGAAACTGCCGAAGAAGATGGGGTGCAGGGCACGCGGCCCCCGGACGTCGCCCGGCCCGCCGAGGACGTGATCCAGCTTGTTGGGATATTCGCGCGTGACATGACCCAGGGCGGTGCGGGCGTAGAGGGCGGCGACCCCGGGGGTGAGGCATCCGCTCATGCCGCGCCCCTGAAGGCGAGGGCGTACATCAGCACGATGTTGATCGCGAGGAGGGCGGCGGCGGTGGGCAACTGCACCCGGATGACTCCGTTGAAGGGCGCGTCGCGGTCCGGCAGGTCGAGCAGGGCGGCGGGCACGACATTGAAATTGGCCGCCATCGGCGTGGTCAGGGTGCCGCAGAAGCCCGACAGCATGCCGATGGCGCAGACGATCGCCGGATCGCCGCCGAACTGCACCACCACCAGCGGCAGGCCGACCGCGGCGGTCACCACCGGAAAGGCGGCGAAGGCGTTGCCCATGATGAAGGTGAACAGAGCCATGCCGAGACAGTAGGCGAGCACCGCCAGCAGGCGGGTGTCGAGCGGCAGGTAGCTGGCGAACAGTTCGCCAATGCGGTCGCCGACGCCGGCGATGACGAACACCGCCCCCAGCGCCGCCAGCGCCTGGGGCAGGATGCCGGCCCAGCCCACCGAGTCCATCAGCCTGCGGCCTTCCTGCAGGGGCGCCAGGAGCGGCGGCCGCAACCAGATCATGGCGCCGGCGAGGGCGAGGGCCACCGCCAGTCCGAGGGCGACGATGGTCGGCTGCCCGGCCCCGAACAGGGGGCGGCCGAACAGTGAAACCCTCTCCAGCACCACCACGCCCAGTATGGCCACGGCGGGTATCATCAGGGCCGGAACGAACAGCCAGGCGCCGCGCCGCGCTGCGCTGGCGGCCCGCTCGCCGGGCGTCGTGGTGGCCGGGCGGCTCTGGCCGAGCAGGCGGAACCCGGCGAGCGCCGCAAGGGTCAGCACCAGCACGCCGTTGCCGAGGTCGCCAAGGTAGGATCCGAACAGGAAGCTCGTCGCCAGCAGACCCCAGAAGGCGGCTGTGCCGAAGCGCCGGGGATGCTCGCGGTCGAGTACGGTCAGCACCGAGAAGCCCGCGAAGGTCAGGCCGGCGAAGATGTAGACCCAGTCGAGCGTGATCACTGGCCGCCCTCCCGGCCGCTCTCCCGGGCGATCGCGCGGTCGAGGCGGATCAGCCGGACTCCGTGAATGAGCAGGGCGCAGACGGCGGTGGGGATGGCCCAGACGGCCAGCTGCCAGGGCTCGAGCACGATGCCGTTGGCCTCGAGGAAGCCCTTGATCAGCAGGATCGAGGCGATGGCGAAGAAGATGTCCTCGCCGAAGAAGAGGGCGATGTTGTCGACCGCCGCGGCATGGGTCCGGATGCGCCAGCGCAGGGGGTCGGGCAGGTCGCCGTAGCGGGTCTCGGCCGCTGCCTCGGCCATCGGTGCGATCAGCGGCCGGACCATCTGGGGGTGTCCGCCCAGCTTGGTCAGACCAAAGGCGGCGCTGACCTGGCGGAGGACGAAATAGGCCAGGAGGATGCGGCCGGTCGTCGCTGAGCGCACCTTGCCGACAAGGGCCCGAGCCTGTTCCTGCAAGCCGAAGCGCTCAAGCAGGCCGATGAGCGGCAGAACCAGCCAGATGACGGTGATGTAGCGGTAATCGTTGAAGGCCTTGCCGAAGGCGGCGACGGCGCCGAGCGCGGCCTGGCCGAGTTCAGCCACGCCCACGCCGGGGGCGATGGCGGCGGCGGCGCCGGTGACCACCGCCGCGACCAGGATCACCGCCAGCGGGTTGAGCCGCGCCACGAAGCCGGCGACCAGCACCCCTATGCCCAGCAACACCCACATGGATCGGTCCCCCCGTTGGTCGGCGGGGAGAGTTGCGCGGTTTGGCTCCTCGGGAAAGGGAGGAGTGTCGGTGCGGGCGAACCGGGGGGGCGGGCGTCCGTCAGGCCTTGCCGTAGCCGCCGCCCCCGGGGGTTTCGATGACGAAGATGTCGCCGGGCGACATCGCGACCTCGGCGGTCGAACCCAGGACCTCGTGCGCGCCGTCGGCGCGTTCGATGCGGTTGATCCCCGGCGCGCCGTCTCCGCCCCCGGCGGCCCCGAAGGGCGGCACGCGGCGCCGGTTCGACAGGATGGCGGCGGTCATCGGCTCGAGGAAGCGCACGCGCCGCACGGCCCCGTCGCCGCCGCGCTGGGCGCCCTCTCCGCCCGAGCCGCGCCGGATCGAGAATTCCTCCAGCAGGACGGGAAAACGGCTTTCCAGCACTTCCGGGTCGGTCAGGCGGCTGTTGGTCATGTGGGACTGGACCGCCGGCACGCCGTCGAAGCCCGGGCCGGCGCCCGACCCGCCGGCGATGGTTTCGTAATACTGCCGGGCCTCGTCGCCGAAGGTGAAGTTGTTCATCGTGCCCTGACTGGCGGCCAGGACGCCGAGCGCGCCGTACAGGCAGTCCACCACGGCCTGGCTGGTCTCGACATTGCCGGCGACCACGGCGGCGGGATAGCGGGGGTTCAGCATCGAGCCCTCCGGCACGATCAGCCGGATCGGCTTCAGGCACCCCTCGTTCAGAGGGATGGCGTCGTTCACCAGGGTGCGGAAGACGTAGAGGGTCGCGGCCCGGGTGATCGACAGGGGGGCGTTGAAATTGTTCGGGCGCTGGCCGCTGGTTCCGGTGAAGTCGACGACCGCGCTCCGGGCGTTCCGGTCGACATCGATGCGGACCCGGATGACCGCGCCGTCATCCATCTCCAGCGCAAAGGCTCCCGGCTTCAGGGCGGCGATGGCCCGGCGCACGGCCGCCTCGGCATTGTCCTGGACGTGAGCCATGTAGGCGGCGACCACCTCGGGCCCGAACTCCGCGACCATGCGGGCCAGTTCGTCGGCGCCCCGGGCGCAGGCGGCGACCTGGCCCTTCAGGTCGGCCATGTTCTGGTCGACGTTGCGCGACGGATAGCGGCCCGAGGCGAACAGGGCGCGGGTCTCCGCGTCTCTCAACCTCCCGCCGTCGACCAGCAGGAAGTCGTCGATCAGGACGCCTTCTTCCTCGACCGTCCGTGAAGTCGGCGGCATCGATCCCGGCGTGATCCCGCCGACATCGGCGTGGTGCCCGCGGGCGGCGACGAAGAAGGCGGGCGCGTCGTCGGCCTCGAGGAAGACCGGCATGATGACGGTGATGTCGGGCAGGTGGGTGCCGCCGTTGTAGGGGGCGTTGAGCATGTAGACGTCGCCGCGCCCCATGCCCCGGCCGTCGGCCCCACCGCCGCGCGAACGGATCACGGTGCGGATGCTCTCGCCCATAGACCCCAGATGGACCGGGATGTGAGGCGCATTGGCGATCAGGGCGCCAGCAGCGTCGAAGACGGCGCACGAGAAGTCGAGCCGCTCCTTGATGTTGACCGACCACGCCGTGGCCCGCAGGGCCTCGCCCATCTGTTCGGCCGCGGCCATGAAGCGGCTGTTGAAGACCTCCAGCATGACCGGGTCGGCGTCCGTGCCCAGGGCGGCGCGCGGCGGCAGGGGGGCGACCCGGCCAAGGATCAGGTTCAAGCCTTCATCCGCCGTGGCGCGCCAGCCCGGCTCGACCACCGTGGTCCCGGTGTCCTCAAGGATGATCGCCGGACCGTCGACGGCCACGCGCGCGCCGAAGGCCTCGCGGCGATAGACGGGCGTATCGTGGTCGGCGCCGGCCATGCGCACCGGCACGCGGGCGACGACGCCGGGTTGACCTCCGGCCCCGGCGGGCGCCGCAGAGGCGGCGATCTGGTCCGAAGCGGCGACGGCTTCGGCCTCCAGCGTCTCCACGACCAGCGCCTTGTCCTCGGCGAAGAAGCCGAAACGTTGGCGGTGCAGGGATTCGAACGCAGCCCGCATCGCATCCGCCGGTGCGAACGGCACGACGAGCGGTGTATCGGAACCGGCGAATTTGATCTCTGCGCGGACGAGGGCCGTGATCGACGTCTCGCCGAAGCCTTGCGCCTTGAGCATGTCGCGCGCCTCGACCGAAAGAGCCTCGGCGCTTCGAGCCAGGGAGGCGTCCTCGCCCGGCTCAAGCGCGGCGCCCATCGTCGCCTGTCGAATGGCGCGGACATCCGCCAGTCCCATGCCATAGGCCGACAGGACGCCGGCCAACGGATGCAGCATGACCCGCGTCATTCCGAGGGCGTCGGCGACGAGGCAGGCGTGCTGACCGCCGGCGCCGCCGAAACAGTTAAGCACATAGCGTGTCACGTCGTAGCCGCGCTGGATCGAGACCGCCTTGATCGCCTCGGCCATGTTCTGGACGGCGATGGTGATGAAGCCTTCGGCGAGCGCTTCCGGTGAGGTCTCGCGGCCGGTGGCGGCGACGACGTCGGCGGTCAGGGCCGCGAACTCCCGGCGCACGGCCACGGCGTCGAGAGGCTGGTCGCCGTCCGGGCCGAAGACGGCGGGGAAGAGGTCGGGGCGCAGCTTGCCCAGCATGACGTTGCAGTCCGTCACCGTCAGGGGACCGCCGCGACGGTAGGCGGCCGGACCCGGCACGGCGCCGGCCGACTCGGGGCCGACCCGCAGGCGCGAGCCGTCGAAGCGGCAGATCGAGCCGCCGCCGGCGGCCACCGTGTGGATGCCCAGCATCGGGGCGCGCAGCCGGACTCCGGCCACGACGGCGTCCGAGGTCCGCTCGTAGTCGCCGGCGAAATGGGACACGTCGGTCGAGGTGCCGCCCATGTCGAAGCCGATGACCCGGTCGAACCCTGCCGCCCGGGCCGTCTGGGCCATGCCGACCACGCCCCCGGCGGGCCCTGACAGGATCGCGTCCTTGCCCCGGAACGCCCCCGCCGCCGTCAGCCCTCCGTTCGACTGCATGAACAGCAGCGGCGTCGCCTCGCCGAGATTGCCGCCGACGCGGTCGACATAGGCGCTGAGGACCGGAGACAGATAGGCGTCCGCCACGGTGGTGTCGCCACGCCCGATCAGCTTGATCAGGGCGCCGACCTCATGGCTGACCGAGACCTGCTCGAAACCGACCTCGCGGGCGATCCGGGCCAGCCGGCCTTCGTGGGCCGTGAAGCGCCATCCGTGCATCAGGACGATGGCGACCGCGCGGAGTCCAGCTTCGCGGGCGACTGCCAGACCGGCCCGGGCCAGGCCCTCGTCGAGGGGCCGTTCGACCGTTCCGTCGGCGCGGACCCGCTCGTCGATCTCGAGCACCCGGTCGTAGAGCTGTTCGTTCAGGACGATGTGGCGGGCGAAGATATCGGGGCGGCTCTGCCAGCCAATGCGCAGCGCGTCGCCGAAGCCGCGGGTGATGGCCAGCAGGGTCGGCTCGCCCTTGCGTTCCAGCAGGGCGTTGGTGGCCACGGTGGTGCCCATGCGGATGCCGTCGACTCGTCCCGCCGGCAGCGCGCCCGGTCCCGCGCCGAGGATGCGGCGCACGCCCTCGACGGCGGCGTCGGCGTACTGTTCCGGATTGTCGGACAGCAGCTTGCGCGTCTCAACCTGGCCGTCGGGCGCGCGGGCGACGATGTCGGTGAAGGTGCCGCCCCGGTCGATCCAGAAGCGCCAGCCATTGCGATCGACCGTCGGAGGCGCGCTCATGACCTCGCCAAACACCTGGACAACCCGCCACCCTCTTCATCTCCCGGGAGCGCCAGCAGGGGGCTCGACGGGCGTGGAGTCAACCTGACTTTTCGGCGGCGTGCGGGGCCGGGCGCACTCCGTCGCCTGGCGTGGACAGTTGGCGAAGGGCGTCGGCGTAGCGCAGGGCCGCCGCCTCGTTCCGCCGCCGCTCGGCGGAGCCGGCGGGTCTTCCTTCGGCAGCGAGGCGCTGGGCGCCCAGCCGGAAGGCGAGATAGCAGGGCGTCATGAAATCCATCATGGCCTCGCCTGGACGCGCGGAGCCCAGGGCGTCCAGCAGCCGCGATCGCGACCTCGCCGAGTAGTTGAGCTCGAAGAGGGCGCCCGCGACGTCCCAGGCAAGGTCCTGCGGGCCGATCAGGTCGTGATCGGCGTCGTGGTCCAGCGCGTCCGTCTTGAGCCAGCGTTCATGCCAGACCCATTTCCACGGCTGGAAAGCTCCGTCGATCGCGATCGGCCGGCGCTCGCGGGCAAGGGCCTCCGTCGGGATGAGGCGGTTCGCCAGACGGGCGGCGACATCGGCGCCGAGGGCCTCGGTGGTGTTGGCGAGCGCCATCGCCCGCAATGTCGCCAGATCGGCGCCGGCCGAGGCGCCCAGGGGCAGGTCGCGACGGGCGGCGATGTAGCGGCCGACCACCTCCGGGCCGGGAGGGGCCAAAGCTCGCGTCGGGGCAATCCACTCCTGAATCAGGAAGCCGTGGGCCAGCCCCGCCGGGCGGGGCGTGAGGCCCATGTTCGCCAAGGTCTCCGCCCGCGCCAGCTTGCGCTCGCCCGCTGCGCCGAGGCCGGCGAAGCGGGCGACCCAGCTTCGCGCCGGTTCGTGGACCAACAGCTTGCGACGATCGCTGCGATTATCAATGGCCGGCCAGGCCCGGGGCGAGGCGAACCGCCTGGCGCGCCATTTTCCCAGCGAGAGATCCTCGAAGCCCGTCGGCTGCGCCGGGAGCAACGAGCCGGCCCAGCCGGCGACGGTCGGGTCGCTGATCGGAACGGAGGGGCGAACCTGGACGCTGCGCCAGATCGACCGGATCGCCGCGTCGGCTGCGGGGCCTGGCGCGCCGCCGTGACCCGGCATGAACACGATGCGGTCCGAGGTGACTCCATGCGCCATCAGCAGGCGCGCGGCGGCCGCGAAGGAACTGCCGGACAGGCCCGGGCCCTCATCGACGACGACAAAGGCGGACCCGCCCCGGAGGAAGCGCTCCAGGGCCTCGCGGCCCGCGCGGGCCGAACGGCGGAACGGGTGCCCGATGGGGCGCAGCGACATGGGCGGGGGGGCGTCGAGCGCCGCCGCCACGACGGCCGAGAGGCTGGTTCCGATGCTGCGCAGCCCCACGACCCGCACCACGCCACCCTGCCAGGGCAGGGTTCGCGCCGCAGCGATGTAGGATTCCGGATACAGGCCGTAGAAGGCGTAGCCCTCGGGGACCTTCAAGCGCAGCGGCCGGGCGGGTGCGGGCGTGGCGGGCAGGGGCGGCGGAAGCGGCCGCCCGGAGCAGCCGTCGTCCCACGAGACGACGACACAGCGGGCGCAGTCCGTCAGCCAGGCCATCCAGGCGTGATCGGACGCGGTGGGCCGGTCGCCGGCCTCCGGGTCGAAGGCGTCGTCCGCCACGGCCTGCGCCAGCCGGCCCGCCTCGATGTGGAGCGTGATCAGGGCGGCGTGTCTCTGCAAACCGGTCGGCAAGCGGGAAAGCGCGGCGCGGCGGGCGACCAGGCCGGCGCGGGCGGCGTCGAACCCCTCGACCTGCTGATGGTCGCCGTAGACGATCATCCGGGTTTCCGGGCCAACACAGCTCCCTGGCGCACGGCGGGCGGGGGCGCGGCGCCCTCGGTCAGTCTGGCGCTCATCGCGGCGTCTCGTTCAGGCTCAGCAGGCGGTAACCCCAGCTCGATCCCGCCACGCAAGTGATTGATCCGGGGCTGATCTCCAGCCGGTCGTGGGCGCGGGGCGAGAGGCCGAGGGTCAGCATGACCGCCGCCTTGATCACGTCGGCATGGCTGACGGCGGCGACCGCATGGCGGCCGGAGGCGATGACCGCTTCCATCCAGCGCAGCACCCGCGCCTGGACCTCCAGCATTGATTCCCCTTCCTCGCAGCAGGCGTAGTCGCGGCCCGAGTTCCAGCGGACGAAGGCTGGTCGCTGGTCCAGCTCGGCGATCTCCTTGCCGCTCCACGCGCCGAAGTCGATCTCGTTGATCCCCGCGTCCACAACGAGGGGCGCGCCGCAGGCCCCGGCGATCGGCTCGGCGGTCTGGCGCGTGCGCGTCATCGGGCTGGAAAAGACGAGTTCGACCTTCTCGTCGCGCAGCCGGCGCCCCGCCGCCCGCGCCTGCTCGAGCCCGGCCTCGCCGAGCCCGATGTCCGACGTCCGGCCGGACAGCTTCCAGCCCAGTTCGTCGTGGAAGCCGTGCCGAACCCAGAATATCAGCGCCGTCATCGGACGGACCCCGCCAGGCAGGAGCCGCGGGCGAGCGCGCTGTCGCGATGGCCTGTACCGACAGGTCCGACGCGAACGGTCAGCCGCACCATACCGCCTCCTGAGTCCGACCGCGCCGTCGGGCGGCGCCTACGAAGAAGCAGGCACAGGGCCCATTGTTCCGGACGGCCTCCTCGGGCCGGGGCGGGGGCGCCCCGGGAGGTGTTCGCCGCAGGCCGATTCCAGTGACGGCGCCGACGATCGCGGCCGGCGCAGCCTCGTCCGCCTTCCTTCGGATACCCTGCGGTCTTCAACCGGGAGGACTACCCGGCGCGCACCGGCTCCTGGATGCTCACCGATGGCCCGGTCGGCGAACCCGTCCACCGCGGCGACGACTGGATGGGGTGACGCTGGGCGTCAGACCCGGTCAGTCGCACGTCGGGCTGGCGGCCGGGAGGCGTGGCGAGGCGAGGCCCGTGTTCCAGTTCCACGCCAGATCGCCGCTGGCGCGACGACGGCACATGGCCCGCTCGTGCAGGGCGAACATCCCCGGCATCAGGCCGGCGGCGTGAAGGGGCGTCCCGGTGAACGCCATATAGGCGCCGTCGGCGGCATACGGCTCCCACACCGGCGCGGCGGAGGCCTGCGGCCGGCCGGTGCGGGCGAAGCTGGTCCAGTAGCCGACCATGGCGTCCGAGAGCCGGGTCTCCGCCGGCGTCGCGGGAATCCTGGGCCAGCGGGGCGGGGTCCGCTGCAGGTTGCCGAACATGTAGGGCAGCTCGCTGGCGTGGAAGGCGTGCAGTCCGGCCTCGTCGGCCGCCGGATAGCCGTGATCGAACAGATAGAGGTAGGCGGCCTGTCCGATCGCGGTCTGGGCCCTCGCCAGCCGCTCCGAGGTCCAGCCGTAGAGGGCGTCCCGGCTCGCCGCCAGGATGCTCTCGCCCAGGTCCGACGAGGGGTAGAGCCGCAGGAATTCGTCCGCCAGGTCTCCGTAGCGCTCGCGAATGATGCGCTCATACTCCGCGGCGCTCGCGGGCGCGGGCGGGGCGAGGATCCGGAGCGAGCGGATTTCCCCGCTGTTGAACCCCGTGAGGATCGGGACCGGCGCCTGCTCGCCCCGGTCGAAGACGTCGACCAGCTGGCGCGGCAGGACCGCGCCGTCGACGGCGCCGAAGGGAGCGAAGCCGGACCGCGCGGCCTGGTCCGTCAGCGCCTGCGGGTCCATGCCGCGCAAGGCCCGCAGGCTGGGCGCCTGGAGCCGGAGGGCCAGGGTCTCACCCGCGCTTTCGGCCGAAGGGGCGCCGAAGCGCGCCGCCTTCAGCTCCGGGGTGGAGATCATGTAGGCGCTCTGGGCGATGGCCTTGTCGAACAGGCCGCGGGCCAGAGGCGAGGCCATCAGATACATGACGCTGAGGCCGCCGGCGGATTCGCCGGCGATGGTGACGTTGTCGGGATCGCCCCCGAAGGCGCCGATATTGCGCCGCACCCATTGCAGGGCTGCGATCTGGTCCAGCAGTCCGTAGTTCCCGGAGACGCCAGCCGGCGATTCCGCGCTGAGGTCGGGGTGGGCGAGATAGCCGAGGACGCCGAGGCGATAGTTGATCGAGACGACGACCACGCCTTCCCGCGTCAGCCGGGCCCCGTCATACAGACGTTCCTTGCTCGATCCGGCCACCAGCGAGCCGCCGTGAATCCAGACGATGACCGGCGCCTTGCCGTCGGTCGCGGGTGTCCAGACGTTGAGCGTCAGGCAGTCCTCGCTCGTGGCGCCCAGGTCGTCCGAATAGATGTGCGGCGCGCCCGGCGTGGGCTGGATGCAGGCCGGTCCGTAGGCGCTCGCGTCCCTCAGGCCGGACCAGGGGGTGGCCGGTAGCGGCGGCCGCCACCGGTTCTGTCCCGTGGGCGGCGCGGCGTAGGGAATGCCCTTGAACGTCAGGATGTCGGCCTCGGCCCGGCCGCGCAGCGCGCCGGCGGGCGCGGCGACGGTCGGCTCGTCCGGAACGGCCGCCGCGGCCGGGGCGCCGGACATCACGCCACACGCCAGCACGGCGCCGGCGAGGCAGGCCGCGAGGGCGGCGCGCGCGACAGCGACTGTCATTTCGGGCCTCCGGCTCTCGCGGTGTCCCGCCCGAGCAGCCGCGCCAGCCACAGGAACAGACCGATGGCGGCCACATAGACGGGGGCGAGGGTGTAGAGGGCGATCTGGAGCGAATTGTCCGGGTGGGCGGCGCGGAAGAAGTCGCTGGCGGCGCCCACGAAGGTCGGCCCGACCCCCATGCCGATGAAGTTCATCACCAGCAGCAGGAGGGCGCCCGACATCACCCGCTGGTTCGGCCTCACCTCCTCCTGGACCAGGGCGACGGACGAGGAGAGGTAGAAATAGTTGAGGAAGGTCGGGGCGCTGAGCAGCGCCAGCGCCAGCGGCCAGGTCGGGGCCCAGACGAAGGCGATGTAGAAGGGCAGGGCGAGCGCCAGCGACATCGCCGGCAGCAGGGCGTAGGCCTGCTTGGACCGACGCGTGAACCGGTCGATCAGCCAGCCCGAGGCGAAGATGCCGCCGCCCATGCCGATGGCCACGACGAGTGCGTACCAGAGCGCGACGTCGTTCAGGGTCATGCCCTTCTCGCGCATCAGGAACAGGACGGCGAAATTGCCGAGGCCGTAGGTGATGATCTGGGTCACGCCGCTGCCGAAGGCGGCCAGCACAAGGGTCGGCCGCGAGAAGAACATCCGCACCGTGCCCCAGAACGGCGCCCGCTCCGGCGGCGGCGCGCCGACCGCCTGATCCAGTCCGCCGCGCCGGGGTTCCCGGACCACCAGGGGCGTCACGACCGCCACGATCAGGCCGACGACGCCGATGGCGACGAAGGCGTCGCGCCAGCTGAAGGCCGCGGCGATGGAGGCCCCGAAGGCGATGCCCAGCGCCGCGCCCACGGGCGGCCCCAGGTTGTAGATGCCCAGCGCCATGCCGCGGCGTCCGGGCGGGAAATAGTCGGTGACGATGGCGTAGGACGGCGGCACCCCGCCCGCCTCGCCGAAGCCGACCGTCATCCTCGAGACGGCCAGCTGGCCGAAATTGCGGGACAGGCCGCAGGCGATGGTGGCCGCGCTCCAGATGCCGCAGGCGATCGACACCACCGCCACGCGGTTGGTCCGGTCGGCCAGCCATCCCACGGGAATGGCGATGAAGCAGTAGAAGAACGCGAAATACAGTCCGCCGAGCAGGCCGAGCTGGCCGTCGGTGATGTCCAGCGCGTCCTGGATCGGCTTGGCCAGGATGGACAGCAGCTGCCGGTCGAGGAAGTTCAGCACATAGATGAACCACAGCATCCCGAGCGCGATCCATGCGCTGCGGCCGACGGACGGCCTTGCGGTGGAGGCCGGGGCTCCCGGTTCGACTGGCGTCGCGCTCATGATGGTTTCCTCGAAGCGGCGGGTCTCTCGCCCGCCTGTTTTTCCGGATGGGTCAGCGCCCGGTAGACGAAGGTCCGGGCCGTCCTGCGGAAGGTGTCGCTGACCGGATCGGCGAGCCGCTGGATCATGCCGACGAAGACCACGTCGTTGGTCGGGTCGATCCAGAACCAGGTGCCGCCCCCGCCACCCCAGCTGAGCGTCCCCCGCCCCTCGGAGACGCCCAGCGCCTCCGGATCGATCACGATCGAAAAGCCGAGGCCGAAGCCGAAGGCCGGGCTGAAGGGCAGCAGCCGCAGCGGGTTGCTCCTGGCCAGCACCGGCTCGGGTACGGCGTTGGCGGCCATCAGGCCGACGGTCTCGGGCGCGAGGATGCGCACCCCGCCCAGTTCGCCGCGGTTCAGGATCATCTGGCAGAAGCGGGCGTAGTCCGTCGTGGTCGACACCAGGCCTCCGCCGCCGCCCTCGAAGGGAGGCGGGGCCGTAACGTCATGGATCGGCACGTCGAAGGTGTGGGTCGGGGTCTTCAGGCCACCGTGGCCGTCGTCGGCGTAGAGCCCGGCCAGGCGCGTCGCGGACCCCGGCCGGGTCTGGAAGCCCGTGTCGGCCATGCCGAGAGGCTCGAGGATGCGGGTCCGAAGGAAGCCGCCGAAGGTCTGGCCCGAAAGGCGTTCGACGATCAGTCCCTGCAGGTCGGAGGCCACGGAATAGAACCACTCGCTCCCCGGCTGGAACAGCAGCGGAATGCCGGCGGCGCGCCGGGCGAGATCCTCCAGGCTGGTCGCGGAGAGCACGGCCCGCTCCCGGTAGATCCTCTCGACCGGATGGTTGTCGAACAGGCCATAACCGAGACCCGCGGTGTGGCTCATCAGCTGCCGCATCGTCGGCGGGCGGGCGGCCCCCTCGACCCGAATGCTCCCGTCTGCGTCGAGGCCCGCGAAGACCTTCTGGCCCTCGAACTCGGGCAGGAAGCGGGTGACCGGGTCGTCCAGGCGCCAGCGGCCCTCCTCGAACAGGATCATCATGGCCACGGCCGTCACCGGCTTGGTCATGGAGTAGATGCGAAAGAGGGTGTCGGGGGCCAGGGGCGTCTCGTCCTCGAGCCGCGCCTTGCCGAAGGTTCTGAAGTCGACGACCTGTCCGTGCCGCATCAGCAGGGTCGAAGCCCCCGCCACCTGGCCGGTCGCGACCATGTCCGCCATCCAGGCGGCCATGTCGTCGAGACGCCCGGCGTCGAAGCCGGCGGCCCCGGCGTCCGGCGCCAGCGGAAGGCCGCCGACGTCAGCCATCTGGCGCCGTCTTTCGTCGTTCCGCCGCCCGGCTCTCGCACATGCCGATGAAGCCGTGGGCCATGAACTGGGCCATGCGGGCCTTGATGGCCTCGAAGTCGTCGGACCGGCACAGCCCACCGGACAGGTGATCGATCCGCCCGGTGCGGGCCAGGCTGAGCGTCAGGGCGCCGGTCACGAAATGATAGCCCCAGAAGATGTCTTCCTCGGAGCACTCGGGCAGCGCCTGTTTCAGCAGCCCGATCAGCCGCAGGACGACGGGATCGAACAGCCGGTCCATGACCTCGGCCCCCCAGGCCGGGGTGTTGTTCACCTGGGCGCTGAGGGCGCCGAAATTGCGCCAGCCCTCGCCGCCGGTGGAATAGGTGTCGAGATCGGTGTCGAGGAAGGCGCGCAGGGCGCCCTCGACCGTCGGCCTGCCCGCGACCGCCTTTTCATAGGCGTCCAGCGCATCCATCCGCCGGCCGCTGGTGACCGGCGCGCGCCGAGCCATCACCTTGTCGAAGACATCCTGCTTGTCTTCGAAATAGTAGTGGACCAGCGACTTGTGGACCCCGACCTTGTCGGCGATGTCCTTCACCGTCACCCCGTGCAGGCCGTGTTTGGAGAACAGCTCCTCCGCTGCATCCAGGATCTGCTCCAGGCTTTCGGCGCGTTGCTCCGCCTTGCGGCGCGGGGTGCGGACGGGTTTCGACATGACCTGAACCTCAAGACGGTCCGGCGCATGCTCAAGGCGGCGCGCCGACTCGATGACGGAAACACCGGTCATCCTAGGCGCCTCCGTAGGTGGCGCGAAGCTGCGTCTTGTTGATCTTGCCGGTGGCCGCGAGCGGCATCGCCTCCACCCGCACGATGCGGTCCGGAATCCACCAGTCCGCCACCCGCCCCTTCAGGCTCGCCCTCAGGGCCCCGTCGTCGATGTCGCCGCCTTGGGCCGGCTCGATCACCATCAGCGGCCGCTCGCCCCATTTGGGATCAGGGCGGCCGATCACCGCGACCAGACCGACCGCGGGCAGGGCGCCGACGATCTCCTCGATCTCCACCGGATTGATCCATTCGCCTCCGGACTTGATCAGGTCCTTCGAGCGGCCGGCCAGGGTCAGGTTGCCTTCGTCGTCGAGGATCGCGAGATCGCCGGTGTCGAACCAGCCGTCGGCGCCCAACGCGGACTCTGTCGTGCCGAAATAGTGGTCGACGGCGCTCTGGCCGCGCACCTTCAGATGCCCGACGGCGTTGCGCTGGTCGGGCAGGGGAGACCCGCCGGAGTCGGTCAGCAGCAGGTCGACGCCGATCGGCGGCCGCCCCGCCCCGCGGGCCCCGCCGGGGCCGTGGCTGCGGGGCGATATGGTTCCGAGGGGCGACAGTTCCGTCATGCCCCAGCTGGTCTGGACGGCGACTCCGAGGCGGCTCTCCATCCGGCTCAGCAGCGTCTCGGGGCAGCTGGAGCCGCCGATGATCACCCGCTCCAGGCTGGGTGTCTCGCCGCCGACCGCGTCGAGATGATCCAGCAGGCCGATCCAGACCGTCGGCACGCCCACGGCGACAGTGACCTCGTGGCGGTTGAGGAGCCCCATCAGGCTGGGGCCGTCCGTGACGCGTCCCGGCAGCACCAGGCTCGCCCCGACCGCCGGCGCCGCGAAGGGCAACCCCCAGGCGTTGGCGTGGAACATCGGCACTGCGACGAGGATGGTGTCCGCGGCCGTCAGCGCCATCGCGTCGGCCTGCAGCAGGCGAATGGTGTGCAGATAGTTGGAGCGGTGGGTGTAGGCGACGCCCTTGGGCGCGCCGGTGGTGCCGGAGGTGTAGCAGAGGCCGGCCAGCGAGCGCTCGTCGAAACGGCCCCATACGACCGGGGCGCCCTCCCTGCTCAGGAGGTCGTCCAGCTCGACGGCCTTGATGCGACCCCCTGTTGCGAGAGGCCGCTCGCCGTCGAGCAGGATCACTCGCTCGAGACAGGGACAGGCCGAAACCAGCGCCTCGGCCAGCATGCCGAGACCCGCCCCCACCGCCAGCACCCGGTCGCCCGCCTCGTCGATCATGGCGGCGAGCTGGGCGACGGTCAGCCGCGGGTTCAGGGTGTGGCACACCAGCCCCGCACCCATGGCGGCGTACCAGACCTCGACGTGGTGCTGGGTGTTCCAGGCAAGGGTGGCGATGCGCTCGCCCGCTTCGAGACCGAGGGAGAGCAGGGCGCCGGACAGGCGGTTCGCCCGGTCGCGCAGGGCGGCGTAGCCGATAGCGGCGTGCTCGCCGTGGCCGGCCGTGATCACCCGGGCTCCGCCGTGCCATTTGGCGCCGTGATCGAGGAAGCGATCGACGGTCAGGGCATAGTCCTGCATCGGGCTTGAGCTTGGGACCGTCATGCGGACGCGGCCGGGGCCTTGGTCTCAGGGAGGATGGCGAAAGCCATGAGGCAAATCCACGCGTTACAGGGCGCCGGCGGCGGGGCCGGCGAGGATTGCGAGGGCGGCGTCCGGCAGGACGCCGCCCTCACGGCGGACCTCAGAATGTCCGCAGCAGGTTCAGTCCGATCTGCCGCGGCGGGCCGGCGTAGCGCAGACCCGCGTTGATGGCGGCGATATAGGTCTGGTCCGTCGCGTTCAGCGCATAGGCGGAGAGCGTCCAGTCATCGACCTGGTAGGTCAGCTTCAGGTTGACGATGTTGCGCGCCTCCAGACGGTCGCCCAGCGTCTCGTTGTTGAAGATCGAGGTCCACGCCTCGCCGATGTGCGAGTAGTCGATGCGCGGCGTCAGCGTCGCCCCGCCGCCGAGGACGAACTCGTGCTGGAGCCCGGCGTTGAACGTGAGCTCCGGGGCGTAGCTCTGGCTGTGGCCTTCCAGGTTGACGCAATTGCCGGCGGCCGGCCCGGTCTCGGGGTCGCAGGGAATGCGCGGCAGGCGCGGATCGACGGCGTAGAACTCGCCCAGCTCCGAGCTCGAGAGCGAGGCGCCGACGTCGACCGACCACTGGCCGAACCGCATCTGGGCGGATCCTTCGATGCCTTTCAGGACGGTCTCGCCCCGCACGTTCACGATCGAGTTGAACAGCGGCACGGTCGGGTCGCCCACGATGACCTGGAAGCCCTCATAGGTCATGTAGTAGGCGCCCAGCTGGGTGCGGACCCGGCCGTCGAACATCGTCGACTTCCAGCCCAGCTCGTAGTCGATCACGTCTTCCGGTCCGAACGAGCTCGCCGGGACATAGAAGTTCGGCGCGTTGAGGCCGCCCATCTTGAAGCCCGTGGCGACGAAGCCGTAGACGAAATTGTTGTCGTCCACCTTGTAGTTGATGCTCAGTTTGCCGGTAGTCTTCTCGGCGGTGACCTCGTCGTTCTGAAGCAGGACGAGGCCGAACGCCGGATAGGTCGTGTAGACGTTGTCGTTGGTGGAGGTGCTTTCGGACCAGCGTGCGCCCAGCTGGACCTGCAGCCTGTCCGAGACGTCATAGCTGATCTGGCCGAAGACGGCCTGGGTCTCCTTCGGCGTCTCGCCGAAGATGTAGTAGTCGATCACGCCCTCGGGGAAGCCGACGTGATAGGCGCCCTGCGGGAAGGTCGTGACCGGAAACACCACGTCGTCGTACTGCCAGAAGGCGCCCAGCAGCCAGGTCAGGCGCTGGTTGTCGGGCGAGACGATGTTGAATTCCTGGGACCACACCTCTTCCTCGACCCGGTCGTAGAAGGTGTTGTTCAGGGCGCTGGTGCCGTCGAGGTCGGTCGAGAATTCGCTGATCCCGTCCTGGTAGCCCGTGATCGAGCGCAGGGTGATCCCGTTGTCGAGCACATAGCTGACGTTCAGCGACACGCGCGCCGTTTCGTCCTCGCCCGAGTGGGGGCCGTTGGCGGTGATCTCGAACGGATCATTGGTCGACAGGGCCGGGTCGGCCGGATAGCCGCCGAAGTCGAGGTGGTTGTAGTCGCCCTTCAGCAGCACCCTCAGGGCCGGCGTCGGGGTCCACAGGAAGCTGGCGCGGACGCTGCTGGAGTCGATGTCGCCCGGGTTTCCGGAATAGGCGCCGGTGATGTCGTGGAAGCTGTCGCGGGTCTCACGGTTGAAGGCGAAGCGCGCCGCCAGCGTATCGCCGAGCGGCACATTGACGGCGCCCTGCAGCTTCACGTTCTCATAGCTGCCGAACTGGCCCATCACATAGCCGTTGACCCCGGAGAAGTCGGGATTGCGGGCGTTGATGAAGACCGCGCCGCCGGTCGCGTTGGTGCCGGCGAAGGTGCCCTGGGGCCCGCGCAGCAGTTCGACGCTGCCGATGTCGTAATAGGGCTCCGTCTGGAAATAGCCCGGGAACACCGGCACCCCGTCCCGGTAGGTCGTGACGCCGACGCCGATGGCCGTGGTCGGCTCGGACTTGCCGATGCCGCGGACGTTGAAGAAATTGCCCTGGCCGAAATTCTGCACCGTCGTCGAAGGCGCCACGAACTGGAGCTGCTCCAGTGAGGTGACGCCGCGATCTTCCAGATCTTCCCCGCTCAGCACGGTCGCGGCGACAGCGGTCTCCTGCAGGTTGGTGGTGCGGCGTTCGGCGGTGATCACCACGTCGTCGACCGCGGTCTCCTGCTGTGCGGCGGACGGATCGGCGGATGGCGCCGGGACCTGCTGGGCCTGCGCGGCTCCGGCCCACAACAGCACGGCGGCGGATGTCGTTATCCAGAGCTTGCGGCCCATGGTGGTTCCTCCCTCGATGTTCCCTCGACGCTCTGACGGCGCCATGAGCGGACGGTCTCACCGAACCCGGGGTCTGTCAATCTTCACTAGCCGACGGGTGAATATTGACCTCATGGCCAATGTCGGTCCACGCTCACGCCGCCTCCCCGGGGGTGGCGAAGTGATGGAGTGAGCAATGAGCATCGACCTGAGCGGCCGCGTGGCGATCGTCACCGGCGCGGGGGGCGGCCTGGGCCGCAGCCACGCCCTGGCCCTCGCCCGCTATGGCGCGCGGGTCGTCGTCAACGACATGTCGGCCGCCGACGCGGACGCGGTGGCCGCCGGGATCCGCGCCGCCGGCGGCGAGGCGGTCGCCTGCGCCTGCAGCGTCACCGACCGCGCCGCGGTCCAGGCGATGGTCGATGAGGCCGTGGCGCGCTGGGGATCGATCGACATCCTGGTCAACAACGCCGGCATCCTCAGGGACCGCACCTTCGCCAAGATGGATCTGGACGACTTCGCCACGGTCATCGACGTGCACCTGATGGGCTCGGTCAATGTCACCAGGGCAGCCTGGCCCCACATGCGCGAGCAGGGCTATGGCCGGGTCATTTTCACGACCTCGTCCTCGGGTCTCTACGGCAATTTCGGCCAGTCGAACTATTCGGCGGCCAAGATGGCGCTGGTCGGCCTGATGCAGACCCTTGCGCTGGAGGGCGAGAAGTCCGGCATCCGCGTCAACTGCCTCGCTCCGAGCGCGGCGACGCAGATGACCGAAGGTCTTTATTCCGAAGAGGCCCTGCGTGGTCTGGGGTCAGACCTGGTAAGCCCCGGCGTCGTCGCCCTCTGCGCGGAAGACGCACCGACCCGGACCATCCTTCTGGCCGGGGCGGGAGCGTTCGAGCAGGCCCATGTGACAATGACGAGGGGCGTCTACATCGGGGCCGCGCCCGACGCCGCCGAGCGCCTGCAGGCCGTGTGGGACCGGGTCGGCGACCGCACCGGCGAGCGTGTGCCGGCCTCGGGCGCGGCGCAATATCATCATGAGGTGGACCATCCGGACAGACCGATCGTCCAGGTGGCGGCTCCGCAGGGTTCGGGAGCGTTCGCGCAATAGCCCTGGGGGCGGTGCGCGCGCTCCCTCGTCACCGCTTCCGCAGTCCGGCGTCCCGGGCGCGCCGGCGGCCGGCCGCTCGGAAGTCGGCCGAGCCGCCGATCGGTGTCGAAGGCGAGTACGAATATCCGACGCCCCTCACGGTCTGGATCGGATTGCCGTCGGGCAGAGAGTCGAGCTTCTGTCTGAGGCGGCTGACGATGGTCCGGAAGGCCGCCGCGCCCAGGCGTTCGCCCCTGAGCGCCTTGGCGCCCGCCTCGCAGGTGAACACCGTTCCCGGGTTGTTCAGAAAGAGGTCGAAGGCCGAGGCATGGCCGGGTGAGAGCAGAACGCTTCGCCCGCTCGGACCGATGGCGGCGCGCGTCATCGGGTCCAGCCGCCAGCCTGTCGGCGGCTGCGGGCGAACCGCTGCCGCGGCCTCGTGTCGCCGGGTACGTCGAAGCAGGGCGCGCGCCCGGGCCAGCACGAGGCGATTGGGCGCCTCGCCGGCGAGCAGGTCGTCGGCCCCGAGCTCAAGGGCCAGAATCTCGTCCACCACATCCGCGGCGGCGGCGAGCAGCAGGAGCGGGACCCGCGCTCCGGCGGCCACCGTCTGACAGAAGGCCAGTTCGTCGCCGATCAGCGAGGGGCATTCGAGCACGATCAGGTCGAGTCGCGCCGTCCTCATCATTTCGCGGGCGATCCGCAGGTCGGAGGCCTCGAGGACCGCAAGCCCGGCCTCTTCGAACAGCCGCGAAAGCCGCATTCTCGCCGCTGGCGCGCGGCTGACCAGCATCACCGCCGCCGGGTTGCATTCCCGGGGGAGGGGAGCCGCGGCCGGCGCAGGAACACGGCCCACGGCCTCCCGGTCGGCAAGCATCGTCATGACGGAACCCGGTTGGCTTCGGGGCGTAGAGGGGACGATCTCGCAGGGAAGGCCTGGTCGTGAGCAAATTGTGATCCCGAGGCGCCGCCGAAAGGACAAAATCTGCCGCGACCCCCGGGGATCGCGCGGCGTGTAATGCCGCCAGGTGAAGCGTAAGAGGTACAGTGTTGATATCGGGGACTGCCGGCTCTCTGCTGCAGCAGACGCTGCTCACCGTGGAGTCGCTGAACTCGGCCGACTCGCAGCGATGCTTGATCGCCCGCGTGACCGGCTTCCTGCAGCAGTTCGGCTTTTCGGCCTTCGGCATGACCCGCCTGCCGCGTCTTTCCGGCGCGGAGCCGGACGTCCTTCTCGACGCCTGGCCAGAGGGATGGTCGGAGCATTATCATGAGGCCGGCCTCTTCCGGCACGACCCCTTGGTCCAGCACTCGCTGACTGCGCGCGACGTATTCGCGTGGGATGAGGTTCCGGGGGGCTACATGGACGACCCCCGTGCGGCGGCCATTCCCCGCGACGCCGCCGAGTTCGACATGCGCGAGGGCCTGTGCGTGCCGCTGCCCTCCGCCCTCGGCGTCGGCAGCCTCTGGCTTGGCGGCGCAAGGCTGGAGCGCGTTCCTGGTCTGAAGCACGCGGTGCGGCTGCTGGCCTACCATGTGTCCCAGGCCCTCGAAGCCCTTCCCGCCACGCCCACGGGCGTACGAGCGCTGACGATCCGCGAAAGCGACGTGCTGGCGTGGGTCGCGGGCGGCAAGACCACGCGGGACGTCGCCACGATCCTGGGCATTTCCGAGCATACGGTGGGAGAGCACCTGAAAAACATCCGCAGGAAGCTGGGAACGAGCAACAACACCCACTCCACGGTCCGCGCCCTGCAGCTAGGTCTGCTGCGCCTCTGAGGCCATACCGGAAAGCCGGTATGGCGGGGTGGCGGCCTTCCGCGGCAAACGTCCGCGCTGATCCCCGAACGGGGGAATGGGAAGTCGTTGCAGATGCGCTTGAAGGCGACGTTCACCATCGAACTCGAGGCGACCGACTACGTCGAAGCCGCGGGGCACCAGCGTGCGCTGGAGGACAAGCTCGTCGCGCTCCGGGAGACCTTCCCCCATTCGCAGCTGCGGATCGTGACGGGGCGTGAACGGCGCGGCGCCCGGCGGTCGGCCCGCCCGGTCAACGCCAGCATCACCGGCCGGCTTCACGCCTACCCGGAGTAGTCGCGCATGGCCTATGATCTGACCCCGGCCCCGGCGGGGCAGCCGCCGGCGCGTCGGCGCAATGCCGTGCTGGAGGCGCTCGAACTCTTCCGCGCGGGCGAGGGCAATGCCCGCCTCTCGACCGTCGTGGCCTTCCTGTACCTCTGCGAGAACGAGGGCCTCTGCATAAGCGAACTCGCCGCCGCGGCAGGCATGACCCTGGCCACGGCGTCGCGGGCGGCCCGCTCGCTGTCGGAGCCGGGCGAGCCGGGGGCGCTAGCGCCGGCCATGGGGCTCGCCGAACTGAGGCGGCAGGGCAAGGTGCACGCCCTGTATCTCACGCCGGCTGGACGGGCGCTCCGCGCCCGCCTGGACGCGACCATCGTTCAGGCGACGACGATCGCTTAACTCTGATGTGGCAGTATTGTGGCTCATTTGCATTTCTGCAAGTGAGTAAAATGTGTCCGCAGGAACACGTTTCGTCGTTTGTAAGACAGAACTGTGTCTAGCCACTACTAATCAGCGGGTTGCGGGTTCTATGGTCCGCCCCGCGTGAACATACCTCCATGAGGAGGCGCGGCGACGCACGGCGGGCCTCAGCCCTTCAGGGCGGCGCCGAGAGCGTGTGTGTTTGGAGAGTTTTATGACCAGAAGAAGTATCCGTGCGGGCCTGCTCGCAACTAGCGTCCTCGCCAGCGTGGCGGCGCTGACCTCCCCGGCGCTCGCCCAGGAAGCGCCTGCAGACGAGCAGGAAGCGGTGGCGCTTGGCGAAGTCGTCGTCACCGGCTCGCGCATCCGCCGCGACCCGACCAACTCGCCGACGCCGCTGATCCAGGTGGATCGCGAAGCCCTCCTGTCGACCGGCCAGACCACCGTCATCGACTACCTGGCCACCATCCCGGCCCTGTCCAACTCGGTCGTTCCGTCCGACACCACGGGTTCGGGCCTGGGCGACGGCGGCCTGTCGCTGCCGAACCTGCGGTCGCTGGGCTCGAACCGCACCCTGACCCTCGTCGACGGCCGCCGTCACGTCGGCTCGAACGGCGGCTCGCTGTCTGTCGATATCGACACCATCCCCCGCCTGCTGATCCAGAACATCGAGATCGTCACCGGCGGCGCCTCTTCCGTGTACGGCGCCGACGCCGTGTCGGGCGTGATCAACTTCGTCCTGCGCAAGGACTTCGAAGGCCTCGAGATCGACGCCAACTACGGCATGATCAACCAGAACGGCGAGGCCAACCGCCGCGTCTCCGCCCTCGTCGGGAAGAATTTCCTCGACGGTCGCCTAAACGTCTACGCCCACGGCGAGTACGAGGAAGTCGACGAAGTCACCTCCCTCGACATCGACTGGCTGCGCGACGCCCCGGTCCGCATCGGCGTCGACGCCGATCCGACCACCGCGCAGAGCGATGGAGTCATCGACGCCCGCACCTACACAGGCGTGCGCCGCATCGACCTGCCGCGCTGGGGCCAGACCACGCTCGCCAACGTCTCGCGCCCCAGCCCGTTGAGCGATCCCGACGTCGCCTACGTCGACTGCTTCTCGGGCACGGGCTCGGCCGCCGGCTTCTCCTACAGCGCGAACTGCTTCGGCGTTCAGCCGGGCCTGACCTACTGGTATGAGGGTCCGACGGCGCGCCTCGCCGACTTCGGCCAGCGGGTCGGCGAAACCGGCATCAACCGCCCGTACAACATCGGCGGCGACGGCGAGAACCCGGCCGAGTTCAGCACCGGCTCGCGCGTGCCCCGCTCGGAATCGGCCCGCTTCCAGACCGGCCTGACCTTCGAAGTCACCCCGGACATCGAATTCTACGCCGAAGCCAAATACGTCACCGAAGACACCTTCGATCTGTCGCAGCCGACCTTCTACGACATCGACCTGGTGAACTCGTACGGCGCCGGCTCGGCGAACCCGATCTACAACGTCGCCAACTTCGACCTGCGCTGGAGCGACAACGCCTTCCTGCCGGACAATGTGAAGGAGGCGATCCGCACCAATATGGTGACCCCCTACGCGCGTCCGACGGATGACGCGGCCGGCGCTCCGCTGGCTCCGATCCTGCTGCAGAACGCGCGTCACAGCATGTTCGGCCCGGACCGGACGCAGGAGAACACGCGCGAATTGATGCGCTACGTCGCGGGTCTGCGCGGTTCGCTCGACAGCGTCGGTTTCGTCCGCAACATCGATTGGGATCTCGGCTATACCTATGGCCAGGTCGAGGTCGAGAACCGCGAGCGCGGCACCGACAGCCTCCGCTTCGCCTTGGCGGCCGACGCGGTGGTCGACACCGCCGGCGTGGTCAACGGCGCTCCGGGCGAGATCGTGTGCCGGGTGCAACTGCTGCAGGCGCAGGGCGCGCCCGACAGCGCCTTCGACACCTACGTCGGCGGCAACCTGCGCGATTCCGCCTACGGACAGAGCTCGATCGACGAGTGCACCCCGCTCAACGTCTTCGGCAAGGGCAACCAGAGCGCCGAGGCCCTGGCCTACATCGACGCCGTCGTCGGCGTCACCGAGCGCAATGAGCAGGAGCAGGCCATCGCCTCCGTCTCCGGGGAGCTGTGGGACTTCTGGGGAGCCGGCCCGATCGGCCTGGCCCTCGGCGCCGAATACCGCCGGGAAGCGACCGAGGCCACGGGTCGCGACCGCGACACCGCCGGCCGGCCGCTGCTGTTCCTGAACTCCGGTCCGGACTTCCCGCAGGTCGAATACACCAGCGAGGAGGTGTTTGCCGAGCTGTCGGTGCCGCTGTTCCGTGACAGCTGGCTGGGCGAGTACGCCGAGCTGAGCGGCTCCTACCGGTACGCCGACTACTCGACCGTCGGGAACATTGACGTCTACGGCGTGAACCTGGTCTACCGTCCGATCCAGGACATCGCCTTCAAGACCAGCTTCAACTCCTCGGTGCGGGTGCCGGACCTCGGCGAGAATTTCTCGCCCTTCAGCCAGACCTTCCTGAACGACATCGTCGATCCGTGCGCCACGCTGGTGATCGCCGCCCAGGATCAGGAAACCCGCGAGAACCGCGTCGCCAACTGCTCGGCGCTGGCCGCCGGCCAGGGCCTGTCGTTCGACTTCGCCGGAGCGACGGCCACCAACGCGGATGACTATAACCCGGTGTACACCTCCGGTGTCGCGGGCGTGCTGGGCGGCAATCCGTTCCTCGACCCCGAGGAGTCGGACAGCTTCACCTTCTCGACGGTCATCGAGCCGCGGTTCTTCCCGAACTTCTCGCTGGTGCTGGACTACTACGAAATCCAGATCGACAACGTCATCGCGGCGGTGTCGGCCCAGACCGCGGCGAACAACTGCGTCAGCGGCGCCACTCTCAACGCGGCGGCCTGCGCGACCATCTTCCGCAACAATCCGGACATTCCGTTCGGCATTGGCGCCCCGGTGGGCGATCCGATCGGCGGCTTCATCGAAGGCTCGGTCAACTATGCCAAGCTGGAGACCCGCGGTCTTGACTTCACTGCCCGGTACAGCCTCGACCTGGAGGAGGTCACGGGACACAACTGGGGCTCGCTAGACTACTCGCTGGGCGGCCTGTGGCTGATCGAGCAGAAGCAGTTCCTGAACGCCGATGATCCGTCGGACTTCACGGAACTGTCGAGCAGCCTCTACTATCCGCGCGTGCGGTTCACGTCCTCGCTGACGTGGGAGCCGAACGACGTCTGGAGCGTGAACTGGACCGCCGACTGGCAGACTGCCCAGGACAGCGTCCGCATCCGCGACGCACTGGTCAACAACGATCAGCGTCCGTACGCGGAGTACAATACGGGCGACTTCACCCGCCACGACTTCACCGTGCGCTGGAATGTCCGCGACGACCTGTCCCTGCGCGCCGGCGTGGTCAACGCCTTCGACGCGGAGCAGGCCACCTACCTGGGAACGTCGCTCTACTCGAACTTCGATCCCTACGGCCGTCGCTTCTTCGTCGGCCTGAACTATCGTCCGTTCTGAGTACGGGCGCATCGAGCAGGAAGGGGCGGCCCGCCGGGGCCGCCCCTTTTTGTATGCGCGGGGCCGGAAGGCCGGGCGCAACAGGGCGCAGCGCTCCGCCCGGCGGCCTTGCTGGTCCGGTCACGGGCTGCAGCCGTTGCTGGTTGGCTCACGCCTCAGCTGTTCGGGTCGAATGATGATCGCACGCGGGCCGCTGCAGCGGGGTCCAGCAGACGCGTCACCATCCAGGCGCACAGATCCAGCGATGCGAGGCAACCGCCGGCCGTCGCCACATTACCGTGCACCACCAATGCCCGCATTTCCGTGCGAACGCCCATCGCTTCGAGTTCGGGCATCACCGGCGGATAGGTTGTCGCTGAAAGCCCGTCCAGCAAACCCAGGCCCGCCAGAATGAGCGCGCCCGAGTCGATCCCGCCGATCACCTGGCGAGAGGCGTCGAGCCGCAGGGCGGCCATGAACTCCGGATCCGCGAGTTTTGCCCGGCTGCCGTCCCCACTGACGACAAACACCGCGTCCGCCGCCGCCGCTTCGGCAAGCGCGCCGTGCGCCTCGATGCTGACGCCGGAATAGGAGGTCAGTCGTGGCTGATCCGACAGGATGCGGACCGTCCAGGCTCCGCCATACCCTGCCCCGTAGGGCACCTTCACGCGATGGAAAAAGTCGAAGGGAAGGAAGAGGTCGACATCGGTGAAACCGTCGTAGGCGATCACGGCGATGAGCAAGGCTTGAGTCCTTTGCCTGGGGTGCGTCGGGGCGAGGAGCAGGTTCAGGGCCGCGGGCGATCCGTCAGGATCGAACGCTGCCGAGCCGTTGGTGAAAGAAGGCGATGATCTCGTCCCGGGCTCGCAGCGTCGGCTCCCCCTCCCGATCGACAAGGTCGACCGTCACCACGCTGTGCGGCGCGGGTACGTGCTCCCGGAAGAAGGGCGGTCGAGGCTGGCTGGCGGGTTCGGGATCAGGAAGCACCCGTCCGTCGAAGTGCGGTCCGAGCGCCCTGGAGTAGGCCGCGAACCGCTCGGCCCGGCAGAAGACGTCCCCGGAGAACCGGTAGGCCAGAACACTCAGGTTTTCCCGTTCCAGCCGCTCGGCGATCTCGCCCAGTTCCTGATCGGAAATCTCGAGGCCGGCCGGATCATTGAGCGGGAGCGAAGGCTGGCAGACGACAGGAGCCAGCATCGACGGCTCCAGCATCATCGTGAGTGCGAAATTTCCGGTGAAACACATGCCCACGGCGCCGACCCCGGGCCCGCCGCACTCGCCATGGGCAATTCGGGCGAGGCCCCGGAGCCAGAGCGTGACCGGGCTGGACGCGCCCGCCGCCAGGGCCCGGAACTCGGCGCTGACGCAGGCGCGACGAAACACGGCCGCTCCTTCACCAGCGGTCGGCACAGCACCGTCCGTCCCGAACAGCGAGGGCATGTAGACCGCAAAGCCAGCGTCACGAACCCACCGGGCGAACCTCGCGACATGAGGGCTGATCCCGGGCATCTCCGCGAGGATTATGACGGCTGGCCCCGTTCCGGCGCGATAGACCAGCTTGGTCTCGCCCAGGATGGTCGTCGACCGACGCTCGAAGTCGGCAAGTTCGTCAGGTTGGAGCAGGTTCGTCGGCATGGTCTCTCCAGTCGGGGAGAGGAAAATGGGGCGGCATGGGTCGACGGCCCAGCGGCGAACCAGACATTGATCGGGGCGAACTCGCCAACGGCCCCCGCCGAGGCGACTGCGGGCTTGCGCCACAACCGCCGCCATGGCCACGTCGAGCGCGTGGCTGCGAGGCCGTCGCGACTTGGGGGGGCGCCATGGGGGAATGGCATCGGCGCGGGGTGCTGGGGCTGGGCGGGGCAACCCTCCTGGCCGGTCGGGCGAGAGCACAGGTCGCCGTGCCTCCGGCGCTCGAAATCGCCATGGAGCAGGTCCGCCGGGCGATGATCAGCGCCGATGTCCCGGGCGCCGGCATCTCCGTCGTGCATGGAGGCGAGATCCTGGCGGCGAGGGGACTGGGCGTCGCCTCCTTGCCCTTCCAGGTTCCGGCCCAATCGACGACCCTGTTCCACTTGGGATCCGTCTCCAAACAACTCACTGCGGCCCTGGTGCTCGAGCTTGTGGAGGCAGGTGCGATCAGTCTCGATGATCCGGTCGGTCGCCATGCCCGCGATCTGCCGGCGTCCTTCGCCACTGTCCCAATCAGGAACCTGCTCAGCCACACCGGCGGCGTGCCTGATTACGAGGGTCTGCCGGGCTTTGAAGCCGACCGCCCCATCGGGCGCCAGGCCTTCCTGTCGGCTGCCGCCGCTCTGCCGATGGACTTCGCACCCGGCGAAGCCTGGGCCTACTCGAACACCGGTTATGTGCTTCTCGGCTATCTGCTGGCCGACGTCACGGGGCGCACCTACAAGGCCCTGGCGGCAGAGCGTCTGTTCCGGCCCGCAGACTTGCCGTCCGCCAGGGTGGATGACGCAGGCGCGGTCATTCCGGGCCGTGCCGAGCCGTACCTGATGTCCGATGGCTCGGTGCGACACGCCGTGCGCATGGACTCAGACTATTCGGGCTGGCCGGACGGTGGGATCCTGATGTCCGCACAGGATACGGCGCGATGGGAACTTGCGCTGCAAACCGGACCCACGCCGAGCCGCTCGACGGTCGCAACCCTCACCAGCCCCATGATCATCCAGACCGGCCGAAGCGTGGCCTATGGGGCCGGCTGGTTCACTGATGTGGTGGCGGGCAAGGCGGTCCAGTATCACTCCGGAAGCGTCCCGGGATTCCTGACCTTTGCCTATCGGTCGCCGGACACCGGAACCGCCGTCACCGTGATGGTGAACCTGGAGAGCGGGCCCGCTGGTCGCTTCATGCGGGAAGCCTGTCTGACCCTGGCCGAGGCGGTCGCACCTGGCTCCACGCCGTTGGCGCTGTCGCCGATCCCGGATGACGCTCCCGATCTGACGGCCCGGACTTTCGCCCTGTTCGGCCGAGGCGACACGCCCTTGTCGGAAGACGATTATGCACCGGAGATCTCCCGTCTTGTCGGCGGGCGGGCTCCATCCGCCATGCCTCCCAATTTCGGAGCAGATCTGGCGGGATTGAGCTGGACCCTGGTCGAGCGGCATGACGAACCGAACGGCCAGGTTCGCCGATACCGCCTGAGCCGTGGCGGCGTCAGCCGGCACTATAGCGTCGCCTATGCCCCTGATGGTCGGATCTACCGTGTTCGCAGCCTTTAGGGCCTGAGTACGAAAGGAGCGCCGGCAAGCGCATCGACGGTCTCAACTACAGCGGGCTGCAGGCCGGCGGAGTCCGCTAGCGAGGGCTCTCTGGACAATCGCCACCTGACCCTGCCGCGCAGTCGGGGGTGCGCCCGCCCGCGTTCCTGCGGTCCTTGCGCGCGAACATCGCCAGGCCTGCCTGCATCAGGGGACCGATCGCGAGGGCGTGAAGGACAGTTCCGACGCCGACGGTTCCCCCCAGCATCCAACCGCCTGCCAACACGACCAGTTCGACCCCCAGCCTCGCGCGCTGGATCGAGAGCCCCGTGACCCTCACCAATCCCGTAGTGAGCCCGTCCCTCGGTCCGGGCCCGTAGCCAGCGGAGATGTAGGCGGCCGTCGCGAACCCGTTCAGCGCGATGCCGATGAGGAGAAATGCGGCGCGAGCCGGCAGGGCTCCGATCTCTGGAAGAAGCATAAGGGTAAGGTCCGTCGCGGTGCCGATAACCAGCACATTGCTGATCGTCCCCAGACCGGGCCGTTGCCTGAGCGGGATCCAAACCAGCAGCACCATTGCCCCCAGCAGGTTGGTCACGAGTCCAATGCTCAGACCCGTTTGGCGAGACAAACCTTCATGAAGTACGGACCACGCCATGAGGCCGAGCCCGGAACGCACCATGAGCGCCGTCGAGACGCCGAAGAGGGCCAGCCCGACGTAAAGACGAGCCAGTCTTGCGGGATGCCCGCCGCTGGGCTGCTCAAGTTGGAGATGCATATCTAGGTCCAGACGGTCCATCCCTGGAGCCGGACGTAGTTGGCTGTGCGGGCGGTGCGCGGAACAGGGGCGGCTTCGCCAATATGCACGAGTAGAACGCCAGTTTTCCGGACTGTCTTTCCTGTCGGCCCTCCCGCAGTCGAGGCCTGCAGGGCGGCCCGACGCCGGTGATCGGCTAGCTGAACGCCTGCTGCCCGCCGCGCCACCTGGTCAGGTCCGGGAGAAGGCTAAGCCGGGGCGCCAGCACCATTGAGCGCGCCTCGCGCGCGGGTGCGCAGATCCCTTGGCCCCATCCCCGAACACCGGCGGATGAGTGCACGCAGGGTCGAAGGATCCGAATAGCCGACGCGGAAGGCAATCTGTTCGAACGGCAGCATCGTGGTCTCGATCAGCTCGATCGCACGCTCCATGCGAAGCTGTTGCAGGAACTGAATGGGGGAAAGGCCGGTCGCCGCCGTCACGCGACGGGCGAACGTGCGCGGCGACTGCCTCACGCTTGCCGCCAGATCGTTCACCCCGATCCGGTCCGCCAATCGAGACCTGGCCCAGGCAGCGGCGCGCGCCACCTCTTCGTTTGAGGCGGCCAACAGGCTCAAGGCCATGTAGGGAACCTGGGAGCGGCGCTCGTCCAGAACCATCCGGCGCGCACAGCCTTCAGCGATCTCAGCGCCGGCATAGCGGGCCACGAGCCCCACCATCAGGTCCATCTGGGCCATGGCGGCGCCGGCGGTCGTCAGCCGGCCATCGGTCACGACGAGTTCGGTGGTGTCGAGCGAGACCTTGGGGAACAATTCCTTGAAGGTGGGCGCAAGCCACCAGGCGGTCGTCGCCCTCCGGCCGTCAAGAAGACCCGAACTCGCGAGCAGCAGGGTCCCGGTGCAGGAACTGGCGATATGCGCACCGGCGTGAAACGCGGCCTGGATCGCTTGTCGCCCTTCAATGGCGTCCGGCTCAGCCAGTCGATCGGAGTAGTTCTCGGCCTTGGACAGGCCCTGGGCCGGCAGGATGAAGAGGTCCGGCTCGTCATGGGTGGCTTCAGGAAAGGCCAGGAACGGGCGGAACAGGGCCGCTCCTTCACCCTGGATCTTGACGTGAAACGGGGAGGGGCGCCCGAGGGAGTGGGACACCCGATTGGCCATCGCCAGAACGTCAATGGTGATGGCTACGCTTGAGGCCAGCGGCGCGCTCAAGGTGAAGATGGTGGTCGACGGCATGTCTCATCGTCCTCGCTTGGTGTCCAATCCGCCACTGGCGGTGACGCAACCGCCGCATCCAGGATGGCTCTTTCCAAACTGCCCAGAAGCCTCGCGTGCATGAACGGACCGGCCTTCGTCGCTTGCGATCAACCGAACCGGTTCATCGCAACGCCCGCCGCGGGAGGGCCCTGGACGGCCACTCACTGCCATGGAGGAGCGCCCGCTGGATTGCTGGCCCACATCGCCGAGGCGCACGGGGCGGACACTCCGATGTCGACGGCGCGCTTCACCGCCGACTTCCTTAGACCCACGCCGATCGGCCCCGAGCTGGAGGTCCGCACAAAGGTCGTCCGAAATGGCAGGCAAACTCGCGCAATCGAGCTCGAGCTGATCACGAACGACCAGACTCTGGTTCGCGCCAGCGCCCTCATGGTTCGCCAACTCGAGGGCCGCGAGACGCCAGGCGGGATCGACCGCCAACCGCCCTCCGACGGCCGGCACCGGGCGATGCCTGGCGGGTTCTCCGAACAGTTCAGCATCGTGCCTTGCATCGGAGGCTTTGGGCATTTGGGGCCGGCCCAGGTCTGGTTCCGGATGGAGAGCCCGTTGATTGACCAACAGCTGCCGAACGCCGTCGCCAGAGCGGTTGCGTCGGCGGATTTCGCGAGCGGCATCGCGGCCGACCTGTCCTTCCGCGACTGGACCTATCCGTCGCTCGATCTGTCGATAGGCTTTCTTCGGCCGCCCGAGGCAGGATGGATCCTGCTGCAATCGCACTGGTTGCCTCATGCTGGCGGACGCACCGTGTGCGTGACGGTGCTGGGCGACTGCATCGGACCGTTCGCCCACGCGACCCAGACTGTCATGATCAATGCGCGATCCGGCCAAACGCAGGCCCCGCCGTCCCTGGGCGTGTAACACCATCCCGTCTCGGTGCGGACTGCTCCGGCCGGCGCCCCGTGCCGAGCTGCTCGGAAGCCCCGCCGGCGATGAGTGTGTCAGTCATTCTCGTCCTCTACGACCACGCAAGGCCGCCGAATCGATCTCCCCCGGCGATCTCCCGGAACGGCGCCAGCAGGGTCGCGCCACACTGGCCGCGAGCCAAGAGGCGAAAACCCGCTCTTTCGAGGCTATCTCGCCAATCCGCTCCCGTCGAACCGAAATCCCCTTCGGCGGCACGGATGGGCCGATCTCCCGCAGGTTCAGCGGTCGGAGCGGGCCCGTCTCACACCACCGCCACGGCCGGGCGTGGCTTCTTCGCGGCGTCCGTTATCCCGAAACACAGGGCGGCGGCGCACAGGCCGAGCAGGAAGGTGGCCGTCCAGATCAACACGTATGAGCCCGTGAGATCGAAGATGTAGCCACCCGACCAGGCTCCCAGAAACGAGCCCACCTGATGGGCGAAAAAGCAGATGCCGAACAGTGCGCCCAGGTGGCGGACGCCAAACATCCTGGCGACAAGCCCGCTGGTGAGAGGCACGGTCCCCAGCCAGGTCAGGCCCATGACAGAGGCGAAGACGAGGACGGAACCCTCGGACTTCGGAAGCATGGAAAAGGACAGGATCGAGACGCTGCGCAGCAGATAAAGCCAGCCAAGAATTTGCTGCTGCGGAAAACGGGACCCCAGCCATCCGCAAGCCCAACTTCCAGCAATGTTGAAGAGACCGATCAGCGCCAACGCGGCGCCGGCCGATCTGGCCGGGACGTGGCAGAGCGCCAGGTATGACGGAAGGTGGGTGGCGATGAAGGCCAGCTGGAAGCCGCAGGTGAAGAAGCTGAGCGTCAGTTGAACGAAGCCCCGGTTGCCGAGAGCTTCTCTCGAGACCCTGCCAAGCGCTCCCTTTTCCCGGGGGTTCGGCGAGGCCGGTTCGGCAGGGCTCCTGAACAACAGGTAGCCCAGCGGGCCCACGGCGAAGATGCAGGCGGCGAGAAGGAGTAGAGCCCCGCCGATCCCGCCTGCCTCCATGACGCGCTGGACCAGCGGAACGAGTGCGACCTGTCCAACCGACCCTCCGGCGCCAGCAAGGCCCAGCGCCATGCTGCGCTTGTCCGGGGACGCGGCGCTCCCAACTGCCGCAGTCACGACCCCGAAAGAGGAGCAACTGATTCCGACGCCCACCAGGACACCCATGCCGATTATCAACATCGGCCCGCTCGGCATCAGTGCAGAGAGGGCCAGCCCCAGTCCGTATGTGACGGCTCCAAAGGCTATGACGGGGCCGGGCCCGAAATGGTCGCTCGCGGCGCCGGCGGCCGGCTGGGCGAAGCCCCAGACCAGATTGTGCAGGGCGATCGCGAACGCCACTTCGGTGACGGGAAGTCCCCGGACGCTCGAGAACGGTTCGACGAAGAGCCCGAACGTCTGGCGAGCTCCCGCCGCGGCGCTCACGATGATGCTGCCGAAGAGAATGCTGCGGACGAGGGGATCCCGCATCCAGCGGCCGACGGAAGGATGCGGGATCAATGCCGCCCGCCTCCGCGCCGACGAACTTCAGCCGATCTATGATCAGGCGACGGGCAGGATCGGGAGCGGTCGGCCCCGTCAGTCCTTTCCCCGGGTGGGGCGGCGGAACCATCCCGCGCCAAACCTGCGTTCTGACGGCGATTCATCGGGCACTCCATCACTCGCGATGATCGTGCGACGCACGAACTGTGGGCCCCAGTGTCAAATTCGACATTGGTCGGGTCGATTTCGCCAAGAAGGGGCGCGGGCTCATCGACCGCCGCCTCATCGGTATGGAGCCCACTTCGCCGGCGGCCCTGCCGTTCGGCGAACGGCGCCCGGATTTTGTCCGCCGCGCCTCCTGTGAAGGCAGGCCCGAACGCCGACCATGCGGGCAATCAGATCGGCTCTCAGCGGTCGGTCATAGCCAGGACGTGGAGCGTTTTCCGTGCGCCAATGGACCGTCGATTCATTCACGCCGACTTTGTTCGGGGGGAATCCCGCCTGCGTGGTCGAGCCCCTGCCCAAGTGGCCCGCCGATGGGCTGATGCAATCGATCGCACAGGAAAACAATGCAGGCGCGACGGCCTTTCTGGTCGGCGCGCCGGGGGGGCGTTCATTCGGCTTGCGGTGGTTCACCCCCAGCGTCGAGGTGCCTCTGTGCGGGCACGCCACCCTGGCGGCGGCCCATGTTCTGTTCACCGAGTTCCGGTCAACGTCCTCCAGGGTGAATTTCGAGACCCGTTCGGGTTCCTTGTCCGTGGGGCAGATCGAAGGCGGCTATGAGCTCTCCTTGCCCCTCCAACACGCCAGGCGCATTCCAGCGCCGCCGGGACTGGCCGGCGCGCTTGGCGTAGAGCCGCTGGAGGTCTGGACTGGCGCCTACCTCGTCGCCTTGCTGGCCACGGCCGATGAGGTCAGGGCCCTGAGCCCCGATCTGGAAGCCCTTCGCGACATCTCTCTGTCCCTCGGCGGGCAGGGTAACGTCGGAGTGGCCGCGCTTGACGCTCCGGGGTCGTCGCACCAGGTCGTCGACCGCTTCTTCGCACCGGGCTACGGCATCCCCGAGGATCCGGCGACGGGATCGTTTCACGGCCTCCTGACCCCGATTGTGGCGCCACGACTGGCGACGCCTTCCGTGCGCTTCGCCCAGGCCTATCCGGGCCGCGGCGCAGAGTTGTCGGGGTGGGTGCGAGGCGACCGCGTGATGCTCAGCGGGAAGGCGGTCACCTATTCTGAGAGCTGCCTGCGCCTCCCGGTCGAGGGGTGATCGGGGACACAGAGCGTCTCCGCGCCGCCGCCCCTCGACCCTTGCGGAGGTTCAGGGCAACCGCTTTCCGGCCCGCCGCAGGCAGAGCCCCGCGCAGGCCGGCGATGCGGCTAACGTATCGACATCTATGCTGAGGGCCGGTGGCGGAGAGGGTGGGATTCGAACCCACGGTACCCGTAAAGGCACGCCGCATTTCGAGTGCGGTACATTCGACCACTCTGCCACCTCTCCGCGGGGCCGTAGTACGCTTGGTCGAGCGAGCGGCTTCTCTAATGGCGCGCGGGCCGGGCCGCAAGCCCTTGCGGACGCCGGAGAGCGGTTCATGTCGACGGTCGGTCCGCCGGCGCTTTCCTCAGCGCTGGGCGGGGAGGGGCAGGCCCAGGGCGTCGGCGGCCGACAGGTCGCCGCCGACGGTGCGGAACAGCTCCGCCGGGCGCCCGCCGGTGGCCGCCGACAGTCGGCCGGTCGGCTCCACCAGGCCGGTGCGCTCCACCCCGCGACGGAAATTCTGCTTGTGCAGCGACAGGCCCGCGACGGCCTCGGCCGCGGCCTGCAGTTCCGACAGGGTGAAGGTCGGCGGCATCAGGTCGAACAGCACCGGCCGGTATTTGAGCTTGCTGCGCAGCCGCCCCAGGCCGGTGGCGAGGATGCGGCGGTGGTCGGAGGCCATGACGCGGCCGGGCGCACCCGGCGGAACGGGCTGGTCGCGGTCGCGGGCCGCCTCGGCGACCAGGCCCGCCTCATAGAGGAGTTCGTAGCGCTCCAGCACCCGGCCCTCGTTCCAGCGGTGCGGCGGCGCGGGGGCGAACAGCGCATCGACGCGGGCCTGCCGCCGCGGATCGCCGGCGGCCCAGGCCGTCAGCCCGTCCAGCAACGGCGCGAGGCAGGCGGCGGCGCCGTCGCGGCGGTCCTCCCACGGGAAGATGTCCAGCACGGGCGTCCAGCGCGCCTCGGCCAGCGGTGCGTCGGCGGCGTCGGCGGTCAGGGCCAGATAGCCCACGGACACCTCCCGCCGCCGCTCGGGTCCGGGCGTCGCCCGCGGGCTGTCCCGGCCGAGGTCGCCGAAGGTGTAGAGCTGTTCGACGAAGCCGAGACGAAAGCCGGTCTGCGCCGTCACGAAGGCGCGCAGGGCCAGTTCGAAGGTGCGGTCGCGGGCGGGATCGAACGGCCCGAACGGGAGGGCCAGGGCGCCGTCGTCGCCGGGGGTGGTAAGGACGCAGGCCTTGCGGTCGCGCAGGGCGATGACCACCGCCGAGAGACCGATGCGCACGCCCTGTTCCGCCGGCAGCCCCATGGCTATTCCGTGTGCCAGGCGTCGGGGGCGGGCACCAGGCCGACGGCCTCGGCGAGGACGCGGTAACGCTCGAGGTAGCGTTGCTGGGCGATCGGGGCGGGCAGGGGATCGATGGTCAGGTCGTAACCCGCTGGCGGCTTGCCGAAGAAGCCCAGCGCCTCGGGCCGGGTGAAGCCGGCCAGCTGTGTCGCCTCGAAGAAGGCGCAGGCCTTGTCGGCCTCCTTGATCAGCTTCTTGATCTCCAGCGGCGTCTTCGCGGGCAGGCCGAAGCGGATGTGGATGGCGTGCTCCAGCCGCGCCTCGAAATCCTTGTAGCTGACCCCCAGCGCCGCCTTGAACGGTGAGATCATGTCGCCGATGACGTATTCGGACGCGTCGTGGAGCAGCGCGGCCAGGCGCCATTTCGGCTCCAGCCCCGGCCGGATGTGGGCGGCGATCTCCTCCACGACGCAGCTGTGCTGGGCCACCGAGAAGGCGTGCTCGCCGACGGTCTGGCCGTTCCAGCGGGCGACGCGGGCGAGGCCGTGGGCGATGTCCTCGATCTCGATGTCGAAGGGGGACGGATCCAGCAGGTCCAGCCGACGGCCGGACAGCATGCGCTGCCACGCGCGCGGAGCCTTCTTCGACGACGGGGTGCGGGGCGTGGCGGCCAAACGACTATCCTGCTTGCTGGGCAGGTCAGGTGACGCATCCCGCCGCCGCGATCAAGCCTGAGGCGGCTTATTCCCCGACGTTCAGGGCCACCAGATCCTTGGCGTCCTCGAACACGCTGCCGCGGTCGCGGTCGCGCGAGCGCACGGTGGCGACCACGATCGGACCGCCCGCGGGGCCTCGCGCCTCGTAGCCGACCAGCCGCCAGCCGGCCTCGGAAGGGCGGTTGTCGGTCAGGATCCAGCTGGCGCGGGTGGCCCCGCCGCCGGCGCTGGTGCGGATCTCGGCGGCGTCCTGATTGGCCTGGACGCTGACGTTGTCGCCGCCCTCCGAACCCTCGATGTTGACGCTGCCTTCGCCGTCGCTGGCGTCGATATGGAAGCCGCCGATGCGGACGCTGGCCTCGTCGCCCTTGGACTCGATGTGCAGGCCCGGCAGCCGGACCGTGGCGTCGTCGCCCTCGGCCTGGATGTCCACGCCGGGCGCGCTCACCGAGGCGCGGTCGCCGCTCGCCGGCGGATGGGCGGCCTCGGCGTCAGCTGCGGCCGCCGCGCCCTCGGCGCTCGCCGCCCTCAATTGCGCCACCGCCTGAGGCAGGCTGGTCGACAGGCGATCCTCGAACGCCTTCAGCGCGTCGGCCGCGCTCCCCCCGTCCAGCTTGACGAGGTGCAGGCTGACTTCGGCCCCGCGCGGACCGGTGTAGGTGCAGACGGTGCCCTCGGCCGAGGCGGAGCCCTTGCGGGTCAGGGAGCCGATGGTCCGCGGGCACTGCAGCGTCTCGACGACCTTGAGCGCCCCCTTGGCGTCGTTGTCCTCGGTACGGGTCGACGAAATGCGCACGGAGTCGCCGTCGCAGGCCGCGGTGAGGGCCGCGAGGCAAATGACGGGAATCAGAAGGCGACGCGTGGGCATGGTATCGGTCCTTGTCGCCTTCATCCTGCGCTCCAGCCTTCGGGAATCCAGTGAAATCGCGGTAATCGGAGTGACGAAACCTGTTCGCCGGTGTGTTCAGGCGCCTGGCCGGCCGCCCTCGCGGCGGTTCAGGAAGGCCAGCCGCTCGAACAGGTGGACGTCCTGCTCGTTCTTCAGCAGAGCCCCGTGCAGCGGCGGGATCAGCTTGTTCGGCGACGTCTCGCGCAGGGTCTCGGGATCGATGTCGTCTACCAGAAGCAACTTCAGCCAGTCCAGCAACTCGGATGTCGACGGCTTCTTCTTCAGGCCCGGGGTGTCGCGAATCTCATAGAAGGTCTTCAGCGCCTCGGAGACCAGCCGGGGTTTGATGCCGGGGAAATGCACCTCGACGATGGCCCGCATGGTCTCGTCGTCGGGAAAACGGATGTAGTGGAAGAAGCAGCGGCGCAGGAAGGCGTCGGGCAGTTCCTTCTCGTTGTTCGAGGTGATGACGACGATAGGCCGCACCGCGGCGCGGATGGTTTCGCCCGTTTCCTGGACGAAGAACTCCATCCGGTCGAGCTCCTGCAACAGGTCGTTGGGAAACTCGATATCGGCCTTGTCGATCTCGTCGATCAGCAGCACGGGCCGGACCGGGGCGGTGAAGGCCTCCCACAGCTTGCCGGGCTTCAGATAGTTGCGGACGTCGTGAACCCGCGCCTCGCCGAGTTGGCTGTCGCGCAGCCGCGAGACGGCGTCGTATTCGTACAGGCCATTGTGGGCCTTGGTCGTTGACTTGACGTGCCAGGTGATCAGTGGGGCGTCGAGGGCGCGGGCGATCTCATAGGCCAGCACCGTCTTGCCCGTGCCCGGCTCGCCCTTGATCAGCAGCGGCCGCTCGAGGGCCACGGCCGCATTGACGGCGATCTTCAGGTCGTCGGTGGCGATATAGTTCGAGGTGCCCTCGAACCGGTCGCTCTGGCGGGTCATGGACGGCTCCGATGCTGACCGGAACGGGTTAGCGAAGGCGGCCCGGGTTAACAACGTTCATATGCCCGTCCGGCCTCCTCGAACCCGGAAAGGATCGGCGCGGCGCCGCGGCCGAGGCGGACAATTTCTGCCGGGCCCCGACCCTCGTCTGGAATATATTCGATAGAAAACAAGCTCCTGCATCGGAGACGCGGCGGCCTGATCCTTGCGTAGCCGCACGCGAACCAGAACCGGTTCTCCGGCCAGAAGGCCGTTCCCCACCCGACCAGAATGGAAGGACAGCCGATGGTTATGTCGGTCAACACCAACGTGGGCGCGATGATCGCGCTCCAGAACCTGAACGCGACCAACGCCCAGCTGGCGACGACGCAGAGCCGGATCAACACCGGCAAGTCTGTCGCCAACGCCAAGGACAACGGGGCCATCTGGGCTATCGCCCAGGGTCAACGTGCCGAAATCGGGGCGCTGAATGCGGTGAAACAGTCTCTCGATCGTGGCGTCGCCGCGGTCGATGTGGCGCTGGCGGCGGGCGAGACGGTTTCCGACCTCTTGCTGCAGATGAAGGAGAAGGCACTGGCGGCGACCGACGCGTCGCTCAAGACCTCGGCCCGAGCGGCCCTCAATGAGGACTTCAAGGCTCTGCGCGACCAGATCGCCTCGGTCACCGGCAACGCTGAATTCAACGGGGTCAACCTGCTGAAGACCGGCGCCACCGGGTTCCAGGCCCTGGCCAATGCGCAGGGAACGTCCTCCCTGACGGTTGGCGCGGAAGTGATGGCCTTGGGCAGCACGACGGTATCCGTCGCCACGACCCAGACGATCGACACCCTGACCAAGGCGACGGCCTCGCTTACGGCCGTCAGCAACTCCATCGACGCCGTCTCGGGCGCGCTCGCGCGTCTCGGCACCAAGTCGAAGGCGCTCTCGACCCATATCACGTTCGTCGGCAAGCTGTCGGACGCGCTGGAATCGGGGGTGGGCAACCTGGTCGACGCCGATCTGGCGAAGGAAAGCGCCAAGCTCCAGGCCCTGCAGACGAAGCAGCAGCTGGGGGTTCAGGCGCTGGGCATCGCCAACCAGACTCCGCAGCTCGTCCTGTCGCTGTTCCGCAGCTGACTGTTATCCGGTTCTCGCAGACGCCGGAGGGTTCGCCCTCCGGCGTCTCGTGCGTTTTCAGCCGCCGAAGAGACCAGTCACCCACGACCACGCCTGCGACGGCAGGTCGTGCAGCCAGCCCCAGATCGGGAGCAGATAGGGCGAGACCCAGGTCCAGGCCAGCCAGATGACCAGACCGGCCAGGCAGATCAGGCCGATGGCGCTCCACGCCAGGAGGATGGCAAGGCCGTCCCGCTGCATCAGGCCGAAACCGAAAGCCGAAATGATCAGCGCCGGGATCAGGTTTCCGCCCCAGATCGGCAGGATCAGGATGAAGGCCAGCAGGAAGGTGGCGATCCCGATCAGCACCTCCGACACCTCGCTGGTCATGATTGACAGACGGGGCCTGGACAGTCGTTCCATCTTCCTGAAGCGCGGCAGCACGGTCTTCAGGCCCTCCCGATAGGCGGCCCGCTCGATCCATCGGCGCAGGGCCCATTTCGGCAGCCACAGTTGATCCTGCCGGGTGGCCAACTGCAGCCCCATCAGCAGCAGCGGCGCACCGAGGATGGTCGTCGTGCCTGGAATGATGCCGATGGCGATGTTCATCAGGCCGAAAAACAGCATCAGGGCGCCGAAGCCGCGCTCCCCGAAGGCGTCGACCAGTTCCCCGAGGTACAGCTTCGGGTCCTTCTTGGTCCCGATGTCCACCAGCACCTGCGAAAAGGGCCGTGTGTCGCTCTGATAATCGTAGTCGGGCATGGCGGCTGCGGGGACTCGCGCGACGGGGTTCTTCGATCTAGGCGCGACGGTGACGGGCCGCCACTTAACAAACATCCATCCGGCGTCAGGCGATCCGGCCGATCCAGTCGAAGCCGTGGGTCACCCCGGCGACGATGATGCGCCAGGCGAGGAACAGCACCGCCACCGTCGCCGCTGTCAGCAGCCATCCGATGATGACGGCGAGACCGTCGCGCTGCATCACGCCCAGCGAGAAGAAGCCGACCGCCACCGCCGGGAGCAGATTTCCGCCCCACACCGGCAGGACCAGAACCACCGACAGGAAGACGCAGGCGACACCGATCAGTCCCTGGCCGAATGCGCCGGTCAGGAAGTGCAGGCGCGGCCGGGACAGCCGCTCGGTCAGCCTCAGGCCGCGCCGGAATCGCCCGCTCAGTTTGTGGAATGTCGACCGTCGGACCGCCACCCGCTCGGTCCAGCGGGGAACCCAGAGTTCGTCGCGCCCCCAGGCCAGCTCCATCGACAGCAGCAGCAAGGGGGCGCCGGTCAGGGTCGTGCCCCCCGGCGGCCACGGCATCATGTTGACCAGGGCGAAGACGAACATCACCGGCCCGAAGGCGCGGTCGCCGAACGCCTCGACAACCTCGCCGAGGCACAGTCTCTCGCCGCGCCGCACGCCGAGTCTCTCCACCACCTCCGAAAAGGCGCGGGGCCGGCCCGTCGACGTGTGGATCAGCGTCATGCGGCGACGCTAGCCGGGCGTGCGGCGCCGGTCATCCCGGTTCGCGCGGCGGTATCAGTTCCGCACGTGCTCGGGCTTGCCCTTGCGCTTGGTGTGGGCGAACTCCTCGAGCTGCTTCTCGCTCATCGACTCGACCATCGATCTGGAGGCGCCTTTCAGCTTCGGCTTCGGCGTCTCTCCGCGCTTGGCGGACAGGGCGGCCCCGGCGGCCTTCTGCTGGGCGGCGGATTTGGCGGGCATGGCGATGTCTCCTTTCGCGGACGGGCAACGACCGTGGCTGCGGGCCGGTTCCGGCGCCGCCGTTCTGCGATCCGGCCGGATGTGCTAGGAATCAATCGACGGACGGAGGATCGCCATGCGGATCAATACTCTCGTTTCAGGCCTCGCCATGTCCCTGGCGCTCGCGGCCTGCGGGCAGGGCGGGGACAAGGCGGACGCCGGGAAGTCGCCCGAGGCCAAGGCACGCGCCGAGGCGGGGATGGCCGAGGGACCGACCCCGGGCCTTTGGCGCGTGACCACCCGAATGTCCGGCATGCCGGCGGGCATGGAGGCGCCGACGGTCGAGACCTGCATCCGCGAGGCGAAATTCGAGCCGCCGCAGGGCGCGGCGCCCGGCTCTCCGCGCGTGTCGTGCGAGCAGCAGTCGTTCCGCCGGGAAGGCGACGCCATGGTCGGCCACATGGTCTGCACCACGGCCGAGGGCGTCCGCACCGTCACCGACACGCGCGTCACCGGCGATTTCGCGCGCAACTACACCATGGAGGTGAAGAGCACGATGACCCCGGCGCCGACTCCGTCGATGGCCGAAGTCACCATGGTCATGAACGCCGAACGGCTGGGCGACTGTCCGGCCGCCGGCTCAACCGCCCAGTAGCTCCCGTCCGATCAGGAACCGCCGGATCTCGTTCGTTCCCGCGCCGATGTCGTACAGCTTGGCGTCGCGGACCAGCCGTTCGACCGGCCATTCCTTCGTATAGCCGGCCCCGCCCAGCGCCTGCACGGCCTCCAGCGACACCTTCACCGCGTTCTCGGACGCCAGCAGGATCGCGCCGGCGGCGTCGTAGCGGGTGGTCTTGCCGGCGTCGCACGCCCTGGCCACCGCATAGACGTAGGCGCGGGCCGAGTTCAGGGCCACGTACATGTCGGCGACCTTGGCCTGCATCAGCTGGAAGCTGCCGATCGCCTTGCCGAACTGCTTGCGCTCGCGGACGTAGGGCAGGACCACGTCCAGCGCGGCCTGCATGATCCCCAGCGGTCCCGCCGACAGCACCGCCCGCTCGTAATCCAGGCCGCTCATCAGCACGCCGGCGCCGCCGCCGACCGGGCCCATGACGTTCTCCTCCGGGACCTCGCAGTCCTCGAACACCAGTTCGGCCGTGTCCGAGCCGCGCATGCCCATCTTGTCCAGCTTCTTCGAGACGCTGAATCCCTTCATGCCGCGCTCGATCAGGAAGGCCGTGACCCCGCCGTTGCCTTCGCCGGTGCGGGCGTAGACCACCAGGGTGTCGGCCGAGGGGGCGTTGGTGATCCAGAATTTCGTGCCGTTCAGAACATAGCGGTCGCCGACCTTCCGCGCCTGGGTCCGCATCGACATCACGTCCGAGCCCGAACCGGCCTCGGACATGGCCAGCGAGCCGACGTGCTCGCCCGAGATCAGCTTCGGCAGATATCTGCGCTTCTGCTCTTCGGTGCCCCAGCGGCGGATCTGGTTGACGCACAGGTTGGAGTGGGCGCCGTAGCTCAGGCCGATCGAGGCCGAGGCGCGCGACACCTCCTCCATCGCCACCACATGCTCGAGATAGCCGAGGCCGAGGCCGCCGTAGTCTTCCTCGACGGTGATGCCGTGCAGGCCCAGCTCGCCCATCTCGGGCCACAGCTCGCGCCGGAACTGGTTCTTCTCGTCGATCTCGGCGGCCAGCGGGGCCAGACGGTCGGCAGCCCAGCGGGCGGTGGTCTCGCGGATCATGTCGGCGTTTTCGCCGAGGCCGAATTCCATCGATTGGGGGGCGTTGGGAATGCTCATGAGCGGGGCGTAGCATCGCGCCGCGCGGCTGGCAAAGTCAGTCCCGGCGGCCCCAGCGCACGTAGAGATTCCACGACGACACGCCGACGCAGATCACCCCGATCAGGGCCAGCACCCAGCCGATCACCGTATAGTCGTTCAACGAGGTGTCATCGAACATCGCCTTGCGGAAGGCCGCGGCGGCCGCGGCGCAGGCGGTCAGGCCGGTCACCCCCATGATCAGGAAGGCGCCGGTGACGCTCCAGTCGAAGCGGCGCGGGGCCTCCGGCCCGATCTCGTGGCGCAGCACCGACAGGGCCGGCTCGTCATCGAACAGCACGGTGTCCTCGTCCGGCGCGGCGGATTCGGTCCGCTGCTCCGGATCCCACACAGGCCGGGCGGCCTCGACGAAGTCCGCTTCCGTGGCGGGCGTCAGCACCAGCGGCTCGTCCATCGGCGGGAAGGGCGAGATGCCGGGGGCGGGAGGGACCAGCGGGATCACCGGCTCCGCGGGCCCGGGCGCCGCGGCGGGCTCGACGGCGGCGGCCGGGGGCTCGACGGGCGGAGCCTCGGCGGCCTGGCTGTCCGGCTCAGCATCGACCGCGTCGGGGAGGGCTTCCTGCCCGACCGGGGCTTCTTGCGCGGCCGGGAAACCGGGCAGGGGCCCGATGATCGCGGCGGCGTAGGGCGAATAGCGCTGCAGGTGGATGGTGGTGACCGGCGCCGCGGCCTCGAACGGCGTGGGTTCGAACTTCGGCCCCGGCCCCGTCGCCGGGCCGGTGGATTCCTCCGCCGGGGCCTCCGCCGTGGCGGGAGGAGTCTCTCCCAGCAGGGCGGCGACCGCGGCGACGCGGGCGTCGGCGGGCGCTTCCGCATGATCCTGGTGCGTGACGGGAGCGGCGGGCCCGGCAGGTGCTTCCGCGGGCCCCTCGACCGGAGGCGGCGGCAGCGGCGCGGCCAGCAGGTCGGCCAGGTGCATCGGCGAAGCCGGGTCGGCCACGAACAGGGCTCGCTCGGCGGCGCGGCGGCGCAGCCGGGCGTCCGGCGGCGTCGCTTCGGGCCATCCGATCAGGGCGTCGGCGGCCTCGCCGGCGTGCCCTTCGTTCAACCGTTGCAGCACGTCGGAGGCCAGGAAGCGCTCGACGCCGACCGAGATGGCGAAACTGGCCAGGGCGTCGAACTGGTGCTGGTTCAGGGGCGCGGCCACCCGCTCGTTCAGGGCCTTCACCACCGGCAGCAGGTCGTATTGCAGCAGCAGTTCAGCGTCAGGCTCGCTGACCGTCAGTCCTTCGCGCGCCGAAAGCGTGTGGCCGTAGCCGATGACCCAGCCGCCGTCCTCGTCCCGCACGGCGCGCGGCCGGAAGCCCTCGAAGCTCTTGATGAGGACGATTCCCTCGCGGGAGACCTTCAGATGGCGGGTGATCGCGTCGGACACCGGATTGACCCAAATCGAGACGGAAGCGCTCGCTCAACGCGGGAACCAGCAAACCCCGCGCCGCTCCAGCGAGACTACGTCAGGACGATCGTGGCGAGACCGAGGAAGATCAGGAAACCGAAGAAGTCCGTGGTGGCCGTCACGAACACCGCCGAGGACACCGCCGGGTCGAACTTCAGCTTGGACAGCGTCAGCGGCGTCAGCACGCCGACCGTCGCCGCGACCAGCAGGTTCAGCACCATGGCCGCCGCGATGACCATCCCGATCCGCCAGTCCTCGTCGCGGAACCACAGGGCGGTGGCGATGCCGATAAGCGGCGCCAGCACCAGCCCGTTGGCCAGGCCGACCGCCAGCTCGCGCCAGAAGGTCCGCGGTGCGTTCGAACTGTTCAGCTCGCGCGTCGCCAGCGCCCGCACCGTCACCGTCAGCGCCTGCGTCCCCGCATTGCCGCCGATGGCCGAGACGATCGGCATCAGGATCGCCAGGGCGACGATCTGCTGGATCGTCCCCTCGAACCAGCCGATGACGCTGGCCCCCAGCACGGCGGTGGCCAGATTGATGGCCAGCCACGGCACGCGGCCGCGCACGATCTCCGACACCGACGAGCCGCGATCCTCGTCCGAGACGCCGGCGAGGCGGAGGATGTCCTCGCGGTTCTCCTCCTGAATGATGTTGACGATGTCGTCGACGGTGATCTGGCCGACCAGTCGCCCGGCCGCGTCCGTCACCGGCGCCGAGATCAGGTGGTATTTCTCAAAGATGTAGGCGACCTCTTCCTGGTCCTGGTCGACGGTGATTTCGTTGACCGGGTCCATGATATCGATCAGCGGCGTCGGGCGCGGCGCGCGCAGCAGGCGGCTGATGGCCACCCCGCCGATCGGCTTGTTCAGCGGATCGACCACATAGATGTCGAAGAACAGCTCGGGCAGCTCCTCGCCCTGCTTGCGGATGTGGTCGATGGTGTCGCCGACGTTCCAGAACGACGGCGCGGCCATGACCTCACGCTGCATCAGGCGGCCGGCGGAATCCTCGGCATAGCCCAGCGAGCTTTCGATGGCGGCCCGGTCGACCTCGGGCATGGCCGCCAGCACCTTCTCGCGCTGGTCGTCCTCCAGATCCTCGACCACGGCGGCGGCGTCGTCCGAGTCGAGCTCCTGCAGCGCCTCGGCGAGGGTCAGGTGCGGCACCCGCTCCAGGACCTCCTCGCGGATGCCGTCGTCCAGTTCGGGCAGGGTGTCGGCGAGCAGGTCGGCCGGCAGCCACAGCACCACCACGGCGCGGTGCTCGGACGTCAGGAAGCCCATCAGGTCGGCGACGTCGGCCGGGTGCAGATCTTCCAGCAGCGAGCGCAGTTTCAGCCCGTCGCCGGCGTCCGACGCATCAACGACCTTTTCGACGAAGCCCGGCGTCAGGACATAGTCCTCGTCCAGGGCCACGTGTTCGGTTTCATCGTCCTGGACAGGAGGCAGGGGGGCGGTTGCGGTGTTGCTCACGCTTGGCCCTCCCTGTTTTCAGATCAGCTTTCCGCCGATGTTTCGCCCTGTCAATTTCAGATGGTGCGGTCGAGAAGACTCGAACTTCCACTCCGGTTAGGGAACAGCGACCTCAACGCTGCGCGTCTACCAATTCCGCCACGACCGCTCGCATCGGAGGGGGGCTGATAGCGGAGAGCGGGGCGGAAGGGAAGGGGGGAAAGGCAGTAGGGAGTAGGCAGTAGGCAGTAGGGTAAGCAAGGTCGCCCTAGCGCCCCGGGTGGTCCCGGAGTTTCCCGATGAGCGCCTTCAGCATTCGCCCGATTTCCTCTGATTGTTCAAGGATCGGCTGGATGGAGCCGGCGCCCGCTGTTCCGACCCGTTCCGCAAGCAGGAGATGGGTTTCAAGCTCCTTGAGAGAGCCCTGTGCGATGCGGAGGAAGTTGATGTAGGCCTGCTTTGAAGCCCGGCCGTATCCCTCGGCAATGTTGGCGGGAATTGAGACTGCGGCGCGACGACTCTGCGAGGTCAGGCCGAACAGTTCGTCGCGAGGATATTCCCGCGTCAGCTGGTAGGTCGCCGCCGCCACGTCCATGGCGCGCTGCCAGACGATCAGATCACGATAGCTCTGAACTCCGGACAATCCGCTTCCTTCCACGGAACGCGCTGTACCCTACTGCCTACTGCCTACTGCCTGTTGCCTGTTGCCTGTTGCCTGTTGCCTGATCCCTCGCCTCAGGCCGCCCCCGCCATGAAGTCATACACATCCGCCGCCCGGGTCACCGTGATCGCGATCCTGTCCTCGCGGATCTCGATCTCGCCGCGCGCCACCGGATGGTTGTTGGCCAGGATCCAGACCTCGTCGTGTTCCGAGGCGTCGAGCGGAATCACCGCCCCGCGGCCCATCCGCAGCAGCTGGCTCATCGGCAGAACAGAGCGTCCCAGGACGACCGAAATCTCTACGTCTACGGCTTCGATCTGGCTCACGGGGTACTCTGACGCTGACTGGGACTGGACGGGCGGTTGTTGCATGGCGCTCCCGATCCCCACATTGAGGGCGACATGCTTTCCCAGTCCTTAAGCCCGGCCGTATCGAAACTGCTCCGCGAGGACGGGGTCCCTGTCGAATGGGCGGTCTCGCCCGGCTATGTCGACTACCCCGTTGCGGTCGAGGCCATGGAGGCCCGCGCGGCGGCCATCGCGGCCGGCGAGGCGCCCGAACTGGTCTGGCTGCTGGAGCATCCGCCGCTCTACACGGCGGGGGTCTCGTCGAAGGACGAGGACCTGCTCGACGCCGGCCGCTTCCCGGTCCACCGCACTGGCCGCGGCGGTCAGTTCACCTATCATGGGCCGGGCCAGCGCGTGGCCTATGTGATGCTGGACCTGAACCGGCGCGGCAAGGACGTGCGCGCCTTCGTGCGCGGGCTGGAGCAGTGGATCATCGGCGCCCTGGGGGAGTTCGGCGTCGCCGCCGACGTGCGCGACGGCCGGGTCGGGGTCTGGGTCGAACGCAAGGGACCGGGCTGGAGCCGCGAGGACAAGATCGCCGCCATCGGGGTCAAGGTCCGCAAATGGGTCAGCTTCCACGGCATCAGCCTGAACGTGGAGCCCGACCTGACCCATTTCGCAGGCATCGTGCCGTGCGGCATCCAGGAGCACGGCGTCACCAGCCTGGTCGACCTCGGCGTTCCCGCCACGATGGACGAGGCGGACGAGGCGCTGAGAGCCAGCTTCCGGCAAGTGTTCGGGCCTGTGGTCCGCAAGCCATGAGGCCGTTGTTAACCTGGCCGTGAAAGCCTGAGGGGCCGACCACCAGTAGGAGTCCCGGCCCGATGCCATCCCTCGCCACAGCCTCCCGCCCGGATGTTGATGCGCAGGACGTCTTTGGCGCCTTTTTCGAAGTGTCGCTTGATCTGCTGGTCGTTCGCGAGCTGGACGGGCGGGTGGTCCGCGCCAGTCCTTCGTGGGAAACGGTGCTCGGTCACTCCCCCGCGGAGATGGAGGGTCTGCCGCTGTTGCGGCTGCTCCATCCCGACGACCGCGCGGCCACGCTCGGCAGCGTCGCCGAGGTGGAGAACCGCGGTCCGCACGACCCCGTCGTCGGCTTTATCAACCGCTATCTCCACAGGGACGGCGGCTTCCGCACCCTGGAGTGGCGGGCGCGGCGGGTGGGAAACCGCGTCTACGGCCTGGCCCGCGACGTCACCGACCGGATCGCCGCCGAACGCGAACTGATCGAGGCCAAGGCCGCCGCCGAGGCCGCCAACCAGGCCAAGACCGACTTCCTCGCCAATATGAGCCACGAAATCCGAACGCCCCTGAACGGGGTGATCGGTCTGGTCGAGGCTCTGGGCCAGAGCGACATGAAGCCCGAACAGCGCGAACTGGTCGACCTGATCGCCCAGTCCGGCGCCACGCTCGAACGGCTGGTGTCCGATATTCTGGACGTATCCAAGATCGAGGCCGGCCATCTGGAGGTGTCCATCGGCGCGATGGACCTCGAAAGTGAACTGGACGGCCTGATCGCCACGTCGCGCCTCAAGGCAGAGGCCAAGGGGCTGGCGTTCCATGTCGCGCGGGGTCCGGGCGCCCGGGGCGAATTCCTGGGTGACGCCACGCGCATCAGACAGGTCCTGACGAACCTGTTGTCCAATGCGGTGAAATTCACGCCCAAGGGCGAGGTCTCGGTCGCGATCGAGGTGTTCGACGATACGCCCTCGCCCGGCATCGCCCTGCTGAAGTTGACCGTCAGCGACACCGGGGTGGGCTTCGACGCGGCCTTCGCCGACAGCCTGTTCCAGAGATTCAGCCAGGCGGACGCCACCATCACCCGCCGTTTCGGCGGCACGGGCCTGGGCCTGTCCATCTGCAAATCGCTGATCGAGATGATGGGGGGGTCGATCACGGCGCGGTCCCGGCCCGGCGCCGGCAGCAGTTTCGAGGTCGAACTGCCCATGTCGCGCACCGCGTCGCTCGACGCCTATGACGCCCGTCGCGCCGCCCGTGCTGTGACGACGCCGCGGCCGCAGCCCTCGGCCACGCTCGATCAACCGCTACGGGTTCTGCTGGCGGATGATCATCCGACCAACCAGCGCGTCGTTCAGATCATCCTCGGCTCGCAGGGGGCGGAGGTGCTGACGGTCGACGATGGCGCGGAGGCGGTGGCGGCCTTCGAGACGGGCGAGTTCGACATCGTCCTGATGGATATGCAGATGCCCGTCATGGACGGACTGGCGGCGACGAGGGCGATCCGGGCCCACGAGCGGACGCGTCCGGGACGCAGGCGGACCCCGGTGGTGATGCTGAGCGCCAACGCCATGGCCCACCACCGCGAGGGCGCGATCGACGCCGGCGCCGACATGCACCTGGCCAAGCCTGTCACCGCTGCCTCCCTGCTGGCCGGGATCGCGGCCGTCACGGGCTGACGATTCCGCCGCTCGGACGAAGACGCCCCGCCGATGTGGGCCGGCGAGGCGTCGTTCGCTGCGTTGCGGGATCAGCGCGGCCGCGCCGAGCCGCTCGCGCTGGCGCCGGCGCTGACCGAGGCGCCGTTGCGGTTGGCCGAGGCCGAACCGTCGGCCGAGGCCCCGGCGTCGAGGCGGCGTTCACGGCGCGAGCGGCGGTCGCGGCGGTCGTCGCGGCGGGCTTCGGAGGCCGCGGCGGCCGAGCCCGATCCGGAGGCGTCGCGGGCGACGGCTCCCTGGCCGATCTGGCCGGAGCCGTCCAGCATGCCGGACGCCGAACCGCCCAGCGAACCCGCCGTCCCTTGGGCCGAGCCATAGGCGTTGGCGGCGGCGCCGGCGGTGGTTCCGTACGCCTGGCCGGCGACGGCCTCGCCCCGGGCGCGGGCCCGTTCGGCCGTCGCGGCGGCGCGGGCGCGGGCCCGTTCGGCGCGCCGTTCGGCCCGCTGGCGCAGGCGGTCTGCGCGGGCGGTGGTCTCGCCCAGACGGTCGCGGGCGAAGGAATCGTCCACCGTGCCGGTCACATTGCCGGTGAGGTTGCCGCCGAGCTGACCGCCCAGCGGGCCGGCCTGGCCGCCAAGTCCGCCTCCCAGTCCGCCCCCCAGCCCGCCCGAGCCGCCCAGCACCTGGGCGTTCGCGGCGCCGGCGAGGGCCACGGTGAAGACTGCGGTGGTCATCAGCATCAGGGTCTTGCGCATCTCGTCTCTCCTGCAGTGAGCCGGGCGGAAAGATCCGCCCTCGCAGGGTCCAACGACGGGGGTCCGGCGATCCATCCGGCGTCGCCGGAAAAATTCGCGCGGGCAGATCAGCGCGACAGCCGTCCCCTGGCCGACACGGCGGCGGGATCGACGCGCAGGCCGGCGGCGACGAGGCCCCGGCCGTAGATCGGGTCCGGCCCCCGGGCGCCGAGATCGCGCGCCTCGGCCGCGAGCGCCTGGACGGGGTCGCCCCGGCCCTGCCGGCGGGCCAGCAGCCCGGCCACCAGGGGCGCGGCGAACGAGGCTCCGCGCACACTGACATAGCCCTGGCCCGGGCCGGCGGCGGCCATGTCGGCGCCGGGGGCGGCGAAGTCGACCTGCGGGCCCCGGGCGGCCTCGGGCAGGACCCGGCCGCGGGCGTTGACGGCGGTGACGCCGACCACCCCGGGATAGCTGGCCGGATAGAGGGGCGGGGCGGCGGGACCGTCATTGCCCGCCGCCGCGACGATGATCACGCCGCGCCCCGTCGCCCGCCGGACCGCGGCCTCGACGAGGGCGTTGCGCGGCCCGACCAGGCTGACGTTGACCACCGGCACCTCGTTCTGGACCATCCACGCCAGAGCCTGGGCGACGCCGGTGGACGAGCCGCCCGCCGGCGATCCGCCATAGACGTCGGCGACGAACAGGGTCGCCCCCGGCGCCGCGCCGGAGAAGGCGCCGGCCCGCCCCGCCAGCAGCGAGGCCACCGCCGTGCCGTGGCCGCCGGGCCGCTCCGCGCCCGCGAAGCCGCGCTGACGCACCGTGGCCCCGGCCAGCGCCGGATGGCCGGCGTCGACGCCGGTGTCGATCAGCCCCAGCCGCGCTCCGCCGCCCTGGGCGGTTGTGGGCAAGGCAATGGCTGGAGACGGCGCCGGCGCCGCCGCCAGCGCGCCGGCCGGGCTGTGGACATGGTTGAACTCGTACGCGCCCTCCGGATCGAGGCGGCGCAGCCGCTCCACGGCCCGGCGCAGCGACAGGCCGCGCGGCGGGGCCAGCACCAGGACGGCGATATCCAGCCCCTCGAGGCTTTCCTCGCGCACGACGGAGAAACCGGCGTCCAGCGCCGCCCGGCGCCCGGCCGGCGACGGATCGACGGCGACGATCTCGGCCCGCACAACCGGCCAGCCGTTCGGATCGGCCTCCAGGGCCCCGTCGGAGTTCCGGATGAGGTCGCGCAGCCGCGACGGCGCCTGCAGGGTCCTGTCGACACGGCCGCGCAGGTCGTCCTGGAGCCGGTCGGGGTCGACGGGCAGCCGCTCCGGCAGGCCGCCCGGGAGGGACGGCAGGCCGGGCATGCCGCCCGGCAGCCCGATCTGCGCACGCGCCGGCGCGGCGGCCGCCATGAGCGCCAGTCCCGCCAGGGCGCAGGCCGACAGAATGCGTAGCGACACCGGCTTGCTCCGTTCCGACATTTCATCAAAGGCCATTGGCGTCGGCGCGACAATGGAGAAAGGTCCGGGGATGAAACGCCTGGGCCCGGACGTTTCATCCAGATGACCGGAGTAAACGCTTGGATGGGTTTCAGACGGAGCTGGTGGCGCTTCTGCCGAGGCTGCGCCGTTTCGCGCGCGCCGTCTGCCGCTCCGACGCCGACGCCCAGGACCTGGTGCAGGCCACGGTGGAGCGGGCCCTGGCGAAGCGCGGCGGCTACCGCCCGGGCACGCGGCTGGACAGCTGGGCCTTCACCATCATGAGGCGGATCCACATCGATCAGGGGCGGGCGAAGACCCGCTGGGGCCGGGTGGTGACGCCGGAGGACGAGATGACTCCGAATGTCGCGGACGGCGGCCAGGCCGACGAAGGCCTGCGCGCCGACGCCCTGGCGGTGCGCGAGGCGCTGCACCGGCTGCCGCGGGACCAACGGCTGGCGGTGGCGCTGGTGCTGGTCGACGGCCTGTCCTACGCCGAGGCGGCCCAGGTGATGAGGGTGCCCGCCGGCACCCTGACCAGCCGCCTCGTGCGCGGCCGCCAGACCCTGATCCAGACCCTGACCGAACAGGGAGTGAGCGCATGACCGACCGCTATGACGACGAGACGCTGAAGCGGCTGGCCCGGGAGGCCTTCCCCGTCGCACCCGACCCACGGGACGCCGAACTGGCGCGGCTGATCATGAACAGCCCGGCGCAGACCGGGTCGCCGTTCCAGGTCTGGACGGCGCAGGCGGCGGACGCCCTGCGCGAGGCCTTCGCGCCGCGCCAGGCGCCGGTCTGGGGCGCGCTCGCCGCCGCCTGTTTCGTGCTGGGCCTGGCCGTCGGCTGGCTGGGGCAGGACCGCACTCCGGACCGATTCGCCGTCGCGGCGGACGGCGCCATCGCCGATGCGGCGCTGGTGCGGGTCTTGGACCACGGCCTGGCGGCGGATGGTTCCGACGACGCGGGCCGGGCCGTGGGGCTGACGTTCCGCGACGCCGACGGCCGCTGGTGCCGCACCTTCCAGGCGGGCGAGGCGGGGGTCGCCGGCCTGGCCTGCCGCACAGGCGACGACTGGCGTATGCAGGTGCTGGCGCCCTTCCAGGCGTCGGGCGCCGAAGTCCGCACGGCGGGCGCCGACACGCCGCCGGCGGTGCTGGCCGCCGTCGACGCCCTGATCGCCGGCGAGACGCTCGACGCCGCGGCTGAGGTCCAGGCCCGGGACGGCGGCTGGCGCTGACGGACGGCGGCTGAAGCAGGCGGGATGAATCAGGCGGGGCCGTTCGTTGGACGCGCCATGGACGAGGAAACCCTGCGCAGCCGCGCCGAGCTCTGGCGCCGCCGCGCCGCCCAGACCCTGGACTCGCGCGAGCGCGCGGCCAGTGCGGAGCTGGCCGATCAATACGAGGCCCTGCTGGTCCACCTGCTTGAAAGCCGCGACCGGCGGGCCAGAGCGGACTGAACGGAAACGGCCGCCCGGGGAGGCGGGCGGCCGCTGCGCAGGTCCTAGCTCAGGACGACGATAGCCACGCGCCGGTTCTGGGCACGGCCCTCGGGCGTCTCGTTGGGGGCCACCGGGGACTCCTCGCCGTAGGAGATGGTCGCCATCCGGTTCAGGGCGATGCCGTCGCGGCTGAGGAAGCGGCGCACCGCCTCGGCCCGGGCCGCGCCGAGACGCTCATTGTACTCGGCGTCGCCGGTGGCGTCGGTATGTCCCTGGATTTCCAGGTAGACGTTGCGGTTCTCGGCCTTGAGCCGCTGCACCAGCTCTGACAGCCGGGCCTCGGCCTCGGGCGAGAGGGCGTCCTCGTCGACCGGGAATTTCATCGAGTCGTCGGCCAGCACCACCTCGTAGAGGAATTTGCCTTCCGCGAGTTTGTGGGCCGCGTTGGCGCGGGCCAGGGCCTCGCCGGCGGTGCCCTCGACCTCGGTGACGCGGGTGTCGACCACGGCGATGTTGTCCCGGACGAAGCGATGGCTGGCGCACCCGCTGGCGGCCAGTCCGAGGGCGAGCACCGCGCCGGTCAGGGCGGCGGTCCTGTATGTCGATCGTTTCAAGGTGAGTCTCCTGAGTGCGGGTTCGCCAGTCCCGTTTAATCCCCGAAAGCTCAGCTAGCTGAGCGGTCACGGCGGAGTGATGACCCGACCGGGGCGAGATCATGTCAGCTTGACCATAAGCAGCGCCGCAGTCGGGGCCCGTCGCCACGTTCCTGACGCGAGCAGATGATCTGCAGTGCGAAGCAGAACATCTGCGACTCAACCCGGAAGGCGCATGTCTATAGGGAACGCGGATCGAGGAATGCTGAAATCCCGGGGTCGGAGACGGCGCTGGCTGCTCGCCGCGGGCGGCAGCATCGGCCTGCATCTCGCGCTTCTCGCGGTGATCGTGCTGGTCCGGCCGCCGACCGCGTCCCCGATTCTGTTCGAGCCGGCCGACGAGCCCGTCGAGGTCACCCTGTTCCGCCCGCCGCCACCGCCGCCGCCCCCCGAAGTGCGCGGCGAGGCCCCGGCCGAAGAGGGGGCGGCGGCGCCGCCCGACGCCGCGCCCCCCGCGCCCGAACCGCCGGCGCCGCCAAGCCCGGCCCCGCCGCGGCCCGCGCCCCGCGCCGCCCGGGTCGTCGCGCCGCCGCCACCCGCGGTAGAGCCGCTGCCCGCCGCTGTCGCCGCGCCCGCTCCGGTGTTCGCCAGCCTCGGAGAGGCCCAGTTGGCCGGGGCCGCCACCGCCGGCTCCGGCTCGGGGCAGGGCGCGGGAGCGGGGCAGGGATCCGGACAGGGCGCCGGCTCGGGCGCCGGTGGCGACGGGGCCGGTTGCGACATGATCCGCCGCCTGCAGGAGGCTCTGCGGGCCGATCCCGAGGTCCGGGCCGCCGTCGCCCAGGCGCACCGGCAAGTCGGCCCCGGCCGCGCCTTGCTCGTCTGGGATGGCGACTGGATCCAGACTCCCGGTCAGGCCGGCAAGGGGCTCGCCGGCGTTCGCCAGGCCATCGCCCTGGAGGTCGCCTTCGCTCCCGAGGCCTGCCGCCGCCAATCGATGCGCGGCCTCGTCCTGATCACCTTCGCGGGCGGTCAGCGCGTCGTGTTCGGAACCGGCAGCTGGCGCTGGTCGCAGATGCTCGGGAGCCGGTGACCTGCGCCCGATCCGACCGCGGCCGGGGTCAGGGTCTGCCGAGCGTCAGTTGAAGGACGTCGGTGCGGCCGGACTGGAAGCCTGCCTCGCAGTAGGCGAGGTAGAACAGCCACAGCCGGCGGAAGCGCTCGTCGAACCGGGGAGACACGCGCCGGATGACGGGCCAGGCCCTCTCGAAGCAGCGGCTCCAGCAGGAGAGGGTGCGGCCGTAGTCCGGGCCAAAGCGGTCGACCTCGCGCCAGTGCAGCCCCGCGGCGGACACGACGGGCGCGAGCTGTCGCTCCGACGGTAGCGTCCCGCCGGGGAAGACGTATTTCTGGATGAAGTCCGTGCGGGCCTCGTAGTCGTCGAACAGGTCGTCGCGGATGGTGATGACCTGCAGGCCCGCGACCCCGCCCGGCTTGAGCACGGACCTGACCTTGCTGAAGTAGGTCGGCCAGTATTCGCGGCCGACGGCCTCGAACATCTCGATGGACGCGACCCTGTCGAACTGTCCCTGCACATCGCGATAATCGACCAGCTCGATTGTCGCCTTCCCGGCCAGTCCGGCCTCGAACAGGCGTCGGCGGGCGAAGTCGTATTGCTCGCGCGAGATGGTGATGCCCGTGACGGTCGCCCCGACCTCGCCGGCGGCGAACTCCGCGAAGCCGCCCCAGCCGCAGCCGATCTCCAGCACGCTGTGACCGGCCTGCAGGCGCATCCGCTGGGCCAGGGCGGCGTACTTGGCCCTCTGCGCCTCGGCCAGTGGCTGCGAGGGACGCTCGAAGCGGGCCGAGGAATAGGTCATCGTCTCGTCCAGCCACGACGCATAGAAGGCGTTACCGAGGTCGTAGTGGGCGTGAATGTTGCGGCGTGACCCGCGGCGGCTGTTCCGGTTCAGCCGGTGGCCCAGCCAGTTGACGGCGTTGACCAGCGGATTGCCGTCGAACAGGCGGCGGATGTGGTCGTAGTTGTTGGCCAGCGCCTCCAGCAGGATGGCGAGATCGGGCGAGTCCCATTCCCCGGCCATATAGCCTTCGGCGAACCCGATATCGCCGCCCCTGAGCACCCGGCCGGCGAACCGGTAGCTGCGGATTTCGAGCACGGCCTCGTGGCCGGCGTGGCGTGCCTCGAGGCGGCGCCGCGTTCCGTCGGGCAGGACCAGGGTCAGGCGCCCCCACGACCAGTTGGAGGACAGCAGTCGCAGGAACAGACTGAAGCCCGGCGGCGGCGGTTCACCGGCCAAGACGGCTGCTCCTCGCTTCAGTCTGGATCGTGAAGGGCTCGGCGGCCGGAGCCGGCGCGGGCCTGAGCCTCACGCCCTTGAGCCAGAGCTTCAGCGCCTCCCAATGGATGGCGGCTACGACCTTGAATGTCAGCAGCGGGATGGCGGCGACCGCGGAAAGGAGGGCGGCGTCGGTCAGCGGCCGCCGGTCGGCGATCATGGCGGCGTTGATCAGCGGGCCGTCGGCGTCGAAGCCGCCGATGCTCAGCTCCAGTCGCTCGCCCGGAACGCGGCCCCGGAATTCGTAGTCCATCTCCATCCCCATGAAGGGCGAGACGTGCAGGGCCTTCGCCGCGCCCTGAGAGATCCGGCCGACGGCCTGATCGGCGGGCGGGACAGGGATCAGATAGGCGTGCCGGACGCCGAAGGTGCTGGTGACCTCGTAGATCATCGCCGCCAGCCGACCATCGGGGTGGTGGCAGTAGAACAGGCTGATGGGGTTGAAGACGTAGCCGAGCACCCGCGGCATGGTCAGCAGCCGGATCGGACCGCCCCCGCTGTCGAGGCCGGCCCGGGCAAGCAGCGCCTCGATCTGCTCGCGGAGCGCGGTTCCGGAGCCGTCGCCGTGGTCTCGATCATGGAAGGACAGCAGGTTGAAGCGGTTGCGCGAGAACAGCTTCAGGCTCCGGTCCAGCCGGTCGATCTCGGACAGGTCGAGCAACAGCCAGAAGACGCGGTACGCCAGCCGGTGCTGGCGAGGCCGCAGCCGCCGGTGCATGACCTCGCCGCGATAGAGGGCTGAGGCCTCGCTCATGCCGCGTCCTCCAGATCCACGGACGGGGCGGGCGCGAGGTGGATGCGGCCGCTCTCGTTCGGAACGGTCCACGGCCGGCGCACGCCGCCCAGTTGCTCGGCGACCGCGAGGCCGGACTGCAGGCCGTCTTCATGGAAGCCGGCCCCGAAATGGGCGCCGCAGAACCAGACGCCACCCTCGCCTTGCAGCCGCCATAGCGACTTCTGGGCCTGCACGGCGGCCGGATCGAAGACCGGATGCTCGAACACCTCGGTGCGGAGCAGGGTGTCGGGCCGCGGCGGCCTTGGCGGGTTGAGAGTGACGAACAGGTCGCGCCCCGGCAGCCCCTGCAGCTGGTTCATCCAGTAGCTGACGCAAAGACCGCCATCGACGCCAATGTAGTTCCATGCCGCCCATGCCCGGCGACGGCGCGGCATCAGGCTGGCGTCGGAATGCAGGACGGTCAGGTTGCGGCTGTAGCGGAAGGCGCCGAGCAGCGCCCGCTCATCCTCCGTCGGCTGGTCCAGCAGCGCCAGCGCCTGATCGGCGTGGGTTCCGATCACGACGTGGTCGAACCGGTCGATCCCGCCGTGGACGTCGCGCACCTCGACACCCTGGGCCAGCCGCCGGACATGGGCGGCCTGCCGCCCCAGCCGCACGCCCTGGCCGAGCGCCCGCGCCAGGGCCGCCACATAGACGCGGCTGCCCCCGGCCACCGTTCGCCAGACGGGCCGGCCGACCAGCTTCAGCAGGCCGTGGTTGTGGCAGAATCGCAGGAAGGACTCCGCCGGATAGTCCATCAGCGTATGCGCCGGCGACGACCAGATCGCCGCCGCCATCGGCAGCAGGTGATCGTCGCGGAACGCCTCGCTGAACCCCTCCCGCTTCAGATAGTCGCCGAGCGTCATATCGGAGCCGCTCAACGCCGCGATCTGCCCCGGCGCGTCGCGGTAGAAGCGCAGCACCTCGCCCAGCATGGTCCAGAACCGGGGGCGGAAGGCGTTGCGCCGCTGGGCGAACAGGGCGGGAGCGGCGTATTCGAACCGGCCCTGGTCCAGCGAGACGGCGAAGGACATGTCGGTCGGTCGGCTCTGCACCCCCACATGGTCGAACAGGGCGATCAGGTTGGGATAGGTCGCCTCGTTGAAGACGATGAAGCCCATGTCGACGGGAACGACGTCGCCGCCGTCGCCCTGCACCTCGACGGTGTGCGAATGCCCGCCCAGACGGTCCTCGCGTTCGTAGACCACCACCTCGTGCTTCCGCGACAGGAGCCAGGCGCACGACAGGGCCGATATGCCGGAGCCCACGACCGCGATACGGAGGCGGCGATCGGCGGCTGGTGACGCGGCGTTGGGGGACATGCAGACTCCGACGGCAAAATCGGCTTCGATACGTCGAGCCTTTGCTGTCGGATGCCGTGATCCGGTTGGATCGCGGCGGCGTATCAGGACCATGTATGGACACGCGGCCGAACTGCAGGCGGAACGGAGCCCGGTGAGCGCGCGCATGGACGAGCATGCCCGGCTGATCCAGGCCGTCGCCCTCTACCGCGACCGCGCGGCCTTCTCGCGGCTGTTCGAATATTTCGCGCCCCGCCTGAAGGCCTATCTGATGCGCGCCGGAGCGCCCGCCGGCGCCGCGGAGGATTTCGCCCAGGACGCCATGCTGACGGTCTGGCGCAAGGCCGACCTGTTCGATCCCTCGCGCGCCGGGGCGGCGACCTGGATCTTCACCATCGCGCGCAACCGCCGGCTCGACGTCCTGCGCCGCGAGGGCCGCGAGTCGGCCCTGCCGGACCTCGACCTGACCCCCGACGAGCCCGAACGCCCCGACGACCTGCTCAGCGAGGCCGAGGAGGCCGCCCGGCTGAACGAGGCGATGCGCCAGCTCTCTCCCGACCAGATGGCGGTGCTGCGTCTCGCCTTCTTCAAAGGCGACGCCCATTCCGAAATCGCCCGCGCGCTCGACCTGCCGCTGGGCACCGTCAAATCACGCATCCGCAAGGCCATGATCAAGCTGAGACTGATACTCGAACCCACCAGGGGGCAGGAATGACCGCCCTGCGTCACACCGTTTCGGACGAGCGTCTGCTCGCCTACGCGGCCGGCGGCCTGAGCCCCCCCGAGGCCGTGGTGGTGGCGGCGCACCTGTCGTTCCGCCCGCGGACGGCCGCCTTCGCGCGCCGGCTGCAGGCCCTCGGCGGCCAGGTCCTGCGCGACCTCGAGCCGGAGCCGATGGGCGATAACGCCCTCGCCGAGGTGCTGGCGCGCACCGAGGTCGACGCCGGCGCGGCGCGGACGCCCCCGCCGCTGAACGACATGCCGCAGCTGCCCGAGCCCCTGCGCCGGCTGCCCCTCGGTCCGTGGCGGTGGATGGGTCCGGGCGTGCGGGTCCGCGACGTGCACGGCCCGCGCGACGGCGCCTGCCGCGTCATCCTGCTGGAGATCCAGCCGGGTCGCACCACCCCCAGGCACACCCATGGCGGCGTCGAGCTGACCTGCGTCCTGACCGGCGCCTATGCGACGGAGACGGAGCGGTTCGAGGTCGGCGATATGGAGGAGGCCGATCACCAGACCCTGCACCAGCCGCGCGTCGTGTCCGACGAGCCCTGCCTGTGCGTCGCCGCCCTGGACGGCCAGATCCTGCTCGACGGCTGGCTCGGCAAGCTGCTGCAGCCGTTCGTGCGGATGTAGGCAGGCATCCGGCCGCCGCCCCGCGTCGTAGGTCTGGCGAACACCGGAGGGCCCATGCCGATCATCCTCGTCTGCGCCGCCTCGATCGCCGCCCTTTCGGCCGCATGGCTGATCGTGCGCCGGACCGGCGACGGCGGCTGGACCGACGTGATCTGGGCCCTCTCGGTCGGGCTGATCGGGGCGGCCGCCGCGCTCTGGCCCGCGCCGGACGCCGCCCCGGCGCGGCAGGGCCTGGCCGCCCTGCTGATCGGCGTCTGGGCGCTCAGGCTCGGCGGCTATCTCGCGGTCAGGACCGCCCGGGCCTCGTCTCCCGACCCTCGCTACGAAGACTTCAGGAAGGCCTGGGGCGGCTGGGGCCTGAAGGCCTGGGGCTTCCTGATGATCCAGGCGGCGACGGTCGTGGTCCTGGTCGTGTCCATCCGGGCGGCGGCGGTCCGGCCCGAGCCAGGCCTCGACTGGCGCGACGGCCTGGCCGCGCTCGTCGTGCTCGCGGCTGTCGCGGGCGAGGCCGTGGCGGATCGCCAGATGGCCGCCTTCCGCGGCGATCCCTCCAACCGGGGCAGGGTCGCCGACACCGGCCTGTGGGCCTGGTCGCGGCACCCCAACTATTTCTTCGAGTGGACGGTCTGGCTGGCCTGGCCGGCGATGGCGTTCGACCCCGGCCACGCCGCCGGCTGGCTGACCCTGCCGGCGCCCGTCCTGATGTGGTGGCTGCTCAATCACGTCAGCGGCGTGCCGATGCTCGAGGCCCAGATGTTGAAGTCCCGTCCGGAGGCCTACCGCCGGTACCAGGCCCGTGTGTCCCGGTTCCTGCCCCTTCCGCCCCGATCCCGATGAACCCGCCGCCGACTGCGGCCTGAAGGAAGACCCCATGCGCTATCTGCTCGCCTACCTCGGTTCCGGCGTCGTCATGGCCGCCCTGGACGCCATCTGGCTGACGACCGTCGGCCCGCGTCTCTACCGCCCCGCCATCGGCGAGCTGCTCGCGCCGCAGCCGGACATGCGCCCCGCGGTCGCCTTCTATCTGATCTATGTCGCGGGCATCGTCGTCCTGGCGGTGACGCCGGCGCTGCGGGAGGTCTCCGCGGTCAAGGCCGCGACCACCGGCGCGGTGCTCGGCCTGATCGCCTACGCCACCTACGACCTCACCAACCAGGCGACGCTGCGGGTGTGGCCGGTGCATGTGACGCTGATCGACATGGCGTGGGGCGCCGTCCTCACGTCCACGGCGTCCCTCGGCGGCTACTGGCTGGCCAGCCGTTTCAGCTGAGGGCCGGGCCTCACCGCCCTTGAGCCTCCATTCCGCTTGCGCCAAGGTCGGCGGTCCGGACACAGGGGCCCCCGATGAAGCACGAACAGACCGCCGACCTTCCGTATCTGCGCAAGGTGGTCGGGGCCTCGATGGCAGGGACGGTGGTCGAGTGGTACGAGTTCTTCCTCTACGGCACCGCCGCCACCCTGGTGTTCGGCCAGCTGTTCTTCCCCGACACCGGCAATGAGCTGGACGGCATCATCGCCGCCTTCGCCACCTATGCGGTGGGCTTCATCGCCCGGCCGCTGGGCGGCATCGTCTTCGGCCACATCGGCGACCGGGTCGGGCGCAAGTCGCTGCTGCAGTTCAGCCTGCTGCTGATCGGGGCGGCGACCTTCCTGATGGGTTGTCTGCCGGGCTTCGACAGCATCGGCTACTGGGCGCCGGCCCTGCTGGTCGGCCTGCGCTTCATCCAGGGCTTCGCCCTGGGCGGCGAGTGGGGCGGGGCGATCCTGCTGGTCACCGAGCACAGCCCCAACCGCTCCAGGGGGTTCTGGGGCAGCTTCCCGCAGGCCGCCGTTCCGTTGGGCAACCTGCTGGCCACTGTGGTGCTGCTCGGTCTCTCCGCCCTGCTGTCGGACGAGGCCTTCACCGCCTGGGGCTGGCGCATCGGCTTCTGGCTCTCGGTCGTGATCATCGCCATCGGCTACTACATCCGCACCCAGGTGACGGACTCGCCGATCTTCGAAAAGGCGCGCGAGGAGACGGAGAAGCGCGCCGAGGCCGGCTATGGCCTGACCGAGGTGTTCCGCCGCCACCCCCGCGGCGTGTTCACCGCCATGGCCCTGAGGTTCGGCGAGAACATCCTCTACTACATGGTCGTGACCTTCTCGATCACCTACCTGCACCACCGGGCGGTCGACACCACCCGCATCCTCGCCCTGCTGTTCCTCGCCCACATCCTGCACGTGGTGGTCATCCCGCTCATCGGCTGGCTGGCGGACCGCGTGGGGCGCAGGCCGGTGTATCTGGCCGGGGCCGCGCTGACGCTGGCCTGGCCTTTCGTGGCCTTTCCGATGTTCGACACCGGCGGGACGGCGATGATCCTCGGGGCCATCATGCTGGGTCTGGCCGTGCACGGCCTGATGTACGCGGCCCAGCCCGCCATCATGACCGAGATGTTCCCGACCCGGATGCGCTACTCCGGCGTCTCGCTCGGCTATCAGGCCACCGCCATCGTCGCGGGCTCGTGGGCCCCGCTCATCGGCACGGCCCTGCTGCGCCAGTACGATTCCTGGGTTCCGATCGCCTGGTACATCCTCGTCGCCGGCGCGGTCAGCCTGGTCGCGGCCCTGGTCATGCGCGAGAGCCGGGGGGCTTCATTGGCCGCCATCGACGCCGAGGACCTGAAGCGGCTCGAGGCCAGGTCCTGATCGCGGACCGGCTCGGCGAGGCCCCGGACCGGAGGGCCTAGGTCGCTTCGGCCACCATGATGTCGACGGCCTGCCGCGGCTCGGCCAGCATGCGGTCGATGGTGGCGGCGAAGGTGTCCAGCCTGAGCGGCTTCACATAGGTATCGTCCGCCCCGAATATCCTGGCCATGCGCAGGAGATCGCCCACGCCGACCCGGCCTCCGGAAGAGATCGCCAGGATGCGGAGGTCCGGATAGAGCTCGCGAGCCTCGATGATCGTCTCGAGCCCGTCCTTGTTGGGCATCAGCATGTCCATGACCACCAGATCGACCGGCATGGACGCAAGGACCCGCAGCGCCTCGTTGCCGTCGGCGGCGCACACCACTGCGTGGTTACCCTCGCGGAGCAGCTCCGATGCGATCATCTGAATTGTCGGGTCGTCGTCGACCACAACGATCACGGCCATCTGGTCCTCCAGGAAGCAGAATAGGCCGGCATCACTACCGAAGCCGGAACAGGAATGATTAACGTCACGCCGCCACCGCCTCGGCGGCGGGAAGCGCCTGGAAGGGCGTCGGCCGCGAATAGAAATAGCCCTGGATCATGTGAACGCCGGCCACCCGCAGGAATTGGGCCTGGGCCTCCGTCTCCACGCCCTCGCAGACGACCTGCATGCCCAGCGATCGGCCGACGGCGATGACCGCGTGGACGATGGCCGCCGAAGCGGTGTCGTCGAGGCAGCGGTCGACGAAGCTCTTGTCGATCTTCAGCGTGGTGAAGCGGAGCTCCCGCAGGGCGTGCAGGCTTGTGTAGCCGGAGCCGAAGTCGTCCAGGGCCACGCCCACGCCCAGCAGGCCGAGCCGCTCCAGGGTCGGCCGGGCGGCGCCGATGTCCAGAATGGCGGTCTCGGTGACCTCGATCTCCAGTCGTTCGCCCGGGTAGCCCACGCGGGCCAGGACGGCTTCCACCCGGTCGGCGAAGTCCGGCTGCTGGAACTCCATCGCCGAGGCGTTGATCGAAACCTTCAGGTCGGGGCGGGCTAGGGCAAGGGTCGTCGCCCGCTCCAGCACGAAGTCCGTCAGATGGCGGACCGAGCCGTCGGCCTCCAGCCGGGGCACGAAATCGGCGGGCGACAGGGACTCGCCCGAGGCTGTCTTCCAGCGGACCAGGGCCTCGGCCTTGCCGGCGAACCGTCCGGACTTGTCCATCATGGGCTGGAAGACGAGGTCGAGCTCGCCGTCGCGGATGGCGTCGAGGATGGCGGGCGCGGACGCGGAGAGGGGCTGGGTCTCCGACGCCGACAGTCCCATCGCCGCCAGGGTGCGCGCGACCAGGTCGGCCAAGCGGTTCACCGCTTCGGGCGGGCATTCGCCGCCGCGGGCCGAAGTTTCCAGCGCGGAGGCCGCTTCGGCCACGGCGCGCGCGCCGAGGCTCAGGCTCATGGATTTCAGGGCGTGGGCGGCTCGCGCCGCGGCGTCCATGTCGCCTGAGGCGGCGGCGTCGCGCAGTTCGCCCAGCCGCAGGGGCGCGTTGTCGGCGTACAGGCCCTCGACGCGGAGCACGAAATCCTGGCGGCCGGACGCGGCCATGCGGTCCAGATCGGCGCGAATGGCGGGGTCGAACAGGTCGTCGGCGGCGGATACGGCCGTACCGGCGGCGGCCGGGGCGGGGGCGGCGGCCACGGCGAAGGCGCCGCAGTGGCGGGAGAGGGCGGCCTCGATGTCGTCCAGGGTGAAGGGCTTGTGGATCACACCGTCCATCCCCGCGTCCAGCCAGGCGTTCGCCGCCGTCCCGATCACGTGCGCGGTCAGGGCCAGGATGGTGGCGCGGTCGCGCCCGCTCTCGGCCTCCTCCCGGCGGATCATCGCGGCGGCCTGGAAGCCGTCGAGCCGCGGCATGGAGCCGTCCATCAGCACGAGGTCGAAGCGCTCGGTCCTCAGCCGCTCGACGGCTTCGAGGCCGTCGTGGGCGAAGGCCGGGTCCACCCCGAACTGGGCCAGCGCCTCGGCCGCCACCTCGCGGTTGACGTCGGAATCGTCCACCACGAGAACCTGCGCGCCGGGGAACCGGGCCCCCTGCGAGCCGGCCTTGCGGTCGGTCCCGGCGGCCGGATCGAGGCCAAGGGACAGGCGGTGAAGGCCCTGCAGCAGCTCGTCGCCGCGGAACGGGCCGGTCAGGAGCCATGACCTCTCAGGGTGGGTCGCAGGGACGATCCGCACTCCGTCGGCGAGATCGGCGACGATCCGCGCGCTGGCCTGCTCCCGCGCGACGACCGGCAAGTGCAGGTCGTCGGCGTACCGCCGAAGGACCGCCACGGTGGACTCCGCCGACCCCTCCAGGCTGATCGACCAGCCGGGTTCGAACACGGGCGGCGCGGGCGCCTCGCCGGCCGGCGGCATCGCGGCCCTGAAGCCGAAGCTGGAGCCTTCGCCCTCGCGGCTCGACAGCACCCAGTCGCCGCCCATGGCGCGAACCAGCCGGTCGCAGATCGCCAGCCCCAGCCCGGTGCCGCCGTGCTTGCGCGTCGTGCTCTGGTCGGCCTGCGCGAAGGCCTCGAACAGGCCCGGCAGCTTGTCGGCGGGAATGCCGGGGCCGGTGTCCACGACGGCGAACTCGACCCGTCCGGACCCGTCGGTCGCTGGCTCCATCGCGATAGTCACGCCGCCCGTCTCGGTGAATTTGATGGCGTTGTTGACCAGATTGCTGATGACCTGGCGCAGGCGCGTCGGGTCGCCCGCGACCGGTCCGATGGCCGGACTGACGTAGACTGCCAGATCGAGTCCCTTCTCGGCGGCGCGCCCCGCGAACAGGCTGGCGACGTCGGCGGCGATCACGCCGAGGTCGATCTCGACGCTCTCCAGGTCCAGCTTGCCGGCCTCGACTTTCGAGAAGTCCAGAATGTCGTTGATGATGCTGATCAGGGACTTGCCCGAGTTGGCGATGACCTCGGCGTAGCGGCGCGGCTTCTCCGGCAGGTCCGAGCGGTTCAGCAGGTCGCTGAGCGCCAGGATGCCGTTCAGCGGCGTGCGGATCTCGTGGCTCATCACGGCCAGGAAGTCGGACTTGGCGGCGTTGGCCGCCTCGGCCGCCGCCTTGGCCTCGGACAGCTGCGCGGTGCGCTCGGCCACGGTCGTCTCCAGGCCGGCGACGTGTTCGGCGATGCGCCGGTCGCGCTCGCGCAGCCCGTGAAGCATGGAGCGGACGCCGTCGGCCAGGTCGCCGACCTCGTCGTCCGTCACCACGTCGGGATCCTCGGAATAGTCCTGGGTGTCGCGCACCTGGTTGGCGAAGGCCGCCAGCCGGACGATCGGCGCGGCGATCCGGCGGCCCAGCCGCACGGCGATGAACAGCCCCGCCAGTCCGGCGACGACGATGCCGAGGATGGTGACCATGATCGAGCCCAGCACCCGTTCGCGAACGCCGGGCGTCCGCGCCAGCAGCGTGATCTCGCCGACGCGCTCGCCCCGGCTGACGACCGGAGCGTGGACCTCGATGGTGCCTGTATTGAGAACCGACCAGACGGAGGCGCGGCCGCCGTCGTCCAGGCTGACGTCCGAGGCCAGGCGAACGCCGCCGCCTGTCTCGGCCAGCAACCGGCCGTCGAGCACCTGGATGCGCCCGTAGGTCACATCCGGCATCTGCGAGATCGCCCTCAGCGCCGCGAACGTCCCCTGGCGATCCTCGGCGCGCACGGAATCGGCGGCGATCGAGCCGATCACCATGGCGGTGCGGGTCAGTCGTTCGGTTTCCACGGCGGTCTGACGCCGCGCATCGGTCCAGCCCAGCAGCGTAGCGGTAACAATCGCGGTCGCGGCGAGGGCCCAAAGCACCAGAACAACAAGCTTTCGGCCTATCGTACGATACCGGACATTGCGAACCTGAAGTGCCAAACCCGCCGCTCCTTGCCGATCACTGGTTGCTATACTGACCTTTAATGACTTGACGCTTAATGGGGGGAAGTAGGGGCGGGCTGAGTGGCCGGAACGGCGGCCACCGAGGGATCCCAATGAGTGGTTTTTTCTACGTTCTGGATGACGATGCGAGGATCCTTTTCGTCGACGACGACCCGATTCTCCGGGAGTTCGCCCAGGTCAATCTCGCCAGCCCCAATACCCATATCGACGTGACCTCCGACGGCGTCGGGGCGCTGGAGATGCTCAGGGCCCGGGCCTACGACCTCGTGCTGCTGGACCTGGAGATGCCCGGTATGGACGGGTTCGCCGCCCTGGCCCAGATCCGCGCCGACCCCGCCCTGGCGCATACCGCCGTCATCGTGCAGACCGGGCGCGAGGACGTCGAGGCCATCGACCGCTGCTTCCGCCTCGGCGCCACCTCCTTCGTGATGAAGCCGCTCAACTGGCGTCTGCTCAGCTACCAGGTGCGCTACGTCCTGCGCGCCGAGCGCCAGGCGCGGGCCGCACCGGGACAGGCGGCGGCGTGATGGGCGTCGTCTCGAAACTCCTGAGGCGGTTCCGCGGGTCGCTCGACGGCTCCATCGCCCTGAAATTCGCCCTGCTCGCGCCGGCGGTACTGCTGGTCGGCGTCGGGGCCATCGACCTGCTGGCGGTCAACGCCGCCGACACCCGGCTGCAGGCCATCGCCGACTCCGGCGCCCTGGCCGGCGCCCCCTCGCTGGCCCTCGCCACCGACGGGGCCGAGGCGCGCGAGCGGGCCGCCGCCTTCGTCGAGGCCCAGATGACCGAATGGGGGGCGGAGGCGCCCAGCTACACCGCCAGCTACGAGATCGTCGACCGGATGGGCCAGCGCGCCATCCGCGTCCTGCTCAACGGCCACCGGCCGTCCTTCTTCGCCAGCATGCTGCCGCCCGGCGGCTGGAAGTTCAACGCCGAGGCCATCGCCAGCTCCGTCGGCCTGGTCCCCCTCTGCGTCCTGGTGACCGGCGACACCGGCGCGCGGCTGCTGAACGTCAGGGACGCCAGCCGCATGAACGCCCCGGCCTGCCTGGTGCACTCCAACCGCGACATCCTCGTCGAGGGGGGCGTCATCGACGCCGCCTCGGTCCAGGCCGTGACCACCGCGGACGGCCTGATCAGCCCCTCGCCCAGCACCGGCGCCGCCCCGATCGCGGATCCGTTCGCCGACCTCGACCTCGACCGCAACCCCCAGATCGGCCTGCTCTGCACCGCCGTCGAGCTGGCCAACCGGGTCAAGGTCTCGACCGGCGTCCACACCGTCCGGGCCGGGCGGCACTGCGGCGGTATCGAGGCCTCCGGCGACGCCCGCGTCGTGCTCGAGCCCGGCGAGCATTTCTTCCTCCAGGGCAGCCTGGTGGTGAAGGAGACCGCCCGGCTGGAGGGCGACGACGTGGCCCTGTTCTTCGACAGCGCCTCGAAATTCGACTTCACCGACAGCGCCATGGTCGCTCTCGACGGCCGCAAGACGGGCCCCTACGCCGGCATCGTCATGGGCGGCACCCGCGGCAACCGCCAGGACTTCGTCATCTCGGCCGACAACGTCGAGTCCCTGCTGGGCGTCCTCTATGTGCCGAACGCCCGGCTGATCGTCGACGGCGACTCCGACGTCGCCCGCGACAGCGCCTGGACCGTCATCGTGGCCAAGGAGATCCAGCTCAAGGGCTCGCCCTCCCTGTTCATCAACGCCAACTACGACGCCTCCAGCGTCCCGGTCCCCGAGGGCGTCGGCCCCCGCGCCGGCGGCGCCCGCCTGATCCAGTAGGAGAGCCCCCATGGCCATGGAAGCCGAAGTCATGACCGAACGCCTCGAGGGCGCCCACGACGTCGAGCGCCGGGCCCGCACCGAGCGCCGCGGCCGCGACCGCCGCAAGCCCGGCAACCGGATCAACCGCGAGGCCCCGACCCACTCCCTGATCAAGGTGATCGGCGCCTTCGGGGTGGCGATCATGACGGCGGTGGCGACCCTGACGGTCCTCGCCGGCCAGATGCTGGACCTCGAGATCCCCGGCATCGCCCTGACCCTGCAGGGCGTCCTGCTGGGCAGTTCCATCCTGCTGATCGCGATCGGCTCCATCGAGCAGCGCCTGATCGAGATCCGCCTCGAGCTGATGATGCTGAACGGCGGCCGCCGCGCCGGCGACGACCGCCGCCAGGGCCTCCGCCGCCGGGCGGGCGACGACCCGGCCGCCCCGCCCGAACCGGAGCCCGCGGCCGGCCCCTCCGCCTGATGCTGACAATCCGCCGCCTGTCTCCATACTTTTTTCGGTCAGGCCGCTGAGTTTCCACGACATCGCCGCCGCGCCAGCGTCATGAGCCCGCCCTGGCTGACGGCGGGCCGATAATGTCGGCATGGCCAAAAGCAAACTCACCGACCCCGAATGGCTGGCCCTCTTCGCCGAGGAGCTGGCCGGCGTCCCCCGCCGCGTCCTGACCGTGAAATACGGCGTCTCGAAGAGCGCCATCAACGTCCAGGCGCTCAAGCGCGGCCTGCGCAAGCGCGACACCGGCGCCTTCGATCACCGCTGCATCCCGCCCGGCGGCTGGCCCGAGCACGAGCCCCTGCGGCAGAACCGCCACGACATGACCCCGGCCGACTGGCGCGCCGCCGCCCGGCGCCGGCTCGACGGCGAGTGCGACCGGGTCATCGCCGCCGACTGGAAGGTCAGCACCGGCGCCCTCAACAACCAGGCCGCGGGCTTCCACATGCGCAAGCGCGATGTCCCCGGCGCCGTCTACCGCTCCCACGCCCGCCGCGACACCGCCGCCCCCGACCCATGGGACGGCGACGACGACGTCCCCGCCGCCCCGCTCGAACTCCGCGAGTCCCAGCAGCCCCCCCGGGGCGCCTGGTCCACCTGGCTGTTCCTCGGCGGGCGCGGCGCCGGCAAGACCCTCGCCGGGGCCAGCTGGCTGGCCGACCAGGCCGAGGCCCTCGGCCCCGGCGGCCGCCTCGCCCTGATCGGCCCGACCCTGCACGACGTGCGCGAAGTCATGATCGAGGGCGTCAGCGGCGTCCGCTCCCTGCCGCGCTGGACCCGCGCCACCCGGCCCAAATTCCAGTCCTCCCGCCGCCGCCTGGTCTTCGAGAACGGCTGCCAGGCCTGGGCCTTCTCGGCCGAGGACCCCGACTCCCTGCGCGGCCCCCAGTTCAGCGCCGCCTGGGCCGACGAATTCTGCGCCTGGCGCGGCAGCGGCCCCCGCGGCGCCGCCGAAACCCTCGCCCTCCTGCGCATGGGCCTGCGCCTGCCGCTCCGCCCCTCCACCCCTTCGGGGTCCCCCTCCCCATCGCAAGGCGACGGGGAGGAGACAGAAGCGCCCACCGTCTCCTCCCCGCTGCGCGGGGAGGGGGACCCCGAAGGGGGGGAGGGGGCAACCCATCCCCGCCTCGTCGTCACCACCACCCCGCGCCCCACCCGCGCCCTCGTCCGCCTGCGCGACGAGGCCGGCTGCGCCCTGACCCACGCCCCCACCGCCGAGAACGCCGACCACCTCTCCCCCGGCTTCCTCGACAACCTCCACGCCCTCTACGGCGGCACCCGCCGCGCCGCCCAGGAGCTGGACGGCCAGATCGTCGAGCTAGACGGCGCCCTCTTCACCGCCGAGATGATGGCGCGGGCGCGCCAACCGCTTCCTTCTCCCCTTGCGGGTGGAGAAAGGTTCGGCGGAGCCGGACCAACGACGGGTGGCCCGGAGGGCCGGATGAGGGGTCTCCCGGACCCGTCCGCAGCGTCGTCTGACAGCTCCGCCCGCCGGCGCGACCCCTCATCCGTCTCGCTGCGCGAGCCACCTTCTCCCGCAAGGGGAGAAGGGACGAGATACGACCGCACCATCGTCGCCATCGACCCCACCGCCTCCGCCGGCGGCGCCGCCTGCGGCCTGATCGCCGCCGCCTCCTACCGCCGCCCCGACGGAACCCGCTGCGCCGTCGTCCTCGCCGACCGTTCGATCGCCGGCCTCGGCCCCGACGCCTGGGCCCGCCGCGCCGTCGCCCTGGCGGAAGAGTTCGCCGCCACGGCCATCGTCGCCGAGGTCAACCAGGGCGGCGACATGGTCCGCGCCGTGCTCAAGACCGCCGGCGCCAGGCTCAGGATCCGCGAGGTCCACGCCACCCGCGGCAAATACATCCGCGCCGAACCCGTCGCCGCCCTCTACGAACAGGGCCGCATCCACCACGCCGGCCCCTTCGACGCCCTCGAGGAAGAGCTGATGGCCTTCGGCGGCCAGATGGAGGCGGCCGGCTCCCTGGACCGCGCGGACGCGCTGGTTTGGGCGATCACCGACCTGCTGGTCGACGCGCCGGAAGGGGAAAGGGGGCCGAGGGTGCGGTGGGTGTGAGTCCGTAGACGCCAGACCTGTCCCCAGCTATCGCGTTGCCCGCAGCAACCATTTGTGGAAACGTGATCGGGGGAATCGATGATTGACCAAGGAACTGTGCTGATCACGTCCATCGACTGGCCGGCCGCTTTCGGGGGTGCCTTCCTCGGGGCGGCCACGATGGGTCTCCGAACAGTGCTTCAGGCGCCCCTGCGCGCCCTGACGGAACAGTCCATTGTGATCAAGTTCCTCTCGTTCCTCTCTCCTCAGCAGCCGTTCGACGGCGATTGGGCTGTCAAATGGTGTGTGGACAGCACCAAGTTTCCAGAAGTCAACGAAGATACCGTCAAAATCTACTCATTGTTCGGAAACGTGACCTTCACGATGCGAACAAAGCTTCGAGATGGAACGCCAGAAAAATGTGTTTTCGTGGGAAAGCTTACTGACCGGACTCTGACTGGTCGCTGGTTTGATCCCAAGGATATTCATCGCGCCTACTTCGGCGTGTACCAAGTCCGACTTACAGGCAATCTCAGAGATGCAGAAGGTAAGTGGAGTGGTTGGGCAAACGACGGCTCAGTTCAATCCGATCTCATGACGATGTCGAAGGTCGCCAAATAGAGGCTGAATGCGATGGGAGAAATTGCGCGCGCGGACGCAAACGCCAGTAGGGCGTTTTTCGTGCGAATGCTTACTCGTGATATAAGCATCGAAGACTGTATACTTGATTTGGTCGACAATAGTGTCGACAGCGCATGGAAAGCGTTGGGATCGGTTCGGCTGGGTCTCCTGTCGGGCCCGGACTTTTCCAAGGTCAAGATCGATCTAAAGGTCACTCCTGAGCTATTTAGCATCAAGGACAACTGCGGTGGGATGTCTCTTGAAAGCGCTAAGAAGTATGCCTTCACTTTCGGGAGAAAGGCGGAGGACCCTGCGGACTCTGCGGAATTTAGCATCGGTGTCTATGGCATTGGCCTGAAGCGCGCAGTCTTCAAGCTGGGTAAGGACATTAATGTCCGTAGTACCCATCGTAAGAAGGGTGGTGTCGATGCCTTCGAAGTGCCGATCGATGTCGAGACCTGGGTGAAGGGTACAGGCACCGACTGGGATTTCCCCATAATGGATGCCGAGGAACTGCCTGAAAGCGGTCTGGATATCGAGATCAAAGATTTGACGGATCTCGCGAAGCTCACGTTTGGCGACACGGAGTTCGCATCCTTCCTACGCCGTACGATCGCCCGAGACTACTCGCTACATCTCCATAGGGGACTGAGCGTCACGGTGAACGACGTTCCGGTGGTTGGCGAGATATTCAAATTGTTTACGGGCGGCGACTTCGAGCCAAAATACGAGACTTACGTCGAGAAGATTGGCAACGAAAAGGTCTATGTGGAAATCGTGGCAGGGTTCGCATTCCCTCCGGCAGAAGATAACGATCCTACCGAGAAACGAACCGAGCGGGAGGAAAAGTCAGGGTGGTACGTGGCCTGCAACGGCCGTATCGTCATGGCTGCCGATAAGACGGCTTTGTCTGTATGGGGTGATGAATTTCCCGGATGGCACCCACAATACACCGGGTTCTTCGGTCTCATCGTTTTCAGTGCCGACGCTACGGAACTTCTTCCTTTGACTACTACAAAGAGAAGTGTCGATTTATCGTCGATCGTATACCGTAGGGCGAGACCAAAGATGAAAGAGCCCACGCGGGCTTGGATAGACTACACGAACGCACGAAAGACAGACAAGGCGTCCGCTGAACAGGAAGAGGCGAAGGCGGTTCAATCGTCCATATTCTCTGTTCGACCGCAAGCTCAAGTCGTTCTGCCGCAAATACGTAAGGCGCGCGTAAGAGATACAAGTTTACAGTTCCGCATGCCGATAGAACGGGTGAAGCGGCTAGCGCTAGGCTTCGGAGATGCAACGCTTTCGAACAGTGAAGTTGGACGGAAGGCATTCGATTACGCATACGACGACTTGGCAGTGGAAGAATGATCGTTCCCAGCTTTAATGCTGTCAATTATAGCTTGCGTCCCAGCAAGACGATCCAGCGTGGTTTGATATTCGAAGGCCTGAGACTTATCCAAGATAAGGTGGCGTGGGGTAGGGCGACGTACATTGGCTTGGGATCGGTCTGGTTCACGGACTTCATAATGGCCCATAAGATTCTTCGTCTGGAGCGAATGATTTCAATCGAGGCGCATGAGATTGGTTTCAGTAGGGCAAAATTCAATAAGCCATATCGGTTCGTGAGAGTTGAGCATGGGTACTCGTTCGATGTGACCCCAAGATTATTTGAGGCGAAACACTTACAGGTTTATCCTTCGATTATCTGGTTGGACTATGACGAACCTATTGGAGAGCGGGAGCTCGAAGAGCTAAGAGATTTAGTTCCTCGTCTGCCTGACAACAGTGTTTTGTTGACTACATTTAATGCTACCGATAAGAAGTATGGTCGTAGCCCCGATTTAGTTCTGGCTCGGCTCCGCGAGCTGTTTGGTGAAGACGCGACTTCTAGCCTTCAGAAAGGAGATGTCCGGGAACTGAACTTGGCTTCGTCTCTCGCAGAACTAGTTATGAACGTTATTGCGAACACCAGCCGGAGGGTAGCCAAAAAAAACCGCTGTCTGCCCGCCTTCAACGTGGTCTATCGTGATAAGGCAACTATGGTTTCGGTGGGTGCGGTCTTTCCAAGCCCCGATATTCGTCCTGCTGTGCGAGATATCGTTGGGGCCGATAGTTGGCCTGGTTGGGTCGAGCGCCCGGTGTTAGCTCCCCATCTGACGGGAAAAGAAGTTTCAGTTATCCAAGCAAAGCTTCCAACCCGCAGAACTCTGTCCCGCGAGACAATACAGGCTCTCGGGTTTGATCTTGAAGATGAGCAAATACAGGCTTTTAAGGAGTTCTACCGCCACTATCCTACTTTTGCCCAAGTGTTCTCCTAGCCGCAAGGGCTTGAAGATGATCACGGATCATTGAGAACAGCGCTTCGCTCACTATTGGTGAGACGCTGTTTCCTATCATTCGGAAGCTGTGCCAGACGGTGGTGTGGAAAACGTGTGCGTCTGGAAAGCCCTGAAGTCTAGCTGCCTCTCGGACAGTTATCACCCGATCAAGCAGAGGATGGATCGGTCGAACAGATTGGAAGGAACCTCTGTCGGACCCGGTGCCAGCCCGCAGGGTCGGACATTGCCCAGCAAGGGCCAGCCGAGGGTGCCGTCCTATCTTGTCCATCTCACCCTGCATGACCTTGGCAAAGCGGGCGGCGACCGCAGGGGAGTGAACGGTCAAACGGTGCCCGGTAAACGTGTGGTCGGGAGCGCGAAGCTTCGCCGCGTAAGGACTGAGTCGTTTGCGCGACTGGATCTTCCAAACATCGAATCCAGGGTTGGCTTCTCGGTCCGCGATCCGCTTGGCCGACAACAGGTCTGAGATTGCGTCGCGCACGGTGGCAGCTGGCTTGTGATAAGGGGTGAGACTTTGGATAGAGGGGGCTGTCCCGATATCGCGGCGCACACCCACTACGAAGAGTCGGCGACGAATGGTGGCCGCCCCAAAGTCTGCTGCGTTCAGGATCCAGGGAGCAGACACGTCATACGCTTCACTCACTGACTCGAGCGCAGCATTGAGCAGCGGAATCGATTCCGAATGCGCAAGCCCGACGACATTCTCCATTACGAAAAACTTCGGCCGAGCCTCCCTTACTAGGCGGAAAAAGTGGCCAAGAAGCAGTCGTCTAGGGTCCTTCGTATCTCGCAGACCAATAGAACTGAAACCTTGGCAGGGCGGGCCGCCGAAAATTCCGTCTACTTCGGTGCCTGCATCCTGCTCAATATCGGACGCGGTAAGTCCGCTGATGTCACGATGGCGCAAGGTCGTCGAAGGAAAATTGATCCCGTAGCTCGAGGTCAGTGTGTCATCGAGATCATAAGCGGCGACGACATTGAATCCCGCAGCGTGAGCGCCTCGGGAGAAGCCTCCAGTACCGCAGAAGAGGTCCACGACGCGCATGTCATTCCAGTAGGCATCCGCGACCGGCGTCGCAGAATCGACCTCGGTACCATGCGCTATGACGTCCGACCCACCTAGTTCGGCTGCCAATTCTAGAGTTGCAGTCACGCAAACTCCACCAGCACATCGTCCGCGGCCACCGGGTCCCCGGCCTTCGCGCTGACCGCCTTGACCACCCCGTCGCGCTCGGCCTTGAGGATGTTCTGCATCTTCATGGCCTCGATGATGGCGACGGTTTCGCCGGTCTTGACCTCCTGGCCGACGGCGACGGGGATGGCGACCACGAGGCCGGGCATGGGGGACTGGATCAGCTTCGAGGTGTCGGCGGCCTGTTTCTCGGGCAGGCGGGCGTAGAGGGCGGCGACGGCGGGGGTCAGGACGCGGACGCGGGCGCGGGCGGCGCGGTGGCGGATGACGAAGCCGTCGGCGACGCGGGCGACCTCGGCGGTGAAGGGCTCGCCGTCGAGGACGGCGCGGAACTGGGCCAGGCCGGGGCGCCAGTCGATGTCGCTGAGCCTCAGCGCGCGGTCCTCGCCGGCGAGGTCGAGGGTCAGGGCCTCGTCGTCGTCGTAGGACAGGGTGACGCCGTGGGCCTGCTGGCCGATCAGGACGATCCAGTCGGTGCGGTGCGACGGGTCGCCGGACAGTTCGGTCAGGATCTCGTTCATGGCGGCGGCGGCGGCGATCAGGATGTCGCTCTGGCGCCGGGTGGGGGGCAGGCCGTGGAAGCCGTCTGGGAATTCGTCCTTGATGTAGCTCGTGGAGAGGCGGCCGGAGCGGAAGCGCGGCTGGTCCATCACGGCGGCCAGGAAGGGCACATTGTGGCCGACGCCCTGCAGGTGGGTGTCCTCCAGCGCGCGGGCCATGCCGTCGATGGCGGCGTCGCGGGTCGGGCCCCAGGCGCACAGCTTGGCGATCATCGGGTCGTAGAACATGGAGATCTCGTCGCCCTCGCGGACGCCGGAGTCGTTGCGGACGGTGTAGCCGTCGGGGTGGGGGCCTTCCTCCGCCGTGTCGTAGCGGACGAGGCGGCCGATGCTGGGCAGGAAGCCGCGGTACGGATCCTCCGCATACACCCGGCTCTCGATGGCCCAGCCGTTGATGGCCAGGTCCTTCTGTTCGAAGGCCAGCCGTTCGCCCCAGGCCGAGCGGATCATCTGCTCGACCAGATCGACCCCGGTGATCAGCTCCGTCACCGGATGCTCGACCTGCAGCCGGGTGTTCATCTCGAGGAAGAAGAACGACTTGTCCTGCCCCGCCACGAACTCCACCGTGCCGGCGCTGTCGTAGTTGACCGCCTTCGCCAGGGCGACGGCCTGCGCCCCCATCGCCTGACGCGTCGCCTCGTCCAGCAGCGGCGACGGCGCCTCCTCGATGACCTTCTGGTTCCGCCGCTGGATCGAGCACTCCCTCTCGAAGAGCGACACCACGTTGCCATGCTTGTCGCCCAGCACCTGGATCTCGAGGTGGCGGGGATCGATGATGAATTTTTCGAGGAAGACGCGGTCGTCGCCGAAGGCGTTCAGGGCCTCGGCCTTCACGGCGGCGAAGCCCTCGGCCATGTCGGCGTCCGAGTGGGCGACGCGGATGCCCTTGCCGCCGCCGCCGGCCGAGGCCTTGATCATGACCGGATAGCCGATCTGGTTGGCGATGCGGACGGCCTCTTCAGTCGACTCGATCAGGTCCATGTGGCCCGGGACAGTGGAGACGCCGGCCTCGGCAGCCAGTTTCTTGGAGCTGATCTTGTCGCCCATGGCCTCGATGGCCTCGGGGTTGGGGCCGATGAAGGCGATGCCCTCGTCGCGCAGACGGCGGGCGAAGCCGGCGTTCTCGCTGAGGAAGCCGAAGCCGGGGTGGACCGCCTCGGCGCCGGTCTGGCGCACCGCCTCGATAATCCTGTCCGCGAGCAGGTAGGACTGGTTGGCCGGGGCCGGTCCGATCAGAACCGCCTCGTCGGCCATCTCGACGGCCAGCGAGCCGGCGTCGGCCTCGGAATAGACCTGCACCGTCCTGATGCCCATGCGACGGCAGGTCTTGATGATGCGGACGGCGATCTCGCCGCGATTGGCGATCAGAATCTTGGAGAACATGAATCTGGGGCTCTGAAGCGAACGTGATCCCCCCGTGAGGGCGTCGCCCCGATTAGGCCGCGATCAGGGGCGAGTAAACTGGAGGGGGCGTTCATCCGGACGGGGTACGGGCTTGGCAAGCCCCGCTCCGATGGGCTTTAACGCTGCCCGTTCCCTGTTCCCACGGCTCCGGAGCCAGACTTGATGTCCCGTATCCTCCCCGTCGCCGCCGCCGCGGCCCTGACCCTGGCGCTGGGCGCCGGTTCCGCCTCCTCGCAGGATTTCCGCGCCCTGGCGCGTCAGGACCTGCAGGCGGCCCACGACGCACTGGCGGCCAATCATCCCGCGCCGGTCGTGCCCGGTCAGGCCAGCGACACCTTCCGCGCCTGGCTCGACCGTGGTCTGCAGGAGGCGATGGCGAAGGCCGGGCAGGCCAACAGCGGCTCCAGCCACGCCTATCTGCTGCGCTATTACGCGGCAGGCTTCCGCGATTCGAACATCATCATCCGCCCGAGCTACGAGACGGCGGCCGACCGCTTTTCGGCCAGCAACTGGGCGGGCGTGACCACCGGCTGGCGCAACGGCCAGTATGTGGTGACCCATGTCCAGCCGGGCGTGCGCAACCTGCCGCCGGTCGGCGCGGTGGTCACCGAGTGCAACGCCACCCCGATCGAGGAATACGCCCGGGCCAAGCTCGACCTGTGGGAAGGCGACCTGAACACCGAGGCCGGCCGCGTCACCACGGCGCCCTACCTGCTGTGGAACCGCAACAACCCGTTCGCCGCCGGCGTGCCCTCGACCTGCAAGTTCAAGGTCGGCAACCGCCGCGAACGCGATTTCGAGCTGCGCCCCCAACTGGCCACCGCCACGCCGGCCAATCTCGAGGCCGCCTACCGCGCCACCCTGTACACGCCGGGTCCGGCGCCGCTGTCGATCGAGACGGTCGACGGCCGTCCGTGGATCAACGTGCACTCGTTCGCCGACAGCGCCGGCTGGGACGCGTTCAACGCGCAGCTGGAAGGCCAACTGGCCACGATCCGGGGGCCGCAAGGCTTCGTGCTCGACCTGCGCGGCGGCAGCGGCGCCTCGAACCTCGGTTCGACGGCCCGCGGCTATGGCGTGCTGAACCGCATCTGGACCTCTGAATTCACCCAGAGCCGTCAACCGACCGGCGGCGACTTCACCTATCGCGCCACCCCCGGGAACCGCCAATGGTACGCCGAGGTGATCGGCCGGATGCAGCAGGACGCCCGCTTCGTCTACGAAGCCCCGGAGGTCATCGAGCAGACCCAGGCGATTCTCGCCGCCTTCGACGCTGCGCTCGCCGCTGGCCAGCCGAGCTTCACCCAGCCGCTCGCCGCCACGGCCGCCGACCCGACCGCCGCCAATCCGGTGCAGGGGCCGGTCGTCGTGTTGGTAGACGCGGGTTGCTCGGGCGGCTGCCTCGACACCCTCGACCTGCTAAGCCGACTGCCGAACGTGCGCATCGCCGGCTCGACCACGGCCACGGACTCGATCTTCATCGAGCAGACCGTGCAGCGCCTGCCCTCGACCTATGCGGACCTGAGCTATGGCCACAAGGCGTGGACGTCGCGCCAGCGCGGCAACAACCAGCCCTTCATTCCGGCGCAGGGCCTGACCTACGCCGGCAACCCGGTCGACGAGACCGCCGTCCGGACCTGGGTGGGGTCGCTGTTCCAGTAACGCCGCCGCGCTTCGCGCCGGTGAGCGCGGGCGAGGCAAGGGGCCGGGCGGGGGTGGAACCCTCGCCCGGCCCTTCCTATTTCGGAGCCATGACAGACATCGCCCCGACCCTGCGCTCGCCCTCGGGCTTCGACCTGACGCCACCCGACGAGGCCGAACGGGCCCGGCTGGAGGCCGATCTGTCGCCGGAGGAGAAGCGGGTTCTGCTGGCCCACGGCACCGAGGCGCCGTTCTGCGGCACGCTGCTGGGCGAGAAGCGGCCCGGGGTGTTCTGCTGCCGCGAGTGCGGCCTGCCGCTGTTCCGGACCGGAACCAAGTTCGAGAGCGGCACTGGCTGGCCGAGTTTCACCGAGCCGGTCGACCAGACCCATGTGCAGGCGGTCACCGACCGGTCTCACGGCATGACCCGGACCGAGACCCGCTGCGCCCGCTGCGGCAGCCATCAGGGCCACGTCTTTCCCGACGGACCGCCGCCGTCGGGCCTGCGCTACTGCATCAACTCGGTGGCCCTCGCCTTCGTCCCGGAGGGCGAAGCCCTGCCCGATCCCATGGGGCGCGGCGACGGCGCGGCCTGACCTTGGCCGCATTTGGGGCTAGGGTGGATTTCTCGCAGGAGTCGAACCCATGCTGATCGCCGCGCTGCTGATGACCGGGGTTGTGTCCGGCGCCCCGCTGGGCGAGCCCGCTCGCGATCAGGGCGGCGACCAGGACAGCGTGGTGGCGACCGCCCCAGCGACCCCGGTGGCCCTCGACGCGACCGTGGGGCCCGTGGCTCCCCCGGTCGGCGGAGCCGCGCCGTCCCCCCAATCAACGGGCCAATCGACGGGGCCGCACGGACTGGACACCGACGAGCAGATCGCCCGGTGGCTCTCGGCCCGGGCGCCGGTCGAGACACGGTCCGGGGATTCGGAATTCTGGCGCGACGACCGCGAACCCCACGGCGAGGTGAGCGTCGGCTTCGGCACCGGCGGCTATCGCGACTACGGCGCGGCGGTGTCCCTGCCCATCGGCGAGAACGGCCGGCTGGATATCAGCATCCGGCAGGTCGAGAACGGCTTCCCCTACCGCTATGGCCGGGGATACGGCTACGGCTACGAGCCGTATTTCGACGACGGCGACTATGTCTTCGCGGGAGCGCCCAGGGAAGGCGCGGCGGCGGAGTACGAGGACCGGGTGGCCCGGCCCGACGGCCCGCCATGGGCCCGCCTCCGGCCCCGGCCGCAACCGCAGGCCGCGGAATAGAAAAAGGCCCGATCCGGCGGATCGGGCCTTTTGCTTCAGTGGTGCCGCCGGGGGGAATCGAACCCACGACCTCAGCCTTACCAAGGATGCGCTCTACCACTGAGCTACGGCGGCGGTCACTGAGGAAGCGGCCCTATAGCCAACAGGGGACAACGGGGGAAGCCCTGATTTCCCCTGCTTGCGGAAATCTTTGTCCGAGGGTCTCATCGAGCCATGGATGAGTCGAAATTCCCGGCGGCCCTGCCTGATCTTCCGCCCAGCCTGCCGGATCCGTTGGCGCCGCCAAGGACGCCCGCGACGGCGCGGGCCCAGCGGCTCGCCACGGCGCTGCGGGCCAATCTGAAACGGCGCAAGGCCGCCGCCCGCGCTCCCAGGCCGGTAAAGCCAAGCAACTGAATGTCATCGGCCGTACCGACCGGACGGTCTTTCGCAACCCCTGCCGTCCGGGCTAGATAGCCGGCCCCCGGCACTTGAGGCAGATCGCTTCGGGGCCGGCCTGTAGAGACGACATGGACAGCATCGCCATCCAAGGCGGCGCACGGCTGAACGGATCCATTCCGGTCAGCGGCGCCAAGAATTCCGCCCTCAAGCTGATGGCCGCCTCGATCCTGACCGATCAGCCGCTGCGCCTCACCAACATGCCGCGCCTGGCGGACACGAAATTTCTCGGCCGCCTGCTGCGCGAGCTCGGCGTGGAGGTGACCGAGAACGGGCACGGGGGAGAGCAGGAGACCCTGTTCCACGCGGCCCGGATCGAATCGAGCTTCGCGCCCTACGACCTGGTCCGGCAGATGCGGGCTTCGTTCAACGTGCTGGGGCCGCTGCTGGCCCGCACGGGCGAGGCCAAGGTCTCGCTGCCGGGCGGCTGCACCATCGGCGCGCGGCCGGTCGACCTGCACCTGCAGGCCCTGTCCGCCATGGGCGTCGAGATCGAGCTGGACGAGGGCTATGTCATCGCCCGGGCGCCCAGGGGGCTGAAGGGGGCCGAGATCGAGTTCCCGTTCGTCTCGGTCGGGGCGACCGAGCACGCCCTGCTGGCTGCGGTGCTGGCGGACGGCGTGACTGTGCTGAAGAAGGCCGCGCGCGAGCCGGAGATCGGCGATCTGGCCCGCTGCCTCACGGCCATGGGCGCCAGGGTCGACGGCATCGACACGGACGAACTGGTCATTACCGGCGTCGGCTCGCTGGGCGGCGCGACCTGGTCGGTGATTCCGGACCGCATCGAGATGGGCTCCTACGCCGTGGCCGCGGCGATGGCCGGCGGCGAGGTGCGGTTGACCAACGGCCGGGCCGAGCTGATCCAGGCGCTGAGCGACAAGATGGTCGAGGCCGGGGTCGAGGTGACGCCGACCGACGACGGCGTGATCGTGAAGCGCGACCCGGCGCGGCGGCTGAAGGCGGTCAATGTCGCCACCGAGGTCTATCCGGGCTTCGCCACCGACCTGCAGGCGCAATTCATGGCCCTGATGACCACGGCCGAGGGCGAAAGCGTCATCCACGAGAACATCTTCGAGAACCGCTTCATGCACGCGCCGGAGCTGGGGCGGCTCGGCGCCGACATCCACGTCCACGCCGGCGAGGCGGTGGTGCGCGGGGTCGAGGTGCTGCACGGCGCCCAGGTCATGGCCACGGACCTGAGGGCTTCGGTCAGCCTGGTGATCGCCGGGCTCGTCGCCGAGGGCGAAACCACGGTCGGACGCGTGTATCATCTGGACCGCGGGTTCGAGCGGCTGGAAGAGAAGCTCGGCGCCTGTGGCGCGCAAATCCGCCGGATCAAGGGCGAGGACCATGAGCACTGAGGCGTCAGCCGCCGACGGCACGAAGACGGGGACGGCCGCGGAGCCCCTGCGCCTGCTGGCCGAGGACGCCGACGACCTTCACATCATCTCGGCGGCGCTTCAGGACGCCATCATGCGGCCGGTGGATATCGTCTGGGAGCCGTCGTGGCGGCGGGTCACGCTGCAGCTCAGCCGGTTCTGCTGGGAGTGCGGCGGGACGCGGGTGATGTCGGCGATGCAGTTCGGCGATGTGATCTCGGTCAAGAGCCGCCGCCTGCCCCGCGGGCCGGAGCACGCGCTGGAGCTGCTGGCCTTGGATTTCGAGGCCGGCGAGGCGCCGGGCGGACGGGTGACGCTGATGTTCGCGGGCGGCGGGGACCTGCGCATCGACGTCGAGTGCCTCGACGCGGTGCTGACCGACCTGTCCGAGCGCTGGCCGGCCAGGGTGGCCCCGACGCATCTGGCCGAAGGGCCGGGGCCGGCGTGAGCGATCACCGCCTGTCTTCGGTCGAACTGGACCCGGCCACCCTGCCTGCCGCCACGGCGGAGATCGAACACGAGCGCCGGGTGGCGATCTTCGACCTGGTCGAGAAGAACAGCTTTGAGCCGACGGGCGCGAGCGGCGGCCCCTATGCGCTGAAGCTGTCGATGCTGGACGGGCGGCTGGTCTTCGATATCGCCGGTCCCGGCTTCGCCAGGGCCCACGGTCTGTCGCTGAACCCGCTGAACAAGGTGGTGAAAGACTATATCGCCATTTGCGACAGCTATTACGAAGCTCTGCGCGGCACCTCGCCCGGCCAGATCGAGGCGGTCGACATGGGCCGGCGAGGCCTGCACAACGAAGGGGCCGAACTGCTCAAGGCCCGGCTCGACGGCAAGATCGCCATCGACCATGAGACGGCCCGGCGGCTGTTCACCCTCGTGACGGCCCTGTACCGGCGGGGCTGACCTCACTCGACTATCCGCGCGTTTTGAGGCATATGCCCGCACCTTCGACGCGCGCTCCGCCCGGCGCGCGCCGTTTACTCGTATCCACCGGGCGTGAGAGGCCGCATGGCTAAGGAAGAACTGCTCGAGTTTCCCGGCGTCGTCAGCGAACTGCTGCCGAACGCGACGTTCCGCGTGACGCTCGAGAACGACCACGAGATCATCGCCCACACCGCCGGCAAGATGCGCAAGAACCGCATCCGCGTGCTGGCCGGCGACAAGGTCCTGGTCGAGATGACGCCCTACGACCTGACCAAGGGCCGCATCACCTACCGCTTCAAGTAAGGACGGGCTCGCAATGAGCCGTCCTGAACTGGTGCTGGCGTCGGCCAGCCCGCGCCGCGTGGAGCTGCTGGCGCTGGTGGGGATTGCCCCCGACCGCATCGAACCCGCCGACATCGACGAGACCCCCCTGAAGGACGAGACGCCGCCGCGCCTCGCCGCCCGGCTGGCGCGCGGCAAGGCGGCGGTCGTGGCCGAGCGCGCGCCGGAGGCCGTGGTGCTGGCTGCCGATACGGTCGTCGCCGTCGGTCGCCGGCTGCTCGAGAAGGCGGCCGACGAGGCGGAGGCGGTGCGCTTCCTGAAACTCCTGTCCGGGCGCAATCACCGTGTCTTCACCGGCGTGGCCGTGGCCGCCGCCGGGACGATCCGCCATCGGGTGGTCGAGGCGCGGGTCTCGTTCAAGACGCTGTCGGACGCCGAGATCGCCGCCTACGTCCGCTCGGGCGAATGGAAGGGCAAGGCGGGAGGCTACGGCATCCAGGGGAGGGCGGGGGCCTTCGTGACCCGGATCGTCGGCAGCTATCCCGCCATCGTCGGCCTGCCGCTGTTCGAGACCGTCAACCTGCTGGCCGGGGCCGGCTGGCGGGCGGAGTGAGCGCGGTCGAGATCTTCCTGGACGAAACGCCCGGCGAGGTTCGGGGCATGGTCGTCCGGGACGGCCGTTTCGACCGCCTGCTTATACAGAGAGAAGACGACGTCCCGCAGCATCGGCTCGGCGCGTGCTCGGTCGGCCGCATCGCCGCCGTCGATCCGGCGCTGAGGGGCGCCTTCGTCGATCTCGGCGCGGCCGAGCCATTCGGCTTTCTGCCGCTACGAAAGGGCGACCGCGTCGAGACAGGCCGGAAGGTGGAGGTCGAGGTCGCGGCCGAGCCGCGCGAGCACAAGGGGCCGACGCTGCGCCTGACCGGGGCGGGGGAGGGCGAGCCGCGCCTGCTGAAGCCGGCGCCGACGGTGGCGGAGATGTTGGCGACGCTGGGGAATGGCGCGGAGGCGCGGACCGGGGCGGCGGCGATTCGCGCGGCCCTGGAGGCGGAAGAGGAGGCGCTGGCCCCGGGCGGGCTGTTCGCGCACCTCGGCGTGCGGCTGGCGGTGGAGCGGACGCGGGCGCTGGTGGCGGTGGACATCGACCATGCCGCTGCGGCGGGACGGGACGGGCGGCGCGACAAGGGACGGGCCAACCGCGACGGGCTGATGCAGGCGGCGCGGATGATCCGGCTGAAGGGTTGGGGCGGGCTGGTCGCCGTCGATCTGGTCGGCGCCGGCCATGACGGGGCGGCCATGCTGGCGGCGGCCCGGGCGGCGTTCGGGACCGATCCGGAGGTCGCCTTCGGTCCGGTCAACCGCTTCGGCGTGCTGATGCTGTCGCTGCCGTGGCGGATCACGCCCGTCGAGGAGCGGCTGCTGGGGCCGGACGGGCGGCCCGCGCCGGAGACCCGGGCCATAGACGCGGTGCGGCGGCTGCGGCTGGCGCTGGCGGAGAATACGGCGGCGCCCTATCTGACCCTGCGCTGTCCGCCGTCGATCGCGGCGCGGGCGGAGACGCTGGCGGCGCGGCTGGGCCCGCGGGCGCGGGTGAAGGCCGATTCGACGCTGTCGGTCGGCGCGGATATCGACGAAGGCTGAAGCGATGGCGACCTGTCCCACCTGCCGGCGCGCGCCGGCGGACCCGAAATACAAGCCGTTCTGCTCCAAACGCTGCGCCGACGTGGATCTGCAGCGCTGGTTCGCCGGCTCCTACGTCCTCCCGGGGCCCGCCGACGAGACGCCGCCGGACGAGGACCGCGAAGGCTGACAAGAGCGCTGGACACCTGAAAACGGCTCGCCTATAGACGCCGCTCTCGCGAATGGACGCCTCGCCTGGGTAGCTCAGTTGGTAGAGCAGCGGATTGAAAATCCGCGTGTCGGTGGTTCGAATCCGCCCCCAGGCACCATCGTTTCCCGCCCCGCCGGAAATCGGTGTCACCGCATCATGAAAATGTCGCTTTCGGCCTGAATCCTCGGCTTTGAACGCGTTGGCTCCCCCACGAGGGGAAAAGCGCCGTTGCGCACTTGACGCTCTGGTAAGCGTTCGCCAAAGGAGCTTGACCGCTTTCCTTGGCGAGCGGTCGGCGGAGGCGGGATTTTCCCAATCCCGACGCCGTCGACACCGCCCCGGAAGCCGACAGGCAACCGGAAGCGTCAGGAGGCGTTCCGCAGACCGGGGTTCCACAAACACCCCGGCGATGCAGACGAGATTTTCATGGAGGGGCGGGCGTCGTCTGCGGCCGTTCCTCAGGGTTCCACGAGTCAGACCAAAATAAAGCAGGAACTGGCGAACTATGCTCGATATCAAGAAGACCAACATCCTCCTGGCCATGGCCGGCGCCGCCGTGCTGATGGCCGGTACGCCGGTCCTCGCGCAGGATGCTCCCGCCCCGGCCGCCGATGCTGCGGCCACGGCTCCCGCCGCGACCCCCGCGGCTCCGGCTGCGACCACCGCTGAAGCGGCTCCGGCCGCCGACGCTGCTGCGACGGAAGAGCCCGCCGCCGAAAGCCACGGCAAACTGACCCCCGCGCGCATGTTCATGGACGCGGACATCGTCGTTAAGGTCGTGATGATCGGCCTGCTGCTCGCCTCGGTGTTCACCTGGGTGATCCTGCTCATCAAACTGTTTGAGTTCGGTGCGCTGAACCGCAGCACTGACCGCTTCCTGGAAGCCTTCCGCCAGACCCGCACGATCGCCGACATGCGCCGCGTGGCTACGTCGGAAGAGTTCGAAGGCAATCCGCTGGCCGACATGGCCGCCGCGGCGACCGACGAAGTCGAACTGTCGCGTCAGGCCGGTCTCTCGGTCACCGGCGATCACCGCGACTCGGCCCTGAACCGCGCCCAGGCCGCCGTGTCCGCCGTGCAATCCGGTCTGGCCAAGCGCCTGTCGGGCGGCCAGCAGTTCATGGCCTCCGTCGGTTCGACCGCGCCGTTCATCGGTCTGTTCGGCACCGTTTACGGCGTCATGAACTCGTTCATCGGCATCGCCAACACCAACACGACCAACCTGGCCTCGGTCGCCCCCGGTATCTCGGAAGCGCTGCTGGCCACCGGCATCGGCCTGTTCGCGGCCATCCCGGCGGTTATCTTCTACAACTACTTCAACACCCGTATCGCGGCGTACGGCACCCGTTCGGACGGCTTCAACGCCGAGCTGATGAACGCCGTGTCGCGTAACCTCGACAAGGGGGCGTAAGTCGGATGGCCGCCAAACTCTCCGGTGGCGGCGGCGGCAAGTACGCCATCGAGCAGAACAGCGAGATCAACGTCACGCCGTTCGTGGACATCATGCTTGTCCTGCTCATCATCTTCATGGTGGCGGCCCCGCTCGCCACCGTGTCGGTGGAGGTGAAACTTCCGGTCGCGGTAGCCGAACCGAAAGAGAACCCGCCCAAGCCGTTCTTCGTGTCGATCCAGGCTGATTCCAGGGTCTACATCGGCGACAATGAGATACCGGGCGGCCCCGACGCCGTCGGTGGCGAACTGCTCGGCCTGATCGGCAACAAGACGCCGTCGGATGAGCGGATCTTCATCCGTTCGGATCAGACAACCCGGTACGGCGACTTCATGCAGGTCATGAACTCGCTCCAGGACAGTGGCTTCTACAGCGTCGCCCTGGTCGGCGAAGAGCAGACGAAGTAGGAGCGGTGAGAACATGACTGAAGTCGAATATCATCGCAGCCTCTACGATCCGCCGAAGCAGAAGGGCATTTTCGGCGTCCCTCCGCACGTGTTCATCGCCAGCATCGTGGTGGTGTGTCTGTTCTTCGGTCTGTTGGCCTTCTATTTCATCAACGCCCAGTTCAAGCTGCGCGAGGTGAACTATTCGGACGACGCGGTCGACGTGGAGCTGATCGAACCGATCCCGCCGCCCCCTCCGCCTCCGCCTCCGCCGCCGCCGCCGCCCGAAACGGCGCCGCCGCCGAAGCTGCAGGTCCGGGTGCCCGCGCCTCTTCCGGTGAACATCCCGGTGCCGCCGCTTCCGGTGCCGCCGACGCCGAAGGAAGACCGGATCGCCTCGACGATCCCGCCGGGCCGCATTGACGGGCCGGTGACGGTCCCGCTGCCGCCGCCCCCGCCGAAGCCGGCGGAGATTCGGAACGTGACCTGGGCGCGCCAGCCCCAGCCGGAGTACCCGGAACGGGCCCAGTCCCGCGGCATCGAGTCGGGTACGGTGGAACTGGTCTGCACGGTTTCGCCCAGCGGCGCGGCCACCAACTGCTCGATCGTCTCGGAAAGCCCGTCGGGCGCCGGGTTCGGTCAGGCCGCGGTGCGCTCGATGTCCCGCGCGCGCTTCTCGCCCCAGACCCGGGACGGTGTTGCCGAAGGCGGGCGAGCCCGCTTCACGATCCGGTTCCAGCTCGGCGACTAGCCGAACGAAGCCCAAGAACGACGAGCGCCCCGGCCCCAGCGGCCGGGGCGTTTTCGTTTGAGGGCGGAGCATCGCACGACCTCAGGCGTTGTGCCGCGAGCCTGAATGGAGCCCGTCATGAAACGCCCCCTGATTCTCGCCCTTTCCGCCGTTGCCGCGGTGTCGGCGACGAGCTGCGCCTACAACGAGACCCTCGGCCGCAACCAGTTCCTGATCGTCGACGACAGCGCCCTGACGCAGCAGTCCGAGGCGGCATGGGCCGAGGCGCTGCGGAGCCAGCCCACCTCCAGCGACGCCGCCGCCAACGCCCGCGTCCGTCGCGTCGGCGGCCGCATCGTCCAGGCCGCCGGCCTGACCGACCGGAGCTGGGACTACGCCGTGTTCGTCAGCCAGAGCCCCAACGCCTTCGTGCTGCCTTCGGGCAAGATCGGGGTGACCACGGGGTTGCTGAACCTGGTCCGTAACGACGACCAGCTGGCCGCCGTGCTGGGCCACGAGGTCGGCCATGTGGTCGCGCGTCATGCGGCCGAGCGCTATTCCTCCAGCGCCGCCACCAGCCTGGTGCTGAGCGGCGTTCAGAGCGCCGCCGGCGACTACGCCCAGGCGGCCGGTGCGATCGGCGGGCTCGGCGCCCAGCTGGGCGTGCTGCTGCCGTTCTCGCGCCGGCATGAGCTGGAGGCCGACCGTCTGGGCGTCGACTATCTGCAGCGCGCCGGCTACCGCCCGACCGAGGCCATCGCCCTGTGGCGCCTGATGGCCGAGCAGCGGCAGGGATCGACGCCCGAGTTCGCCTCGACCCACCCCTCCGACGCCAGCCGGATCGCGGCGCTGCAGGAGTATATCGCGAGCCAGGGGTGGGCGTAGCCGGCGCGACGGAGATTGCGCAGCAGGCGCTTGATCGGCGGACGAGACACGGCTAGACACCGCCCTCGCGTCGCCCCTTCGCGGGCCCTGCGCCGCCTTAGCTCAGTTGGTTAGAGCGCCGGTTTGTGGAACCGGAGGTCCTCAGTTCAAGCCTGAGAGGCGGTACCATCCTTTCCCGGGAGCGGAGCGCGTCATGGCCTTGACCGGTACGCCGCCCGCCTGGGATCCCGAGCAATATCTCCGCTTCGAAGGGCAGCGCGACCGCGCCGCCCTGGATCTGCTGGCGCGTCTGCCGGATGACCTGTCGCCGGCGGAGATCTGGGATCTGGGCTGCGGCGCGGGCCAGCACGCGGCCTGGCTGAAGCGGCGCTGGCCGGATGCGACGGTGCACGGGCTGGATTCGAGCGCGGCGATGCTGGAGCAGGCGCGTGGTCGGGACGCGGAGATCGACTGGCGACCGGACGACATCGCCGGCTGGACGCCGGAGCGGCCCGTCGACCTGATCTGGGCCAACGCCTCGCTGCACTGGCTGCCGGACCACGAGGCCCTGCTGCGACGGCTGACCGGGCACCTGGGGCCGGGCGGCGTCGTCGCGGTGCAGATGCCGATGGCCTATGAGACGCGGCACCATTCGCTGATGCGCGACGTGGCCGGCGAGGGGCCGTGGGCGGAGGCGCTGGCGGGGGTCGCGACCGTCGCGCCCCTGCTGGACCCCGAGGCGTATTATTCCGTGCTGGCCGAGCGCTGCGAGACCGTCGACGTCTGGTCCACCACCTATCTGCAGGCGCTGGAGGGGCCGGACGCGGTGCTGGAATGGATCAAGGGCACGGCCCTGCGCCCCTACCTGGCCGCACTGACCGACGCGGTCATGCGGCAGGCGTATCTCGACGCGCTCGGCGCGCGGCTTTCCGCGGCCTTTCCGCGGCGGCCGGACGGGGTGACCCTGATGCCGTTCCCGCGTCTGTTTCTGGTGGCGCGGAGGCGCTGAGCGGGCTGCGGCGACGCAGCCGGGTGACGGGCCGGTCGAGGCCGGCGAGCGCCTCCCGCATGGCGCTGTAGCCCGCCTCGACCCCGGGTTCGAACCCCTTCCAGTCGCGGATATCCAGGCCGTCCGGCGTCGGCTGGACCAGCAGGTCGGTGGCGGCGCGCGAGCTCTCCAGGTCGGCGTCGGTGGTCAGGGTCGCCGAGCGCATCAGGATCGAGACGATGGGCGGCCCCCGGCGCCAGGCCCCGGTGGCGATGAGGCGCCAGATCGACGGCGGGTGCTCGACCATCCGCGGGTCGACGCCGCGCGTTTCCGACATGTCGACGCCGATCACCGGACCGGCGTTCATGCCGCGCATCACCTCGGCCGGAAGGTTCTTGAGGACGGCGCCGTCGACCAGGACCTGGCCGTCGATGACCACCGGCGGAAGGATGCCCGGGATGGCGATAGAGGCCCGCATGGCGCGCCGCATCAGGCCGCGCCGGTGCACCTCCAGCTTGCCGCTGGTCAGATTGGTCGAGACGGCGAAGAAGGGCCGGTGCAGGTCGGCGAGGTCGATGTCGCCATAGGCCTCCTCCAGCAGGCGGTCGACCTTCCTGGCGCGGGTCATGGCCAGCATCGGGAAGGTGATGTCCGACAGTGGATCGCTCTGCACGAAGGCCTTGCGGATGCGGGCCTCCAGTTCCTCCTGGGACCAGTTCAGGGCCGGGCCGGCGGCGATCACCGCCCCCATCGAGGCGCCGCCGACGAAGTCGATCGGCACGCCCGCCTCCTTCAGGGCCCTGAGGGCGCCGATGTGCGAATAGGCCCGGGCGCCGCCGCCCGACATCACCACGCCGACGGCCGAGCCGGTGACGACGCGGGCCATGCGCTCGGCGTCCGCCTGGTCGCCCTCGACCGCCTGGAACCAGCGGCCGGGGGAGACCGCATCCAGCCAGACGGAGGTATTGGCCGGATGGGCCATGCGCGGGTCGCGCAGCAGGATCAGGTCGGTGCGGCGCTGGGCGTCCAGTACGCCCGCGTGGGGCAGGGGCCGGTTCGGCGGGGCCATCAGCCCGGCGCCGACGACGAAGACGCGGTCGACCTGGCGGGCGCACAGGGCGGCCCAGGCGGGCTCGTCCATCTCGGCGACGTAGAGGACGAAGTCGTGGGCGTCCTCGACCCGGCTGAACCATTCGGTCGCCGAGGACAGGGCCGAGTGGTCGATGACCTGGCAGGTGAAGCCGTCGGCCTCGATGGCGGCGGCGATGCGTTCGACGAAGGCGCGGATCGGGCGGGGCCGGGCGGAGATGAAGCCGAAGACGCTGGGTTCGCCGCCCCCCGAGCGGCGGTCGCGGGCGCGCTGGATCATCAGCCGGGACAGCTCGACCATCAGGTCGGGCTCGGTGCGGGCGGCCTCGAAGAAGGCGTCGCGGGGCAGGGCGAGAATCTCGGAGTCGCGCAGGGCGACGACATCGGCGGTGTGGGCGGTGCCGGCCAGCATGGCCATCTCGCCGGCGGGCTCGCCGGGCCGGATGACGCCGACGAACCGGGGCGGGCGATCCGGCTCGGCGGCGCGGCGGAAGACGCCGAGGCGGCCGGAGCGGAGCAGGTAGAGGGTGTCGGCGACGTCGTGCTCGGCGAACAGGGTCTCGCCGCCGGTCAGGGCGAACCAGCTGGCGCGCGTGTTCCTGCCGCCCTCGAAGATGCGGTGCAGGGCGTCTTCCAGACGGTCGGAGCGGGCGGGGGGCATCAGGAGAGGATAACGGGAGTCGGCGGGGGGAAGCGAGGCAGCAGGCGCCAGGCAGCAGGCCGCAGGAAGAACCCGCCCTCGAACGGTCGCGAGATGCCCTCCCGGCGCCCTGCCGGCTGTCGCCCGCCGCCTGCCGCCTTTCTCACCAGGCCCCCATCTCCCGCAGCCGTTTGGCCAGGTCCTCCGGCACCTCGCCGGCGTCGAGGGAGGACAGGTCGGGCGGGGCGTCCTTGAGCTCGAGATAGCGCCAGCCCTGGAAGGGGCGGCGGGCCTGGGGGGCGGTGCGGATCACCTCGGGCGACAGCCGGATATGGCACATGGAGGCCTTGCCCTCGCCCTTCGTCGAGATGTCGAGGATGGGCATGCGGCAGACGACCGAGCCCTTCATGACCCAGAACAGCGAGCCGCCGTCTTCGATTTCGGCGGCGCGCCTGGGCGTCATCCGCGTGTGGACGGTCAGCCATTCGCCTTTCGAGGCGCGGCGCTCCAGCGTCTCGACCTTCGCCACGCCGACGCAGAGCTTGATCATGTGAAGCGACATGGGCGGGGACTAGCATTCTTCGCGTGCCGGGTGGGAGACAGGGCGGCGGCGGGCGTCTAGAAAATGGACATGCGGATCGGACGGCGCAGCATGATCGCGGGGATGGCCGGACTGGCCAGTCCCGGACTCGCGCCGCCGGCGCGGGCAGGGGCGAGAGGGACGGCGATGTACGGACTGATCGGCAAGATGACGGCGGTGCAGGGCCAGAGGGACGCCCTGACCGCCATCCTTCTGGAGGGGCTGGGGCGGATGCCGGGCTGCCTCAGCTATGTGGTGGCCCACGATCCGGTCGAGGCGGACACGATCTGGGTCACCGAGGTGTGGACCGACCAGGCGGCGCACCGTGGGTCGCTGCAGCTGCCGGAGGTGCAGGAGGCCATCCGCAAGGGCCGGCCGCTGATCGCGACGTTCGGGGAGGGCCAGGAGACCGTGCCGGTGGGCGGGGTGGGGTTGCTTCAGCCCTGAGCCTCCGCCGACCGGACGATGGCCAGCACGGTTCCGTCGGTCACCTGATCGCCGACGGCCGCGCCGATGGTCTCGACCACGCCGTCGAAGGGAGCGACGAGGGCGTGCTCCATCTTCATGGCTTCGAGCACGATGACAGGCTGGCCTTTGGCGACCGTGTCGCCGGGTTTGGCGGGCGCCGCGACGATCTTGCCGGGCATGGGAGCGCGGAGGGAGCCGTCTGAGGCGGGACCGGTGCCTGCGCCGCCGCGCAGCCGGGGCGAAAATTGGAATGCGTCGCCCTCTTCAAAGACAACGACCCTGCCGTCGCCGGTGTGAGCCCCCGAGACCTGCTCGCCATCGACGAAGACATAGGCCGGGACGCCACTCGCCTGGAAGGCTTGGTCCTCGAGGTGGACGTCGAAGGTTGAGTGGCGCGGGGCGCCGCCGGTGTACTCGCCGGACAGAACTCCTTCGACCCGTTCGCCGCCGTGATAGAGGACAACCGGCGTCTGGGGCTCTCCGTTCATGCGGAAGGCGAAGAGGCCGTCGGTCCAGGGCGATAGCTCGCTGGAGCGCAGGGCCTCGTCCGCGCGAAGGCCCACGGTCGCCAAAGCCGCGGCCGTGGTCTTGGCCGACGGGCGGGCGACCGCGAGGGAGGCCTCTTCAGAGCCGATAAACCCGGTGTCCACGTCGCCCTCAACGAAGCGGGGATGCTCCAGACAGCGAACGAGGAAGCCGGCGTTGGTTCTGACCGGCCAGACCTCGACCGAGGCGCAGGCGTCGGCGAGGGCCTCGGCGGCGGCCTCGCGGGTGTCGGCGTGGACGATCAGCTTGGCGATCATCGGGTCGTAGAACTGGCTGACCTCGCCGCCCTGCTCGACGCCGGTGTCGACGCGGGCGTCCTCCGGCATGACGAAATGCTCCAGCCGGCCGATGCTGGGCAGGAAGCCGTTGGCGGGGTCTTCCGCGTAGAGGCGGGCCTCCATGGCCCAGCCGTTGAGGGGGATGTCTTCCTGCTTCAGGGGGATCGGCTCGCCGGCGGCGACGCGCAGCTGCCACTCGACCAGGTCGACGCCGGTGATGGCCTCGGTGACCGGGTGCTCGACCTGGAGCCGGGTGTTCATCTCCATGAACCAGATGCGGTCGGCCTTGAGGCCGTCGGAGGCGTCGGCGATGAATTCGATGGTGCCGGCGCCCTCGTAGTTGACCGCCTTCGCGGCGCGGACGGCGGCGTCGGTGACGGCCTTGCGGGTGGCGGCGTCCATGCCGGGGGCGGGGGCCTCCTCGATGACCTTCTGGTGGCGGCGCTGCAGGGAGCAGTCGCGTTCGTGCAGGTGGACCACGGTCCCGTGGCGATCGCCGAAGACCTGCACCTCGATGTGGCGCGGGCGGGTGATGTATTTCTCGATCAGGACGCGCGGGTCGCCGAAGGAGGACTGGCCTTCGCGCTGCGCCGAGGCGAGGCCGTCGGCGAAGTCTTCGGCGCGGTCGACCTTCTTCATGCCCTTGCCGCCGCCGCCGGCGACGGCTTTGATCAGGACCGGATAGCCGATGGCGTCGGCCTCGCTTTGCAGGCGCTCCAGCGACTGGTCCTCGCCGAGATAGCCGGGGGTGACCGGCACCCCGGCCTCGATCATCAGGGATTTGGCCGCGTCCTTGAGGCCCATGGCGCGGATGGCGGCGGGCGGCGGGCCGATCCAGACGAGGCCGGCGGCCATGACGGCCTCGGCGAAGTCGGCGTTCTCGGACAGGAAACCGTAGCCGGGATGGATGGCCTCGGCGCCGGTCGCCTTGGCGGCGGCCAGCACCTTCGCCGCGTCGAGGTAGGATTCGCGGGCCGGGGCGGGGCCGATCAGCACCGCCTCGTCGGCTTCGCGGACGTGCAGGGCCTTCGCGTCGGCTTCGGAATAGACGGCGATGGTGCGCAGGCCCATGCGGCGGGCGGTGCGGAACACGCGGCAAGCGATCTCGCCGCGATTGGCGACCAGGACGGATTTGAACATGGGTCGTGTCTAGCCGGAGTTCCGGCCCGGGAGAAGGGAGGGCCTGCCGGGGTTCCCGGACTCAAAAACAGGGTCCGAAGAGTCCGAAGAGTCCGGTCTGCTTCGTCAGGTGCGTCTGGGCGGCGGATGGGATGCGATTGTCAAAGACCCGTGGAGACGGCGAACAGACGCATTATGCGCCCGCTGGGAAGCGCGCGCAGAAGATGAGGTCGAGAATCCGCGATGTGTCTGGAAAGGCCGGAGATTATTCGCCCAACCCGACTATAGATTCCGGAAAGGGCAGCACAGCGTCATGGCTTCCTTCTCCCCTCCGGGGGAGAAGGTGGCTCGCGGAGCGAGACGGATGAGGGGGATGGTCAAGGCAAGCCGGATGCCAGCCGGTCCGGAGTTGGCTCACCCCTCATCCGCCCCTCCGGGGCACCTTCTCCCCCAAGGGGAGAAGGGAGCGAGTTGCGCTTTTACCTACTCCGCCCACCTCGGCTTGCGCTTCTCGAGGTAGGCGCGGACGCCTTCCTGGCCTTCGTCGGAGACGCGGGCGTGGGCGATGCGGCGGGCGGTGTCTTCCATCAGGGAATGATCGATGCGGCGGCCGGCGACGTCGTTGACCAGCCGCTTGGCCTCGCCGACGGCGCCGGGGGCGCAGGCCTTCATGGAGTCGGAGAAGGCGGCGACGAAGCCGTCGATCTCGTCGGCCGAGGCCAGCACATGGCCGACGAGGCCGAATTGTTTCGCGGCCTCGGCGTCGAAGCCGTCGGCGGTCATGAACAGGGCCCGGGCGGTGCGGGCGCCGACGGCCTCGATCACATAGGGGGAGATGGTCGCGGGGATCAGGCCCAGCTTGACCTCGGAGAAGGCGAAGCGGGTTCCCCTGACGGCCACGGCCATGTCGCAGGCGGCGACGATGCCGGCCCCGCCGCCCATGGCCGCGCCCTCGACGATGGCCACGGTCAGGGCCGGGACGTCGTGCAGGGCCTTGAGCATCTTCGCCAGGCCCATGGCGTCGTCGCGGTTGTCGCTCTCGGACCAGTCGGCGGCGTCGCGCATCCAGCCGAGATCGGCGCCGGCGCTGAAGGTTCCGCCCGCGCCGCGGATGAAGACGACGCGGACGTGGTCGGCGCCCTGCAGGGTTTCGAAGGCCTCGTAGAGGGCGGCGATGGTCGGGGCGTCAAAGGCGTTGCGCTTGTCCGGCCGGTTGATGGTGACGAAGACGACCCCGTCCGTGGTCGAGCGGATCTGGACCAGATCGTCGTTGGCGTCGGGCGCCGGATCGGCCAGCAGCGGATGGGCGATGGCGTTGATCTCGGCCGCTTCGCCGGGCGTGACGTCGAGGGCGTTGAGGTCGGCGGGGGTGGGTTCGGCCATGATGGTCTCCTGCGGCATTAGCGGTATAACGCCTGGCGGGCTGAACGGAATACGGAGTGTTACGGATGGCGACCAGCGCGACGGACCGAATCCGCCGGACGAGCGTGGCCAGCGTCCATGTCCACTATGTCGCCAAGGCGGAGAAGAAGGGCCGCGGGCGGGCCGAGGTGGACGAGGCAGTCCGCTGGCTGACCGGCTATTCGCAGGCGCAGCTGGAGGCGCTGCTGGCGGCCGGGACGGACTTCGAGACGTTTTTCGCCGAGGCGCCGGCGATGAACCCGAACCGCTTTCTGATCACGGGGACGATCTGCGGCCACCGGGTCGAGGAGATCGAGGATCCGTTCATGCGCGAGCTGCGCCACCTCGACAAGCTGGTGGACGAGGTGAGCAAGGGGAAGGCGATGGAGAAGGTGCTGCGGCAGCCCGCCTAGTCCTTCTCCCCTCGGGGGAGAAGGTGGGCGGCGGAGCCGCTCGGATGAGGGGGTCGGTTTCGCATCTCCGAAGCCCGAAGGCGGATCGCGTCCAAAAGAATGTTCGGATTACGAAGGAAGGCTTCGTTCCCAGACCGCAATACGAGAAATCCTGCTTCCGAGATCAACAGGTCCCGCTCCGCATCCTCAACGCTCCTGAGGTCGTGGACACCGCCGTCCAGTTCGATGACCAGCTTGAGCTCCGGGCAGAGGAAGTCGACGATCTTTCCGGCGACGGGCGCCTGCCGTCGGAATTTGAGGCCTTCGAAGCGGCGGCCCCGCACCAGCGTCCAGAGATGGTCTTCGGCACCAGTGGTCCGGGTTCGGAGCTGACGGGCGCGGCGGGTCCTGTCCCCGGTCTGGTGCATGAGCAGGCGATCCCCCTCATCCGCCCCTCCGGGGCACCTTCTCCCCCGGAGGGGAGAAGGGAAGCATACTACATCCTGAACACGCCGAAGGTCGTCTCCGGGATTGGCGCGTTCAGTGACGCGCTGATCGCCAGGCCCAGCACATCCCGCGTCTGCACCGGGTCGATCACCCCGTCGTCCCAGAGGCGGGCGGTGGCGTGGTACGGATTGCCCTCGTCCTCGTATTTCTGGCGGATCGGGGCCTTGAAGGCCTCGGCCTCTTCCGGCGTCCAGGTCTCGGTGTCGCGGTGGACGGTGGCGAGGACGGCGGCGGCCTGTTCGCCGCCCATGACGCTGATCCGGCTGTTGGGCCAGGTGAACAGAAAGCGGGGCGAATAGGCGCGGCCGCACATGCCGTAGTTGCCGGCTCCGAAGCTGCCGCCGATCAGGACGGTGAATTTGGGCACCTCGGCCGAGGCGACGGCGGTGACCAGCTTGGCGCCGTTCCTGGCGATGCCCTCGGCCTCGTATTTGCCGCCGACCATGAAGCCCGAGATGTTCTGCAGGAAGACCAGCGGGATCTTCCGCTTGCAGGCCAGCTCGATGAAGTGGGCGCCCTTGAGCGCGCTTTCGGAGAACAGCACGCCGTTGTTGGCGAGGATGGCGACCGGATAGCCCCAGATGCGGGCGAAGCCGCAGACCAGGGTCGTGCCGTACAGCGCCTTGAACTCGTCGAACTCCGAGCCGTCGACGAGGCGGGCGATGACCTCGCGCACGTCGTACGGGGCGCGGACGTCGTCGGGGATGAGGCCGTACAGCTCCTCGGCGTCGAGGGCGGGGGGCTTCGGCTCGCGGACGTCGAGGTCGACGCGTTTCACCGTGTTCAGGCTGTCGACGATGGTGCGGACGATCTCCAGCGCGTGCTCGTCGTTTTCGGCGACATAGTCGACCACGCCGGAGCGGCGGCCGTGGGTCTCGGCCCCGCCCAGCTCCTCGGCCGAGATGACCTCGCCCGTGGCGGCCTTCACCAGGGGCGGGCCGGCGAGGAAGATGGTGCCCTGTTCGCGCACGATCACCGTCTCGTCCGACATGGCGGGGACATAGGCGCCGCCGGCGGTGCAGCTGCCCATGACGCAGGCGATCTGGGGGATGCCCTTCGCCGACATCCGCGCCTGGTTGAAGAAGATGCGGCCGAAATGGTCGCGGTCGGGGAAGACCTCAGCCTGGTGCGGCAGGTTGGCCCCGCCAGAATCGACCAGATAGACGCAGGGCAGGTTGTTCTGCTCGGCGATCTCCTGGGCCCGCAGGTGCTTCTTCACCGTCATCGGGAAATAGGCGCCGCCCTTCACCGTCGGGTCGTTGGCGACGATCATCACCTCGCGGCCCGAGACCCGGCCGATCCCGCAGATCATGCCGGCGCCGGGGGCCTCGCCCCGGTACATGTCGCAGGCGGCCAGCTGGCCGATCTCGAGGAAGGGCGAGCCGGGGTCGAGCAGGCGCTCGACGCGGTCGCGGGGCAGGAGCTTGCCGCGGGCGACGTGGCGTTCGCGGGATTTTTCCGGCCCGCCGAGGGCCGCCTCGGCGACGCGGGCGCGCAGCTCGTCGCGCAGGGCGCGGTTGTGGGCGTCGAGGGCCTTGAAGGCGGGGCTGTTCGGATCGATCGCGGACGTCAGCTTGGGCATGGGGCTGGTTTAGGGCGCCGCCCGCGCTGGCTCCATAGCTTTCGTCATCCTCCGGCAAGCCGCGTCTTCGCGGCGCCGCTGGGTCCCCCGGTCGCTCCTGAGGAGCGCCGGAGGATGACGAAAGAAAAGGAGAGCTTATGCGCCGCTGGATTATCCGGTGTTGACCCGGCCTCGTCCCCATGGCCTGTCGCGCCTCCCATGTTCGCCCTCAGTCACCAGACCCGCGCCACCCTGAAAGACCTGCTGCACCTCGCGTGGCCGGTGGTGCTGGCGCGCATCGGCATCATGACCATGGGGCTGACCGACGTGATCGTGGTCGGCAACTATTCGGGGCTCGAGCTGGCCTACAGCTCGCTGGCCCTGGCCCCGACGGCGATCGTGGTGACCACGGCGGTCGGGCTGATGATGGGGGTGCAGGTGATGACCGCGCGCTTCCTCGGCGAGGGCCGGCGGTTCGAGGTCGGGGCGGTGCTGCGCCGCGGCGTGGCCTATTCGCTGAAACTGGGGATCGCGGCCATGGTCGGCCTGATCCTGATCGGGCCGTGGGCGCTGAAGCACATGGGGCTGGCCGAGGGGCTGGGCGAGGGGGCCTCGCCGGTGCTGGTGGTCTTCGCCCTGTCGATGCCGGGGTATCTGGTCAGCGTGGCGGCCCAGTTCTTCCTCGAGGCCATGCACCGGCCGCGCGCCGGCATGTGGGCCATGTGGGTGGCCAATGGCATCAATCTGGCCCTGAACCTGCTGCTGGTGCCCGACCTGTTGGGCATGGGGCTGGACGGGGCGGTGGCCTCGGCCTGGGCGACATTCTTCGCCCGCACCTCCCTGGCGGTGTTCCTGATCGTCTACATCGTGCGCCTGCCAGAGGCGCGCGAGATCGGCGTGTTCCGGCGGCCGGCGAAGGACCATGCCGCCGAGCGCGAGCAGCGCAAGATCGGCTATGGCGCCGGGTCGAGCTATTTCATCGAGGTCGGGGCCTTCGCGGCCATGACCTTCATCGCCGGCCAGCTGGGGGCGATCGAGACGGCGGCCTGGACCATAGTGCTGAACGTCTCGGCCATCGTCTTCATGGTCCCCATGGGGCTGTCGGCGGCGACGGCGGTGCTGGTCGGACGGGCCTATGGCGCGCGCGACGGGCGCGGCGTGCTGCGCGCCGGCCTGGTCGGGCTGGGCGTGGTCAGCGCCCTGACGCTGGCGGTGGCGCTGATGCTGTGGCCGACCGCGCCGCTGGTGGCGAGCGCCTACAACCGCGACCCGGCCCTGCTGGCGGTGGTGATCCCGGCGCTGGTGCTGGCGACGCTGTTCTTCGTGGCCGACGGCATCCAGGTGGTCTCGGCCTCGGCCAACCGGGCGGCCGGCGACGTCTGGTGGCCGACGATCATGCATTTCGGGGCCTACACCCTGGTGATGATGCCGCTGGGCTGGTGGCTGGCGCACGAGATAGGGGTGGACGGCCTGGTCTGGGCGGTGATCATCGCCAGCCTGGTGTCGTCGGCCCTGCTGACCGGACGGTTCGTGCGGGTGGCGCGGCGGCTTCCGGTTTAGGGGCGAGGGGCGAGGTTCTGTCGGCGCCGGCTCCCGGGGTGTTGCGAAAACGGCCGGTACTCGCCACTAACCAGAGTTCCTCCTCGCCCCTCGACCCTCGCCCCCCAGGCCTCCATGTCCCGCATTCTGATCACCTCGGCCCTGCCGTACATCAACGGCATCAAGCATCTGGGCAATCTGGCCGGCTCGATGCTGCCGGCGGACGTGTACGCGCGGTTCAAGCGGGCCCAGGGCCACGAGGTGCTCTATATCTGCGCCACCGACGAGCACGGGACGCCGGCCGAACTGGCCGCCGCCGCGGCCGGTCAGGACGTGCGCACCTATTGCGACGAGCAGCACGAGATCCAGAAGAAGGCGGGCGAGGCCTTCGGCCTGAGCTACGACTGGTTCGGCCGCTCGTCGAACGAACCCAACCGGCGCCTGACGCAGCATTTCGCGCGCGTGCTGGAGGAGCGGGGGCTGATCGAGGAGCGGGTCGACCGGATGATCTATTCCGTCGATGACGCCCGCTTCCTGCCCGACCGCTATGTAGAGGGCACCTGTCCGCACTGCGGCCATGTCGGGGCGCGCGGCGACCAGTGCGACAACTGCGGGCGGCTGCTGGACCCGACCGACCTGATCGACCCGTATTCGGCGGTGTCGGGGTCGCGGAACCTCGAGGTGCGCGACACGCGGCACCTGTACCTGCTGCAGACGAAGCTGGAGAAGCGCATCCGCGACTGGATCGGGACCAAGACCGATTGGCAGACCCTGGCCCGCTCGATCGCGCTGAAACACCTCGACGAAGGGCTGATCGACCGGGGCATCACCCGCGACCTGAAATGGGGCGTGCCGGTGGTCGGGCCCGACGGCGGGCCGCGCCCGGGCATGGAGGGCAAGGTCTTCTACGTCTGGTTCGACGCCCCGATCGAATACATCGGCGCCACCGAGGAGTGGGCCGAGGCGACCGGCCGGACCTGGCGCGACTGGTGGCGCACCGACGAGGGGGCCGCCGACGTCCGCTACGTCCAGTTCATGGGCAAGGACAATGTCGCCTTCCACACCGTCAGCTTCCCGGCCACCATCCTCGGCTCGGGCGAGCCGTGGAAGACCGTCGACACCCTGAAGGCCTTCAACTGGCTGAACTGGTACGGCGGCAAATTCTCCACCAGCCAGAAGCGCGGCGTGTTCATGGACCAGGCGCTGGAGCTGCTGCCGGCCGACTACTGGCGCTGGCGGCTGACGGCCTACGGGCCGGAGCATTCGGATTCGGCCTTCACCTGGGAGGACTTCCAGGCCTCGACCAACAAGGACCTGGCCGACGTGCTGGGCAATTTCGTCAACCGCATCGTCAAATTCGCCGAGAGCAAGTTCGGCGGCGTCGTGCCGGACGGCGGCGAGCCGGGGCCGCTGGAGGCGAAGCTGGCCGCCGACGTCCAAGCCGGCATCGCCGAGGCCACGGCGGCCTTCGAGGCCATGGAGTTCCGCAAGGCCTGCCAGGCCCTGCGGGCGGTCTGGGTGCTGGGCAATGAATATCTGCAGGAGGCGGCGCCGTGGACCGCCTTCAAGACCGACGTCCAGCGCGCCGCCGTGGGCGTGCGCACCGGCCTGAACCTGGTCGCTCTGTTCGCCCGTCTGGCCGCGCCGGTGATGCCGTTCTCGGCGGAGAAGATCGCGGCGGCGGTGGGGGCGACGGACCTGTCGTGGCCGACGGCGGACGAAGCCCTGCTGGACGTCCTGCCGCGCGGTCAGGCCGTGGCGGCGGCGGGCGTGCTGTTCACCAAGATCGAGGACGCCCAGGTGGCGGAATGGTCGGAGCGCTTCGGCGGCGCGGAGGGCTGATCGTGGACCGGTCGACAGCCCTCGTCAGGCTGCTGGCCGAGGACCAGGCCGAAGACCGCGCGGTGTCGGCGGGACAGCCGGCCTATGCCGCCCTGCGTGCGCGCGACCGGGCGCGCCGTGAGGCGGTGATGGCCCTGCTGGCGGACGGCTGGCCGGAGGACGGCGAGGCTCTCTACGCCGCCGCCTGGATCCTGAACCACGGAGACCTGTCGGAAGAGGCCGCGCTCGGCAGCCGGCTGGCCGCACGGGCGGCCGGGCAGGGCCGGGCCGGCGCGCGCTGGCTGGCGGCGGCGGCGCTCGACCGGTCGCTGATGTATGCCGGGCGGCCTCAGAAATACGGGACGAACATCGTGCCCGACGGCGTCGGCTGGCGGCTGTGGGACGTCGATCCGGCGACCACGGACGCCGAGCGGCTGGCCAATGACGTGCCGCCGCTGGCCGAGATGCAGGCGCGCGCCGCCGCGACCACGGCGCCCCAGCCCGACATGGCCGGGGCGCCCGACTGGCTCAGGCGGGCGATGCGGCGCCGGGGGACGCTGCCGGAGGCGTAGCCGCGGGCGGCGGCGCGTCCTTGCTCTCGACGCCCTTCAGGAATTTGGCCTTCTCTTCCTCGGTGATGTCGAGGAAGGCGGGGGCCGCGGCGTTGAATTCCTCCATCCGGTCGGTGCGCACGATCACCGAACGGGCGCCGTCCCAGATCATGTGCAGGGCGACATAGAGGACGATGGCGAGGCCGACGTAGCCGATCCAGCGATGCTTCGTCAGCAGCTTGGCGATGAAGGTCGCGGCCACGCCCATCAGGGCGATCGACAGGATCAGGCCGAAGACCATGATGACGGGGTGCTCGTGGGCCGCGCCGGCGACGGCCAGCACATTGTCCAGCGACATGGTCACGTCGGCGATCATAATCTGCAGCAGGGCGGCGCCGAAGCTCTTGCGCCGGATGCCGAGCGCTTCGGGCGGGGGGCCTTCGCCGTGGTGCACGGACAGGGCCATCTCCAGCTCGGCCTCGGCCTCGGCCTGGTCGTGGGTGGCCTGTTCGCGCAGCTCGCGCCACATCTTCCAGCACACCCAGAGCAGCAGCACGCCGCCGGCCAGCAGCAGACCGATGATGGCCAGCAGCTGCACGGTGACCAGGGCGAAGCCGATGCGCAGCACCACGGCGGCGGCGAGGCCGATCAGGATCGCCTTCTTGCGCTGCTCGGGGGCCAGGGCGGCGGCGGCGAGGCCGACGGCGACGGCGTTGTCGCCGGCCAGCACCAGGTCGATCATCAGCACCTGGCCGAGGGCGCTGAGGGCCTCGGGGGTGAACAGTTCGGCGAAGCTGAAGAATTCCATGGGCGGGCTCTAGGGCAGGGAAGGGCGGTTCGGCAAGGCGTCAGGGGCCGCCCGGGTTCCGCCTTGCGCGCGCGCCGCTTCATAGAGGGCGATGGCGGCGGCGTTGGACACGTTCAGGCTTTCGAAGCCGCCCGGCATCGGAATCCGGGCCATGAGGTCGCAGTGTTCGGCCACCAGCCGGCGCACGCCCTCGCCCTCCGAGCCCATGACGAGGACGGTGGGCCGCCCGTCCAGGGCCTGGTCCAGCGTCTGCTCCGCCCCGCCGTCGAGGCCGACCGCCCGCCAGCCGAGATCGGCCAGCCGCTCCAGCGCCCGGCTCAGATTGGTCACCCGCGCGCACGGCAGCCGCTCGGTCGCCCCGGCCGCCGCCTTGGCAAGCGCCCCGGCCAGGGCCGGCGAATGGCGGTCCTGCACCACGATCCCGCGCGCGCCGAAGGCGAGGGCCGAGCGGAAGACGGCCCCGACGTTCTGCGGATCGGTCAGCTGGTCCAGCATGACGATGACGCCGGATGCGGGATCGGCGATGTCCTCCAGCGCCACGCCCTCCAGCGGCTGGACCTTGAAGGCCAGGCCCTGGTGCACCGCCCCGGCCGGCAGCATCCGGGCCAGGGCGGGGCCGTCGACGATCTCGACGCGGTGGCCTTGGGGCGCGAGCCGGTCGCGCTCGATCTCGGCGGCGCGGTCCGCCGTGGCCAGCAGCCGGCCCATGCCCTTGCGGGCCGGATTGGCCAGGGCCGCCAGCACCGGATGGCGGCCCCACAGCCAGTGGTCGGCGTCGACCTTCGGCCTGCGCTCGCGCGGCGTGGAATCACCGGCGGGCCGGGCGGAGGGAGCGGGGCTCCAGCCGCCGCCCTTCGGGCCTTCCGGACGGCCCCGGAAGCCTTGCTTTTTGCCGGTTTTCCGGTCGTTGCGTTCTCTGGTCGACGACACTATAAGACGCCCTCCGATTTGGGGCCCAAGGGCATTCCGGGTCAGGCGCCTCCTCTAAACCAGGGTTTGCCGGACTTCGAAGGCTTTTGTTCGAGAACGGTCTTTCGACCGCTTTCGGGCGTTCCGGATCGGTCTTCACATCGCGCGCGGGGGAATGTCCCGAGCGGCAAAGGGGGCGGACTGTAAATCCGCTGCGTAAGCTTCGCAGGTTCGAGTCCTGCTTCCCCCACCACGCGCTGATGAAGACCGACGGGAGCGGACCTCGAGGAGGCCGGGTGCGAAGGACTGGATGCCCTGCGGGGCCTGGCCGACGCATTCTCCGCGCGGGTATAGCACAATGGTAGTGCAGCAGCCTTCCAAGCTGAGGATGTCGGTTCGATCCCGTCTACCCGCTCCAGTTTTCTGTCGCTGACCACCGCCCCACCAGGGCCACAGGAGTTTTGGCCATGGCCAAGGAAAAGTTCGAACGCACCAAGCCGCACTGCAACATCGGCACGATCGGTCACGTGGACCATGGCAAGACGACGCTGACGGCGGCGATCACGATGACGCTGGCCAAGGCCGGCGGCGCCA